>SWCH01002901.1_pt1 | contig 248542 bp, 233 predicted proteins | sample 4690051 | NCBI WGS metagenome assembly SWCH01 (sample SAMN10267282, study PRJNA491770) | bioreactor metagenome | isolation source: DHS bioreactor inoculated with | place: Japan: off Shimokita Peninsula
GGGGGGAGCGCGCTTGGTCTGCTTGCCAGCCCCCGAACGCTGATTTCCGTCCTGATGAACGGCAATGGCAAGGAGGATGGCACTGCCCGTCACTCCATCGCGGTCAACAATCTCGCTGAGGCCCTGAGTGTCAGCCGCAATTCGAAAACGTTCATCATCACGGTTGGTGTCACCACTCAGGAGGCGGATAAATCCGCGCTCGTCGCCACGACGGTGACGGACGTCTTTCTCGAAACCTATGGTGATCTCCAGTCGGCGACTGCCGGCAGGGCGAATCGCGAGATCAACGAGCGCCTTGTCTCCCTGCGCAAGGAGGTCGAGCAGTCGGAGCGTGGGATTGCGGACTTCAAGTCGAAGAACGACATCGTGGATGCACAGGGCCGGCTGATCACCGACGATGAGATTGTCCGCCTCAATGAGCAGCTTTCCACGGCGCGCGCGCGCACTTCGGAGCTGAATGCCCGCGCGGCCGCCGCCCGCAGTATTGGCATTGACCAGGTTCTGGGCGGAGCCTTGCCCGAACAGATAGCCTCGCCGGTGATGACGGAGCTTCTGGCCCAGTATGCAAGCGTCAAGCAACAGGCGAACAGGCTTGCGGTCCGCCTTGGCCCCCGGCATCCCGACAGGCAGTCGGTGGAAGCCGAGGTCTCCGGCGCGCGCGACGAGATCGCACGTGAACTGCGCCGTGTGATCGCCTCCAACCAGGTGGAGCTTCAGCGTGCGGTTCAGATGGAGCAGGATCTCGCCGCCCAGCTTGCGCGTCTCAAGGTGCAGAAGGGTGATCTGGAGAGCGAACGCATTACCTTGCGGGAGCTGGAGCGCGAGGCGGCGGCAAAGCGTTCGGTCTATGAGGCATTGCTCTTGCGTGCTCGGGAGACAGGGCAGCAGGAAGGGCTGAACACAGCCAATGTGAGCATCATCTCCAAGGCTTCTCCGCCGCTGGATCCGGTAGGGCCGTCGCGATCTTCCATTGCCATTGCCGGCATGCTGCTTGGTTTCATGGCCGGTGTCGGCCTCGGCGCGGCGCGGGGTGCGATGCAGGGGTTGCGGGAGACCATGAACGACCGTCGCGGCGGCGGTGTCCCGCCGGAAGGTGGTGGCGGGCATGTTCCGCCTCGCGATGGCGCCGGACGGCGTCAACCCGGTCGGAAGCCCCGCGTGGATGATTACGAAGACCGCTCCGTCTATGATGATGAGCGTTATCCCGACGAGGGGCAGGGCGTTCATGCGCGCGGCAGGAACCGCGATGGCGACCTGTTGCAGCCCACTGCCAATCTTGCCGCGTTAAGGGATGCACGCCGGTATATGGAAGACGAATCGGACGCGCCGGATATGCCGCTGGACGAACTCCACCATCGCCTGAGGGTGGTACGCGAGCGCGTCGAGCGGCTCGCCGGCCATCGTGCGGCAGGCGGGCGCTACTAGATATCCCGGAAGTGCATATTTGCTGCCTTGCGGCCCAATCGCCGATTGCGGTTTGGGGTGATTGCCTTTATGCGTCCGAAGCTCGAAGAAGCCGGGCCAGGCCCGGTCTTTGCGCTGGAGCGTTCACGGTTTGAGACACTCTCTGGCGTTTACCGGAGAGAAGCATGGCCGAGATAATCGACGGAAAATCCATCGCGGAAGATGTGGTCGCCAAGGTTAAGCAGGGCGCCGCTGCGCTCGCGCTTGCGGGCGTGGTGCCGGGGCTTGCCGTGGTGCTGGTCGGCGAAGACCCGGCAAGCCAGGTCTATGTGGCGTCCAAGTCGCGCCGGGCCAAGGAGTGTGGCTTCCATTCCGTCCAGCACACATTGCCGGCCGACACGGGGGAAGATGCGCTGGTAAAACTGATCGGGGAGCTGAACGCCGACAAGGCGATCCACGGTATCCTCGTGCAATTGCCCTTGCCTGCGCATATCGACGCGGGCCGCATCATCCAGACGATTTCCCCCGACAAGGATGTGGACGGTTTCCATTTCATCAATGTCGGCAAGCTCGGCACGGGGGAGCTTGGCACGGCCTTCGTGCCATGCACGCCCGCCGGGGCCATGCTGATGCTCGAGCGTGTCCGAGGCCGCGACCTCTCCGGCCTGAATGCCGTGGTGATCGGCCGTTCCAACATCGTCGGCAAACCGATGGCCAATCTGCTCCTGGCTGCCAATGCCACGGTGACGATTGCGCACAGCCGCACCGGCGATTTGCCGGCCATCGCGCGCATGGCCGATATTCTCGTCGCGGCGGTAGGGCGTCCTGAAATGGTTCGCGGAGACTGGGTCAAGCCGGGCGCGACGGTGATCGATGTCGGCATCAACCGTATCCCGGCGCCCGAAAAGGGCGAGGGCAGGACGCGGCTCGTTGGTGATGTGGCCTTTGCCGAAGCGAGCGAGAAAGCCGGCGCCATCACACCTGTCCCCGGCGGCGTCGGTCCCATGACGATCGCCATGCTGATGGCCAACACGTTGACCGCCGCCTGCCGCAGCGCCGGCATCGAGCCACCGGTTCTCTGAGCGGAAGAATGCGGCCGGGGGAAGCGGTTATCACCCCCGGCTTTTCTTCTCACATGCGTTTCAGAAAACGGATGCGCCCTGGTCGGCCCGTCCGGCCAATTGCCGGAAGCCTGCAAACAGTTCGCGTCCCATGCCGAACTGGTTGCCCGACAGATCGGCCTCGGCATTCTCGCGGGAGGCCAGTTCCTCGGCATCGATGAGAAGCTCCAACGTTCCGGCGTCCGCGTCGAGGCGCATCGGGTCGCCGTTGCGCACGCGTCCGATCATACCGCCGTCCAGTGCTTCGGGTGTTACGTGGATTGCCGCGGGCACCTTGCCGGATGCTCCCGACATGCGCCCATCGGTAACGAGTGCGATCCGGCGTCCGCGGTCCTGCAGAACGCCGAGGGCCGGCGTCAGCTTGTGCAACTCCGGCATCCCGTTAGCCTTCGGCCCCTGAAAACGGATGACCGCAATGAAATCGCGGTCGAGCGCGCCGGCCTTGAAGGCGGCCTGCATCTCTTCCTGCGAGTGAAAGACGAGGGCAGGCGCTTCGATTACCCGGTGCTCGGGCTTCACGGCTGAAACCTTGATGATCGATTTGCCCAGATTGCCCGAGAGAACGCGAATGCCGCCTGTCGGCTGAAACGGTTTTGCGGCAGGTGCCAGAACCTTGTCGCTGCCGCTTTCTCGCGGTGCCGGTGTGCGGGTCACCGTCCCGTTGCCTGCGAGCCCGGCTTCCACTGCGTAGGGTCTCAGTCCTTCACCCCAGATGGTGCGCACATCCTCATGCAGATAGCCATCGTCGAGAAGTTCGCGGATGAGAAAGCCCATTCCGCCTGCCGCGTGGAAATGGTTCACATCGGCAAGCCCGTTAGGATAGACGCGCGCGAGAAGCGGCACATGGGCCGAAATCTCCGCAATATCGTTCCAGGTGAGCTTGATGCCCGCGGCCGCCGCCATGGCGATGAGGTGCATCGTATGGTTGGTGGAGCCCCCCGTGGCGTTCAGGCCCACCACGCCATTGACGATGGAGCGTTCGTCGATCATCCGCCCTACGGGAATGAACTCGTTGCCGAGCGCGGTGATGGCAAGCGCGCGCCGGGCGGCTTCCCTCGTCAACGCCTCCCGCAAGGGCGTGTTGGGATTGACGAAGGATGAACCGGGCGTATGCAGGCCCATGATCTCCATCAACATCTGGTTGGAATTGGCGGTGCCGTAGAAGGTGCAGGTGCCCGGCCCGTGATAGGATTTGGATTCGGCCTCCAGAAGCGCGGCGCGATCCACCTTGCCTTCCGCATAGAGCTGGCGTACGCGCGCCTTCTCGTCATTGGGCAGGCCCGAGGTCATGGGGCCGGCAGGAATGAACACGGCGGGCAGATGGCCGAAGGCGAGCGCCCCGATCACCAGCCCCGGAACGATCTTGTCGCAGACGCCGAGATAGACCGCCGCATCGAACATGTTGTGCGAAAGGCCTATGGCTGTCGCCATGGCGATCACGTCGCGCGAAAAGAGCGACAGCTCCATGCCCGGCTGACCCTGCGTGACGCCGTCGCACATGGCGGGAACACCGCCGGCCACCTGCGCCACGCCGCCGGCCTCGCGGGCCGCTTCCTTGATCAGTGCGGGAAACGGCTCGAAAGGCTGGTGCGCGGACAACATGTCGTTATAGGCGGTGATGATGCCGATATTGGGCACCCGGTCGCCGGAAAGCGCTGCCTTGTCGGCAGGCCCGCAGGCAGCAAAGCCATGAGCGAGATTGCCGCAGGACAGCACGGAGCGGTGCACAGTCTGGCCAGCGGCCGCTTCCACCTGTTCGAGATAGAGTTCACGGCTGGCGCGCGAGCGTTCGCGAATACGGGCTGTGACGGCTTCGATTTCTGCTCTTGCGGTCATTTGGCTTCCTTGCTTGCTGTGCACTCGCGAGGCGGGCGCTGGCATCGGAAAAGAAAAGGTGTTTCAGCGCAGCGGAGCCCAATAGACATGGGCGGGGTTTTGCGCGGCGGTCAGCACGGCCCCAATGGGGGAGGCCGGGCCTGGCGGCATGGCAAGCGCTTCCTCCAGCGTTTCCAGTTTGTCCTCGCCCTCGATATGCACCACCAGCATGCGCGCGCTTGCAAGCGTTTCAAGGGAGAGGGTGAGCCGTGGCTCGCCGGCGCTGCGGGCGTTTACGGCAAGCACCGAAGGCCCGCCTTCAGGCGCAGAAAGCATGTCGCCGATACCGGCCGCATCCGGAAAGAAGGATGCGGTATGCCGGTCGGTCCCCATGCCGAGCACCACGACATCGAAAGGAGAAGGCAGGCCGGCGATCGCTTCGTTTGCCTCTGCCGCTGCCGTCTCCGCATTCTGGCAGGGGCTGTAAAGCCCGATGAATCCGGCCCGCGCCGCCTTGTTCTGAAGAAGGTGGCGTGTCACGAGCCGGGCGTTGGAGCGTGGCGAATCTCCTGCCACGAAACGCTCGTCGACCAGCGTCACCGTGATCTTGTTCCAGGCAATGTCGCTGCGCGAGAGCCGGTCGAAGAAATGCGCGGGCGTGCGTCCTCCTGAGACCGCCAGCACCGCCTGACCGTGTTCTTCCACGCCTTTTGTCAGGGCCTTCGCGACGCTCTGTGAGAGCGCATCCGCAAGGTCGTCGGATGAGGCAAACCGGTGCCAGGTTGGTGTCGGAACCATGCTCATACGCTTTCGTGCCAGGTGCGCCCGTCACGCTCGATGAGCGCGATGGAGGCAGATGGCCCCCAGGTGCCCGCAGTATAGCCTTGCGCGGGCTGCTGATTGTCATCCCAGGCCGCAAGGATGGGGTCGATCCAGCGCCATGCGGCTTCCACCTCGTCGCGGCGCATGAAGAGGGTCTGGTTCCCGCGGATCACATCCATGATGAGCCGCTCATAAGCGTCCGGGTTGCGGACATTGAAGGACTGGGCAAAGCTCATGTCGAGCGGAATATGCCTGAGGCGCATGCCGCCAGGGCCGGGATCCTTGATCATGATCCATTGTTTCACGCCTTCATCCGGTTGCAGGCGGATCACGAGCTGGTTGGCGAATACCTTGCCGGCGCCGTCTCCGAAAATGGAGTGCGGAATAGGCTTGAACTGGATGACGATTTCCGAAACGCGGGTGGCAAGCCGCTTGCCCGTGCGCAGATAGAACGGCACGCCTGCCCAGCGCCAGTTCTCGACCTCCGCTTTGATCGCGACAAAGGTCTCCGTGTTGCTCTCGCCGCTTTCGAGTTCTTCGCCATAGCCCTTCACCGCACCGCCATTGGAAGCGCCGGCGCGGTATTGTCCGCGAACGGTCATCTTCTCCGCATCCGCCGTTCCGATCGGCTTCAGGGCGCGCAGGACCTTGAGCTTTTCATCGCGCACCGTGTCGGCCTCCATGGAGGAGGGGGCTTCCATGGCCACGAGACACAGGAGTTGCAGCATGTGGTTCTGCACCATGTCGCGCAGTGCGCCTGCCTTGTCGTAATACCCGGCGCGACCCTCCAGGCCCACGGCTTCCGCGACGGTGATCTGAACATGGTCGATATGCGCGGAGTTCCAGAGCGGCTCATAAAGCGCATTGGCAAAGCGCAGCGCCATGAGGTTCTGCACCGTCTCCTTGCCGAGATAGTGGTCGATGCGGAAAACGTTCTGCTCGGCGAACACCCGCCCGATGGCATCGTTGAGCTCGCATGCCGAGCTCAGCGAACGCCCGATGGGCTTTTCGACGATCACCCGCGCCGTCGCGGTGGAAAGGCCGTGCCGGGAAATCTGCTCGACGATGTTGTCGAAAAGACCGGGCGCCACCGCCATGTAGAAGGCGCGTATCGTATCGCTGTCGCCGATCGCCGCCTTGAGTTCCGTAAAACCCTCGCCGGATTTGGCATCGGCCGGCACATAGGAAAGCCGCTTCAGGAAATGTGCGAGTTCCTTCGGCTCGATATCATTCTTCGCCACATGCTCGTGGATGGCTTTTTCGGCAAAGGCGCGAAACGCCTCATCCGAGAGCTTCGTGCGCGATGAGCCGATGATGCGGGTCGGTTCGCTGAACTGGCCGGCGCGCTGACGCTGGTAAAGGGCCGGAAGAAGCTTGCGCTCGGAAAGGTCGCCCGTGGCGCCGAACACCACAAGATCGAAGGGATCGACCGGTATGATCTGGCTCGTCATTCTTGCTCCGCTGACCTTTGCCTTTTTGCAGCTGCTATAATCTAATCGATTTAATAATGCCAGACTCGATTTCATGACTCGATTTCATGCGACCGGGTTTGAAGTGCCGGGACCGGATGTCGCGGCGGCTTCCGGCTGCGGCTCGCGATCGGTTCGGGGGCGGCTGCGCCAACATGCATGGCGCATTGTGCCTTGACATAGTCTCGCATGGCAGGTTTCCCATGGGCCAAATCGCGAGCATGGCTCGAACCGAAAGAAATTTAAACCGGAGCTTCAGGGATGGGCACCCATTTTTCGCGCAGCGTCGCCGAGGGCCGCGCTTTCATGCAGATCATCGACGGGCGCCCGGTGGACGCGCTGTCGGGCGAGCGCATCGACGTCGCTTCTCCATCGGACGGCAAGGTATTCGCATCGATTCCGGCTTCCGGCGAGGCCGACGTGGATCGCGCGGTAATGGCTGCGCGCCATGCTTTCGATGAGGGGCCGTGGGGGCGCATGCCGGCTGTCGAGCGTGGCCGCTGCCTGACCCGGCTGTTCCAGCTGGTTGAAAAGAACGGCGAGGAACTGGCTGCTCTGGAATCGCGCGATACCGGCAAGCCCATCCGTCAAGGCAAGGCGGATGTGACGGCAACCATGCGCTATTACGAGTTCTATGGGGGCGCGGCGGACAAGATCCACGGCGACACGATCCCCTTCCTCGAGGGATACACCGCGCTGACCTTGCGCGAGCCGCATGGTGTGGTTGCGGCCATCACGCCATGGAACTATCCCATGCAAATTCTTGCACGCGTCGTGGGCGCGGCCCTAGCCATGGGCAACACGCTGGTGGTCAAGCCTGCCGAGGATGCCTCGCTCACCACCTTGCGCATTGCGGAGCTCGCGCTCGAAGCGGGTATCCCCGCTGGCGTTTTCAACGTCATCACTGGCTATGGTCGTCGGGCAGGTGCTGCGCTCTCCGCCCATCCGTTGATCGACTACGTCACCTTCACCGGCTCCCCCTTGACCGGAACCGCCATCCAGCAGGCTGCCGCCGTCAACAATCGCGGTGTGACCATGGAGCTGGGCGGCAAGTCGCCCCAGATCGTCTTCGCCGATGCCGACATTGATGCGGCAATTCCCGTGCTCGTTAACGCCATTATCCAGAATGGCGGCCAGACCTGCTCCGCCGGCAGCCGTGTCCTGGTGGAAAGACCTGTCTATGAACGGGTGGCGGAGGCGCTCGCCGAGCGCTTCGGCGCATTGGTCGCCGGTCCCCATGATGCAGATCTGGACATAGGTCCGCTCATCAACCCGGCCCAGCGCGACCGGGTCGGCGGTTTCATCGCTGCTGCTCAGGACGCCGGCATTCCGCTGCTTGCACGCGGCACGATCGCGCCCGATGCGCCGGAAGGCGGCTACTATGAGGCGCCGGCGCTGTTCGGAAATGTCGATCCGGATGCCGCGCTTGCTCAGGAAGAAGTCTTCGGCCCCGTCCTTTCGCTCTTCCCCTTCACCGATGAGGCGGATGCGGTGCGGCTTGCAAACAGTACGGAATTCGGGCTGGTCGCCGGTGTCTGGACGCGCGACGGCGCCCGCCAGCACAGGGTTGCCAAGCGCGTGCGCGCCGGCCAGGTCTTCGTCAACGGTTATGGCGCCGGCGGCGGTATAGAATTGCCCTTCGGCGGCTTCAAGAAGTCGGGTCACGGGCGGGAAAAGGGATTTGAAGCCCTGTTCGATATGTCCGCCACCAAGACCATCGTTTTCAATCACGGCTAATCATACAGGAATTCATTATGGCAAGACTTTCTGGCAAGGTCGCCGTCATCACTGGCGCAGCATCCGGTTTTGGCGCGGGAATGGCGAAGCGTTTCGCGGAGGAGGGGGCAAAGGTCATCGTTGCCGATCTCAACGCCAAGGGTGCGGAACATATTGCGGGCGAGATCGGCGAAGCGGCGCTTCCGGTGACAGCGGACGTCTCGATGAAGGCTGATGTCGATGCCATGGTCGATGCTGCCATGCAGGCCTTCGGGCGTCTCGACATCATGGTCAACAATGCCGGTTTCACCCATCGCAACGGTCCGTTGATGGAGGTGGGCGAAGAAACCTTCGACCTGATCACCGCCGTCAACATGAAGGCCATCTACCATTCGACGCTCGCCGTGGTGCCGATCATGGAAAAGCAGGGCGGCGGCTCCATCATCACCACGGCTTCCACAGCCGGTCTGCGCCCGCGTCCCGGCCTCACCTGGTACAACGCCTCCAAGGGGTGGGCGATCACGGCCACCAAATCGATGGCGGTCGAGCTGGCACCGAAGAACATCCGCGTGAATTGCCTGTGCCCCGTCGCCGGCGAAACGGGCATGCTGAGCCAGTTCATGGGTGAGGACACGCCTGAAAAGCGCGCACAGTTCCGCGCTTCCATTCCGCTGGGGCGCCTTTCGACCCCGCTCGATATCGCAAACGCCGCGCTCTGGCTGGCTTCCAGCGAGGCGGAGTTCATCACCGGCGTGGCTCTGGAGGTGGACGGCGGGCGCTGTATCTAGCATTTTGCAGCCAGGCGTACCGCCTGGCGTCGCACAAATGCGGTTGGACAAGCATTTTGCAGCTAGGCGTACCGCCTGGCGTCGCACAAATGCGATTGGACAAGCATTTTGCAGCCAGGCGGTACGCTTGGCGTCGCACAAATGCGGTGGGACCATTTTGCAGCCTGGCGGCGCGTCTGGTGCCGAATAAATGCAACCATTCGCCTCAAGCGCGGGGGATGCATTTCGATTTCCGATTCGGAAGACGGGAACCGCTTGCCGTTTTCTGAATTGCCCATAACCGGGGTGGTGAGGTTCTTCGTCCCGGATCATCAAAGAGGGGCGAAAGCGCATGACCTACGAGCAGATCTTCCTGTTTTGCCTTCTCGGGGTTGTCTTCTCCTTCCTCGTCTGGGGCCGCATCCGTTACGATCTGGTCGCCTTTGCCGCTCTCATCATTGCTGTTGTTGGTGGCGTGGTGGATGCGCACGATGCCTTCATCGGCTTCGGCCATGAAGCGGTGGTCATCATCGCTCTGGTATTGATTGTCTCCCGCGCGATGATGAATGCGGGTGCCGTGGAGCTCATTTCCCGCTTCGTCTTATCCACGGGCCGCTCGCTCTCATCGCATATCGGCCTGATGGCGGTGGTTGGCGCGGGTTTGTCGGCGGTCATCAACAACGTGGCGGCCCTGGTGATGCTGATGACTTTGGACATCGAGGCGGCGAAGAAAGCCAGGCGCCCGGTCTCCAGGTCCCTGATGCCGCTTTCCTTCGCCACCATTTTGGGAGGCATGATCACGCTCATCGGCACGCCGCCGAACATTGTCGTTTCCGAGTTTCGCAACAGGGCGCTCGGCGATTCTTATTCCATGTTCGATTTCTCGCCTGTCGGTCTCGTTTGCGCGGCGGCCGGCATCGCCTTCGTGGCGCTGTTCGGGTGGCGGTTGATCCCCGACGCGGGACAGGTGGATATCGCGGACGAGGGCGATGCGGGTCTGTTCGTGGCGGAGGCTGGCGTAAAGGAGAAGTCCAAGGCGCTCGGCAAGCCGGTCAGCGATCTCTATTCGCTGGCCGATGAGCACGACGTCACGATCCTTGGCCTCGTGCGTCGCGGCAAGCGCCTGCCGGGTTTCGCGGCTGGCGAGGAGGTTCGTAAGAGCGATCACCTTATCCTGGAAGGCGATCCGAAATCCATCGAGGCGTTCATCGGTGCGGCCGAACTCGATGCCCCGGGTGCTGAGAAACATGGCGGGCTTCGCGGCCAGTCGCTGGTTCTGATTGAAGCGATCGTGCCTGACAGCGCGCGCATGGTGGGGCGCACCGCGCTCGATCTCCGGCTCCTCTACCGTCGCGGCGTAACCCTGCTTGGCGTTTCCCGCCAGGGCAAGCGCTTTCGCGAGCGGGTTCGCAAACTGCCGATCCGGGCTGGCGACGTGGTGCTTCTTTTGGGGCCTGAAAGCCGCGTGGTCGATGCCGCGGAATGGCTTGGCGTGCTGCCGCTGGCGGAGAAAAGCCATACGGTCATCCAGCGGGGCAAGGCGTTTTTCACCATGGGCGTTTTCGCCGCTGCGGTGGCCAGTTCCGTCATGGGTTTTGTACCGCTGGTGATTGCTCTCGCCGCTGCGGTCGCTGTCTATGCGCTGTTCAACGTCGTCAGCGCGCGCGAGGTTTATGAATCGGTCGAATGGCCGGTCATCGTGCTCCTGGCATCGCTGATCCCGCTGGGGCTGGCGCTGGAAGATTCCGGCGGAACGCGTTTGATCGCGGAAGGTATCCTGTCGCTCACCGGTTCCCTCCCGGCATGGGCCATTCTGACGATCCTGATGGTCGTCACCATGACGCTGTCGGATTTCCTGAACAATGTTGCGACAGCCTTGATCGCCGCGCCTGTCGGCCTGTCGGTCGCCAGGGGGCTGGATGTTTCTCCCGATCCCTTCCTCATGGCGGTTGCTGTTGCGGCTTCTTGCGCGTTCCTCACGCCCATCGGCCACAAGAACAACACCATTATCATGGGGCCGGGCGGCTATCGGTTCGGCGATTACTGGCGCATGGGCCTGCCGCTTGAACTCCTGATCATCGCAGTGGCGGTGCCGGCGATCCTGTTTTTCTGGCCGCTCTGAAACGAAGTCCAAAGTGGCAGAATTTGCTCTCTCGCTTTTCTCGCTTCGTGCAGATGACAGGCAGAGCTATATCCTGTCGCGCAACGCATACCAGTTGAGCGCAAGGAACATCAGGACCGGACGCATCAGCCGTCCGCCGGGGAATGGCGGGATTTTCAAATCCTCGAAAAGCTTCAGCCGGTCCTGGTTTCCGCTGACCGTCTCCGCATAAAGACGGCCCACGAAGTTGGACAGCATGACGCCATGCCCGGAATAGCCGCCGACGGATAGGACATTGGGCATCACCTCCCGCACGAACGGTTTGCGCGGCATGGTTATGCCCACATAACCGCCCCAGGCGTGGGTGATCTCGACATTCCGCAATGCCGGATAGATTTCGGCGATTTGCCGTCGAATATGCGTCTGGATCGCCTTGTCCTCGCCAGGGGCATAGATCTCGCGTCCGCCAAACAGTAGTCGGCCATCCGCCGAGCGTCGGAAATAACGCACGACGAAGCGTGAATCGTCGACCGATTCTCCTCCGGGAAGAACCGGGCTCTCTGCGCCGAGCGGCACCGTCGCCCCGATGAAGGAGCCGATGGGCATGACATGGGCGGCACTCACCGGTTCCAGATCGTTGCCATAGGCGTTGACCGCGATCAGGCATTTCTGCGCACGGATCGTGCCGCGCGCGGTGGTGATCCGCACCTGACCGCCTTCGGAGACGATCTGTCTTGCCGGGCTGTTTTCATAGAGCAGGGCGCCGGCCTTCTGGGCCGCGCGCGCCGTGCCGATCACGAGTTTGAGCGGATGAACATGCCCCGTTCCCACATCGCGAATGCCGCCGAAATAGAGGCCGGAACCCAGTCGCTTCTCCGTTTCGCTCCGCTCCATGAAAGTCAGATGCGGGTAGCCGAAACGCTCACCCATGATGTCCACATGCCGCCGGTAGTCGTCGAGATAGCGCCTTTTGTGCACCACCGAGAGCTGCCCTGGCCGGTAGTCGATCTCGATACCGTGTCGGGCGGTAAAATCGTGCAGATGCGTCTTGGCTTCCTCGGCGAGATCGAAAAGCGCTATGGCGCGGGTGAGGCCGAGGTCATCTTCCAGTTCTTCGGCCCAGGCGCGCTGCCCGGTGCCGATCTGCCCGCCATTACGCCCTGAAGCGCCATCGCCGAAACGATGCGCTTCGATGAGTGCGGTCCGCACGCCGCGTTCGGCAAGGTGCGCTGCCGCCGACAAGCCGGTGAAGCCGCCCCCCACAATGGCGATATCGACGGCAAGATCGCCATCGAGCGCCGGATATTCCGGGCGCTCGCCGACCGTTGCTTCGTACCAGGAGAAACCGGGCGATATGGGAGAGTGATGGGGTTTTGTCATGGCCCGGCGCCGCAGGAAAAAAAGTGGGTGCGTCTTGCCCCCGCTCTTACACGTTCAACAAGAGATATTCGCGTTCCCACGGGCTGATGACCTGCATGAAGGTCTCGAATTCCGCCCGTTTGATGGCCGCGAATGTGGTGATAAACGGTGCGCCGAGAATCCGGAGCAGGGCCTCGTCGCTCTCGAAGAGCGCTACGGCTTCCAGCAGGCCGCGGGGCAGCTCGATCTCATCCTGGTTGACGGCGGTGCCGGCCGGGGCGTCCGGTTCGATCTTCTCCAGAAGGCCGATCAGGCCGCAGCTGAGAGAGGCCGCAAGCGCCAGATAAGGGTTGGCGTCGGAGGAGGGGATGCGGTTCTCCACACGCCGCGAAGCCGGGTCTGATCTCGGCACGCGGAAGGCCGTCGTTCGATTGTCGTAGCCCCATCGGGTGTTCACCGGAACGGCGGTTCCCTGGGTCAGGCGGCGATAGGAATTCACATAGGGCGCAAACATGATCAGCGCATTGGGAATATGCCGCTGCAACCCGCCGATGAAGTGGCGGAACGCGTCCGTTTCCGAGCCGTCCTTGTTCGAAAAGACATTGTCGCCCGTCTTCAGCGACACGATCGATTGATGGATGTGCATGGCCGAACCGGGCTGGCCCTGGATGGGTTTGGCCATGAAGGTTGCATAGGTGTCGTGGTTGAGCGCCGCCTCGCGGATCGTTCGCTTGAACATGAACACCTGATCGGCCAGTTCCACCGGGTCGCCATGGCGCAAATTGATCTCGAGCTGGCCCGCGCCCTCTTCGTGGATGAGGGTATCGATCTCCAGACCCTGCGCTTCCGAGAAGTGGTAGATATCGTCGATCAGCTCGTCGAACTCGTTGACGCCGGCGATCGAATAGCCCTGCCCGCCACCGATGGGGCGGCCGGACCTGCCGACGGGCGGGGTCAGCGGATAATCGGGATCCGGGTTCTTATGAACCAGATAGAACTCGATCTCCGGGGCGACAATCGGCTTGAGTCCATGCCGGGCATATTCGGCAACGACACGTTTCAGCAGGTTGCGAGGGCTGTATTCGACGGCCCGGCCATCCTGATGCACCAGATCGCAGATCACCTGCGCGGTCGGGTCTGTTTCCCAGGGCACGGCCGTGAGCGTCGTCAGGTCGGGCAGGAGTTTCAGGTCGCCGTCATCCTCGGGATAGACGAAGCCGCCACCGCTTTCGGGATACTCGCCGGAGATGGTGGTCATGAAAACCGCCGAAGGCAGGGCCAGCGACGTGTTCGACGTGAATTTCTTTGACGGCATCATCTTGCCGCGCGCCACGCCGGCCTGGTCTGGCGTGATGCACTCTATATCCTCGATACCGCGCCATTCGAGCCAGGCGGTTGCCTGTTTCCAGTCTTTCACGCCGCGCAAATTCTTCAGAAAGGCGGGCGTGCGGGCAACGGCGCCTCGACTGGCGGGGCGGGATAGCTTTTTCCTGTCAGGCATCAGGCACCAGATATCGTTTCGGATATCCGAGTATAGACAGCCGACAGAGACGAAGGAAGGCCCGCAGAGCGGGATCAGGCAGCCTTTGCAGTTGCAATCAGCCGTTCGATCACCGGCTGAAGCGTCTCCGGGGTAACGGGTCGTGCAACGGTCGCATCGAAGGCGGAACTCTGCAAATCGACCTGTCGCAGCGTGGCGACGATCGCGACGACGAATGGCAGGCGTGCCGGCGAAATCCGTCGGCGGGTTTCGATCTGCGCGAGAACGTCATCATGGCCCTCGAAGACGGTGTCGAGATCGAGAATGACCATGCCCGGTTGCAGATCGTCGGCTTGCGGGTTTGCAAGTTTACGGGCTGCCTCGCCCGGATCCATGGAAGCTGTCTTGAGGCAGGCCCGCTCTGCGATGCGTGAAAGCACGATCCGGTTGATGGGGGAGGCGGCCACGACCAGCGCCCGTGAGAGATCGGCTATGCATTGCATCGTATCGAATGCTTTCGCCTCGGGTTCGCTGCCCACCGATGTGCCGGCCGCCGTATATGTCATCGTCATGCCACCTCGAGAAATCGTGCGCTTCAATTTCAATGAAGAGTTGTGCGAATGCGGATAGTTGCATTCGCTGGCTTGCCGAAGTCAAGTTACAAACATTGTATGTAAACAAGTGAAATTGCGACGGTTAAAAAAACCATAACGCAAAGGTTGTCGTAAAATTATATTTAAAACACAGGTTTTATTTTTTGCCGATTTATTTGAAGCGTTTACAGGAAAACGTCCGCGCGACGGGGATCGCGCGGACGTTCTGACTGGAGGATGTCTCGGACGGGATCAGGAACCGGCGAGACGATTGGTGACGATGACAGGCACCAGCAGATCCCCCCAGTTGCCCTCCCCGCCATGGTGGCGCGCCGAGCGGACGAGTTCGACCGACACACCCGAATCGACCGCTTTCATGACCGACTGGTTCAGCCTGTGAAGGTCATTGGCCACCATGCGGATCATGGCCTGCTGGTCGCTCGTCATGGCGCTGGATTGTTCTTCTGCACGTTCCTTGACGCGGGTATTCGGTTTCATTTCGGTTTCCTTCCCCGGCTTTAGCCGTCTTGTTATTCCGCTGCTGGGCGGAATTGATCGTGTTCGGTGGATTCTTTCATTGCGGTGGTCGAAGACTGTCCGCCGGTAATGGCCATGGAGACGGCATCGAAATAGCCGGTGCCGACCTCGCGCTGATGCTTGGTTGCGGTGTAGCCGACGGCTTCCGCGGCGAACTCGGCTTCCTGAAGCTCCGAATAGGCGGCCATTTGCCGATCCTTGTAGCCGCGGGCCAGCTCGAACATGCCGAAGTTGAGCTGGTGGAAGCCAGCCAGTGTGATGAACTGGAACTTGTAGCCCATCGCGCCCAGCTCGCGCTGGAACTTGGCGATCGTGGCGTCGTCCAGGTTCTTCTTCCAGTTGAAGGACGGCGAGCAGTTATAGGCGAGCAGCTTGCCCGGATGCGCCTTGTGGACGCCTTCGGCGAACTTGCGGGCCTGTTCGAGATCCGGCTTCGAGGTTTCGCACCAGATCAGGTCCGCATGGGGCGCATAGGCAACGGCACGCGCGATACAGGATTCAAGGCCGTTCTTAACCTGGTAGAAGCCTTCGACCGTGCGGCCCGCGTCATAGTCCACGAAAGGCCGGTCGCGCTCGTCGATATCCGAGGTCAGGAGCTTGGCGGCTTCCGCATCCGTGCGGGCGATGACCAGGGTCGGCACACCCATCACGTCTGCGGCAAGGCGGGCGGCGTTGAGGTTGCGGATGTGCGCAGCGGTCGGGATCAAGACCTTGCCGCCCAGATGGCCGCACTTCTTTTCAGAGGCGAGCTGGTCTTCGAAGTGCACGCCGGCGGCGCCTGCCTCGATATAGGCCTTCATGATCTCGAAGGCGTTGAGAGGTCCACCGAAGCCTGCTTCCGCATCGGCAACGATCGGGGCGAACCAGGTGTCGACCGAAAGACCCTTGCCTTCCGCCGTCTCGATCTGGTCTGCGCGCTGCAAGGTGCGGTTGATGCGCTTGGCAAGCTCCGGTCCGGCATTGGCCGGGTAGAGCGACTGGTCAGGGTACATGGCGGACGCCGTGTTGGCGTCGGCGGCAACCTGCCATCCCGAGAGATAGATCGCCTTGAGGCCGGCGCGAACCATCTGCATCGCCTGGTTGCCCGAGAGCGCGCCAAGCGCGTTGACGAAATCTTCCTGATGGATGAGTTGCCACAGCCGGTTGGCGCCTTCTTCGGCCAATGTATGGCGGATCGCGACGGAGCCGCGCAGGCGTTTCACATCACCGGTCGTGTAGGGGCGTTCGATGCCGTTAAAACGGCCTTCAGCGGCGCTGGGAACGAGGTTGTAAAAATCCGTCATTGTGACCTCCGTGCGGAATCTGCTTCGTTTGTGAGGCCCTGTCGCGCAATGCTTCCGTGCCCCGATTTCGTTACAGGATTTACACTGCGGCGCAGCAATCCCGTAAGGAAAACCGAATTTCCGGCAAAAATTTCGTGTCAGCATGTCTGGATTTTGACGAAAGACGCTTGTAAAATTGTAAAATGTGTAAAGGTGATTTTGCACGCGCATCTTGTAAAGATGTGTAAGGTCCCGTGCCGGAACGTTGGGTGCGCATGCACGATCCTGGTTGGGTGCGCATGCACGATCCTGAATGCCGGCGACAGCGCAATGAGAGGCTTCGATCGTGGCCAACCAGAAGATATTTGCCGGGCCGCGCATCAGGCGCGTGCGCAACGCCAAGGGGCTCACCCAGACGGCCATGGCCGAGGGGCTCGGTATCTCGCCATCCTATCTGAACCTGATCGAGCGCAACCAGCGCCCGCTCACCGTGCCGCTCATTCTCAAGCTCGCCTCGGTCTACAAGGTCGATCCGGATGAATTGCAGGGCGAGGCGGGGCTTTCGTTGCAGGCGCTGCGCGAGGTTTTTTCCGATCCGCTCCTTTCGGGAGAGCTGCCGGGCGAGCAGGAATTGGTGGATGTGGCCGAGGCGGCGCCCAATGCCGCTTCTGCGCTGGTAAAGCTCTATCGCGCCTACCGCGAGCAGGCGGACCGGATGTCGGATCTTTCCGAAATGCTGGCGCGGGAAGGACGCACCACGGCGATATCAGCCGCACGCCTTCCCATGGACGAAGTGCGGGAGATATTTGAGCGCCGCGCTGCTCATTTTCCCTCGATCGAGGAGGAGGCGGAGAGCTTTCACAAGCTCCTGGAGCCCGGCGACGATCTGGCTGGCGCGATCAAGGCGTGGCTGAAGCGCGAGCATGGCATCGTCGTTCGTATCCTGCCCGTGGCGACCATGCCCAATTGGCGCCGTCGCTATGACAGGCATTCGCAACGCCTGTTCATTTCGGAGCGTCTTTCCCCTGCCGATCAGTTGCGCGAGATTGCCATGGAGGCCTGTCTCCTGCGCATGTCGGTTGCCATCGCCGCCGAGATCGAAGCGCTGAAATTTTCCGGAAACGAAGCGCGGCGCCTGGCTCGCTTCGAACTTGGGCGTTATGCCGCCCACGCATTGATGATGCCCTATCAGGCGTTTTTTGCTGCCGCCGAGCGCGCCCGCTACGACGTGGATGTGCTGCGTTCCCGCTTCGGTGTTTCATTCGAGCAGGCGGCAAATCGTCTTGTAACGCTCGGCCGAGCCGGCGCTTCGGGTGTTCCCTTCTTCATGCTTGAGGTGGACAATGCAGGCAATCGCTTTCGCAAGGCCGGAGTGCAGGGTTTCCCGCAAAGCAGGTTTGGCGGCGGTTGCCCAAAGCTGGCCGTCCATGCCGCCTTTGCGCAGCCCGGGCAGATACTGGTCGAAGCGGTGGAGATGCCTGACGGTGCTGAATTCCTGACGGTCGCGCGCACACTGGAGGGACCGCAGGGCGCTTTCGGCGAGCGGCCGCGGCGAACCGCGCTCCTGATCGGCTGTGATCTCGCTTTCCGGGACAGTGTCGTCTATGGCGCGGCCCTTGCCGGTACTCCGGTAAAGACTGCGGGTGCGTCCTCTCCGGCGCTCACACTCATCGGCCCGGCCTGTCGGCTGTGTGAGCGGGCCGGGTGTCTTGCGCGTGCCGAACCCCCGGTCACCCGTCCCCTTGGGCTCGATGAAATGGTAACCGGCCTGTCCGCTTTCGATTTTCAGTAATGGACGCCCTGCCTTCTGCTGCACCCCTGTCGGGGCCGTTGCGTTTCAAGGGGTTTTCCAAGGGGGCTTCCAAGGCTCTGTCATAAACCGCTTATCTTCGGCAACGTATTGAAAATGCGGCTTGTCGCACTGTGGAAACAAAAATAGTGTGGAACGAAAGACATGGGTTTTCGCCGGGCACCAAGAGTCGGCAACGCTATCCCTGGGAGAATGATTTGATGCTTCGTAAGACCTTCCTCCTGTCCTGCGCCTCGCTTGCTGCCATCGCTTTCGTGACGGGCGCCAACGCTCAGGAGCGCGTCGTCAACGTCTACAACTGGTCGGACTATATCGACGATTCGATCCTTGAGGATTTCACCAGGGAAACAGGTATCAAGGTTGTCTACGACGTCTATGATTCCAACGAGATTCTGGAGACGAAGCTGCTCGCCGGCGGATCGGGCTACGATGTCGTCGTCCCTTCGGGAGAGTTTCTTGGCAGGCAGATCAATGCCGGCGTGTTTCAGAAGCTCGACAAGTCCAAGCTGCCGAACCTCTCCAACATGTGGGAGATGATCAGCGAGCGCGTGGCACTCTATGATCCGGGCAACGAGTATTCGATCAATTATATGTGGGGCACCACCGGCGTCGGCTATAATGTCGGCAAAGCGGAGGAGATTCTCGGGACCTCGAAGATCGACACCTGGGACGTTCTGTTCAAGCCTGAGTTTGCGGCGAAGTTCAAGGATTGCGGCATCCATATGCTGGATTCGGCGAGCGAGGTCATTCGCGCCGCGCTGATCTATCAGGATCTCGATCCGAATACCCCGTCGGGCGAGGATCTGGCCAAGGCCGAAGCGCTTCTCATGGCGGTTCGCCCCTATGTCCGAAAGTTCCACTCCTCCGAATATATCAACGGGCTTGCCAATGGCGATGTCTGTCTGGCGCTCGGCTATTCGGGCGATATCTTCCAGGCCCGCGACCGTGCCGCCGAAGCGGATCAGGGCGTCGAGGTGGGCTACAGCATTCCCAAGGAAGGCGCGCTCCTGTGGTTCGACCAGATGGCCATCCCCGCCGATGCGCCTCATGTGGACGAGGCGCATGAGTTCCTGAACTACATCATGCGCCCCGATGTAATCGCCAAGGCATCCGACTATGTCGTCTACGCCAATGGCAACAAGGCCTCGCAGGCAGATATGGATCAGGATATCGTCAACGATCCCGCCGTCTATCCGGACGAAGCCACCATGGCCAAGTTGAAGGCGCCGCAGCCCTATGACATGCGCACGCAACGCGTTGTGACCCGCATCTGGACCAGGGTCGTCACCGGCCAGTGACGGCGCGCGGCGGGGGAGACGCGATGAAATCGCTCGGCAGCACGCGCCGCAGCTTCGCGCCCTGGGCCGATCCCCAGGCGAAGCCCTATATCGCCTTCGAAAAGGTCACCAAGCGTTTTGGTGACTTCACGGCGGTCGACGACCTTTCGCTGAACATCTATGAGCGCGAGTTCTTCGCGCTTCTGGGGGCATCGGGGTGCGGCAAGACCACCCTGTTGCGCATGCTGGCGGGCTTCGAGCAGCCCACGGCGGGCCGCATCTTCCTGGATGGGCAGGATCTGTCAGGCATTCCGCCGCACAAGAGGCCCGTCAACATGATGTTCCAGTCCTATGCGCTTTTCCCGCATATGACGGTGGAAGCAAACATCGCTTTCGGCCTCAGGCAGGACCGGATGCCCGCGGACGAAATCCGCGAGCGTGTCGCTTCCATGCTCAAGCTGGTCAAGCTCGAACCCTTCGCCAAGCGCAAGCCACATCAGCTTTCCGGCGGCCAGCGCCAGCGTGTGGCGCTGGCCCGTTCGCTCGCCAAGCGGCCCAAGCTCCTGCTGCTCGACGAACCCCTCGGTGCGCTCGACAAGAAACTGCGCGAGGAAACGCAGTTCGAGCTGATCGACCTGCAATACGACCTCGGCCTCACCTTCATGGTGGTCACGCACGATCAGGAAGAAGCCATGACCATGGCCGACCGCATCGCGGTGATGGACAAGGGCAAGGTCATTCAAGTCGCGACGCCCGCTGAGATATACGAAGCGCCGAACTCCCGCTTCGTGGCTGATTTCGTGGGCTCCATCAACATGTTCGAAGGTACGGTCACGGCCGCCGGCAGGGAGACTGCCACGATTGCCGATGGTGCCGGCATCGAACTTTCCGTCGTCAACGGCGCGGGAGCCGAGAAGGGGGCGACCGTCTGGTTCGCTGTACGCCCGGAAAAGATCGATATCTCCCGCAATCGTCCTGAAAATGCGCTCAACGCCATCGAGGGCGAAGTGTGGGACATTGCCTATCTTGGCGACATGACCATTCACCACGTGAAGCTGGATGACGGTCGCATCGTCAAGGCCAGCAGCATCAACCGCAAACGCGCCGTCGCGGACGTGCTGACATGGCATGACCGCGCCTGGGTCACCTTCCCCGCCGATGCCGGCGTCATCCTGACCCGATAGGTGGCGTGATGGGCCGTTTCCTTTCAGCGCTTGCCGGCCGTTTCGTCATCGCGGTGCCCTATCTGTGGCTCCTCGTCTTCTTCCTCGCGCCCTTCCTGATCGTCTTCAAGATTTCGCTGTCTGAGCCGGCCATCGCCATGCCGCCCTATCAGCCGGTTTTCGATCTTGCCCAGGGGGTAAAGGCGCTCATCGACAGGATTGGCGATTTGTCCTTCGCCAACTATCTCTGGCTGACGGGAGACCCGCTCTACCGCAATGCCTATCTGTCGAGCATCTGGATCGCGGGCGTGTCGACGGCGATCACGCTCGCGGTGGGCTATCCCATCGCCTATGGCATGGCGCGCGCGCCGGCTTCTGTCCGCCCGACGCTCCTGATGCTCGTCATCCTGCCTTTCTGGACGAGCTTTCTCATCCGCGTCTATGCGTGGATCGGCATTTTGAAGCCCGAGGGGCTGCTCAATCAGTTCCTTCTTTATCTGGGTGTGATCGACCAGCCGCTGGTCATTCTGAACACCACGACCGCCATCTATATCGGCATTGTCTACTCCTACCTGCCCTTCATGGTGCTGCCGCTCTATGCAACGCTGGAGAAAATGGACAATTCGCTCATCGAGGCGGCGCGCGATCTCGGTTGTCCGCCACTTGCCGCCTTCTGGAAGGTCACCTTTCCATTGTCGCTGCCGGGCATCGTGGCGGGGTGCATGCTGGTGTTCATTCCGGCCGTGGGCGAGTTTGTGATCCCCGATCTCCTTGGCGGATCCGAAACGCTGATGATCGGCAAGACGCTCTGGAATGAGTTCTTCAACAACCGCGACTGGCCGGTCTCTTCGGCGGTCGCCGTGGTGCTGCTTCTGATCCTGGTGGTGCCCATCGCATTCTTCCAGCGCTCGCAGGCGCGGGCGCGCGAGGCGGAGAAATAGCCATGGCCGGAAGCTGGGGACGCTTCAATATCGTATCGCTGGTGCTGGGCTTTGCCTTTCTCTATCTGCCCATCGTGTTGCTCGTGGTCTACTCCTTCAACGAGTCGCGACTGGTCACTGTCTGGGCCGGTTTCTCCACCAAGTGGTATGTCTCGCTTTTCTCCAATCGCGGCCTGATGGACGCTGCCTGGGTGACGGCGCGGGTCGCCTTCCTCTCCGCGACGATCGCAACCGTGCTCGGCACCATGGCGGCGGTTGCACTGACCCGCTACACGCGTTTCCGTGGACGGCTTCTCTTTTCAGGCATGGTCTTTGCACCGCTGGTCATGCCGGAGGTCATCACCGGCCTGTCGCTGCTGCTTTTGTTCGTCGCGATGAATTTCGACCGCGGGTTCTTCACGGTCACGATTGCCCACATCACCTTTTCCATGTGTTTCGTCGCCGTGGTGGTGCAGTCGCGTCTGGTTACCTTCGACCAGTCGCTGGAAGAGGCCGCGCTCGATCTTGGCGCGACGCCGGCAAGGGCCTTCTTCCAGGTGACGCTGCCTGTCATCCTGCCGGCGGTCATTGCGGGCTGGATGCTGGCTTTCACCCTGTCGCTCGATGATCTCGTCATAGCGAGCTTCACCTCGGGGCCGGGCGCAACCACCCTTCCCATGAAGATCTATAGCCAGGTGCGGCTTGGCGTGACGCCCGAGATCAATGCGATCTGCACCATCCTGATCGGCATCGTGGCAACCGGCGTCATCATCGCCTCCATCGTCACCAAGCGGCAGGAAATCCAGCGCCGGCGCGACGAGCATGCTGCCGCATAGAGCATTCTGCGGTCATCTGGCAAACCCGACTTATGCGCCGTCCATATCCGGCAATGCAGTGAGGCGGGAAGGCGGGGGGCTACTCCACCAGGAACGGAGCGATAAAGGGGGCACTCCACGAACCGCCGATGAAGAAGGTTTCCTTTGGCTGTTCTTCTTCCTGCGTTTCTGCCGGCGGTACGGCTGGGAGAATGCTGCCTGAAAGGGCAATGCCTCTCCCGGCAAAGGGAATGAGCCCGCCAAGCGTGATCTTTTCTTGCGAGGTGAGCTGAATTTCCGCCTTGTCGATCCAGGCGATGCCGCCGGCAAGCGTGCTCTTTAGTTCTATCCCCTCGATGGGCAGTTCCCCGTCGGCGATATCGGCCAGCGGGAAGAATGTTCCCCGGTCATTATGCTGGCGGAACGAATCGAGATTGAGGCCGGGAATGACGCCTTTGCCGAAGCTGGCGGAAATGGAGCCGTCCGCGGTTTCCAGGACGCTCTTCAGATCGTCGCCCAGCCCCTTGATGAAGACCGTGAAACTGCCCCGCGCCTTGGGCATGAGGTTGGTCAGGTGCAGTTTCGCTGCGATCTCGCCGCCATCGACATTTTCCGCATTGACCCGCAGCTCCACCTGGCTGCGCTCTTTGAGCGCATCGCGGCGAATCCCCAGTTGCAACATGCCGCCGAAAGCGGTGGCGTCCGAAATATCCAGGCTGGTGAGGCCGTTGCGAACCTGTGCGGTGGCAGCGACATTGGACATGGTGATCGAGCCGGCATTTGCCGTGGCCGCGGAAAGCCGCAGGTCGAAATTGGTTTGGTGAGCAATGGTTGGGGTCTGTCTGCCGCCCTTGGCCGGGTCCGGCGCCAGCGTGCGCATCAGCGCATCCATGTCGAGCGACTTGAAAGCCAGCGTGCCGCTGACAATAGGCGTCGGCTCCGAGAAGCCGATGTCGAAAACGCCCGTGGCGCTGTTGTCGCCGAGTCCGATCTCGGTGTTTTCGAACTTGATGCGGGTGGGGTCGCCCTGCACTCTGGTTTTCAGTGAAGCGGCCTTGATCGTCGTGCCGGGCCAGTCTTCCCGGCTCGACCATTCCAGAAACCGCTGCAGGGAGGGGGCGGATGTCTCAAGCTGCCCGTCAATGAAGGCATTGCCCTCTATGTCGACCTCCCCCTTGAAGGAGAGGCTGACGGGGGATGTTTTCAACGAGAGGGAAAGCGCGGATTTGCCACCGGCCAGAAGCAGCAGGGGCTGCTCGGAAGTGGCTTCCACATTGATGGCTTCACCATGCCAGATTCCCCGCGCCGAAAGTGCGGCCGACCGGTTGAGCGCCGGCCAGCTCAGCGTCCCGGCAAGGCCGCTTGCAAAGGCCGGCTGGCTGCGGTCGTCTGCCGAGATGATGCGTCCGTCCTCCACCTCCACGGTCGCGAAGGCGTCGCTTGGCAGGGCAGAGAGGTCCGGCTCGTTGGGGTTCTGGTTGATGAGTTCCTTGGCAAGCTCGATCGACTGGGCAAGCCGTCCCCATTTGGGCAATGTGTGGAACTTGGGGGCGCCTGCCGTTCCATCGACGCGCATGATGGGACGCACCAGACGAATTTTGGTGAACACCACCTCGCCGCGCAGGGCAGCAAGAGCGGAAAGGTCGATTTCCACGCGCTCGGCTTCCATCACCGGCGGATGCTGGTTGTCGCGCCAGTCCGAAAGCACGACATCGTTCAGCACTGCCTTGAAGGAAGGCCAGACGCGGATTTCCGGCGCGTCGTCAAGACGAACGCGGTATCCGCTCCAGGCGCTCACCTGCTGGGCCACGCTGTCGCGGACGATCTGCGTGGACGCGATCATCGGCAGGCACAGAACGATCACCACCGCGATCAACGCAGCGATAGCGAGTGTCCATATGCTTTTCTTTACCGCCGACTGGGGCATACATCCTCACCCGTTCGGGTGCATTTCGTCGATTAATGAAACCAGATATCGGGTTTAAACAAGGCGTGATCCATTTCAAGGATTTGTCGCTTCGTGCAGCTTTCTTGCACGGTTTTCTTCCATTTGGGCGTTCCAAAAGAATCTTTCGACCCGACATTGCCGTGGCAAAGCGGGGATTGCATAAATGGCGCGGTCGCATACGGGACTGCGCGCGGGGAAGCTGCGGAACCTCTGATCGGCCTCGGGATCTATTAGGAGGACATCATGAATCAAGCCGGGCCGCTCTGGACCCCTTCCGAGGAACAAACGCGCAATGCCCCACTCACCGCATTCGCGGCTTTAGCGGAAAAATCCGCCGGGCGGCATTTGCCCGACTACGAAGCCCTGCATGCCTGGTCCGTCGACGACAGGGAAGGTTTCTGGTCGCTGGTGTGGGATCATTGCGGTGTGATTGGTGACAAGGGCGAACGCGTACTGGTGGACGGCGAGCGGATGCCGGGCGCGTCCTTCTTCCCGGATGCGCGGCTCAATTTCGCGGAGAATCTTCTGCGTCGTTCAGGCTCCGGCGAGGCGATCGTCTTTCGCGGTGAAGACAAGGTCGAGCGACGCCTGAGCTGGGACGCGCTGTCTGAAATGGTTTCGCGCCTGCAAAAGCTGTTTCGAAACGAAGGCGTGAAGGCCGGCGACCGTGTTGCCGCGATGATGCCGAACATGCCCGAGACCATCGCAGCCATGCTGGCTGCGGCCTCGATCGGGGCCGTATGGTCTTCCTGCTCGCCCGACTTCGGCGTGCAGGGGGTGATTGATCGCTTCGGCCAGATCGAACCGACCGTCTTCCTGGCGCCCGACGGTTACTGGTATGGCGGCAAGCCTTTCGATGTGGGAGGCAAGGTAGCCGAAATCCTCGCGCAGCTGCCGAGTGTCCGTCGTGCGTTGATCGTCGATTATCTTGGTCATGCGACCGATATCGCCGAAAAGATCGACCGGGCCCAAGCCTTCAGCGAAGCCATCTCCGCCCATGCGCCCGGAACGCCCGAATTCGAGCGCCTGCCTTTCGCGCATCCCCTCTATATCCTGTTTTCCTCCGGCACGACCGGCGTTCCCAAATGCATCGTTCATTCGGCGGGCGGCACCCTGCTTCAGCATTTGAAGGAACATCGTCTTCACGCCGGTATTCTTCCCGGCGACCGGTTCTTCTATTTCACCACCTGCGGGTGGATGATGTGGAACTGGCTTGCAAGCGGCCTCGCCTCGGAGGCGACATTGCTGCTCTATGACGGCTCGCCGTTTCATCCCGATGGCAACATTCTGTTTGATTTTGCTGAAGCCGAGGGCATGACCTATTTCGGCACCTCTGCAAAGTTCATCGACGCCGTGCGCAAGGCCGGTTTGAAGCCGATGGAGACGCACGATCTTTCGAAGGTTCGCACGATCTCCTCGACCGGCTCGCCACTGGCGCCTGAAAACTTCGAATTTGTCTATCAGGCCATCAAGCGGGATGTACATCTGGCGTCGATTTCCGGCGGCACGGATATCGTGTCCTGTTTCGTGCTCGGCGTTCCGACCCTGCCTGTCTGGCTGGGCGAAATTCAGGGCGCAGGCCTCGGGCTTGCCGTCGAGGTCTGGGACGAGGCCGGCAAGCCCATGTCGCGCGGCAAGGGAGAGCTGGTTTGCAGCCGGGCCTTTCCTTCCATGCCGGTGGGCTTCTGGAACGATCCGGACAACGCCAAATATCGCGCCGCATATTTCGAGCGGTTTGAAAACATCTGGTGTCATGGCGATTTTGCTGAATGGACGGAACATGGAGGCATGATCATCCATGGTCGTTCTGACGCGACGCTTAATCCGGGCGGTGTGCGCATCGGCACGGCGGAGATCTACAATCAGGTCGAACAGATGCCCGAGATCCTTGAGGCGATCTGCATCGGCCAGGATTGGGACGACGATGTGCGCGTTGTGCTGTTTGTGCGGCTTGCCGATGGCGTCACGCTCGATGCGGATCTGGAGAAAGCCATCCGCACGAAGATCCGAACCGGCGCGAGCCCGCGACATGTGCCTGCGCGGATTGTTGCCGTCAGTGATATTCCGCGCACCAAGTCCGGCAAGATCACGGAACTGGCCGTGCGCGATATTGTCCACGGGCGGGAAGTGAAAAACAAGGAAGCGCTTGCCAATCCGCAAGCGCTGGATCTCTACCGGGATATAGAGGTCTTGCGCAGCTGACGAGGTGGGTTAGCCAGATCGTTTTCCGGCTTGGATTAATTTTCTTGGTAAAGAAAGTGTAACCGCAAAATTTACCGCGATTTCATACATGATACACTTCCGTAAATTTTTAATCAGTCTGGTAAGGTCTTGTTAACGGATCATCGCGATATTGGGGGCAACTTGACGAGCCGGGCGGAAAGCCATTCGCCCGACTGATTAGCCAGACGTTCGCCAAGCCCCGTTTTTGACAGCATTTCTGACTTCAAAGCGCCCTGTAGGGCGCTTTTTTTTGAGCTGAATAATGATTAGCCGATCAATCTTCCGGGGCATCTGCCGCCGGGCACGGGAGCCCGGTGCAAAGGTTTGCTCATGTGTTGTGGTCGCGCATCAGGGGGCGGGACAACAGGATCACCGGCACAATGGCTGTGGCGATGATCAGAAGGGCCGCCACCGCGCCATCTTCGACTGCGCCGCGTGAAGCGTTTTCATAGACGTGGGTCGCAAGTGTCCGGAAGCCGAAGGGGCGCAGCAGGATCGTTGCTGAAAGCTCCTTCACCGTGTCGACGAAAACGAGGATCGCGGCCGTCAGGAGGGCCGGCTTCAAAAGTGGCAACAGGATCATGAAGGCGCTCTGATTTGCCGACTTGCCGAGGCTGCGCGCGGCGAGATCCAGATTGGGTGGCAGCTTTTCCAGCCCCGAACGCACGGCGCTTTCAGCCAGTGCCAGGAAACGGATTGTGCAGGCAATGACAATTGACGCGGCAGTGCCGGTCAGAAGGAGCCCTGTCGAAATGCCCGCGAAGCCGCGTGCAAGCCCGTCGATGAAATTATCGAGCCGGGCCAGGGAAAGAAGGAGGCCGAGTGCCAGGATCGTGCCGGGCAATGCGTAACCGACGGAGGCAAGCCGCACCAGGAACATGGTCGATGCACCGCGCGAAAGACGCACCGCATTGAGGATGAGCAGCGCCAGGGCCAGTGTCAGCGCGGCGGTAATGGCGGCCACCGTGACGCTGGTCACGAACGCCTGGAGAACCTGCGGATCCGAGAACTGGTAAAGCCGGCGCGATACATATTGTCCGAACACATAGACAGGAATGCCGAAACCGAAGAGGATCGGCACAGCGAGGGCAGTGGCGGCTGCGAGGCCGCGCATGGGCGAAAGCCGCGCGCGGGGAGGGCGGGATCGCATTTGCGTGCCCCGCGCAGCATGGAAGCGTTGCTTGCGGCGGGCCCATTGTTCAGCGCTCAGAAGAAGGAACACGATCACCAGCATTACGGCGGCGATCTGGGCGGCGCCCTCGAGGCTGCCCTGGTTCAGCCAGGTCGAATAGACTGAAAGGGTGAGGGTGCGCACCCCGAGATACTCCACCGCCCCGATGTCGTTGAGGGTTTCCATCATGACCAGCGCGATACCGGCGACGATTGCCGGGCGCGCAACGGGCAGCAGAATGCGGAAGAAGACCCGCGAAGGTGTGGCGCCCAGCGTGCGCGCGACATCGGCGATGTTGCGCCCCTGCATGAGAAACACGACGCGTGCTGTCAGATAGACATAGGGAAAGGTCACCGAAGTGACCACGAGCGCGGCACCCCAGGTGGAGCGAATATCGGGAAACCAGTAGTCGTGGGGGCTGGTGAAGCCGAAAAGCGCTCTCAATCCGCTCTGAAGCGGCCCGACATAGTGAAAGAACTCGCCGAAGGCATAAGCTGCCAGATAAGGCGGAACCGCGAGCGGCAGCACAAGCGCCCATGCGAAGAAGCTTCGCAGCGGAAAATCATAGGCCACCACCACCCACGCGCACCCCACCCCGACAATACCGGTGCCCATAGCCACCAGAAACAAGAGAAGGAAGGTCGTGCCGGCAGAGCGCGGCAGCACATACCGAAGAAGGTGCGGCCAGGTGTCCCCCGAACTGCCGGCTGCCACCACGAGGATGGTCAGGATCGGCAGCAGGACCGCAAGCGCGACCAGAACGCTTCCAGCATAGGCGCCAAGGTGGCGCTCGCCGCGCACACGGGCAAAACGGCTTGGCCGTTCGGGCGCTGTGGGAAGGGGGGTAGCGGTCATCGGCTGGCGCGAGGCTGGCTGAGGCATTTGCGGACGGGCTGAAAAGCCCCATATCGCACAAATGCGATTGAAACGGAACAATCCGCCAACCGGCTCAATGAGCCGGCTGTGGCGGTGGCGGAAAACGCAAGAAGCCGGACCCCTTGGGGCCCGGCTTTGTGTGTGCCGGCAGGCTTAGCTTGCGGGGCCATCATCGAGGGCGACGCGGTCCACCATTTCGGAAGCCGCCTTGCGGAATTTGGCGATCTCGGAGAGTGGCAGGCTGTCCGGCTTGATCTCGCCGAAGGATTTGACCGTTTCGGAAACCTTGGCACCCGGCAGAACGGGGTATTCGTAGTTGGTTTCCGCGTAGATGGACTGCGCTTCGGAACTGCCGAGGAAGCGCATCAGGGCGAGTGCGTTGTCCTTGTTCGGCGCATGCTTGGCCATGGCCATGCCGGAGATGTTCACATGCGTTCCGCGATCCTGGGAATTGGGGAACAGGACCTTGATGGCATTCGCCCAGTCCTTCTGCTCCGGCTCCTTGTCGTTGTTCAGCATGATGCCGACATAATAGGTATTGCCGATTCCGAGATCGCATTCACCCGCATAGATGGACTGCGCCTGCGAACGGTCGTTGCCGTTGGGCTTGCGGGCGAGGTTGGCCTTGAGACCCTTCAGCCACTCTTCGGTCTTCTCCTCGCCATGATGGGCGATCATGGAGGCGATGAGGGCGATATTGTAGTTGTGCTGGCCGCTGCGCATGCAGATCTTGCCCTTCCACTTGGGGTCGGCAAGCTCTTCATAGGTGATCGTGTCCTGCGCAACGCGCTCCTTGGAGGCGTAGATGACGCGGCCGCGCGTTGTCACGCCGAACCAGTGGCCCTCCGGATCGCGGAACTCGGCAGGGATTTCCGAATTGACCATCTCGTCCTCGACCGGCTGCGTCACGCCTTTTTCCTTGGCGTTGACGAGCCGCCCGATATCAACCGTCAGAATGACGTCCGCCGGGGAATTGCTGCCTTCGGCCGCGATACGATCCTCAAGTCCCTTGTCCAGAAACAGCACCTCGGTCTTGATGCCTGTTTCTTTGGTGAAGGCATCCAGGAGCGGCTGGATGAGGAAGGGCTGCCGGTATGAATAGATGTTTACGACGCCATCGGCCATGGCCGAGACCTGCGAAGCGGCAAGTCCGCCAGCGAATGCCAGGGCGGCGACGCCGGCTTTGCAGAACTGAAGCATTTTGAACGACATAACTATATCCTCGCCTGTGGGTTCAAGGTCCCATGGTGTGAGCGGGGCGCATCCTGCACCCCGACGCTGCCGCTTCTGGGAGAAAAATCATCAAAGGTCAAGGAAAATGCAAGCAATATCAGTAGTTTAGAAGTATTCTAAACTGGCCAATTCATCTTTTAATCAGGCGTATGCGAAGGCTTGCGTCCGGTCGCGTGGCAGGCGGGTGTGGCGGTATGACGCCGATCGAAAACGCTCGGGGACAAGGCAAGGGACGCTCTGACCTTGCCTCAACTCGTACAATGGTTGGAGCACCGTCAGTTCGGCGAAAGCAGGCTCTCGCTCTATCCCTTTGTTTTTCCGCGTTTATGCAGACGTCAGCTGTTTTCGCCTGGCTGCCGGATGCGCTAATCCGCCAGAACTCGGGTCGGCGGAAAACTCACCTCCACCAATGTGCCTTCCCCAGGGGCTGACGTGATGGAGAAGGAGGCGCGGTTGGCCTCGACCATGGCGCGGGTAAGTGGCAGGCCAAGCCCGGTCCCGTCGCCGCGCTTGCGCTTCAGGCTGTTGATTTGTTTGAAGGGCTTCATGGCTTCGTCGATCTCGGCGGAGGTCATGCCGACGCCGGTGTCGCGCACCCGCATGAAGACGGAACCGTCATTGGCATAAGCGGTCGAGACGATCACCTGTCCGCCCGCCTGCGTATACCGTACGGCATTGGACAGGAGGTTGAGTGCGATCTGGCGCACGCTGCGCGGGTCGGCCACGACGTCGGGCAGGTTCGAGGCGAAGCTGGAACGGATGATGACACGCTCGCGATTGGCCTGCGGCTGCATCATTGCCACGGTCTCACCGAGCACATCGTTGAGCGGCACCGCTTCGTAGTGCATCTCCTGCTCGCCCGCTTCGATCTTGGAGATATCGAGAAGGTCGTTGACGAGGTCGAGCACGTGATTGCCGGAGCGGTTGATGTCCTGAAGGTAATCGCGGTAGCGGTCGTTGCCGATGGGGCCGAACTTCTCATCGATCATCAATTCGGAAAAACCGATGATCGCATTGAGAGGCGTGCGGATCTCATGGCTGACACGGGCGAGAAACTCGGTTTTCTGCGCCGAGGCCCGCTCGGCTTCGGCCCTGGCCTGGGTCAGTTCCTCGGCAGTCCGTTTCCATTGGGTGATATCGCGCAGAACGGCGCAATAGCCGCGTTGGCCGGGCAGGCGCCCAATGGTCATGAACAGCGGAATGAAGCGCCCCTGCGCCTCGCGTCCGATCACCTCCAGCCCGTCGTTCAGCACGCTTGCCACGCCGTGCTCGGACAGTCCGTTCAGATATTCCTGAACCGAGCGCTGGCTTTCGATTGCGAACAGGTTGGTGAAGGGCTTGCCGGCCACATCTTCCGTCTCGAAGCCGAAAAGCGCCTCCGCGGGCCTGTTGGTGGAGCGCACCTTGCCGTCATTGTCGATAATGGCGATGCCGTCGGTCGCGGTATCCACGATGGCGCGCATCTCGGCCAGATTTGCCTGCAGTTCCGCCGTCTGGATATCCTCGCCCGGCAATTCAGGCTGGCTGGAAACCTCGGCGAGGCCAAGGGCAGGGGTTTCCGCCCCGCGCCGCAGTGCCAGAAGCAGTGCTTTCCCCCCGTTCCAGGGCACCGATTGCAGGTGCGCCCGCACGGGCATGGTTTCGCCGCTGGCGGTCTGAAGTTGCAGGCAGCGGTCGGCCGCACTGCGATCTTCTTCGTCCTCATTGGTGTCAGCAAACAGGGCGTCTATCCCACCTGCGTCGGCAAGCGCGCTGAGATCGGCATATCCGGTGAAATCGAAAAATGCCTGATTGGCGTAATGCAGCACGTCGCCCGCATGGATCAGGATGGGCAGCGGAAGATGCGCGAGGAATGCCGTACCGGATCCGGTCGCGTCTTCTTGCCCATCATGCAACGGTTCGCCATGGAAGGCGGACGGCAGGAAGGCGCGCAGCGGCGCTTCCCAGCGCGCGGTTGCCGCGGGCGCTGTCTCTGGCTCGGCTGCGATCACTGCGCCTGCGATTTCTTCTTTGTCTAGGCCCGGAGACGCGGCATCGGATGCCGCGTCTTCAGTCACGGCTTCTTCGGCATCGTCCACAGCGCCGACAGGCGTGTCTGCAGATGAGGCAGGCTCAAGCGGCAGATCTTCCTCTTCCCCGCGCTCTTCCGGGGGAAGGCTTGCTTCAAGGGTTTCCTGAGGCGTGCCTTCGCTCTCCACGTCATATTCGTCGGCTATGATGAGGTCAGCCGCTTCGTTATTCTCGGCATGCACGACCCCTTCCGCATCGATATCGGAGGAGACTGCGGCACCGTCCGCGTCGGGGAAAACGGTCTCTTGCGGAGCTCCTTCCTCTTCCGCCGCGGGATGCGTGAGCATTTCAGCCTCGAAAGGAGCCTCGGCGCGCTCATCCGCTGCGTCTTTGCCGGGGTCTTCTTCGATTTTTCCTTCGCTCAGCGCGTTTTCGCGACGCAGCCGGTCGCCGATTTCGCGAAACGCGGTCTGCTCGTTGGGCGAAAGATTGCCTTCGCGTGTTGGCGCCCTGTGCTCGGCGAGGCGGATAACCTTGTTGCTGCCGGACTCATGCTCACCGAGGTTGTTCGCCGCCTGGTTGTTGTCCGGTGTGCCCTGCGCTTCCGTTTCCGGCTCGATATCGTCGGGCAGCTCGATATGAGGCTCGTCGAGTATCGTGGAACCCTCGGGCAGGGGCGCGCCAGGCAGAAGTGCAAGCCCAATCTTCTCCGGATCGTTGACGGCGTCACCCATGCGGGCAAGGCCGAAACCGTGAAAGCCTTCGAACACCCGTCCGCGCCCGTAGATCGGTAGGGCGGCGAGGTCTACGGGTATTTTCAGTTCCGTGCCGGCCAGCGGCCACAGGACAGTGCGTCCCGACCATGTGTCGCGGCGTTCCAAAAGCCCTGCGATGCGGCCTTCCGGGTCCAGTCCGAAGGCATTGGAAACGTCGCGGAAGCGTCGGCCGATAATGTCGGCTGACGCAGATCCCATGGCTTCGACGAAAGCATCCGAAAGCGATGTAAAACAGCCATCTGCATTCGTGCGCCAGGCAAAACGCACCGTGCCGGACGGGCGCGACCTGTCGTCATTTTCCAGGCTTTCGCCGACCGCGATGGGGGCTTCCTGCGCGCTCTGGACGCTTTGTTCCGGAGAAACCGGGGCTTCCGGAGATACCGGGGCTGGAGGAAGAAGCTCGTTCTCCGTCACGGGCTCTGCCGGAGGCTCGCCTGCCGCCTGCATGTCGTCGTTGGAGGATAGGGTCCCGGTCGCCTCGACCGGAATTTCCGATGGCGTTTCTTCCGCGTCCGCTTCGGCGACACGCCCTTCATTCCCGGCAGGCTCCGCCGTTGCGTCCTCTGCAACGGCTTCATCGTCCGAAATTTCCGGTTCCGCAGGTTCGTCCGCTGCATCCGTTGCAAGCAAAGAAGCCGCCGCGGCCGGCTCTTCGGAAAGCGGCGGAGCCGCGGGCATACCGATCTCCGGTGCCAGAATCTCGGGCACGGGAGCCGGCGGCTGCTGTTGCGGTTCCTCATTCTGCTCATCGACAACGATGAGCAGATGGCTGGCGGGGTCGTCGGTCAGCCTGGCAAAGGCGGCGGGCAGGCGGCGCATTGCCCCGTTGATCAGCCGTTTCACGAGCCGGTCGCTTTCCTCGCGCACCTCGGAAACGAGACTGCGCAGGGTTCCGGGTGCGATGCCGAGGCGGTCGAACCCTTCCGAAGCCACCGCGATATTGCCTTCTGCGTCGACGAGGGCCGCGAATTGCCCGTTCGAATCAAAGCCCTCCACGACCGTCGCCGCACGGCGCCCTTCATGCGCGGTGGCGGTGCGCGCGAGAAGAATGGCCCTTTCTCCGTCGGGAAGCGCTACAGCGCTCGCATGCAGATTGATAACCGGGGCGAAAACGCTGCGCGCAAGACGCACGGCGATCACCTGATCCGGCTCGATATCGGGAAAACGGGGTGTGGCTGCGATCTGGCGCTTGGCGGTGACGGGCAGGCTCGTGTCTGCGCCGATGGCCGATTCGATGTCGTCGAACCCGAGCAGCGCCGCTCCGGCGCCATTGGCCCAGATCACTTCGGCAAGGTCCTCCGAAAGGATGACGAGCGCATCACCGGCTGCAAAGCGCTTGCGCACAACATCCAGAACCGCCACATCAACGAAGGAATAAGAGACTGACGCCATTCAAACGAACCGATTGACCATCCCAGCGATTGAGCAACCACGCATACCGGCTGCCCAGTAACCCTTAAAAGGCTCACAACTGCTTCCGGGACATTCTTTCGCGGTTCACCCACCGCATCCCGGCAACGCTGTTAACAACTCATTAATAAAACCATGTGGCCTCGGGGTCCACCGATGCATGATCCGCTGGAGAAGGAAAAATTAGCAGTTGGTTAACCGGAGTTCGGATTTATGCTGCGCTGCAAAATTATGTTGCAATGCACAAAAACCTTTGCTACATAGCGGTCATGGAAAACGTTGTTCGGTGCCACGGCATGAGGTCGGGGCTAAAGGACGAAAGGATCTCGGTATGACCAAGACCACGCAGAAAGAGACGGAAGCCCTGGAGTTTCCGACGTTCGACGCCACCAAGGCGAACGAGCAGTTCCGTGCCTTTGCTGAAAAGAGCACCGAGCAGACCAAGGAAATCTACGCCCGCATGAAGGCTGGCGCGGAAGATGCCCAGAAGGCTTTCGAGCAGACCTTCGAGACGGCAAAGACGGCTGGCAATGAGTTCACCAGCAAGTCGATTGCCGCTATGCGCGAAGGTGCTGAAGCCAATCTTGCTCATCTTGAAGCTCTGGCTGGCGCCCGTTCGCTTGCCGACCTGATCGAGATGCAGAGCTCCTTCATGCGCAAGCGCATGGAAGTTGCCGTCGATCAGATGAAGGAATTCCAGGTGACTTCGCAGAAGTCGGTTGAGACCCTGGCGAAGCCGATGAAGGATGTTTTCGAGAAAGCCTTCAAGGAAGTCCGCGTCGCCTGAGGCGTCTCGGTACGAGTTACCCGACGGCAAATCCTCCTCCCATTGTCGTCGGGGACGGGCCGGAACCTCCTCCTCCCTTCGGCCCAATCTACGAAAAAGACCGGGATCCTCCCCCCGGTCTTTTTTGTTTGTCTGGGGATGGTTGTTTTGGCTTGAAAAAGGCTCGAATAGCCCTTATTGACGCGAACGCCGGTCCACGGTGTGGGCGGTTGTAGCTCAGTTGGTTAGAGCGCAGGATTGTGGCTCCTGAGGTCGGTGGTTCGAATCCACCCAACCGTACCATTCTCTTTTCTCATCATCTGGCATTTCCCTGAGGGTCCTTCGCAGGCAGGCTGCTCCAAATGCGGAGAAACTTGCGCGTGAATAAGGCTGCCCTCATTTCTCGCTCGAGACATTGGCCTGCCCAACTTCACCTCGGCAAGGCATGCCAGAATGCGGTGAAGGCAAGTGCTCAACTGCCGATCTGATTTCCCTGTGAGCTGGCTACTCTGTTCCGGGGATAACCGATCCCTTCGCTCTCGATTATCGTCCCGTCCGTAAGAGTTGCGGGAGTTGAGGGGGCCTCGGGTGTGAGTGTCACAGGTCGATCCTGCACGACACAACACAAGACCGATCTGGGATCGAAAATGAAGAAAATCAGTTCAACACTGGCCTTGCTGCTCGTATCGGCAAGTCTTGCAGCCTGTTCGTCCGCCACTACCGGCTCTGGGGGTTCCGGCGGTTCCCTCGGGGGTGGTGGGTCCGGTGGAAGTGGCGGATCCGGTGGCGGTTCAAGCGGCGGCTCGGGCGGCGGTTCAAGCGGCGGTTCGGGCGGCGGTGGATCCGGCAGCGGCATTCAGCTTTTCGGCCTGAAGTCGACTTACAACAAGAAATTGCAGACATCCACGGGCGTTGGCCCTGACATGTACGAAGGCAGCGAGGTCTACATATCCGACGATACGGCGACCACGGGTGCGCAGACCATAACGGGCTCGCTCGAACTCGATGGAGGCAAGCTGGTCGATAAGGTCGATGCGACCTCCACCTCGAGTGCCGGCACGGTAACGGCTGAAACCGGTTCGGTGATGTCGCGGTCCAACGGCACGCTGCGAGGCGATTTTGTGACCTCGCAAACCAGCGACCCGGCAACGGCGCTTGACCAGATGCGCGTGACCTCGCTCGATTTCGACGGCGACAATGACGACGATTTCTTCGTTGTCGAGCAGCATCTCGGATATGGATTTTTCAGCGGCACTGAAACCGTCACCACCATGTATGGCGGCAAGATTGCCCCGACTTCGGCTCTCGCTGGCAAGCAGACTGCGGTCTATCAGCGAACCCGCAGCGAGGGTGGTGCAGAGTTCCAGTACAAGACCGGCCCCGGCTTTTCCCAGGAAGGCGCCACCTTTACAGGTGATGCCACGGTGAGCGCGAATTTCGACACCGGCAAGGTTGATGTGCTGATCGATAACACCCGGCGCCAGCACGGCACCAAGGGGCCGTCGCAGGTGGGCGTCGAGCTTGCCGGCGCGTCGATCAGCGGCAGCCATTTCTCCGGCGGCACGGTGCGGTTGTTCGACGAATCCAACAACGCGACGATCTCGAATCTCTCGCCGGGGAGTTCCGATTATTCGGGTGCCTTCTTCGGCGACAATGCCGAGCATGTCGGAGGTGTGTTCCAGGGCAACGGGACCATCAACGACAATACCCCCGGCATGGTGAAGGGTTGGTTCGCTGCAAGCGAATGATTTCAGGCAACATGCATGAAGGAGCGTGCGCCCCGTCCTGTGAAGGGACGGGGCCGTTCAGCGTAATGGTTTCGAGTTTGCGCAGTCTGTTGCTTGCCACTCTCATAGGTCTTGGGACGATGGCCGGCTCCGCTCTCGCCGCGCCAGCGGCCGGGGGAAGCAATACCGCAATCATTTCAAGCGCGCAGGCGGTCACCCTTGTGCGCAGTCTCGTCGGTAAAGGCCGTTTTGACGAGGCGCGCGGCTTCATTGCCCGGTGGCATGCGGGCAGCCGCAGTCATTCCATGCGCGTCGCGTTCGTCGAAGGCTTGATCGCTGCGCGTTCCGGCCAGCACGATCAGGCGGCCTCGATCTTCCGGGAGATATTGGCCTCCGACCCGCAGAACGATGTGGCACGCATAGAACTCGCGCGTTCGCTCGCCGCCCTCAACGATGCAGATGGCGTGCGCGCGCAGGCCGAGCTTCTGCGGGCCTCGGGCATCGACGACCGATTGGGCGGAGCGATCACCCGGCTTGCGGATCTGGTCGATGCAAGCCGGCCGCTGCGTTTTCGCGGATATCTGTCGCTGCTTCCCTCCACCAACATCAACCGGGGCACGGACAACGAGACCGTGGCCTTCGGTCCCATCGATCTGCGGATCAATCCGGAGGCGCGGCGCAAGTCCGGCCTCGGCCTTCTGCTCGGTGGCGAAATGATTTACCAGAAGCCGATCGGCCCCGCGCGCCGATTGATCTCCGTGACAAGTGCGACAGGGCGCTTTTATCCCAAACTGCCCTCTGCATCTTCATTGCAGGTTGATGGTGCGCTCGGTGTCGAACAGCGCTTCGGTAGCACAAGAGCGATGGTCGCCCTGACGGGAAGCACCGTTGTGACGCCTGATGCAGTCACCACCGTTCAGGCGGGTGTCCGCGGCGAGCTGTCCGGCCGTTTTGCCGTTGCGCCGCGCTGGTTCTGGTATCTGGGTGGTCAGGCCCGCATCCAGGACGATCTCGTTTCGGATGCCCGCGACGGTTACGTGGCCAATCTCGGTTTCAACGTTGATCGCATGTTCGCCACCGGCCATTTCATCCGGTTCGGCGTGCGGGGCGAGTTGGGCCGGCTCCGGGAAGAGCGCTTTTCCTACGATGAAGCAGGTCTGCTTGTTGGCTATGCGCGCCCGTTGCCTCTGGGCATTAACGTCTTCGCGCAGGCCGCGCTGTCATGGCGCGATTACCACGGGCTTTATCCTGGTCTCGATGAAGGCCAGAGCGATGTGCGCTTCACTGGCGATATCATCGCCACGAAGCGTGACTTGCTGATCGCCGGTTTCGCGCCGCAGCTGCAATACCGCTTTGAGCGTGTTTCCTCCAACGCTGCCTTTGAGGACTACACGCGTCATGAGGTCGAGCTGCGCCTGACCAAGGACTTCTAGCGCTTATCCCTGCCCGTAAGACGTTGAAGGTAGCATTTCCCCTACCCAATGGCCTTGATCAGGCGAGGGCGACCTCGACGCGATTTCTGCCGGACGACTTGGCGCGATAAAGGGCGGTGTCTGCGCGCTTGAAGGCCGCCCAGAAGGATTCCGGCCAGCCCTCGTTTGCATAAAGGCCAATGCTCACGCTAAGCGGGATCGTGTTCTGGTTGTCGAGCGGGAAGGGATCGTTCTCCACCGCTCGCCGCAGACGCTCCGCGAGGCTGCCGCCGCCGCGGCTGTCATGACCGGGCAGCACCAGGGCGATTTCCTCGCCGCCATAACGCGCCACAAGGTCGCTCTTGCGCACATTCGACCGCACGATGAGCGAAAGATGCCGCAGCACCTTGTCGCCGGTATCGTGCCCATATGTGTCGTTGATCTGCTTGAAGTGATCGATGTCGACGACCATGACCGTGCAGGGTTCCCCCTTGCGGGCGGAATTCATCAGAAGATCGGGGCCGCGCATATCGAAGACACGCCGGTTGGCAAGTTGCGTCAACGCGTCGGTGGAGGCCTCCTGGCTCAACACATTCTCGCGATAATACTGTACGCGCCGCCGCTCGAGGATTTCCCCCACCAGTATCGTTCCGGCGATATTGGCAAGGGTCATCGGCACGCTGATTGTTTCCAGCACCATCAGCGCGGTTTCCCAGGGCAGCACGAAAAGCGACACCATGGGAAGGCTGGCGCCAACCCCCAGCAGCGCGAAGGTCACCATGCGCAACCGCGCCTGCCGGAAATAAAGCGCGAAGGCGATACCGGCGCATGTGCTGATCGCTATTCCCAAAAAACCCGCCCACGCGCCGGCGCCACCCACCCATGCCCGAAAGGCGATCGCGCATGTGGCGGAAAGTATGGCGGCAGGCCAGCCGCCATAGCTCATGGCGAGGATGAGGAAGGAGTGGCGCAGATCGAAGATCAGTCCGGGAGCGAGCTCGAACGGCATCATCATGGAGCCAACCGCGCCGGCCGCAAAAACGAACGCAGTCACGAAGCGCCGAACGCGTCGGTCCGAAGCGTTCCGCAGCGCCATGTCGTAGACGATCGCCACCAGGGCTGCGATGCCAAGATTTTGTAAAAAGCCTGCGAACAGGGCGGCTGTCGTCATTGCAACTTCCTCGTGTTGAAGCGCAACCTAAGAACGCCGAGGTTTCCAACCGGTAAAGCTGCTTGTGGAGAATTGGGGCTGCGACACGCTGCCCTCAGAAAAGGGAACCCTGATCCTGCTTCTTGGGCGGGTCGCTTTTCGGTGTGCGCGGGACCGGCTGGCTCTTGCGTCCGTCTCCGGCTGCGATGGCGCGCGTGCTTCCATCGGCAAATTCGATCTGCAGCTCGAGGCCCGGCTGAACATCGCGGGCCCGTTTGAGGGGCTCGTCGTCGGGGCCGCGCACCAGCGCGAAGCCCCGTTCCAGCACGGCGCGGTAGGACAGCGTTTCCAGAAGGCGCTCGGCCTGCGTGCGCTTCTGTCCCGCCCGTTCGAGCCGTGTCGCAATGAGCGTGTCGGCGCGTCGCTCCATGAGTTTCAGTCGCTCACGGCCATGTGCGATGCGCTGGTTGAGCGCGGCTGGCGTGATGCGGGTGGCATCGCGGTCGAAGCGGTTGCGCTGGCCGCGCACCATGGCCAGGAAAACGCCCGGAAGCCTTTCGCCGGAAAGCGTCGCGCGCCGTCCCGCCTCCGCAATCCGCCGCTCCAGGGTTGCTGGCGACAGCCGCAATGCGTTGAAGGTCAGTCGCTTGCGTTGCGTTGCGGTCGTCAGGGCGCGGCCAAGCCGGCTGGCGGCCTCGTCGAAGCGCCTGCGCGGCAGCGCCAGGAGCTGGTCGGCGGAAGGAAGGGCCCTGGCAAGTGAGCGCAACGCCTGCCGTTTGCGCTCGCCTTCGCGCGAGATCGCGCCTTTAAGCCGCGCCGAGAGGCGTGCAACTGCGGCTTCGAGATCGGCCTTCACCGGCACGGCCATTTCCGCAGCACCCGTCGGCGTGGGCGCGCGCCGGTCGGCCACCAGGTCGATCAGCGTCCAGTCGGTCTCGTGGCCGACGGCCGAAATGACCGGGATTTCCGAGGCGGCCACGGCACGGACCACGGCCTCGTCATTGAAACCCCACAGGTCTTCCAGGCTGCCGCCGCCGCGCGCAACGATCAGCACATCGGGGCGTGGCAGGCCCGTGCTTTCATTGATACTGTTGAAGCCGCGAACAGCGGCTGAAACTTCATCACCCGTCGTTTCTCCCTGCACGCGCACGGGCCAGACGATGACATGCACCGGGAAACGGTCCGAGATGCGATGGATGATATCGCGGATAACGGCGCCAGTCGGTGAGGTGACTACGCCGATCACGCGCGGCATGAAGGGGAGGGCGCGCTTGCGGGCATCGTCGAAAAGCCCTTCGGCGGAAAGCTTTCGCTTTCGCTCTTCCAGAAGCGCCATAAGGGCGCCCGCGCCTGCCGGCTCGATGCTTTCGATGACGATCTGGTATTTCGACGAGCCGGGATAGGTGGTGAGCTTGCCCGTGGCGATAATCTCGAGCCCTTCCTGCGGCAGGAATTTGAGTTTCGAGAAGACGCCGCGCCAGATCACGGCTTCGATGCGCGACCGGTCGTCCTTCAGAGAGAAATAGGCATGGCCCGAGGAGTGCGGCCCCCGATATCCTGAAATCTCCCCGCGTACGCGCACATGTCCGAAGGCATCCTCAACCATGCGCTTGAGCGCACCGGAAATCTCGCTGACGGAAAATTCCGCCACGTTGGAGGACGAATCGGTTTGCGGCTGGTCGATCATGGATCGATTGAGACGGTGGAAGGGGTGCGGGTCAAGCCCGCGCGCCTCACCAGCCGGCCATCACATGGCCGGGCTTCAGCCGACGGCCCTTGATGTTGTGGAAACCGGAGTTGAATTCGATGCTGCCCGTCTCCTCGATGAAGGTGGGAACGGATAAATTGTCCAGGCTTTCGCTGATGTGCCGTGCCAGGGCATCGATGATTTCTGTCTGTCCGCTATGCCCGCGCATGAGCCCGATGCGGCAATCGGGAAGCGGTGCAAAGCCGTCTGCCTCGCCAAGCACGCGCATGCCGGGGCGCAACGCGCATTCCGGCAAGACGGAAATCGCAAGCCCGGCCAGAACCGCCGACGTTATGACGGTTGCTGAAAAGCTGGTGAACAGAACGCGGTATTCGCGCTGCATCTGCTCAAGCGCCACGCAGGCATCGCGCCGCCACTGGCAGCTTGGCCGCCCGAAGGCCATGGGCAACACGTCGCGCTCATGCAGCGGATGGTTTGCCGAGCACACCCAGAGCACCGGCTCGCGCCGCACGGCTTCCGATCCGCCCTTGGCGTCGTCATAGGTGACGAGAGCAAGGTCGAGACTGCCGCGCTTTATATGCTCCACCAGATTGAGTGTCGGCTCGCACAGAACCGAAAGCTCCACGCGCGGATTGGAGCGGGAGAACCGGCCCATGATTTCCGGCAGGAAACGATCCGCATAATCGTCGGGCGTTCCGATGCGAATGTGTCCTTCCAGGCTCGCATCGTCGAATGCGGCGAGTGTTTCGCGGTTGAGACGCAACAGCCGGCGGGCATAACCGAGAAGCCTCTCGCCATCTTCCGTCAGACGGTTGGTGCGCCCATCCTTCAGAAACAGGGTTTTCCCCACACGTTCCTCAAGCCGGCGCATCTGCATGGATACCGCTGACTGGGTGCGGTGCACCTCCTCCGCCGCGCGGGTGAAGCTGCCCGTATCGGCTATGGCGATGAAAGTGGAAAGCTGATCGAGATCAAGCGGAGCGGCCATGGCAAAAATCCATCATTCTGATTGATGATAAAGATTAAAAACATTTGTTCGACTAATCAATAAGGTCGGCATATCGTTTTCTTGTGAATGGATCGGCGGGTGACTCTTTCAGAGTGCACGACGATCCTGCTTCTCGTTAGCGCCAAATTCAGGAGAGAGACGATGTCCCGAGCGCAATCGGATGCCCTTGCTTTGCCCGCTTCCACGCGGCCGATCGGCAATGTGCGCCTGGTGGCTCGCAATGTCGTATCTGGCTGGATGCATTTCTGGAAAACACGCGCTGCGTTGCGCCAGCTTTCTGAAATGTCCGAAAGTCATCTGGCCGACATTGGGCTGACGCGCTGCGACGTTGACACCGTCGTCCTGCGCTCGTCCAAGGTCCGCGCAACGCGTGAACTCCAGTCCATCGCCCATGAGCGCGCGCGTTCCATGGTCCTGAACAACCGCAATCTTTAAAACGCCTCGCGTCGGCTGAAAAACGCCGACGCGAGGAGATCTCTTGCGAAGCAAGGCTTCGACCAGGTTTCATGCAGCCCCTCCATTTCCCCTTGCAGGCATAACTCCCGCACTGCCGGTATCCCTCCGGCAAGCCTGCATCTCCTGCCCGGTCCCCGAAACGGACCGGGCTTTTTTTTTAAGCGCTGTCTTCCAGGGCGTTTTGCAATCGGAGGAATGGCCCGCCGCCGTCGGGGGCGGGACCAAAGCATGTCTTTGGACAACGGGAACCGGTTTCAGGGCGCAGACATGCGCAAGGACAACGACCTGAAGCGCGCGGAGCGAATCGGAAAGATCGTGACGTGCCTTGAACCGCCGTGTGCCTTTTGGGCGCTCAAAGGGCGATCTGTCTTTTGTTTTCTCGCATTTATCTGGAGGCCAGCTGATGCGACCTGACTGCAAATGCTCTACTCGCCGTCGTCCTCGTCGGCGGGGCGTCCAGGCAGAACGTAGCGGCCGGAGAGCCACCGGTTCAGATCCACATCCTTGCAGCGGCTTGAGCAGAAAGGATAGAAGGCGCGCTGCGAAGGCTTTCCGCATTCGGGGCAGGGGCGCCTGGGCCTCAGGGGCGTCACCTTGTCATCGTGCGTGTCGGCCATTTCTACTGCGCCCCGACACCGGCGAGCCAGTTGAAATGGACCTTGTAGCCCTCGGCCACAAGAAGGTTCACCGTTTCGTAAAGGGGCAAGCCCACGACATTCGTGTATGAGCCGACAAGCTTGACCACGAAGGTTCCGGCAAAGCCCTGAATGGCGTAGCCGCCGGCCTTGCCGCGCCATTCACCCGAGGCGAGATAGGCTTCCAGCTCTTCTCGGGATATGCGCTTGAAGCGCACGCGCGTTTCCACCAGGCGCTGACGCACCTTGCCGGCAGGCGTGATGAGACAGATACCGGTGTAGACCCTGTGCGAACGGCCCGAAAGGAGCTGCAGGCAATTCGAGGCCTCGTCGACCATCTCCGCCTTGGGTAAAATGCGTCGCCCGACGGCGACGACCGTGTCGGCGGCAAGGATGAAGTTGCCGTCGGCACTTCCATCCTTTTTCAGCCGTTCGAGCGCTTTTTCCGCCTTGCCGTGCGCCAGCCGTTTCGCGAGCGAACGGGGATGCTCGCTCTTGATGGGCGTTTCATCGATATTCGCGGGAACCAGCCGTTCCGGTTCGAGCCCCGCCTGCTGGAGGAGTTCGACGCGTCGCGGCGAACCGGAAGCAAGCACGAGTTTCTGCAATGCGCTCATGGCTCTCCGCCGGCCGCTTGGTAAAGCTTTTATTTGAAGCGGTAGGTTATGCGGCCCTTGGTGAGATCATAGGGCGTCATTTCAACCGTCACCTTGTCACCGGTCAGAACGCGAATGCGATTCTTGCGCATGCGTCCGGCGGTATGGGCGATGATCTCGTGTTCGTTTTCCAGCTTGACGCGAAACATCGCGTTGGGCAGCAATTCCGTAACCACGCCTGGAAATTCCAGGACTTCTTCCTTGGGCATCCGTTACCTTTGTCGTGTGAACAGTTTCGGCTTGAGCCGAATGTGGCGCGGAACCTATCCCATTCCTAAGGATTTGTGAACAAGCTTGGCGCCGGCAAGTGTTATTTTGTTTCGCTTTTGTTGTCGGGCCCGAAGCGCGCGGCGATGGAACTGGCCAGGCGCTCCCTCACGTCGCGGTATGCGGCCATGATCTGGTCTCGCGTTCCCGATACGATCGTCGGGTCGAGCATCGGCCAGTATTCGACATCGGCGGCAGCCGTTCTGGTCATGTCGAGCGCCCGATGATGGGCCTCGGGCGAGAGCGTTATGATGAGGTCGAAATTGGTGTCGGCAAGCTCGTCTATGCTTTGTGGCTGGCGGTCATCGAGCGACAGGCCTTCTTCGGCGAGCACCGCATCCACGAACGGGTCGCGCTCCCCCGCGCGCACGCCGGCGGAGGCGATGAACACGCCCCGCGGCAGTGCCCGTCGGGCAAGCACTTCCGCCATGGGCGAGCGTATCGAGTTCATCCCGCACAGGAATAGGACCGATTGCGGCGCACGGGATGCAGCCGGACCCGAGAGGGGGGAGAGGTCACTCATGGCCGTGTCCCACGGCGCGCCGGCTCATGCCTAGCCCCGCCAGTGAAGAACGCAAACCAGCGTGAAGAGCCGCCGCGCCGTATCGAAATCGATGTCGATCTTGCCGTTGAGGCGGTCCATCAGGGTCTGTGACCCCTCATTGTGCAGGCCACGCCGCCCCATGTCGATGGCCTCGATCTGGCTTGGCGTCGAACTGCGGATCGCGTCGTAATAGCTTTCACAGATGAGAAAATAATCCTTCACGATGCGCCGGAAAGGCGTAAGGGACAGGATATGTGTTACGACGGCTTCTCCGCCCTCGCGAGAAATGGCGAAGACCAGGCGGGAATCGACCAGCGAAAGCCTGAGCTTGTAGGGGCCGCCCTTGTCGTCTCCAACCGGGTGGAAGCAGTTTTCCTCGACCAGATCGAAAATGGCGACGGCCCGCTCGTGTTCGATGTCGGGAGTGGCGCGCCCGACTGATTCGTCGAGCTCGACGTCGATCAGCCGTGACGTGTCCGAGCCCGCGCCGCTCATTCTACAAATCGTGTGCTGGTCGCGACGCCGCTTCCCACGCCGCGCCGAGATCCGTCAGGCGCGCCTCGATGCATTCGACTTCGAGGCGAATGGCGGCGTCCCCGGAAAAGATGAGTTCTATCGTCCCGGAGGGAGCCTCTCCCGCGATGAAATTGATCGCAAGCAGCGAGAGGACATCGTTCGGGCGGTTCCGGTCGATGCCCGTGGCGCGCACGGCCAGCACCCGGTCGAAATGAAGGATCGCCCGCCTGCGCTCATGCGGCGAACGCCTGAAAGCCGTTCTGCGGACTTCCTTTTCCCAGACAAAGCGGTTGAAGGCGGCCGCAAAGCGCTTTTCGCTGCGCTCGAAGGTCAGGTCGCTCACCTTGGCAACGGCATCCTGCAGATGCGCGGAAAGAATGCCGAGGTCCACCTCATCCAGCGCTACGAGTTTCAGAAATTCCATAGCCTGCCGCACCCGTCCCGGTTCAGCCCGAAATGCGTTCGATGGTCGCGCCGCAGCCGGAAAGCTTTTCCTCAAGCCGCTCGAAGCCGCGGTCCAGATGGTAGACGCGATTGACTTCCGTCACACCTTCCGCCGCAAGGCCGGCGATCACGAGCGAGACCGAGGCCCGCAGGTCCGTTGCCATGACCGGTGCGCCGCGCAGGACCGGAACGCCCTCCACCACAGCCGTCTGCCCGGCAAGCGAAATCTTCGCGCCGAGACGGGCCAGCTCCTGCACATGCATGAAACGGTTTTCGAAAATCGTTTCGGTAATATGCGACCGCCCCTTGGCCATGGTCATCAGCCCCATGAACTGGGCCTGCAAATCCGTTGGGAAGCCGGGGAAGGGTTGCGTCGTCACGTCTACCGGCGCAATGCCGCCGCCATTGCGCCGCACCCGGATGCCGGTGTTGAGGCGCGTGATTTCCGTTCCGGTCTGTTCCAGCGTCGCCAGCGCGTTTTCCAGAAGATCCGCCTCGGCACCCTCGAGCAGCACGTCGCCGCCGGTCATTGCGACGGCCATGGCATAGGTGCCCGTCTCGATGCGGTCGGCGATCACGCGGTGCCGGGCGCCCGAAAGACTGGTCACGCCGTCGATGGTGATCGTTGCCGTCCCCGCTCCGTGAATTTTCGCGCCCATGGCATTGAGGCAGTCGGCGAGGTTGACGATCTCCGGTTCGCGGGCTGCGTTTTCCAGCACCGTCTGGCCCTTGGCAAGGGCCGCAGCCATCATCAGCACATGGGTTGCGCCGACCGAGACCTTCGGAAAGACAAAGCGGTTGCCGATCAGGCCATTTTTGGCCGTGGCGTTCACATAGCCCTGCTCGATTTCGATCTCCGCGCCCAGCGCGCGCAGACCGTCGATAAAGAGATCGACGGGTCGTGTGCCGATGGCGCATCCGCCCGGCAGAGAAACCCGTGCCTCGCCCATGCGGGCGAGCAGCGGCCCGATGACCCAGAAGCTTGCGCGCATTTTCGAGACGAGTTCATAAGGGGCTGTCGTGTCGACGATGCTGCGCGCGGTGAAGTGAATGGTGCGCGAATACCCCTTCTCCTGGCTTTCACGCCGGCCGTTGACGGAATAATCGACCCCGTGATTGCCGAGGATGCGGATCAGGCTTTCCACGTCCGCCAAGTGCGGGAGGTTTTCAAGCGTAAGCGTATCGTCCGTCAGGAGCGACGCGATCATCAGCGGTAATGCGGCATTCTTGGCGCCGGAAATGGGCAGCGTGCCGTTGAGCGCGTTACCGCCGGTTATGCGAATGCGATCCATATGTTCTCACTTTCCGGGGCTCCCCGGCTTCGTCGTGCCGGCAGCTCCTGCAGGCCACACTGCACCCATAGCCTTGCGGGATGGTAAATATTTCGCAAATGGCACTCTGCAATGCCTGCGAATCCTTTGCTTTACCGGTCAAGGCGCATGTCTTCAGGATGGTCCTAGAACAAGGCCGCGTCCCGCGCAAGAAATGCTTGAGGCCACCCGGGCTTCATTTCCCACCCTGATCGTCGTTTGTCTCCAGGCCTTCCGGCCGGCTGTCGGCCTGGCCGTTGCGGCGCGAACGCGACTGCGCTTTGCGCCTTGCGAGATTGGCGCGCAATTCGGCCGCCAGCCGGCGCGCGCGTTCATCGTCGCCCTTCTTCGAGCCGGTAGGGCCTTTGTTGTCCGCGGAATTCGTCACGTAAAACCCCCAAGTCATTGAACTCCTCATCGTAATGCGCAATCGCCGGGCTGCAAACGTTGTGCCATAAGCTGGCCGGGCGATTTTCACAGCGTTGCGCTCGGAGCCGAAATTCCTGTCGATGTGCGCTTGCGCAATGCACTGCATTGTGGCAGAAGACCGCCGCGTCACGGCCTTTTCTGAAGGTTCCCTGTGGCCTTTGCATGGCACTCGGCTTTCGTTCTGCGAATGGAAAGCGACTTTGCCATCCCGGCGCTGCGGTAGCTCAGTGGTAGAGCACTCCCTTGGTAAGGGAGAGGTCGAGAGTTCAATCCTCTCTCGCAGCACCAGTTTTCCTGCTTTCCAATCTGAATCGCAGTCGGCTTCTTTCCGCATGCGTTGCGTCTGCATGCTTCATTCGGGTCGTGGACGAGGAACTGCGACTTATAGCATTTCGATCTCGAAATTACTTGCTCATAAGAGTGGTTAAAATCAGGTTGAGCGTGTCTGCAAATGATCATGAGCGTGATGGATTTTATCAAATTCAATCATCACGTTTCGGATTTTTCAGAGAGTATAATTTTATTATTAGATTATATTTTTTATATTAAATATTTAAATTATAATTGAAATAGCTATGCGAGAAGGCAACTTGGAACAATTATCAGAAGCGGTTGCTTTTTCGCAGCGGCAAAATATTTCGCAAGAAAATGATTTAGACAAAATGGATCTGGCGGTGGATGAAAGGCTTATGGCCTTGGAGAACCTCTTGGCCAATCCTAATTTCAAGGCTTCGGATCGCAACCGTCGCTTTTTGAAGTTTGTCGTCGACGAAACCGTCGCCGGTCGCGCGGATCGCATCAAGGCATTTACCATTGCCGTCGATGTCTTCGGTCGCGATGCCAGTTTCGACGCGACGGTAGATCCGATCGTCCGCATCGCCGCCGGGCAGCTTCGCAAATCGCTCCGCGACTATTACGACAATCTCGGCAAGACAGACGCCATCCGTATAGGAATGCCTCTTGGCGCCTATGTGCCTTCTTTTGAGAAAACTTCGGGATCGGAACGCTTTTGGTGCCAATTTGTTGGGGCGTTACGTTTTCTGCAGAAGCGGCTTATGAGTGTGGCGATGATTGCACTGTCCGGAGGGCTGCTTCTTGGCGGGTTCTATGCAACTGCTCGCCTCAAGTCGAATGATGGGGTGTTTGGCAAACCGGTCGTCGTCGTGGATAGCGCACGCGCCTCATCCGGAGAAGTGGATCGGGCCGGTCTTTCCAGGCAACTGAATAATGCGCTGTGGGTAGAATTTGCACGCCACCAGGGCATTCGTCTGGTGGGAGTGCGCGGTGATGAAAACCTCGACACCGTAGTTGCAAGTATTCGCGGCACTCTGGATTCGGGAACGCGCATTTATAAATTGATCACGACGCTTCAGCAGGAAGGTGACGCGCTGGATGTTTATTGGCATCTGGTCGACGCGAACTCGCGCGAGACCTATTATTCTTCGCACTTGACTGCAACGGTTCCCACCGGTGATAGAGCCAGAACGATCGGCAAGATTGCCGAAAGCGTGGAATCCTCACTGTTCCGATATGGAGGTGTGATGGAGAGATACTCCTCGAAAGCAGGAGTGCTCGCGAACAGCCGCAGGAACTAACCGGCTTGGGACCTGCCTCTTGAGTGTTTCTTGTCATATTTGCGAAAGATGGGATGATTTCTTTTGCATAGCTGCAAAACGTCAAGGTCCACAGGACCATGGCGGGCAATCATTATGTCTACCTCTGTCCCATTGATCCCGAGATCGGCGTATTCATCGAGAAGTTTGAGGATTGTGTCGTAATCGACCAATGGCTGTGCAGGCATAGCGGCCCCGAATATTCTGAAGGGTGCGCCGAAACGGCGACTTTCCTCCATCGTGGTTCAATTCGTCGTGGTTCAAATTGGGTCCCAAAGCCTCGCCTGTTCTCCGAAGAGGCAGGCGAGACTTTGGGAGAGCCGGCCCGGGGGGCGGGAGAGCCGGCCTGTTCAAAAATCATTCAACTCGGGGAACGCGAGAGGTGTGAATTGTGCTCTCGGCGGATATGAGTTCTTCTGCGCCAAATGGCCTGTCGGTTGATCTTTCCCGCTTCATGTTTCCGTCAGCGCCTTCAATCAGCGTCTGGATGGAGAATGGCGCTATCCGCCGATTATGGGCAAATAGGCGGTGCGTTTTTTGTGATTTTTGTTGGAAAAGCCGTGCTGCTCTGCCCGGAGTGCCGATTGACAGGCAACATATGGGCGGTCATAGACTTACGTCTGCCGGCTAAAACAAATGTTCTTGTTTAGATCGGTTACAAACCGCTTCGAGGGGGAGGAAAATGGACGCATTTCTGAGCGGCCTTAAGGCAGCGGTAGACACGCTGGGGGCAACGGTCCTGTTGCCTATCGTGATCTTCATCATCGCCATCGTTCTGGGCGCCAAGGTCGGCAAGGCCTTCCGCGCCGCCGTGACGATCGGTGTCGCATTCATCGGTATCAACCTTGTTCTGGGGCTGATGCTTGGTTCCATCGGCGACGTGGCGCAGGCCATCGTCACAAACACGGGCATCCACCGTGACATCGTCGACGTCGGCTGGCCCTCTGCCGCGGCCATCGCATTCGGTTCGTCCGTCGGCCTGTGGGTGATCCCCATCGGTATTGCAGTGAACGTCGTGCTTCTTCTGACGCGCATGACGCGTACGCTGAATGTCGACGTCTGGAATTTCTGGCACTTTGCCTTTATCGGCTCGCTCGCCGTTGCCGCCACTGGCAGCCTTGCCTACGGTCTGGTCATTGCCGCATTGATGGCGGCCCTGTCGCTGCTTTTTGCCGATTGGTCCGCACGCGCCGTGCAAAAATTCTATGGCATTCCTGGCGTTTCCGTTCCGCATCTGGCTTCCGCGCAGATCCTGCCGATCGCCATTGTCGTGAACTGGATCATCGAGCGCATTCCTGGCATCAACAAGATCAACATCTCCACCGAGACCATCGAGCGTCGCTTCGGCGTGTTCGGTGAACCGTTGGTGCTTGGCCTCATCATCGGTCTCGTTCTGGGCGTGATCGCCTATTACAACGCGGGCGATTTCGGCACGGTCCTGTCCAAGGTTCTGCAAACGGGCATGACGCTTGCTGCAGTGATGCTGCTTCTGCCGCGCATGGTGAAAATCCTCATGGAGGGCCTTCTGCCCGTCTCCGAAGCCGCTCAGGATTTCGTGCGCAAGCGCACGGGTGAGCGCGAACTTCTGGTCGGTCTCGATTCGGCGATCCTGATCGGTCACCCGGCCGCCATCTCGTCGTCGCTGATCCTGGTTCCGATCGCCATCATCCTGTCGATCATCCTGCCGGGCAACCGGGTCATCCTGTTCGCCGACCTCGCGGTCATTCCCTTCATCGTGGCGCTCACCGCGCCGCTGATGCGCGGGAATGTCTTCCGTATGGTGATCGTGGGAACGGTGACGCTGGCCCTCGGTTTCTATGTGGCCAATGCATTGGCGCCGCTCTTCACCACGGCTGCGGTGGATTCCGGTTTCAAGATGCCTGAGAACGCGGTGCAGATCACCTCGGTCGTCGATGGCTTCCTCTGGATTTCCTATGCGGTCATTGCGGCGATCCGCGGTTTTGGCGCGGCTGGTCTGGCCTTGCTTGCGGCGATCATTGCCGCCTGCTTCTGGCTCTACCGCCGCAACACCCTCGCCTGGGAGCGCGCTGCCGGTGCCGAGGACGACGAAGTCGAACAGAAAGGATAACGGGTTCTTCCATGGCTGAAGCCCTATTCAATCACATCGATCCCGGGGCGATTGTCCTCGGGGTCGAGAAGGAAACAAGCGAAGACGTCATCCGGCTTCTGGCCGAAAAGCTGAAAGCGGATGGCTATGTGAAGGACAGTTTCGCAGATGCTGTGGTCAAGCGGGAGGCTTCCATGCCGACCGGGCTGCCGCTTGGCCGCGACGTGAATGTCGCCGTCCCGCACACCGACCCTGAGCACGTCATCAAGCCGGGCATAGCGCTCGCGACGCTGAAGAAGCCGGTCACATTTGCCAATATGGAGGATCCGGATGAGGCCGTGCCTGTCGGCGTGGTATTCCTGATGGCTCTGAACGACAAGGATCGTCAGATCGAGATGCTTCAGAAGATCATGGAGACGATCCAGAGCGAAGAAGCGATCGCCGGCCTGATGCGGGCGGTTTCGGTTGATGAAGTGGCCGCGGTGCTTAAATAATGGCACGCTGACCGGGAGAAACGAATGAGCATCAACAAACGAGTTCTTTTTGCCTGTGGCACGGGTATCGCCACGTCGACTGTCGTTTCCAATGCCGTTGTGGAAGCGATGAAGGAGCGTGGCATCAACATTGATGCGCGCCAGTGCAAGGCAACGGAAGTCCGCTCCGAACTGAACGGTATGGATCTGATCGTTTCCACGACGCAACTCCCCTCCGATCTGCCGGTGCCTTCCATAGTCACGCTCGCCTTTCTGACGGGCATGGGCAAGGCCGAGGCGCTCGACAAGATCGAGGCTGCCTTACGCGGCTGATCTCTTCGTCAAGGAAGAGCGTTTCATATCCCGGTCGTGCAAGCGGCCGGGATTTTTTTATGCCGATTGATCCCGCACGATACGAGCCTTCCAGCGGTGGAGCCCCTGCTGCGTGCGGAACCGTTCTGCCTGCGCCGATCCAGGCGAGGCGATCAAGCACCGTCCTGGATGCCCGCGTAACCGCTGCGTAACGCTCGCATCGCATGCGCGCTTTCCGCAGTCTGGCAGGCAGGGTCGGCGGCTTGTCTCCTTGCATCGATTGCCCCGCTATCTCGCCGGAAATGGATGGCCATATTATGAGCGCCCGCGGTGCTGCATCCGGCCTCGCCAATGCCGGCAGGGCTCCGCGCCAAAAAAATCCGCACAGCGCAGGTCTATCCCTTGCTCGGCTAAATATCCGGAAAATATCGGGAATCCTTCATGTTCCTTCGCCGTGGGTCAGCCAGCTGAGCCTGTGGGTCAAATTATGGACTTGACTCAAAAATGATTCACAATATGGTCTTTAAAAATCAAATACTGCCTTATTGACCATATTGTGGATAAATTGGAAGGAACAGGAATGTCGGCATCGCAGAATTCTGCTGGAGCGCGCTTCAGGCAGGCCCTCGTGGAGGAAAGCCCGCTGCAGGTGATGGGCACCATCAACGCCTATACGGCGATGATGGCCGAGCGCACGGGGTACAAGGCCCTGTATCTTGCAGGCGCAGGTGTGGCGAATGCGTCCTATGGCCTTCCGGATCTGGGCATCACCAACCTCACGGACGTGCTTACCGACCTGCGTCGTGTCACCGATGCGACCGACCTGCCAATCCTGGTCGATGTGGATACGGGTTTTGGCGGAGCCTTCACGATTGCGCGTCTGGTTCGTGGCCTGATCAAGGATGGCGCGGGCGCCATGCACATGGAAGATCAGGTCCAGCTCAAGCGCTGCGGCCATCGTCCGGGCAAGGAGATCGTCAGCAAGGCGGAGATGGTGGACCGCATCAAGGCCGCCGCCGATGCCAAGACCGACCCGAACTTCTTCATCGTGGCACGGACCGATGCGCTGGCCATCGAAGGTCTCGACGGCGCAGTCGATCGCGCCTGCGCCTATGTCGAGGCGGGCGCCGACATGATCTTCGCCGAGGCCTGCACGGAGCTTTCCCAGTACAAGGCCTTCGTGGACGCGATCGACACGCCGCATCCGGTGCTTGCCAACATCACCGAATTCTCGAAGACGCCCAACTTCACGCTCGACGAGCTTCGCGGGGTCGGCGTTTCGGCTGCTCTTTATCCGTTATCGGCCGCGCGAGCGATGAACGCGGCCGCGCTGAAGGTGTTCCGCCATATCCGCAAGGAAGGGTCGGCAAAAGGCATTCTCGAAATCATGCAGGACCGGGAAGAACTCTATGACTTCCTCAACTACCATGAGTACGAGAAGAAGATCGACGAGCTGTTCCGCAGCCAGAAATAAGCAACAAGAACCACAAGGGAAAATGGGAGGAGTTTCCATGCTCACCAAAAGAGCATTTCTGACAGTTGCCGCCAGCGCAATGGCGCTGGCGATGACATCGGCCGGCCACGCGGCGGACGATTATCCCAAGGAGCCGATCAAGCTGATCGTTCCTTATTCGCCGGGTGGCGGCACCGACGTCACCGCGCGTATCGTGGCTGAAGGCATGGCGAAGAATCTTGCCCAACCGATCATTGTCGAAAACCGTCCGGGTGCTTCCGGCACCGTCGGCACATTGCTCGCCAAGAGCGCCAAGGCTGATGGCTACACGCTGCTCTTCGGCATTCAGGCAACCCTTGCCCTGAACCCGTCTCTCTTCAAATCGGCCACATATGCACCGAAGGAAGATTTCGCCGGTGTCGCTCTTATTTCGGAATCGCCCTACGTCATTACCGTTCCGGGCAATGCGGGCATTGCGGATTACAAGCAGTTCGCAGAGGCTGCCACCGAGCGCATGACCATGGCCAATGGCGGCAGCGCAGCTCTTCTCGCCGCTCGCCTGCTGGCGCGCGACGCGGGGCTTAAATTCTCGAACATTCCGTATTCGGGTACCGGCGCGGCGATCTCAGACATTCTGGCAGGGCGCGTGAACGCGCTCATCTCCAGCCCGGTTTCGGTGCTGCCACATATTGAGAGCGGTGCTCTGAAGCCCATTCTCGTCTCCAGCACCACGCGCTATCACGCATTGCCCGATACACCGACCGCCGAAGAACTGGGGTTCAAGGGCTTCAATGTTGTCGGTTGGTATTCCATCGTCGCGCCGAAGGGCGTGCCGCAGGATCGCCTCGACATGCTCAATGAGGCGTTCCGCAAAACAATCGCGGATGAAGCCATCGCCAAGCGCCTGATGGATGTCGGCGTCACGCCGGCGCCGGGCAAACTCACCGCCGCCGAAACCAGCGAATACATCGCCCGCGAATATGATCTCTGGACCAAGGAGATTGCGGATGCGGGTATAGAAGCTCAATAAAGCCGGCAAAATAACAATAAGAAGAAGGGGCGGGAGCTTCCTCTCCCGCCCGCCATAGGAGCATCGCATGCCGCATGCATGGGTCGAATATTCCGCAAACATCGAAAACGAGCCGGAAATCCGCGCTCTTGGTCGCTGCGTCTACGACGCGATGATCGAATCCGGCATTTTCCCCGTTGCGGGCATCAGGGTCCGGATGAACCGCATCGACAGCTATCTGGTCGGAGACCTCAAGCAGGAACATGCCTTCGTGCATCTTTCGGTACGAATAGGCGAGGGGCGCAGCCACGAGGTCAAAAAGGCCGCAGCCGACCTGATTTACGAGCGTGTCTCCAGCCATCTCAAGCCGCTCGCCGACCGCTCGCCTCTGGCGTTCGCCTTCGAGATGCAGGAGATCCCGAGCGCCTACAGCTACAAGATGAACAATCTGCGCCAATACATTCCGGCGTGACGCGATCTCCGGGAGGGAGACAAGGATGAAAACACTCAAGGATGCGAGCGGAGGACTGCTGATCGCGCTGACGGGGCTGGTCTTCCTCATCGGTGCGCGAAATTTCGCGGTGGGCGATCTGCGCAATATCGGTCCGGGCTTCTTTCCGGTCGCGCTCAGCGGTCTCGCCATGGCTGCCGGCCTCCTGATCGCCACACTCGACGTGATCAAAAAGGCGCATGCGCAGATGTCGATGGACCTGCGCGCGCTCGCCTGCGTTGCTGGGGCAATCGTCGTTTATGCCGCGCTCCTCGAGCGTGCCGGCGTCCTCGTCACCACCGTCCTTGCCGTTTTCACACTGGCGCTCGCGCGCCGACCGCTGCGTCCGCTCGAAACGCTGCTTCTCGGCGCCGGTCTTTCCGCCTTCATCTGGGCGGCCTTCGTCCTGGGGCTCGGCATGCCGCTCTCCCTGTTTCCGGATATACTGCAATGACAGATTTCATCTCGGGTTTTGCGACTGCGCTTCATCCGCTGAACCTGTTCTACTGCCTGATAGGCGTGGTTCTGGGCAATATCGTCGGCGTTCTGCCAGGCATCGGTGCCATCGCGGCTATCTCCATCCTCCTGCCGGTGACCTTCTATCTGGAGCCGACGACAGCGGTCATCATGCTGGCTGGCGTCTACTATGGCGCCGAATATGGTGGCTCCATCTCCTCGATCCTGCTGAATTTGCCGGGAACAGCCTCCAACGCCATCACCACGCTCGACGGTTATCCGCTGGCCCGGCGCGGCGAGGCGGGCACGGCGCTTCTGACCGCTCAGATTTCGTCCTTTGCCGGCGGCACCCTGGGCATCGTGGCGATGGTGGTCTTCTCGCCGCTGATCGTCGCCTTCTCGCTGTCCTTCGGCCCGGCGGAGTATTTCGCCACATTGCTTCTGGGGCTCGTCGCCGGGTCGACCGCCGTCGGCAATTCGCCATTGCGCGGTGTTGCCATGGTCTGCATCGGCATGCTGCTCGGTTCCATCGGGCTCGATCTCAACAGCGGCATTGCCCGTTATGACATGGGTTTCCCGAATCTGCTCGACGGCCTCAGCATCGTCGCGGTCGCGATGGGCCTGTTCGGCATTCCCGAAGTGGTCGCCAATATCCGCGCCGCGCAGCATGATGAAAAGCCGATACCGATTTCCGCCAGCGCAATGTTCGCGGCCTTTCGCAAGCTGCGCAGCATTGTGCCATCGGTGCTGCGGGGCGCCGGCATTGGCGGCTTCCTTGGCCCGTTGCCCGGCGCGGGTCCGACAATCGCATCCTTTCTCGCCTATTCGGTCGAGCGCTCCACCAGTCGCAACCCGCAGGAATTCGGCACCGGCTGCATCAAGGGTGTCGCGGCACCGGAGGCCGCCAACAACGCCGCAGCCCAAACCGCTTTCATCCCGACCATGACACTCGGCATTCCCGGAACGCCCACCATGGCCATCATCCTGGGCGCGTTGATGATCCACGGCATCGCGCCAGGACCGCAACTCGTCGGCGAACATCCGGATCTGTTCTGGGGGCTGGTGGCGAGCTTTTGGGTGGGCAACGTATTTCTGCTGCTCCTCAACGTGCCTCTGATCGGTGTGTGGGCGCGGCTCGTCTCTGTGCCGAGGCGCTTCTTCTTCCCGGTCATCGTGGCTTTGGTGTGCACGGGTGTCTATGGCGTCTCGAACTCGGTGTTCGACATCTGGGCTGTGCTGCTCATGGGTATCGCCGGCTATGTTTTCCGGTGCTTCGGCTTCTCGCCCGCGCCGCTTCTGATCGGTTTTGTCCTGGGACCGATGATCGAACAGTATCTGCGCCGCGCGCTGATGATTTCCAACGGCGACTACGCCTATCTGTTCAGCAGCGGCACCAGCATCGCCATCCATTGCCTGACGCTGTTCGTGTTGCTGTGGCCGATCATCCGTTCATACCGGAGCAAGACACGCATGCGGGCCGAAGAGGCAAGCTGATCCGGCGGGCGATCTGCCGCCCGCCTTTCTCAACCATCGGAGAGGAATGCAATGTCGAAATATGGGCGTCTGGCGAGCTTCACAGCGGCCGGAAGGAAGCGCTTCGGCCTCGTGAACGACAAGGGGCTCGTCGATTTGTCGGGCCGCACGGCCGGTCAGTGGCGCGATCTGCAACACGCGGTCTGCGAGGGGGGCTTGCAAAAGCTGGTTGAAAGCGCCGCCGGCCTCGATGACGATTTCGCCCTGGATGAGGTGCGTTTCGACATCCCGCTTGCCGCGCCGGGCAAGATCATCTGCGTGGGCGTCAACTATCCAGACCGCAATGAGGAATATAAGGATAACCAGGCGGCGCCGGCCAATCCTTCTCTCTTCATCCGGTTTCCCGGCTCGTTCACTGGCCACGGACAGCCGCTGATGCGTCCACCGGAATCGCATCAGCTCGATTATGAGGGCGAGCTTGCGCTGGTCATAGGCCGGCCGGGCCGCCGGATTGCCGAAGCCGACGCGCTCGATCACATCGCGGCAATGACAGTCTGCAATGAAGGCACCATCCGCGACTGGGTGCGCCATGCCAAGTTCAACGTGACGCAAGGCAAGAATTTCGATGCATCCGGCGCAATGGGGCCGTGGATCGTGCCCTATGTGGAAGAAAGCCAGATAGCCGATGTGGCCCTCGCCACACGGGTGAACGGTGAGACCCGTCAGAGCGACCGCACCGGCCGCATGATCTTCAGCTTCCGCCGCCTCATCAACTACATCTCCACATTCACAACGTTGCAGCCGGGCGATGTCATAGTGACGGGCACGCCCACGGGTGCCGGCGCGCGCTTCGATCCGCCCATCTGGCTGGAACCGGGCGATGTGGTGGAAGTCGAGGTCGAGGGCATCGGCCTTCTGTGCAACACGGTGGCAGACGAGGTGGCATGATGCTCGATCCGCGCACAGTCGAGGCGCTGGCGGGCGAACTCGATATTGCCGAGCGGGAGCGGGTGCAGATCCCGCTCATCTCGGCGCGGTTTCCGCAAGCGGACCTTTCGGCTGCTTATGCGGTTCAGGATCAATGGGTCGCATTGAAGAAGAAGGCGGGCCGGCGCCAGATCGGCTGGAAGATCGGCCTCACCTCGCAGGCGATGCAGGCAGCCCTTGGCATCGATACGCCGGATTCCGGTGTTCTTTTCGATGACATGGCGTTCGAGGAAGGCGGCGTGGTGCCGGCGGAGCGCTTCATCAGGCCTCGTGTCGAGGCGGAGATAGCCTTTCTGCTCAAGGAGCCATTGTCCGGTCCCGACATCAGCGTCACCGACGTGCTCGACGCGACATCCTATGTCCTGCCTGCTCTTGAAATCCTCGACACACGCATCGTGCGCCGCGACGAGGCCACGGGCAAGGCCCGCACCATCGTCGATACCGTTGCCGACAATGCGGCGAATGCTGGAATCGTCACCGGCGGACGGCCCATGCGGCCGCTCGATGCCGATCTGCGCTGGCTCGGCGCCATCGTATCGAAGAACGGCCGGGTCGAGGAGACGGGCCTTGCCGCGGGTGTTCTCAACCACCCGGCGCAGGGCATCGTCTGGCTGGCCCGCCGGCTTCATGGTCTGGGGCAGCGGCTGGAGCCGGGACAGATTGTCTTGTCCGGTTCCTTCATCCGGCCACTCGAAACCGCGCCAGGCGACACTGTAAGCGCCGATTTCGGCCCGGCCGGAACGGTGAGTATCCATTTCGGGCGCCCATAGGCGCAAGCAGATCAGGAAAAACGCGATGCCCGCCCCCAAAAACCGCTTCAAGATGCGCCTTTCAGAGGGCGATCCGCAGATAGGCCTCTGGATGGGGCTGGCCAATGCCTATACGGCCGAAATTTGTGCCGGGGCGGGGTTTGACTGGCTCGTCATCGATGGCGAACATGCGCCCAACGACCTTCAGTCGATGATCGGCCAGTTGCAGGCGCTGGCCGCCTTTCCGGTTTCTCCCGTTGTGCGGGCGCCGGTTGGTGAGACCTGGATATTGAAGCAACTCCTTGATATCGGCGCCCAAAGCCTCCTCGTGCCCATGGTGGAAAGCGCGGCCCAGGCGCGTGCTCTCGTAGAGGCGGTTCGCTATCCGCCGCGCGGCAGGCGCGGCGTTGGCGCGGCACTGGCGCGTGCATCGGCATTCAATCGCATTGGCGATTATCTGGCGACCGCCGACGAGGAGATATGCCTGATCGTGCAGATCGAATCCGTTGCGGGACTTGCGGCGCTTGAAGAGATTGCCGGCGTGGAAGGGGTTGATGCCGTTTTCATTGGCCCTTCGGACCTCGCCGCCGACATGGGTTATCTCGGTCGGCCGGGCGAACCGGCGGTAAAACAGGCCGTGCGCAAGGCCATGGGAACCCTGCGCGACCTGTCTTGCCCCGCCGGGTTACTCACGGCGGACCATGCCTTTGCGCGCGAATGCCTTGAGGAGGGTGCGCGCTTTGTCGCCATCGGCACCGACGTCACGCTCTTTTCAGGCGCAACGTCGCAACTTCTCCGGCAATTCGTCGGAGACGGCGATGCCGTGAAGAAAGCACCATCCTCAGGATATTAGACCCGGATATCTAGACATCGCGTCCGTAATATCAGCGAGAGTGCAGCGGGTGTAGCGGACGCATCTTGCTGAGCTTGTCGTTGATGCGTCGTACCTCGCGTTCCAGCGCGTTGACGACCATCTCCAGATGGTCGCCGCGCATCCGCTCCTGGATCGTCGACACGCTGAGCGATGCAAAGGGCGTGCCCGCGCTGTCGAGGATCGCCATGGCGACGGTTCTGATGCCGAGCCGCGACACTTCCCTCGACACATAGCCTTTTTGCCGCGCTTCTTCGATCAGAACGGGGATGCGCTCCGGCGCGGTGTCGGAATCCTTGAGGCGCTTCTGGTTGCGCTGGAGCATGGCCTGCGCTTGCGCCTCATCCATTGCCGCAAGAATCGCAAGGCCGCCGGCGCCCAGTCCGAGCGGTCTTTGCACGCCTACATCGAGCACGAAGGCCTTGACGGGAAAGCTGCCGGTCTCGCGGGCGATACAGACCATGTCGTCGCCCACCAGCCGGTTCAGGAAGACCGTGTCTCCCGTGCTCTCCACAAGCCGCATCAGGCTGGGGCGATAGACTTCCTGGAAGTCGAAGAACGGCAGAACTTGCAGGCCGAATTCATAGATTTTGGGGCCCAGGTGATAGCGCTTGCTGTCGCCGTCAAACTCCACGAAACCGTGTTCCACGAGAGCCATGAGCAACCGGCGCGTTGTCGGGCGCTTGAGCTGCGTTTCATTCATGATGTCCGCGAAGCTGGCGCCGTTCTTGTGTTCGCGCGCGACGATGTTGAGGATCGTCGCCGCACGATCGATGCTTTGCGTTCCCTCCGCCACTGACGTATTTCTCCCGGCTGGTTGCTGAGCCTCGTCTTTCATACGTCAGAACGAGCCTGTGCATGAACCTCCGTCTCATACCGTGGTCCGGCGGCCTTCCGCAAGCGCGCGCGAGCAAGCGTTTCTGCCTCAGGCAGCCTCCGCGCCGACCTGCACCAGATGTCCGTCGCCCACCTCCTGATAGAGCCGTTTGGGAGGCTGGTAGTCGGCGGTGCGATAGGGGCTGCGGATTTCGTCGCTCGAAATCTGCCGTGTTCGCCGCCGCGTCGGATCGGCGATCGGCACCGCGGCCATCAGCTTGCGCGTATAGTCATGCTGCGGGTTTTCGAACACCGCCTGGCGCGGCCCGATCTCGACGATCTCGCCCAGATACATGACGGCGACGCGATGGCTGATGCGTTCCACCACGGCCATGTCGTGGCTGATGAAGAGGTAGCCGAGCCCGAGTTCTTCCTGGAGATCGAGCATCAGGTTGATCACCTGAGCCTTGATCGAAACATCGAGGGCGGAAACGGACTCGTCGGCCACGATCACCTTTGGATCGAGGGCGAGCGCTCGTGCGATACAAATACGCTGGCGCTGGCCGCCGGAGAATTCGTGCGGAAAGCGGTCGGCCATGGCGGGTGAAAGACCCACCTGTTCCAGCAACGCTCCAACACGTTCGCGTGCGACGGCGGCGTGGGCCAGCCCGTGTGCGATCATCGGTTCGGCGATGGCCTGCCCGATGCGCATGCGCGGGTTGAGGCTCTCGAACGGGTCCTGGAATATCATCTGCGCTTCGCGGCGGATTTCCGCGAGCCCCGTTCTGCTGGCTTCGGCGACATTGCGTCCGTCGATTTCCACTTTGCCCGAGGTCATCTCGGTAAGGCGGATGATGGAGCGTCCCGTCGTGGATTTGCCGCATCCCGATTCCCCCACCAGCGACAGGGTTTCGCCGGCGCGCACCTCGAAGGAAACATCCTCGACCGCATGAATGCGCCCCACCGTCCGGCGCAGAATGCCCTTGCGTACGGGAAAGCGGGTGACGAGGTTGTCGACCTTGAGGATCGGTTCGAGATCCCTGCGCACCGTATCGGCCGTTGGCTTCACGGAGGATGCCTCGCCGGTTTCCATATCCACGATGGGAAAGCGCAAGGGGCGGGGTTCGCCCGCCATGGAACCCAGCTGCGGCACCGCCGACAAAAGGGCGCGCGTGTAAGGATGAGCGGCATTGCGGAAGATGCGCTCGGTCGTATCGGTTTCCACCACGTCGCCGCGGTACATGACCACGGTGCGGTCGGATATCTCGGCCACCACGCCCATGTCATGGGTGATGAAGAGAACCGACATGCCCTCTTCCTCCTGAAGTGCCTTGATCAGCTCGAGGATCTGGGCCTGGATCGTGACGTCCAGCGCCGTGGTGGGTTCGTCCGCGATAAGCAGCCTGGGCTCGCAGGCGAGCGCGATGGCGATCACCACGCGCTGGCGCATGCCGCCCGAAAAATTCATCGGATATTCGTTCAGTCGCGCGGCGGCGGAGGGAATGCGCACCTTGTCCAGAAGCCGGACTGCCTCGGCGGTCGCGGCCCGGTGATCGAGGTCGCGGTGTTGCATGAGCACTTCGGTAATCTGGTCGCCGATCTTCAGGACCGGGTTGAGCGAGGTCATGGGTTCCTGGAAGATCATACCGATCCGGTTGCCTCGGATCGCCTGCATCTCCTCGAGGGGAAGCGAGAGAAGATCCCGGCCTTCGAAGTCGATACGGCCGTGCGAGCGGGCGTTGGCCCCCAGAAGACGCATGATCGACATCGCGGTAACGCTTTTGCCTGATCCGGATTCGCCCACCACGGCAAGCGTTTCGCGCACGCCGATGTCGAAGCTGATATCGCGGATCACGTCGCGCCATTGGCCCTCGACCTTGAATTCCGTGGTCAGGCCGCTGATTGAAAGAATGGGGCTCGTCATGATCAGCCCTCCCGCCGGGGGTTGAGGATGTCGCGCAGGGAATCGCCGATGAGGTTGATCCCGACAATGAGCAGCAGCAGCGTGATGCCGGGGAAAACACTGATCCAGTAATCGCCCGAAAGCATGTAGTCGAACCCGTTTGAGATCAGAAGGCCAAGCGATGGCTCCGTCACCGGCAGGCCGATACCCAGGAAGGAAAGCGTTGCTTCGAGCATGATCGCATAGGCGACACGCATGGTCGCCACGACAATCAGCGGCGGCAGGCAGTTGGGCAGGATATGGCGGAAGATGATGCGCCGGTCCGGCAGGGCCATGGAGCGGGCGGCGTCGATATAGGCACGTTTGCTTTCCACCAGGGCTGAGCCGCGCACGGTTCGGGCGTAGTAGGCCCATTGCGTGACCACCAGCGCGATGATGATCTTGTCGACGCCCTGACCCAGAATGGCGAGGAAGATGAGCGCGATCAGGATCGCGGGGAAGCTGAGCTGGATATCGACGATGCGCATCAGAACGGCGTCGGTTCGCCCACCGGCATAGGCGCTGACAAGACCGATGCTGGCGCCGATCAAAAGCGCGACCGCCGCGCTGACGATACCGACGAAGATGGAGGTGCGCAGGCCATAGAGGATCGCGCTGAAAAGGTCGCGGCCCTGATCGTCCGTGCCAAGCAGATAGACCGTGCCGGTCATGCTTTCGGAACCGGGCGCAAGGCGTCCGTCCATGATGTCGAGCTGCGCGAGGTCATATGGGTTCTGCGAGGCAATCAGCGGCGCGAAGACGGCCGCCAGCACCAGAATGCCGACGATGGTGAGGCCCGTAAGCGCAAGCCGGTCGCGGGCAAGCGCCAAGAGCGTGCGCTTCATGGGCGAGGCATGCGTGGTGGCGGCTGGCCCGGCCGTGTGAACGGAGGCTGCGTGCTTCGGATCGGAACTCATCGGGAGCCTCCTTCCAGGCGAACACGAGGATCGACGAGGGAATAGAGGATGTCGACGATGAGGTTGATGATGCTGAACATGACCACCGTTATCATCAGATAGGCCAGGATCACCGGTCGATCGAGCACGCCGATCGCATCGATGATGAGTTTCCCCATGCCGGGCCAGGCGAAGATCGTCTCTGTCACCACCGCGAAGGCGATCAGCGAGCCGAGTTCGAGCCCGATCACGGTGATAAGGGGAATGAGCGTGTTCTTCAGCACATGCACCCGCAGGATGCGGCTTTCGGAGATGCCCTTGGCGCGCGCGAAGCGCACGAAGTCGAGCTGCATGATTTCCATCACGCCGGCCCGTGTCAGGCGTATGACGAGCGATATCTTGAAGAGCGCGAGGTTCAAGGCCGGCAGGATCAGGTGCGAGAGACCGTCGAGGGTCAGGAAGCTCAGGGGTATTCCGAGAACGGACACGGTGTCGCCGCGCCCCGAAGCGGGCAGCCAGCCGAGCTGAACGCTGAAGACCATGATCATGATGAGGCCGATCCAGAAGGTCGGCAGGCTGAAGCCGAGGATCGAGAAGGTCATGATCGACTTGGAAATCAGCCCCTCGGGTTTGAGGCCGGCGCGAATGCCGAGCGGAATGCCGATCACCAGCGCCATCACCAGGGCGGTGAAGGCGAGTTCCATCGTAGCGGGCATGCGGTGCAGGATCAGATCGAGCGCCGGCTGGTTGAAGACGAAGGAGTTTCCAAGGTCTCCCGTCAGCGCGCGTGAGACGAACAGGAAATATTGCTCCCACACCGGCCGGTCGAGGCCGAAGGACTGGATGATTTCCAGCCTCTCCGCCGGCGTCGCGGATGGGCTCAAAAGCACGTCGACCGGATTGCCCACGAGATAAAGCCCGACAAAGACCAGCACGCTCATGACGAAAAGCGTCACGACCGCCTGGAAGGCCCTGCTCACAAGGTAGCTGCTCATGCGTCGATCTCCCTTTCGTGGGGCGTAAGGGCCAGTCTCGCGACACGCTCGACGACAAGCCCGCGATAGCCCTTTTCATCCACGCCGCTCATCACGAGCGCGTTGGGCTGCTTGTCGGATTTCCCATGGAAATCGGCCCAGGTCTGGCCCGCCGTCGGGCCGCAGAGCGTGACGCCGACAGCCATCTCCCGACCTGAAAACAGATCGGGCTTCAGGAGCCAGGCGACCGTCATGGCGTCATGGATCGCTCCGCCGGGACGGCCGAAACGTTTGATGTCGCTTCGGTCATAAGCCCGCAACAATGCGGCAAGCGCGGCGCCGCAAGGACTGCCCTTGGCTTCGAAGCCACTGAAATCCTCTTCCGTGAACAGCGCCTGGAAGGTCACGTCCAGAGGCATCAGCACCACGGGAACCCCTGAGTTCCAGACGATCTCCGTCGCATGCGGGTCGGCATGGACATTGAATTCCGACCAGGGCGTGCGGTGTCCGAGAGAGGCAAAGGCGCCGCCCATCATGACGATACGCTCGATGCCTCGCGCGACGTCGGGCGCAAGCCGCAGCGCAAGCGCGATATTGGTCAAGGGGCCGATGGCGCAGATGGTGATCTTTCGTCCTTCGTCTGCCGCCCTCAGCGCCTCTTCGGCAATGAAGCGGACGGAGGAACCGGCCTGCGGTCCAAGGTCTGTCCTGGGCATCAATGTATCCGCAAAGCTGCCGATATGGGCATATTTCCCGAACACCTGGTCGCGGATCAGCGGTCCGGCGGCTCCGGCGAAGACCGGTACGTCGCGGCGCCCTGCGAGCGCCACCAGCTTGCAGGCGTTTTTCACGCTTGCCGCAAGCCCGACATTGCCCGCCACGACGCTGATCCCGGCAAGATCAAGCTCGGGGGAGGAGAGCGCCAGAAAGATCGCGGCCGCGTCGTCCACGCCGGGATCGGTATCGATGATGATCCGGCGGCGGGTCATGCGGCGCTCCTTGCGCGGTAGCGCGCGAAGCGTTCCAGGAACAGGGAGATCACGCCTTCTGCATCGACTCGCGTCACGATGTCGGCATTGGGTTCGAGCCCGCTTTTGCCGAACCAGTCGGCGATGGTCTGGCCCATGCACAATTCGCTCTCATGCTCGATGAAGATGCGTGCGCGGCGCGTCTCGAAGAGCTGCGGGGCGAGCAGCCAGGCGATCACGAGCGGATCGTGCAGCGGGCCGCCGCGCGAACCATAGCGTTCCGCCTGGTTCCTGTCCCAGAAGGCCATGAGATCGGCAAGCTGTCGGGAGATGCGTCCGCTGACCTCCGCGAAAGCGCTGACGTGGTCCGGCGTGAGAATGACCTGGTGGGTTGCATCCAGCGACAGCGCCACGATGGGAATGCCGCTCGAGAACACGATATGCGCCGCATGCGGATCGACCAGCATGTTGAATTCGGAGGTCATCGTGCGGTTGCCCGGTTCGCGATAGGCACCGCCCATCATCACGATCCGCTCTATGCCGGCGGCGATGTCGGGGGAAATCCGCAGCGCCATGGCGATGTTGGTCATCGGCCCGAGACAGCACAACGTGATGGGCATTCCCGTCCGGGCGGCTTCCCCCAGCCGGTCGATCAGGAATTCCACCGCGCCCCTGGCCTCCGGCTGCTTGCTGGGCAGCGGCAGGTCGGTGTTGCCCAGTCCGGTTTCGCCATGAAACTGGCCATAGATCGGGTCGCGTAACAGTGGGCGATGGCAGCCGGCATGGACGGGAATATCCGTTCGCCCGCCGAGCTCGCAGATTTGCAGGGCATTGCGCAGCGTATGCTCTATCGGCTGGTTGCCCGCAACCGGGGTGATCGCGACCACGTCCAGCTCGGGCGAGACGAACGCTGCCAGGAGCGCGATGGAATCGTCGATCCCAGGATCGCAATCAATGATGATCGGTAGTGCGGTCATGTCGTTCTGCCTGCCGTCGAGCGGGTCTGAAATGATATGCCGGCGGCGCGCCTCGGGAGAGGCGGCCGCCAGGGCTTTCTGTGTTCGGGGGTTCAGAGTGCGCCCACCGAGCGCAGGACCTCGGCGATTTCCGCCCTTGAGGCCTCATCGAGCGGGGCCTGCGGGGCGATGGGGTCGCCGACGGCAAACCCCTGCAATTGCAACGCCGACTTGATGCAGGACGCAATGGAATATTTCGCGAAGATTTCATTGACCCGCCACAGCGGGCGCTGCAATTCCATCGCGCGGGTCCAGTCGCCGGCCTTCGCCGCATCGTAGAGTTCGATGCTTTGCCGGGGCACGATGCAGGCAGGCCCTGCCATCCAGCCCACACCGCCGATCATCAGCACGCAGGCCGGGATATGGGCGGAGGCCGCGAACACATCCATCCGGCCCCTGGTTCTCTCGATGATCGAAAGAAGGCGGCCCGTATTGGTGGAGGCATCCTTGATGTAGCGGATATTCTCCACATGGCTCAGCCGCTCGATTGCCGGCAGCGTCAGATCGGAGCGCTGGAACTGCGGGTTCGTGTAGAGCACTACAGGGCGGCCGCCGGCAGCTTCCGCTATCGCCGTGAAATAGGCTTCGACGCCCGCATCCTTGACCGGAAAATACGCTTCCAGGATCGCCAGTATGCCGTCGGCGCCCGCTTCGACCATGGCGCGTGTCTGGGCGACGGCATCGCGAATGCTCGTCGCCGCGACGCCGGCCACCACCGGAACCCGGCCGCGATTGGCGTCGAGCGTGGCTTTCACCACCTGGAGACGCTGGTCGTTGGACAGATAGGCGAATTCGCCCGTGCTGCCGAGCGGCGTCAGGCCGTGAACGCCCTGCGCCACAAGATGTTCCACCAGATCGCCGAGGGCGGCGGTGTTGATGCCGCCCTCCGAATCCGTCGGAGAGACCAGATACGGAAAGACTCCGTGGAAAGACATCTGAGCTGTCTCCTTCCGTTTCGCGCCTATTGGGCCGTCACGTAATAGGGCAGCGTGTAGCCGTCCGAGCGCCCCTCATAGGAAAGGCCCTGCTTCGCCGCCCAGGTGTAGTTGAGGAAGAAGAGCGGAATGATGCCGAGATCGTCCATGGCGATTTCGGTTGCCTTCTTCAGGAGCATCTCGCGCTCGCTGTCGTCCAGGGTCTTGCGGGCCTTGTCCAGTGTCGCGTCGAATTCCGGATTGGAATAGCGGCCGCGATTGCCCTGGCCCGCATTCGGGCCATAGGTTTCCAGAAGCGGCCCCAGCACGCCCGAAGGTTCGCCGGTTTCCACGGCGGCACCGCCCATGATGAAGCTGAACTCGCGGGCCGATGCGCGGGAGAAATACACGCTGCCCGGAAGGGTCTCCACCGCGGTGTTGACGCCGATACGGCTGAAGAACTGGCCGATGGCCTGCGCGACCTTGGAATCGTTGGGATAGCGGTCGTTGGAGGCGTGGAAGGTCAGGTCGAACCCGTTGGGGTAGCCCGCATCCGCAAGCAGTTTCTTGGCGGCCTCGGGATCGTAGGCTTCCACCTTGAGCGCATCGTCATGACCGAAATAGCCTTCAGGAACGACCTGTCCGGCGGGCGTGCCCTGGCCGTCCATGATCCGATCGACGATGGCTTCGCGGTTCAAGGAAAGAGAAAGCGCGCGGCGCACGTCCTTCTTCACCAGCGGGTTCTTGCCCTCCGGCCCCTTGGCGAAGGGCGATTCCTCGCGGTCCTGATCCATGTGCAGATACATGAGACGGTTGCCGGTCGCCTTGATCACGTTCAGCGAAGGCGTGTCCTCGAGGCGGCGCGTGTCGGCGGTGGGAATGCTCTCGATGAGATCGACATCGCCGGAAAGGATCGCGGCGACACGCGCGCTGCTGTTCTTGAAGATGCGGAATGTCACCTTGTCCCAGGCAGCCTTCTCGCCCCAGTAATCGTCGTTGCGGGCGAGCACGATGTTGTCGTCCGGCGTCCAGGAGACGAATTTGAAGGGGCCGGTGCCGATCACGCCATTGCCCTTGTTCATCTCTTCCGTGGTCGTTTCGCCCTGCTCCGCGGGCAGGATGGCGATGCGGCTGAGATTGTTCAGGAGCAGCGGCGTCGGACCGTCTGTCTTGATCCGGACCGTCAGCGGATCGACGGCCACCACATCGGTGATCGCCTTCACATAGGGCGTGAACGAACTTGGGCTGTTCGTCGCTGCAAGCGGAACGCGCTTGATGCTGGCGGCAACGTCCTCGGCGGTAAAATCGCTGCCGTCGTGGAATTTCACATTCGCGCGCAGCTTGAATTCCCAGGTCGTGTCATCGACCCGGCTCCAGCTTTCGGCGAGCGCCGGCTGAATCTGCTGGCGGGCATTCTGGTTCACAAGCCCGTCGAAGATGTTGCGCGCCATCGCGCTGTTCGGACCGACCACATAGAACTGCGGGTCCATGGATGTGGTCGAGGCGGAAAGCCCGACCGTCAGATCGCGTGCCAAAACGGAAGCCGGCAGGATCGCCGTTGAAAGGGCGAGCGCCGCCGTTGCGAGAATTTTCATGATGGACGTCCTCCTCCAGGTGCCATTCACCGCTTTTTGCGTGCGGGATAGCCAGCAGGAATAGAGCCTCCAAGTGTGTATTAAAAATTGCATTTAGGCCTGGTTCTATGCCAAAATATTATAAGGAGACTTGCATTGCGATTGAAACCCCGCCAGCTGGAAGCTTTCCGCCATGTCATGACCGCGCACAGTGTCACGGCGGCTGCGGAGGCGATGAACATCACGCAACCGGCGGTCAGCCGCCTGGTGCGTGATCTGGAAGCGGCAGTGGATATCACGCTTTTTGCCCGGCAGGGCACACGTCTGGTCCCGACACCGGAGGCGCAGCTTTTTCTGCATGAGGTCGAACGGCTCTATATCGGCATCGACCAGATCGCACGGGCTGCAAGCGACATCCGCCAGCACAAGAATGTGGTTTTGCGCATGGCGAGCGTCACCTCTCTGGTGAGGCCCTTCCTGCATGACGCGTTGATCGAAATTATCGGAGACAGGCTCGATCTGCCTCTCGTTCTCGATGTCGAGAACAGCCGACACATCTGGGACATGGTGGAGAAGAACCACTACGATCTCGGCTTCGTTTTCGGTCCTTCGCGCTCGGGCGACCTTCAGACGGTGCATCTTCACAGCTCGCAGGCCGTTGCCGCCATGCCGCACGATCATCCCCTTGCCGTCCGCGAGGTCGTCACGCCTGCTGATCTGAGCGAATACCGCGTGTTGACGGCCGGACGCAATTCACCGCTCAGGCGCGGTCTCGACAGGGCCTTTGCGACCGCCGAGCAGGCACCGCTCAACACGATCGAGACGTCGATGTTGAATTGCTGCCATTTTGCGGCGGCCGGAATGGGGGTCGCCCTCGTGGACCGGACCACGATGCGCGCGGCTTCGGTGGATCTGTGCACGCGGCCTTTTCTTCCCACCATCGATATTTCCTATTTCGCCGCGCGTCCGGCAGGAAGCCGGCAAATTCCGGTGCTCGACCAGATCGTCGAGCGCATGCGTGAACTTCTCGAAGCCGAAAGCGCTACGGGTCTTGCGCAGTGAAGATGCCGGCCGTTTCGGCAGGACGTGTGGGAACAGCGCCGCCGCATCTCCAGGGAGACTGGCATCCGGCATGCCCGGCCATCCTGGATGCGATGCGCATGAAATCTCAGCGGCCGATCCTGTCGAGGAACTGGTACCAGCCGGCCACCATTCGCACCGCCGGCTCCCGCAGGAAGTAGAACGGGAACGGCTTCGGGCCGTTGCGGCGCATCAGTCCGAGTTCGGGCGCATCGCCCAGTATGTCGCCCAGTATCATGTCGACGGCGCGGCCCCCCATCAGGCTCGACAGCGCCACGCCGGCGCCATTGTAGCCGAGAGCGAAACCGACGCGCTGCTCCAGCATGCCCACCTGCGGAAGACTGTCCATCGTCATGGCAACGAGGCCGGACCAGCGGTGGGTGATCGCCGCATCCTTGAGTTGCGGGAACATCTGCTTCAGCGCCGCTTCCAGCGCATGAAAGGCAGAGGCCGAATCCTTCTTGCCGAAAGCCCCGCGCCCGCCGAACAGCATCCGCTCGCCGACCGGACGGAACCATCGCATCATGCGCCGCGTCTCGCTGTAGCTTCTGCCGTGGATCATCAGCTTGGCTTGAATACCGGGACCGAGCGGCTCGGTGGCGATCATCGCACTGCGGAAGGGGATCACCGTTCCACGAATGGCGGCAGTGGCGGGGTTGAGGTCGGAATATCCATTGGTTGCAAGAAGCACATGCTTTGCCGTGACCTCGCCCTCGGCCGTTCTCACGAGGTGAAGCTCTCCCTGCCGCGTGCAGGAAAGGACGGGCGATCTTTCGAAGATATTCGCGCCGGCCGCCCGAACAGCTCTGGCGAGCCCGCGCGCATAGTTCAGCGGATGAATGACGCCCGCATGGGTGGAGAGCACCCCGCCGACAAAGGCGCTGGATCCGGTCTCTTCCCGCGTCCGGTCGGCGCCGACCACGCTCAGGCTCGTGTCCCCGAACAGGGCTTTCGCCGTTTCGGCCTCCGCTTCGAGCCGGGCGAGCGCCAACGGATTGTGCGCACAGCGCAGATTGCCGCTGCGCGCAAAACCGGCATCTGAAATACCGAATGCTTCGACATTCCTTTCGACACGGTCCATCGCATCGTGGCCGATACGATGCATGCGCCGGGCGGTTTCAAGCCCATGCTGCCTGGCGATGTCGCTTAACGAGACCCGAAACTTCGTCGAGATCACGCCGCCATTACGCCCGGAGGCACCCCAGCCGATTTCGGCGGCTTCCAGAATGACCGGATCGAGACCGCGTTCGATGGCGCGCAGCGCGGCGCAAAGCGCGGTGTATCCACCGCCGACGATGGCGATGTCCGCACAAACGCGGCCGGTCAACGCAGCCGGAGGCGGGGCAGGGGAAGCCGTCTCCCGCCACAGCGACAAAGGGTGCGCCGGCTCTTCCATCCGCATATTTCCTTCCCGGTCTTGCGGCATTCGATCCAGGACACAAAGTATCCGACAGGCCGGACAACGCCAATGCCGTGATGTCGGCTTTGTATATCGAGACGGGGCCTTGTGACGTGAAGGAAAAAATTGCTGAACGGAACAAGGCGCCCGTCGGTTCTACCGGCGAGCGCCTTGCAATCTGAATGGGTCTCGTTGAGGGGGCTCAGGCTTCCGCGACGGCAATGAGCTCCGCAAGCATCTGCTCTTCTTCAGCCGTCGGATCCGTGAGAGGCGCGCGGACCGGACCGGCATCGAAGCCCTTCAGTCGAACGCCTGCTTTTACCAGCGAGACGGCATAGCCCGGTGCCCGGTCGCGAAGCTTCATGAAGGGGAAGAAGAAACGCTTCAGCAAGGCCTCGCACGTGGCCGTGTCGCCGCCGCGCAGGGCTTTGTAGAATTCGACGCCCATCGCCGGCACGAAATTGAAGACGGCGGATGAGTAGGTGGTGAACCCGGCTGCGAGATAGGCTTCAGCAAAGAGCTCCGCCGTCGGCATGCCGCCAAGAAAGGTGAGGCGGTTGCCCATGGTGGCGGTAATCTGGCGCACGAGTCCCATCTCGCCGCTACCATCCTTGAAGCCGATGAGGTTCGGGCAGGCATCGCACAGCCGAGCCACCGTATCGGGCTTGAAGATGGAATTATCGCGGTTGTAGATCATCACGCCGATCGAAACCGCATCGCAAACCGCCTTGGTATGGGCATAGAGCCCTTCCTGCGATGCATCGATGAGATAGTGCGGGAGTAGGAGTATACCGTCCGCGCCTGCTTCTTCGGCATCGCGGGCTATGGACGTTGCAAGGGCCGTGCCGTAGCCGCAACCCGCAACGATGGGGGTATTGCCGGCAGCCTCCTTTGCGGTGCGCACGATCTTGGGGATTTCACCCGGTGCGAGGGAAAAGAACTCGCCGGTGCCTCCCGCAGCGAAAAGGCCGGCGGCCTCGAAGCCGGAAAGCCATTCCACATGCCTGGCGTAGCTTTCGGCATTGAACTCGCCGTCTGCGCCGAAATGCGTCACAGGGAATGACAACAGGCCCGACGCCAGTCTTTCCTTCAGTATGATCGGGTCCATGGATGCGCTCCTCATTGAAATGTCTCTATTCGCAGCTTCTAACTGCTATCTGATGAAAGTCAACAGTTGTATGATGTCTTATTTTATGTTGAGTTGTGGACCCACGGAATGAAACCAGCACGATGGAGCGTCCGACATGACGTATCACCCCCATGGCGATCATCTTATTGCGGGGCGGCGATTGAGCGGCAGCTCACGTTTCGAAAGCCGGCCGGCTCACGGGCCGTCCTATGCCTTCGCCAATGGAGGAGCACCGGAAGTGGATCGCGCCGCGCAGGCGGCCGAGGAGGCTTTCGCCGTTTATGGGCGGACGACGCGCGAGGCGCGGGCGGCATTTCTGGAAGCCATAGCCGATGCCATCGAGTCCAGGGCGGACGATCTGACGCCCATGGTGATGGCCGAAACGGGCCTGCCGCAGGCCCGTGTGGAAGGCGAGCGCGGCCGTACGAGTGGACAGCTGCGTCTTTTTGCAAGGCATATCGGGCAAGGCGATTATCTGGATCGGCGTCTGGACAAGGCATTGCCCGAGCGCGTCCCGCCGCGCCCCGAATTGCGCCTTTGCATGCGTCCGTTGGGGCCGGTGGCGGTGTTTGGCGCTTCCAACTTCCCGCTTGCCTTTTCGACGGCTGGCGGTGACACGGCATCGGCGCTCGCCGCCGGCTGTCCTGTGATCGTGAAAGGGCATCCGGCGCATCCGGGAACCGGGGAGATTGTCGCGGAAGCAATCGAGGAGGCGCGTGTTGCCTGTGGCATGCCGGGCGGTGTGTTCAGCCTGGTGCAAAGCGCAAGCCGTTCGGCCGGTGAGGCCCTGGCAACCCACCCATTGATCCGCGCCGTCGGCTTTACGGGAAGTCTTGGCGGAGGACGTGCGCTCTTTGATCTTTGCGCGCGCCGGGAGGAGCCCATTCCCTTTTTTGGAGAATTGGGGTCGATCAATCCGGTTTTTGTGCTCGATGAGGCGCTTGCCGTGCGCGGCGAGAGCATTGCCCGCGAATGGGCCGCCTCGCTCGTCATGGGCGTTGGCCAGTTCTGCACGAATCCCGGTCTCCTGGTCCTGCGCGATGGGGCCGGCGCTGAAGCCTTCATCGCCCAGGCGGCAAACGCGCTTTCGCAAGTTTCGGCCCAGACGATGCTCACATCAGAGATCGCGGCTTCCTTTCAAAAGGGTGTCGAAATGCTTGCATCGAGTGGGGGAAATGTCGTCTGCCGGGTCGGCGGCGCTTCCGCTCGCCAGGCGGCGCCTGCGCTTTTGAGGACTGACGCCCGGCGGTTCCTCGCTGAACCGCGTCTCACTGAGGAGGTTTTCGGTCCGCTCGGGCTGATCGTGACGGTTTCCTCCACCGATGAACGCAGAGCGCTTGCCGAAGGATTGCGGGGGCAACTCACCTGTACGCTGCAGATCGCCGCGGGCGATCACGAGGAGGCGCAGGCCCTGTTGCCCGTATTGGAGCGCAAGGCGGGCCGTTTGTTGGTCAACGGCTTCCCGACCGGTGTCGAAGTCTGCGACGCCATGGTTCATGGCGGCCCGTATCCCGCTTCCACGAATTTCGGCGCAACAAGCGTGGGTACCCTGGCGATCAGGCGCTTTCTACGGCCCGTCTGCTATCAGAACATGCCCGAAGAGCTGTTGCCGGAAGATGCGCGAGGCGTATTCTGAAATAAGGGTAATCATACATCATACCTCTTGACATTCTTTTCCAGTATGTTGTCATACAAGTTATAGGCAGGCCGAACTCGACTGGATCGGCAAGGAAGACACGCAAGCGGGAGACCCGGCGAAAATGACGAAGGACGGCAAGCAGATCAGGGTAGGGGCCGATATCGGCGGAACCTTTACCGATGTTGCCATGGAAATTGGTGATGCCATGCACTCTGCAAAAGTGCTCACCAATTATTCGGCACCTGAACAGGGCATTGTCGATGGTGTCCGGCTGGTGGCGGAACGCGCCGGGGTGGACCTGTCTCGGATCGACACCATCATCCACGGCACCACGCTTGCAACCAATGCGTTGATCGAGCGGCGCGGTGCGCGCACTGCCTTTATCACCACCAAGGGTTTCCGTGATGTGATCGAGATGAGAACCGAAAACCGGTTCGAACAATATGATCTCGATATCGTCCTTCCGGCACCGCTCGTCCCGCGCAACGAGCGTTTTGTCCTGGATGAGCGCATCGATGCCCATGGCCAGGTGTTGAAGGCGATCGATGATGGCGAACTCGAAGCACTGGTCGATGCCGTCCTCGACGGCGGCTTCGAAAGCGTTGCCATCGGCCTCATCCATTCCTACGTCAATGGCGAGCATGAGCGCCGGGTTCGGGAGGCTCTCCTTGCGCGCAAACCGGATCTCTTCGTTTCCGTCTCGAGCGAAGTCTCCCCGCAGATGCGCGAGTTCCAGCGCTTCAACACGGTTTGCGCCAACGCCTATGTCAAGCCGCTGATGGCCTCCTACCTGCGTCGTTTGACGGACAGCCTGCAGGCGGCGGGCACGACGTGCCCGGTTTTCATGATCCATTCAGGCGGCGGTATCATCAGCGTGGAAAGCGCCATCGAGTTCCCTGTCCGCCTGTTGGAGTCCGGCCCTGCGGGCGGTGCAATCTTTGCCGCCCACATCGCCAGGCAGCATGGTCTGGAACGGGTCCTTTCCTATGATATGGGCGGCACGACGGCCAAGATTTGCCTGATCGACAATCAGGTGCCCAAGACAGCCAAGACCTTCGAGGTCGCGCGCACCTATCGTTTCAAGAAGGGCAGCGGCATGCCCATCTCCATCCCCGTGATCGAGATGGTCGAGATTGGTGCCGGCGGCGGCTCCATCGCCGCCGTGGACGCCATGCGCCAGATTCGGGTTGGGCCTCATAGCGCGGGCTCGGAGCCGGGGCCGGCCTGTTATGGCCGCGGCGGCGACAGCCCGACGGTCACCGATGCGGATCTGCTGCTTGGAAAGCTTGCCGCGGAAGGTTTCGCCGGTGGCTCGATGACCCTCGACGTCGATGCGGCGACGGGTGCGATCGAGCGCGATCTTGCGAACCCGCTTGCCATCGACGGGGCGACGGCTGCCTTTGGCCTGTGTGAGGTGGTCGACGAGAACATGAGCAATGCCGCGCGCATGCACGCAGTCGAGAACGGCATGGAACTGGCCGAATACACGATGATCGCCTTTGGTGGCGCAGCCCCCCTCCATGCGGGGCGTCTTTGCGAGAAGCTGGGCATCGATGAATTGTTGGTTCCGCCCGGCGCAGGTGTCGGCTCTGCCATCGGGTTTCTGCGCGCGCCTTTCGGTTTCGAATCCGTCAGGAGCGCCTTCCTGCGCCTGAGCGCCTTCGATGCCGGCAAGGTCAACGCCGTGCTCAGGGAACTCACCGAGGAGGCGACATCCTTCGTTCGTTCCGGCGCGCCCGATTCCATTCCCACGCTCGAATGCACGGCCTATATGCGCTACGCCGGCCAGGGTTGGGAAGTGCCGGTGCCCGTTGAGGTTCGCGACTACGCGAAGGGTGAGGTCGATGTCTTCCGCAAGGGCTTCGAGGACGTCTACGAACAGCTCTTCGGCCGCCTGATCGACAAGCTCGATATCGAGATCGTCAGCTGGTCGCTGCGCGCGAGCTCCGAGGCATATCCTGCTCCGCGGGTTGCCCGAATGGAACCGAAGCGCAAACTGGCCCCGGCCGAAAAACGCAGCATGTTCGAGGCGAAGACAGCCGGTTTTGTGACCGCCAACGTCGTTGCGCGCGCGGAGATGGTGCCTGGCGATTGCGTCGCCGGTCCCGCCGTCATCACCGAAAATGAAACCACCACGATCATTACGGATGGACAGGAAGCGATCTTCCAGGCGGACGGATGTCTGCTCGTCCGGTCGAAAGCCTGAAGGGAGAAAAGCCATGACCGCAAACTCGCTCTCCGATGTCCGCATGCAGGTCATGTGGAACCGTCTGATCTCGGTCGTCGAGGAACAGGCCGTCACATTGATCCGCACCGCCTTCAGCACCAGCGTCCGTGAATCGGGCGATCTGTCCGCCGGCGTCTTCAATCGCGGCGGCAAGATGATCGCCCAGGCCGTCACCGGCACGCCCGGCCACGTCAACGCAATGGCCGAGGCGGTGGGGCATTTCATCAACGATATCGGCCCCGACAATATCTTCGAAGGCGATGTCTACATCACCAACGACCCCTGGAAGGGCACCGGGCACCTGCTCGATATCACCATGGTGACACCGTCGTTCCGCAACGGCTCTCTGGTCGGTTTCTTCGCCTGTACGGCCCATGTGGTGGATGTGGGCGGCCGGGGCTTCGGCCCGGATGCCAATGAGGTCTACGAGGAAGGCATCTTCATCCCGATCATGAAGTTCGTGGAGCGCGGCAACGTCAACCGCGACCTCGTCAACATCCTGCGCAACAACGTTCGTGAAGCCGACCAGGTGGTGGGCGACATCTTCTCGCTGGCCGCCTGCAACGAGACCGGCCATCGCCGCCTCATGGACATGATGGAGGAGTTCGGCCTGGATGATCTCGAAGAGCTCGCCGACTTCGTGTTCGATCGCAGCTACAATGCGACGCTCGAGCGGATCGCGGCGCTTCCAAAAGGCTCCTACGACAACGTCATGCGGGTCGACGGTTATGGAAGCCCGGTCGATATCGCGGTCCGCATCGACGTGCGTGACGACCATATTCTGGCGGATTTCGACGGCACATCGGGTCCGAGTCCGCTCGGCATCAACGTACCTATGATCTATTCCAAGGCCTATGCCTGCTATGGTCTGAAATGCGCGCTGGCGCCCGATATCCCGAACAATCATGGCTCGCTGGCTCCCTTCCTCTTCGAGGCGCCGGAGGGCTGTATTCTTAACGCGCAGCGCCCGGCGCCAGTCGCGGTGCGCCATGTTCTGGGCCATTTCATTCCCGATGCCGTGCTCGGCGCCGTACACAAGATGCTGCCGGGGCGTGTTCCGGCGGAAGGCTCCGGCGCCCTGTGGAACCTGCATGTCAGCGCGAGGCCTTTGCAGGGTAATCGTGCGTCGGCAGATGGCGGGCGCAGAGCCGAGGTGCTTCTGTTCAACAGTGGTGGAGCAGGGGCACGGGCGAGCCTCGACGGCCTGAGTGCGACGGCGTTCCCGAGCGGAGTGCATTCCATGTCCATCGAGGCGACGGAGCATGTCGGTCCCGTCATCTTCTGGCGCAAGGAACTGCGGGAAGGATCCGGTGGCGCGGGGCAGTATCGCGGCGGCCTCGGGCAGATTGTCGAGATCGGAGCTGCCGAAGGGCATGAATTTCATTTCAACGCCATGTTCGACCGGATCGACCATCCCGCAAGGGGGCGTGATGGCGGTCACGACGGGGAGCCTGGTTCCGTGACGCTCGATGATGGAACGCGTCTGGCCTCGAAGGGGCGCCAGCACGTTCCGCCCGAGCGGCGGCTCGTGCTCAGCCTCCCTGGCGGCGGCGGCTTCGGCGCACCAGAAAAACGGTCTCCGGAGGCGGCGGCGCGCGACCGGGCATTTGGCTACGTCTTGGACAAGTGATGCCGGCGCCTCGGCGTGGATCAACGGAGAAAATGCGATGAATTACGAGGCTGAGCGCGCGAGGCGCATCAAGCTCTCGCCAGCCATGGCCGTTTCTGTCCGGGCGCGCGAGTTGAGGGCTGGTGGGGCTGACATCATCGATCTCAGCGTCGGCGAACCGGATTTCGATACGCCGCCTCACATTCTCGATGCGGCTGCCGATGCCATGCGGTCCGGGCAGACCCATTATACCGCGGCTGACGGAACGCCTGAACTGAAGGAGGCCATTGTCGAGAAGTTCCGGCGCGAGAACGGGCTGGAATTCTCACGCCAGCAGGTTTCGGCCGGCAACGGTGCAAAACAGGTCATCTTCAACGCTCTGATGGCGACCTTGGAAGCCGGTGACGAGGTTCTGGTTCCCGCGCCCTATTGGGTCTCCTATACCGACATGGCCCTGCTGGTGGGTGGTGTTCCGCGCTTGGTGGAATGCCCTATAGAAGCCGATTTCAAGCTTACGGCGGACCGGCTCGATGCGGCGATTTCGCCGGCAACGCGCTGGCTCTTCCTCAATTCGCCGGGCAACCCGTCCGGTGCGGCCTATTCCCGTGCCGAGCTTGAGGCGCTGGGCGAGGTCCTCCGGCGCCACCCTCGGGTGCTGATTCTCTCGGATGAGATCTATGAGCACATCCGTCACGACGGGGCGGAGGCGCCATCGTTTCTGTCCGCCTGTCCGCACCTGCGCGAGCGCACCGTGATCGTGAACGGCGTCTCGAAGGCCTATGCTATGACGGGGTGGCGGATCGGCTATGCGGCCGGCCCCACCGAACTCATCAGGGTGATGGCCAAGATCCAGTCGCAAAGCACATCCAATCCCTGCTCCATTTCACAGGCTGCGGCAGTTGCCGCGCTCAATGGCTCCCAGGATTTCGTGCTGGAAGCGGCTGCCGAATACACGGCCCGCCGCGATCTCGTGATCGAAGGGCTTTCCGGCATTCCGGGCCTGAGGTTGCGCAAACCCGAAGGGGCATTCTACGCCTTTGTCGATTGCAAGGGCCTGATCGGAAAGCGCCTTCCCGGACAAAAACCGCTCGAAAGCGACGCGGATATCGCTGAATTCCTTCTGGAGACGGCCGGCATTGCGGCCGTTCCGGGAGCCGCTTTCGGTCTCTCGCCCTATATCCGCTTGTCCTTCGCGGCCGCGCGGCCACTTCTCGCCTCTGCCTGCAAGCGCCTTGCCGATGCGGTGTCGGCGCTGGAGGATGGCCGATGAGCCCATATGACCGGCTCGCTGCCATGGGGCTGGATTTGCCTCCCATCCGCAAGGCCGCAGGCGCCTATGTGCCGGCCCGGTTCGCAGGAAACCTGGTGTTTCTCTCCGGCCGCGGCGGGGCCGGGGCCGACGGCAAGGTGGTGTCGGGTCGTGTGGGTGAAACCGTCTCGACCGCGGAAGCGCACGAGCATGCGCGCTCGGCCGGCCTGCAGTTGCTGGCGGCGGCGCATGCCGAGCTGGGCGATCTTGCCCGCATAAAAGCCGTGGTGAAGCTGCTCGGCATGGTGAACGCCGTGCCCGGATATGGGGAGCACCCGAAGGTGATCGATGGGTGTTCGGAGCTTTTCCTGTCGGTGCTGGGAGAGGCCGGTCGGCATGCGCGCAGCGCCATCGGGGTGGGCTCGCTCCCGTACGACATGACGGTAGAGGTCGAAGCGATCCTGCTTGTTGATGCCTGAAACGAAGCCGTCCCGCGCGGCTGCAATCGCTGGTATGAGTATGTGGTCTGTTATATGATGCCCAACATGTGAAGCACTCCAGAAGGGATCGTGATGCTCGGGAGACGGGAAAGCCTTTCATCGCAGCTCAAGAAGCAGATTTTGCAGAAGATCGACGACAAGGTTTATCTTCCGGGCGAGCGTATTCCTTCCGAAAGCGATCTGTGCGCGGAATTCGGCGTCAGCCGCACTGTGGTGCGCGAGGCGGTGGCCTCGCTGCGGGCGGACGGCGTCCTGAAATCGCGCCAGGGGATCGGTGTCTTCGTCGATGATGCGCCCAGGCTGCAACCGTTCGAGATTTCGCCCATTCCCGACGACGCCGTGCAGGAGATCTTGCATATTCTCGAATTGCGCCTGAGCGTGGAACTTGAGGCCGCGGCCATGGCCGCCGAGCGCCGCAGCCAGACGCAGCTCGAACAGATCGCCAATGCCCTTGAAAAGCTCTGCGCCGAAGGCAGCGGCCAGAGCGGCCCCATGGATTTCGACTTCCATCTCGCCATCGCACGGGCAACGAACAATCCGTATTTCGAGAAATTCCTGACCTTTCTGGGCCCGCAGATCATTCCGCGGCTTCGGATCAATGCCATAGGCTCCGGCGCGCAATCCGGTGCCTATCACGACAAGCTCCAGGAAGAGCATCGCGCCATTCTCGAAGCCATAGAGAAACAGGATTCCGCCGGCGCCCGCGATGCGATGCGCAGGCATCTCTCGGGCAGCCTGACGCGGTATCGTCAGTCGGCAGCATAGAAGCATTAAGCCCGGCGCCGACGCCGGGCCTTGCTGCGGGGCTTCCCCTCCCTGGTCGCGCTGGCCTTGTGCCGGTTGGGCAGGCTTGTGCCTTGCTTGCGGCAGCTTGGCTTCCTGTCGCCGCCGAAGCCTCCGGAGGAATCGCCAAAAATGCACGATTTTCACGATTCGGATATTTAGCCTTTTGACACATATGACAACATATGACAGTCTACAGACATAAACGAGAGGCAAGGCAATTGCCCGCGCGCTGAACGAGAACGGCTCGATGGCGCCAGACAAACCAAAAGATGGAGAACAAGAATGTCCCTGAAGCGTCTACTTCGCGTTGTGGCCCTGGCGTCCGTCACGGTCGCTTCCGCCAGTTCGGCTTTTGCGGCAACCCAATGGACGATGGCGTCGGGTTATCCGGAGAGCAGTTTCTTTACGAAGAACATCCGCAAGTTCATCGAGGCGGTGGAGGAGCGGACCAAGGGCGAGCTCAAGATCGATCTGCGTTCCAACGACAGTCTGATCAAGCTCGACAACATCAAGCGCGCGGTCCAGTCCGGTCAGGTGCAGATTGGTGAAATCCGCATGGGCGTTTATGGCAACGAGCAGGAAATGTTCAATCTGGACAACATTCCCGGCGTCGTGCCGACCTTCGACAAGTCGTGGAAGCTGATGGAGGCGCAGAAGCCATATTACGACACATGGTTCGGCCGCAATGGCATGCGCGTCATCACCTATGTGGCGTGGCCGGGGCAGGGCTTCTTCACCAAGGAGCCCATCGGTTCTCTGGATGACCTGAAGGGCGTCAAGCTGCGCATTTATTCCCAGCAAACCCAGATCATGGGCGAAAAGCTTGGCACGGAAGCCATCATTCTCCCCTTCGCCGAGGTTCCGCAGGCATTCGCGACCGGCATGATCCAGGCTCTCTGGACGAGCGCGCAGTCGGGTACCGACGTTCAGGTCTGGGATTATCTGAAAGTCTTCACCTATACCGGTACGATGCACAACAAGAACGCGATCATCGTCAATGAACGGGCCTTGCGCGGACTTCCCGAAGAGGTGCGCCAGATCGTCATCGAGGAAGGCGAGGCCGCCACCGCCCGCGGCTGGGAGATGGCCAAGGAAGCCAGCAAGGAACGCGAAGACATTCTCAAGGAGCACGGCATGGAGCTGAACGAGGCGCCGAAAGATGTGCTCGACCGCATCGATGAGATCGGCAAGGAGATGGTTCAGGACTGGATGACACGCGCCTCCGACGAGGAGAAGGCCGTGTACGAGGCTTATCAGGCTTCGCTCGATTGATCCGTCAATCCCGGTAAAGGAGGAATCGGCTCATGATCCGACGTATCTTGGACAGCCTCTACGAGGCGGCCGGCTATCTGGCTGCAATATTCCTGATCGGTATCGGCGTGACGATCGTCGTCCAGGTGGTGGCCCGCGCCATGTCGGTCACCGTCGATTCCACGGAGGCGGCCGGGCTTTGCCTGGCCGCCGCGACCTTCTTCGGCCTTGCGCATACATTCCGCAATGGCGGGCATGTACGGATCACGCTCGTGATCGATCATCTGCCGGCGGGGCCGAAAAGGATCTTCGAGATATTCAACTGCATCGTCGCCGGCGCGGCTATCTGTTTTCTCGCCTGGCACATCATCGCCCTGACCTTCCAGTCTTACAGCTATCACGATGTCAGCCCTGGTCTGCTCGCCATGCCGTTCTGGATACCGCAGGCGGGTGTTTCGGCAGGCGTGGTGCTCTTTGCCATCGCGATCCTGGACGATCTGGCGAAAGTGCTTCTCGGGAGAGCACCGAGCTACGATGCCAATGTGCATCCTGAAGACATCCACGCGGAGTAGGCATCTTCATGGACATGACCTTCGTATCCGCCATCGTTCTGGCGGTCCTCATTTTCGGTTTCCTGGCGGCGGGCGTCTGGGTGTCGGTGACGCTTCTGGCCGCCGGCATGCTCATGATGGGGCTTTTCACCTCTGCGCCGACCGGCTCCCTCATCGCCTCCACCCTGTGGGACAGCAGCTGGGGCTGGGCTCTGACGTCTTTGCCGCTGTTCGTCTGGATGGGAGAAATTCTCTTCCGCTCAAACCTTTCCGCCAACATGTTCAAGGGCCTGTCTCCGCTGGTGGGGCGGCTGCCGGGCGGCTTGCTTCACGTCAACATACTGGGCTGTGGCGTTCTGGCGGCGATCACCGGCTCATCCGCAGTCACCTGCGCCACCATCGGCCGCATGACGGTGCCGGAACTCTCCAAGCGTGACTATCCCACGAACATGACTGTGGGAACGCTGGCAGGGTCGGGCACTCTGGGGCTTCTCATTCCGCCATCGATCATCATGATCGTCTATGGCGTTACCGCGGAACAGTCGATTGGCCGTCTCTTCATCGCCGGTGTTCTTCCGGGCATACTGCTGATCGTGCTGTTCATGGGCTATACGTCGCTGTGGAGCCTCGTGAACCGGGACAGGATGCCGAAGCGTGACAAGGCTCCGGATTTTCGCGCCAAGCTGGAGGGACTGCGCAACCTGCTGCCGGCCCTCGGCCTGATCGCGTTGGTGATCGGGTCGATCTACGGCGGGTTCGCCACGCCGACCGAGGCTGCGGTCATCGGCGTCATTGGCGCATTGATCCTGTCGGCATTCAGCGGAACGTTGAACCGGGCAAATTTTATGCAAGGCGTCATGGCGGCCGTACGCACCTCCTGCATGATCTCCTTCATCATCGCCTGTGCGGCCTGTCTGTCGATTGCCGTCGCCTTCGTGGACCTGCCTCGCGAACTTGCAACCTGGGTGGATGGGCTCAACCTCTCGCCCTATGCGTTGCTTTTCGTCCTGGCGATACTGATCCTCATTCTGGGCTGTTTTCTGGAAGGTATCTCGATCATCGTGCTGACATCTTCTGTGATGCTGCCGATGGTGCAGACGGCAGGCGTTGATCTTGTCTGGTTCGGCATCTTCATCACGATCCTCATCGAGGCGGCGCAGATCACGCCGCCCGTGGGCTTCAACCTGTTCGTGATGCAGAGCGTTACGGGCGAGAACATCCTGACGGTGGCAAAGGCCACCTTTCCGTTCTTCCTGTTGCTGATGGCGCTGCTTGCCATGATCACGGCATTTCCGGAGATCGTGCTCTGGTTGCCGAAATTCATGAACTGACATGAACCTGCAAGGGGCCGCGGCCCCTTGCTTTCGAGTGGCGCCGCGGGGCTATTCCGCGGGGCTATTCCAGCGCGGCGGCCACCATCTTGCTGGCGCCTGAGAGGTCGCCAAGCTTTTCCCCGGCCTCGATGCGGCCCTTGTTCCGGTTGGCGCGGGCCTGGCGCTGCGCGCCTTCGGTGAGCACTTCCTGCGCTTCGTCGGGCGGCAGCACCAGAACGCCGCAATTGTCGAGCACTACGATATCGCCCGGCATCACCGGCACATTGCCACACGATACCGGCTTGTTGAGACTGCCACCAAGGTCGTTGAGACGCGTGGTGATGCCGGAAACGCCGGTACAGAAAACGGGCAGGCCGACCTCGATGATTTCCTCGGCGTCGGTGCAGGGGCCGTCGAGCACGACCGCGATTGCGCCCGCCACCTTCGCGGCGAAGGCAACGCCGCCGCCCAGGCAGGCATGGCGGGTATCGCCGAGCCGGTCGATCACCAGGACGTCTCCCGGCTTGATCGCCGAGATCGCGTGATGCAGAAGCGTCGAATCCGTCCCCGGAATGGCGACGGTCACGGCTGTTCCAGCCAGAGTGCCCTGGATCGGGGCGATGGGACGCAGCCGGTGGCTGACAAAACCGCGATGCCGGAAATGTCCGATCGTGGCCACTTCCACCGCGCGGAAACCGTCGATGAGGGCGGCGTCGATGCGGGAAGGATCGGCGCCGATGTGATATTTCTTCATGGAAGCTCCTTCATGATCCCGCACTTTCGGTACTGTTCGCGGGGGAAATCAGCCTGCCGCTTCCCGGCACCGCCGCAAGAAGCTCGCGCGTATAGTCTTCGCGGGGATGGGCAAAGAGTTCGGCTGGTTCTTCCTGCTCCACGATGCGGCCCTGGCGCATCACTGCGATGCGGTCGCAGATGCGCGAAGCCACCCGCAGGTCATGGGTGATGAAAAGCAGGCCGAACTGGAGCCGTTCCTGCATTTGCGCCAGTAGGTCGAGAATCTGGGCCTGAACCGAAACGTCCAGCGCCGACACGCTCTCGTCGGCGATCAGGAGCTGAGGCTCCACCGCCAGTGCTCTGGCGATGCAGATGCGCTGGCGCTGGCCACCGGAAAATTCATGCGGAAAACGTGCCGCCGCCGAACGGTCGAGACCGACGGCTTCAAGAAGATCGAGCGCCCGTTCCCTGGCTTTCGCACGCGACAGGCCGTGGATGACCGGGCCTTCGGCAATGGCGTTTCCCGCCGTCTGCCGCGGATCGAGTGCGGTGTAGGGATCCTGGAAGACGATCTGCACCCGCTGGCGCGCCGCGCGCAACGCAGCTCCCTGCAAACCTGAAAAGGTCTCGCCCGAAATCACCAGATCGCCCTGATCCGGCTCCACAAGACGGATGACGCATTGCGCCAATGTCGATTTACCCGACCCGCTTTCACCGACCAGCCCGACTGTCTCTCCACGCCGGATCGTCAGGTCGACATTGTCCACGGCCCGCACCTCACGGGTGGTGCCCAGAACCGTGCGGCTGGTGAAAAGCTTGGCAACGCCGCTCGCCTTCAGGACCGGTTCCGAGAGGCCCGAACGGGCGTGGCGCGGTTCCAGCTTGGGCACGGCGGCAAGGAGCTTCTGAGTGTACTCGGCTTTGGGGCGGTCGAGCACCTCTGTCGCAGGGCCGATTTCCACCAGCCGCCCCTGCCGCATGACGGCCACCCGGTCGGCGATCTCGGCAACGACGCCGAAGTCGTGGGTGATGAAGAGGATGCCGGTTCCGTGCTTCTCGCGCAGGTCGAGCATCAGCTTCAGAATCTGCGCCTGCGTTGTGACATCGAGCGCGGTGGTCGGCTCGTCCGCGATCAGCAATGAAGGATCGAGTGCAAGCGCTGAGGCGATCATAACCCGTTGACACTGACCGCCGGACAACTGGTGCGGATAGGCGTTGAATATTTCCTCGGGATTGGGCAGCCGCACCTCGCGAAACAGGTCGATGACGCGGGCCTTGATGGCGTCGGAGCGCAGGCCGGTGTGCAGTTTGAAGGTTTCGGAAACCTGCTTGCCGACCGTATAGATGGGGTTCAGGGCGGCAATCGGCTCCTGGAAGATCATGGCCAGCCGGCTGCCGGCCATTTTCCGGCGTGTCGATGCGGGCAGCGTCAAAAGGTCCGTGCCCTCGAACGAAACCTGCCCGCTGGCGCGCGGCAGGTTTGGGGGCAGGAGCCCCATCGTGGCCATGGCCGTCAGCGATTTGCCCGAGCCGGTTTCCCCGACGATGCACAGTATCTCGCCCTTGGCCAATGAGAAGGAGAGATCCTCCACCGCATAGGCGCGATCCGCGCCGGCAGGCAGCGGAACGAAGAGATTGCGGATATCCAGCAGAGGCGTTGTCATCCCCTCGCTCCGGGTGCTTCAGCCTCGAAAGGCCGGCGCGGATCGCAGAGACGCATATGCTCGACGAAACGCGCGACGGTGCCGGTGACATGCTCGAAGATGCGCTGCCCGGCCTCGGCGGAGGCCAGACCCGCATTCCCCCCCAACATGCCGTCGGCATTCACCTCATCCGCATTGAGCGGCAGGTTGACCTGCATGCCTTCGAAGCGGACCCCCGCCGTTGATGAGCCAGGAAGACCGAAGGCGGGGCTCGCGACCGAAGGGCGCATCAGGTCGGTCCGCATCTTGTCGGGATAGAGATAAAGGCCGAGAGAGGTCAGAGGGTCTGCGCCGTGGCCGCGGGCATTCTGAGCTTCCGTGCCGTAAAGCTCGTCCCATAGCTCGGCGGGGATGGAGCGCCACAGGTCGATGGAAGCCACCGCCACGCCGCGCTCGCGCCGCAGCTTCCGCTGCACCTGGTCGATCAGGGTGGAATTGGTCGTATGCCCGTTGAGAACGATCAGGCGTTCGATGCCATGGTCGAGAAACGACACCAGCATGTCTTCCACCAGGGCGGTGAAGGTGGGGGCGCGAAGCTGGATCCCGCCGGGAAATCCCCGGAAGAACTCTGCATAGCCGAAGGGCAGGCAGGGGGCAGCGATGGCGCCCGAAAGTTCCGCTGCCTTCACCGCGACCGCATCGGCAATCGCATAATCGCCCATGGGCGCATGCGGGCCTTGCTCCTCCTGGCTGCCGAAGGGCAGCAGGATGACCGTTTCGGGGGAAAGGCGGTCGCGGAATTCCGCGACCGTCATGTCTTTCAGGGCGTGTTTCAACTCTCGCCTTTCCGCGATCAGAGGGCCATGTAGTCGCCGAACATGCGCATCTCGCCATCCGGGCGCGGCACGAACTCGATGTCGGAGCGGTGTGCCCAGTTATAGACGCTCTTCCACAGGTAGTAGCCGGGCGTCACGTCCTGCCATGCCTGCGAAAGCTTGAGATAGGCCGCGCGCCTGCTTTCGAAGTCCGTTGCTTCCTCGAAGACCTTGCCGGCAGCAAGATATTCAGGTGTCGGGTCCCAGGTCTTCCAGTGCGCGGTGGCGCGGCTCGAGGTCGGACCCCAGTCGAGCCACAGAGGCTGGTAGGGATCGCCGGGAATGAAGTCCGTCGACATCGACATGTTCATCATGTGGTAGGGGCGCGTGTAGACGAGCTGGAAATTATCCAGAATGACCGCCTGCACATTGACGCCCACCTGACGCCACATCTCCACCATGATCTCGGCTGCCGCCTCGTAATTGGGATAGAAGGAGCGCGTAATGTGCCAGCGCAGCGTCTCGCCCTTGTAACGCGACTTCTCGATCAGGGCGCGGGCCGCCGCCGGGTCGAAAGGCAGTGGGTTCTTCATGTCCGGATCGTAGAACTTGCCGTATTCAGGGAAGTTGAACGGCACCGCCGGATGGAAGGTGGTGTCGCCGAACAGGGCCTGCACGATCGAATCCATATCGATTGCCTGAACCATGCCCTTGCGCAGGTTCACGTCGACCAGCGGGTTGTCTTCCGGATCGGGCCGGGTGTTGAACGCGAACGCCGGATAATTGCCCGCGAGCGCTCGGGCAAGCGTGACATTGTCATAGCTTGCGAGCTGGGCTTCCTGATCCGTCGGAATGTTGGCGATGAAATCGAACTCGCCCGAAACGAGGCCGGCCATGCGACCGGCGAATTCCGGCACGATCTTCCAGATCACCTTCTCCGCCGGCGGTGGGCCTTCCCAGTAATCGTCGAAGGCTTCCATTTCGAGCACCTCGCCCGAGCGGAAGGTGGTGACCCGGTATGGCCCGGTGCCGACAGGCGCCTGGCCGAAGGCATCGACACCGACATCGAGATAGTGCTTCTTCGGAACCACAAAGCCGATGTAGCCGGTGAGCTTGCCGGGAATATGCGGGTCTTCGCGCTCGGTCTCGATTTCGAGCGTCAGATCATCGATGGCCTCAACACGCACGAAACCTGCCGTGAAGGTTTTTCCGCGCGGCTCGAAGGGTTTCTCGCCCCACAGGCGCTCGGGCCCGAGCGTGAAGGCGACATCCTCGGCCGTCATCGTCTCGCCGTTGTGGAACTTGACGCCTTCGCGCAGTTTCAGCGTCCACACCTTGCCATTCTGCGTCCATTCGGTGGCAAGGCCGGGCTTCAGGATCAGTCCTTCCTTGTCACCGATATAGTCGCGTTCGACCAGATGTGAGTAGATATTGGGGAAGAAGCGGCGTGTGGTGGTGGAGATGCCGTTGATGGTGTTGATGTTGGCCCACAGATTGTCGACCGCCACGGTGATGGTGGGGCGGTTCTGCGCGAACGCTCGCGTGGTTGGCGAAGCAAGGGCATAAAGCCCTGCGCCAAACGAGTATTTTCCGAAAGTCCGTCTGGTAATCATCTGCCTGATTCCTTCCTTTCGAGAGTGGGTTCAGCTTTTTCTCGTCTTGAGCATCGGATCCAGCCGGTCACGGAGCGCATCTCCCAGGATCGACATGGAGAGTGTAATCACGAAGATGAGCATGCCCGGCCAAACGGAGATCCACCAGGCGGTGGAAAGATAGTCGCGCCCATCGCCCAGAATCTGGCCCAGGCTGGTGTTCGGCGGCTGGATTCCGAGGCCGAGGAACGACAGCGAGGTTTCCAGAAGGATGATCTGCGGGAAGGTCAAGGTAACCTGCACGATGAGCGCGGCCGCGACATTCGGCAGGATGTGTTTGACGTAGAGCTGCAGGGGATGCGCCCCGAGAGCCACCACCGCGCGTGCATAAGGCTGGGAGGCCGCGGACAGGACCACGCCGCGCGCAAGCCGCGCATAGGTCTCCCAGCCGAACAGGCCCATCAGGATGACGAACAGCGTCATCGAATTGCCGAAGAAGGCAAGAAGCGTCAGCGCAATGAGGATGAAGGGCAGGGATGCCTGGAAGTCGACGATCATCATGAGCGTCTCCTCCACCCATCCGCGGAAGTGGGCGGCGATAAACCCGATCAGCGTGCCGAAAACAGCACCGATCAGCGTGCCGGCCAGAGCAACCGAAAGCGACATCTGCAGGCCCGCGACCAGTCGGGCCACCATGTCGCGCCCGATGCGGTCGGTGCCGAGCGGATATTTCTCCGGCCCGCCGAGAAAGGCTGGTGGCTTGAGCCGGTTGAGCAGGTCCTGGTTCGTGACGGCATGTCCCGTGAAGACATTGCCTAAAAGCGCGACGATGAGCACGGCCACGAGAATCAGTGCCGCAAGAATGACGATGATGGACGGACGGCTCTTCATCATGCCCCCTTGCGGATGCGCGGATCGAGCAGACCATAGGTCAGGTCCACGATGAGGTTGGCAAGCACCATCGTGGTGGCGATGACCAGAACCAGCCCCTGCACCAGCGCGAGGTCGCGTTGCGAGACTGCTGTGACAAGCAGGCGGCCGATGCCGGGCCAGGCGAAGACCGTCTCCACCACGATGGCCCCTGCGATAAGTTGGCCGAGATTGAGGCCGACAATGGTGACGATCGGGATCGCTGCATTGGGAAGGGCGTGAAAGAGAATACGCTTGATGGCGGGCACGCCCTTGGCGGCGGCGGCGCGCATATAGGGTTTTTCCAGAACTTCCAGCATCGCGGATCGGGTGAAGCGGGCCAGAGTGCCGGCGGTAAAGGTGCCGAGCGTGATCGCCGGCATGATGAAATGCCAGATCGTGCCCGTTCCCGACGACGGCAGCACCTGCAGGATCAGCGAAAAGAACAGGATCATCAGGATGCCAAGAAAGAAATTCGGCAGCGCGAAGCCGAACACGGCAAACGCCATGATGGCCCGGTCGATGAACCTGCCCCTGCGCAAGGCAGCGACGATCCCGGCCGGAATGCCGATCAATGCCGCCATCAGATAGGCGGCAAGGCCAAGGCTCAGCGTTGCGGGAACGCGCTCGAAGATGATGTCGATCACCGGCCTGTGGTCACGCAGCGAATCGCCGAACTGTCCGGTCGCCATCTGGGCCACATATTGCAGATATTGAACGAAAAGCGGCTGGTCGAGGCCCCATTGCTGGCGGAACTGCTCGATCTCGTCGGGCATTGCGTCGCCGCCCAATAGCGCGACCACCGGGTCGCCGGAGGTCCGCAGCACGATGAATGCGAAGGTGACGACGAGCCAGAGCGTCAGGACCGTACGCAGAAATTTGATCAGCCAGAACCGAGTCATATCGTGTCAGAAACGTATCCGCTAAGCACCGTCGAAACGAAAGCGAAGCATGACAACTTTTTTAGATCAATTGGCAAATCGCCGATTATTTGATATGTTTTTCATATGAATAACGGTGTCGATCTTCGCCATTTGCGCTACTTCCTGTGCCTTGCGGAAGAGCTCCACTTCGGAAAGGCGGCGGAGCGGCTCGGCATCGCCCAGGCGCCCTTGAGCCAGCAGATTCGCCTGATGGAAGACCGGCTTGGAGTGTCCCTGTTTCACCGCACGACCAGACGCACGCGTCTGACCTCCGCCGGCCAGACGCTGATGCTTCATGCGCGCGAAATTCTCGACGCTGCCGACCGCGCGGTGGCGCACACGCGGGCCATGTCGAGCGAGACGACCGGGCGCTTGAGCGTTGCCGGTGTCAATGTCGCTCTTACGCATGTTCTTCCGCCGATTCTGGCGGAATTTCGCAAGTTGCGGCCGGCCGTCATCGTTGACGTCATCCAGCTCGGGACGGGCGAACAGCTGCGGACGCTGGAGACGGGCGAAATCAACGTGGCCTTCATCCGTTCGACCGAGCGCGCGGCGTTCATGCAGGTCGAGACGATTTTAAGCGAGGGATTTATCGCCGCCCTGCCGCGCGGCCACAGGCTGGCGCAGAAGAATGAGATCGCGTTGAGCGACTTCATGGGAGAGGCGCTGATCGGTTATGCGCCGATCCTGGGGGCGAACTACGTCACGATCATGATGACCGCTTTGCGAAAGGCCGGTCTGCAGGCCCGTGTCGTGCGGGAATGCACGCACACCATGTCGGTCGCTACCCAGGTCGCCTCCGGGCTCGGAGTGGCGATCATGCCGTCGTGGATCGCCAATATCCGTTCTCCCTATCTGGAATTTCGGCCGATCCCGGAATTGCCGCGCGCCATCGATCTGGTGGTTGCCTGGCCGAATGGAGATGGTTCGCCGCTCGTGCGCGATTTCATCGACACCACGCGCCGCGTGGCCAGGCGACTGGCGAAGGACCACGTGCTTGATCCGCAACTGGGAAGCGCCACATTTGATGCAGCCCTCCCGGTTGCTTGAGGATCTGGCCGGAACTGGTTTTCGGTTTCTCCTGTGCGAGCGGCGCTTCGCTCTAAACAAGAATGTCGATTTCGAGCGGATCCTTGCCGTCCAGAACGGCTTTGAGATTACCGATCATCCGTGTGATGGAGGGAACGAAGGCATCCGAGGAGATGGCTCCCACATGGGGCGTGACAATGACCCGGTCGAGCCCGATCAGCGGGTTGTCCGCCGGCACGGGTTCCGTTGCGAAGACGTCGACCCCGGCGCCGCGCAATCGTCCCTCGCGAACGGCGTCCGCGACATCCTCCTCCACCATGACGCCGCCGCGCGCTGCATTGACGAGGATCGCGTCCGTCTTCATCAGGGCGAGCGTTTCGCGGTTGATCATGTCGCGTGTTGATGCGTTGAGCTCGCAATTGAGCGTCACGACATCGGCGGCGCGCAGGAGCTCCTGCAAGGATGCGAAGCGAACGCCGAGTTCTGCCTCTTCCGCGGGGCCGAGCGGGCTGCGCTTGGTGTAGAGGATGGTGCAGCCGAACCCGCTGAGAAGCCGGGCCAGGGCCTTGCCGATATAACCCATGCCGATGATGCCTACGGTCTTGCCCGAAAGGCGCATCGAGCTGGGCGATAATGCACCCTTGAGCCATTTGCCGTCCAGAATGCCGACATGCCCGCGCACGATATTGCGATTGAGGGCAAGGATAAGGCCGAGCGTGGTCTCGGCCACCGCCACGGCATTCGAGCCGGTGGTGCGCATTACGCGCACCCCGTGTTTCCTGGCTGCTTCCAGATCGATATTGTCGTAGCCCACACCCCATTTATGGATAGCACGCAGGCCGTCTGCCGCCATCATCTGCGCGGTGACGCTGACATCGCCGGTGATCCCGAAGGAGGCCCCGGCCAAGGCTGCGATCTGGTCCTCGGGAGAACGCGAGGCTGCGGTTGAAATCTCCCATCCGTCGGGCAGGAAGGGGCGGATACGGTCCAGCCGGTCGGGGCTGGAAGGGTCGAGCATCACCAGTCGTGTCATCGTGCCTCTGCCATAGATCGGTTCATCGTTTCGCGAAAACGTTGTCCCGTTCTGTCTCCTTGTTTGCATTCGCGCGGACGCCAGATGAGCCCACCTGACCGCAAAATGCGTTAGATGTGAAAGCGGACGCCGGGACGGGCAAGCCCGCCGCTCTGCGCCATCACGGTGCCGTCCGCCCGCCAGCAGGCCGCGCCGGTCTTCATGCCATCCTCGGAAAAGGCGATGGCATTCATGCCGCCGCCCACCGTCTTGACGAGGCGGACCTCATAACCCTGCGCCGCAAGCGCTGCTTCCATGGGGGCATAGGCGGGTTCCAGTTCGATATGATGCCCCTCGGTCCACAGGCGCGGGGCTTCCACCGCGTGCTGGATATCCATGCCGTGGTCGATCAGGTTGACGATGGCCTGCATGGCCGACGGGAAGATGCGCACGCCGCCGGGCAGCCCGAGCGCGAAGGCGGGTTTGCCGTCCTTCAGCACGATCATCGGCGCCATCGAGGTTGGTACGCGCTTTCCCGGAGCGATGGACATGGCCTTGCCCGGCCTGGGGTCGTAGTTGAGCATGTAGTTGTTGGGAATGATGCCTGTGCCGGGCACCATGATCCGGGCGCCGAACAGCCCGTTGATCGTATGCGTCGCGGCGACCACATTGCCGTCCCGGTCCGCGACCGTGACATGTGTCGTGTCCCGGCTTTCGTAAAGGACGTGTCCGGCGATGGCTGTCTGGTTCATCCGTTCGAGGCAGGCGCGGGCATAGTCCTTTGACGTGTAGCGCCCGACAGGCACGTCGATGAAATCCGGATCGCCGGAGGCCGCGCGCCGATCCTCGAATGCGATGCGTATCGTCTCGGCGAGCAGGCAAAGCGATTCGGTGCTTCCGAAGCCCATCCGGGCGACATCGAAATTCTCGAGAATGTTCAGCATCTCGACCACATGCACGCCCGAAGAGGCGGGTGGAGGAGGGCCGGCGATGGTGTGGCCGCGATAGGTTCCAAAGATGGCTTCGCGCTCCAAGGCGCGATAGGAGGCGAGGTCCTCCAGCGTCAGAACGCCCGCGCCCGGCCCTCCGGTGTTCAGCCTTTCGACAAGCGCCTCGCCGAGTGCGCCGCCGTGGAGCGCGGCGGCGCCTTCTGCCTGCACCAGACGAAGGCTTTCCGCATAGGCTCCCATTTCCATGCGGCTGCCGGGCTCGGCCGGGGTGCCGCCCGGCAGCATCAACCGCGCGATTTCGGAATCCGCCGCAAGGTCGGCCTGATGTTCGCGGATGGCGCCGTTCAGATAATGGCTGACGGTGAAACCGCGAGCCGCGGCACGGATTGCGGGCTCGACCACGTCGGCGAAAGGCAGCTTGCCGTATTTCCCCTGCATCAGGCACCAGCCGCGCAGATTGCCGGGCACGGCGACGGCAGACGGGCCCACGAGATTGCGCCGGTCGACCGTGTCCATATATTGCCCCGGCATATCGGAGACGGGGGTGAACATTGTGGGATGCATCGCCGCGCCTGCGCTCGACAGGGCGTCGATAACGACGTGCCGTCCATCCGCCAGGCGGATATGCGAGACGCCGCCGCCGGCGATGCCGACCATCATCGGTTCAACGACGGTGAGGGTTAGCAGCGCCGCCACCGCGGCGTCGATCGCATTGCCGCCGGCTGCAAGCATTTCATTGCCGGCTGCGGTCCCCATGGGCGAATTCGTGACCACGACGCTGAGAGCTCCTGAGGCAGGTTGCTTCTCACAAGTGAAGGGGAATTCCTTATGGCTCAATGCACTCTCCAGGCGTCACGAGGATTTTTATCGCCCGTATGAATTAACCGGTTGCGCCGGGGCGGCCCGACCGGACGTCATGGGCATAAGATCCTGAGGCTGCAGGCTTGAAAACGAAGCCTTGGAAGACGTGATTATCGCAGCCTGGAATTCAAAAAATCAATGGCTCAGTGTGCAGCCTTGCGTCCTGCCATGGAAACGGCCCCCTCGGGATTGCGGCAAAGCAACCGGGCGCCGCGCGCTGCGGATCACGAGAGCACTTGGGGTGCCGCCTCTAGCTTGAGAGCACGCGCGCTTCCAGAGCCGCATCGAGGAAAGCCAGCATCGCAGCTTCGCCGGTCGCTCGTCCATCCATTGCACGCCGGCAAATGATCAATGCGTTCCGATGCTTGTCGCTGCCGGTCTGTCGCCAATGGCTCTCGAGCAATTCGATGGCCTGCTTGGCATTCGATACGTAATGAATATCGCCCGTAATATCCTCGGCGATCGGTACGGGTTTGGAAAACCAACCTTCGGTCATGATCGGACCTCCCGAGTGTTTGCAACGGGTATGATACCACAGACGTCTCACTATGGGCGTTTCCATCACCGAATATTGAAGTTTGCGATGCATCCCGTTTGCGACGGGACCGCACGAATTTTCACCATGCGTGCGGCGACCGTCCTGAGCGCAGGCCGGCGAAGGCTGAACGGTCGAGACGCCGCAAACAGCAGGATTGGCCGCAGGGTGAAATCGAACGGTTGATGGCCGTCAATGATCATTCTGTAGATAATGGTTAACTCTCTCTTATCCGCAAGATCAAGAAAATTCCAAGGCACATGATGACGCTACGGGGAGCACCCATGGCGGGGAATTACCTGAGAGAATTTTCCTTTGATTTCTTGAGACGGGTATATAGGGAGGCTTGGCCTGGAATTGGCCTTGTAAATCGATGAAAATTTTGAAGAGAGAGACAATCGCCGCGCTAGCAGGCGTGGCTATATTGGGTTTTACCTTACCTGCGCACAGCCAGATATTTACGACCCCTGAATGGCGCCAGCGGGCAGAGGATGCCTGCCAAGCTGCATTGGCTAAGGGAACATTAGATGCGTTGCAGCAATTCAGGCGTCAATATTGGCGCGCGCTCACGATCTGCAATGTTCGGGCATCGACATCCTCGGTGAACGATTCAAGTGACGGTGATGGTGATAGTCCATCATTCGGCTCGAACAATAATGGAGGAAATGGCGGCGGTGGTGGCCACGGCGGCGGTGGCCATGGCGGCGGCGGCCACGGTGGCGGCGGCCATGGTGGCGGTGGCCACGGTGACGGCGGTGGCCACGGCGGTGGTGGCGGCCATGGTGGCGGTGGCCACGGCGGTGGCGGTGGCCATGGCGGCGGCGGTCACGGCGGTGGTGGTGGCCACGGCGGTGGTGGTGACCACGGCGGTGGTGGTGGTGGCCACGGCGGCGGCGGCCAAGGTGGCGGTGGTGGCCACGGCGGCGGCGGTGGCCAAGGCGGCGGCGGCCAAGGTGGTGGTGGTGGCCACGGCGGCGGCGGTGGCCACGGCGGCGGCGGCCAAGGTGGCGGTGGTGGCCACGGCGGTGGCGGTGGCCAAGGCGGCGGCGGCCAAGGTGGCGGTGGTGGCCACGGCGGTGGCGGTGGCCAAGGCGGCGGCGGCCAAGGTGGCGGTGGTGGCCACGGCGGTGGCGGCGGCCACGGCGGTGGCGGCCAAGGCGGTGGCGGTGGCCACGGCGGTGGCGGTGGCCACGGTGGCTCGGATTGATCCAGCTTTCGCTGGAGGCATTGGATCAATCGCTCAGAGGCAAGGAGGCGCGCCCCTCGGGGCGCGTCTCATGGCGGTTTGCCAGGCTGTCAGCTCAAGTTTTGCAGACGTCGACGAAGAGGCGCGCATATTCGTAGTCCATCACGATAAGCCGGCTGGACAAGCCGCCTTTGCGCGAAATCCAGTCGCGCACCCAGCCGGGATAGGACGCAAGCATGAAGTTCTTGGCGACCCGATTTCCTTCGCGGTTTCCGCCGAAGGGGAGATGAAAGCCGAAACGAGCGCCGGATTCCACGCAGATTTGTGAAGATGGCAGGGACAGGAACAGAGTGCAGGCCGAATCGCATCGTCCGATGACTTGCACCTGACGGCCCTGCTTTGCGAACTCCTTCACGCGCAACATATAGTCGACAACGTGGCCGCCGGGGTCATTGCGAACCCGCAAGGCCGAACTTGCATTCGCATCCTGCGCGGGCAGCGCCAGGATGGGAATCAAAACGGTCATGGCAGCAAGGGTGCGAAAAAACGCAAGCATCGATAGCCTCACGTCGTAAGGGCGATAGTGTGCAGCGAGAAAATTAATCAATCGCTACCGTAGCCGGCGTCCCAGTTCAAGTTTATGCGATTCGGCGCGTGGGGGAACGCAGCCGTGCATATCAGCATGGAAGATTGGACGACGGCGCGAATTACAGCCGAACTATGGCCTAAGTGCGGCCCTTCGGATTCGCGCGCTCCGCGATGAGGAGCAAGCAATGGCAGCAGAAGCAACCTTGCTGAGCCTTGCGCAGCCCGGCGCCAATGCCTGAGCTTCGTGCGGTTTTTGGCCTGGAAGATCAAGAAGACGGGGCGGTTCAGCATTTTGGAGAAACGCAGAACCGCCCCGGTATGGGATCAGTGTATTTCCGATGCTCGCCTACCCGGCCCGAATGCTGCGGTACGCCTTGAGGTCGCGGAACTCCTCGTCTGCATGTGAGAGCAGTGCAAGACCCTCGATATCAACCAGTTCGAATCTGTGCGGGTCGAGTATCCTTATCAGGTGCTCGCGCGCCATCTGTTGGATCGAGCGGCAGACAGACTCGACCGTTGTGCCGAGATAGGCAGCCAGATCCTTGCGGCATATCGGAACCTCGATCACCGGAGGCCCCATCAGATGCGGCACGTCGAGCGGCAGGGATTTCCTGCGCAGATAGAGAAAGAAGGTTGCCATGCGCTGGGTCACAGTTTGCGTGGCCAACAGCAACATCCAGTCCTGCGCCGCGTCGAGTTCCTCGGTCACGGCGGCCAGCATCCTGTGCTCGATTTCCGGAAATTGCGTAAAAAGGGCCTCGAAACTCTGTCGGTGGTAGCAACACAGCACCGCTTCCGTGGCGGCTTCGATCGCGACATGGGATGTGCGTGCAAAAACATGGCCGAACAGGTCGCCGGGCATCAGCAGGCCCACGATCTGTTGCCGTCCGTCGAATAGCGTCTTTTGCATGCGCAACACGCCCGAAAGCACCTGGCCGACAATTTCGAATGTCTCGGCCTCTGCCAGAATCGTCTCGCCGGCGTCGAAATTTCGAATCCGGGAAATGCGTGTCAGTTCGGCTCTCGCCGGTTCACTGAGGGTCGAACAAAGGCTGCATTGCGTTGAAAGACAATTTGTAAGCGGGGTTGGTAAACTGACGGCGTCCATAGCGTTGCCCTCTGACTATCCAGACGCGATTTGATGGTTTTGGTATCTGTCCCACAGCGCAGAACAGACTTTCGGGAGGCGAAAGCCGTCGGTGGCGGACAGCCTTGTCCCGGATTGCGCTTGCAGGCGATCCCCAGCCCAAACCGCCTGTGCAGTCATTATCCGACGCGGAACTCTCCAAAGCGGGAGGAAATTCCACCTCGGCGCGGGAACGACGGTCCCGCTGACACGGTTCCGATCCCGCATATCGCACCGCATCGATGGTGAGTGTTCGCCCGCTCCTCTGGCGATGTGCCAATCCTGCAAGTGTCATCTGAGGCCCCTTTGCCCTGTTTCCAAGTTGTCACGCTGACGGCTTCGCAATCTGCGCCAGGCAGATCTGGCCGAGATTTTTCCCTCGGCTCGCCTTGCTTCTGCTGTCTTGGGCAAGCGGACAGTTAGAACACCCGTGGCAAAACGCGCCTCGACATGGTTGGCATAGATGCCATCCGGAACTCTTCCCGAAACCCGCTATGGCCGTTGAAAAAAGCCAGAGCGGTGTTCGCGGATAAAACACTCCCTGTTTGGTTCGTCTCTCGTTTTCCGACGCTTCGTCGTCGACAAGTTCAGCTCATATGAAGCGTTGCGATCCGGCAAATCTGGGCCCAAGCCTAAACCCAAGCCTAAATCCAAGCCTAAACCCAAGTCCGGGGAGCGCCGCGTTTTGAGCCGATAGTTTGTCTCTTCGCGTAAATCGCTGAGCGGTACCCATTCCGGCCGATGATGAGACGAGCCTGCTCCGCTTTTGACCGGAAGCTTTTTCGAAGTTTCTGCCATGGCGCGTCTCTCCTTCCTCATATTGATGCAATACGGGCGGATCTGTTCGCTCTTCGATGGTCTTTAACGTAGCCCAACTTATAATTATTATATTATAGAATCTTTCAGTCATTGACGGACGTCAATCGGAAAATCGCCTGGTTTTCCTTGGGCTTGGAAATTCGCCGCGGCGGCGAGGCCGTTTCTGGCCGTAAAACAAGACCTCGTTTCATGAAACGGTGCCTCATTCTATAAGCTTGTTTTATACGGTTTTGCAGATTCCCGCTCTTGCCTGCGGGCTGCGATGCTCTGAAAGATAAAATTCTGGAGAATATGGTGCCCAGGGGCGGAATCGAACCACCGACACGCGGATTTTCAATCCGCTGCTCTACCAACTGAGCTACCTGGGCTTGCCATTTGCTCCTTCGAAGCGAGGAGCGGTCGAGCCGGCGGGCTTGGTTCTCCGCCGGAAGCGCGTGGTTTATAGCACGAGTTTTGCGGCTGGCAAGCGCCGCTCGACGTTTTGTCGAGAGTTTTTTCACACAGGCTGAAATGCCTCACATCCGCCAGGAAAGAAGGCGCTTTTCCAGCTTGCCGATAGCCCAGGCGATGCACAGTCCAAGCAGGGAAAGAAGCGCTACACCGGCTATCAGCTGATCGAGGGCAAACAGCGCTCCCGCCATGAGAATATAGGCGCCGACGCCGAATTCGGCGCCAATCATTTCTGCGGCCACCAGAAGCACGATGGCGATGGAAGCCGAGATGCGAAAGCCCGAGAGGATCGCCGGCATCGCACCCGGTACGATGATCTTGCGTACGATGGACAACCAGGAGAGCCCGAAGGATTGGCCCATGCGGATCAGGTTGCGATCCACATTATCCACTCCGGCATAGGTGGCGATCACCGTCGGAAAGAAGGTGCCGAACAGGATCGTGGCGACCTTGGACCCCTCGCCGATGCCGAACCAGATGATGAAGAGTGGCAGAAGCGCGATCTTGGGAACCGGGAAGAGAGCCGAGACCAGCGGCAGGAGGCCGGCGCGTGCGAGCGAGAAAAGCCCGACGGCGAGGCCGACCGCGATGCCGAGCAGGCTGCCGAGCGACCAACCGAGAAGAAGCCGGTAAAGGCTGGCGCCGAGATGTTTCCACAGCATGCCCGTCTCGAACAGGTCGACCAGCGCGGCAAAGGCCGCCGAAGGCGCGGGCAGGGCGATGGGGCTGATGAAGCCCGAGCGGGACCCGAGTTCCCAGATTGCCAGAATGACGAGGAACACGATTGGAGCGACCGGGCCGAGAGGGCGGTGGACGAAGCCGCCGCCGCGGAAGGGAACGTCGCGCAGCCCCGTTTGCGGGGTGTTGGCGGCGTCGGTGTGCGGCCGGTCGCTGGTGCTGGCGTCATGCGACATCGGTGATCTCCCTGTCGGCCTCGCGGGCCTCCTCGCGCATGATCTCCCACACGCGCCGCTGCAGCGATTCGAGTTCGGGCAGGCGTTCCACCCGTTCGGCGAGGGGCATGTCGATTTCGACGATATCGCGAATGCGTCCGGGCCGGCGCGACAACACGATGATACGGCTACCGAGCCGCACCGCCTCGTTCAGATTGTGCGTGACATAGCAGGCCGAAAAGCGCTCGCGCGTCCAAAGGGCCACGAGGTCGTCCATCAGCAGCTCGCGCGTCTGGCTGTCGAGCGCGGAAAGAGGCTCGTCCATCAGCATGATGGCCGGTTTGACGGCGAGCGCACGGGCGATGGCCACGCGCTGCTTCATGCCGCCGGAAAGCTGGCGCGGAAGCGCCCTGGAGAAATCGGAAAGATTTGTGCGCGCCAGCACGTCGGCGATGATCCCGGCCCGTTCGCTGCGCGCAATGCCATGGTCTTCAAGGACCAGGCTCACATTGCCTTCGACCGTGCGCCAGGGAAGAAGCGCGAAGTCCTGAAAGATGTAGGTGAGGGGATTGAGTGAGCCTTCCGGCGTCGATCCTGAAAGAAGCGCTTTGCCCCCGTTGGGCTTCTCCAGCCCGCCGGCGATCCGCAGGAGCGTGGATTTCCCGCAGCCGGAGGGACCGACGATGCAGACGATCTCCCCGTCATCGACCGTAAGGGAAATGTCGTCGAGGACGGTCGAGCCGCCGTAGCGGTGGGTGATGTTCTGGAGGATGAGTTGCATCGGCAAAAGCGGCCGCTCCGGCGCTGGGGCCGGAGCGGTATCGTCCTGATGGAGGTTTAGCGGGTTTCCACGAAGCTCGTGTCGACCAGCTTGTCCATGGTGGCGGTTTCGGGGGCAAGGCCCTCCGACTTGAACCATTCGAGCTGATCCTCGACGCTGGCAATGCTCAGCGCGGCGCCCTCGTTGATGCGCATGGCACCGGCGCGAATGCGCGGAGCGGCCTTGTCGAGCGGCTGGTCGCTGTAGACATATTTATGCACCATCGCGACGATGGCGGCGGTGTCGTCCTCGCCCATGGTCTTGTCGACGAAGGCTGCGTTGTAGTCGGCGATGCCCTTGGAAAGGCCTGCCAGGAAACGCTTCACGAGTTCCTTCTTTTCCTCTGCATTCTTCGTAGAGGTGAAGACGGTCGTGACCTGGTAGTTGTCGATATAGTCGGCGATCTTGCCGATCTCGATCACTTCTGGACCCTTTGTCAGGCCGCCGGCGATATTCGGCACGATGGACCACGCGTCGATCTGCCCACTTTTCAGCGAGGCGATGACGGCCGGAACCTTCTGCAACGGCTTTACATGGATTTCCGAACGGGGAAATCCTTCCTTGTCGGCGATCTTGTGCGCCATGTAGTGGAAGGAGGAACCCGTGGTGGTGATGCCGAAGCTGCGGCCCTTGAGGCCCGCGGGGGTCGTCACGCCATCATCATGGGCGGCCTTGGAAACGAGGATTTTCTGGCCCTCGACGTCAGGCGTTTCCTGCAGCGCGCCACCAATGACCTTGATCACGCCCTTGTCGGCGAGGCTGATGAGACCGCCGGAAATGGCAGTCATTCCGAAATCCACGTCGCCCGAGGCGATGGCGACGGCCATGGGCTGGGCTGCCTGGAAGGAAATGAACTCGACCTCAAGGTCCTGTTCGCCGAAATAGCCCTTGCCTTCGGCAATGATGCTCGGTGAATGCGAGGTGAGCGAAAGCAGGCCGACGCGGATCTTGTCCGCTGCGGAAGCATCGCTCGCGAAGGCGGCCGCGCCCGCAAGCGCCAATGCGCCGAACGCTCGGCGTGAAAGTTTCAGCATGGGAACCTCCCTGATGTGTTTGGCTGTTTTAAGAGGCTCTTCGCATAGCGGTGGGAATGGGGCAAGAAAAAGTCTGGCAGCGCCTGCCTCAACGGCAATGCACAGCCTGTTGCGATCTCAGCCCGCCTGTTCGGAAAGCGCCAGGATCGCCTCGGCTTCCGGATTGTTTCCAAGTGCCGCCACCACCGCATTGGTCGTGTGTTCGATATGGCTTCGGATAACGGTTATGGCCTGCTCGACATTGCGGTCGAGGGCTGCGTCCAGAAGGGCGCGATGCTCCAGATGGATGTCGCGTGTCAGAACCGTCTTTTGCCTGGAGAGGCGCCGATAGCGCTCATGATGGCGAAACATCATGGCCCGCATCCGCAAGAGCCAGGCTGAAGGGCATGCCGCCACCAGCGCGTCGTGAAAATCCTGGTTGAGCCGCTCCCATTCCGGCATTCTTTCCAGCCCCTGCCTGTCGGCGCGCTCCACCCGCTCCAGCCTGTGCCAGGTGGTGATGACCTTTTCTTCCCATGCAAGGTCGCCGGCGGGGATGGATTGCGCCAGCGCATCGGCTTCGAGCAGCTTGCGCAAATGACCGATCTCGCGGGCATCTTCAACGGACATTGGTGCGACGAGAAAGCCCCGCTGCCCCAGAAGCGTTACCAGATGCTCGCCCGAAAGCCGGGCCAGCGCCTCGCGCAGCGGGCCGGCGCCAATGTCATAGCGTTCCCGCAACATGTCGATCTTCAGCTTGAGCCCCGGCGCCAATGCACCGGAAACAATGTCTTCCCGCAGCATCCGGTAGGCCTTTTCGGCCTGGGTCTTTTCGGCATCGGCTGAAAAAAGAACGTCTTGCATCCTGGCTCCCGAACTGTGGCTGCCTGAAACCTAGGCGGTTCAGGAAAAAATATCAATTTATAATTTGACAGAGCATAATTATCGATATTTTATCCGACTAGGGAGGAATACCGATGAAATCCAGAATTGAAACCGCTGCGCCGGGCGATGGCGTTCTGCCCGGACCGGAGGTGGAGGCGCGGCTGACCAGAGTGAGTCGGCTTGTGGCTCGCTTCGAGGCGGCGGCGGCCGGGGTTCTCATCTTTTCGGTGTTCGCCGTTCTCATGGCCAATGTGGTTTCCCGCGCGCTCGCCCGTCCGCTGATCTGGAGCGACGAGCTGGCGATCAATCTGATGATCTGGTCGGCGCTGATCGGCGCGTCGCTCGGCATCGCCCATCGCCAGCATATTGCGGTGACGCTCGTGCCCAACGCGGTTCGGCCTTCGCTGGCGCACGCCATGGGCATTGTCGTCGACCTGACGATGCTTGCTTTCTTCGCGACGCTCGCAATCCTCCTGTGGCGCTGGTTCGACCTGCCCGGCCTCATTGCTGCCGGCTCCGTGGAGGCGCATTCGGCTGCCACCTTCAATTTCATCTGGCAGGAACCGACGGTCACGCTCGGCGTGCGCAAGGTCTGGTTCTGGCTGGTTCTCCCCATTTTCTGCCTCACGGGCAGCCTTCATGTCGTGGCGTCGCTCGCCGCGCGTCTCACAAGCCGCAAGGGTGTTGCCTTATGATCGTCGGCGTCTCATTTCTGTCGATGCTTGCCATCGGCATGCCGATTGCTTTCGCGCTGGCCACGCTGGCGCTGATCTACATATTCGCGTCCGGCAATACGGTGATGCTGCAAAGCTATTCGCAGCAGCTCTATGGCGGCCTTGAGAATTACGGCCTCATCGCGCTGCCGCTCTTCATTCTGCTTGGTGAATTCATGAATGCGGGCGGCATTGGCCGTCGGCTCATGGCGCTCGCGCTGGCGCTGCTCGGGCGCGTGCGCGGCGGCCTTGCCTATGTCAATCTCGGCGCCAACATGATGATGGCTTCCATCCTGGGGTCCACCGTGGCGCAGATCACCATCATGTCACGGCTGGCGGTGCCGGAGATGGAGCGCGCCGGTTACCCCCGCGACGTGAGCATGGCGATAGCGGCGGCCGGCGGATTGCTTGCGCCCATCATCCCGCCTTCCATGCTGTTCATCATTTTCGGCGTGATCGCGCAGATCCCCATCGGCGATCTCTTCATCGCCGGTGTCATTCCCGGCTTCCTGATTTTCATCGCATTCCTTGGGGTTATCGCCTGGCTCGGCCATCGGCATGATTTTCCGACCACCGAATCCATGTCGATGCGCGAGCGTCTGAAGGCCGTCGCAGACGCCCTGCCGGCCGCAGCCATTCCGGTCATCATCGTCGGTTCCATCCTCGGTGGTCTGGCGACGCCAACGGAATCGGCTGCGATCGCAAGTCTCGCGGCCGTTGCCATCGGCCTCTTCGTCTATCGAGAGATGAGCCTCATCGACATTCCAAAGGCCTTTCTGAACGCGGCGGCGTCCTCGGCCAGTGTCCTGTTCCTCATCGCCGCCGCGCAGGTGTTCAGCTGGGTCATCACCTTCGAGAACCTGCCGGCGATGGTCGCGGCCGCAATGCAGAACATGACCCAGTCGCCCATTGTGTTTCTCCTGATGCTCAATGTGCTCCTTCTCTTCCTGGGAATGATCACCGACCCGATCCCGGCACTCATCCTGGTCGTTCCCGTCTTCCTGCCCGTGGCGACCGGCATTTACGGCATCGATCCGTTTCATTTCGGGGTGGTGGTGTGCCTCAACCTGACGCTCGGTCTTCTCACCCCGCCGGTCGGTACCGGGCTTTTCGTTGCCTCGCTGATGGGCAATGTGCGGCCCGAGCGGCTTGCGGTCCTGCTTGTTCCGTTCTTCCTGGCGGTGCTCGTCGTTCTTCTGCTTCTCGTCGTGTTCCCGGTGCTGTCCACCGGCCTGATCGGAGGTTGACGGCATGGCGCGTGTCTGGATTCTCGGCAGCGGATTGATCGGCGGCGGATGGGCGGCATCCTTCGCCGCCGGCGGTCACGACGTGACGGTGATCGACCCCGATCCCACCGCCGCCTCCCGTCTGGACGTTCTGTGGCGCGATGCGTTTGCAGCCATGCGCCGCATGGGGCGCGCGGTGGAGACCCCGCCATTGCCCGTGCTTGCCGCTTCGCCGCAGGAGGCTGGACCCGCACCCGACTGGGTGCAGGAAAGCCTGCCTGAAAAACTCGACCTGAAACGCAGCGTCTTCGCCGGGCTGGAGCCTTTCCTGCGCGACGACACGATCATCGCCTCGTCCTCCTCCGGCCTGTCGCCCGACGATATGGCGACAGCGCTCGCGGTTCCCGACCGGCTCGTCATCGCGCATCCCTGCAACCCGTCGCATCTCATGCCCGTCGTGGAACTGTGCGGTGGCTCCGGAACATCGGCTGCGGTGCTCGAGCGGGCGACAGCCATGTTCGAAGGGCTCGGCAAGACCGTCCTGCGCATGAACAAGCCGATGCCGGGCCATCTGGTCAATCGTCTTCAGGCCGCCCTTTGGCGCGAGGCGGTGCACATGGCGAGCGAAGGCGTCGCCAGCCTTGGCGATATCGAGCGCGCGGTGACGCTCGGTCTGGCGCCCCGCTGGACGATCATCGGCCCCTCGACCGTCTTTCACGTATCGGGAGGGGAGGGCGGCTTGGAGCGCTTCCTCGAAGCGCTCGGTCCCGAGTTCGAACGCTGGTGGGCAACGCTCGGCGCGCCGTCGCTCGATGCGCAAACCCGCAAGGTGCTGGTCGAGGGCATGGCTGAAGCCGATCCTCGCCCGGTCCACGAAATTGCCGCCGCGCGTGATGCGGCGCTCACGGGTCTGATGGCCCTGCTGGAGGCAGGCGCTCATCGGAAGTCATCATCTGGAGGAGAAGAACAATGAAACTTGCGAGATTTGCCGGCGTCGCCATGGCCCTGTGCCTGTCGACCCTTGCGGCCAAGGCCGAACAATACCGGCTGGGCCTCATCACGCCGCCACCCCACCAGTGGTCGAAATCGGCTGTTGCGATCGCGGACAAGCTCAAGGCGCAGACCGATGGCCGCGTCGAGCTTCTCACGTTCCCGTCCGGGCAACTCGGCAACGAGGCACAGATGCTTCAGCAGCTCCAGACGGGCGCGCTGGACTTCGCGTTCCTGACGCTCGGCGAGTTCGCCAACCGCGACGCCAATTACGGCATCTTCCTTGCTCCGTTCCTGGTCAAGGATGCGGTCGCTGCCCGCAGTCTCCTCAAGGGCGAGGTGGCGGGCAAGCTGCTCGATGGCGTCAACAAGTTCGGCCTCACCGGCCTTGGCTGGGGCATGGCCGGCATGCGCGAGATCGTCATGAAGGACAAGGTCTCCTCCGGCGCCGACCTGAAGGGCAAGAAGGTTCGCACCGTGCCGTTCGCCCAGGAGCTCGATTTCTGGACCAAGCTTGGGGCGGCCCCCACCCCCATGCCGTTGCCCGCCCTTTACGATGCCTTCGCCAACGGTCAGGTGGACGGCATGCAGATCGACTTCGAGGGCACCTGGAACTCGAAATATTACGATCATGCCGGCGTCATCATCCATTCCGACCATATGATGTTCCCGATGATCGCGGTCGCGTCCGGCCGTAAATGGCAGACGCTGTCGGAAGAAGACCGCGCCACCATTCAAAAGGTCATGGCCGAGGAAATCGACAACATGGTCGGTCTCTACGCCGATATCGACGCGAAATATCTGGCAGAGCTCGAAAAGACTTCCGTGCCGGTGATCAAGGCCGACCGCGCGTTCTTCGGTCCGGCCATCGACGCCTGGTACGAGGAATGGCGCACCCGCACGCCCATGCTCGTCGAGCTGGAGGCCGAGGCGGCCAAGTAAAGTCTGGAGGATCAAACATGTCTTTCGCCTATCGCGACCTGCGTTATCTGCGCCTTCCCACCGACGATCTGGATGCGGCCTCGGCCTTCGCGGTCGGCGTCTTCGGGCTTCAACCCGGCGACCGGGACGGGGCAAACGCCCGTTTCCGCTCCGACGCGCGCAACTACGCGCTCTGCTATTCGAAGGAAGACGGGGCAGCCGTGGCGCTCACGGTCGCGCGGGCGGAAGACCTCGACGAGGCGGAGAGGAGGCTTGCGCCCTGGTCTCCGCGCCGCCTCACCGCCGAAGAGTGCGTCAGCCGGCAGGTCAAGGCCGGCCTGGCCGTCGCTGCGCCGAACGGCGTCGTGGTGGAGCTGGTGTGGCGTCCGCTCACCTCGGGCTGGCGCTATCACGGCCCGCGCGATGCCGGCATTACCGGTTTCCAGTCGGTGCAGCTTGCCTGCACCGACATCGCGGCCAACGAAGCTTTCTGGAGCAAAGGCATAGGTGCCGAGGTTTCCGATTGGGCGGGCGATGCGGCTTTCCTGCGCATCGACGACGCGCATCACCGCATAGCGCTCTATCCTTCCGCGCAAGACGGCATATTGGGCGCCGTCTGGGCGGTGGAAAGCATCAACAACGTGATGCAGAACTGGTATTTCCTGCAATCGGCCCAGGTGCCCATCGTCCATGGTCCGGGCCGCCAGCCGACATCCAATGCGATCTTCGTCACCGGACGCGGTCCCGGCGGCATCTTCTACAGCTATGCGGCTGAAACCGAGCACGGTTCGCAGATCGCCGCGCGCGGTCCGCGTCAGTTCGCCGAACATGCCCGTTCGCACGATGCGTGGGGCTCTGCCTGTACTGCCCCCGAATTTACTGGAGGAAAAAGCGATGATCGAGCTTAAGGACGTCGTCTATTGCCGCCTCGGCACGACCGACCTCGATGGCGCCGAATGGTTCGCCATCAACATTCTCGGTCTTGAGGTTTCCGAACGCCGTCGCGGCGCCACCTATTTCAAGTCCGACGGGCGCGAGCACACGCTCTGCTATTTCGAGGGCGATCCGGGCGATCAGGTGACGGCCTTCGAGATCGGCTCCTCCGACGATCTGCAGCGCGCGGCGGCGACGCTTGAAAGCCTCGGCCACCGCGTTCATTACGGCACGGCCCAGGAGTGCGATGCACGCCATGTGCGTGAGTTCATCCGCTTCAACGATCCGACGGGCAACGGCATCGAATTCGTGGTGCGTCCCGCCGTCTCGGGCGTGCGGTATCATGGCACGCGCGACGCCGGCATCACCGGTTTCTCCCATGTCGGACTGTGCACCACGGACCCGGCCCGCGACGAAGCCTTCTGGACGCAGGTTTGCAACGCGCGCGTTTCCGACCGCATCGGCGATGCGCCCTTGATGCGTCTTGGCACGATCCACCATTCGATCGCGCTGTTTCCCTATCACAAGGCGGGAATCCAGCACATCAACCATCAGGTGGAGAGCGCCGACGATATCCAGCGCTCCTTCAATTTCGTGGTCGACAATCAGGTCAAGGTCACGTTCGGCCCCGGTCGGCACCCGACCTCGTCGGCACAGTTCCTCTATTTCACCGGCCCCGAAGGCATGACCTTCGAATATTCGACCGGTGTGTGCGAAATCCACGACGAGCCGCTGTGGCGTGACCGGCAGTTCCATTTCGAGCCCAAGGGCTTTTGCCATTGGGGCGCCAAGCCCAACATCGCCGCCTTCAAGGACGATTGATGGAAGAGCTCGCAAAAACCGTGCGGATCGCCGCACGCGCACTCAGCCGCGCCGGTCTCGTCCATGCCTATGGCCATTGCTCCGCGCGTGTGGATGAGGACCATTTCCTCGTCTGCCCCGCGCGGCCAATGGCGCAGGTCGCCCCGCGGGAAGCTTGCACGCTGGTGCCTGTTCGCGGGCCTTTGCCGGAAGGCGTTCTCGGCGAAGTGCGCCTGCATCAGCAGATCTATGCACGCCGCCCGCAGGCAGGCGGGGTGGTCCGCTTCATGGGGCCACAGCTCATGGCGCTCGCGGCCCTTGGGCGGGTTCCGGAAATCCGCCATGGCTTCGGCACCTATTTCACGCCTCGCGTGGGATTGTGGAACGACATCCAGCTCGTTCGCGATGATGAAAAGGCCGCCGGCGCCATCGATGCGATGGGCGAAAGCGCCGGTCTCCTGATGCGTGGCAATGGCGGCGTGGTGGCCGGCAGCAGCCTGGAGGAGGCGACGGGGCTTGCCTTCTATCTCGAGGACATGTGCCGGATCGAGCTTGCGGCGCTTGCGAGCGGCCTTGCCTCTTGCGCACCCGTCATCGGGCAGGAAGACGCTTTGCGCCGCGCCACTCGGGCCGGGCTGATCTTCGAACGCATGTGGGATCACCTGACTGCCGGCGATCCCGAGCGGGCCGCCAGCCCGAATTGAGCTGCCCACCCGATTTGAGTACCTGAAAGGACCGTTCTCAGTGACAACCTATCTGAATTTCATCGACGGCCAGTTCGTCAAAGGCTCGGGCGAGGGCTTCGCCAACCGCTTCCCGACCACGGGCGAAGTGATTGGCGATGTGTCCGCCGCCGGCAGGGCGCAGGTGGACGCGGCGGTCGGCGCTGCCCGCGCGGCATTGAAGGGCCCGTGGGGGCGCATGTCCGTGCAGGAGCGCGTTGCGCTGCTGCGCAAGGTGGCCGACGGCATCAACGCCCGCTTCGATGAGTTCCTCGCCGCAGAGATCCGCGACACCGGCAAGCCCCGGTCCATCGCCAGCCATATCGACATTCCCCGTGGCGCGGCCAATTTCAACGTCTTCGCCGACCAGATCCTGACGGCATCGACGGAGACTTTCGAGATGGCGACGCCCGATGGCGGCGGCGCGCTCAACTATGCGCTGCGCCTCCCGCGCGGCGTCATCGGTGTGGTCTGTCCCTGGAACCTGCCATTGCTCCTGATGACGTGGAAGGTGGCGCCGGCGCTTGCCTGCGGCAACACGGTCGTCGTCAAGCCGTCGGAGGAGACGCCGGCCACCGCGACACTCCTGGGCGAGGTGATGAATGCCGTTGGCGTGCCGCCCGGCGTCTACAATGTCGTCCACGGCACGGGGCCGGGGGCGGCCGGAGAATTTCTCACCACACATCCCGATGTCGACGGCATCACCTTCACCGGCGAGACGCGCACGGGCGAGGCCATCATGCGCGCGGCATCCACGGGCGTTCGGCCGGTCTCGCTGGAACTCGGTGGCAAGAACGCGGGCATTGTGTTCGATGATGCCGATCTGGACGCGACGCTGGAAGGCATTGGCCGGGCCTGTTTCGCAAACACCGGCCAGGTGTGTCTTGGAACCGAGCGCCTCTATGTCCAGCGCGGTATCTTCGACCGCTTCGTCGAGGGGCTGGCCCAAAAGGCGAGGGGCTATCGTTTCGGCGATCCCTTCGACGGCGCCACCACCATGGGGCCGGCCATCAGCGCGGAGCACCAGGCCAAGGTTCTGTCCTATTACGAGAAGGCACGCGCCGGTGGCGCAACGCTTCTTGCCGGCGGCGGGGTGCCCGACATGCAGGGCTATGAGGGCGGTTACTGGGTCGAGCCCACCGTCTGGACCGGCCTCAGGGAAGATTCCCCGGTCGTTCGGGAAGAGATTTTCGGCCCCTGCACCCATGTCACGCCCTTCGACACGGAGGAAGAGGCGATCGCGCTTGCCAACGACACGCCTTACGGCCTTGCCACCTCGATCTGGACCACCAATCTTGGCCGCGCCCACCGCACGGCCAAGGCTGTCGAGGTCGGTATCACCTGGGTCAATTGCTGGTTCCTGCGCGATCTACGCACCCCCTTCGGCGGATCGAAGGCGAGCGGCATCGGCCGAGAGGGCGGTCTCCACTCCCTGGAGTTCTACACTGAGCTCCGCAATGTCTGCATAAAGCTCTGAAAGGTCATCATGCTCAGTCAAGAAGAACGCGCCCGCGCGGTCGAAAGCCTCCTGGAAAGCCATCGCACAAAGGTGCAGGGCCCGCGTCCCTCCGAGATGTTCCCGAATATCGAGATCGCCGACAGCTATGCGATCTCCTCCGCCGTCGCCGAAGCGCGGGTAAAGGCGGGGGCGAAGATCATCGGACACAAGATCGGCCTCACCTCCAAGGCGATGCAGGCCTCTTCGAAGATCGATGAGCCGGACTACGGCTATATGTTCGACGATCTGGTCCTCGCCGATGGCGCCAAGGTGCGCTTTGAGGATTTCTGCGTGCCGCGTGTCGAGCCGGAACTCACCTTCATCCTGAAGGAACCGCTCAAGGGACCTGGCGTCGGCCTCGTGGACGTGCTGCGTGCAACGGAATGGGTTGTCCCCTCCATCGAGATCATCGATGCGCGGGTAACCGAACCACGCAAGATCTTCGATACCGTGGCCGACAATGGTGCGGCGGCGGGCCTTGTTCTCGGTGGCCGTCCGGTGCGCCCGGAAGATGTCGACCTGCGCTGGGTCGGCGCGATCTTCTATCGCAATTCCGAGATTGAGGAGACGGGTCTGGCCGCTGGCGTCCTCGGCCATCCGGCAATGGCGGTCGCCTGGCTTGCCAACAAACTGGCGCCCTTCGATGTGACGCTGGAGCCTGGCCACATGCTCCTTTCGGGGTCCTTCACCCGGCCCGTCTGGGCAAAGAAGGGCGACACGCTGCATGCTGATTTCGGGCCCCTCGGCTCGGTCGCGGTCCAGTTCGTGTGAGATGGCGATGAAGGCTCCTGAAAATCTCTTCAAGAAGCGCCTGCTCGCCGGCGAAAGCCTGCATGGCCTGTGGCTTTCCATGGCAAGCCCCGTGGCTTCCGAGGCGCTTTCGCTGGTTGGCTTCGACTGGTTGTTGTTCGATACCGAACATGCGGCGGTCGATCTGGCCGGCGTCCAGCCGTTGTTGCAGGCCGCTGCCGTCGGGACCGCTCAGGCGGTCGTGCGCCCCGCCTGGAACGACAAGGTGCTGATCAAGCGCGCGCTCGACATGGGCGCGCAGACACTGCTCATTCCGTTTGTCGAAACCGCGGAGGAGGCGGTGGCTGCCGTTGCCGCCACCCGCTACCCGCCACACGGCATTCGCGGTGTGGCCGGCGCAACGCGGGCGAGCCGTTTCGGCCTCACATCGGATTATTTTGCGGTTGCCGACCGCGAGATCGCGGTTCTGGTGCAGATCGAGACGACGTCGGCGTTGGAGCGGCTCGAGGAGATCGCGGCCGTTCCCGGCGTCGATGGCGTCTTCATCGGCCCGTCAGACCTGTCGGCCTCGATGGGTTTCCTCGGTGCTGCCGGCAAGCAGGAAGTCCAGGATGTGCTGAAGCAGACGGCGGCCCGTATCACCGCCGCCGGCAAGGCACCGGGCATCCTTGCCACCAATGCTGCTGATGCAAGGCGCTATCTCGACTGGGGCTATCGCTTCGTTTCCGGCGCTGTCGATCTGGGCCTGCTCCTGCGCGCCGCGCAGGGCGTGCTTGCCGATGTGAAGGCTTGAGCCTGAAAGAGAACGGCGGGGATGCCCCCGCCGTTTTCACGCACTACATGCAGTCATCTGGCGTCCGCATAAACGCGCAAAAACAAGGCGATGGAGCGGAGAAGCGTTTCCATGAAACGATGAGCCGTTCTAATGCATGTCTCCCGGAAGTGGGAACCGGTTCCGGGATAAAGACATGCGTAAAATCAGGAGCTTAAAGCGTAGGGAGCGAATCTGAAAGATCGCGACACGCTTTAATGCGAGGGACCGCTTGGTGCGGGAAGCCCTTCGATGATGACGTTCACACAAGCCACCTTGCCGCTTTCGACGGCACGTTCCAGCGCAGCGTCGAGTTCCGAAAGCTCCGTCACGAATTCGCCATGGCCGCCAAGCGCTGCCGCAACGAGGTCGTAGCGGCCATCGCTGAGCTCGCAGCCGATCAGGCGGTCGGCGCCGTAATCGCGAAGCTGGATCTGATGCTCCGCGTTCCAGCGCATGTCATTGCCGATGACGATCACATAAGGTGCGCCCGCCCGCGCCGCCGTTTCCAGTTCGGCCAGGTGAAAGCCTGCGGTGCCATCTCCCATCAGCGAGAAGACCGCCGCATCGGGGAAAAGCTTGCCTGCCGCAAGTCCATAGCAGAGCCCGCCGCCGATGGCGCCCGAAACGCCGTTGACCACCCGCCGGCGCGCATTGAGTCCTGCCTGCACCCATTGGCCGAACTCACCGCCATCGCTGATGAGCACGGCGTCGCCGGCCTTGTCGATCTGGCGCTGCACGGCGGCGCAAACCTGGTCGGGCGTGATGCGGCCCGAAACGGCAGCGGGCGTCGCCCGGCGCGCAAGCATTCCGTTCACCGCGTCGCGCCATGTGCCGTGGGTGCTTCGGCCTTCGCCCACATCGATCAGCGCGGCGGCGGCATCGCGCGGGTCGGCGCAGAACGTCATGGCAAGCCGCCCGCCGAGATTGCGGTGGGCGCGGTCGCGCTCCTTGCCGTCCGGTTGAATGGAAAGCCAGCGTGCATCCTCGCGGAACGCGGCCTTGTTTCCGAAGCCGAGCGTGAAGTCGACGCGCTTGCCGAGCGTGACGATAAGATCGGCCTGCTTGAGCACTTCGCCGATGGCGCCAAGCGAAGGGTCCTTCAGCCCGCGCGGGCTTTCCATGGCGATCACCGGCACGTCATGTGCCTCGGAAAGCCTGCTGGTGAGGGTGCCGTTGCGTGTCGCGTTCATCACAGGGCCGCACAGGATGACCGGCTTCGCGGCGGCGGCGATCGCCTGGCCGATGAGGCGCGCATCCCCTTCGCGAAGGGCGATGGTGTCGCGCACGAATTCTCCAGCCGGGGGCACCTTCGCATCGCCTGCGTCCTGTTCGACCACGTCGAAGGGAAGGGCGATGTGTACGGGGCCTGGCCGGCCCGATGTCGCTGCCCGCACCGCCCGCGCCACATCCTCGCCTATCCGCGTCGCGGAGGATGCGCGCAGCGAGAGCTTGGTCAGCGGCGCCGTCATGGGCACCTGGTCCATCTCCTGGAAGGCGCCCCTGCCGTCCTGCCCGAGCGGGCTGTCGCCGGTGAGAAGCAGGACGGGCGTTTCCGATTCCGATGCGGTGAAGAGCGGGCCGAGCGCGTTGGCGGCACCAGCACCCGCGGTCACCATGGCGACGCCGATGCCGCCGGTGAGCTGGGCATGGGCCTCGGCCATATAGAGCGCTGCCGCCTCATGGCGCGTATGGACGATCTCCACGCCAGCGCCGAAGCAGGCGTCGTAGACGGGCATGATCTGGTTTCCCGAAAGCGAGTAGATGCGCGTCACCCCCGCCGCCTTGAGTGCCGCCACCAGTAAATCCGCTCCGCGCATTCCTCTCTCCTCCTTTGGTGCCATTCCGGCGTTGTCCGGTCATGCCGGATGGTTGAACCTCATGCCACCTTGAAGAAGGGCGCGGGGATCAGAATCTTGTTTTCGATGTGATCGACCAGCGGGCGCATCTGCACCGCGTAGGCCTGCCATTCGGGCGAGGCCTGAAGCGCCTTGCGGCGCTCCCAGCGGTCGTCCATGCTTTCATAGCCCCACATGTGGACGATCTGGTTGAGCGGCCCGATATCGGTGAAATAATAGCCCACCATCTTGCCGAGGATGCGCGTCTGAACCTCCAGCCCCTCTTCCTCGTAGAGCTTCAGGAATTTCGGCACATTGCCATTCTTCAGCGTATAGGTGCGCTGGTCCACGAACATTCGGTTCCCCTCCCGGTGCATGATGCGCCTGCCGCCCTCATGAAACGCTGCGGCAAGGCTCAGATAAGCTCGTCGCTGCGGTCGTCGGTTTCGCCATAGCGCTTCAGGACGGCGGGTTTTGTACCCTCGTAGAGACGTTCGAGATTTTTCGCCGTACGTTCGTTCTCGCGCTCGAACAGGCAGTTGCCGTCAAGGTCCGACGCCACGATGAAAGGCCCCATGCGGTTGCATTTGAGCACCCACATGGCCTGCGCCAGGCCGAGTTCCTCATGCCAGTGCACGGCTTCCACATTCTCCACGCCACGTCCAAGCAGTGCGCCCGTGCCATAGCCCACAGTGGTGAGGTAGACCGCGCCATTGGGCACGAAATATTGCTTGTAGTCGCGCGAGGTCATGCCGCCCTTGCCGATGATCAGCTTTGCGCCGGTCTTGGCCATCCATTCGGGCAGCCATTTGGCGAAGCGGAAACTGGCCGTTGCCGTCACCGCGCCCATGTTGAAACTGCCATCCGGGCGGATGGTGGCGGCGGGGGAGCAATGGAAGTTCGCAGCACTTTCCGAAGGCAGCTCCATCGGAATGTTGGCCTTCTCCTCCAATGCGCGCATGTAGACGCCCTCGCGCGCGGTGTACATCAGCCCGTCCAGATACACGATGTCGCCAAGCCGCAATGCGGCGATGGCCTCGGCGGTGGGGGTGGTCGAAAGCCGTATCTCGCGCGGTTTCATTCGGCAGCCTCCATCACGGGTTCCCATTCGACGGTCTCGCGGCGCTGATAATCGGTGAACCAGTCGGGGTCGGTGCGGTATTCGACGCGTCCGTCGGCGAAAATGCGCGCCACGGCGCGCCGCGAGGACAGGCAGAAGGCATGCACGCTCATCTGCATGCCGCCGGTATGGCAATAGCCGACCTCGATATGGGTATCGATCACCATATTCTTGCCGACAAAGCCCATGGCGCCCATGCCGATGGAATTGCCGAGCTCCTTCAATTCGTCCTCGAGTTCGGCCACGCGCGGGTCAGTGTTGCGGCTTCCCACCACGCGCAGGCACGCGGCGCGCTTGCCCAGCACCATGCAGGTATCCTTGCAGCCGCCAAGCCCGATGCCGATGATCGCAGGCTGGCAGGCGAGGCCGCGTTTGCCGAAGGCCACGAGGCAGTCGAGATAGAAGCGCTTGATGCCCTCGATGCCGTCGGAGGGAAAGAGCATGCGGTAGTCGGTGCCGAACAGGCCGCCCTTGTGGACGGTGATGAGATCGAGCCACTCGCCGCCCGGCTCGTAGCCATATTCGATTTCCGGCGCGCCTATGCCCACATTGTTGTTGTGGTCCGTGCGCCAGAGCGGATGCACCCGGTTGGGGCGCAGCGGCACGCCGGTTGTGCGATTGGCGGTCGCTCGCCGCAATGCCGCTTCCAGCGCGATCGGGCCACCCTCGATCCGGGTTTCGTTGCCCATCTTCACATACCAGCGTGGTGTGCCGGTATCGCCGCACATGGCGCGGCGGTCTTCCTTCGCCGCCTCGTAGTTCTTGAGCATGGCGTCGAGCACGAAGGCGGAAAGTTCGCCTTCTTCGGTCTTTGCCGCCGCCTTCAGCCCGTCGAGATAGTCCTCGGGAATTTCGATCGCGGCCTTGTCCATCAGGGTTTCGGCCGTGGATTGGATCAGATCGATGGAAATCATGCTTGCGCCACCAGGGTTTCGGGTTCGTCTTCGGGCAGGATGGTCTCGCCCGGCCGGACAATGGTGAAGCGCACATCCTCGCGCTCCACGCTGACCGTGTCGCCGTTCTTGCGCGCCACGGTGAAATAGGAGGTCTGCATGTCCCCGCTGTCGGGAAAGTCTTCGCGGAAATGCGCTCCGCGCGAATTCTCGCGTGACAGCGCCGCCTTGGTGATGACCTCCGAAATCTCGGTCAGCGAGGCCACGTTCAGCCAGTCGTGCCAGGTCAGGTTGAAGGCGAGATTGGAGGCATCGACGCCCGTATCGAGAAGCGCGCCGTGAATGTCGCCAAGCCGCTGAAGCCCACGCTTCAGCCCGTGTTCGGTACGGATCACGCCCACATCGTCCCACATCATTTCCTGAAGCTGCTTGCGGATTTCGTGGACATTGCCGGGCTTGCGGGCGAAGGGTCGCCGCGCCCGTTCGATCTCGGCGGCCAGCACATCCTCGTCCGGGTCGCGCAGGCTGCCCATGGTGCGGATATCGGCGGCCATCGTCTCGCCGGCCACGCCGCCGAACACGGTTGAATTGGCGACACCATTGCCGCCGAGCCGGTTGGAGCCGTGGGCGCCGCCCGCATCCTCGCCGGCCACGTAAAGCCCCTCGATGCCGGCGCGCGTATCGGGATCGACCACGACGCCGCCCATGAAATAGTGCGCCGTGGGCACCACTTCGACGAGACCGCCGGCCAGGTCGAAGCCGCAATCCGCGCAGCGCTTCACCATGCCTGTGAATCTCTTGCGCACATTATCGGGTCCCAGATGCTTCATCGAGATATAGACGCCGACCTGCTCGGGATTGTTGTTCTTGCGCATCTCCGAATAAATGCCCCGGCTCACCACGTCGCGCGTGGCGCGCTCGCCGCGCTGGTCGTAGTCGAACATGAAGCGATTGCCATGCGCATTGAGAAGCTCGCCGCCCGCACCCCGCAAGCCTTCTTCCAGAACGGTGCCCGTCATGCGCGTATGGTCGCCCGCCAGAAGGCCCGTCGGGTGGAACTGCACCATCTCCATGTCGCGCAGGGGCAGACCGAGGCGCAGCGCCATGGCGAGGCCGTCCATGGTCTTGTCGCCGGAAGGCGTGTGATATTTGTACATTGTGGGCCCGCCGCCCGTGCCCATCATCACAGTCTTTGCCCGCACGAAGCGAAAACGTCCCGTGCGCATGTCGATGAAGAGCACACCCGCCAGCGCGCTGCCGTCGCGGGTCGGCACCAGGCCGATGGCCCGGTGCTCCTCCAGCCTCTCGATGGGGCGGGACAGGACCTGCTCCATCAATCGGTTGATGATCTCGATGCCGGTAAGGTCGCCCTTGTGCACCGTGCGGTCGGCGGTCTGGCCTGCGAACGCCTTGTGATGCAGGCTGCCGTCCGGCTCCCGGTCGAAGAAGCAGCCGATCTCGTTTTCGAGTTCGCGCACCCGTTCCACGGCGAGCTTGCACAGTTTCCAGGCCATGTCCTGGTTGGGCAGCCACTTGCCGCCCACCACCGTGTCCATGAAATGCCGCTCGACGCTGTCGCCCTTGCCCAGCGCAACATTGTAGCCGCCCTGCACCATGCGGGTGCAGCCGCACTTGCCGACGAGGCCCTTCACCGCGACGGTGATCCGCGTCCCCTCAGGCGCGGTCTGTTGCGCGTGGAGCGCGGCAAACAGCCCGGCACCTCCGGTTCCCAGGATGAGTATGTCCGTGTCGTGACGGTCGATATCCGCTTTCAAAGGCATGGCTACACCGCGTTCAGGAAAAAGGCGCCCGACACCAGAAACGCACCGGCGATGCTGGCCGCGGCCAGTGTCTTGTGGCGCGCGGGCCAGGGCAGGAATTCGAGCGCCAGAAGGCGCAGGCCGCCGAAGAGGTGCACGGCAAGGAGGAAGACGAGACCGAACTCGGCGAACTTGACCAGCGGATGGTCGGTCCAGCGCGCAAAGCCGTCAAAGCCCTCAGGGTCCGTCAGCACCATCGACAGCATCCAGAAATGCGCGGGCAGGAAAAGCGCCAGCCCGAGCCCCGAAAGCCGGTGGAGAAGGAAGGCGAACCAGAGCGGATGATTGCGATGCCCCCTCATGCTGCCACCGTCACGGCCATGACGGCGCGCGCGCCGAGAAACAGGAAAAGCAGGAAGCCTGCTCCGCTCAGAAGCGAAAGGGCGCTGCCGCGCAATCCCGTCGTTTCCGACACGATCACCCGCACGCCGATGGCCGCGTGCACGGAAACGGCCGCGACGAACATGCCGTAGAACAGGAACCAGAAGACGGAACCCTGCGTGCGTCCCAGGATTTCGGCGGCGCTGAGCCCGCCCTGGATCGCGTAGATCATCACCGCGATATGCGTGACGACGAAGGGAACCATGATCATGGCGCTGATGCGCTGGGCGAGATAGAGGCGAATATTGAGCATCACGCACCCCGCTTGAAGAAGTTGCGCGCCGTCAGCCGCTTCAAGCCGGCGATGGCGCTCATGGGGTCGAGGTCGTTGGGGCAATGCAGGGTGCAACTGCCCATGGAGTGGCAGTTGTGGCAGCCGCCCGCCGCCGAGACGATCTCGATAACGGCTTCACGGTTGCCGTGCTTCTCGTCATTGACGATGGTCCAGGCGCGCTGGAGCGCGGCCGGGCCCAGATAGTCCGGATTGCCCGTCACCGTGTCGCACGCTGCATAGCAGACCGAACAGTTGATGCATTCGATGCCCGCATTGGCGGCGTCGCGGCCCGCACTCTCCGGCTTGATCTGCGGAATGGGGTCGTTGCGTGTCGCGCTTGGGGCGTGGCGTCCGCCCGCCTTCACCCACTTGTCGAAGAAGGGCGCCATGTCGGAGGCAAGGTCCTTGATGACCGGCAGGTTGCGCAGCGGTGCAATCTTCAGCTTGCGGTCCTTGCCGGCAACCTTCTTCACATGCGTGCGGCAGGTCCAGCGGGGTGAGCCATTGACCATCATGGCACAGGAGCCGCACATGCCTACCCGGCAGGCGAAGCGATAGGTCAGCGTCGGATCGGCGTTCTGCTGAATCCACGACACCACGTCCAGAATGGTCTGGCTGGCGTATTCGGGAACCCTGAAGGACTGATAGTCACCCGAAGAGGCATCCCCTCGCCAGACCGAAACGTCGAGATATTCCTGTTGTTCGGACAAGGCTTTTCCCAATCACGATGGTCTTTGGAATGGGTATAAATGATAGATAGATTTACAAAAAAGCGGATAATTCTAACGCTTAGTTTCAGTTTATCTTACATAAAGCCGGAGCCGTGGAGGCTGCCGAAACAAAAGCGGCGGGTCTTTGCCGGACCCGCCGCTTCTGCTGGAAAAGATTGATCTTTCAGTTCTTTGCCGGGGTCGCGACCGCGTCGCTGTCGGGCGGTTTCGGTCCACGCAGGCCCGTTCGCAGAACGGCGTAGAGCGTAATTACCGTCAGGCCCCAGAAGAACCAGGTGATCGGGCCCCGGAAGAGGATCACCGGGCTGCCGCCGGACATGAGCATGGCCTGGCGGAAATTGTCTTCCAGAAGTGGCCCGAGAATGAAGGCGATCAGGAAGGGCGGTGCGGGGATGTGCATGCGCATCATCAGATAGCCGACCCAGCCCATGACCAGCATGACGCCTATGTCGAACACGCTGTTGTTGACCGCGAACACACCATAGACGCTCAGGATCAGCACCGTCGGGATGAGGATGCGGCGCGGAATGTCGGCCACGTATTTGAAGCCCCGGATCGCCGCCGAACCGATCACCAGCAGGAATACCGAGCTGACGATCAGGCCGATGAAGAGACCGTAGATCAGGTCGACATTCACGACGAACATCATCGGGCCGGGCTGCAGCCCGTGCACCATGAAGGCGCCGATGATGATGGCGGTGATCACGTCGCCGGGAACACCCAGCGCCAGAAGCGGGATAAGCGTCGCGCCGGCCACGCCGTTGTTTCCGGCTTCGGCGGCGGCCACGCCCTCGACTTCACCCTTGCCGAAATTGGCCTTGTTGGGCGATTTGCGGCGCGCCTCCGAATAGGAAAGGAAGGCGGCGGGCGCGGCGCCGATGCCGGGAATGGAGCCGAGGAAGACGCCGATGAAGCTGCCCCGGAGGATGGAGCGGAACGACTTCTTGTAGTCGGCGAAGGTCACCTTGTTCTTGCCCAGGCTGCGGGTCTTGCCGAGATGGCCGGTCGGGTGCCAGGCCATGGCCAGCACCTCGGGAATGGCGAACAGGCCGATCAGCACGGCGATGAAGTTCAGGCCGCCCATCATGTTCGGATCGCCGAAGGTGAAGCGGTTGGTACCGTAGATCAGGTCGAGGCCCACCGTTGCCAGAAGAAGCCCCAGCAGGGCGGAAAAGGCGCCGCGCAGCAGGCTTTCGCCCGAAACGCCCGCAATGATCGTCAGCGAGAACAGGATCAGCGTGAAGAATTCCGGCGGCCCGAAGTTCAGAGCGAAGGATGCCAGCCAACCGGCAAACAGAATGAGCGACAGGTTCGACACGAGGTCCGCCGTGCACGAGGCCCAGAGCGCCATGCCGAGCGCCCTGCCGGCTTCGCCGCGCTCGGCCATCGGATAGCCGTCCATGACGGTTGCCGAGGATGCCGGCGTGCCGGGGGTCTTGATCAGGATGGCGGGGATGGAGCCGCCGAAGATGCCGCCCTTGTAGACGCCGAGAAGAAGCAGGATGCCTGTCACGGGTTGCATCGAGAAAGTGAACGGCAGCGTCAGCGCGACAGCCATGGTGGCCGACATGCCGGGAATGGCGCCGGCGATGACGCCGATGGCGACGCCAAGGCCGAGCGCGAGAAACACTTCGAGATTGCTGACGAGCGAAAGGCCCGCCATCAGGCTGTCGAGAAATGTCATGGAAGCCTCACGAAATCACCTTGCGGGATCGCCAGGCCGGCGACATGCGCGAAAAAGACATACAGGACGAGCGGTATCGCCACGGCGCAGATGAAGGCTGCGACCGGATAACGCGTTTTCAACACCAGGACGGTTGCCATGAACATCAGCATCGATGTCCACACCATGCCGAGCTTCGACATGATTGCCATTGTCGCCACCATGATGACGGCGATTGCGGCAAGCCTGAGATAGCCCTGCTTCTCGTCCTTTATCTGCTCGTTGAGCGGGGGGCCTCCGGCGGTCTGGTTCATTCCCGTCGCAACCAGGCCAAGCCCCGTGAGCCCCATCAGACCTGCCAGCGTATAAGGCCAGAACACCGGCGAGAGCACGATGTGCGGCACATTGCTGGGCACCGAAACCCAGTTCGGTACGGCAATGAAGATCAGGAACAGGGATATGGCGATTGCGCCTAGTCCAAGCCGGATTTGCAACTGTCTGTTATCCATCCGCTCCTCCCAAAGCGAAGGCGCCGGGCAATTGCCCGGCGCTGAGTTTCCCCTGGTTCAGCCTTCCACGCGCATGCCGAGTTTGTCGACGAGCTTCTTGAAGGTCTCGTACTGGCGGTTGATGAAGGCGCTGGCGTCCTCGGGCGACATGAGTTCGACGATCGAGCCGCTGGACGTCATGGTTTTCATGAAACGTTCGTCGGCAACCGCCGCGGCCATCCATTCACCCCACTTGGCGGCAACGTCATCCGGCAGGTCCTTGGGGCCGGCAATGCCGGTCCAGCCGACCAGTTCGGTCAGCGCGGGCTTGCCGAGTTCCACGGCGGTCGGTGCGTCGAAGCCCGCGAGCGGTTCCTTGGTCGTGACCAGGATCGGCTTCAGCTGCTTGTTGGCGATCAGATTGGCGAGCGCGGAGGAGTTCGTGCACACGAAGGTCACGGTTCCGTTGAGGACAGCGGTCGCAGCCTCGCCGCCGCCTTTCTGCGGAATGTGGGTGGCCTTGTTGAGTGGGTCCTTGACGCCGAACTCATCGAGCACCATTACGGCGGCAAGCTGCAGCATGGAGCCGACGCCCGATGAACTGTAGCTCACGCCGCCTTCTTCAGCCTTCTTTGCCAGGTCCTCGACCGACTGGATCTCGGAACCCTCTTTCACCGCGCATACGACTGGGTTGATCTCATAGACGGTCACGAAGCGGAAATCGTCGAGCGTGTAGGGCAGGGTGGCCTTCATGGCCGGGTTCACGGTATGCGAGCCGACACGGGCGAAGAGCATCGTGTAGCCGTCGGACCTGGCGTTCTTCACCTGCACGCTGCCGGTGGCCCCGCCGGCGCCGGTGATGTTCGACATGACCATCGGCGTGCCCGCGGCCTTGCTCAGCGGCTCCGAGATGGCGCGCGCGGAAATATCCGTCGCACCGCCGGCGCCGTAGGGGATGATCATGTTGATCGGACGTTCTGGATATTCGGCTAGCGCTGCGGTGGACATTGCGCCCAGCAGCATCGCGCTGGCTAGCAGTGAAAGTGGTTTCAGTTTCATCCGGTTCTCCTCCCATTTGATTTGCCGACTGCTCATAGCATCCCGGCCGGTCTCCTCACACCTTGACATTTCTTATGGGCAAGGCTTTCTTAATAAAAGACGGTTTTGCTAACATGTTTTGTTAGAAAATCTAACATTAAGCTTTTGCGTGCGCTTCCATGTCGATACGATCTTTGCGAACCCTCGTCGCCGTTCACGATCACGGCACGTTCAGTGCGGCGGCTGACGCGGTCTTTGTGACCTATTCGGCCGTATCGCAGCAGATGAAGGCGCTGGAGGAGGAGTATGGCATCACCATATTCGACCGCTCCAAGCGCACGCCCGAGCTGACGCCGCTGGGCCTTGCTCTCGTGGCGCGTGCGCGGGAGATCGTGCGGGCCTATGACGATCTGTTGCCGTCCATCCAGGGGGAAGGGGCTCTCAAGGGAGAGATCACGCTCGCAGCGGTTCCCACGACCCTGACGGGTCTGGTGCCGCTTGGCATTTCCGTTCTCAAGCGCAATTGCCCCGATTTGCATATCCGCGTCGGCCTGGGGCTCACGACGCCGCTCCTCACCCAGATCAAGCGTGGCACGCTCGAGGCAGGCATTCTCTCGGTTCCCGCGCTGGCGCCGGAGGGGCTGACCATTCAGGAAATCGTCACAGAACCCCTTGAGCTTCTGGTTTCTCACGAGCATGCCGATGACGACCCGTTCGAATTGCTGCGCACGCAGCCCTTCATAAGGTTCAATCGCGAGGCGGTTGTCGGTGAAATCATCGAGCGATGGCTTCAAGCCAGGTCAATCACCGTGAACGAGACCATGGAGCTTCAGGGGCTGGATGCGATCACCAGCATGGTGGCTGCCAATCTCGGTGTCTCGATTTGCCCGCGGCGCTGCATCAAGACCAGCATGACGCCGGGCGTGCGTTCGCTTTCGCTCGGCGACGATGCTCCCACCCGGCGCCTGTGTCTCGTCACCCGCAAGAACAGCGCCAAGCGCCTGGTGATCGACAAGATTCATGAATCCTTCCTGGAGGCCGTCCGCATCGGCGTCTTTCCGGCGGGACAAGCTCAGGAAAGCAAATTATCGTGACATTCGAGACTGCCGCCATGATCGTCGCCGGCGCTGCCGCCGGCGGTTTCATCAACGGATTAGCTGGCTTTGGGACGGCCCTGTTCGCCCTGGGCTTCTTCCTGGAAGTGATGACAGCGATGCAAGCCGTTTCCCTTGTTGTCATACTGTCCGTGGTCAGCGGCCTGCAGGGGGTCTATCTGGTGCGTGACGCGATGTTCAACAACACGCGGCGGCTGATGCGCTTTCTTCTGCCCGCCCTGGTTGGCATCCCGCTCGGTATCTATGCGCTTGCCTATCTGGAGGCGCACACGCTCAAGCTGGTGATTGGCTTCTTTCTGGTTCTGTATGGCGGCTTTTTCGCCTTCCGGCGCAACCTGCCGCAGATCGAGGGCGAAAAGCCGGTCGCCGATATGATCGTTGGTTTTGCCGGCGGCATTCTTGGCGGTGCCGCCTCGCTTTCCGGCGCGCTTCCCACCATGTGGTGTTCCATGCGCCCATGGCCGAAGGCCGAAACACGGGCGGTCCTCCAGCCCTTCAACGTCGCGGTGCTCAGCATCGCCATCATTCTCTTCTGGCTTCGTGGCGCGTATACCCACGAAACGCTCTATCATCTGGCCATAGCCGTGCCTGCTTCCCTGATCGCCGCTCAACTGGGCATCACGGTTTTCAAGCGGCTGAACGACGGCCTGTTCCGCAGGCTTCTGATCTTGCTGACCTTCGTTTCCGGCGCCATCCTCCTGTCGCGGGAAGCGATGGCCATGCTTGGCTGAGCTGGCGCGGGACGAGGACGGTTCTTCCTTCTAACCGGCGGGGCCGAGCGAGGCGCGCTCGGCGATCTCCGTCTCCAGGCAGATCGTTTCGGGGGGCCTTCCCTCCAGCGTCTGTCGCAGGAGCGCCTGCGCGGCCAGATTACCCATCTTGCGGTGGGGCACATGGACGGTGGTGATCGGCGGTGAGACCACCGTCGCGATTTCGATATCGTCGAACCCGGTGATGGAAACATCGCCGGGCACGTCGATCCCCATCTCCCGCGCGGCCATCACGGCGCCGACGGCGAGAACATCGTTGCCGCACATAACGAGGCTTGGCCGCTCTCCGGTTTCCATGAGTACGTGAAAGGCGGCCTTGCCGCGTTTGATGCTGTAATGGGTTTCCACGAGGCGCAGGGAACGCGGATCGAGGCCCGCCGCCTTCATGGCTGCCCGCACCCCGTCGACACGCGCTCTGGCGCGGTCATTATGGGTCGATTGCGCGGAGATATAAGCGATGCGCCTGTGGCCAAGGCTCAGTGCTTTTTCGGCGAGCTTGCGCGAAGCGGCCTCATTGTCGAAGCCGACGAACGATACGCCCGGCTGATTGCCGATAGCCCAGGCAAGCACCACCGGAATACCGCGTTCGGCGAGAAAGTCATAGATGGCCGGGTCCCTGTCCGCTCCGATCAGGAGCAGGCCATCGGCCCCGCGTGCGACGAGATTGCGGATCTGGCTTTCCTCGACGGATGCTTCGTAGTTGGAACTGGCGACGAGCAGGGTGCTGTCGATGCTGGCCAGTGCGTCCTGAAAGGCCTGCACGCCGCGGGCAAAAATAGCGTTTTCCATGGTCGGAATAACCGCGCCATAGGTGTTGGTGCGCCGGGCGGCCAGCGCCCGCGCGCCGAAATTCGGCGTGTAGCGCAGCTTCTCAACCGCTTCCATGACGCGGGCGCGTGTCGTCTCCGTCACCTGGCCCGGATTGTTGAGGCAACGCGATACTGTGGCGGTCGAAACCCCGGCCTGCCGGGCAACATCCTCCAGCGTCGGTAATCCTGCCGTGCGGCCTTGATTGTTCATGAGGATGCTACACTCCGCAGCCTTGAGAGAGATTCCTTTCGTGATGATACCATTTCTTGAATTGTGAATGTAAGCCCTTGCATTTCGCAATGTAAGCGCTTACAAACCGTGCCGGTGACGTAAAGTCACGGGAGGAATTCATGTTCTTGGTGCTTTCGGGGCTGTCTTTCGCGGCCTTTGCCTGGAGCGTCGTCTACGGCTCTTTCACGGGCCTGTCGTTCTTCGGCGACAAGGGCGAACTCGCGCTTCTGGTCCTGACGACGCTCTTTTTCATTGTTGCAATCTTGAAGGCGGAGGCTTCGCGGGCACCGCGGGAGACGAAATCTCAAACACGCTGACTGGGAGGTAGCGCATGTCTGACAATCGTGATCTGAAATCGGCCGAGCGCCGTAATTTTCTGAAATTGACTGGAACTGGCGCCTTCACCGCCGCGGTGATGGCGGGCGCGGCGGGAACGCTTTGGTCGCAAGAGGCGGCGGCCCAGACCGCGCAGGAAGAGCGCGAGCGCGAAAAGGCCGCCGAGCACACGATGACCATTGCCAGCGCCTATGTGCTTGGTGCCTCGCGCAGCTACCCCATTCTACAGCTCGACCTCAAGGAAAACATCCAGAATGCCACGCGCGGCAAGGTCTATGTGAAGCTCGCTCCGGGTGGGCAACTCGGGGCCGGTGGAGCGCTGGTGCAGAAGGTGCAGGGTGGCACCATTCAGGCCGCGCAGCATTCGTTGGCCAATTTCGCCCCCTTCGCGCCGGCGGTGGACCTGATCAACCTGCCGTATTTCTGCGGTTCCAACCAGCGCTTCACAAATCTCGTCACCTCCGATGCCTGGAAAAACGAAGTGCATCCGAAGGTGGAGGAGAAGGGCTTCAAGCCGCTCTTCTATGTCGTGATCGATCCGCGTGTCGTCGCCATCCGCAAGGGCGGGGCGGGCGCCGTGATGTCTCCATCCGACCTCAAGGGCGTCAAGTTCCGCGTGCCCGGCTCGCAGATGCTGTCGCAATACTACCGGATGGTCGGCGCAAACCCGACGCCTGTCGCCTGGGGCGAGACGCCCTCGGCCATCAAGCAGGGCGTTGCAGATGCCCTCGATCCGGCGGTTGGCGCGCTCTATGTGTTCGGCTTCAAGGATATCCTGAGCCACGTCACCTTCACGCAGGCCGTGCCTGACAGTCAGGTCTATTCCTGTAACCTCGAATGGTTCAATGCCTTGCCGGCCGATATCCAGGAGGCAATCCTTTTCGCTTCGGAGATCACCCAGCAGCAGAACCTCGCCAAGGTACCCGCCGCGCGCAATTACGCCATGGCGGAACTGTCCAAGTCGGGTGTCGAATTTCACGCGCTAAACGATGATCAGCTTGGCGAGTGGAAGGAAACGGGCGGTTATCAGCGCAGCGAGTGGGATGGCTTCAAGACGGAGCTCGCGGGCTCCATGGAGGCCTTCAGGAAACTGGAGGAAGCCGCGGGCACCATGGGCCGTTACTACGTCCACGACGCCTGATCCCCAAACAGCCTTGCCGGCGTGGCCATCCTCCGCGCCGGCCCGGTCCGAACCGGAAATCCTTCCCGGCTGAGCCGGGAAGGCTGGCCGAACACGTCTGGTGGAAAGATGTCCCCGATGCTCAAGACGCTTGATCAAAACGCAGAAAGATGGGCCTTGCTCTTCTTCTACGTGCTGCTTGTTCTCACCATGGCAGTGGAAGTGGTGCGCCGCGAGGCGTTCGCCTTCTCCTCCATCTGGGGAGAAGAGGTAGTTCGCTACGCCTTCATCTATCTGGCGTGGATCGGCGCCGCATCGGCGGTGCGCGAGCGCGCCCACATACGCATCGACGTGATCCTTCATTATCTCGGACCGCGCGCCAAGGCGTTGATCTATATGCTGGGCGATCTCGTGATGTTCGCTGTCGCGGTGATTGCGCTTTACTGGTCTTTCGAGACGGTCGCCGTTTCCTGGAAATTCGGTTCTGTCAGCCATGGCCTTCGGGTTCCCATGGTCTGGTTCCTGATGGCCGTGCCCATCGGTTTCACCCTGATGATCGTCCGGCTCATCCAGTCCTTCATCCATGACGTCAACGCCCTTCGCACAGGCCAGCCGGTCTTCGAAGGCAACAAGCTTTTCGATTGAGGCCCCGTCATGATGTGGCAGCAACAACTCAACACGGTCGTGCTCGGCGCCGACTTTTATCTTCCGGTGATCGCGTTTGTGCTGTTATGCGCGCTTGCCGTACCGGTCTGGGCCGCAATCGGCACCTCCGCCATCCTGATGCTGTGGATGTCGGGCGCGCTGCCGCTCTCGCTGGTGGGCGAATCGCTTTTCGACGGCATCGATGCTTTCGCGCTCACCGCCATCCCGCTCTTCATCCTGACGGGCGATGTCCTGGTTCGGACCGGCCTGAGCCGAAAGTTTCTCGACGTTGCCGAGGCATTGACCTGCTGGACCAGGGGCGGCTTCGGCTCCGCCACGGTGCTGGTCTGCGGCATGTTCGCCGCGATCTCCGGTTCGGACGCGGCGGGCGCTGCCGCCGTAGGCCGCATGACCATCGACCGGCTCGTCGAAAGCGGCTATCCGCGCCCTTATGCCTGCGCCCTTGTGGCCGCCGGCGCCTGCACGGGCATCCTCATTCCGCCCTCCATCGCATACATCGTGATCGGTCTGGTGCTCGGTATTTCCGCCTCCACGCTGTTCATGGCGGCGCTCATTCCGGGGCTCGCGATCCTCGTGTCCATCCTCGTCACCAATCTGGTGATGAACAGGATCTACAGTTTCGAGGGCGCGCAGCCCATGAGCTTCTCCGAATGGCTGGGCCGTCTCCTCGCCACGCTCAAATCCGGCTGGTATGCGTTTCTGGTGCCGGGCATCATCTTCTACGGCATTTTCTTCGGGCGGCTCACGCCCACCGAGGCAGGCGCCACCGCCGTCATCGTCACCATCGTCATGGGGTTCCTGCTCGGCACGCTGAAGCTCTCTGATTTCCCCTCGATGCTCATCAGCTCCGCCAAGGTCAATGGCGTCATCCTCCCGATCATCGCCTTCTCGCTGCCGCTCGCCCAGGCGCTTGCCATCATGGGGGTTCCGCAGGGTTTCGTGGCGATGGCGACCGGTGTGTCGGACGATCCGGCCATCCTGATCATGATGATGATCCTCATCCTGATCGCGGCCGGATGCGTGATGGAGACAACCCCCAACATCGTCATTCTTGCGCCGATCCTGAAGCCCCTCGCCGACAATATCGGCATGAACGAGATCCAGTTCTGCATCATGATGATCACCGCGCTCGGCGTGGGTTTCATCACGCCGCCGCTTGGTCTCAACCTCTTTGTGGTCTCCGGCCTCACGGGCGAATCCATCCTGCGGATCGCCGTGCGCGCGGTGCCCTTCGTCTTCTTCATGCTCATCGTGGTTCTTCTGATCGCCTATGTGCCGGCGATCTCGACCACGCTTCTCCCGGACATCTACAAGTAGGAAACAGGTGAAATGGCTCGCAACTATCTGAAGAAAGCCAAGCTCTTCCCGGCATCGGATTCGACCGATGTGCGCGATACGGTCCAGAACATCCTGAACGACATCGAGACGCGGGGTGATGCGGCGGCCCTGGAGTATGCCGCGAAATTCGATCGGTACGAGGGCAACATCAAGTTGACCCGTGCCGAGATCGATGCGGCCATCGCGCTTGTTCCTGAGCAGCTCAAGCAGGACATTCGCTTTGCCCATGACAATGTGCGTCGTTTCGCGGAGGCCCAGAAATCCACGCTGAAGGATGTGGAGCTGGAAATCGTTCCGGGTCTCGTCGCCGGCCAGAAGACGATCCCCGTGCGTACGGCTGGCTGCTACATCCCCGGTGGTCGTTACAGCCACATCGCGTCCGCCATCATGACCGTGACGACGGCCAAGGTCGCGGGCTGCGAGAACATCATCGCCTGCTCGCCGCCGCGTCCGGGTGTCGGCATCGCGCCGGCCATCGTCTTCGCGGCCGATCTTTGCGGCGCCGACACGATCCTGGCGCTGGGTGGCGTTCAGGGCATCGCGGCGATGGCGTTCGGCCTCTTCGACCTGCCGAAAGCCGACATTCTGGTCGGTCCCGGCAATCAGTTCGTCGCCGAAGCCAAGCGTATCCTTTTCGGTCGCGTGGGCATCGATATGTTTGCCGGTCCCACTGACAGCCTGATCCTGGCCGACGGCAAGGCCGATCCGGAGATCGTCGCCGCCGATCTCGTGGGGCAGGCCGAGCATGGTTATAACTCGCCGGTGTGGCTGGTTACCGATTCCGAGCCGCTGGCCCGCAAGGTGCTCGACCTCGTGCCGCAGCTGATCGCTGCCTTGCCGGAATTGAACGGCAAGAACGCGGAAGCCGCCTGGCGCGACTATGCCGAGGTGATCGTCTGTGCCGACCGTGAGGAAATGGCGGCTACCGCCGACGATTACGCGCCGGAGCATCTTACCGTGCAGGCCGATGATCTCGACTGGTGGCTGGGGCGACTCAAATGCTACGGCTCGCTCTTTCTGGGGGAGGAGACCACGGTTGCATTCGGCGACAAGGCTTCCGGCCCCAATCACGTGCTGCCGACCTCAAAGGCCGCGAATTACACCGGCGGTCTGTCGGTCCATAAATACATGAAGATCGTCACCTGGCAGCGCGCGACGGTCGAGGGATCGAAGCCCATCGCGGAAGCCACAGCGCGCATTTCCCGCCTTGAGGGCATGGAGGGCCATGCCCGCACAGCCGATATTCGCCTGAAGAAATATTTCCCCGATGAGACGTTCAACCTGACTGTGGCCGATGGAGCGGGCGCATGAGCGCACCCTCTCCACAAAAGCTGTTTGACCTTTCAGGCCGCGTCGCCTGCGTGACTGGCGCAAGCTCGGGCCTTGGGCGACGCGCGGCCGATGTGCTGCTTGCCGCAGGCGCGAGCGTGGTGGGGGTTGCCCGCCGCGAGGCGGCATTGGCCGGGTGGGCCAAGGCGGCCGGCGAGAAGGCCGGCTATGTCGTTGCCGATCTGGATGACCCGACTGCGATGGAAGCCGTGGCCGGCAAGGTGCGGGCGGTGTTCGGCGCGCCGGACATCCTCGTCAATGCGGCTGGCATCAACACGCGTGAAGCCGCCGATGATGTGACGGCCGCCGGCTGGAACACCACCCTCAACCTCAACCTGTCGACGCCGTTCTTTCTTGCCAGGGCTTTCGCTGACGACATGAAGGCGAAGGGCTGGGGGCGCATCGTCAACTTTGCATCGCTGCAAAGCTATCGCGCGTTTCCCTCCAGCATCGCCTATGGCGCAAGCAAGGGCGCGGTCGCTCAGCTCACCCGTGCCATGGCGGAGGCCTGGTCGTCCCATGGCATCACCGCCAATGCGGTGGGTCCCGGCTTTTTCCGCACCGAGTTGACGGCTGTTGTCTTTTCCGAACCCGAGCGGGCTGCGCGCAATGCGGCGCAAACCTGCATCGGCCGCAATGGCGAGCCGGAGGACATGGATGGCCCCATGCTGTTCCTGTGTTCGGATGCCAGCGCCTATGTCACGGGGCAGGTTCTGATGATCGATGGCGGGTTCACGGCAAAATGAAAGCACTGGTCTATACAGGCTCGAAGGGCCTCGATTACCGCGAGGTCGCAGACCCCGTGGCGGGCACGGGCGAGAGCCTTGTGCGTATTGAAAGCGTCGGTATTTGCGGCTCGGACATGCACGCCTATCTGGGGCATGACGAGCGCCGTCCGGCCCCATTGATCCTTGGCCATGAAGCTGCCGGCAGCGTGGTCGCGGGTGCTGGAATGGGAAGACGCGTCACCATCAACCCACTGGTCACCTGCATGCGCTGCGAGGCGTGCCGCTCCGGCCGCGAAAATCTCTGCGCATCGCGTCAGATCATCTCCATGCCGCCGCGCGAGGGTGCGTTTGCGCAGCTCGTGGCCATTCCCGAGCGCAATCTGGTCGATGTGCCGGACCATGTGGATTTCGACAGGGCGGCCCTGGCCGAGCCTCTGGCCTGCGGCTGGCATGCGGTCAAGCAGGGAGAACGCGCGCTCGATCGCCCCTTGTCGCAGGCGCGTGTCCTGGTGCTGGGGGCTGGCGCCATTGGTGTAGGCGCGGGGCTCGCGCTTGCCGCGCGCGGGGCAGGCACGATTGTGCTTTCCGAGCCGCATGCGGGACGGCGTGCATTCGCCTGCGAGCGCATCGGCCTTGATGCGCGCGATCCTGCCGAACTTTCAGGCGAAGGTGCCTTCGATCTGGTGGTCGATGCCGTGGGTTTTGCTGCGACCCGCGCGCAGGCTTGCGACGTGGTGCGTCCTGGCGGTGTCATCGTGCATATCGGTCTGGGTTCGGCTGAAGGCGGTCTCGACATTCGTCGCATGACCCTTCAGGAAATCACGTTCATCGGGACTTACACCTACACGATGGAGGATTTCCGGGAGACCGCCGCCGCCATTTTCGATGGCCGGTTGGGCGCGCTCGACTGGATCGAGACACTGCCATTGGCCGATGGCGCGCAGGCGTTCGGCGATCTTCTCGCTGGCCGGGTCAGCGCACCCAAGATCGTCCTGAAACCGCAGAATGATTGACGGCGAAAAGGCGCGTGGCGGCATGGCTGCCCGCGTCGCTCCTTTGGTTCTAGAGTGGCAGAAGCCCATTCGTCTTGAAGCTGCGCATGGCGAAATTGGTGCGGATATCGCGAATGGCCGGAAGCGATAAAAGACGGCGTAAAACCGTGTTTTCATACGCTGCCATGTCCTTCACCACCACTTCCAGAAGATAATCGTGTTCGCCGGAGACAAGATGGCAGGCCACCACTTCGGGCATGGCAAGCGCGGCTTCCACGAACGCGTCGGAATTTTCGGCAGAATGGCGTTCGACACGAATTCCGGCAAAGATCGTCATCGGCATTCCAGCCGCTGCCCGATCGATGCTCGCGCGGTAGCCTTCGATCACGCCCGCTGCTTCCAGCATCTTTACACGCCGCGAGCAGGGCGAAGGTGAAAGCCCGACCCGCTCGGCCAGCTCGATATTGGGAATCCGCGCATCCGCCTGCAATTCGCGAAGGATCTTGAGGTCGATTGCGTCCAATGTCATTTTGGCAGGATTGCTCATCATTATCGCCGAAATCTATCAGTTCTGCCAAAAATCTATCCCTGTAATGCTGTCTTTGGCAAGTTTGCCGAAAGGAATGGGGCTAATCTTCGTGCAAAGGAGAACCCCATGCAGAAGACATCTCACAAACCCGGCTTTGCCACCCGCGCCATCCACCACGCCTATGATCCGTCTCTTTATCACGGCGCGCTGAACCCGCCCGTCTTTCTCACCTCGACATTCGGCTTCGACAACGTCCAGACCGGCGCTGACCGCTTCGCCGGCGAGGCGGAGGGGTTCATCTACAGCCGGGTGGGCAATCCCACCGTCAGCATTCTGGAAAGCCGGCTTGCCTCGTTGGAGGAAGGTGAGGCGGCGCTTGCCACCTCGTCGGGCATGGGCGCCATCACGGCGGTGATCTGGAGTCTTGTGAGCAGTGGTGACGAAATCCTGGCCGACAAGACCCTTTATGGCTGCACCTTTGGCCTGCTGGAACACCATATTCACCGCTTCGGGATCACCGCGCGCTTTGTCGATATGACCGATCCGGAAAACTTACGTGCGGCGATCTCTCCTCGCACGCGCATGGTCATCACGGAAACCCCGTCCAATCCCAACATGCGCCTTGCAGACATCGCCGCTGCCGCTGAAATCTGCCGGCAGGCGAATGTGCTCCTGGTTGTCGACAACACCTATTGCACGCCCTATCTCCAGCGGCCGCTCGGCCTTGGTGCCGATATCGTCGTTCACTCCGCGACCAAATATCTCGGGGGGCATGGCGACCTGATCGCCGGGGCCGTAGTTGCGAGCCGCGAGCATATCGACCTCATCCGTTCCACTGGCATCAAGGAACTGAATGGAGCCTGCATTTCCGCATTCGATGCGTTTCTCGTTCTGCGAGGCCTGAAGACGCTCAATCTGCGCATGGATCGTCATTGCGCGACGGCAGCGCGCCTCGCGCATGATCTGGAGGCGCATCCCGCCGTCGAGCGCGTCTTCTATCCGGGTCTGGAAAGCCACCCGCAAAAGGCGCTGGCCGAACGGCAGATGCGGGCCATGGGCGGTATGATCGCGCTGGAATTGAAGGGTGGCCTGTCTGCCGGTCGCGCTTTCATGGATGGTGTCCGCCTTGCAACCCGTGCTGTGAGCCTCGGCGACGCCGAAACTCTTATCCAGCATCCCGCCAGCATGACCCACGCCACCTATTCGCCCGAAGAGCGGGCAAAGCACGGCTTTACGGATGGCCTCATTCGTCTGTCCGTGGGGCTGGAGGAGTATGAGGATATCCGCAATGACCTCCTCGGCGCCCTGAACCGTTTGGGCAATGCGGCAACGGCCACGCACCCTGCCGCCACGCGGGACAGCGTCCACGCCTAGCCCTTGCAGCCGCTCGGGAGCGATCGAGGTCCCATAAACACCGGAAAACAAGAGGAACGCCGGAGCGCAAAAGCGCTTCCGGCGTTCTGGATTGTCAAACCGACGGGATTCTGGGTCGGCCGGGAGGGGCCGTTCAATCCATCCGGCCGCGCTTCGCCTCCGTCGGGCATGCGGATGGCGCGCAACTTATCCAGAAGGAGTTTTGCAAACCGTCTGGACAATCCTGATTTGAGTCGATAACGTAATGGTATTACGTTACTATATTGAATGGTGCTCCATGTCCCCACGCTTATCTCTCCCGCTTTTTTCTGCTTCGCTGGCGGCTCTGTCGCTGGCAGGCACGCTCATGGCCGCGCATGCCGATGATACGGTCGAGGCCTGGCGCCTTTTCGTTTCCGATCAGGAAGCGGGCAAGGTGACCGCTATCGACGCGAAAACCGGCAAGACGCTGGGTGTCTTCCCGCTCAAGGGCTACGCCACCCATCTTGTGCCCAGTGACAGCGGCGCCACCGTCTTTGCCGTGCAGATGGATCACGATGTGGTTGATGTGCTGAAGAGCGGTGTTCACCTTACCGATCACGGTGAGCACAGGGACGTGGAACTGGAGGATCCGGCCCTGCTTCCTGTTCGCCAGGAAGGCGGGCGTCCGGTTCATGCCGTCATGCATGGCGATGAGATCCTGCAATTCTTCGACCGCGACGGCGAAGCGCGTGTCCTGAGCGAAAAGGCGCTTCTGGAAGGCAAGACCGAATACGATGTCGTCAAGGTCGCGGCCCCGCACCACGGCGTTGCTGTCCCCATGGGCAAATACACGCTGGTTTCGGAGCCCAACCTGGATGTTGGGACGAAAGAGGGGGAGCTTCCGCCGCGCCTTGGCCTCAAGGTGCTTGATGCCGAAGGCGGGCAGGCGGGCGATGTGGCCGCTTGCACCGGCCTTCATGGCGAGGCTTCCTCGGCGGGCCTTGTGGCTTTCGGCTGCGAGGAGGGGGTGCTGATCGTGCGTCCCAATGGTGAGAAGGCCCCCGTGCCCGAAATGATCGCCTATGGCGACGAGATGCCTGAAGGCCGCGTTGGCACGCTGCTGGGCGGGAAGGCAATGCAGTTCTTCCTGGGCAATTACGGCGAGGACAAGATCGTCGTCATCGAACCCTCCAGCGAAGAGCCTTTCCGGCTTGTCCAGTTGCCGGTGCGCCGCGTTGATTTCGCCCTCGACCCGGCAAAGGTGAAGCTTGCCTACGTCTTCACCGAGGATGGTCGCCTTAACGTTCTGGATGTATTGACGGGTGAAATCCTCCGTTCGGCCTCCATCACCGAGCCCTACAGCAAGGATGGGCATTGGCGCGATCCGCGTCCGCTTCTTGCCGTCATGGGCAATTCCATCGCGGTCAGCGATCCGCGCAAGGGGCTTGTGCGCATTCTTGATGCGGACAGCCTGAAGGAAACGCGCGCAATCCCCGTCGAAGGCCTGCCTTTCAATGTGGTTGCCATTGGCGGTTCGGGCGTGCGCCACTGAAGCTTGAAGGTTTTTCAGGACAGGATTCTCGAGGCCGGCGCCAATCGCGCCGGCCTTTTCCTTATCGGGTTCATCCCTCGGGCAGCACCACGGAAAGGCTGACGAGGCCGCGATAGAATCCGATCAGTGAGGTAACGTAACGGTCGCTGCCTTCGCCGACATGCAGGAGAAAGCCTGCCTCCTCAGGCAGCATGTCCGCATTGTCTGCAATCACCAGTGCGCCGGGCCGCAACCGATCCTCCAGCATCAGCAACACGTCGAAATAAAGCTCTTTCGCCCCGTCCAGGAACAAAAGGTCTATGGGCGCGCTGACTGCGGCGAGCGTTTCGCGCGCATCTCCCGCCATCACCCGTGCCGAGCCTGAAAGTCCGGCCTCCGCCAGATTGGCATTGGCCCTGGCGGCTTTGCTGGCGTGATACTCCGACCCCGTAACATGGCCGCCCGTGTCTGCCGCCGCGGCTGCCAGATAGAGCGTCGAGATGCCGAACGAACTGCCGAATTCCACTATGTTCTGCGCGTTGATCGAACGGGCGCTGGCATATAGGAACCGGCCCGTCGCCGGACCCACCGAAAGATACTGCGTCAGATGGAGTTCCGAGATGCGAAAATCATGCTCATGGGCCGGAAATTCTCCCTCCGCTTTCTGTTTGCTCCGGTACGCATCGCGCAAGGCGCGCGCCGCCTGATGCTCCCGCTTCAATATGGCCACGACATTTGCGCGGTGAAGGGTGCAACTCATGATGTCTCCTGAGCGGATCGGGTAGAAATTGGGAAAGCAGAAAAGGGGCGGTCAGTCCAAAGGCCGGGCGGGAGCACGGGCGGGTGGCGCTTGGCAGAAGCAATGCTTGGGCGGAAGGTTTATGCCGGCAGCGACCCATTCGCGGGTCACAGGGTATGAAAACATGAAAAATTCCCGGTCTGCTGTCTCTTCGCCGCGCGAAACTTGATTGCTTGTTTGCCGCCAGGGGCTGCTGTATTCAGTTATTTAATATGACATTGAGAGTCAAATTAAAGACGATGTCCGCACAGCCGATTTTGGCTTGGAGCGTCGAGCCGGGTTTTGATGTCAGAAAGGACTGCGCCCACGCCACGTTGAGGGGAATTCGTCGCTGTGATGCCCATGCCTGACGGAAGATGACGTTCGGGGCAGGTATTGCGCGAGCGATGCCCCACCGCAGCCGGGATATCGATCAAGAAAGGAAATCGACGTGAGCAGATACACGGCACAGGCGCTGGTCGCGCTACCCGATCCCGAAGCGGTTCTGGCCCCGCTTTGCGAACACCTGACGGAGCATGGCGCGTCCCTTTCACAGGAAGGAAGCGCCCGCATTATCCGTTTTGAAAAGGGCGAGGCGCGTTTCCGGCTGCAAGGCAGGGCCGCCCGCATCGATCTTGAGGCGGGCGATGTGGAGGCGCTCTATTTCCTGCGGCTGAATGTGTCGGCGCATCTTGTGGAATATGCTCCTGAAGCTGCTTCGCTGATCGAATGGAAGGGCGATGGTAATGACTTCAAGCGTCCCCTGAATTTCCATGTTCTTGAAGTCGTGCGGACGGTCGGGATTGCGCCGCACATGCGCAGGATCACCTTTGCCGGCGAAAATCTGGTTCGTTTCGCTCCGATGGCGGCGCTGCATCTCAATTTGCTTGTTCAGCGCCCCGAATGCGAAGAACCTCAATGGCCGATGGTCGGGCAGAACGGTCTCATGCAGTGGGCAAAGCCCGAGCTTCGCCCGTGGTTTCGCAAATACACGGTGCGCGCGCTCGATCTGCAAGCCGGTACGATGGACATCGATTTCGTGATCCACGAGGATGCAGGCCCCGGCTCGGATTTCGCGCTGAAGGCGAAGCCGGGCGATCTGGTCGGCGTTGCGGGACCTGGCGGGGGAGGGGTGCGCGAGGCGCAATGGTATCTGTTCGCAGGGGACGAGACGGCTCTTCCTGCGATTTCGCGCATGCTTGAGCATTTACCCGCAACCGCACGCGGCAGGGCGTTTATCGAAGTGCAGGATGAGCGGGAAATCCAGCCTCTGGGAACACGCTCGGCGATTGAGGTTGAATGGCTCCTGCGTGGCGACGCTGAAGCCGGAACGACCACGCTTTTGGCGGATGCCGTGCGTGCCGTCGATTTCCCGACGGAAGGCACGTCTGTCTTTGCCTGGGCCGGGTGCGAGTTTGACGCATTCAGGGCGATCCGCACGCATCTGCGCGAGGATCGCGGCCTGGGCAAGAAGGAGCATCTGGTCGTCGCTTACTGGCGGCGCGGCCAGAGCGAAGATGAAGTGCGCCGCGCCTGAGGGCCTCGGATGCAGGCGAAGGCCGCCGGCATCCCTGAAGCCGCGCAGCAAAAAAGGGCGGGGCAAAGCGCCCCGCTTTTTTCGGTCAGGTAGAGATTTCGACATGCACGAAGGGCTTCGGCGGAAGCAACGCTCAATGCCTGAAAAGGCACTATGGCAAGATCGGGAACTTACGTCTGCGGCATCGCCGTCGGCATTCCGTCGGCCACGGCGAAACGCATCGTCACGATTGCATTGCTCTGGCGGCCGAATTGCCCCTCTGGGAAAAGAGGCGGGGCGAGGGAAAAGCGAAGTTCTTAATCGGTACGGTTCGGGGTGTGCGTGAACCGGATGAGCCGCGAAATGCGATCCGCGGCGGCCGTCACCATGGGGGCTGTTTTTGCTGCCGTTTCGTTTGGCATCCGTGATGCCGGGGCCGCGAGGTTCAAGACAGCGATGACCTTCTGATCGTGTGAAAAGACGGGGGCGCTTATCGAGACGAGTTCGCCGTTCAGTTCGCCACGGCTGATGGCAAAGCCCTGCGCGCGAATCTGCGCAAGCTTTTCCTCGAGCACATGCCGTTCAGTGATCGAATTGGCAGTGTAACGCGGCAGTGGCGCGCTCAGAAAAGGCTCCTGCTCCTCCGCGCTCATATAGGCGAGGAAGATTTTGGCGGAGCCGGCGTAGAAGGTGCCTCTCTGTCCCACGACGGAATGGACGCGCACCGCCCGCTCCGGCTCCCAGCGCGAGACACAAAGAGATTCGGCACCATCCCGAATGCGCAGTTGAATCGTTTCCTGCGTCGCACTGCCCAGATCGAACATGACGGGCTCGGCAATCTGCACGAGATCGAATTGACCTCGCGCTGCAGCACCGAGCAAAAGCGTGGCAAATCCAATTCGATAGGTTTTGCCGTCACTCCCTCGGGAAACCAGGTTGCGCGCCTCGAGCGTCTTGATCATGCGGAATATCCGCTGCCTGCTGCCGCCGACCTTGCGGGCGACATCCGCCATCGACAATCCGGGCTCGTCAGCAATCGCCTGCAATACATCGATGGCGCAATCGACCGCCTCGATCCGGTAGTTTCCCTCCTTGCTGCCGTCCTCTAGCGCCAATGCCGCTCTCCTCATGCTTCACAATGACATGCCCCGGCCCGCTTGTAGAGAGCGGAACGGAATCAAGCAAACGCGCGTGTTGTAACGTAGAATGTTACAAGTATCAATAGCGTTGACTAAAATGGCTTCCTATGCACTTAATTGTGAGCAGGCAGACGAGGCGGGGAGGCCGACAGGTTGTCCCATCGCATGCGAAAGGCCGGCGAAACGAGGCGGTAACAGTGATCATGACGAGCGAGATTGCGGTGACAACACCAGTGTCGGGTACAGACGAAAACGGCCTTTGCGGCCTCAAAAGCCAGGTCAACGGCGGCCGCATGATGGAGACTTTGCGTCATCTCTCCGGCTTCGTGAAAATGGCGGGAACCGCTTCCGAGCGCGAAAGCCTCGAGGGTCTGCGGGCGAAGCTCGCCGATCTCGGCTTCACCGTTTCGCTGATCGAGCACGATGCCTATATCAGCATTCCGGGGGAAGCTTCCCTGCACTTCGATGCACGCGATCATGTCTGCATCACCCATTCCATGGCGGTCGCGACAGGTCCCGGTGGCCTGACGGCTCCGCTGATCGACGCCGGGACGGCGAAACCCTCCGAGCTTTCCGGACTACAGGTCGCGGGCAAGATCGTCCTCGTCGACGGTATCGCTACGCCTGAAGTGTCCCGCATCCTCTCCACGCTTGGCGCCGCCGGCATCATCCATGTCAGCCCGCACGAACACATCCACGAAATGTGCATCTCACCGATCTGGGGAAGCCCATCGATCACGACGATGCGGAATCTCCCCTCCTGTGCCGTGATCTCCGTTTCGGAACAGACAGGTGCGGAAATCAGGGAACGGTTGAACGCGGAAGGTGGCGACACGGAGCAGGCGACCATTCACGCGCAAGTGGACACCGGCTGGCGCAAGACGCCGCTTCTCGTCGCGGAGATGGATGCCGAGGCCGCAGACCCGCAGAATACGCCTTTCGTACTTCTTTCCGGTCATCACGACACCTGGCACTACGGCGTCATGGACAATGGTTCGGCCAATGCCACCATGGTCGAGATCGCCGGTCTGGCAGCCTCCCGTCGCCGGCAGTGGAAACGCGGGCTGCGGATCTGCATCTGGTCGGGTCATTCTCAAGGGCGTTACTCGGGTTCGGCCTGGTATGCCGATGAGAACTGGGCCGACTTCAACAAACGGTGCGCGGCCCATGTCAATATCGACAGTCCCGGCGGCATCGGCGCTGAAAATCTGCGCAATACCGGTGTCATGAGCACGTTGCGCCCGCTTGCCGCCCGCGCGATCCTGGACGGCACCGGACAGGTGCTCGCCGGCAAACCCAAGGTTCGCTCGGCGGATGAATCGCTGCAGGGTATCGGCGTGCCGTCGATGTTCGGGTCGCTCAGCGGCCAGGTTCTGGACCCCGCCAGCAAAATGCGCAATGCGCTCGGCTGGTGGTGGCATACACCCGAGGACCTCATCGACAAGATCGATGAGGCCAATCTCGTCCGTGACGCCAAGATCGTCTTGGAATGCCTTTGGCGGCTCCTGAGCGATGACGTGCTTCCGATCGATGTTTTTGCGCCGATCGACAGTCTCCGCAGTGAGCTTTTCGGGTTGCAGGAAAGCCTTGGTGACCGGTTCGACCTGAAGCCGCTGCTGGCGAAACTGGAAGAGACCGAAGATCGTCTGCGCAAGCTTCTCGAAAAGACGGACCCTATCGAAACCAACAGTGCGATTATGCGCGCTTCGCGTGAATTGGTCCTTCTTGAGCACAGTCATGGCGACCGGTTCGTCCACGAACCCGCGCTCAATTTGCCGGCGTGGCCGGTTCTCGAGCCGCTTCGCGCACTCGCGGCGGCCGCGCCCGACACCGACATCTTCCGTTTTGCCAAAGTCGATGCGGTGCGCGCCCGCAACCGCATTGGCTGGCACATCGATCGCATTGCCCATGGCGCTGCGTAGCTTCAGGCGGGCAGAGATCCGCAGTTCATAGAACCGAATAATAAGGGGAAATCGATATGAAACTCAAAACTACCGTGCTCGCCACGCTGATGACCGGCCTCATGCTGACTTCTGCGCCGGCCAAGGATCTGATCATCGGCATGAAGGCAGCCGTCGACAACGCCGATCCTCACCAGCTTTATACGCCCAACCGGAACGTCGATCTTCAGGTCTACGAACCGCTGGTCTATCAGGATCGCTATCTCAAGCCTGTTCCCTGGCTCGCGACCTCCTGGACACCCGTCGATGATACGACCTGGGAGTTCAAGTTGCGCGAAGGCGTCAAGTTCTCCGATGGAACACCCTTTACCGCCGAGGACGTCGTCTTTTCCCTCAACCGTGGAATAACCATCAAGGGATTGAGGACCTATATCGGCTATCTCAAGGACATTGCTTCGGTCGAAGCCAAGGATGACCATACTGTCATTATCAAGACCAAGGCGCCCACCTCCCTGTTGCCCTGGAACCTCACGTCCATCGGCATGGTTTCCGCCAAGGCTGCCAAGGATGCGACCGAAGAGGATTTCAACGGCGGAAGTGCCGCCGTGGGAACAGGTCCTTATCGCTGGATCAAGTGGACGCCGGGCGACCGTGTGGTTCTTGAGAAGAACCCCGGTTACTGGAATGGCGTGGAGCCGTGGGACAAGGTGACCTTCCGCTTTATCGCGGACGACAGCGCGCGTGTCGCTGCGCTGCTTTCCGGCGATGTGGACGTCATCGACCAGGTCCCGGGCAACCTGACCCGGCAGATTTCGGAGAACGACAAGACGAGCCTCGTCGAAGACACATCGGTGTTCAACGTCTACCTTTCCTTCGACAGGGGCCGCGCCGACTCGCCTTTCATCAAGGCAAAGGATGGCTCCCCCCTCAAGGAGAATCCCTTCAGCAACCCCGATGTGCGGGAGGCGGTCAACATCGCGCTCAACCGCGAAGGTCTGGCCGAACGCATCATGCACGGTGCGGCGGTCGCCACCGGCCAGTTGGCGCCGGAGGGGATGCAAGGCTATGTCCCGTCCCTGGAGGTTCCCGAATATAACCCGGCCAAGGCGAAGGAACTGCTGGCCAAGGGAGGATATCCCGATGGCTTCGCGATCACAATTCATTGCTATAACAACCGTTTCACGGGCGATGCACAGACCTGTCAGGCTGTTGCGGCAATGCTGACGGCAATCGGCATACAAACCACCGTCGAGGCGATGCCGACCTCGGTTTTCTTCAAGCGGGCCCGTGCCAACGAGTTCTCGTTGTTCATGATCATGTACGGCACCCCGACCGGCAGCACGACCAATATGGTCACCACGGTGCTGCAGACCGCCGACAAGGAGAAGGGGGTCGGCGCCAACAACGCCAATCTCTATTCCAATCCGGAAATGGATGAACTCATCACTCAGTCCCAGTCCAGTTTCGACGACAAGGAAAGTGAAGAGCTTTTGAAGAAGGCAACGGAGGTGGCGATGAAGGATCATGGTCTGCTGCCGCTTTTCTTCCTGAAATCGACTTGGGGCGTTCGCAAGGGATTGACCCTCGAACCGCGGGGCGACGGTTTCACCATGGCGCGCAATATCCGCGAGCAGTGACCGGTCCGGCGCGGGGTCCTGGCTTCAGCCGCTTCCGTTCGAAGCAGGAGCCGCGCCACATCGACAGGCGGAGCATGCGGCGTTCGTACGAATGTCTGCATGTTCCGACCTGCACACGACAGATAATCGCAACCCGGATTTTCGGCGTCCCTGCCATGCAGGGCCGACTGCGCGCAGCGTATGGACGACAATGACAATGGAACTTGATGGCTCCGCGGCAATCCGCGCCCAAAACCTCTACGACATCGGTCACACAGCGATTTTCGCCTGCAAGGCCGATCCGCGCTTTCACTATTGCCTCTATGTCCCGCCGGCGATTGCGACAAATGAGACAGTCGATCTTGTTGTGGCGGTGCACGGGACGGGCCGCACGTCCTTCATGGAATTCCGCGATGGATTCTCCGAATTCGGACGCTGGAAGAACTGCGTGATCCTTTGCCCGATATTTCCGGTCGGCGTCAGAGGGGATGGGGCCCGGTCCGGCTATAAATACATGCAGGAAGGAGACATCCGCTACGACCGGATTCTCCTTGATATGGTTGAGGAAATTTCCGTCAAATACAGCCGCGACTGGAAGAAGTTCGCCATTTTCGGCTTTTCCGGCGGCGGCCATTTCGCCCATCGCTTCGCCATCCTGCATCCCGGCAGGCTCTGGGCCGCATCCATCGGCGCACCGGGGTCTGTGACACTTTTGAATCCCGAGCGCGACTGGTGGGTCGGTACTGCCGATCTCAGGCAGCGTTTCGGCATCGAATTCGACGCGGCGCAGCTTTCCAGTGTTCCTGTTCATATGATTGTCGGCGGCGCGGACCTGGAAACCTGGGAAATCACGCACAAGCCCGGCTCCGCCTACTGGATGGAAGGCGCAAATGATGCCGGCTCCACCCGGCCCGAGCGTCTGGAAAGTCTCAAACGCTCGTTCGAGGCCGCAGGGGTGAACGTGCGCATGGACGTCCTTCCCGGCGTATCCCACGACCGAATGAAAACGCTCGACAAGGTCAAGGACTTCCTTGCTGGCGCGCTTGATCAACATCGCCGGAACAGCGATCCAGGTCTACAATCCGGCCCGCAACCTGCCTCCGACCGCCGGGCCCTTGGCTGACGGCTCGAACGGAGATCGAAAAGGAAACGACCATGGCTCTCTGGCTCGGACGACGATTGTTCCAGGCATTGCTCGTCATCATCGCCATGACGGTGATCGTGTTCATTGGCGTCAATGTGATTGGCAATCCCGTTGACATTCTTATCTCGCCGGATGCGACCCAGGCGGAGCGGCTGCGCCTCATCCAGTCGCTTGGCCTCGATCAGCCGCTTTACATCCAGTATTTCGAATTCGTGAAAAGCGCCCTTCGAGGCGATCTCGGCGACAGCTACGTCTACAACCGGCCCGCCCTCCAGATCATCCTGGAGCGCTTTCCTGCCACCTTGGAACTGGCAATGAGCGCCATGGTGCTCTCCGTGGTGATCGGCATTCCACTTGGTCTTTATGCCGGACTGCGCTCGGAGGGGTGGCTGGCCAAGACCCTGATGGCCGGAAGCATTCTCGGATTCTCGCTTCCGACATTCTGGGTCGGCCTGATCCTGATCATGGTCTTCGCGGTCGAGTTGAGCTGGCTTCCCTCGAGTGGCCGCGGAGAAACCGTGGAGATACTGGGCATCGGCTGGTCGTTTCTGACGGTCGACGGCCTGCGTCATCTTTTGCTGCCGGCAATCAACCTGTCACTCTTCAAGACCGCGCTCGTCATGCGCCTGACCAGGGCCGGTGTCCATGAGGTCCTGCCGCAGGACTACATCCGTTACGCCCGCGCCCGCGGCCTCAGGGAAAGACGTGTCATCTTTGTGCACGTCCTCAAGAACATCATGATCCCCGTCATCACGATTCTCGGCCTCGAATTCGGCTCGATCATTGCCTTCTCTGTTGTAACCGAGAGCATTTTCGCATGGCCCGGTACCGGCAAGCTCATCGTGGACAGCATCAATGTTCTCGATAGGCCGATCATAATCGCCTACCTGATAATGATCGTCATCGTGTTCATCGTCATCAACCTCGTCGTCGACCTGACATACACATTTCTCGATCCGCGCGTGCGGCTGAGCACGAAGGGAGGCGCATGATGACCGATCTCTATGAGCCGGATATCGAACCGGTCGTTTTTTCCTCTCCCGAAAGGCCTTGGAAGCGCCTCATGCGCGATTTCCTGAAATCGTGGGTCGCGGCCTGCGCGCTTGCGGTCCTCGCGCTCATCGTGCTGGTGGCGATTCTCGCGCCTGTGATTGTGCCCCAGAACCCCTACGACCTGATGCAACTGAATATCATGGACGGACTGTTGCCTCCCGGCACGCCTGCCTCCAGCGGCGAATATGTCCACCTGCTCGGTTCGGACGACCAGGGACGCGACATGCTCTCCGGCATCATATATGGACTGCGCATCTCGTTGACGGTCGGGGTGGTCTCGGCTGTCGTCGCGGCGCTGATCGGTGCCTCGCTCGGCCTTCTTGCCGCATATGCGGGCGGGCGCGTTGAAAACCTGATCATGCGGCTGGTCGACCTGCAGCTTTCCTTTCCCTCGATCCTCGTCGCTCTGATGATCCTGGCCTTTCTCGGCAAAGGTGTCGGAAACGTGGTGCTGGCGTTGATCATCGTGGAATGGGCTACCTATGCCCGAACGGCGCGCGGCACCGCACTCGTCGAAAGTCGCCGCGAGTATATCGAGGCAGCGTCCTGTCTCGGTGTCCCGTCCTACCGAATTATCTTCCGCCATCTCCTGCCCAACTGCCTTCCGCCGCTGGTTGTCATCGCCACCGTGCAGATCGCCCGCGCGATCGCGCTTGAAGCAACGCTTTCTTTCCTGGGGCTGGGCGTTCCAGTCACCGAACCCAGCCTCGGACTGCTGATCGCCAATGGTTACAAATACATCCTGTCCGGACAGTACTGGATGAGTTTCTATCCCGGTATCGCACTGCTGATCACCATCGTCGCCATCAACCTCGTCGGTGATCGTCTCCGTGACGTCTTCAATCCGAAAGGGCGCGGATAATGGCGGCCAATGTATCGCAGCTTGTTCAGGACGCTGAGCCCCTCATCTCGATCCGGGGACTTGAAACCTCGTTTTTGGTCAATGGCGCGTGGAAGAAGATCGTCAAGAACGTCTCTTTCGACATCGGTCGTAGCGAAACGGTCGCAGTTGTTGGCGAGTCCGGTTCCGGCAAGAGCGTCACCGCCATGTCGATCATGCAATTGCTACCGAAATCGACGAGCCGCATCGAGGGCACGGTCGATTTCGGGGGGCGCAACCTGCTGGCGCTGACGGGCGACGAGATGCGCAGGATCAGGGGCAACGAGATCGCCATGATCTTTCAGGAAACGAGCCTCAATCCGGTCTATACGATCGGCTTCCATATGATCGAGACTTTGCGCCAGCATCGCGACATCTCGCGCGAGCAAGCCCGGAAAGAAGCGATCGCACTTCTGGAGCGGGTTCGCATTCCGTCGGCTGAAAAGCGTCTCGACGACTATGCGCACCAGTTTTCCGGCGGCATGCGTCAGCGCGTGATGATCGCCATTGCCCTTGCCTGTAAACCGCGGTTGCTGATCGCCGATGAGCCGACCACCGCTCTCGACGTCACGATTCAGGCCCAGATCCTCAGTCTGATCAAGGAACTGCAGGATGAGGTGGGCATGTCAGTGATGTTCATCACCCATGACATGGGCGTGGTCGCCGAAATTTCAGACCGGACCGTGGTGATGTACCATGGCGAAGCCGTCGAAACGGGTACCACGCCACAGATTTTTGCGGCCCCGAAACAGCCCTATACCAAAGCGTTGCTTTCGGCTGTTCCGCATCTTGGGGAGATGAAGGCGCGACGTCTGCCCATGCGGTTTCCGGTCGTCGACAAGAAGACCGGCGAGGCCTTCCCCATTCCGGACACGCCCGACACCGTCGGCAAGGAAGAGCGGCCGTTGCTGAGCGTGAAGAACCTCGTCAAGAGGTTCGATATCAATGGCGGTTCGCTGGGCGGATTGACCGGACGCGTTCACGCCGTGGAAAATGTATCGTTCGACATCCGTGACGGGGAGACACTTTCGCTCGTCGGTGAATCCGGTTGCGGCAAGTCGACCACGGGCCGCGCGATCCTGCGTCTCATCGAACCGACCTCCGGGACCGTGATGATGGGCGACACGGACATGGCCAGGCTGGGCCGTTCGCAACTGCGTGACATGCGCAGGCGCGTGCAGATGATATTTCAGGATCCCGCGACCAGCCTCAATGCGCGCATGACGATCGGTGATGCGATTGCCGAACCATTTCTCGTGCACAAGCTCGGAACGCGGCGCGAAGCCCGCGAGAAAGTCGCCGACCTTCTCAACCGCGTCGGTCTGAACCCGGACATGGCGCCACGTTACCCGCATGAATTCTCCGGCGGACAGCGCCAGCGCATCAGTATTGCACGCGCCCTAATTCTGGGGCCGCGCCTCATTGTCGCCGATGAATCGGTTTCCGCGCTCGACGTCTCGGTCAAGGCGCAGGTCATCAACCTTATGCTCGACCTTCAGCAAAGCATGGGTTTGGCCTATCTCTTCATCTCCCACGACATGGCTGTCGTCGAGCGTGTCAGCCACCGCGTGGCTGTTATGTATCTCGGCGAAATTGTCGAAATCGGACCCCGTTCGGCAATCTTCGAAAACCCTCAGCATCCCTATACGAAAAAGCTGATTTCGGCGGTGCCGATCGCCGATCCCAGCCTGCGGGGAAGCCGAGCCGACATGGAGGTCGAGGAACTGAGAAGCCCTGTCCGCGCCCCGGATTATGTGCCGCCCGCAAGGCACTACGAGGAGGTTGAGCCGGGGCACTATGTGCAGCGTGTATGATCCTCCTGTGCCGGCTGCATCGGACGATCAACGGCCAGGCTGTATGGGAACGAGAGGGAAGCCCGCCGAGTAAAAGATGATCGCCGACGACGTGCCGCCTGGGCGCGGAAGCGATGTCGGTCGACCGGCCCGGATTTCCGTCATGGGTGGCGGCGCGGCCGGAAGACCGAGCGGGTTATCTCGCCCATGGCGGACGCTGGGCCAAGCTGATCGATGGCCAACGGACTATCAGAAAATCATCGGCACTTTCAGAAGGTTATTACGAACCGCCTGAGACCGGAACGATAACGGTTGGAGAGGCGGGACATGCTTGGCGCGAGGGTGGTAGGCCTGCGAAAGCAGAGAGGGTATTTGGATGAAGTTCAGGGTAACCATCGCTATCATTGCCGTTGTCGTGCTGAGTGCCTGCGCGCAAAAAGCCGAACGGGTCCAGGCGACTTACACGCCAACGGTTCTCTACGAGAATCTGACGTGCCAGCAGTTGGTACGCGAGGGATGGACCGTTTCGAACCGGGCCCATGCCGCTGCCGGCAAGCAGAACCGACATCGTGTCGAGGATGAAGTGGCTATCACGGCTGGCGTGCTGGTGTTCTGGCCGGCGCTGTTCTTTACCCATGGCAATGACGCCACGACCGCCGAGGTTGCCCAATTGAAGGGTGAGATGCAGGCCATCGAATCCGCGTCGCAGGCCAAGAATTGCGGAATTGTGTTCAATCGGGCCTGATAATGGAGCGATTTCATGGGACGGCGGGATCACCTGCTCCCTGACCGTGAAGGCCAATCAGGAAACAATGTCCACGAAAGCGGCCTGATCGAGAAGATGAGACCGCAGTTTATCGGAAGCTACCCCTCAGGAGAACTGTCATGAAACGAACCCTTTTGGCCATCGCGCTATTCGCTGCGACACTTCCCGCTGCTCACGCAGACACATGCCAGGATGCCGAGGATCAGGCGACTTTGACCAGATGCGCGGGACAGGCCTATCAGAAATCTGATGCCGAGCTGAACAGGCTCTTCCATGAGATCAGGCAGCGAGTCGGCGATGATGCCGAGAAGCGACAGCTCCTGCGTGGGTCCGAACGTGCCTGGATTGCCTTCCGCGACGCGGAATGCGCCTTCTCCGCCTCCGGGGTGTCCGGGGGAAGTGTCTATCCGATGATCTACGACATGTGCCTGGACGATCTAACCAAACAGCGCGTCAGGCAGCTCCAGCAGTACCTGGCCTGTGAGGAGGGCGACATGAGCTGCCCCGTACCATCGGCCGATTGAGCGCATTGCCTGCATGGCGCTGTTGATCCCGCGCAATACGTCTGATAGCCGACAATAGGACTGAGAGGCGCGCACCGATCCACCTCAATCGGAGGGACAGCCTCTCGATTGCGATCGGGATGCGGATGAAACTTGGAGAGGGTTGCAGCATCGTGCGCACCAGCGCTTAATGTAATGATTGCATCGATCAGAAACGCCTCTCCCTTCGGCGCCAGGATTCTGCCCATGGCGGGATTGCTGTCGGGGCGGGCCATGTTCCGAGCGATGGCTTGCATTTTGCTGCTGTCCTTCGTGACCCTGTCAGGGGTGGCGGCCGAGAGAGACGCAGCTGTCTTTGGCCCGCCACCTGCCTCAAACACCCTGAAAGCGGGTATCTATGTCAGCCCACCTTTCGTCATGAAGGAGGGCAGCGGATTTTCCGGCATGGCAATCGAGCTATGGGACATGGTTGCCACCGATCTCGATCTGAAGACGCAATACGTCGAATACGACACATTTCGCGATCTCGTCAGCGCAACAGAGCATGGCGAGGTCGACGTCGCGGTGACAAATCTCACGATCACGAAGGACCGGGCCCGTCGGATAGACTTTACCCATCCCTGGTTCGATGCCGGCCTTCGGATCATGGTTGGCGAGGAGCAGGGCGCTGGCTTCTGGCAGGTTCTCGGTGGCCTACAGGCTTCCGGCCATCTGAAGGCATATGCGTGGATCATCGCCATCATTCTTCTTGCAACGGTGGTGCTGACGTTCTTCGATCGTCACTTCGATACGAACTTTCCCCGAAGGTGGCGTGAAGGGATTGCCGAGAGCTTTTATACGGTGATGTCGGTCGCGACGTCCGGGAAACCTCCATCCCGGAAAAATCTGTTCGGCTGGGTGGGGCGCATATGGCAGGGGCTCTGGCTTGTCTGCGGGGTGGCCGTCCTTGCCTACGTCACCTCCTCGGTCACCAGCGTCATGACGACATTGTCGCTGACGAGCCAGATAAACAGCGCGGCGGATCTCCCTGGTCATCCTGTCGGAGTGTTCACCGGCAGTGTCGCCGAACAGTATGCGCGCGACAGCGGACTGCATGTGCGCTCCTATCCCCATATCGAGGATGCCGTTCAGGCCTTGGAGAACGGTCGTATCCTCGCCATCGTCGGTGATGCGCCCGTTCTGGAATACTATGTCCACACAAATCCGGGCGCGCCGTTGCGCGTCGTCGGACCGATCTTCGATCCTGACAAATACGGCTTCGGCCTGCCTCCCAACAGTCAGTTGACGCGCCCGCTCAGCATCGAACTCATCGGAGCTCATGAAAGCGAGGCAATCGAGGAAATCAGGAAGCGGTATTTCGGCGACAAGTCATGAGCAATGGCTGCTTGCAAATCATGTATCTTCAGCCGGCAAGATCAGGCTGGCGGGCAGCATGGGAAATCCTTGATCCGCCGATTTATACCACTGCCTGCGCATGTCTGTGAAAATTCTCCTCGAATATTCGGGCCGTTCGCAGTCCCCTGCGATGCGAAACGTCAAACCGCCTCGAGCGCTATCAGCACCAGCACTGCCGTCAGCCCGCTGCTGCAACGCCGCCTGGCCTTGGCGAACAGGCCGACCGGAAAGTCCCTGAGGTCAGCCGTGTTGGAGACGATGGACAGAACGCGGCGGGGCTTGGGTTTTACGATGATCCGGGTTTCGGTTTTCAGGTCTGACACGGCATGTGTCGAGTGCCCCTGCCATTGCGCTTGAGGTTCTCGTGCGTCCTATCCCTGGAACCCGCCGCCCTTGAGGAAATCCGCCTCCTCCGGCGTGGTGGCGCGGCCAAGCATGGGATTGCGGTGCGGGAAGCGCCCGAAACGACGGATGATGTCGCGGTGTCCTTCGGCATGGGAGAGCCATGGCGCGCCGAGCCTTGCATTGAGTGCCACCGAGAGGTCCTGATCGGCGATGTTTTCCGAATGGGCAAAGGGCAGACAGAAGAACAGGCGCAGGTCCTTTGCGACGCGGTTCATGTGTCCAGCGGCCTGCGCCAGCCGTGCATAGTGCCGGGCAAGCGCATCAGTGGCATACATATGGCCAGTGCCGCGGAAGGCGTTGCGCGGGAACTGGTCGGTAAGGATCAGCAGCGCCAGCGCTCCTTCCGCCGTTTCGCCCCAGCCGTCATGGCGCCGTTCGGCGACGGCCATGTGGAGATCGAGGAAACGCTCCCTGAACCTGCGGTCGAAGCTTTTGTCCTTGTCGAACCATCGCCCTTCATTGCCGGCCTGCCTCCAGAAGCCGACGACATCTGGAATCAGCCCGTCGTCTCGGCGCCGTTGCGTTCCGTGAATGGCAATCATGACGAAATCTCCGGTTTGCCCTTGTGCGGATATTGCCCTGGATCGGGATGCTGCCGGAAAGGGGCTGCGAGATTTCCACGCCATCCAGCGGCAGCGCCGGCACCAGGATCGCAATGACTGGTTGTTGAGGTCTCCGCCTGGGCTCAAAACCGCGGCGAAATCGCCTTCATCGCCAGTGTTGTTGGCATCGACCGCCATTTGCGGGAGGGCGGGCGGAAGGCAACGGGCATGGGCCGTTCCTTCCTGCCGGCGTAGCCACGAGCCTGGAATGCGGCATTCAGCTTTTTGCGAGTTGCCATATGACGACAGCGGCGGCGATCGCGGGAACTGCAAAAACGGTGAGCAGGATGGGTAGCTCCTGCGCGACGGTGTAGCCGGCTCGGGTTACGCCAACCCACATGTTGACCAATGCGACGACAAGCCAGGCTGGAACGAAGAGCTTCGCGGCTAACGCGATCCCGGAAAGGTCGCCGCCCCAGAGCTTGCCGAAAAGCACGAAGACTCCGAGCGTAAGGAAGCCTCCGGCGATGACGAGCAACATATGCATGATGGGTGCCTCTCAATTGAGCGTCTGCCGGACAGGATAGCAGACGACTCCCGCCTCGTCCGGTGAATGCCCTCCCGCATCCACCATCGGTGATCATGCGGGAGGGCCAGGTCGCGTTCCGCTTACTTGGTGGTGTAACCGCCATTGACGAGTATGGTCTGGCCCGTCATCCACCAGCCGTCCGACACCATGAAACGGATGTAGGGAACGATATCCTCGATGTCGGTGAGACCAGTCTTGGAGAACTTCGAGAGCGCCGCTGCGGTCTTGTGATAGGCAACCGCATCCTCTCCCTCGGCGGGGTAGAAGAACGGCGTATCCATCGGGCCTGGACCGATCGCCGTCACCGAGATGCCACGCTCGCCGAACTCCTTCGAGGCGGCCCGGGTGAAATGCTCCACCGGCGCCTTGGTGCCGGCATAGCTCGAATAGAATGGCGTGAAGGCGCCGAGCAGCGAAGTGACCAGCGTGCAGATCTTGCCGTTGTCGTTGAGGTGCTTTCCAGCCTCCTTGATGAAGAAGAAGGCCGACTTCGCGTTGACCGCGCTCATCTCGTCGTACTCGGCTTCCGATATCTCCACGATCGGCTTCTTCAGGACCTTGCCGACCGTGTTGATGGCGATGTCCGGCTTGCCGATGGCGGCAATGACGTCGGCGAAAAGTTTCTCCATCGCTCCGGCGGTCGTGAGGTCGGCCTGGAAAGCCACCGCCTCGGCACCAGCAGCTTTCACCGCCGCGACGGTCGCGTCCGCATTCGTCTTGGTCGCAGCGCTGTTGTAATGGATCGCGACCGCTTTCGCACCGTGCTCGGCGAGATCGCATGCGATCAGCCCACCCAGATTTTTCGCGCCGCCAGCGATGATGACGGTTTTGCCTTTGATGCTGTGGTCAGTCATGACATCAGCCTCCTCGTCTTTCCTGCGGTCCGCACCATGCAGCCGCTTTCGAGAGGTCAGGATATCGTCTATAATTAACCTATAAAGCCTGTCATTCTGACATGACTTGTCGCAAATTATGGACAATAGGGGCAGTTCCGCTTGGACCGTATCGATCTGTTCCGCATCTTTGCCCGTGTCGTCGATTGTTCGAGTTTCACGCGTGCGGCCGATACGCTGGGCATGCCACGCTCTTCGGTGTCGGCAGCGATACAGGAGCTGGAAGGCCGCGTCGGGGCGAGGCTTTTGCACCGCACCACCCGCGTGGTCTCTCCGACGCAGGATGGCGCGGCCTTCTACGAGCGCTGCCTGCGGCTGATCGCAGACGTCGAGGAAGCCGAGAACATTTTTCGTCAATCAGCAACGCCGTCAGGCCGGCTGCGGATCGATGTGCCCGGCCGCATTGGCCGGCTCATCATCATTCCCGCCCTGTCCCAGTTTCTTGAAATCTATCCGGAGATCGACATCGATATCGGCATTACCGACAGGGCCGTGAATCTCATCGAGGACAGCGTCGACTGCGTGCTGCGTGTCGGTCCGCTTGGGGATTCCGGTCTGATCGCCCGCCCGATTGGCGATCTCGCACTGATCAATGTCGCAAGTCCTGCATATCTGGAACGCCATGGCGTGCCTGAAGGGCCGAACGACCTTCATGACCATATCGCCGTGAACTACGCTTCGCCGTCGACTGGCCGTGTCGAGGACTGGGAATGGCTGGAGGGCGGCGTGCTCAAGACCCGGCCAATGCGTGGGCGTATGACCGTCAACAGTGCCGAAGCCTATATCGCGGCCTGCGTCGCAGGCTTCGGCCTGATCCAGATCCCGGCCTATGACGTGTGGCGCCACATCGAGGCGGGCGAACTCGTCGAGGTGATGCCCGGTCACAGGGCTGCCGCGATGCCGATGACGCTGCTCTATCCAAATCGCCAGCATCTTTCGCGTCGTCTGCAGGTTTTTGCGGACTGGCTCGACGACCTGCTGAAGCGCGAGGTGCTCCGCCTGAACAATCATCACGATTAGGCCCCGCGACCCGGATCATGGAGGCGAGCCGCCGCGAGACAGAAAGCGCTTCAGGAGCCTTTCCGCTCATGAGTATCGCCGTGCTGGATTTCCTCTCTATCGCCGCCGGCCACCGCTCCATGGATTGGGTCGGCGTGTGCCTCCTGCCGCGGCGGGCATGATCGCCGGCTGTGCGGGCGGTATTCTGCGCGGAGATTCCACTTCTCCTACGCAGCGAACTCTATGCCAGCGTCTCGGTGGTGACGGGGGGCTCCACCTTGGGGGCCTGTATCTCGCCCCGCCGCATGAACTCGTCACGTTCGCGGCCTTTGTTCTTGGCCTCGCGCTGAGGCTGCTTGCATTGCGCTTCAACTGGAACATACCGAAGTTCGTCTATTCACGGGATTGGCATTGACATGCTGCTCTTACGGCCCACTGTCGCGCTATCACCATATCCGCATGCTGTCAGAATCCGCTTGTATTTTCTGACCGGGAATTGCTCTCGCCTTGGCTTGTCGATCTGCGTCGACCATTAAGAACTTCGGGGACTTTCGAAGCGGCTGCAATATTGATCGGCTGGCGGGAGAAACCGATACCTGCCTCAATCGGGGGAATCTCATGTTCAAGCAATTGCGCCTTATCGTCCTCGCTGCAGCATTGATCGCGCCCGTGACGGTCGTCGCGCAGACAAAAGCTGAAGTCGACGCTTCGCTGGATGCGCTTTTCGGAAGCCATCAGCCATACCATGCCTTCTTCGATGCATTGAAGAAGGCCATCGCTACCGACGACAAGGCAGCGGTTGCGGCCATGGTCGACTATCCGTTCCAGGGGCGCATAAACGGCAAGGCGGTCAAGCTGCGCGATACCGCGCATTTCGTCGCCGACTACGACAAGATTGTCACCGCCAAGGTCAAGGATGCTGTGGCCAGGCAAGCTTATGCGACACTGTTCGCCAACTGGCAGGGCATCATGATCGGAGACGGAGAAGTGTGGTTCTCTGGGGTCGGCGATGCCGATGTCATCAAGATCACAGCGATTAACGACTAAGCGGGATCTGCCGAATTTCGGAAAGGGGACTTCAATGCTTAAACCTCTCGCAGGCATGGCCGTACTGTTCGGATCGTGGCTGATGGTGACACCAGCCGAGGCTGGCGGAACGGTCGAATGCCATTCGCGAAACTACCAGTACGGCGAATGCTGGGCCGGCCCGTTGAGCAAGCCACAACTCATACACCAGATCTCCAATAGCCCCTGCATCCTCAACAGAACGTGGGGATACAATCCCAAGAGCAAATATGTCTGGGTGGCCCAGGGATGTTCAGGCGTGTTCGCCGACGTCAGCGGCTATCATCATGGCCGAGGCGACACATTCGATGCAGGCGCCCGCCAATACGATAATCGCGGGCACGACGTTGGATCGGTTGTCGCAGGCGCCGTGATCGGCGCCCTGATAGAGGGTCTGGCCGACGATCATGGCAAGCATCATCACACCACCAGCAACTATCGCGACAATGGCGGTTACAATGGCTGCCATGGGGTCGGGTGCCTCGTCGACAATCCTGACACGGTGATCGACAACACGCCGCAATTCGATGCTCAGGGCGAGCCGAACTTCGACACTCACGGCAACTATCAGGGCTGCCATGGCGTTGGGTGCCTCGTCGACGACCCGGACGGTGACTAGACGCCCTCGTTGACGATCTTGCGAAACTTCGAACCAGTGCGGGCGGGCTTCAGGCTGGCGCAGTCATTCTTCGCCAGTTCCCGCCCATGGGAAAACACAATAACCCTTCGCACCGATCCTTCATGCTTCTGGCATCGCCGCTCATGGGCCGGTTGCACGACAGGCGACCAGCCGTGGGTAGGGGAGGGCACTCCGCAGGCAGATGCCGATCGGGCACTGGCGGAATGCAGATACGAAGCCGAGGCGGCCACTGTCATGATCAGCTCCCGCTGGAGACATTATGCCGGTTGTTCGGTCGGCCTGGCCTTGCTGCTCGCTGCCGCCGTTCCGGTGAAGGCGAATGACACGCTTGCCGTGCTTGGCGCGGGAGGATTGGAGCTCAAGACCTCCGAACACATCGAAATGGCGAGCGAGGACCTTTATCTGTCGCCGAGCGCGGTACGGGTCCGGTATGCGTTTCGCAACACAAGCGATCGCGACATCACGACCGTGGTCGCCTTCCCGCTGCCTGCCATCGACCAGGGCGCGATCGTCAATATCGAACTGCCTGTGGCGGCGGAACGGAACGTGGTTGACTTCCAGGTCAAGGTGGACGGGGAGGCGGTCGAAGCCGCGCTTGAGCAAAAGGCGCTCCTGGATGATGGAACGGATGTGACGGCGGTGCTCGTCAAGGCCGGTCTGCCGATCAACACGCGGTCGCCAGGATGGGACGAGAAACTTGCGGCGCTGCCGGACGATGTCTGGCAGGATTTGATGGCGCAGGGGCTGTTCGACGCGGGCGACGGTCCCGCAAGTCGGGACGACGAGATCAGTCCGCTCTGGAGCCTGCAGGCGACATTCCATTGGCAGCAACGCTTTCCGGCAGGCAGGACGATCACGGTCGATCATTCATACAAGCCGATAGCGGGCGCCAGCATTGTTTACTCCGCCGGGGACCTCGCGGATTACAGTGACTATTGCCTCGATGAAGCGGGCGCGGCAGGAGTTCGGCGCATGTCGAGGGCCGCACAAGCCGAGGCCCGCAGGGATTCGCTGAAATCGCCGGGCATCGCGGCGGTCGAAGTGGAATACGTGCTGAAGACCGGCGCGAACTGGAAAGGCGCGATCGGGGATTTCCACCTGACGATCGACAAGGAAGACCCCAGGGCGGTTCTGTCCCTGTGCATGAAGGGGCTGAACAAGACAGGCCCCTCGCGGTTCGAATTGAAGCGCACGAACTTCACCCCGGAGGAAGATATCCGCTTTGTGCTTTTCCTGCCGGGTGAATGATCGCTTCCATGGTGAGCGGCCGCGCTCACGACCTGAGTTGTGACCGGCGCAACTCGCTCGGGGATAACGACCAAAGCCGCTGCATGGTGGCGGAGAGGTGGCTGTGGCTCGAGAATCCGGCCATCCGCGCGACCTGCGCCAACGGTATCGACGTCGATTGGATAATCTCCCCGGCCTTTTCGAGCTTCAGCGCCAGGACGTACTGATGAGGAGGTGTTCCGGCGGTCTCCCGGAATGCCCGCAGGAAATGGCTGGGAGACAGGCCCGCCACGCTCGCCAGGGTTTCGACTGCGAGTCTCTCCGAGAGGTTGGAGCGGATGTACTCGTCCACGCGTTTCCACACATGGCCAGGCAGCCCGCCGCGAGGGTTTGGCGCCCGGCAGTCCCCAAGCGCCGTGTAGTTCCTGAGAAGATAGGTCGAAAAGACGGTGATCAGCGAGTCCATATAAAGATCGTCGACCCGGTCCGCGCGATGAAACTCTTCCCTGATTAGACTGGCAAGCATGTGCGCTCTTGCATCGACGTGACCAGCCTTTGCCGGCTGAAAAACGACCTCGTTGCGTTGAAATTCCAGTCCTGCCAACCGCTCGAGGCGGTCGGGCGCGAGCGCCACGAGCAGGTTTTCCTTGCTTGTGATCCAGCGTGCAAACAATTCCGATCCCTCAGGCACGATTTCGACAGCTCCTGCCGGCGCGAGAAACGAAGATCGAACATCGCTGTTGAGGGAAATCTCCCGGTTCGGCTGTGGGGTGAACATCACGAGCGCCATATGAGAAGGGGCTGTGAACGCGATTTCTCCCGGACCGGTGCGCGTTCGCGTGGCTGCCCCGCTATTCCCCTCGAATTTTGGGCCCCAGGAATTGGGAATGTTTTCCAGCAGGTTCGACATGGCATATGCGCCCCAAGGCATCCTCGAAATGCTGTGATCTTAGTATATGACGAGGCGTCGTCCAGTCGCCCAGTTCCTCAGGTCGTATTCAGCCGCCACATTGGCAGGAATAACTCCGCACCGGATGGATGATCCTTGGCGGCTCGAATGAGCCGGCAAACTTGGTTCCAGGCCAGCCCGCGGTTGACGGTGGCGAATTTTCCGCCATTCGAACCGGACGACCGATTTTTCTGCGCGTAATGCCACCTTGGGCGTTGCCTGAGGCAGCCTCGAATGAACAGCCGATGAAGCCAAGTGTATGAAGATAATGGCGCGCCCGAAAGGATTCGAACCTCTGACCCCCAGATTCGTAGTCTGGTGCTCTATCCAGCTGAGCTACGGGCGCGTTGATTGCCACAGGGCAATCGAAGCGGCAGTGAGTAACTGCCGACCGCGGTTACCTAACGACTGATGCGGATAAATGCAAGCGCCCAAAAAGGAATTTTCGACATATCTTTTCCACACACCTCCAACGCCTTGCAATGCAAGGCCGCCGTCTCGCGCAGGCATCAGCGCTCGGCCTTCGTCTCAGGCAGGTTGATGGAAAAAACCGTATGCCCGCCACAGCTCTCGATCAGTTCCAGCTCGCCCCCATGGGCGCGTACGAGCTCGCGTGCGATTGCAAGGCCAAGGCCCGTCCCTCCACTCTTGGCGGAGCCGCGAAAGGGCGCGAACAGATTTTCGCGTGCTTTCTGCGGCAGCCCGGGGCCGGTGTCGGTTACGGTGATCCGCGTGCCGTCTCCATCGGCTGCGGCATCGACCGTCAACCGGCGGATCACGCCCGTTACCTCATCGGCCGCCATGGCCTGGGCGGCGTTGCGGCAAAGATTGGCAAGCGCGCGGAAGAGCTGTTCGGCATCCGCATTCACTTCCAGCTCGGCATCCACCGCGTTGACGAATTCGATATTGCCGAAATCCAGCGGCAGCACGCTGCGAACCTCCTCCACAAGCTGGTGCAGATGCAGGCGTCTCCGGTTCGGCGGCGCTTCCTGCGTGCGGCCATAGGTCAGCACGCCCTCGGAATAAGTGACGGCACGATCGAGCGTTCTGAGAAGGCGCGGGGTCAGCGTCTTCACGGCGGGGTCCTCGATCTGCGTGAGCCGGTCGGACATGAGCTGCGCCGAGGCAAGCATGTTGCGCATGTCGTGGTTGATCTTCGAAACGGCGAGGCCCAGATCGGCCAGGCGCTGTTGTTCGCCCAGCGTTTTCTGGAGAGCTGATTGCATGCGCGCGAGCTCGCGCTCAGCAACGCCGATCTCGTCGTCGCGCGGTTCGGGCACGATCACCCGGCGTGGGTCACTTGGCGCACCGGCGAAGGCCAGCATGGACCGCGTCATGTCGCGGATCGGCCGGATCATGATGCGGTTGATTGCGTAGAAGACGAGCGTTGCCGTGAACAGTGAGATGATCAGCGACAGAAGCGCGACGTTGCGCGCATAGATCAGCATCGCTTCACGCAATCCGCTGTCGGGGATCAGGATTTCGAACACCTTGCCGCTGTCGCCCACCGCGCCGAAAATCCGCATGATCCTGTCGCCGCCGAAAAACAGCGTGCTGAAGGTCTGGAGGATCGCCTCCACCGGTGAAATCGTATCGAGGTCGACATGGGCATCCACCACGGGCGGCATATCGGTGATCACGAGGATACGGGAAACGTCTTTATCACGCACGGCAATGGCCTTGACCCCGGTCGCCATCAGGATTTCGTCGCGCACGGGCGGGGAAAGGGCCTGACGGTCGCCATCCATCAACAGCACGCTGACAGCGGCGGCATTGCCGAGGCGCTGCGTCATCCATTGCAGGCCGAAATTGGCAACCGACGGAATGAAGATCAGCACTTCCGCGATCATCACGAAAAGCACGGTGAGAAACAGAAGCTTGGTCGACAGACCGCGCGTCAGCGGCACGGCACCCGTTACGCCTTGCCCTTCCTGCATGTCGCGCGTCGTTCTTTGTGCCATTGCCATGCGTCTTTCGCGTCCGCTTCGTCGCTGGCTTCTCCGGCAAATCAGCCGAAACGGCGCAGAAAACGCACCAGCGCACGCACGAAGGGTTTGCGTGTGGTTTCCGTGAAATACGTGATCGCGGCGCGTTTGCCAATCTCGCCGAGCGTGGGGTAGGGCGCCACATAGGAGGCGATCTCGCGCACCGTGAGCTTTCGGGTGATGGCGAGTGCCCAGAAATGGATCATCTCGCCGGCACCTGCCCCGAAAATCGAGGCACCGAGGATGCGCCCCTTGCGGTCGGTCACGAGCTTGATCAGGCCGGCGGTCTTGCCTTCGGCCTGCGCACGGTCGTTTTCCGCATAAGGCCAACGGAGAATGGAAAGGCGCCGGTGTTTCTTGCGGGCTTCCTCTTCGCTCAGGCCGACATGCGAAAGTTCCGGATCGGTGAAGGTGACACGGGGAATGATGTCCCGGTTTTCCCGCGCCGGAAGACGAAAGAGCATGGCGCGGATGACAAGCCCGGCATGATAATTCGCCACATGGGTGAACTGCAGCCCGCCGGCCACATCGCCTATGGCATAGACGCGCCTGTTGCTGCTGCGCAATTTGTCTGAAACGACAATACCCTTGGGTGTATGGCGAATGCCTGCCGCTTCAAGCCCCAGACCTGCGACATTGGCGGCTCGCCCGGCGGCCACGAGCAGATGTGAACCGTCGACGATCTCCGTGCCGGCCTCGCTTTCCACATGCAGCCGCACGCCTGAGCGCGTGCCCTTTTCCACCCGCATCACCTTGCTCCCCTCGAGGATGGCGATGTCTTCGGCACGCATTTTCTCGAGTGCCAGCGAGGCGAGTTCCGGATCATCGCGTCCAAGAGCCTTCTGTGCCTCGATCACGGTCACTTTCGAGCCGAGCCGCCGGTGTGCCTGCGCCAGCTCTATGCCGATGGGTCCCCCGCCCAGGATCAGAAGGTGGTTCGGCCTGCGCCGTTGTTCGAAGATTGTTTCATTGGTCAGAAAGGGTACGCTGTCGAGCCCTGGAACAGGTGGAATGAAAGGCGAGGATCCGGTCGCGATGACGAAGCGCCGCGCCCTGATTTCGGTTTCGCCCGCCACCACGGTCCGCAGGTCCCTGAACCGGGCTTCGGCCTTTATCACGGTTACGCCGAGGCTGGTGAAGCGCTCGACGGAATCATTGGGTTCTATGGCAGCGATCGTGTCTCGCACATGCTGCATCACGCGGGAAAAGCTGACTTCGGCTTCCACCGGAGCGATGCCGAGGCGCGCGCCTGCGCCCATCAGATGCGCCTGCTTGCCGGCTGCAATCAGGGCTTTGGAGGGGACGCAGCCATAATTCAGGCAATCGCCCCCCATCAGGTTTTTCTCCACAAGCACGACTGGAACGCCAAAGGCGGCTGCGGCTGCGGCCACTGTCAACCCACCGGAGCCCCCTCCGATAACGCAAATGTCGGGTTTCAGCGTGGTCATGAATCCTGTCTTTCGCTTCTGCTTCGGTTCAACTGGGGGAATTGCGACGCAACTTCCTGATCAGGAGCGGGATGGCGGCGACCACGGCCAGGGCGACAAAGGCGAGGGTCAGCTGCGGCGTTACAAGATCGGCAAGGCGGATTTCCCGTCCCGCCTCGGTCGCCGCGGTTAAGACGCTGTCTAGTCCGTAACCGAGATAAGCATAGGCGAAAGTGCCCGGCAAGATGCCGAGAAAGGTCGCCGCTGCATAGGTCTTGAGGCGCACGTCAAAGAAGGCGGGGGCGATGTTGACCAGCCAGAAAGAGAAAATGGGCGCAAGCCGCAAGACAAGCAGATAGCCAAAGGCATCGTCCTCGAAACCTTTTGCCATGCGTGCGACACGTGCGCCGAGCTTTTCGGAAAGAATGCCCCTGAGTGCGCCGCGCGCGATCAGGAAAATGGTCGATGCGCCGATGGTCGCCGCAACTGCAACCAGAGCCCCGCCGAGGAACCAGCCAAAAAGAAAACCCGCAAAAAGCGTCAGCACGGAAGCGGCCGGAAAGGAGAAGGCGACCGCCAGCGCATAAAGCGCCACGAAGCCGACGGAGGAGAGCACCGGTTGGTCGCTCACGAAATCGCGCAGGAAGCCGCGGCTCTCGGCAAGGAAATCGAGCGAGAAATAGCGATGCAGGCCGAAAGCATAGCCGGCGCCGAGGCCTGCAACGATAATGGCAACGGGCAGAAAACGCCGCAGAAACCCTTGTTTCCCGCATTGCCGCGTCTTTGCATTGGTTGTCTGCGAGGCTGCCATGACTGTTGTTGCCGGTTCCTTCGAGATAAGCGGACTGCCGGGCCCGCACTTGCCTACATGCGCTCTGGAGCCGGCTTCTGCAATGGATTCGGCCTGTCATCACCGCCAATTGAGCAACTGGCGAGCGCGCTTCACCGAAGCGTGAAGCGTTGAAAATCGAGCGGAAAACAGAAAGGCCCGCTCGAAGGCGGGCCTGTCCGGGAGGTCGTTTTCTGTGGCGGGTGGTCAGCCTTTGCGGCGGTCGATGGAGAGGGTGCCCGGACCGAAGGCTGCGAGAACCAGAAGGCCGCCGGCCATTGCAAGGTTCTTCATGAAGTTGATGCTCTGCATCTGGTCTGCGAAATCGAAATGCGCCACCAGCGCCGAAGCCACACAGAAGAGAGCCAGAAGCAGAGCCGCGATGCGGGTCTGGAAGCCGACGAGAATGGCGAGCCCGCCGAAGAATTCGAGCGCACCGACCACGATGGCCGTAACGGTTGGGGCAGGCAGGCCCATGCTGCCGAAATAACCGGCCGTGCCGCCGATTGCCGTCAGCTTGCCGTAGCCGGCGACGAGGAAGATGATCGCGATCAGGATGCGACCGATAAGTACAAGAGCGTTTTGTGACATTGCGCAGATCCCGTGTTGGAAGGTGGAGCCCATATACAGGCGCTCACTGTTAAGAAAAACCGCACCGGCATTTACAGTGTGTCGTCTGAATGGATGACAATCATCCCTTGCCTTGGCTGCCGGTTTACAGGGTGCTGGGCACGGAGCGCGCATTTTGTTGCAGTCTTTACGGCTTTGTCGTGTCGTGCCTGCTCAATAAAAAACCGCCGGGCAGGATGTACCCGGCGGTCTGGAATTTCTGCGGTCAGATGTGCATTCCTGATACAGGCATGCGGCGCTTGCCCTATGCCGGTGAAATCATCTTTTCCGGACGCACGAGCCGATCGTAATCCTCTTCGGAAACGAGGCCGCTCTTGAGTGCTTCCTCGCGCAGCGTGGTGCCGTGCTTGTGGGCGGATTTGGCGATTGCGGCGGCATTGTCATAGCCGATTGCCGGCGCCAGCGCCGTCACCAGCATCAACGAGCGCTGCATCAGTTCCGCGATCTGCTTCTCGTTGGCCACGATCCCCGTCACGCAATTGTCGGCGAAGGAGCGCATGGCGTCGGAGAGAATACGCACAGACTGCAGCACGGCATTGGCGATGACCGGCTTGAACACGTTGAGTTCGAAATGGCCCTGGCTTGCCGCAACGCTCACGGTCGTCTGATTCCCCATCACCTGGGTGGCCACCATGGTCAGCGCTTCGGCCTGGGTCGGGTTCACCTTGCCCGGCATGATCGACGAGCCTGGCTCGTTTTCCGGCAGGCTGAGCTCGCCAAGGCCCGAACGCGGGCCCGAACCGAGGAAGCGAATGTCGTTGGCGATCTTGAAGAGATCTGCGGCAAGCGCGTTCAGCATGCCGTGGAAGGCATTGAGCGCGCCGTGGCTGGCCAACGCCTCGAATTTGTTGTCGGCGGTGCGGAAGGGCAGGCCGGTGATCGCCGCCACGCAGGCTGCGAAATCCTTGTCGAAGCCGATCGGTGCATTGAGGCCTGTTCCGACAGCGGTGCCGCCCTGTGCCAGCGCGTGCACGTCGTCCAGGCTTTCCCTGATGCGCTTGGCGCCGAGCTGAAGGGCTGCGACATAGCCCGAAAATTCCTGCCCGAGCGTCAGCGGCGTCGCGTCCTGCGTATGGGTGCGGCCGATCTTCACAATGTTCTCGAAGGCCTTGGCCTTGTCGTCGAGTGCCTTTGTCAGATGATCGAGCGCGGGCAGAAGCTCGGCAGCCGCCTCGCGCCCGACGGCGATGTGCATGGCCGTCGGGAAGGTGTCGTTGGACGACTGGCCCATGTTCACATGGTCATTGGGGTGAACAGGCTTCTTGGAGCCCATCTCGCCGCCAAGCGCCTCGATGGCGCGGTTCGAGATCACTTCATTGGCATTCATGTTCGACTGCGTTCCTGAACCCGTCTGCCAGACGGCAAGCGGGAATTCATTGTCGAACTTGCCTTCGACCACTTCCCTGGCCGCAGCGATGATGGCGTCGCCCACTTTCGGATCGAGCTTGCCGAGCTTGAGGTTCACTTCGGCGGCGGCCTGCTTGACGATGCCGAGCGCGCGCACCAGCGGCACAGGCATTTTTTCCGTACCGATCTTGAAGTTGGTGAGGGAACGCTGCGTCTGCGCACCCCAGTAGCGGTCGGCAGGCACTTCGATCGGGCCAAAGGTATCGGATTCGGTACGGGTCTTGGACATGCGATAACGCTCCGTTTTCAGGTCTTGCATGGACGGGGCGGAACATGGGTTCATTCCGGCAGACCCGCCTGAGAAATGCCGCCGTTTAATGGCGCGCGTGAGGCCGTTTGGCAATGGGAAACAAGGCGCGGCATGGCCGCATCCGCATCTGTCTCTGCAGGCCCAGGCTCAGACGGAGCGATTGCCCCTGCCTGTCATTCGGAAAAACAGAGCAGGAGCAAAACAGTTCATTGTCAATTCTTGCGCCGATAAACTATCAGGGAAGATAGCCATATGCTTCGTGGCGTAACCAAATTCGTTATTGTTTAGAATAGTTTGTGGGAGGCTCTTTTGTCCAAGCCGTTTCAGCTGTCACCGACCTGGGGCACGGTGGCGCCACCCGTCATTGCAATTTTTCTCATAGTGGCCGCCAGGTTTCATCTGGTCGGGGAGGGCGGTATCCTGTTTGTCCTGCCCGCCTGCATACTGTTGATAGCAAGCGTGTTTTCCTCGGTTCATTTCGCCGAGATCATCTCCCTGCGCGTTGGCCAGCCTTACGGCGCCATCGTTCTGGCGATAGCCGTGACGGTGATCGAGGCCTCGCTCATCATATCCATGATGATGTCCCCTTCCGAAGGCGACCCCACCATTGCCCGTGACACGGTCTTCGCAACGGTGATGATGGTTCTGAACGGCATTATCGGGCTTTGCCTGCTGTCGGGAGGCTTGCGCCACCGTGAGCAGTCGTTCCAGAGCCAGGGGGCGGTCGCCGCATTCAGCGTACTGGGCACGCTGGCGACCCTGACCCTGATCCTGCCGAACTTCACGCTGGCCGTTGCCGGACCATTCTATTCCACCGTTCAGCTCGGCTTCGTGACGGTTGTTTCGCTCGTTCTCTACGGTCTTTTCCTGTTCGTTCAGACGGTCCGGCATCGCAGTGATTTTCTCGATCTTTCATCCGCACGCGAGGTCGTCGAGCATCCGGTGCCCTCGAATGCCCAGGCGGGCATCGCGGCCCTGTTCCTTGTTCTGGCCCTGGTGATGGTCGTTTTGTTGGCCGAAGCGCTTGCCCCGGCAATCGAGCAGGGCGTGATCGGCCTCGGCCTGGCGGAGGCCTTTGTGGGGCTTATTATTGCAGCGGTTGTCCTGTTGCCTGAAGGCATGACCGCATTTCGCGCCGCTTCCGCCAACCGGCTGCAGACCAGCCTCAACATAGCGGCCGGTTCCGCGCTGGCGAGCGTCGGGTTGTCGATACCGACCGTGGCCATCGCCGCACTTTTCCTGGGCAAATCGATCACGCTTGGGCTGGAACCCGAGCACACGGTTCTTCTTGTCCTGTCCTTCTTCGTCGGCACATTGACGCTGGCCACGGGGCGTACGACGATCATGCAGGGCGCGGTGCATCTGGTCGTGTTTGCCTGCTTCGTGTTGCTGGCGGCGGTGCCCTGAAGGGGCTCTTCCCCGAAATGAAATGCGCATGAAAAAAGGGCGCTCCTTGCGGAGCGCCCTTTCCATATTGTTTCGTGCGGTGGCTTAGAAGCCCATGCCGCCCATGCCGTCCATGCCGCCTGCCGGCATTGACGGGGCGTCCTTCTTCGGCAGCTCTGCGACCATCGCCTCGGTGGTGATGAGCAGGCCCGCAACCGAAGCGGCGTCCTGGAGGGCGGTGCGCACGACCTTCATCGGGTCGACGATGCCCATGGCGATCATGTCGCCATACTCGCCGGTCTGGGCGTTGTAGCCGTAGGTCACGGCGCTGTTGTCGAGGATCTTGCCGACGACGATGGAAGCTTCCGCACCGGCGTTGGTCGAGATCTGACGGGCCGGAGCCTGGACAGCGCGGCGAACGATGTTCACACCAGCGTCCTGATCGGCATTGTCGCCCTTCGCGCTGATCGCCTGCGAGGCGCGCAGCAGAGCCGTGCCGCCACCCGGAACGATGCCTTCTTCGACAGCGGCGCGGGTCGCGTTGAGCGCGTCATCGACGCGGTCCTTGCGCTCCTTCACCTCGACCTCGGTCGAGCCGCCGACGCGGATCACGGCAACGCCACCGGCGAGCTTGGCAAGGCGCTCCTGCAGCTTCTCGCGATCGTAATCGGAGGTGGTCTCCTCGATCTGCTGCTTGATCTGGGCAACGCGGCCTTCGATCTCGGACTTCTGGCCGGCACCGTCGACGATGGTCGTGGTCTCCTTGGAGATGGCAACCTTCTTCGCGCGGCCAAGCATGTCGAGCGTGACGTTCTCAAGCTTGATGCCGAGGTCTTCGGAGATCACCTGGCCGCCCGTGAGGATCGCGATGTCCTCGAGCATGGCCTTGCGGCGGTCGCCGAAGCCCGGAGCCTTGACGGCAGCGATCTTCAGGCCACCGCGCAGCTTGTTGACGACGAGCGTGGCCAGAGCCTCGCCCTCGACGTCCTCTGCGATGATGATGAGCGGCTTGGAGGACTGAACGACAGCCTCGAGCACCGGCAGCATGGCCTGGAGGTTGGAGAGCTTCTTCTCGTGAAGCAGGATGTAGGCATCCTCGAGCTCGGCAACCATCTTCTCGGGGTTGGTGACGAAGTAGGGGGAGAGGTAGCCGCGGTCGAACTGCATGCCCTCGACCACTTCGAGCTCGGTCTCTGCGGTCTTGGCTTCCTCGACGGTGATGACACCCTCGTTGCCGACCTTCTGCATCGCCTCGGCGATCATCTTGCCGATTTCGGCTTCGCCGTTGGCGGAGATCGTGCCGACCTGGGCAACTTCCTCGGAGGTGTTGATCTTCTTGGTGGCCTTGGTGAGGTATTCCACGACGTCGGCAACCGCCTTGTCGATACCGCGCTTCAGGTCCATCGGGTTCATGCCGGCGGCAACCGCCTTGGCGCCTTCCTGAACGATCGCCTGGGCGAGAACGGTCGCGGTCGTGGTGCCATCGCCAGCGATATCGTTGGTCTTGGAGGCAACCTCGCGCACCATCTGGGCGCCCATGTTCTCGAACTTGTCTTCGAGCTCGATTTCCTTGGCGACGGTCACACCGTCCTTCGTGATGCGCGGGGCGCCGAAGGACTTGTCGATGACGACGTTACGGCCTTTGGGACCGAGGGTCACCTTTACGGCGTCGGCAAGGATGTTGACGCCCCTGAGCATGCGCTCACGCGCGTCGCGGGCGAACTTTACTTCTTTTGCAGCCATATTTCTCTAGCTCCTGAGCTTCTGAAGAAACTCTGTTACCGTTTTGATGTGGTGGCCTGGATCAGCCGATGATGCCCATGATGTCGGATTCCTTCATGATCAGGAGATCCTCGCCATTGAGCTTCACTTCGGTGCCCGACCACTTGCCGAACAGCACGCGGTCGCCAGCCTTGACGTCCAGCGGGACGAGCTTGCCAGCTTCGTCACGAGCGCCGGAACCAACGGCGATCACTTCGCCTTCCTGCGGCTTTTCCTTTGCGGTGTCGGGGATGATGATGCCGCCTGCCGTCTTTTCTTCGGATTCGACCCGGCGTACGACCACGCGGTCATGGAGCGGGCGAAAGTTCGTGTTGGCCATTTTCTGAACCCTTGTACGGATGATGAATTAGGCTTTTCCTCCGTCCGGCGACGCCGGACGCCATTAGCACTCTCTTCTGGTGAGTGCTAATGCGGCTCTGAGATAGTGGTGGGGCCAGTTCGAGTCAAGTTTTCAGGCATGGCCGGGAGTGCAATTTTTTCGCAATGCGCGAAATGCCGTCGCTCGCCGATGGCGGATATGCCAGCTGCAAGGTTCGAACCCGTTTATAGGCGGTCAGGTTGGCCGCTTGAAGGCCTGGCGCGCTTTTTCCACCTCCGCCCGGCAGGAGCAACCTTCGATATGGTCGTTGACGAGCCCCATTGCCTGCATGAAGGCATAGACGGTTGTCGGACCGACGAAGGACCACCCCCGCTTCTTCAGATCCTTGGATATGCGCGTTGAGATTTCCGTCTTCGGATTGGCGGTGAGCGCCGCATAGGTCAGAACTTCGGGGCGTTCATGCGGCTGCGGTTCCTGTCGCCAGAAATATCGGGCGAGGGAGCCTTCCTTCTCGCAAAGCTCGATGGCGCGCTGCGCATTGTTGATGGTCGAGCGGATCTTGCCGCCATGGCGGATGATGCCGGCATTCTCCAGAAGACGCCCGACATCCTTTTCGGTGAAGCGCGCGACGCGCTCGAAGTCGAATCCCTCGAATGCCTCGCGGAAGTTCTCCCGCTTGCGCAGAATGGTGAGCCAGGAAAGACCTGACTGGAAGCCTTCGAGACACAGCTTTTCGAAAAGCCTGTGGTCATCGTCCACGGGGCGGCCCCACTCATTGTCATGATAGGCGAGATAGTCCGGCAGCTCGCCCGGCCAGAAGCAGCGCGTCTGGCCGTCAGCGCCTTCGATCAATCCCGTCTTTTCCTCAGTCATTCTCGCGCAACTCCTTGGTTAATGGGCAATCAGGCCAGTTTAGCAATATTTTCACCAGGTTTTTGAACTGGGCGGTAACCACGCCAAATGGTTTTCCGGAAAGATTGCATTTTATCGATCTCGATTCACCATTCAGTTGCGGCTCTCGGGCAGCCTCCTGACAGAAGCAGGGCTAGTAGACCTGTTTTGCCCGTGCCACCCGTTTCAGGATGAGTGCCCGGGTTGGAATTTGAGGTAACCTAACGAGAGAGAGCCAGATCTCATGAAGTCGATGCTGTATGCAGCCGGCCTGGCGGCCGGACTGGTATTATCCTGGGGGGCCTATGCCCAGGACCGCTACGTCGAGCCGCCTCCGGTTCTCGTCAGCCCTGACCTTTCGGCTCCCTGGGTCATGCAATTGCGTTCCGCGCCCGTTCGGGTGCAGCAGGAACGCCGCCAGCAGGCTCAGCAATATCGCGCATATCAGGATGCGCGCGGCAGCACGTCCTCTCCCCGTGTCCAGCAGGAATACACGCCGCATGCGCGCCGTACGGTAACCGTCCAGCCGGGACAGGCTCAGGTTCAGCCGGCCGCTTACGGTGCCATGCCAAGTGATCGTTCCTGGAACATGAGCGATCCCAAATGGCTACCGCAGGTTGTCGATTATAGCGGCAAGCACGGGGCGGGCACGATCATTGTCGATACGCAGCAGCGTTTTCTGTTTCTCGTCATGAAGGACGGCAAGGCTCGTCGCTATGGCGTCGGCGTCGGCAAGGAAGGCTTTGGCTGGAACGGGACTGAAAAGATCACGCAGAAGCGGGAATGGCCGGACTGGCGTCCGCCGGCGGAGATGATTGCCCGCGAAAAGGCCAAGGGGCGCGTGCTGCCCGCCCACATGAAGGGCGGTCCGGCCAATCCGCTCGGCGCGCGTGCGCTCTATCTGGGGTCGACGCTGTACCGTATTCACGGCACCAATGCGCCATGGACCATTGGCCGCGCTGTGTCGTCGGGCTGCATCCGCATGCGCAACGAGGATGTGATGGATCTGTATAACCGTGTCGGTGTGGGCACCAAGGTCGTGGTGATGTGATGACGCGGATCGCCGTCCGCCTCAAGGGCAGGCGACCCGCGATTGAACGCGGATAACGGGGGATGCCCGGCGGGGGACGCCGGGTGTCAGGAGAAGGGCGGCGCTTGGGGGAGCGCCGCCCTTTTCGTTTCATGTCTTTCGACCTGCTGCCGGGTTCGGCGTTTTACAGCCAGGTCGGGCCTGTCCCTGCCGAAATTGAAACGCCTTATTCGGCGGCCATCATGGTTGCCGGTCCGATGCTGATCGTCTCGGGAAGGCGCTGTGGGCGCGGCCCGCCGAAAGCCCAGTCGAGCAGTTCCACCGTGTGCACGATCGGAATTGCGGTGGCGGAGCCGATCTGTGTCATGCAACCGATATTGCCAGTGGCCACGATGGCGGCCTCGGTCGCTTCGATGTTCTTCACCTTGCGATCGCGCAGCTTCGCCGAAATCTCGGGCTGCAGGATGTTGTAGGTGCCTGCCGAACCGCAGCACAGATGCCCCTCGCGCGGCTCCCGCACGATGAAGCCGGCCTTCGCGAGCAACTCGCGCGGCTGGCGCGTTACCTTTTGCCCATGCTGCATGGAGCAGGCCGAATGATAGGCGACCGCGACGCCCGGTTCGATGGCCGGAACCGGCAGGTCGAGCGTGACGAGATATTCGGTCACGTCCCTGGCCAGCGCCGCGATCCGCGCAGCCTTTTCCGCGTAATCGGGATCGAGCCTCAGCATGTGGCCGTAGTCCTTCACCGTCGTGCCGCAGCCCGATGTGGTGATGATGATGGCGTCGAGACCGCCCTTGTCGATCTCCCGCGTCCAGGCGTCCACATTGCGCCGGGCGGCGTCGAGCGCCTCGTCCTCCCGTCCCATATGGTGCACCAGCGCCCCGCAACAGCCCTCGCCGGCGGGGTTGCGCACCACCTCGATCCCGAGCCTTGAGAGAAGCCGGGCGGTCGCGGCATTGATGCCGGGATCGAGCACCGACTGCGCGCAGCCCGTCAGGAGTGCCACGCGTCCGCGCCGTTCTCCCGAAGGCGCGATGGAGCCGCTCGCGTTGTCGGTGGGCGGAACCGCCCGTGGCGCGAGCGCAAGCATGGCCGATACGGGCCGCAGGCCGGGCACACGGCGCATCAGCGGCGCGAAGGGACGCCCGAGCGCGGCAAGCTTCAGGGCGGCGCGGAAGCGCGCGGGGTAGGGCAGGATTTTTGCCAGCATGGCGCGCAGCGCCCGGTCGAGAACGGGGCGCCGGTAGGTTTTTTCGATATGCGCGCGGGCATGGTCAACGAGGTGCATATAGTGCACGCCCGAGGGACACGTGGTCATGCAGGCAAGGCAGGAGAGGCAGCGGTCTATATGGGTGACGATCTCCTTGTCGGCGGGTCGTCCGTTCTCCAGCATATCCTTGATGAGATAGATGCGCCCGCGCGGGCTGTCCAACTCGTTGCCGAGCGTCACATAGGTCGGGCAGGTGGCCGTGCAGAAGCCGCAGTGAACGCATTTGCGCAGGATCGCCTCGGATTCCGCCACATGTGGATCGGAAAGCTGCTGTGGCGTGAAACTGGTTTGCACGTTCGTTCCTCCTGCGGGCCGCAAGCGCTCTGCCTGCCTGCGATATGATGCGCCGGCCAGGTCTGGCCGGCGCGAAGTGCTTCAGATGAGCCAGCTCTGCGGGTTCTTGATGGGCTCGCTGCGACCGGCCGCCTGGAGGCCCATCACACAGCGGATGATCATCCACACCGCCACCGCAAACAGCATCGGGATGCCGATGATTGCGAAAACAAGCAGGGCCGAGACAAAGCCGTAGAGAAGGCCGATCCAGAAGGTACGGATGGCCCATGTGTAATGCGTCTCCACCCAGCCGCCGACCTTGCCGCGATTGATATAGGCAAGCACGATGCCGACCAGCGCCGTGATGCCGATCACGAAACCGACGAGATAGAGAATGTAGATGACCTGCACATTGGTCTGGCCGGGGTCCAGCCATCCGTCCGTCTTGCGGGGTTCGCCCGGCTGCGATTCCATACTGCTCATGATTTCCCTCTCCTGGTTATGACGTGCGGCAATCTAGCACGGCGTCAGGCGAAAGCCATGCGGCCGGGATTGAGGAGATTCTTCGGGTCGAACTGTTCTTTCAATCGGGCTGAAAGGGCCGCAAGGGCAGGGGGCTGCGGCTGGAAAACGGGGATTCCCGCCTTCACCGTTTCGGGCGCGCGCACCAGCGTCGCATGACCGCCCCCGAAATGGGCGATGAGCTTGCGCAGGACCTCGGCTTCGGGATCCGCCTCCATGCGCATCCAGACCAGCCCGCCCTGCCAGTCGTAAAAGGCATTCGCGCCCGCGGCTCGTCTGAAGGCGTCCACCAGCAGATGCCCTTGCGAGGGAGCGACCGAAACCCGCCAGACGGGCGCGGTCGTTCCATCGGCGAAGGGTTTGCAATCGCGGATCTCGCGCCAAAGCAGGCGCGACTGGTCTACATCGAGCGTGGAAACCGTGCCGTGGGACTTGAGGAGGTGAAAGAGGAGGTCGATGCGGTAGTCGACGGAGGGACCGAAGCCCTCCACCCGCAAAACCGTCTGCGCGCCGTTTTCCAATCCACCGTCGAGGAAGCGCCCGGCCACGCCCTCGGGCAGGTGGGCTGCTGCGGACACTTCCGCGCTGGATCCCATTGCCGTTGCCATGGCCGCCGTCGCCTCGGCGTCGTCGAGCCCTGAAATGCAAAGCGTCGTTTCGGTCTCCGCCGCAGGCAGAACCTTGAAGGTCACATCCGTCGTGACGGCCAGCGTGCCCCAGGCACCCGCAAGGCCTTTCGACAGGTCGTAGCCGGTGACGTTCTTCACCACGCGCCCGCCGGACTTGAAGCCTTCGCCGCGCCCGGAAACCGCGTGCACGCCAAGCACATGGTCGCGCGCCGCGCCTGACTTGATGCGGCGCGGCCCCGCGAGATTCGCCGCAAGCAGCCCGCCGATCGTGCCGCGTCCTGCCTCCCGGCCCAGGACCGGTGCGTAATCCATGGGCTCGAAGGCAAATTCCTGCCGGTTACGGGCAAGCTCCGCCTCGATCTCGGCGAGCGGCGTGCCGGCACGGGCCGAAAGCACCAGTTCCTCGGGCTCGTAGAGCGTGATACCGGCAAGCTTCGACAGATCGAGCGTGTGCGCGGCCTGCACGGCGTGGCCGATGCCGCGCTTGGAGCCGTGCCCGACGATCTCGATGGGAGCTTCCTCGCTGACCGTCCACTGGACGATTTCAAGCACTTCTTCGGCGCTGGACGGGGTGAAATCTGTCATGCGTTTAGCCTCAAAACCGCTCCAGTTCCGGAAACGGCACCTGTCCGCGATGGATATGCATGCGGCCGAGTTCGGCGCAGCGGTGCAACTGCGGGAAAACCTTGCCTGGATTGAGCAGGTGGTTCGGGTCGAAGGCGCATTTCACGCGAATCTGCTGGTTCAAATCCGCCTCGGTGAACATCTCCGGCATCAGGTCGCGCTTTTCGACGCCGACCCCATGTTCTCCCGTCAAAACGCCACCCACTTCAACGCAAAGCCGCAATATGTCTGCGCCGAAGGCTTCGGCATTCTCCAGCTCACCTGGCTTGTTCGCATCGTAGAGAATGAGCGGATGCAGATTGCCGTCGCCCGCATGGAACACGTTGGCGACACGCAGCCCGTATTTCTCCGAAAGCGCCCGCATGCCCGCAAGCACGCGCGGCAGGGCCTTTCGCGGAATGGTGCCGTCCATGCAATAATAGTCGGGTGAAATACGTCCAGCCGCGGGAAAGGCCGCCTTGCGCCCGGCCCAGAACACGGCGCGTTCTTCGTCGGAGGTCGAAGCCCGGCTCGTCGTGGCGCCGTTGCGCTTGGCGATCGCCTCGACCCGCTCGATCAGGTGATCGACCTCCGCCTGTGGCCCGTCCAGTTCCACGATCAGCAGCGCTTCCACATCCAGCGGATAGCCTGCGTGGACGAAATCTTCCGCCGCGCGGATCGCCGGCCCGTCCATCATTTCCATGCCGCCGGGAATGATCCCCGCGCCGATGATGTCGGCTACGCAAAGGCCTGCTTCCTCGCTCGAGGGAAATCCGATCAAAAGCGCACGCGCCGTCTCCGGCTTCTGCAGGATGCGCACCGTTACCTCGGTCACGACGCCGAGCAGTCCTTCCGAACCCGTCATGAGGCCGAGCAGGTCATAGCCTTCCGCATCCAGATGCTTGCCACCCAGCCGCACCACGTCGCCGTTGATCAGCACCATCTCGATGCCAAGCACATTGTTGGCTGTCAGCCCGTATTTGAGGCAGTGCACGCCGCCCGAATTCTCAGCCACATTGCCGCCGATGGAGCAGGCGATCTGCGAGGAGGGGTCGGGCGCATAATAAAAGCCTTCATGCTCCACGGCATGCGTGATGCCGAGATTGGTGACGCCCGGCTGTGCCACCACGGCCCGGTTGGCGAAGTCGATGTCGAGAATGCGGTTGAAGCGGCTCATCACCAGAAGCACTGCGTCTTCAAGCGGCAAGGCCCCGCCCGAAAGCGAGGTGCCCGAGCCGCGCGGCACCACGCGGATATTGCGCTCGTGGCAGTATTTGAGGATGCGCGAGACCTGCGCCGTGGTTTCGGGCAAAACCACCACCAGCGGCATCTGGCGATAGGCCGTCAGCCCGTCGCTTTCGAAGGCGCGCATCTCGTTTTCCGTGTCCACCACGCCTTCGCCCGGCACGATGATGCGCATGTCTGCGACGATGTCTGCGCGATTGCGCAGGGTCTCGGCATTCGCCTTCGGCATTGCTGGACCGGACATGCAGCTCTCCTCCACTGGTCTAAACTTCTTACCAGTATGATCTGGCTGCTGTAAATGCTGCGCGCAAACTGCCCCTGCGTCAATCCGCCTCGGGAAGGGCGCGCGCAAAACCGCTGGGTCATCCCATGGATGGATCAGTCGCCGCGGTCGTCCTCGCGGGCGTGGTGCTGCCGGATGCGGCGCACAAGGAGCCAGATGCCAAGAACGGCGACCGGCACCGCCCCCGCTGTCACGGTTTCCGCGGAGATGCCGGGCAGCAAGGGTTTCGCGCCCTTGGCGACATAACCGACAAGTCCGACGACATAATAGGAGATGGCGGCCACGGACAGGCCCTCGACCGTCTGCTGGAGACGCAATTGCAGCTTGGCGCGGCGGTTCATCGAGGCGAGCAGGTCGCGGTTCTGGCGCTCCACCTCCACGTCGACCCAGCTGCGCAGCAGGTTGGCCGCCCGTGTGAGCTTGCGCGAGAGGTTGGCCTGCCGTTCTTCGACCGAACGGCAGGTGCGCATGGCAGGCGCCACGCGCCTTTGCAGGAATGCCGCCCAGGTTTCATAGCCTGGAACCGGCGTTTCGTTCAGCGTGTCGAGCCGTTCCTCGACGATGCCGTGATAGGCGCGGCTCGCCCCGAAGCGGTAAAGGCTGGCGGCGGCATCGGCTTCCAGATCGGCGGCGAGTTCCGTCAGCTGCGACAGGAGTTCATGGCTGTCGTGCTTGTCGCGCTGGCGCATTTGGGCGGTGAGAAGCGCCAGCCCGTCCTCCATGCGCCGCAGGCGCGGCGAAAGCGATTGCGCCAGCGGCAGGCCGAGCATGGCAAGCGTTCGATAGGCCTCGATGTCGATCAGCCGCTGGGAGAGCGCCCCGATGCGTGCGGGCGAAAGATCCTTCTCAAGGATCAGTATGCGGGTCAGTCCATCCCCGTCCTGGCGAAAATCCGTGGCGACGGCGGCACGTCCGCCCTCCACGAGCGAATAGCCCAGGCTCGCCGGATCGAAGCTCTCGATCAGCTTCTCCGTAGCCGGCGACCAGCGGCGGATTTCCACCCGCGTGCCCGAGATCGCGGTTCCCGGCGGGTTGAAGCCGTTGCCGAAGGGCGATTCCTCCATCGGCTTTCCGGTGCGCGGCGAAAGCGGGCAATCCCATTGATAGCTGGAAAACTCCGTATGGCGCTCCCATCGCAGCGTACCCTTACCCCATTTCATCGCGTGATGACGGGCATAGGCATCGGGTGGCGCGGCGCCGAGGCGGCGCGAAAGATCGGCCAGCACGGCGGCGTCCACGACCGACCCGCCTTCGGTCATGAAGGAGAGCTGGATGATGAGGCGCGGCGCCTCCAGAAGCGCATGCGGCCTGGCGTGAACTTCGCCGAGCGCTCCCGCCCGTCCCTCATGCGAGGGGAAGCCGAGGACGCTGCCGGTCACCAGCCTTTCCTCCGCTTCATCAGTTGCCCGCCGTATTCTTGAAGTGCCGGAGATTTGTCTGGCGATATCTTGGCCCATTGTGCCTTGCCGTCTGCATCGGGAATGCCTGCCCGCGAGTATGCTATCTGCAAGTGCCGCTCGCAATGCGTGGATTTGATCCGGCAAAGCAATTCCATTTTGGACAAAGAAATTGACCAGTTTTGCCTCGCGGCGTTATTCTCGTGCCGTGCCGAATTGATATGCATGGACGGAACCTGGCGGCCCTTGGTGGAAACGGTCTTTTCGAGAATTGAGCATGCCCGCACTGCCGACGGTGTCGTCCGGCAGATCGAGACGCTTATTCTGGAAGGAGTATTGCGGGCCGGGGACCGGCTTCCCGGCGAGCGCGAGCTTGCGCGCCAGCTGGATGTTTCCCGCCCCATTTTGCGTGATGCGCTGAAAACGCTGGAGGCTGGCGGCCTGATCGTCACCCGCCATGGTGGGGGCACCTGCATCGCCGATGTGATCGGCCAGGTCTTTTCACCACCCGTTGCGGAACTGATCTCCTCCCACCGCAAGGCGACTGCCGATTATCTGGAATACCGCCGCGAGATAGAAGCCATCGCTGCCGACTATGCGGCGCGGCGGGCAACCTGTGAGGATCTGGTTCTTCTCAAGGCGATCATGGAGCGTATGGACGCTGCGCATGCGCAGGAGGATTTCGAGACCGAAGCGGCCTGCGACGTGGAATTCCACAACGCCATCGTGGAATGTGCCCACAATATCGTTCTCCTGCATACGCTGCGTGCCTGCTACCGTCTCCTGTCGGACGGGGTCTTTCTGAACCGCACCCGCATCTATGAGATGCCCGATGCGCGCAATACCCTGTTGGCCCAGCATCGCGCCATATACGACGCCATCGTGGCGCGCGATCCCGAAGCGGCCCGCAGGGCTGCGACGGCGCATATGGATTTCGTCGAGAAAGCCACCTTTCATGCCGAACGTTCCGGCGACTGGCAGCGCGTTTCGCGGTTGCGGTTGAACCAGCGCGGCGGCGCGGAGATGGCGGAGCCATGAGGACGCGTCGAAACCGCGTGACCACACTAGCCAAGCGAAAGAAGAAACCTTGAACGAAGACATGATCAAGAAGCCGCGTATCGGCCTGTTCGTAACCTGTCTGGTGGATCTGTTCCGTCCGAGCGTCGGCTTTGCTTCCGTCAGGCTTCTGGAAGAGGCGGGTTGTGCGGTCGAGGTGCCGATGGCCCAGACCTGTTGTGGACAACCGGCTTATAACTCGGGCGATCGGGAGGATGCCGCCGCCATCGCGCGCCAGACGATCGAGGCTTTTGAGGAGTTCGATTACGTGGTGGCGCCGTCGGGTTCCTGCGCGGGCATGCTGAAGAAGCACTATCCCTTGCTCCTGAAGGGCACTTCTTACGAAAAGCGCGCTGAAGTCTTTTCGGCAAAGGTCCACGAACTCGTTAGTTTCCTCGTCGATGTTCTCGGGGTCGCGTCGGTTTCGGCTGCCGGCGATGGCGGTAGCGTGACCTATCACGATTCCTGTTCGGGGCTGCGTGAGCTCGGCATTCGTGAGCAACCCAGAAAACTTCTGAACTCCATTGAAGGCATGGAAATCCGCGAGATGGAAAATGCGGATGTATGTTGCGGTTTCGGCGGCACTTTCTGCGTCAAATATCCCGACATCTCCAACAAGATCGTGGAGGAGAAGACAGCCTGCATCGAAGCAACCGGGGCGCAGACCCTTCTGGCGGGGGATCTCGGCTGCCTGATGAACATGGCGGGGAAGCTGCACCGGCAGGGAAGCTCCATCAAGGTTCGTCACGTGGCGGAGGTTCTTGCCGGCATGGAGGATGACACGCCGGCAATCGGAGGAGGTCGCTGATGGAGATTCAGTCTCCGCAGTTCAAGGAGAAGGCGCGCAACGCACTCGCCAACGAGCAGCTTCAGCGTGCCATGGGCAAGGCGAAGACCGGTTTTATCAGCAAGCGCAGAAAATCGGTCGAGGCTCTTCCCGAATTTGAGAACCTGCGTTCCTCGGCCCGCGCCATCAAGGATCACACACTCGCCCATCTGGACCTTTACCTCGAGGCTTACGAGGAGAAGGTGAAGACTTCGGGCGGTCACGTGCATTGGGCAGAGACGGCCGAGGACGCCCGCCAGGCCGTGCTGGCCATCTGCAGGGCCGCCGGCGCCCGCACCGTCACCAAGGGCAAATCCATGATCACCGAGGAGATCGCGCTCAACGACTTCCTCGAAAAGGAGGGCATCCGCCCCGTCGAGACCGATCTTGGTGAATACATCATCCAGTTGCGCGGCGAGCACCCCAGCCACATCATCGGCCCCGCCCTTCATCTCAACAAGGAGCAGGTGGAAGAGGATTTTCGCCGCGTACACACGCAACTGCCGGAAGGGCGCGACCTGTCGCAGCCTGAATCCCTTCTGGGCGAGGCGCGTGAGATCCTGCGCCCGCAATATTTCACGGCCGATGTCGGTATCACAGGCGCCAACATGCTCATTGCGGAGACGGGCAGCTCCATCATCGTCACCAATGAAGGCAATGGCGATCTGACCCAGACGCTGCCGCGCATTCATGTCGTTGTGGCTTCCATCGAGAAGATCGTGCCGACGCTGGAAGACGCAAGCCAGATCCTGCGCGTTCTGGCCCGTTCCGCCACAGGGCAGGACATGAGCGTCTATACGACGCTTTCCACCGGCCCGCGCCGGCCAGGCGATCCCGACGGGCCGGAGGAATATCACGTCATTCTGCTCGACAATGGCCGCTCCTCCATGCTCGGTACGGAGTTCCACGAGATGTTGCGCTGCATTCGCTGCGGCGCCTGCATGAACCATTGTCCCGTCTATCATGCCGTTGGCGGCCATGCTTATGGCTGGGTCTATCCCGGCCCGATGGGCGCCGTTCTGACACCTTCTCTTGTCGGTGTCGACAAATCGGGCCATCTGCCCAACGCGTCGACCTTCTGCGGTCGTTGCGAATCCGTCTGCCCGATGCAGATTCCCTTGCCGCGCATGATGCGCCATTGGCGCGAGCGCGAATTCGAACGGGGTCTCAATCCCGCAACGCAGCGCTACGGGCTGGGTTTCTGGGCCTTCTTCGCCCGCAGGCCGCGCCTTTACCGCCTCGCGACATCCCTCGCCATCCCCACACTGTCCGGCCTCGCGGGCCGGCGCGGCTGGTTCCGGTCGCTGCCCCTGGCTGGCGGGTGGACGCGTTACCGTGATTTGCCCGCACCCCAATCGCGCACCTTCATGCAGCAATGGAAGGCCCGCGGCGCGGCGCCCCAGGGCCGGGAAGGGGGTGCCCGATGAGTGGCCGCAACGCGATACTGGGAAAGCTGCGCGGGGCGCTGGGGGCGACAGCGGAGAGCGATGGTGCCCGCCGTGCCGCGGTGGAACAGCGTCTTGCCGGGGCTCCGCGCGGTCTGGTGCCTGCCCGCGGTCAACTTGGGCCAAAGGAGCGCGCCGCGCTGTTCTGCGCCATGGCGGAGGCGGTGACGGCCACCGTAGAGAGGGTGAGTGCGGTTGACGAGGTGCCGAATGCCGTCACCCGGTACTTGCGTTCGCGAAATCTCGCGCCTTCCGTGCGCATGGGTGAGGACGAGCGCCTTGCCACCATGGATTGGGCCTCGCAGAGATCGCTGGAGGTTAAGCACGGGCCGGCCGGCCGCGAGGATGAGGTTGGCGTCAGCCACGCGTTCGCAGGTGTTGCCGAAACGGGCACCATCGCCATGCTGTCGGGGAAGGAAAATCCGACGACGGTCAATTTCGTGCCGGAAAACCATATCATCGTCGTGGATGCCGCCGACATTGCCGGTGATCTTGAAACGGTGATTGCACGCATGCGCGAGAAATTCGGCAAGGGTGCGATGCCGCGCATCCTCAACCTCATCACGGGCCCGTCGCGCTCCGGCGACATCGAGCAGACAATGCTGCTTGGCGCGCACGGGCCACGGTCTCTCCACATCATTGTCGTCGGCGAGTGATCGATGGGCTTGGGGGTCTCATACGAAGAGGCCGCGACGCCCGAGGGCATGCGCCTTTATGCGGTGGGCGACATTCATGGCCGTCATGACCTGATGGGCGCCCTCCACGCCCGCATCATGGAGGAGATCCTGCATGACCGCCCGCCGGATTGGCGGATCGTCTATCTTGGCGACTATGTGGACCGTGGGCCGGCATCGAGTGGCGTGATCGAGCAACTGGCGAGCATGAGTGCGCAGGAACCCCGCGTAATCGCGCTTGCCGGCAACCACGATATCGGCTTCCTCGATTTCCTCTCGGAACCCGATCCTTACGGCCTTTTCGCCATGAACGGCGGCTATGAGACGGCCTTGTCCTATGGCGTGGAGGTCGATTTTTCAGATCGCAGCCGGATGATGCCGGGCCACCATGCGCTCGTTGAAGCGGTGCCCCAGCGCCATAAGGCCTTTCTGGCAACGCTGCCCTTCTCCGCTTCGTTCGGAGATTTCTTCTTTTGCCATGCAGGCATTCGTCCGGGCGTGGCCTTGGAAAGCCAGATGGCGGACGATTTGATATGGATACGTCGTGAATTTCACGACTTCTCGGGCCTCTATCCGAAACTGGTGGTGCATGGGCACACGCCCGTTCGCGAACCCGACATCAAGTCAAACCGCGTCAATCTGGACACGGGGGCATGGCACACGGGGCGGCTGACGGCGCTCCGTATGGATGGCCGGCAAAAAACGCTTATCGAGGCGTTGAGGTGAGGGATTACTCGGAAGCGGCGGTTATGCCGTAGCCGTCGACGGGATGATGTTCCCCAACCGCTCCTGCGGAGAGAAGACGCGCGCCCACCAGTGTGAAAGCAGACACCATAAAGAACAACAGAAACGTTGCACGCGCGACGGTCATGAAGAGAAAGTCCCCTTGGCTGGAATTCGCTTTGCCGGTCCCCACCAGCGACGCAGGGCTATAGGCTCAAACAACCTACAGTTAAAGAGACTTATCATCGAATACCCTGATAATTTATGACTGTTGCATTTTTGCGAGGCAGTTCCGTGGCGCTTCAAAACCGTGTCGATCCATTCGGGAGCATCGAAGCCGTTTCAGCCCGCGGGCTGTTCACGGGAAATCGCGGTGTCATCCACGACCCGGATACGAAAACGCTTTTGAAGAGGCGTTGGACCACCAGAACGTGGATCGTCTGCAAGTGTTCCTTCCAGGATCGCAGACGCGATGTCATGGGACGCAATACGCGTTCGGGAAATGCGGGCTGGACGGAACTCTTCTTTCTTGATGAAGTCACGGCGTTGGCAGCGGGGCATCGTCCCTGCTTTTACTGCCGGCGCCCGGCAGCACGGGCGTTTGTGAACTGCTTTTCCGAAGCCTTTGGCATCGAAACTCCGAATGTAACGGAATTGGACGCGCGTCTGCATAAGGAACGCAGGGCCTCCGGCGGCGAGGTGCGTATGATTTCGAAGGCGCAAGTGGCGGGTTTGCCGGACGGCGCCATGGTCGCGGCGGGCAGGAATGTATTTGCCCTCCATGGCGGCCACGCTTTGCCCTGGAGTTTCGATGCCTATGGCGCGCCGTTGAAGGCAGCTCTGCTGCCCGCGCAACTTGACCTGATCACGCCGCCAACCACCGTTGCCGTTCTGCGATCCGGTTTTCGTCCGGTCTGGCACCCAAGCGCCACAGGCGCCTGATCGGCAAAATCAGGCGAATTTTCGCCGCGCATCGAGGGCAAGCCCTGTGCCGACACTGCCAAGGAGATCACCCGCCACCATTCGCGCATTCGGCAGGCAGGTGGCCACGGTTCGTTGCAGATAGGGAATGGAGCTGGAGCCGCCCGTCAGGAAGACGGTGTCGATGTCCCCGCCGCCGACGCCTGCGGCTGCAAGCAGGTTCTCCATGGCCTGGGTGAGGCGCTGCATCGGTTCATGCACCACTGCCTCGAAGCCGGCGCGGGTCACGGCCACATCGCCGCTGTCAATGAATCGGGCAAGCCTGATCAACGCCGCCTCCTCGTCGGTCAGGTCGATCTTCGCCTGTTCGACCGCCAGCGCCAGCGAATGCCCGTGGCGCTCCTCGATGATCTGGATCAGCCGGTCGACGAGATCGCGCCGCGCCGCCTCATAGCGGATTTGGCGCAGCTCGTTCATCACCTCTCGCGTATAAAGCGAGTTGATGCGGTGCCAGGTGGCGAGATCGTTGAAGTGCCGCTTCGGCAATTGCCGTTTTCCGTCGGCGGTGGACGATCCCAGCCCCAGATGCGGCATCACTTCCGCAATGCTCAACAGCCGGTCGAAATCCGTACCGCCGATGTGAACGCCGCCATAGGCCAGGATGTCGTCCTGCCGATCGGGCTTGCGGGCGCGTTCGGGCGAAACCCGTACGATGGAGAAGTCCGACGTGCCGCCGCCGATATCGACGATCAGTACGAGTTCCTCCCCATCAATGCCCTGTTCGTAGTCGAGCGCGGCCGCGATGGGCTCGAACTGGAAGGCGATTTCATTGAAACCCTGCGCTCGCGCGATCTGCTCCAGCATCGCCTGGGCCGCCGCATCGGCATCGTCGTCCTCGTCCACAAAGCGCACCGGCCTGCCGAAAACGGCGCGTTCAGCGGCTGCTCCCGTCTGCGCCTCGAGTTTTCCGCGCAGATGCCCGATGAAATGGCCGAGAATATCCGCAAAGGTCATGAAGCGGGCGCGGATTCGCGTTTTCTCATGCATCAGCGTCGAGCCCAGAATGCTCTTCAGGGAGCGCATCAGGCGGCCTTCCTCACCCTCGACATAGCTGTCGATGGCGCTGCGCCCGAAGCGGACGCCGTCATTCTCGAAGCTGAAGAACAGCGCGCTCGGCAGCGTCACCCGCTCACCTTCCAGCGGCAGCAGGCGCGCCTGCGCCATATCGCTCACGCCCACGGTCGAGTTTGACGTGCCGAAGTCGATGCCGCAATAAAGGCTGCTCATGATTTCTGTCCGATCGGTTGGTCCGGAGCCGTGCGATAGCGCGAAAAAGGAGGCGGGTTCCCTTGAACGGGACCCCTGACGCGTCTGGCCGGAGATTTGAAACGAGCGCTGCGTATAAGCGCTGCACGTGACGGGGGCAAGACGAAACCGGACCGCGCCGGAAGCTCTTGACGAGCGTACGGCTATCCCGCATCTGTCCGCGATGCGCGCCAACTACAAACTGCAACGCCTGTTCATCGACGCCCCGCTTGCCGCCGGCTCTCTGGTGGAGACAAGTCGCGAGCAGGCGCATTATCTCGCCAATGTCCTGCGCATGCGCGAGGGCGGTGAGGTTCTGGTGTTCAACGGTCGCGAAGGCGAATGGCATGCCCGTATCGAGGAGGCCGGTCGCAAATCCGTGAAACTGCGTTTGACAGACCAGACGCGGCAGCAATCGCCTAAACCCGATCTCGTCTACTGTTTCGCGCCCCTCAAGAAGGGTCGCCTCGATTATCTCGTCCAGAAGGCGGTGGAGATGGGGGCTGGCGTCCTGCAACCGGTGATCACGCAGCACACCCAGGTCGCCAGGCCCGGCATGGACCGGCTGGAAGCGAATGTGATGGAGGCGGCCGAGCAATGCGGCATTCTTGCGCTGCCGCAATTGCGCGCGCCCGTGAAGCTCGACCGGCTTTTGGCGGATTGGGAGCCGGCGCGCCGGCTGATCTTCTGCGACGAGGGGGCGGAGACCGACAATCCATTGCCTGTACTGTCGAAGATCACCGAAAGGAAGCTGGCCTTGCTGGTCGGCCCAGAGGGTGGATTTTCCGAAGCCGAGCGGGCCACGCTGCATGGCCTGCCCTTTGTGACGGCGATACCGCTTGGACCCCGAATCCTGCGTGCCGACACGGCGGCCGTCGCCGCGCTGGCCGTCATTCAGGCCGCCGTTGGCGACTGGAAATGAAGGCGCCTCAAATTATCTTGAGGCTGGCTTAAAACTTTTCGCTTGAACCTGTTTGGTGGGTTAGGCCATCTGTCGGCCTGAAAATTTGTCAGGAGAACCATCATGGCCCGCGATACCACTGACGAAAGGCCGATCGAGGGGGTCGAAGACCTCATTGCCGATATCGCCAAGGGCTGCAAACCCCGTGAGAAGTGGCGCATCGGCACGGAGCATGAGAAGTTCCCCTTCTACATCGATGGCCATGGGCCGGTTCCTTATGAAGGCGACAATGGAATCAAGGCCATCCTCGAAGGCATGCAGCGTGTCCTGGGGTGGGACCCGATTGATGATGCGGGCAACATCATCGGCTTAGTCGAACCGACCGGGCAGGGCGCCATCTCGCTGGAACCGGGCGGACAGTTCGAGCTTTCCGGCGCCCCGCTTGAAACGCTGCACCAGACCTGCCGCGAGGGAAATGCTCATCTTGCGCAATTGCGCGAGATAGCGGAACCGCTCGGTATCCGCTTTCTCGGCCTCGGCGGCAGCCCCAAATGGACATTGGCCGAAACGCCGCGCATGCCCAAGTCGCGTTATCAGATCATGACCGCCTATATGCCCAAGGTGGGCAGCCGCGGCCTGGATATGATGTATCGCACCTGCACGATCCAGGTGAATCTCGACTTCTCCTCCGAGAGCGACATGCGCCGCAAGATGCAGGTGGCGCAGCGGCTTCAGCCGCTGTCCACGGCCTTGTTTGCCAATTCGCCTTTTACCGAAGGCCGCCTCAACGGCCTGCAGTCGTGGCGAGGTGAAATCTGGCGCGACACCGACAATCAGCGTTCGGGGCTCCTGCCTTTTGCGTTTTCACCGGATTTCGGTTTCGCCGACTATGTGGAGTGGGCGCTCGATGTGCCCATGTATTTCATCATCCGTGATGGGCGCTATCGCGATTGTACGGATATCACCTTCCGTCAGTTCATGGCCGGTGCCTTGAAGGACAAGGTGCCCGATGGCCTGCCGACCATCGGCGACTGGTCGAACCATCTTTCGACGCTGTTTCCTGATGTGCGCCTGAAGCGGTTCCTGGAAATGCGCGGCGCCGATGGCGGCCCGTGGCGCCGCATCTGTGCATTGCCGGCCTTCTGGGTGGGGCTTCTCTATGACGATGAGGCTCTGGATGCCGCCGAGGATCTGACGCGCGACTGGTCCTTCGAGGAAGTGCAGGCCATGCGTGACGCCGTTCCGCGCGAGGGTCTGTCTGCGCGTTTGCGCAATCACGATCTGCGCGAGATGGCCCGCGAAACCCTGCGCATTTCCCGGATCGGGCTGAAGAACCGTCATCGCATGAACGGCGAAGGCTACGATGAGACGAGCTTCCTCAATCCGCTCGATGAGATCGTGGCCCGCGGGACGACGAGCGCCGAGGAACTGGCCAGCGCATTCAATACGCGCTGGGGCGGCTCCATCGAACCGGTTTTCCTCGAGCAGGCCTATTGAGCGCAGGCCGTCCGAAACCTGCCTTTGCAACAGGCTGAAGCGTATCATTTTTGCTACTGCAATCTGGAACGGTCTGCTATCGTTCCGGCCCTGACGATCCCTTGTCCTTGAAGGAGAGACCCCATGCTTCCCTTGTTCGAAATGCTCAACAATGCCGGACAGGGGCAGGGCGTAGACAGGCTCGCGAACCAGTTTGGACTTTCCCAGACGCAGGTGCAGGAAGCCATGGAGGCTCTGCTTCCCGCCTTCAGCCAGGGGTTGAAGCGCAATGCCGCCGATCCTTATGACGCCGGCAATTTTCTCTCTGCGCTCGCCTCGGGCCAGCACGCCCGCTATTTCGAGGATGCCACCCGCGCAATGACCCCGGAGGGCATGGCGGAGGGCAATGGCATTTTGGGCCATCTCTTCGGTTCCAAGGATGTGAGCCGCGCCGTTGCAAGCCATGCCGCGCAGGCGACGGGCATCAGCGAAAGCGTGTTGAAGCAGATGTTGCCCGCGCTCGCCTCCATGATCATGGGCGGCCTCTTCCAGCAGTCCACCGGGCAGATGCAGGCAGCAAGCCGCCAGCAGGCGCAGGCCGGTGGCGGTGGCATTCTGGGCGACCTGATGGAACAGATGATGCGCCAGATGAACCAGGGTGGCGGACAGACGGCGCAGCCGCGCGGGCGCACGCCTTCGGGCATGAGCCCTTCCGACAATCCGCTTGGTCAGATCCTCGAAGGCATGTTCGGTGGAGGCATGGGAGGCGCGACGGGCCGGCAAGCGCCATCCGGCGGTCAGAGCGACAACCCCCTTGGCCAGATTTTCGATGAGTTTTTGAAGAACGCACAGCCTTCAGGCCGCACGCAGCCGCAGCCGCAGCCTCAGCCTCAGCGCCGTGCGCAACCCGAGCCTGAAGTGAACCCGAGCGGGCGCGCGCGTAACCCCTACGACGATCTCTTCGGCCAGATGTTCGAGACGGGCCGCAAGACGCGCGACGATTACGAACGCGGCGTGGAGAATATTTTCGAGCAGTTCCGCCAAGGCATGGAGCGTCGGCGCTAGAGCTCTTTGCTGCCAGCTGAACTCACCTGATATCCGCAGGAATGCGGAAAGACACGAAACCGAAGCGGATCAGCATTTCCGTGAAGTGCTGAACCGCTTCGGATCACCTTGGGCTGAGCGGTGCGCTCATCCGGCGCGGCCTCACCACCTCACTGTGTGTCCCAGGCGGAAGCGCCCGGTTCTGCGGCCCGTTCGGCAAACAGCTCGCGTGCGGTGTTGATGCCGTTTATCGCCGCCGGCCAGCCGCCATAGGCCGCCATCTGGAGAATGACCTCAAGCACCTCGCGTTCGCTGGCGCCTGCCGCGAGCGTGTGCTCGATATTCACCTTGAGTTGCGGTCCGGTCTGGCCACCAAGCGCGGTGAGGGCTGCCACAGTGGCGAGCTGGCGTGTCTTCAGGTCCAGACCCTCGCGGGCATAGAGCCTTCCATAGGCGGATTCGATCAGTGTTTCGGCAAAGCCCGGCAGATCGGCGTCGTAGCGCTCGGACAGGATTTCCTCCAGGTCCGGGTTAAGGTTCCGGGCGATCGCGCGGCCCTTTTCCAGCGCGTTCCGTTCGATGCTCATGGTCAATTGTCCTTGGAGTTTCTGGCGCGATCGGCGGCCTGATGGCGCGCTTCGATCTCCACGTAATTGGCGATCTTGTAGTCGAGAAGCTGCATGCAATCGCTGAGTTCCTCGATCCTTGCGCGAACGATCTCACGCTGGCGTTCCAGCATCTCGCGGCGTTCAGCCGACGTGATCTCCCCTTCGCGGCGAAGCCGCGCGTAGGTCTCCACATCGGCCAGCGGCATGCCGGTCGCCTTCAGCGCCTTGAGGAAATTCAGCCAGCCGAGAATGTCGCGGTCATAGGCCCGGCGGCCGCTTTCGCGCCAGGGTGGATCGATCAGTCCCATCTTTTCGTAATAGCGCAGCGTGTCGATGCTGAAACCGCTCAGCCTGGACACTTCACCAATCTTCATGACGCCTTCTCCATTGCGCCGTTCCCGGCGCGAGCGCCGGCGAAAACCACAGCCTCCGAAACGGGGAAAATCGCAGTTTCAAGATCGCTGGCCTTCAGGGCCGCGAGGAATGTTTCGATGATATTATGCTCTTGCATGTGTGCATCTCCATGATCTGCACACATGCATTTACCGGCTGGAGTGAACTCCAGGTCAAGAGCGAAAATTCATTCCCGGGTCACGGAACGATCAATGTCCCGGCGCCATGCTCGGTGAAGAGTTCGAGCAGGACGGAATGCGGCGTCTTGCCGTTCAGGATAACCACGCCTTCCACGCCACGCTCGATGGCCTGGATGCAGGTTTCCACCTTAGGGATCATGCCACCGGAGATCGTCCCATCCTTGATGAGCGCGCGTGCCTGGGAAACGGTCAGCTCGTCGATGAGGTTCTTGTCCTTGTCGAGAACGCCCGGCACGTCTGTCAGGAACAGGAGGCGCGTGGCGCGCACCGCCCCGGCGATTGCGCCGGCAAAGGTGTCTGCATTGATATTGTAGGTGTGGCCGTCGCGGCCGGGCGCCACGGGTGCCAGAACCGGGATCATTTCGGAATGGGCCAGAAGGTCGAGCAGCGTGCGGTCGACCTCGACCGGCTCGCCCACGAACCCCAGATCGAGCACACGCTCTATATTGGAATCGGGATCGACCATGGTCTTGTGTGCCTTTTCGGCGAAAACCATGTTGCCGTCCTTGCCGCACAGGCCGATAGCCCACTCGCCCTCGGCATTGATGAGCGCCACGATCTCCTTGTTGATGGAGCCGGCAAGCACCATTTCCACGATCTCGACGGTCTTCTGGTCGGTGACGCGGAGACCGCCTTCGAACTTGGATTCTATGCCCATCTTCTTCAGCATGGCCGCGATCTGCGGCCCGCCGCCATGAACGACAATAGGGCTGACGCCGGACTGCTTCAGAAGGGCGATGTCGCGGGCAAAGGCGCGGCCAAGCTCGATGTCGCCCATGGCGTGGCCACCATATTTCACCACCACGGTCTTGTTCTCGTAGCGCTGCATGAAGGGCAGGGCTGCTGAAAGAATCTGCGCCTGCGCCGCCGCCGTTTCCAAAATATCCGTCATCGCCGATCTTCCCCGGGAAAAAGGTCGCGGTTTCATAGAGCATTTTCAAAGCGAGTGAAACGCCCAGACCCGAACCAGAGACAAAAAAGCGGGCGTTCGGTTGCCGTCGGCAGACAGCGCCCTATCCTTGCGTCAATCTTCACGGCCGGCGGGACGGCCTTCCTAAACGCCAGAAAGCAGCGCACAGGCTCCATGACGCCGGACGAGATAACCAGGCTGATTTTCAGAACCGCGCTCAAGGAGCGCGCAGCGTTCGATCTTCTGTATCGCCACACCAGCGCGAAACTTTTTGGCGTTTGTCTTCGTGTCTTGCAGGACAGGGCGGAAGCCGAAGAGGCGTTGCAGGAAATCTACGTGAAGATATGGATCAAGGCCGATCGTTTTGCGGCATCGGACCTCAGCCCCATATCCTGGCTGGTTGCGGTGGCGAGAAACCACGCGATAGATCGCCTGCGAATGCGAAAGGCGCCTGCCGACGACATCGACGAGGCCATCGACATTGCCGATCCGGCGCCCGGACCGGAAGCGCATGCGGTGGCGACCGGCGAGAGGCGTCGCATCGACATGTGCCTCGACGAACTGGAGATCGAACGTGCGAAAGCCGTGCGCGGCGCCTATCTTGATGGCGACAGTTATGCCGAACTTGCGGAGCGCTTCGGCGTGCCTTTGAACACAATGCGAACCTGGCTGCGCCGCAGCCTTCTCAAACTCAGGGAATGCCTGGAACAATGACGGTTGAGGAACAGAACCGACGGGACGACGATCTCGTCGCTGCCGAATATGTTCTCGGTGTTCTGCTGGCCGAGGAGCGATCGCAGGCGTCGCGGCGCATCGATCATGAGCCCGCTTTCGCCCGACTGGTGGAGGAATGGGAGGCCCGCCTTGCGCCGATGGCTGACGGTTTCGAGCCCGTCTTACCCCCGGACAAGGTGAAGGCCGCGCTGGATGAGCGCCTGTTCAAGACGGCCCATGCGGCGCGGAGGCCCGGTCTCTGGGAGAGCCTTGCCTTCTGGCGCGGCGCTGCCGTGGCCGCATTTCTGGCCCTCGTGGTCGTCGGTGGATTTGCGCTGAACGGTCTGGGCTGGCAACCGGCTGAACAGGACAAGCTGCGCTTCGTCGCCTCGCTCGCCCATGACGACAGCGATGTGCGCTATCTCGCCGTTTATGACGACGCGACGCGTGACGTCGCGCTTTCGCATGTTTCGGGTGAGCGGCCCCAAGGGCGTGATTTCGAACTCTGGGCGATCGAGGGCGACAAGCCGCCCCTGTCGCTGGGCGTCATTCCCTCGGGTGCCAGTGTCCATATCTCGCTCAGTGGCCCGCTGGGCGATGCGTTGCGGCGCGGCGCGGTCTTCGCCATCACGGCTGAGCCCCTTGGCGGCTCACCCTCGGGCGCTCCCACGGGGCCGGTCGTTGCGGCGGGCGATCTCAGGGGCATCTGATTGGATTTTATTTTCCGCAATCGAAAAAAATCTCCAGGCACTGAAACTCTGCCGCGCACAGGCTCGTAACTCCCCGTGTTCCCTCAAGGGCCAGCCATTCAGGGCGGCTCGTAACGAACCAAGGAGTTTAAACATGCGTAAGATCACCGCTTCGCTTCTCGCCGGCTCGCTCGCTCTCGCCTTCACCGGCGCAGCCCTCGCAGAAAACCCGATGGTCGGCGGCGCAGCGATGTATGCCAACAAGAACATCGTCGAGAACGCGGTCAATTCCAAGGACCACACCACGCTCGTTGCTGCGGTGAAGGCCGCAGGCCTTGTTGATACGCTGTCGGGCAAGGGGCCTTTCACGGTTTTTGCTCCCACCAACGAAGCCTTCGAAAAGCTGCCGGCCGGCACGGTCGACACCCTGCTCAAGCCTGAAAACAAGGATCAGCTCACCAAGGTGCTGACCTGCCATGTGGTGGCGGCGGACGCCATGTCATCGGCAATCGCCAAGATGATCGCCGATGACAAGGGCGACCATCCGGTCAAGACCGTTGGCGGTTGCACGCTGCAGGCAAAGATGGATGGCGACAAGATCACGCTCACCGACGAGAACGGCAACGTCGCCACGGTGACCATCGCCGATGTTGAGCAGTCCAACGGTGTGATCCACGTCATCGACACCGTTCTCCTGCCCAAGGCCTGATCGCGGATTGCAACGCCGCCGAATGGCTGAAAATCGCGGAATCTCCCGCATTGCGGGGGGCGTTTTCCGCCCCCCGACACGCCGGGCTCACGGGACCTTGACTTGGCGGTGATGATCGACGGGCGTAAGTTCCCCTCGGACCCGCCAGAGCATTTTACACGTCGGGCGGAAACGCCCGGCGTTTATAAAAAATTCGGGAAAACAAGGAGATAGACCGGGGTGGCGTTTCTGTGAAACGATGAACCCGTTCTAGGAGAAGATGATGAAACGCCGAAACTTTCTTTACGGAACAGCAGGCGCCGCGGTGGCGCTGATGGGCGGCGCTTTCGCTATGCGAAACCGGGCCGGCGGCAAGGCCATGGCCGAAACCTTCGAGATCACCAAATCCGAGGACGAGTGGCGCAAGGTGCTGACGCCGGAGCAATTCGCGGTGTTGCGCAAGGAAGACACGGAACGCGCCTTCACAAGCCCGCTCAACACCGAAAAGCGCGCTGGCATGTTCCATTGCGCGGGCTGCGACCTGCCGGTCTATTCCTCCGAAACGAAATTTGATTCAGGCACGGGCTGGCCGAGCTTCTGGCAATCCATTCCCAACGCCATCGGCACGAAGGAGGACAACTCCTTCTTCATGACGCGAACCGAGTGCCATTGCCGCCGTTGCGGCGGGCATCTGGGCCATATCTTCGATGACGGCCCGGCCCCCACGGGCAAGCGCCATTGCATCAATGGCGTTGCCATGACCTTCAAGCCCGGTGCCACCATGCCAAGCTGAGGCGGCTGGCCTTCAATACCCGCCTTCCACCGCACGGTGGATGGCGGCGCGCAGATCCTCGATCCCCAACCCTTTTTCGGAAGAGGTCGCAACCAGCTCGGGGAAGGCGGCGGGGCGTTTTTTCAACCGGGCATATGTCTCTTCCACCAGGCGTGCCACGGCCGGCGGCTTGATCTTGTCGGCCTTGGTGAGAACCACCTGATAGGAGACCGCAGCCTTGTCGAGCAGGTCCATCACCTCCTCGTCGTTCTTCTTGATGCCGTGGCGGGCATCGATCAGCAGAAACACGCGTTTCAGCGTCACCCGGCCTCGCAGATAGGAAAAGACAAGATTGGTCCAGGCATCCACCTGTGCCTTCGGCGCCTTGGCGAAGCCGTAGCCCGGCATGTCGATCAATGCCACGGGCGGCATGTCCCCCTCAGCACCCGAATAGCCATCGGGCACGAAGAAATTGAGCTCCTGGGTGCGGCCCGGCGTATTGGAGGTGCGGGCAAGCCCCTTCTGGGCGAGAAGCGCGTTGATGAGGGAGGATTTCCCCACATTCGAACGCCCTGCGAAAGCCACCTCCGGCGGTCCTTCCGGCGGCAGGAATTTCATGGACGGCGCGCCGCGCAGGAAGATCCAGGGCCTCAGGAAGTAGCTGCGGTCCACTTCCGTTCCATTTGTTGCAGCAGGGTCTTGCGGTGCGCTCACGCTCGTTCTCCAGTCTCTATGCTAGGGCATCACGACTACCGGCCAATTTGTCAACAGGCAGGCGTATCATTTGCCCTTGGCAAGCGTGGTCGAGGCTGCAAAACGAGGCTGGGCGATCGAACCCGCCTTTCTGTCAAAGACAAGCGGAGCGGGTTCTTTTCCTGCCATGCGGGGGCACGCCCGGATACGCGCGCCCTGCGGGAGATCAGGCGGAGAGTGCGGGTTGCGGCGTGTTCCAAACGCCGGTGGCCACGGTCACGCCCAGATAGGAGGAGAAGTCGCGGGGCGGGCGCCCGAGCACTTCCTCCACTCCATCCGACAGATATTCGTTGCGACCATCGAAGACCTGCGTGAACAGTTCCTCCAAAAGCACGATGAAGGGCTGCGGAACGTTTTCGGTTTCAAGTCCGGAAATGAAATCCTCGATGGAGATTTCCTGGAAGGGAATGTGCCTGCCGGTCGCGCGCGCGATGGACCCCACCGCTTCGGCAAAGGTGAAAAGGCGTGGGCCGGTGAGTTCGTAGCGCTTCCCGGCATGCCCCTCCTGCGTCAGCGCGCGAACGGCGACTTCGGCAATGTCTTCGGCATCGATGAAAGGTTCGCGCATGGCGCCAACCGGAAGCGCCACATGGCCCGCCTGCACCGCTTCGGCCAGGAAGCTTTCTGAGAAATTCTGAAAGAACCAGCTCGCCCGCAGCACGGTGCATGCGGCCCCGGTTTCCTCTCCGAGCGTCATGAACAGGTCTTCGGCATGGCGTGCGCCTTCCTCGCCGCGACCCGACAGCAATACGAGACGGCGCACGCCGCGTTCCACGGCGAACCGGGCGAAGGCCTCGACCGTTTCCGCTGCGCCAGGCAGCGCCAGATCGGGAGAATAGCTCAGATAGACCGCCGAAACGCCATCCACCGCCCGCGCCCAGCTCGCGCGGTCATTCCAGTCGAAGCCGGGGCTGGCATTGCGTGCACCGATACGCACGGGAATGCACTGCGCCTGTAGCCGCTGCACGATACGTCTGCCTGTCTTTCCGGTTCCGCCGGTAACCAGGATTGTCCGTTTCTGCGCATCCGCAATACCTGTCATCTCGGCCTCCGTTGAAAAAGATGAGCAATACTCATATTTGCAAAAGTGATAAACTCTCATATTATTGGTGTCAAGCGAGGATGGGGAGAGACATGGACACGGTGCGACTGGATGAGGCGATGCCCGCGGCACGACGCAACCCGAGCCAGAAGCGCAGCCGCGAGCGTATGGAGCGCATTCTGGCCGTTGCGACAGAAATCATCGCGGCATCGGGCAGCGAGCAGATGAAGATGAGCGAGGTGGCGCAGAAGGCCGGTATCTCGATCGGGTCGCTTTATCAGTATTTTCCGGACAAGGCGGCGATCATCCGAACGCTGGCCGAACATTACAACGCGCAGGGGCGTGAATGTATCTGCGAGGCCCTGAATGCCGTCTCGACCCCGGAGGAGCTGGCGCGGGCTTTCACGGAGCTGGTGGAAACTTATTACGCCATGTTTCTGGCGGAGCCGGTGATGCGCGACATCTGGTCGGGAACGCAGGCCGACAAGGCGCTTAATGCATTGGACCTCGAGGACGTGCGGGCCAATGGCGCAGTGCTTGCTGGAGCGATATCGCGTGTTACGTCCGGGCGAGATGCGCGGGAGATTGCAGATACCTCCCTTCTCATCATGCATCTTGGCGAAGCCACGATGCGGCTTGCCATCCAGACGGATGAGGAGGGGGGGCGCAGGCTCGTCAACCGCTTCACCGCAATGGCGTTGCGCGAGATGCTGGGTCGCTGAGCGCGAAGAGCGACCGGAACTCTGGGCTGCACCGGCCGCGACCACGAATGCCGGGCAAGAAAAAGGCCCGCTGAAGCGGGCCTTTCGAAACGGTCATTCCGCCGGTTTCGGCTTCTTCTTGAACAACCCTATCAGATTGTCCCAAAGCTCGATCTTGGCGCCCTGGCGCTTCATGATCACGCCCTGCTGGACGATGGAAAGGAAGTTGTTCCACGCCCAGTAGATCACCAGACCGGCCGGGAAGGTGGCCAGCATGAAGGTGAAGATCACGGGCATCCAGGTGAAGATCATCGCCTGCGTCGGATCGGGCGGGGTCGGGTTCATGCGCATCTGCAGGAACATGGTGATACCCATGATGAGCGGCCACACACCGATCATGAGGAAGCTCGGCACGTCATAGGGCAACAGGCCAAACAGGTTGAAGAGCGATGTCGGGTCTGGGGCCGAAAGGTCCTGAATCCATCCGAAGAAGGGCGCATGGCGCATTTCGATCGTGACGTAGAGCACCTTGTACAGCGAGAAGAAGACAGGAATCTGGATCAGCACCGGCCAGCAGCCAGCCAGCGGATTGATCTTCTCCTTCTTGTAGAGCTCCATCATCATCTGCTGTTGCTTCATTTTGTCATCCGCGTATTTCTCGCGGATTTCCATCATGGCGGGCTGAACCTTCTTCATGTTCGCCATGGATTTGTAGGACTTGTTGGCGAGCGGGAAGAAAATGAGCTTGACGATGACCGTGGTGCCGAGGATCGCCAGGCCGAAATTGCCAAGCAGCTTGAACAACGAATCGATCAGCCAGAACATCGGCTTGGTGATGAAGTAGAACCAGCCCCAGTCGATCAGGAGATCGAACTGGCGAATGCCGTTCTGCTCTTCATAGTCGTTGATGCGCGCAACTTCCTTGGCGCCGGCGAAGATCAGCGTCTCGCTGGTGGCCGAAGTGCCGGCGTCGACCGAGATCGGGTCGGACAGGAAGTCTGACTGGTAGCGCGGCGTGCCGTCGCCCGAATAGCTGAAGCGCGGCTGGAATTCGCGGCCGGACCGCGGAACCATCGCGACGGCCCAGTATTTGTCGGTCATGCCGAGCCAGCCATCGGACGATTTTCCGGGGGTGATGCGCTTTTCTTCCTCGAGCTTGGAATATTTGATTTCCTGCAGGCCTTCTTCGCCGGTCACGCCGATGAGGCCTTCATGGAGGATATAGATACCCGCCGTCTTGGGCGTGCCGATGCGGGTGGTGCGGCCGTAGCTGCGCACCTCGACCGCCGCGCCCGTCGCATTATCGATCGTGTCGACGACCGTGAACATATAGTTCTCGTCGACGCTGAGCTTGCGCTTGAAGGTCAGGCCCTTTTCATTGGTGAAGCTCAGGGTCACCGGGGTGGACGGCGTGAGGACATCGCCTTCGGCGACTGTCCATTCGGTCGACGGGCCGGGCATGGCTCCAAGCGAGGCATCGCCCACATAACCGGTTTCCACATAGTAGCCGTCAGGCAATGTGGAGGGATTGAGAAGCTGGATGTTCGGCGAATCCTTCTTCACCGTCACCCGGTAGTCCTTCAGGAGCAGGTCGTCGAGGCGCGCACCGGTCAGATTGAGCGAACCGGACAGGCGAGGCGTATCGATCTTCACGCGGTTGGAACCGGCAACCGCTTCTTCGCGTGTGGCTGGGGCCTGGGCAGCCGCGGAACCGCCGGGAACGGCAGCGTTGCCGCCCGTTCCTGCCGCAGAGGGAATGTCTGCATGCTCACCACTGGCCGACGGGGTCTGCGTCGCAGCCTGTTGTTCGGCCTCGATGCGTGTCGCTTCGCGTTGGCTCTCAATGCGCGGATTCATGTAGAAGATCTGCCATACGGTCAGGATCAGCACAGAAAGCGCGATCGTGATGAGAAAATTGCGGTTGTTGTCCATCAGGTCCTCAGCCTTTTCCACGCCCCTCGGCAGGGTCTGCGATACGGCGGGAAAGCTCGTCTTTCAGGGAGGCGAACGGCGTGTCTAGCACCGCGCGCCGCGCCACGATCACATAATCCTTGCCGGCCGCCATGTCATGGACTGCATGAATGCGGCAGGCTTCCTTGATACGCCGGCGCACGCGGTTTCTGACGGCCGCATTGCCGACCTTCTTGGTTACCGTGATGCCAAGCCGGGGCGCATCTTCGTCGCCGCGATCCAGCACCTCCAGCAGAAAAAGCCGTCCACGCCGTTTTTCACCGCGGCGGACAGCCAGAAACTCGGCGCGCTTTCTGAGGCGCGCCGGATGCTGCGGGGCTGGCCGGTCCGCCATTCCTCCGGCCTCGCCTCCAGCGCTTAGGCGGAAAGCCGCTTGCGGCCACGGGCACGGCGTGCTGCGATCACGCGGCGGCCGCCGACGGTAGCCATGCGGGCACGGAAGCCGTGCCGACGCTTGCGGACGAGTTTCGAGGGCTGATAAGTACGCTTCATTTGTTTTAATACCGCGGAGTGCGGCCCTTCTTTATTCTGTTTCTTGAACAGGAGCTTTCGCTTTTGGAGCCAGACCGAGGGCACGACAACGCGCCGCCGGATACAAGACCCAAGCGTGGCCGGGCTTATAGGGAGAGGCGGGCCAAAAGTCAATCAAACCGCATGAAACACACCGCATAGGCGCGGTTTGTCGCGGCTGCTCTGGAAGCCGTCATTGCGCATGAATGACCTTGCGACGGGCATCTTCATGTTCGGGCGGCACTTTTTGAATGTTCCGCGCCTTGTCACGTGGTCTACTCCACCACGGTCAGCTTGATCATGTCGCCGGAGACATGAAGCGTTTCCGTGCCGGGCGTGGTGGCGGTGAAGCGAATGCCGCGGGCCGGTGTGATGCCCTTGCAGTATTTCGAGTTGCGCCGCACGAGCCCCCCGTCGGAATAGGTGCCGAGCGCAGACGGTGACAGGCCGTTCCAGACGTCGCTCCATTCACGCGGCATCTTTCCGCAGTCGCCGCGTTCGCCGTGGATGATCCGGCTTTCCCCGACGGTCATCTGCAACTCGGGTTGGTAGACGACGAAAGGAACGTTTTCGGCTGGACGGCCCCATGGGCGCCAGTCCGATGTCAGCATCGCGCCGGTCGCCATGCCGAGAAAGAAGATCAGGGCGCCGACAGCCATCGCCGGCAGGAGGAACCATCTGGACAATGACTGTTTCTGCGCGGGCGGGTGCGTCACCTTCGCCGGTGCGTCATCTTCCATCGTCTCCTCCGGCTCGGCTTGCCGTGCGGTGCGGTAAAGCCGGTTCCACTGGGCGAGCAGCTCGGGATTCTCATCCACGCCGAGTATCTCCGCGAGAATGCGCATGCTGCGCTGCCGCGGGATGTGACGGCCGGAGCGCCAGTTGTTGAGATTGCGCACTGCCGTTTCAAACTGGTGCTGGCCGTTGCCTCGCGTGAGCTGGCAATAGCTGGCCGCAAGCGAGGCCGTGTCCGAAAAGCCGGCCCGCTCGCACAGCGTGTCGAAAAGTTCATGCCAGCGATCGATATCCTCAAGCGTCCGCGTCATCGCCGTCCTTTCTCGTCAAGAGAGCCCAGTGCCGGAAGTTCGTAGGACTGCAGCACCTCAATGCGCATCGGGTCCCTGAGGAGCCTGATGTCTTCCATGCCGGCCTCGGTTGCCGTGAATTGTATCGCCCGCACGGTCATTTCCTTCCCGCAGTCATTGACCATTTTCGCCGCCAGTCCTCCGTCGCTGAAGGTACCCAGCATGCTTTCGGGCAGATCGGGCACAAGTGTCTCCCATGAGGGTGGCGGGCCGTCGCAACTTCCGTGTTCGCCATGTATGAGCCGGGTGCTGCCTACGGCCACACGGACGAGAGCATCATAACCGACCGTCGGCATCGTCGAACGCTCGAAGGCGACGGCAACGACGCTGGCGCTGGCGCAGAGAAGAGTCGCGGCAGCAAGCATGTCCCAGCGGTCGGCTCTTCGGTGTTCGCCCACCCCGTCTGGCCTATCCGCAACAGCTGCGTCTTCTGGCCGGCCATGGCGCAGGCGCATCTGCGCCATGGAATAGAGCCGTTCCCAATTGTACCTAAGGTCCGGGTCGTCCTGCACCGCAAGTGCGCGCGAGACGGCTGCCAGATTGCGGCGCAACGGCAGGCGTTGCCCTGCGCGCCATTGGCGCAGCTTCTTTTTGGCGGCCTCGAAATCTTCCTTGCTGCTGCGGCCTGAAAGTCGGCACATTTCCGCGGCGAGCATCTGGTTGTCAAAATGCCCTTGCCGGTTGCAGGCTTCATCGAACAATCGGTGCCAGCAGCTATAGCCGTTCCAATCTACCGCCGTCACGCTTCTTCCCCATAGTAATACCATCGAAGCTACTGGCGTTTGCTTGAAATCGGAATGGAAAGAACCCTCAATTTTCCGGTTTTTCCGAAAATGGCCCGATTTTTCAGTAGGCGCTCGCACAGGTTGAGCAGTCTATTCGCGGCGTGGGGAGGCTTTGCTTCGCTTCGCAAGCGAAGAGCGAGTCCGACCCTTCACCTGATGATGAAGGAAGCGCTTATGAAAACTGTACAAATCCTGCTTGCTGGCCTTGCCGCGCTCTCCGTGTCGGGCTGCGTCAGCGCTGGCAATGTGGACAAGACCGTCGAGCTTTCGGTGGGACAGACGCGTCATCTGACGGCCTATCGCGCCGACAGTTGCGGGGGAACGCCGCCGAGCTTCGCGGCTCTTGCGCCGCGTCTGCCGAAATCGAAGGTGGTGCGCTATTCCGATGGCGGTCCCTCCAGTCGCAACAGCCGCCAGTGCGGTCGGCGGGTGCCCACGCGCGCCATCAACGCGACCGGCATTGCCAAGGGTGAGGAGGTCAACCGCTATCAGGATACGATCCGCATCGTCGTCCGCTAGAGCCGTCAAGCCGAGACGGCATCGCTCCGGCGTTGAAGGCTGAGGAAAAACAGCAAGGCCAAGCATCCCATTCGGTCATGTTTGACCTCGCACGGGGCGATGCAACGGGGGCAGGGCTCCACGGCATCTTGCGGTTGGGGTGAAAGCGCTTGACGCCCGTTAATCCGGAAGGTCGCAGTGCTTTGGGGGAAGGCGAACAAGCTTCGCCGAGGGGCCGCCGGGTGGAACAGGCGGCCCTTTTCTATCCGACGAGAACCAGAAGCAGGATACCGCCTACGATCAATGCGCAGCCGGCAACCTCGGTCCTGTTGATGTGTTCCTTGAAGATGAACACAGAGGAGGCGAAGGTGAAGATCATCTCGATCTGGGCCAGCGCCTTCACGATGGCGGCCTGTTGCAGGGTCATGGCCGAGAACCAACCGAGCGAGGCAGACGCTCCGACGAAGCCTACGAAGAGCGAGGGCTTCCACGCCTTGGCGATGCGGGCCACCTCGGAACTGTCCTTCCAAAGCATGTAGGCCAGCATGATCAGGGTCTGGAACGAGATGGTGACGGCCAGCGTCATGGCAGCCTGCATGAGATAGTTCGGACCGCCGAGCGACAGGGAAGCGCCGCGATAGGCGACCGCCGCCACGCCGAACAACGTGCCGGAGGCAAGTCCGATGAGCGCGTTGCGGCTGACGAGCGAGGCGAACAGGTTGCGCCAGCTCATCGCCACGCGGGCCACGGAAATGAGCATCACCCCCACCACGGTGACGGCGATGGCAAGCAGCGCGCCCGGCCGCGCGACCTCTCCCAGAAGGACGAGCCCGAATATGGCGGCCTGCGCCGGCTCCGTGCGCGAATAAGCGGTGCCAACGGCGAAGTTTCGGAACGAAAAAAGATAGATCAGCAGGAATTGCGCTGCAATCTGGCCCAGTCCGCCGATCACGATCCACATCAGAAAGGTGCTGTTGAGCGCGGGAATTTGAAAACCGGCGAAGCGATGCAGGCAGGCCACGAGCAGAATGGCAAAGGGCATGCCGAAGCCGAAACGTACGAAGGTCGCGCCGGTCGTGCCCAGCACGCCTTTCAGGTGCTTTTGCCCCACCGAACGCAGGTTTTGCAGGAAAGCGGCGGCAATTGTTATCGGGATCCATAATTCCATGGAGTGCCTGTTCTGCCGCTATGCGTGAGGCTGCAAGGGACAGGGGATGGGGAAGCTGTGGTCCAGAAGCGGGAGAGCCCTGATGCCAGAGGCGGTCTCGCAACCCAGCGGAGATTGCGCCTTGCCATGGGGCTTGCCATAAGGATGCCATGACAAATCAACCTTCCCGCGAGCGCTTCGCCCATATTACCGACTGGGTGTTCGATCTCGACAACACGCTCTACCCCCATCACACAAATCTGTTTTCGCAGATCGATGTGCGCATGACAGCCTATGTGTCGGATCTTCTGCAGATGGACCGTGAGGAGGCGCGCAGCCTGCAGAAGGAGCTGTATCGCGAATACGGCACCACGCTGAACGGGCTGATGACGCGCTATGATATAGACCCCGACGATTTCCTGCAGAAGGTGCATGACATCGATTATTCCTGGGTCGCACCCGATCCGCGGCTCGGCGAGGCCATCGAGGCCTTGCCCGGTCGCAAGTTCATTTTCACCAATGGCGATCGGGGGCATGCCGAGCGCACGGCGCGTCAACTGGGCGTGCTCGATCATTTCGACGACATTTTCGACATCGTGGCGGCGGGCCTCGTGCCAAAGCCGGCGGCTGCCACCTATGACCGCTTCATGGCTTTGCACCGGGTGGCGGGGCCGAACGCGGTGATGTTCGAGGATCTGGCGCGCAATCTTGCCGTGCCCAAGAAGAGCGGCATGACGACGGTCCTTGTGGTGCCGAACAATTTTGAGCCCACCTTTTCCGAAATATGGGAACAGGACGCGGACCAGGAGGACGACGTCGATTTTGTCACCGACGATCTTGCCTCCTTCCTGCGCTCGGTAATCGGGATCTGACGGCATGCGCCGTTTCACGTCGCTTGAGGCGCGCATCGATGCGGCCGCGCACCGGGTGCTCGACGCGCTGCCGCGCCACGGACTTTCGGGCGCCCTGGTCGAGTTCCTGGTCTTCGGTCTGAAGCAGGCATGGGCCTGTCTCTTCGGCGGTCTGCTTCTCGCACTGATCATCGCAACCCATTATTTGTGGCCCAGGGATGCCGTGCTCGCGCGCTATGATTTTCTGTTTCTGGCCGCGCTCGGCATTCAGCTCGCCATGCTGGCCGGACGCCTCGAGACCTTCTCCGAAGCAAAGGTCATCCTGATCTTCCATGTGGTGGGCACGGCGATGGAGGTCTTCAAGACCTCGGTCGGCTCATGGATCTATCCCGAGGACAGCCTCTTCCACATAGGCGCCGTCCCGCTGTTTTCCGGCTTCATGTACGCGGCGGTCGGTTCCTATCTGGCGCGTGTCAGTCGTATCTTCGACATGCGCTACACGAATTATCCGCCATTATGGACGACGGTTCTTCTGGCAGTCGGGATTTATGTAAATTTCTTCGCCCACCATTACACGGTGGATATCCGCTATGGCCTGTTTGCGCTGACCGCGCTGCTTTATCTGCGTACGGTGGTGCACTACCGGGTGTTCCGCTTTCGCCACCGAATGCCGCTCCTGCTCGGTTTTCTCCTGGTCGCACTCTTCATCTGGTTTGCCGAAAACATCGGCACCTGGTCGCGCGCCTGGATCTATCCTTCCCAGTCGCACAGCTGGACACCGGTCTCCCTTGGCAAGCTGGGAGCCTGGTATCTCCTGATGATCATTTCCTTCGTGCTGGTCTCGTTGGAGCATCGCCCGAGCGAGCCGGACACTGTGGAAGGGGACGCGGAATAAAATGGGCGAGGCCGAAGGCCGGCCTCGCTGCTTTGGTGGTATCGTCGGGAAAATCGTCTTGCCTTCGCGCGAATGCGGGAAAACAGGATGATTGAACCGTCAGGGCAAGGAAGCCGGGCCTATTTGCCGTGGCTGTTGTGGCCGGAATGGTCCATGGCCGGAGCGTCGCCACGGGCCGAGCCCACGGCCAGTTCCAGTTCCACTTTTCCAGCCTTCTCGAATTCCAGCGTCACGGGAACCGAAGCGCCTTCCTGAAACGGCTTTGCCACCTGCATGAACATGATATGCAGCCCGCCGGGCTCCAGCGTCACTGTTTTGCCGGCGGCAATTTCGAGCCCTCCCTCGACGGGACGCATGACCATCACATCGTTCTTCATCTCCATCGTATGCACCTCCACCTTGCCGGCGGCGGGAGACGAGATGGCGACGAGCCGGTCAGGCGCATTACCGGTGTTCTCGATGGTGAGATAGCCGCCTCCGGAGGGCTGTCCGGGCAGCATGGCGCGCGCCCGTGCCTCCGTGATCCTGAGATCGCCCGCCGTAACCTGCGTCGCACCCATATGCGCGTGCGCCTGTGCCGCCGCGTGGCCGTGCTGTCCCGCTGCCGGGTCCGCGGCGAGGATTGTCAGGCCGGGTGCCGGGCTTTCAAGCGCGTGGGCATCCTGTCCTTCGGCCGGAATATCGGTCCAGGCCACCTCGCCATCGTCGCAGTGCTGGACGGTCTTGAAGAAGAGCTTCTGTCCGGCCTCCACGCCTGACAAGGAGCCGCGCAGCGAGAACTCGTCGAACTGATCATCCGGCAGGTCGCCACCGCTCCAGGTAACGGCTTTCACACCGCTCGTGACCGGCTTCCCGTGGGAATCATACGATCTGGCATAGTCGCCGGTCTCGACATCGAGCGTCCAGCCGGACTTCGGCATCGGCTTCACCGATATGAACCCCTCCGGGACCTCGACGCGCACCGAACGGGTGGCCTGTCCGTCGCATCCGTGAGGAATGACGAGCACGGCCTTGTAGCTGCCGGGCTTGGCGGCAGGGGTCTCCAGCACGGCATGGGCGTTGGCGCTGGAAATGGAAAACAGAGGCAGCAGGATTGCCGCCGAAGCGAAAAGAAGCTGGCGCATGATGGGCCTTTCAAGTCTGGATATTGAATCTGTCCCGGCGGGGCCGGGTGCAAGCGTTCAGACTGGAAAGGGTGGTGCGCGGATTGATGGCGGCGGATCGTCCGTGCGGGCGGTGGGCACGCGAAGAGCCCAATATGGCCCGGCAGGAACGGCCACGGGTGAGGGAAGGCCGATCACGGCGGGTGCGGCTGGCGCGCCGGCGGCGATCTGGAAGCTGCAGGAATGTCCCGTCAGGCAGAGCGGACATTCCACATTGCGCGGATGTTCGCGATTGTTGTCGCCGGCTGTGCCCACTCCGTAGGTGGTGCATATGACGAAGCCGCCGGGCGTCGCCGTTGCCGCTGCTGCAAGAAGCGGCTGCAGGGCGTTGAGAAAAAGCGCAAGAAATCCCACCGCCGCGAACAGTCCTGCATCGCGGCGCAGGCTTTCGAACCAGCTTTTAAGGGCCTCTCCCGTGCGCATGGTTCAGGCACTAGCCCAATGCGCGTCGCAATGCCAGTCTGCGAGATGCCGCAAAGCTTGCGACATGGACGCGCGGACTGCCGGAAACAGCAGTCCGCGCCGAACCGTTCTAAAGCTCGTAGAACTCCGCGACCTTCGCCCAGGCTTCCTCGGCCGTATCGACGAAGGTGATGAGCTGGTCGTCTCCAGGTGAGATGGTGCCCTGTTCGGCAAGGAAGGCGAGGTTGATCGCGTTCTGCCAGAATTCCTTGCCGAAAAGCAGTACCGGCACGCGCTCCATGCGTCCGGTCTGGATCAGCGTCAGGGATTCGAACAGCTCGTCCATCGTGCCGAAGCCGCCGGGAAACACGGCCACCGCCTTCGCCCGCATCATGAAATGCATCTTGCGGACCGCGAAATAGTGGAAATTGAAGCAGAGGTCCGGCGTGACATATTTGTTCGGAGCCTGCTCATGGGGCAGCACGATGTTGAGGCCGATGGTCGGCGCGCCACAATCGGCAGCACCGCGGTTTCCGGCTTCCATCACGCCGGGGCCGCCGCCCGTGACCACCACATATTCGCGATAATAGGATTTGGCCGATTCTTCCGAACAGAGCCGGGCGAAGCGCCGGGCTTCCTCGTAATAGCGGCTGTTCTTCTCCAGGTTCTTGCGCTGGGTTTCGTTCTTGGCCGCCCATGCGTCGCCACCCGGTTCGGGCAGGCGCGCGCCCCCGAACAGAATGACCGTCGAACGGATGCCGCGCTCGGCGAGCGCCATCTCGGGCTTGAGCAGTTCGAGCTGCAGGCGAACGGCGCGCAACTCGCGGCGCGTCATGAATTCCTCGTCGTCCCAGGCCAGCCTGTAGGTCTGGGCGCGGGTCTGCGGTGTGTCGGGAACCTGACGTGCGCGTTTCAGGTCTTCGTCCGAATGCGGAAGCGGCGTCCAGCCATTCTTGTCGGTCGTATCCATGAATCCTGTCTTTTCGTCTTTTCGGCGCGGCCCCTCGCGCCATCGCGAGATTGACCCCTTGGGGCGGTTCGAATAGGTTCCGCGCGGCCTTGGGTCCAATCCCAAACTATGGCTGAGCCCTTAACAGCTTGTTCAACGGAGCCGCAAGCATGACGAAGACGGATGTCGCCGCGCTGGAAAAGACGATCGAGAAGGCTTTTGACGAGCGTGACGGCGTCTCGACCTCGACACGCGGGGAAATTCGCGATGCCGTGGAGATGGCTCTTCTGCTGCTCGACGGTGGCAAGGCGCGTGTTGCCGAACGCCAGGATGACGGCTCCTGGAAGGTGAACCAGTGGCTCAAGAAGGCGGTTCTTCTCTCCTTCCGCCTGAACCCGATGGAAGTCATCAAGGGCGGCCCCGGCGATTCGGTCTGGTGGGACAAGGTCCCCTCCAAGTTCGATGGCTGGAGCGCCAACGAATTTGAAAAGGCGGGCCTGCGTGCCGTTCCCAATGCCGTGGTGCGTCGCTCGGCCTATGTGGCGCCGGGCGTGGTCCTGATGCCGTCCTTCGTCAATCTCGGCGCCTATGTGGGCGAGGGCACCATGGTCGATACCTGGGCGACCGTCGGTTCCTGTGCGCAGATCGGCAGGAATGTCCACCTGTCCGGCGGTGTCGGCATTGGCGGCGTTCTGGAGCCGATGCAGGCCGGCCCCACCATCATCGAGGACAATTGCTTCATCGGCGCCCGCTCCGAAGTGGTCGAGGGCTGCATCGTTCGCGAGGGGTCTGTCCTTGGCATGGGCGTCTTCATCGGCAAGTCGACCAAGATCGTCGACCGCGCCACGGGCGAAGTCTTCTACGGGGAAGTGCCTCCCTATTCGGTGGTCGTCGCGGGCACCATGCCGGGCAAGCCCATGGGCAATGGCGAACCGGGGCCGGGCCTCTATTGCGCCGTCATCGTGAAGCGCGTCGACGAGAAGACGCGCTCCAAGACGTCTATCAACGAGCTCCTGCGCGACTGATCGGAACCGCTTCGATGATGCAGAAGGGACAGATCAGCTGGCTGTTCTTCGGCTTTTCCGGCAGGGTGAGCCGCGCCGCCTTTTTCCTGGCGGGGCTCCTCCTGGCGATAATGCAGGCTTTCACCCTCTATCGCTTCACGCTCGAGCCGGAAGGCAGCGGCGCAAGCGGCCTCTGGGCGATTTCCTTCTGGGCGCTTTTCTTCGTTTCGGTCTATTCCTCCGTCGCTCTCGGCGTGAAGAGGCTGCATGATTTCGGCAAGCCCGGCATTTTCGCGGTGGCCCTGTTCATCCCGATGGTGTCGATCCTCGCTTTCATCATCCTGTGCGTCTATCCCGGCGACACTGGCGCAAACATTTATGGCCGGCGGACCAACGCACCGAAGGATTGAGGTGCAACTGGCCCGTGACAGCCGCATGCGGTTCGATTATCCCTTTTCATCATGACACTTCCGACCGATCCCGCCGCCAATCTTGCCGAACTCATCCGTTGCCCGTCCGTCACCCCGGTCGAGGGTAACGCGCTTTCCGTGCTTTCGGGCATGCTGAAGGCGTTTGATTGCACGGTTGAGCGTCCCGTTTTTTCCGATGACGATACGCCCGACATCGAAAATCTCTATGCACGCCTGTCCGGCAACGGCCCGCATCTGATGTTTGCCGGCCACACGGATGTCGTGCCGCCCGGCGACGAGGCCGCCTGGACCCATCCGCCCTTTGAAGCCGTCGTGGCCAATGGGGAGATGTATGGGCGCGGGGCGGTCGACATGAAGGGCGGCATCGCCTGTTTCGTCGCCGCGCTCGCGCGCTACGTGGAACGACACGGCAAGCCGCGTGGCTCGGTGTCCTTTCTGATCACCGGCGATGAGGAGGGGCCGGCGATCAACGGCACGGTAAAGCTGCTCGAATGGGCGGCTGCCCGTGGCGAGAGTTGGGACGCGGCCATAGTGGGCGAGCCGACCAATCCCGAAAAGCTCGGCGACATGATCAAGATCGGTCGTCGAGGTTCGATTTCCGGGCGTATCACCGTTACCGGCACGCAGGGCCATGTGGCCTATCCGCATCTGGCCGACAATCCGGTGCGCGGCATGGTCGCGTTACTCGACGCCCTCCTTTCGCCGCCGCTTGATGAGGGGACCGAGGATTTCCAGGCGACGAACCTGGAAGTCACCACGGTCGACGTGGGCAACAAGGCGACCAACGTCATCCCGGCGAAGGCGTCAGCCACCTTCAACATCCGTTTCAACGACAGCTGGAGCGCCGAGAGCCTTCAGGCGGAAATCCACAACCGTCTGGATCGGGCCGCCGAGGAAAACAGGCTGCGGCCGGGCCGTGAGGCACCCGCCACCTTCGATCTCGAATGGCTCGGTCGTGCAAGCCCGGTGTTCCTGACGCGGGATGAAAAACTGATCGACACGCTTTCTGCGTCCGTCGAAGCCGTCACGTCGCTTCGCCCGAAACTGTCCACTTCCGGCGGGACGTCGGATGCGCGCTTCATCAAGGATTATTGTCCGGTGGTGGAATTCGGCCTTGTCGGCCAGACCATGCACATGGTGGATGAGCGTGTCCCGGTCGCCGATCTTGAAACGCTGACGCGGATCTATCTGCGCTTCCTCGAAGACTGGTTCGCCTGAACATGCCGCCGGCCGCCGAGATCCAGCAGCAGCTTGCCGGCGTCTGGCACATGATGATGGGGCGCAAGGACGGGCTGAAAATGCTCGACCTTTCCGCCGATGGTTTCTGGAACTCCTTCTTCGCGATTGCTGTTGCCTTGCCGGCCCTTGCCATTGGCTGGGTCATGGCCGCCAACGATATGGTTCTCGACGGCGCCCTTGCCCCCCGCCCGGTTTTGCTCTTCCAGTTTATCCTGACCGATCTCTGCGCCTGGGTTTTGCCCTATGGACTGTTGGCGCTTGCCATGCGTCCTGCCGGTATCGCCGGCCGTTTCGTGCCCTATGTGGTGGCAAGCAATTGGGCGCAGGCGCTGTTCTCCTGGCTGATGCTGCCGGCCCTGCTGACACGCCTTCTCTTCCCGGATGCGGAAGAACTGGTGAACGGCGTCACGTTTTTCCTCTTTTTGCTGACGCTCGTGCTTGCATGGCGCCTGACCAATATCGCGATCGGCAAGGGAGCTGCCGTTGCGACCGCCGTGTTCGTGGCGATGTTCATTGCATCCATTGGGGTGCTGATCGTCTTCGAGGCGATCTGGAGCCCGTCACGCTTCTGAGGGCTTTTCTCCGCCGGTCTGGCTGAAGGCTTGCGCAATCTCGGCGACATTGCGCACATTGATGTCGCGCTGGGGAAACGGAATTTCTATGCCCGCAGCGCCAAGCTCGCGATAGATCCGGAACAGGAGTTCCGAACGCACGGAAACCACGGAATAGACATCGTTCAGAAAACAGCGCAGTTCGAAATCGAGCGAACTTTCACCAAGCCCCATGAAAAGCACATTCGGTTCCGGGTGCGCCATCACAAGCGCGTTTTCGCGGGCGGCGGCGAGAAGGATGTCGCGGGTTTTCTCCAGGTCGCTGCCATAGGCCACGCCGACCGGCAGGATCATGCGGCCCGTGCGGGAGCTGAGCGTCATGTTGGTGACGGTGCCGGTGATCAGATCGCTGTTCGGCACGATGACCTCGTGCCGGTCGAAGGTTTCGATCCGCGTCGAACGCACGGCGATCTTCCTGACGATGCCCGATTTCCCGGCGACTTCGATCCAGTCACCCTCCTTCACCGGCCGTTCCACGAGCAGGATGATACCCGAGATGAAGTTCGAGACGATGGCCTGCAATCCGAAGCCGATGCCGACCGAGAGAGCGCCGGCCACAATGGCGAGGCTTGAAAGGTCGAGGCCCGCGGACGAAACCGCAATGAGCGCCGACAGAATGATGCCCACATACCCCAGTCCCGTGACCATGGCGTTGCGGCCGCCGCTGTCAAGCCGGGTGCGGGGCAGGATCGTGCTGCCCAGCACCCGTTGCAGCCAGCGCGTGATGAAGACGCCCGCGATGAAGACCGAAACGAGTATGAGCACGACGCTGAAGGAAATGCGCGTCCCGCCCACCTCGACGCCCTGCGTGATCATCGTCCAGGCATCCGAGATATCCGCGTTCCGGGCACCCCATGAAAGGGCGAGAAGCGGAAGGCTGGCGAGGGTCACAAGCGTGCCGGCCGCCACGGGAAAGAGCGCAGAGATAGCCCTGTCGTCATGGATCGCCGCGTGCGAGGCCGACACCAGCAGCCTGTAGACGCCAAGAGCGAAGGCGATGAGGCCGAGCGTTGAAATCGTGGGCATGACCGCCTGCCGCGCGATCTGCGCATATCCGATTGCGGAAAAGACCAGTGCTGCCACCGCGGCGATGCGCAGAAGATAGGCCGTCAGCCGGCGCGGGTAGAAGATGGAAGCATCCTCTTCGGCAGGGACGGAGGCTGCCGGTTCGACATATTCTTCATGGCGGGAAAGCAGGCTGGCGAAGCGCCACAGGAGCAGGCTTCCGGTCAGTATGACCATGAACGAAAGCACGGACAGGGTTTCGGGCGTGAACGTGTAGTCCTGTTCCATCAGCTGCAGTGTCTGTTCAAGCGCAAGAACGCCGCCGAGACCGACGCAGGCGCGCATGGCGCTTGCCGCGGTGTTGTCGTTCATCGCAATGAAGCGCAGTTCCGGCAAGGTGGGCGCGAAGAGCGCATGGCCGAGCCAATAGGCGACAGGCAGGCAGACCGCGAAGGTGAGCGCCGCGACATTCAGGGAACGCGCGCTGTAAAGTGTCAGGTGAAGGCTATAGAGCGCGATTACGAGCATGACCGCGCCAAGCAACGGCAGCACGAACCGCAAAATCAGGGCAAGCGCGGTGAAGGCTTTTTTGCGAAACACGGTCAGGCTTCCATTCGCCTGTTTGTCCACGCGCCGCAAAAGCCGGGGCTGGAGGAGGAGGAGAACGACAAGGCCGATCCCCGCGAGGGCGATGGCAAAGGGCGCGTTTTGCCGCGCCTCGATGCCTTGCATGGGATGCAGGATGGTTTCGGTGGCTTCCGCCCCCACCCGTAGAACATAGGCGGAGAGTTCGGCAATCGCACCCGGCCAGTTCGTGGGGATGAGGGGGGAGGGCGCGCGTTGCAGCAACTCGCTCTGCTGGCGCGAGCGGATGATCTTGTCGATCTCGGAGAGGAGAACTTCCGCGCGCCCATAGGCCTGTTTTGCTGCGAGCACGGGCGCGTTCGCCTCATCATAGGCTCTGGTGAGGTCGGCTCGTCGGCTTGCCACGGCCGGTGTTTCGGCTTCGCCATCCTTTGGAGTGGGACCAAGCGCCTTCAACTGCGCGGCAAGCGTCATCGTCTCGATATTGCCTGCACTGATGATGGCGAATGCCTCGTCGCGCTGCTGGGCGATCTCCGCGCGCAGGGCTTCCATTGCCGCATTGGAGGCACGCTTGTTGGTGATGGCCTCCTCGGCGCGTTTGGCGGTGCTGTCCCAGCGGATCGCCGGTTCCATGGCGCCAAGCTCATCGGCAGGCTCTGATTGGGCAAGGGCGAACCCGCCGGAGGAAGGGAGCACAATCAAAAACAGGGCCGCAAACATGCAAAGCAGCCATAGCCGGTTTTTGAACATGGTCCCTCCCTGCCATGCATCGGGTTGAGAACGACGGAGGTTCGCATGATGCGATCTGCGGGCCGTCCGCTCGTACCACGATCTTGAAGGCATAGTGCCCGTGTTGCAGCAAAGGAACAAGCGGGGCGCGGGCGGGGCGCGGGCGGTGCGTGGGGGCCCTGCTTTTCAGGCGAAAGATGAAAACTCTAGTAGTCGACCTGGATGAGATAGAGGCCATAGGGTGGGGCCACGGGGCCGCATGCCTTGCGGTCGCAAGCTTCGAGCGCCCGCGTCACGTCGTCGGCATCCCATCCCCCTTCGCCCACACGTTTCAGCGTCCCCACCAGTGAACGCACCTGATTGTGCAGGAAGGAGCGTGCGGATGCGCGCACCTCCACGAATTCTCCGTCGCGGGACACATCGAGCCTGTCCAGTGTCTTGACCGGGCTCTTGGCCTGGCACTGGGCGGCGCGGAACGTGGTGAAGTCGTGAGTGCCAAGAAGTCTTTTGGCCGCCTCGTGCATTGCCTCGTGGTCGAGCGGCGCACTGACATGCCAGGCTTGGCCAAATCCGACGGTCAGCGGCGGACGCCGGTTGTGAATGCGGTAGAGATAGTGCCTTGCCCTGGCGGAAAACCGCGAATTGAAGTCGTCCGGCACTTCCTGTGCGGCAAGGATGGCGATGCGTTCATCTTCCTTGGCGAGCAGCGCGTTGAGCGCGTTCTGTACGGTGCGTGCGGACCATTCGCGCGACAGGTCGAAATGCGCGACCTGCCCCGTGGCATGAACGCCCGTGTCGGTGCGTCCAGCGCCAAACAGCGTGACAGTCTCACCGGAAAACCCGGCAATCGCGGTCTCGATGGCCTCCTGCACGCTGTGCTGGCCGGCCTGACGCTGCCAGCCGAAATACGGCCTGCCATCATATTCGATGTCGATGCGAAAGCGTGGCATGGTCACAGCCCGCTATGGCGTTGTGCGGTCAACAGGTCCACCCGGCGCTCGCGCAAAGGCGGAGAAGCAAAAAGGTTGAGTGCCCTCTGTGCTTCTGGACACGGGACCCGACGCAAGATGATGTTGGTCATGGTCGATCTCATGGCAAGAGCGTTATGCGCGAGGCGTCAGAGACGGGCGCATGGCCGGGCCGCCCCGCGCGAATGATGTGCGTGCTCATGAGAGCCGGGTCCCGCGTTCAAGCTTGGCGCCACGCAGGAAATCGCGCGCTTCCATCGGTTTGCCGCCCGCGCGCTGCAGCTGGGTGAGCCGCACCGCTCCATCGCCGCAGGCAATGGTCAGCGCATCGTCCAGTACTGTGCCGGCTGCTCCGGACGCATTGTTCCGCAAGGTCGAGCGCAGCAGCTTCACCCGTTCGCCCTTGCCGCCGAAAGGCATTTCGCACCACGCGCCGGGAAAGGGGGCGAGCCCGCGAATATGATTATGAACGGTTTCCGCCTTCTGCGCCCAGTCGACCCGCGTCTCGTCCTTCAGTATTTTTTTCGCATAGGTCGCGCCGTCTTCGCTCTGGGCCATGAGTGAAAGCGTGCCGGCCTCAAGCGCGGCCATGGCGCGAACCATCAGCTTCGCGCCGATTTCCTTCATCGCGTCATGCAGTTCGCCTGCTGTCATGTCGGAGCCGATGGCGCATTTTTCAGCCATGGCGACAGGTCCGGTGTCGAGCCCTTCGTCCATCTTCATCACCATCATGCCGGTTTCCCGGTCGCCCGCCATGATGGCGCGCTGAATGGGCGCCGCGCCGCGCCAGCGTGGGAGAAGCGAGGCGTGGCCGTTGAAGGCGCCGAGCCGCGTTCCCTCCAGAATGGCCCTGGGCAGGAGAAGTCCGTAGGCCACGACGATGGCGGCATCGGCGCGAAGATCGGCAAAGGCCCTCTGCTCGTCCTCGCCTTTAAGCGATTTTGGCGTACGCACCTCGATGCCGAGTGCTTCAGCGGCCTGATGCACAGGCGATTTCGTGAGTTCGAGCCCGCGCCGTCCGGCAGGACGCGGCGGCTGCGAATAGACGGCAGCAATCTGATGGCCGGCTGCCGCCAGCGCCTGAAGCGTGGGAACCGAAAAATCGGGTGTTCCCATGAAGATGAGGCGAAGGGACATAGGCTTTCCCACCGGGTATCGGGGTGCTGCCCGGCGGCAGGCACCTGTTGGGCTCAGCCGACCATGCGCGCGGGCGGACGGTTGTTGGCCAGTTTCCTGAACTTGCGCACCACCATGTCGCGCTTCAGCTTCGACAGATAGTCGATGAACAACACGCCGTTGAGATGGTCGATTTCATGCTGCAGGCAGGTCGCCAGAAGTCCATCGGCTTCCACCGTCTGCAATCTTCCGTCGAGGTCCATGTAATTGACCGTCACGCGCGCGGGGCGCTCGACATCGGCATAATAATCGGGGATCGACAGGCAGCCTTCCTCGTGAATGTTGCGCGCATCCGAGCGCGCCACGATCTCGGGATTGAGCACCACCAGCGGTGCCGGTTCCTCGTCCTTGTCCGAAACGTCGACGACGAGCATGCGCAGCGGCTCGCCCACCTGAATGGCGGCAAGGCCGATGCCCGGCGCATCATACATTGTGTCGAGCATGTCGTTGGCGAACTTGCGCAAAGCCTCGTCCACGCGTTCCACCGGTTTTGAGGTTTCGCGCAGGATCGGGTCGGGAAGAAGAACAAGCGGTTTGGTCGTCATGCCCGTCAGGTAATCCCTGGGCCGTGGAACGTCAATACGCAACGCGTGTTCACGTTTTGGTCTTATGCTGGTATAGCGAATCGACTAGAGTGCGTGCATGAATGAAATTTCCGACATCCTTTCCGCTCCTGTGGCGCAGCTTGGCGCGAGCACCTTCACCCTCGGCCAGTTCTTGCTGGCGGGCGGCTTTTTATTCGCTGTGCTCTTTTGCGTTCTGGTGGTGGCGCTGTGGCGTTCGGCGCGCGCCCGTGCGGTTGCCGCGGCCGAGGCCGCCGATCATGCACGCGATGCGGAGGCGCGGATGGTCGAGCTCACCCGTGCTCAGGCGGAGCTGCAAGGGCGCATGGGCTCGATTGCCGAAGTGTTCGGCGCGCGCCAGGCGGAATTGACGAAAGCCATCTCCGATCGGCTCGACGGCATGACCAGTCGCCTTGGCCAGTCGATCACCGAGCAGACCAAATCGACGCATGAGAATCTTGCCCGGCTTCAGGAGCGACTGGCCGTCATCGACACCGCGCAGAACAACATCCAGTCGCTCGCGGGGCAGGTGGTCCAGCTGCAGCAGATCCTGTCCAACAAGCAGACGCGTGGCGCTTTCGGCCAGTCCCGCATGGAGGCGATCATCGCCGATGGCCTGCCGCACAATGCCTACGAGTTCCAGGCAACGCTTTCCAATGGAAGCCGGCCGGATTGCGTTGTGAAGATGCCCAATGGTGCCCCTTCGCTGGTCATCGACGCCAAGTTTCCCCTTGAGGCCTGGAACGCGATCCGCGCGGCCTCGGAGGGGGAGGGCGCCACACCCGAAGCGCGCAAGGCCGCTGAAAGCGCCTTTCGCCGCGATGTGGAGGTGCATATTCGCGCCATTGCCGACAAATATCTCCTGACCGGCGAGACGCAGGATACGGCGTTCATGTTCGTCCCCTCGGAATCCATCTTCGCCGAGATCCATGAGAATTTCGAAACCCTGGTCCAGCGTGCGCACCGCGCGCGCGTCGTCATCGTGTCGCCGTCGCTTCTGATGCTGTCGATCCAGGTCATTCAGGCGGTGTTGAAGGATGCGCGCATGCGCGAGCAGGCCCATCTGATCCAGGCCGAGGTGGTGCGGCTGATGGAGGATGTGACCCGTCTCGACGATCGCGTGCGCAAGTTGCAAACCCACTTCATGCAGGCCAACAAGGATATCGATCTCATCTTGACGTCTACCGACAAGGTGACGAAGCGTGGCGCAAAGATCGAGGCGCTGGAACTGGGAGCGGAAGTGGCAGGAAAGGCTGCGGATGGCGAGCGGCGCTCGCTGTCCGGCAAGGAGACGCCCGAAAGCGGTTCGGACGGCGGGCCGGGCAGCGGGCAGCTTCGTTTGCGTGTCGTTGACGAATAGCGGCTTCCGATTGCCGCCTGCATAGGCCTGGGGTGGCGGATGGACCGCGAAATTGACCCGATTCTTCTCTCACCGGTGGAATTATTCCCGCTGCGCGCGAATTCTGCCGAAGCTTAACTTGGCGAACTGTTCCTGTGCCTGCTATTCGGAAAGCGGCAACACAGGGAGGTCTTTCAGAAATGTTTGGTTCAGCCACAAAATTCGGGCTCTCGCTCGTCCTTGCAGCCGGCACGGCCGTGACCGCCGCTCAGGCGGAAACCCGCGTCACCTATAAATCCGCCAAGGCCGGTTCGTCCTACTACCAGATGGGCGTCGAAATCGCCGAGGCTCTCAAAAAGGGCACCAATGGCGAGATCATCGCCACCATCGAGGAGAGCCAGGGGTCGGTCCAGAACGTCATGGAAGTGCGTGCCCGCGGCGGGGATTATGTTTTCACCACGCCGCCGGCGCTCGCCGATGCAGCGCGCGATGGCAAGGGGGCTTTCGAGGGCAAGGGCGATCCGAAGTTCGCCGAGATCCGCGCATTGTTTCCTATCCCCTCGCTGACCATGCATTTTGTGATGGCCAAATCCTCCGGCGTTGAGGACTTCGCCGGCATGGAAGGCAAGACGGTGCTCCTCGGCAAAGGCACCTTCGGCGCTACCGAGGGCGAGAAATATCTGAGCCTGTTTGGCCTTGAGGGCAAGGTCAAACTGGCCGACGCGGAGCTTTCCAACGCCGTTGCCGCGCTCAAGAACGGTCAGATCGACGGCTTCGTGACGTCGGGCTCCTGGCCGGCGCCCAATGTGGTCGAGGCTGCGGCGAGCCTGCCGGTCAATATTCTTTCGCTGACTCCCGAGCAGGTCGCCGAGACCAAGCGCGCTTCCATCAATATTCCCGCCGGCACCTATGCGGGGCAGGAGGGCGACATTCTCACCACCTCCCTGCCGGTCGTTGCCTACACCACCACCGCGATGGACGAGGAGACCGCTTATCAGCTCACCAGGACCTTCTGGGAGCAGAAGGCCGCGATGAGCGACAGCGCGCCCTGGTGGAAAGGTGTCGACAAGGCGTTGATGGTCAACATCACCGGCAAGCTGCATCCCGGTGCGGTCCGCTATTACAAGGAAGCGGGCTTCGAGCTGACCGAAGGCCAGATGTGAGGGCGTCGGGGTGCGGCACAAGCTGCTGCGCCCCGCGTCTTCCGCCCGTCCTGTTTCATCGCCGTTGATCCTGTCATGTCCAAACGCATCTTCCTTGCAGCCCTCGCCGGGGTGCTGGTGGCTTTCCATCTGTCGCTGATCTTCTCCGGCCTCGTTCCGAACCTCGTCAGCCGGCCCCTGCACATGGCGTTGATCCTGCCATGGCTTCTGGTGTTCGTGCCGGCCAGCGGGTTTTTACGGTGGTCCGGGCTGATGCTGGCAGGAGCGGGTATCGCGGCCAGCCTGTGGGTCGCGGTGAACCAGCAGAGCCTGGGGGATCAATACGGTTTTCTCGAAGGCCCCTGGCAGATAGCGATCGCCGCCACGCTTCTGGTTGTGGTTCTGGAAACGGCCCGGCGGGCCATTGGCTGGGCCTTGCCGACGGTGGCGGCCCTTTCTTTGCTCTATGGGCTTTTCGGGCAGTACATTCCTGGCGAGTTCGGCCACGCGGGAACGCCGCTGGCGAGCTTCCTCGGCACGCTCACCATTGCCGAAGGTGGCATCTGGGGCAGCCTGACGGGCGTTTCCGTGGGCACGGTGGCGATCTTCGTCATCTTCGGCGCGGTGTTGAACGCAGGCGAGGCCGGCCAGGGCTTCATGAATGTCGCGGCCGCCGCCGCCGGGCGCCTGAAAGGCGGCGCGGGCAAGGTATCGGTCATCTCCTCGGCGCTGTTCGGGTCCATTTCCGGGTCTGCCTCCGCCAATGTCGCCTCCACCGGCGCGATCACCATCCCGGCCATGGTCGGCCTTGGCTATCCAAAGCGGCTTGCCGGCGCCATCGAGGCGGTGGCGTCCTCCGGTGGGCAGATCATGCCCCCGCTCATGGGGGCCGGCGCCTTCGTGATGGTCGAGCTCACCAGCACGCCCTACACAAGCATCATGGCAGCAGCCATCCAGCCCGCCATCCTCTATTTCCTGGCCGTCTGGGTCGGCATCAACGCCTTCACCACGCGCTATGCGCTGAAGGGCCTGCCGGACGAGCAGAAACCGGCGCTGCGCGATGTCGCGGTCACGTCCGCATTCTTCCTCGTGCCTTTTTCCATTCTGCTGTGGGGCATGTTCATGGTGGGGTACACGCCGCAATATGCGGCTGTATTCGCCATTATCGCCGGCGCGCTCCTGCTGCTCATCGACGGGCGGCTGCGCTTTCGCCCCGGCGAGGTGGTGCTGCGCGTGGAGAATGCTCTTCTGACGGCTGCCCGCCAGGTTTCCATGATCGCCGCGATCATCCTGTGCGCGTCCATCATCATCGGTGTCCTGTCGATCACCGGCCTCGGCGTGAAGATCACATCGCTCATCCTGTCGGGGGCGGGCGGCATGCTGTGGCCCTCGCTTTTCCTGACGGCGCTCGCCTGCCTGATCCTCGGCATGGAGGTGCCGACGACGGCGGCTTATGTGATCTGTGTGTCGGTGGCTGGCCCCGCGCTCACACAGTTGGGCCTTGCGCCCGTGCAGGCGCATCTCTTCGTGTTCTGGTTCGCGCTTTTGTCCACCATCACGCCGCCGGTCTGCGGCGCGGTGTTCATTGCCGCCGGAATGGTGCGCGAGGATTGGCTCAAGGTCGCCTTCACCGCCATGGCGCTCGGTGTCGGCCTGTACCTGATCCCGCTCGCCATGATCGCCAACCCGGCGCTGCTGATGACGGCGGAACAGCCGGTTATGGCGATCCTTGCCGCCGCCAAGGTGGCGGTGGGGCTCTCCTGCGTGTCCTACGGGCTCATCGCTGCCTACAGGGCGTCGCTGCGCGTTCTCCTTGTCGCAGCCGGCCTCGTCGTTCTCTTCGTGCCGTTCAGCCTGCTTTAGCCTCGAGCCGTGCTGCAAGTTCGGCCACGAGGGCGCTGTCTTCGGTCGCACGCTCCTTGAGGGCGGTCACGAGACAGGCCTGCGAACGCAGGATGACGCCATCTTCGAGCACCTTCAGGTGATTGGCGTGCAGCGTCGAGCCGGTCGAGGTGATGTCGACGATGATATCCGCCGATCCCGCCGCCGGCGCGCCTTCGGTGGCCCCAAGGCTCTCGACGATGCGATAGACCTGGATTCCGTGCTTCTGCGAGAAGAACTGCTGCGTGAGCCGCCAGTATTTGGTGGCGATCCTCAGGCGGCGCCCGTGGCGGTGGCGGAAATCCGCCGCCACATCGTCGAGATCGGCCATGGTGGCGACGTCGAACCACACTTCCGGAACGGCGACGACCACATCGGCGCGGCCGAAACCGAGGCGGGCGGAAATCGCCACCTTGCTGTCCCAACCGGGAATGGTCTCACGCACCAGATCTTCGCCGGTGACGCCCATATCCACGGTGCCGCGTTCGAGTTCGCGGGCAATCTCCGAGGCCGACAGGAAGGCAATCTCGATGCCCGAGAGCCCCTCCAGAGTGGCCCGGTAACGCCGGTCGTTCTCGGGCAGACGCACGGGAAGCCCGGCTTTGGCAAGCCTGTCCAGCGCGTCTTCCTTGAGGCGGCCCTTGGAGGGCAGGGCAAGGGTAATGCTCATTGACCGGCCTCCCGGAGTTTGGCGACCCGGTCGAGCCAGATCGAGAAGCCGACGCCGGGAATGGGTTTTTCCGCCCCAAGCAGGGTGAGCAGCCGGTCATACCGTCCACCGCCGGCGAGCGCCTGCTTGCCCGCTTCGCCGGTAATCTCGAAGATGAAACCCGTATAGTAATCGAGCGGCCGCCCGAAGCCCGCGTCATAGGTGAGTGCATCGAGGGGCAGGCCCTGTTCGGCGATCCGCTGCGCGCGTGCATTGAAGGCGTCCAGCGCTTCGTCGAGGATGAGGCTGTTTTCGGCGGCAAAGTCCGCAAGCACGGTGCTTGCCTGTGCGAACGGAACCTCCAGGTCCACGAAGCGCTTCAGCGCGGCCATGGCTTCCGCGCTCAGCCGCACGCTGCGCAGTTCAGCTTTCTCAATGAGCCGGCGCGCAATCTCCTGCGGGCTGCGACCGGCGGAGGGCGAAAGGCCGGTTTCTTCCATGAAGGCGGCCACATGTTCGGCAAGCGCGGGTTCGTCGCCGCGTGCCACCAGACCGGCCACTTCACGCGGCAGGCCGGGCGATGCCTGCGGATTGGCCAGGTCATCGATTGAGGCCTGAAGGAGCTTTTGCGAGCCGAAGGCGCGTGTCAGGCGTTTCTGCCAGCCGCGCGGCAGGCCGAGCGCGGCGAGCACGGCCTCGAACATTCCCTGGTCGCCGAGGGTCGCGACCAGCGGGCGGCCGGGCAGAACGCGCGAAAGAAGCGCGTGCGCATCGGCGAGCGAACGGGCGTCCGCGCTTGCGCTGTCCGTCTCTCCGAGATCCTCGATGCCTGCCTGGAAAAATTCGGCTCCGCCCGCGCGCTGCTGGCGGAAAACCTCGCCCAGATAGGCATAGCGCTGTGGCGTCGCGGCGCGTTTTTCGATGTGATCGAGGCAGACGGGAATCGTGAATTCCGGCCGCAGGCAAAGTGCAGCGCCCGTCTCGCTCTCCGTCAGGAAGATGCGCCGGCGCAGGTCCTCGCCGGCCATATCCAGAAACGGATCGGCCGGCTGGATGATGGCGATATCCGTCAGTGCTGCGTTGCGCTCGCCAAAGAGCGCGACGATCTCGCCGGCGAAATCGGGAATGCGCGAGGTCATCGCGGTTCCCCCGATGCTGAAACAGCAGGCTTCATTGCGCGGCGCCCCCGCGCTCCGCCTTCTGCTCGTCAAGCACCTTGCGCACCGCGTCCACGAGGGCATCTTCCTTGACGGTGAACTGCGCCACGCGCGCCTCGCGCCACTCCTCGTTGCTCTCGATCTCTTCGGAAAGCTTCTTGCCTTCGATGAGGTCCTTGATCTGCACCTCGCCATTGGCGCGTTCGTCGGCGCCCTGGATGATGGCGACGGGACTGCCGCGCCGGTCGGCATATTTGAGCTGGTTGCCGAATTTCTTCCAGTTGCCCTGATACATCTCGGCGCGGATACCGGCCTGCCGCAACGCCTGCGTGAACTGCTGGTACTTCGCCATGGCTTCGGTGTCGCCGTCCATCACGGTCACGAGCACGGGCGGCAACACGGTGTCGCGACCGAGCTTGCCGAGGTTCTTAAGCGCCGTCGCCAGCCGCGACACGCCGATGGAAAAGCCCGTCGCCGGCACCGGCTGACCGCGAAAGCGCGAAACGAGCCCGTCATACCGCCCGCCGCCGCCGACGGAGCCGAAGCGCACGATCTCGCCCTTCTCGTTGGGAATCTCAGCCAGAAGCTCCGCCTCGAAGACGGGGCCGGTGTAGTATTCGAGGCCGCGCACGACGGAGGGATCGATCTTGACGCGCATCGCGTCATATCCGGCAGCGCGGCAGAGATTGTCGATCTCCGAAAGCTCCGAGGCGCCCGCCTTGAAGGTTTCGTTGTCGAGCGACCCGGCGTCGCCGGCAATGTAATCGAGCACGATCTGCGCGTTCGCCTCGCTAAGCCCAGCGCCCTTCGTGAAGTCGCCTTCGCCTTCCTTGCCGCCGTCCCAACGCCCCGCGCCGAGCAGCAGTTTCACGCCCTCGGGGCCGAACTTGTCGAGCTTGTCGATGGCGCGCAGCACGGTGAGCTTCTGTGCATCGTCGCTGACGCCGATGGCTTCCATCACACCGTCGAGCACCTTGCGGTTGTTGACGCGGATCACATAGTCGCCGCGCGCGATGCCCAGCGCTTCCATCACATCGGCCATCATCATGCACATCTCGGCATCGGCGGCCACGCCCGGCGCGCCCACCGTGTCGGCGTCGAACTGCATGAACTGGCGGAAGCGGCCCGGTCCCGGCTTCTCGTTGCGGAACACATAGCCCGCCCGGTAGGTGCGGTAGGGAAGCTGGATCTCGTTGAAATTCTCCGCCACGTGGCGGGCGAGCGGCGCCGTCAGGTCGTAGCGCAGCGAAAGCCATTGCTCGTCGTCGTCCTGCAGCGAGAACACGCCCTCATTGGGCCGGTCCTGATCCGGCAGGAACTTGCCGAGCGCGTCCGTATATTCGAAGATCGGCGTCTCGACGGGGTCGAATCCATAGCGTTCATAGACTTCGCGGATACGCGCGCACATCTCGTCAACGGCGCGGATATCGTCCGCATGGCGGTCGACAAAGCCGCGCGGGAGCCTCGCCCTGGTCTTGCCAGCCTTGTTCGCCATATCGAAAATCCGCCTGTAGATAAAAGAAAACCGCGCCCGGGAAGGGGCGCGGCTGTCCTAGCCGATCAGGGCCGCAGCGGCAAGTGCGGGTCAGCCGACGATGCGCAGGTTGGAAAGCTCGTCGCCGATTTCCTTGAATTTCTGATCGAGATCGCCGCCCGTGGCGTTCCAGAAAAGCTTCACCGGCTTGCCGTCGCCATCGCGTCGGCTGCGCGAGTCGGAAGCGCATTCCTTCAACGCTTCGATCTGCTTCTTTTCCGTCTGATCGCTCGATTTCAGGTCAAGGGCGACTGTCATCACGATGATGTTCTTTGCCTTGGCGTTCTCGCAGATTGCACTCATGTGCTGCGTCATGGCGGTCGAGAAATTATCGTTCGAGAAATCGGACGTGCTGATGCTGCTTGTGCCGCTGAAGATGCGGCTGTCGCCGGCCCTGTTCTTGGCATAGCCATAGTTGGAATAGATCGACTTGGAGCCGGCAAGGTCGTTGCCGCCATAGCGAGAGTTCGAGCCGGAATAGTCCTGGGCCACAACGCTTGTCGGACTGTAATAGGTGTTGGCGCCGTCCGTCAGGACGATGACCACCTTGTCATTGCCCTTTTCGGTGTCGGCGCGGGCCTCGGTGAAAGGTGCGGCGCCCGAGACGACGCGCCATCCCCAGCCGATCCCTTCCGTCACATTGGTGGCGCCGCTTGCCTCCATCTCATCGATGGCGTCATAGACCGCTTTGAGACCGATTGTGGTGCCCACATCCTTGAGCGTGGTGATCGCCTTGGTCGTGCAGCCCGCATTGGGGCCTTCAAGATCGCCGGTCGCGCTGGTTTCCGATGGCGTGAAATATTTCGGCATGAAGGCCTGCCGCGTTACCGAGCTGCTGCTGCTCGTCAGGTCCGCCCACCAGTTGTTGTTCGCCGGGCGGCCGGAGGAATCCGTCCGGTCGGTCTCGTCGGGCGCAAACATCGGCACGAAATAGGTTTCCGGCTTCGCGGAAGATGGGACCTCGTTGTTGAGATTGTAGGGATAGGGCCGCATTTCGACACAGCCTGCCCAGTCGGGCATCTTGGTGTAGCTCCAGTTCTTGCAGTTGCCGTACCAGTCCCGTTTCGTGCATTCCTTGCGTTTCAGGCCGTCATAGAGCGTAAAGCGGGTGACCTTCTGGTTTTCCTCGGAACCCCAGCCGCTGCCGCGCTTGTAGTAGACGCCGCCACTCTGTTCCACGCGTTTGTTCGAATCCGTCGAACCCATCGAACTCCAGTCGAAATTCTCATGGTGAATGGGCGAACGGCCATCCGTGTCCATCCAGCTCGCGGTGGCGTTTTGCGCCCCAACATTCACCGCCCCTGCAAACGGTACCACGCCGAACTGCACCGGCTTGGAGACCTGCTTCATCTGCGCGCCTTCGGCGGCGATGGTCTTCACCAGTTCTTTGGCTGCCGTCTTCAGAATGGAGAGGCGTTTTTCCGTGGAGCCCGTGCCAACGAAGTCCATCGAGCCGGAATTGTCGAGAACGAGCGCCACTTCCAGCGTGTTCTGCATGCGGATTTCCGACTGGGCGCGGAAATCGATGTTGATGTCCTCCGCCGGTCCCTCACGCATCAGTGCCTTGAAGGCGGGAAAGAAGATCGGCTGATAGGTGAGGTCAGCCGTAAGCAGCAGCGTTCCCCCGCCCGAACTGTTGTTGTTGGGAAGAACCACATGGAGTGCCGCGTTTTCCGGCTTCACGCTTTTCAAATTCGTGCGGAAGAAGTTCTCCGCATATTTCAGCGTGTCGGAGTCCGTAGCACCGGAAGAAAGAAAACGCGCTGTGGCCAGCCCCGCCGCGTCGAGCGCATTCTGTGTCTGCTGCTTTTGCCGCGACATCTGCGTGTAGTCGACCGCCAGTGCCACTGCGCCCAGCATCGGCGCCATGAGCAGGCCAGTCATCATCGCGAAGTTGCCGCGGCGATCGCGTAGGAAAGACATCAACATGTGTGCCACCTGAAATTTAAGACACCCAGCCCCAAACTGAATGTTCGAGGCCCAATCTCGGAGAAACTGCTTAATCGGGTGTAACCGGCAGCGGACCATCGTCTGGCTTGGTTCCCGCAAGGTTAAGCCGGTTCTTAGAATGCGCGGCAAAGTGGCGAAGGGCACAAAAGCGGGTGACAGTTCGCCCCCCTTCCGATAATCCCCCGCCATGCTATTACTCCGCCCGAGCCTTCACGCCCGAAACGATGCACCCTCCCAAGTCTGAATCCTGATGCCCGAAGCTCCGAAGATGATCGACACGCTGGATGACGTTGCCGGCGATTATGCAGTGCTCCTGTGTGACGTATGGGGCGTGATCCACAATGGCGTGGCCGCCTTCGAGCCCGCCTGTGCGGCGCTCGCGCGTGCGCGGGCGGCGGGAAAGGCTGTGGTTCTGATCACCAATTCGCCACGGCCTCGCCAGGGCGTGGAGGAACAGCTCGACTTTCTGGGCGTGCCGCGCGAAGCCTGGGACAGGGTGGTGACCTCCGGCGATGTGACGCGCGACCTCATCCGCTCGGGTCCGCGCCGCATCTTCCATATCGGACCCGAGCGTGACGAAGCCCTTTACGACGGGCTGGACGTGGAACTGGTGGAGGAGTTCGAGGCATCGGGCGTCGTCTGCACGGGTCTGTTCGACGACGAGACCGAGACGCCGGAAGACTATGCCGAGCTTCTTGAGCGCCTGCGCATGCGCGACCTGCCTTTTATCTGCGCCAACCCCGACATCATGGTCGAGCGCGGCGACAAGCACATATGGTGCGCCGGCGCCCTTGCGCGGGATTACGGACTTCTGGGAGGCCGGACCCTGATCGCCGGCAAGCCACATCGTCCCATCTACGATGCGGCGTTTCGCGTTGCAGGCGCCTTTCTGGGGCGCGACGTCGCGCATGGGGAAGCGCTGGCCATCGGTGACGGCATCCTGACCGACGTCAAGGGCGCCGACAATTACGGCCTGAACGTTCTGTATGTCTCGGGCGGCATCCATGCGCGCGAATACGGGCCGCTTGAGCGGCCAGATCCCGCACGGCTTGCCGCCTTCCTGGAAAAGCACGGGCATATGCCCGTCGCCGCCATCACGCGTCTGAAATAGGGTGAGGCCCGTGCCGTCTGCGATCCAGCGCATCGAGGGTTCCGCAAACCTGCCCGCCCTGCTCCGTGGGGGCGTGGTTGCGATCGGAAATTTCGACGGCGTCCATCGCGGGCATCAGGCGGTTCTGGAAACCGCCCTCGGCATTGCTCGGGAAAAAGGCGTTCCCGCGCTCGTTCTCACCTTCGAGCCGCATCCAAGAAGCGTTTTCCGCCCTGAACAGGCGATGTTCCGCCTGACGCCCGCGCCCATGAAGGCGCGCCTTCTTGGCGCGCTCGGGTTCGATGCCGTGGCCGAGCAGGAGTTCACCCGCGAGTTTTCCGGTCTGTCGCCCGACGATTTCATTCGCTCTGTCCTGATGGAGGGGCTTGGCATTTCTCACGTGGTGACCGGCTTCGATTTCCACTACGGCAAGAACCGGGGCGGCACGCCGCAGACGCTCGCCGAAGCCGGCCGGAACATGGGCTTCGGCGTAACCACGGTGGAGGCCTTTTCGGACGAAGACGGGGCCGTCATTTCATCGAGCCGTATCCGTGAGCTTCTTTCGGGTGGAGAGGTTGCCGAGGCTGCCGGTCTGCTGGGCTATCGCTACACGGTCGAGGCCGAGGTGACGGGCGGCAAGAAGCTTGGCCGTACACTGGGCTTTCCCACCGCCAATATGGCGCTTGTCCCCGAGGTGGCGCTGCGGCATGGCATTTATGCCGTGCGCTTCCGCCGCGCCGATGGCACGCTTCACGACGGCGTGGCGAGTTTCGGTCGCAGGCCTACCGTGGACGAGGATGGCGCGCCGCTTCTGGAAACCTTCCTCTTCGATTTCTCAGGCGATCTCTATGGCGAGACCTGCGCGGTCTCTCTCTTCGGTTTCCTGCGCGGGGAGATCAAGTTCGACGGCCTGGACGCTCTGGTGGCCCAGATGAAGCGTGACGAGGAAGAAGCGCGGGCGCTTCTTTCGGGCGTGCGCCCGCTCTGCGCGCTCGATCAGGAAACCGCATTCGACGGGCTCGTCTCCTGACCGGATTCTGGCGCCGTGCGCTCAGGCCACGCCAATCGCCTCTTTATTCTTGGCCAAGCCTCGGCTAAAAGCGCTTCCCATGATGATGAGCGCCGGTTTCCACCCGATAGCCATACGAATTATTGGCCCGGCCTTCCTTGCTGCCTGAGCGCGGCGGAAGGTCCGGGTATTTCAGCGCGTTCCTTGCGCGCCCTCCGCTTCAAGATACTGGCATCGGCGAAGCCCGTTTGCGCTTCGCTTCTTCATGGCGAGACAATGACCGAGACGTCCGAAAAGATCGACTATTCCAAGACCCTTTATCTGCCGCAGACCGACTTCCCCATGCGCGCAGGCCTGCCCCAGAAGGAGCCCGAGATGGTGGCCCGCTGGCAGGAGATGGATCTTTACCGCCTGATGCGCGAGGACGCGGCCGGCCGGCCGAAATTCGTCCTGCATGATGGCCCTCCCTATGCCAATGGCAATATTCATATCGGCCATGCGCTGAACAAGGTTCTGAAGGACGTCATCACCCGTTCCTTCCAGATGCGCGGCTATGATTCCAACTATGTGCCCGGCTGGGATTGTCACGGCCTGCCCATCGAATGGAAGATCGAGGAGCAGTATCGCGCCAAGGGCAAGAACAAGGACGAGGTTCCCGTCAACGAGTTCCGGCAGGAATGCCGCGAGTTCGCCGCGCACTGGATCAAGGTGCAGACGGGCGAGTTCCAGCGCCTTGGCATCGAGGGTGATTTCAAGACCCCCTACACGACGATGAATTTCCACGCCGAGGCGCGGATCGCCGGCGAGCTTTTGAAATTCGCCATGTCCGGCCAGCTCTATCGGGGGTCCAAGCCGGTCATGTGGTCGGTCGTCGAGCGCACGGCGCTGGCCGAGGCCGAGGTCGAATACCACGACCATGAAAGCGACACCGTCTGGGTGAAATTCCCGGTGGCAAGCGGCGCTCCTGAGCTCGATGGCGCCTTCGTCGTTATCTGGACAACCACACCCTGGACGCTGCCGGGCAACCGTGCAGTCTCCTTTTCGCCACGCATCCCCTACGGGCTCTATGAGGTGACTGCGGCAGAAAACGATTTCGGTCCGCAGGCTGGCGAGAAGCTGGTCTTCGCCGACGCGCTCGCCGAGGAGTGTTTCGCCAAGGCAAAACTGGAATTTAAGCGTCTGCGCGATGTGTCGGGCAATGAACTCGGTGCGGCGGTCTGCGCCCATCCTCTGAAGGGTGTCGGCGGCGGTTATGATTTTCCCGTGCCGCTCCTGCCTGGCGATCACGTCACCGACGATGCCGGCACCGGTTTCGTGCACACCGCGCCCGGCCATGGCCGCGAGGACTTCGAGGCCTGGATGGACGCGCGCGCCGAGATCGAGGCGCGCGGCATCGACAGCACCATCCCCTTCACGGTCGACGATGCGGGCTACTACACCAAGGATGCGCCGGGCTTCGGTCCCGACCGCGAAGGTGGCCCCGCGCGCGTCATCGACGACAAGGGCAAGAAGGGCGATGCGAACGACGCCGTCATCAAGGCGCTGATCGCGGCGAACACGCTTTTCGCGCGCGGCCGGCTGAAGCACTCCTATCCGCATTCCTGGCGCTCCAAGAAGCCCATCATCTTCCGCAACACGCCGCAGTGGTTCGTCTACATGGACAAGGATCTGGGCGACGGCTCCACGCTGCGCACCCGCGCGCTGAAGGCCATCGACGAGACGCGCTTTGTGCCGGCCGCCGGCCAGACGCGCCTGCGCGCCATGATCGAGGACCGGCCCGACTGGGTGCTTTCGCGCCAGCGCGCCTGGGGCGTGCCGATCTGCGTTTTCGCCGATGAGGACGGCAATGTCCTCAAGGACGATGCTGTCAACCAGCGCATCATCGATGCCTTCGAGGCCGAAGGCGCCGATGCCTGGTTTGCCGAGGGCGCGCGGGAGCGCTTCCTGGGAAACCGCGCCGGCGAGGGCTGGAAGCAGGTGATGGACATTCTGGATGTGTGGTTCGATTCCGGCTCCTCACACAGTTTCACGCTGGAAGACCGGCCAGATCTGAAATGGCCGGCGGATGTCTATCTCGAAGGCTCCGACCAGCATCGCGGCTGGTTCCATTCCTCGCTGCTGGAATCCTGCGGCACGCGTGGACGTGCGCCGTATAACGCCGTCATCACCCATGGTTTCACCATGGATGAGGAAGGCCGCAAGATGTCGAAATCGCTCGGCAACACGGTCGTTCCGCAGGACGTGATGGCCAAGTCGGGCGCCGATATCCTGCGCCTGTGGGTCATGACCACGGATTACTGGGAAGACCAGCGCCTCGGCCAGAACATCATCCAGACCAACATCGATGCCTACCGCAAGCTGCGCAACACCACGCGCTGGATGCTGGGCACTCTGGCCCATGATGAGGGCGGCACCGTCCCTCTTTCCGACATGCCGGAGCTGGAACGGCTGATGCTGCATCGCCTCGCCGAGCTCGATGAGGTGGTGCGCCGTGGCTACGACAATTTCGACTTCAAGCGCATCACGCGCTCGCTGCTGGATTTCATGGTGGTCGAGCTTTCGGCCTTCTATTTCGACGTGCGCAAGGACGCGCTCTATTGCGATGCGCCCTCCAGCCTTCGCCGAAAGGCGTCGTTGCAGGTCGTCCGCCAGTTGTTCGATTGCCTGGTGACCTGGCTCGCGCCGATGCTGCCTTTCACCACGGAAGAAGCCTGGCTTGAGCGTTATCCGCAGCAGAAGTCGGTGCATCTTGCCCAGTTTCCCGAGATCCCCGCCGAGTGGCGCGATCAGGCGCTGGCGGAGAAGTGGCGCAAGATCCGTCTGGTCCGCCGCGTGGTCACCGGCGCGCTGGAAATCGAGCGCAAGGAAAAGACCATCGGTTCCTCGCTCGAGGCCGCTCCCGTCGTCTACGTGAGTGACGAGGCGCTGAAGGCGGCGATTGCCGATGCGGACATGGCTGAAATCTGCATCACCAGCGGCATCGACATTCGCGGCGAGGTCTCGCCTGAAGGAGCCTTCATGCTGGAGGATGTGCCAGGCGTCGGTGTGGTGTTCGCGCGCGCCGCCGGCACGAAGTGCGCGCGCTCCTGGCGCTATACCGACGATGTCGGCTCCGATCCGGAATTCCCGGACGTCTCGGCGCGCGATGCGGCGGCGTTGCACGAATTGCAGGCGCTCGGACGTCTTTAGACGGCATAAGCGGGGCGCGGTGATTGCGTCCCGCTTGTGGCTTCGCTACAACTTCCGCCGGTTGGGGAAATGCCACGTTGTCGCCGGATTTTTGCGCGACACGGCATGCAAGGCTCTGCCGGCAATATAAAACGGGACGTCAGACAGGGCGGCGTGCTTAGGCATTTGCCCCCTGGGAGAGAGGTAGCAGTGAAGAGAATGGAATCCAGTGCACCGCGGCGCGCCCCCCGCCTTGTTGCGGCGTCGGGCGTGCTCTCCGTGTCCGCTGCCTTGCTTTCCGGCTGCCTGGGCGCCCCCACCTACGGTACGGGCAAGGCGGCTGACCAGCAGCTTCTTGAAGACGTTACCGGCGTGCTTTCGGTCGGCCCGAAGAACAAGGAGCGCATCGAGTACAAGCCTCGCGCAGGCCTCGTCATGCCCGCTTCCACCGAAGTTCTGCCGCCTCCGCAGGAGGAGGTTGTCGCCTCCGGCAATCCTGCCTGGCCCGAGTCGCCTGAGCAGCGCCTTGCGCGCATTCGCGCCGAAGCGACCGAGAACCAGGACAATCCGCTTTATCGCTCCTCCGTGGTACGCGACGTCGGCGTCAATGCCCGTAAGGACGATGGTATGATCGATCCCGCCATGGCCAAGGCGCAGCGTGAGGAGGTCATGAAGCGTCGTGCCGAGGCAACCCAGCTCAATCCGACCTCCCGCCGTTATCTGAGCGAACCTCCGGTCGATTATCGCCGTCCCGCCGACAGCGCGCCCGTTGGCGAGCTTGGTGTGGATGAGGTGAAGAAACAGCGCGAGGCAAAACGCGCCGCCCAGAAGAGTGGCGGCGGTTTCGATCTCGGCCGTCTCTGGCCCTGGGGCAAATAAAGTCTTTCAGTCCCGAGCGGCTTAATCTTCCCGCTGCGCCCGAAAGAAGCTTTTCAGGAGGTCTCCGGCCTCATTTTCGCCGATGCCGGCATAGACATCCGGCGCGTGGTGACAGGTGGGCAGCGAATAGAAGCGTGCGCCATTCACCACAGCTCCGCCTTTTTCGTCTTCTGCTCCGAAATAAAGGCGCCTGATGCGGGCAAAGGAAATCGCGCCGGCGCACATGGCGCAGGGTTCCAGCGTCACATAGAGATCTGCATCGACAAGCCGCTCGCTGGCAAGCTGTTCGCAGGCTTGTCGGATTGCCACGATTTCCGCATGGGCGGTCGGATCGTTGAGTTCGCGCGTGCGATTGCCCCCGCGCGCCAGAATCTCGCCGTCACGCACGATAACCGCGCCGACGGGCACTTCCCCGCGGGCGGCGGCAAGGCGGGCCTCTTCCATGGCCGCGTCCATGAAGGCGCTGTATCTGGCTTTCGTGCTCTTGCTCAATCTTTTTGCTCGCAACGGGCGGTCCGAATTGGTACCTAGCCGCCTCTATAGCATTTTGCAGTCGGACGGAATCGTCCGGTAAGGCAGAAACGCCGCCCGAGCACCTATCATGTATGATAGCGCGGACGGCGATCCGAGGTTTTATCGAACCGGGGCAGATTTCGCATGCCGAAAGACGGCGCGTCCCCGCAACAAGGCCATCATGAGCAGCGACCGACCCAAAAAGACATTCAGCCCGAAAAAGGCATCTCGCGAGGACAAGCCGGAGGCGCGCGCGCCCGAGGCGCCGCAGGCGGACAATGGCAAGGTCGAGCGCATCGCCAAGCGCCTGGCCCGCGCCGGTGTCTCCTCGCGTCGCGATGCCGAAGCCTTGATCGAGGCCGGCCGCGTCACGCTGAACGGCAAGGTTCTCGATACGCCCGCGATCAATGTGGGGCCTTCCGACAATATTTTGCTGGACGGCAAGCCTCTGCCTGCGGTCGAGCGCACGCGCCTGTTCCTGTTCCACAAGCCGGCGGGCCTGGTCACCACCAACCGCGACCCGGAAGGTCGCAAGACGGTGTTCGACGTGTTGCCGGAGGGCTTGCCGCGCCTGATCACGGTTGGCAGGCTCGATATCAACACCGAAGGGCTTCTGGTGCTGACAAATGACGGTGGCCTTGCGCGAACCCTCGAACTGCCCTCGACCGGCTGGCTGCGCCGCTATCGTGTGCGGGTCCACGGCAAGGTTGATGCCACGGCGCTGGAAGGCCTGAAGGAAGGTATCGCCGTGGACGGCGTGTTCTACGGCGCCATTGAAGCTTCGCTGGATCGTGAACAGGGGTCCAATGCCTGGCTGACCATCGGTCTGCGCGAGGGCAAGAACCGGGAAGTGAAAAATGTGCTGGGCGCGCTCGGCCTCGACGTCACGCGCCTGATCCGCATCTCCTATGGCCCCTTCCAGCTCGGAATGCTGGAGGAGGGTGCGGTGCAGGAAATCAAGGGACGCACCCTGCGCGAACAGCTCGGCGAGAGACTGATCGCCGAGGCGGGTGCCGATTTCGAAGCGCCGATCGCTACCCCGTTCTCCAACAAGCCGGTGCGCGCCGGACACCGTGAAGAGGTGGTGGAGAAGGAAGATCGGAAAGGGTCGCGCCCTGAGCGGACCGCGGGGGCAGGCGGCTTCCGCAATCGCAAGAGCGAGCGCGAGGACCACCGCGAGGAAATGCGTGGTCGCCTGCAGACAAAGCCCGGCCCGCGCGGTGAGGATCGGGAGCGCCGCGAAGGCCCGGCCCGCCACAGCCGCGGCACCCATGTGTGGATGGCGCCGGGCGCCCGACCGCTTGGCAAGCGAAAGGCCGCGGAAGCTGCAGAGGCCGCCGAGGCAGCACAAAAGGAAGCCAAACCCTTCAAGGGGCGGCCGGGCAAGGGCGCTGGACAGAAGCGTTTCGCAGACGATGCTGGCCGTCCAGGTGGCAAGCCCGGTTTCGCCAAGCGCTCCCGTCCCGAGGGCGAGCGTGCCGAAGGCGGTTTTGAAGGACGCAAGAAACCCTTCCGCAAGCGCGAGGAAGGCGAGGGCAGCCGCGACGGTGATCGGCCCTTCGCCAAGGACGGGGGCCGTTTTGCCCGTGAGGGCAAGCCCAGATTTGAGCGGAACGAGCAGCGCGAGGGTGGCCGTCCGCCGCGTCGCGATGGCGACCAGCCTCGTACAGCACGCACGGAAGGAGACCGCAAGCCTTTCGAGAAATCCCCAGGCAAACCCTTTGGCAAACCCGGCGGAAAGCCCTTTGGCAAACCCGGCGGCAAACCCGGTGGGAAGCCGGGCGGAAAGCCTTTTGGCAAGGGCGGAGGGCACGGAAGCGGCCAAAGAACCGGCCAGGGGGCGGGCCAAGGAGCAGGCCAAGGAGCAGGCAAGCCGGGTGGCCGTCCGGGCAATCGCCCCGGCGGCAAGCCTCCGCGTTCTGGTAAACCACGCGGGGAGCGGTGATCCATGCGCATTGTCGGCGGTGAGTTTCGCGGTCGCACGCTTGCAACGCCGCGCGACGATGCGATCCGTCCGACGACGGACCGAACGCGCGAGGCCCTCTTCAACGTCCTCGAGCATCGCTATCCGGGGAAGCTTGAGGGCGCGCGCGTGCTCGATCTTTTTGCAGGCACCGGCGCGTTGGGCCTGGAGGCCCTGTCTCGGGGCGCGAGCTTCGCGTTGTTTGTCGAAGAGGCCGCCGCCGCCCGCGCCTTGATCCGCACCAATGTCGAGGCAATGGGGCTGCAGGGGCGCAGCAAGATTTTCCGTAGGGATGCGACCAGGCTCGGCGAAGTGGGCACCATGCTGCCTTTCGATCTCGTGCTTGCCGATCCGCCCTATGGAAAGGGACTGGGCGAGGCCGCCCTTTCTGCGGCCATTGCGGGGGGATGGCTCGTTGCGGGCGCCCTGATCGTCGTGGAGGAGGCCGCGGCCTCCCCGTTCGACCCCCCGCGGGGGCTGACCCTGATCGATCGGCGCGAATACGGGACTTCCTGCGCCACCTTTGCATCCATCGCCTGAGTTTGGTCACTTTTGCGCCGATAGCTTTCACAGGCCGTGTGGACATGCGATGTTCCGCGGGCGCCGAACCGAACGAAACGGGATTTGTTCATGAGATACTCAATTGCGGATGCCGCGCGCCGGGCGGCACTCGCCCTGGTCGTGTCGGCAGCCCTGCCGCTCGCCGCCCTTGCCGAAGAGGCGGGGGAAAAGACGGATGTTTCAAGCTTCACCCTGGATAACGGCATGCAGGTGGTGGTGATCCCCGATCACCGCGCCCCGGTCGTTACCCATATGGTGTGGTACAAGGTCGGAAGTGCCGATGAGGCGCCGGGCAAGTCCGGCATCGCGCATTTCTTCGAGCATCTCATGTTCAAGGGAACGAGCACCTATCCGAACGGCGAGTTTTCCAAGGCCGTCGCCGATGTCGGTGGCAATGAGAACGCCTTCACCTCCTATGATTATACGGCCTACTATCAGCAGGTCGCGCCCGGCGAGCTTGGCGAGATGATGGGTTTCGAGGCCGACCGGATGCGTCATCTGGTCCTGTCGGAGGAAAACATCGAGACCGAACGCCAGGTTGTGCTTGAAGAGCGCCGCCAGCGCACCGACAACGTGCCGAGTGCGATCCTGTCGGAGGAACTGAACGCCACCCTCTACCAGAACCACCCGTATGGAGTTCCCGTGATCGGCTGGGAGCGTGAGGTCGAGGGTCTGACCCATGACGATCTGAAGGCGTTCTACGACCGTTTTTACACGCCCAACAATGCCATTCTCGTTGTCGCAGGCGATGTGGAGCCCGACGCGGTGCGCAAACTTGCCGAGGCAAGCTATGGCGCTATCCCGCGTGGCCCCGATCTGCCGCAGCGTGCGCGCCCCATGGAGCCCGACCAGAAGACGGCGCGCACCGTGAGTTTCAGCGATCCCCGCGTGACCGTGCCGAATCTGTCGATCAACTGGTTCGTTCCTTCCCAGAGACGGGCTGAAAAGGGCGAGTTCGAAGCGCTCGCCATCTTGTCGGAAGTGCTGGGCGAAGGCCTGCGCAGCCGCCTTTATCAGGAACTCGTGGTCAGGCAGGGAATTGCCGCCAGCGCGGGCAGCTATCTCCAGGCGAGTGCCTATGACTATTCGGGGCTGGTCGTCTATGGCGAGCCGCGCGGCGACGCCGACCTGGCGGCGGTCGAAAAGGCCCTGGTCGCCGAGATCGAGCGGATCAAGAAGGACGGCATCACCACGGAAGAGCTGGAGACGGCCCGCAAGAAGATCGAGCGCGACATGATTTTCGCGCGTGACAGCCAGGTGCGCACGGCCAACATCTTTGGCGCGACGCTCGCGACCGGCGGTTCCGTTGAGGATATCACCGGGCTTTCCGAGCGGCTTGCCGCGGTTACGCCTGACAGCGTGAAGGCGGTCGCCCAGCGCTATCTCGACCTGTCGCATGCCGTGAAGGGCTACCTCCTCCCCAAGGAAGAGGAGAAGCGGTCGTGATGCATTCCCATTTCCACGGAAGAGTTTTTCCCATGCGCGATTTCTCCGTCGCTGGCGTCTTGTTGGCTTTCATCCTGCTTCTCGTCGCGCCGGTTCAGGCGGCGGTGAAGATACAGGAAGTGAAGTCCGAAAAGGGCGTGTCGGCCTGGCTGGTGGAGGATCATTCGATTCCCATCGTGACTTTCCAGTTTGCGTTCGAAAGCGGGTCCGTTCAGGACCCCGTCGGCAAGGAAGGGCTAGCCAATCTGATGTCCGGCCTGTTTGATGAAGGAGCAGGCAACCTGGATTCGGAAGCATTCCAGAAAAAGCTGCAGGATCTGGGCGCGGAGATGTCCTTCCGTGCCGGCTCCGACGCTATCACCGGTCAGGTGCGCATGCTTTCGGAAAACAGCGATGAAGTGCTGAAGCTTCTCCGGCTCGCCGTAACCAGCCCGCGCTTCGACACCGATCCCGTCGAGCGTATCCGCGGCCAGATCGCGGTGCAGATACGCTCGGATGAGAAAGATCCCAACAAGCAGGGCTATCGCGCGCTTGAGAAGGCGATTTACGGGGATCACCCCTATGCCCGCCCCGACGAGGGCACGCTGGAAAGCCTCGGCAGCATTACGACGGCCGATCTGAAGGCCTTTCACAACAAGGTTTTTGCCCGCTCCAACATCACCATCGGCGTGGTTGGCGACATTGATGCTGCAACGCTCGGCAAGGCACTGGACGAAGTCTTCGGCGATTTGCCGGAGAAAGCCGATCTGACCCCGGTCGCAACCGTGGAGCCGAAGCTCGATCAGGAGGTGAATGTCGACTATCCGCTGCCGCAATCCACCATCCAGCTCGTTTATCCCGGCATCGAGCGCGACGATCCCGAGTTCTTTGCGGCCTACCTCATGAACCATATTCTGGGCGGCGGAACGTTCTCCTCGCATCTTTTCACGGAAGTGCGCGAGAAGCGGGGCCTGGCTTATGGCGCGACCTCCTATCTGATGAGCCGCAACCACGCTCAGACACTGGCGATCCAGACCGCCACCCGTGCCGAGCAGGCAAACCAGGCCCTCTCGGTGATCGAGGATGTGGTTGCCAATATGCGCGACAAGGGGCCGAGCGATGAGGAACTTGCGGCGGCGAAGACCTATGTCATCGGCGCCTATGCGATCAACAATCTCGATTCCTCAGCATCGATAGCCCGCACACTCGTGGGGCTTCAGCAGGACGATCTGGGTATTGATTACATTGAAAAGCGTGCCGATCTCATCAACGCGGTAACACTCGACGATGTGAAACAGGCAGCCCGTCGTCTCTTGACGGCCAAGCCCGCTGTCCTCATCGTCGGGCCGGCTCAAAACGGAGGGTAGGACGAAGTGGGGCAGGCGGCCGAAACCGGGCGGAAGTCACCGCCGACCTCTGCGTCGGGCGGTCCGTCCTTTGCGCTGGCGCTTGGTGGCGGTGGCGCGCGCGGGCTGGCACATCTCCACGTCATCGAGGTGCTCGACGAACTTGGTATCCGGCCGCGGGTCGTTGCCGGTTCGTCGATAGGCGCCTTGATGGGAGCGGGCCTTGCTGCCGGTATAACCGGCAAGGAAATCCATGAGCACGCCCGCGCCATCCTCGAAAGCCGCGCCGAGGTGGCAAGCCGTCTCTGGCGCGCGCGGCCGGGCAAGCTTTCGGAGATGGTTGAAGGGGGCTTTCGCTTCGGTCAGTTCAATGCCGAGCGCATCATCAAGGCCTTCCTGCCCGCGGCCGTCCCGGCCACATTCGAGGAGTTGAAGATACCCCTCAGGGTGACTGCGACAGATTATTTCGGCCACGAACTGGCGGTGCTCGATCAGGGGCCGCTTGGTCAGGCGTTGGCGGCTTCCGCCGCAATCCCGGCCGTCTTCCGCCCCGTGGTGCGCAATGGCCGCACCCTTATCGATGGCGGCATTTACAATCCCGTGCCGTTCGATCTGGTGGAGGGTGAAGCGGATATTCTGATCGCGATAGACGTGGTTGGGGCCCCAACCGACACGGGCGGCAAAACGCCGACCTCAATCGAGCTGATGTTCGGGGCAAGCCAGCTCATGATGCAGTCCATAATTGCGATGAAATTGTCGCAGCGTCATCCCGACATCTTGATCCGTCCCCCGGTCTCCCGCTTCCGGGTGCTGGATTTCCTGAAGATCGACGCCATATTGGCGGAAACGGCCAGCATCCGCGACGAGCTGAAATATGCCATCGACAAGGCGGTCGCAGCCCATGGCCGGCAGGAGAAGGCAGGCGCGTGAGTTTCCGGTTTCATGCGATCTCGGGCGGAAAGCCGGATTTTAGTTTTCGTCGGCCTGCTGCAAGGTCTCTTCACCGGCTTCTTTGTCGAGACGACGGGATTCGCGCGTCGGCTTGATCAGCGGTTCCGGCGTGACGGGTCTGACGCGCATCTTGTCGTTGCCTGCATAAATCCCCTCGACCGCCTGGATTTCCAGCCGTTCCTCGTCGCGCCGCCGCACATCCTCGACGATCGAGCGGGAAAGCTGCTCCTCCGTGCCGAGCGCTTCGAGTGTCTTGCGACCGAATGCCAGCGCCGATTCCGCCGTTTCGCGAATTTCGTATTCGACGTCGCGGGCCCGCAGCGAAAGCGTATGGGCGCGGTCATAGGAGCGAACGAAAAGGCGCACATGCGGAAACTCGTCGCGGATGAGGTTGACGATCCTGTCGGTGGTGGCGACCCCGTTGGTGCAGACCGCGACAAGCTTGGCGCGCCGGATGCCGGCTGCTTCCAGAACTTCCTTGCGGCGGCCATCCCCGAAATAGATGCGAAAGCCGAACAGCCCGGCCGCGCGCACCCTGTCCGCTGAGTGATCGATGATGGTCACCTCGGTGCCGCCCGAAAGAAGCACCTGGGAAGCAACCTGTCCAAAGCGTGAAAAGCCGATCAGCATCACGTCCGCACCGGCACCCTCGAAATCCTCGTCCATTTCCTCTTCTTCGACGGTTCGCATGAGCAGGGAACCGATCTTCACCGAAAGTGGGGTAAGCGCCATGGAAACGGTGACGATGGCGATCAGCAGCGACGCCATGGAGGAGGGGAAGATGAAGGCGGAGGCGGCAGCCGTGAAAAGCACGAAGCCGAACTCTCCGCCCTGCGGAAGCAGAGCGGCGACACGTACCGCGTCGTTGTGATCGGATCCGAAAATGCGGCAGAGCCCGTAAAGCACGATGGCTTTGACGATCATCAGCACGGGTACGGCAATCAGGATCTGCAGCCAGCTCGAAAGGATCATGCCAAGATCGAGCGACAGGCCGATGGCCATGAAGAACAGGCCGAGCAGAATGCCGCGAAATGGCTCGATGTCGGCTTCGAGTTCGTGCCGGAAGGAGGATTCGGCCAGAAGCACGCCAGCTATGAACGCGCCGAGCGCCATCGAAAGCCCCGCCATCTGCATCAGCGTCGCCGACCCGAGCACCACGAGCAGGGCGGCCGCGATCATCACTTCCTTGGCGCCCGCATTGGCGATGATGCGGAAGATGGGATTGAGCAGGTAGCGCCCGGCCGCAATGAGCGCCACGACGGCCCCGAGCGCCAGCAGAAAGCGCTCGCCGCTGATCGTCTCTGCGCCTTCGCCGCCGGGTGAAAGCAGCGGGATCAGGGCCAGAAGCGGCGCGATCGCCAGATCCTGGAAAAGCAGGATTGAAAAGGAGGTCTGGCCGTAATGCCGGTTGAGCGAGCCCTGCTCCTCAAGCATCTGGACCGAGAAGGCCGTCGAGGAGAGGGCGAGGCCAAAGCCGATGATGAGCGCTGCTCCGTAGCTGAAGCCGAGCGCGAATGTCCCGATTGCGGCGAGCGCGAACCCGGTGATCAGCACCTGCGCCAGGCCAAGCCCGAAAATGCTGCGCCGCATGGCCCATAGCCGTGCGGGTTTGAGCTCCAGGCCGATGATGAACAGGAGAAGCACCACGCCGAGCTCGGCTACGTGCAGCAGCTCCTCGCCATCGGAGATGAGGCGGGCGAGCGGCCCGATGACGATGCCCGCAGCCAGATAGCCAAGGATCGTGCCAAGTCCGATGCGCTTGAACAACGGTGCGGCAATGACCGCGCCACCAAGCAGCAGCAGGGGTTCATAGTAGAGAGGCGCGGCTTCGACGGCCATCAGCGTGCATTCTGTCCGGTCATGAAAATCAACGATGCCATTGCACATATGTCGACCGAATCATAAATGGAAGCAAGGCGAAGCCCGTTGCTCCGCCTCACGCGCAAAGTTTTTCTCCATCCAGGAACATCGATGACGGCGAACTCTGACAAGCAGCATCTGGTCGACCGTGTGGCCGCCCTCGTTGAAGCGGCGCGCCGCGCCGGCGCGGATGAAGCGGATGCGGTGGTGGTGCGTGCGCGCTCCCGCAGCGTATCGGTTCGCCTTGGCAAGGTGGAGGGCACGGAAGCTTCCGAAAGCGATGACATGTCGTTGCGCGTTTTCGTTGGCAAGCGTGTCGCCAGCGTTTCGGCACCCTCCAACGCCGATCCTGCGCCGCTTGCCGAACGTGCGGTCGCCATGGCGCGGGTCTCGCCGGAGGATCCCTATCAGGGCCTTGCCGAGCCCGATCGCCTTGCCCGTGAGGTGCGCGATCTCGACCTGTTCGATGCCACCGAGGTTTCGACCGATGCGCTGAAGGAAGCCGCGCTTGCTGCTGAGGCGGAAGCCCTTGCGGTGAAAGGCGTTACCAACTCTTCCGGGGCAGGCGCAAGTTCTGGTTCCGGCGGGCTCGTTCTGGCAACCTCGGGCGGATTTCTCGGCCAGTATGAGGCAACGCGTTTTTCCCGATCCGTCAGCGTGATTGCCGGCGAGGGGACGGGCATGGAGCGCGATTACGATTTTTCCTCGCGCCTCCATTATGCCGATCTCGACCGTCCGGAGGATATCGGCCGGCGTGCGGGGGAGCGGGCAGCCGGCCGCCTCAACGCGCGCAAGGTCGCGACGGGGCGTTTCCCTGTCGTGTTCGATCCGCGTGTTGCACGCGGCATCGCAGGCCATCTTGCATCCGCCATCAACGGGGCCTCCGTTGCGCGCAAATCCAGTTTCCTTCGCGACATGATGGGCAAACAGGTCGCCGCTCCAGGCATCACCATCACCGATGATCCCATGCGCCTTCGTGGCCAGTCCTCGCGCCCCTTCGATGGTGAAGGCGTTGCCGGCGAACGGCTCGTCATGATCGAGGGTGGTGTGCTGAACCACTGGTTTCTCGCCACCGCTGCCGCGCGCCAACTCGGTCTTCCCGGCACCAATGGGCGCGGGGTGCGCGCATCCTCATCCGTAACGCCCGCCTCCACGAACCTGGCTCTTGAGCCGGGCACGGCAGCCCCCGAAGCTCTGATCGGCGCAATCCCCTCGGGCTTCTACGTGACGGAGGTTTTCGGCCAGGGTGTCAATCTCGTGACCGGCGACTACAGCCGGGGGGCGGCTGGCTTCTGGATCGAGAATGGGGCACTTTCCTATCCGGTTTCGGAGGTTACCATTGCCTCGAACCTGAAGGACATGTTCCTGAACATGACGGCCGCAAACGATCTCGACCGGAATTTTGGAACGGCCGCACCGACGCTTCTGATCGAGGGCATGACGCTTGCCGGAAAATGACAAAAGGGCATCAGACATTTCCGATGATCTTGTCCTGATAGCCGACGCTGCGCGCAAGGCAGGCGAAATCGCTCTCAGCTATTTCCGGCAGGACCCCGAAGTTTGGTGGAAGGGCGGGAAATCCCCCGTCAGCGAAGCCGATATCGAGGTTGACCGCTTTCTGAACGAGGCGCTGCTTTCGGCAAGGCCCGGTTATGGCTGGCTTTCGGAGGAAACCGCGCCGTCGCAGGACCGTTTCGCCGCCGAGCGTCTTTTCGTGGTCGATCCCATCGATGGCACGCGCGCCTTCATCGACGGCCGTCCGACCTGGTGCGTCAGCATCGCCGTGGTCGAGCGGGGGCGCACATTTGCCGGCGTTCTCGATTGCCCGGTTCTGGAGGAGCGCTATACGGCTGTGGAAGGCGGTGGCGCCTTCATGAATGGCTTGCCGATATCGGCGCGGATGCCGGGCGACGAGATGGTCATCGCCGGCCCGAAGGCCATGCTGGCGCAGCTTCCACCTGATCTCTTCGCGCGCACGCGCCCGCATGGCCATGTGCCTTCGCTCGCCTACCGCATTGCGATGGTTGCAAGCGGCGCGCTTGATGCCACCTTCGTCAAGCCCAACGCCCATGACTGGGATATCGCGGCGGCCGACCTCATTCTGCGCGAGGCGGGCGGGGCAATCGTGAACTCCGCGGGCGAAAGCCTGCTTTACGGTGGCAAGACGCTTCAGCACGGCGCGCTGCTTGCGGCGAGCAGCACCTTGCTTGAACCGCTAAAGCGCGTGCTGTCGCAACAGCCGGGAGCAGAAGCCGGGGGAAGCGGCCGGTAGATGGTTTCAAAATTGCAGGAATTCCTCTACACGAGCGGGTAGCGATTTGCATCCTTGCGTATTCCCTCGCAAACGGGTTTCGTCATGACCGAAGAAAACGGAAAACAGCAACTTCTTCATCTGGTGTTCGGCGGCGAGCTTTCCTCGCTGGCCGGCATGAATTTCCGCGACCTTGATGCGCTCGACATCGTCGGTATCTTCCCGGATTTCAAGTCTGCGGAAAAGGCGTGGCGGGCCAAGGCCCAGGAAACCGTGGACAATGCGCATATGCGCTATTTCATCGTTCATCTGCATCGCCTGCTCGATCCCGGCGCTGGTACCGGTTCTGGCTCAGAGGCTGGAACGGAGCAGGGATAAGAAGGGCAGTCGATGGACAACAAGGCGACCGCGCCTTCGCATGCAATGAGCGTCGAACGCAAGAAAACAGGCAAGCGTCCTTTAAAGGAATTGTGGAGGCGTATTCGCAAGCCGCTTGCCCGCTCGCGCTTCGTCAAGCAGCTTCTGGCGACGGTCATGGCCTGGGCGGTGCGCTTCATCGACCTCACGAATCCGCGTGTCGCCGGCTCGCACGATCTTGAAGCCGCGATCTCCGAATATTCGCCGGCAATCGCCGCCCTGTGGCACGGACAGCATTTGATGGGGCCGGCCATCAACCCGCGCAAGCACCGGCTGGTGGCGCTGTTCTCGCGCAGTGCCGATGCCGAGCTGAATGCGTTGGTTGCCGAGAAGCTGGGCTTTGGCATCGTGCGCGGTTCCGGCGGGCGCAAAGGCGTCCACGATCATCGCAAGGGCGGGGCCCAGGCGCTCATTGCCTTGAAAAAGACCATCGAGCGTGGTTGCAACGTGGCCATGATCGCAGACATACCGCATGGCACTCCGCGCGAGGCGGGGCTTGGCATAGTAACGCTTGCCCGCATTTCAGGCCGTCCCATCGTTCCGGTGGCCATCGCCACGAGCCGCCGCAAGGTGCTGGAGCGCACCTGGGACAAGACAACCATCAACCTTCCCTTCGGCAAAAGCGCCGTGGTGCTCGGTGAGCCCGTTCTCGTGGCGGGCGATGCCGATCAGGAAGAGCTGGAACGCAAGCGCATGGAGCTGACTGTTTCGCTCAACGAGGCGACGCGTCAAGCCTACGCCCTCGTAGACGGCAAGTGACCGATGAGCGAACGGTGGGCGCGGACCATACTGACCACATATCGCTGGCTTGGCGCTGCGGCCTTCCCGCTGATCGGCGGCTACATCGTTTGGCGCGCCGGCAAGGGCAAGGAAGATCGCACCCGCCGGCATGAGCGGTATGGGCGGGCCGGCCGGGCGCGTCCCGAAGGCCCTCTGATCTGGATGCATGCCGCCAGCGTGGGCGAGACCGTGGCGGTGCTGGGGTTGATCGACCATCTGCTTGGCTACGGGATCAACATCGTGCTCACCACGGGCACGGTGACGTCCGCGAAAGTCGCGGAGGAGCGGCTGGGCGAGCGCGTTATCCATCAATATGTGCCGCTCGATCTGAAGCCAGCCGTGAGCCGCTTTCTCGATCATTGGAAGCCGGATCTCGCGATCATGGCGGAATCGGAAATCTGGCCCATGACCATTCTCGAGCTTGGTGCGCGCCGCGTGCCGCAGGTGCTGGTCAACGGCCGCTTGTCCGACCGTTCCTTCGCGAGTTGGCAGAAACGTTCCTATCTCGCCGAAGCCCTGTTTGAGAACCTCGCCCATGTCATCGCGCAGTCCGAGGTGGACGGCGAGCGTTTCCGCGCCCTCGGCGCGCGGCCGGTCACCGTTTCGGGCAATCTCAAGGGCGATACCGGTGTGCCGCCCGTGGACAAGGCTGCGCTCGAATTTCTCGAGGAGGGGATTGGCGACCGCGAAACCTGGGCGGCGGTGTCGACCCATGAGGGGGAGGAGACGATCGCTGCCGATGTGCACGTCAAGCTGAAGCCGCGCCACCCCGATCTCCTCACGATCATCGTGCCGCGCCATCCCGAGCGCGGCGATGAACTGGAGCAGCAATTCAAGGCGCGCGGCCTCAAGGTGGGACGGCGCAGCCGCAATGACTTCATTACGCCCGACACCGATATTCTGCTGGGCGATTCCATCGGCGAGATGGGGCTGTATCTCCGTTTGACGGAGGTGGCCTTTGTCGGCCGCTCGCTGGTTCAGGAAGGCGGTCAGAACCCGCTCGAGCCGGCGCGTCTCGGCACGGCGGTTTTGTCGGGCACGAATGTCCAGAATTTCCGGGATGCCTATCGGCGTCTCATCGATCGCGGCGGGGCCCGCCTCGTCCGCGACGGGGACATGCTGGCGGGCGGCGTGAACTATCTTCTGAACAATTACCAGGCACGTCGCGCCATGATGAAGGCCGGTCTTGCCGCGGTGGAGGATATGTCCGGCGCGCTGAAGCGGACCTTGCAGGCGCTCGATCCCTATATTCATCCGCTCATCGTCAAGAGCCGCCTCAATGGCGGGGACGATTATGGCTAGGACCACCGAGGCGCCCCCCTTCTGGTGGGAAAAGGCGGATTGGCGCGCCTGGTGTCTATGGCCATTCTCCGCGCTTTACGGCATGGCGGCGGGGTATCGTATGGCGTCTGCGCGGCGCGCACCCGTCAGCGCCCCCGTTCTGTGTGTGGGCAATTTCACCGTCGGCGGGGAAGGCAAGACGCCGGTTTCCATCGCGCTGGCAGCTGAGGCGCAATCCGCCGGGCGTAGTCCAGGCTTCCTGTCGCGTGGTCATGGAGGCACTTTGTCCAGGCCACACATGGTCGCGCCGAAGGTCGATGTTGCGCGACATGTCGGCGACGAGCCCTTGCTGCTTGCCCGCCATGCGCCGACGGTCGTTACGCCGGACCGCCTGGCCGGCGCCCAGCGTCTTCTTGAGGAAGGCTGCGATTTCATCATCATGGATGATGGCTTCCAAAGCGCGCGCATCCATATGGACTACGCGCTGATGGTCGTGGATGCACGGCGCGGGCTGGGCAACGGTCACGTCATTCCCGGAGGGCCGCTGCGCGCCAGGCTGATAGACCAACTGCGCCGGGCCGACGCTGTCGTCACCATGGGCGAAGGCGATGCGGCCGAACGCGTCGTGCGCCAGACATCGCGCGCCGGCAAGCCGGTTTTCGATGCCCGCTTGAAGCCCTGCGGCGTCCGCTCGGTCAAAGGTGTGAGATTTCTTGCGTTTGCGGGTATCGGCAATCCAGCAAAGTTCTACGACAGCCTGCGCGAGGCGGGGGGCGAAGTGGTCCTGGAGCGGAGCTTTCCCGACCACCATCCCTATCTGGAGGAAGAGCTGCAGGAGCTGGCCGCCATGGCAGATTCCGAGGGGTTGGAGCTGATCACCACGGAAAAGGACCTCGTTCGGCTCGCCCATGGGGGCGAGGCGCTAGAAGCTTTTGCCGCCCGATGCCGGGTGTTGAAGGTGCAGGCCGTGTTTTCCGCGCCGGATATGGCTTCCACGATCGTCAACAACACCATTCAGGCCTGGCGCGAACGTAGTCTGAAAAGCGCCTGAGCTGACGCGATCCCGTGGAGGGGGCGCTATTTGCGAACCCTGAGCGCGGGATTCTCCTCGATTTCGCGGGCAAGCGATACATCCGCGTTGATATAGGGCTCCTGCCGCGCGACGCTCCAGTATTTCAGCTCGTCGAGCGGAATTTCCTGTCCTGTCACAGCGCAGCGCACGAAGGCGCCGGGCGCCATCACCTGGAAATCGCCATCCAGATAGCGAATGCGCGCCTCGCGCGCGCCGGAGCCTTCGAAACGGTTCATCATCTGGGCCTCATTTGATGGCTCGTTGCGCCACAAAAACGCGCCTGCGTCAAGTCAGCGGAGAGTCTTCGGTCGTGAAGAGCGTCAGGAAACGTTGCACGGCACGGCGTGATCGCGCCTGACACTCCAGCGCATCGGGTATCGGCGCGAGCGCGCCATGCAATGCGCGAATCTGAAGATCGCCCACAAGCAGCCCATAGAAGCATTGATAGACATCGTGCGGGTCGCTCACCGCGATAGTGCCGCTCGCGCGCAATTTCTCGATGATCGAGATGATTTTCGGAGCGGAACGGTCCCGTCCATGGGCAATCAGGATCGCGGACAGACTGCCGCTGGGGTCTGCGAGAGCCGCGCGATTGATCAGAAGCGATTCCGGCGATGTAAGGAGAGACAAAAGCTGCGCGCCGGCCTGCACGAGTGCCTGGACGGGATCTCCAGCTCCGGGTTGCAGGCTGGCATTGAGCGCATCGGCCTGCCTCTGGACCAGGGCGGCAAGGATCGCTTCCCGGTTTTCGAACAGGGTGTAGAGCGTGTCCTTGGAACAGCTCGCCCGACCCGCAAGCGCCGTCGTGGTGACGGCGCCGAGGCCGCCTTCGCCCAGAAGCGAAAGCGCTGCATCGAGAATGTCGTCGCGCCTTTCCGGCGATATCCGCTTGGGCAAAAAATCTCTCCCGCCGCTTGTCGGAATGAGTACTACATGGTACTTAAAAAATCAAGTACCAATCGGTACTCAAAAAATGATGCCTGTTGTGATGGAGGTGGTGATGACCGCGCAGCTTCATGAAACGGGCCCTTTGTCCAGGGCCATTGCATTCCTGCTGTCGTTGGCGGCGCTTCTTCTTACAGGCGCTATTGCCGGCTTTTTCTATGCTTATTTCTGTTCGGTGATGTGGGGCCTTGATGCAAGTTCGCCGAAAGCGGCCCTGGCGGCCATGCAGGGCATCAACGCAACGGTGCGCAATGCGGCCTTTGCGCCGGCCTTCTTCGGCACGCCTGTAGCTTCGCTGGCGGCAGCGCTCGCACTCCTTGTCTGCCGTTGCCGGCTCGCCGCGATGCTTATGCTGGCTTCCGCATGTGTCTATTGCTTTGGGGCATTCTGGCCGACCTTTGCCGTGAATGTGCCAATGAACGAAGCGCTCGCAGGCGTCTCCGTGCCGGAGGATCCCGCCGAGGCAGCGCGTCTTTGGGCTGATTATGCCGAACCCTGGAAGTGGTGGAACGGGTTGCGCGCGGCGTTCAGCTTCGTGAGCCTGGCATGTGCCGGCGCAGCCTTGTGGTTTGCTCGCCCGAAAGGACAGGCATTTTCGTGAAGAGGGGCGGCAAGGTCAACGCCGCCCGAACAGCTTCTCGATATCGCTGAGCTTCAGCTCGATATAGGTCGGCCGCCCATGGTTGCAGGTGCCTGAGCCGGGGGTGGCCTCCATCTGCCGAAGGAGCGCATTCATCTCCTCGGGCCGCAGGCGGCGGCCTGACCGCACCGAGCCGTGGCAGGCCATGGTGGCCGCGATATGGTCGATGCGTTCCTTCAGCGTGTCGGCGGTATCGTGCTCGGCGATTTCATCGGCCAGGTCGCGCACCAGCTGCGGCACATCCACCTTGCCGAGCATCGAGGGGGTTTCGCGCACGGCGATGGCGCCCGGTCCGAAGCGTTCGAGCCCGAGCCCCAACCTTGCAAGGAATTCCGAGTGCGAGGCAACGCGTTCGGCATCCTCTTCCGGCAGGTCCACGATCTCGGGCATCAATAGCATCTGCGCAGGCAGCGGGCGTGAATGCAGCGCTTCCTTCAGCGCTTCATAGACGAGCCTTTCATGGGCCGCGTGCTGGTCGACGATGACCAGGGAATCCTCGGTTTGCGCGACGATATAGTTCTCATGCACCTGCGCGCGCGCCGCACCGAGCGGATTACGCGTCAGTTCTGCTGGGACTTCCTCGATGCCAGCGCGGGCGTCGGCGCTCAATCCCGGACCGACGTCGAAGGTTTCCTGTCGCGGGGCTGAAAAACCGCCTTCGGCACGGTATGCCGTGCCGAAGCCTTCCAGCGGGCGGGTGGGAGAGCGTTCGAGGCTCCAGTCACGGGCCGGCCGGTCTCCGGGAATATAGTTCCCGCGAGGCCATGCCGCCGCCGCAGGTGCGCTGCCGGCTTCCGTCTCGGGCCGGCGGAACGCGGAAAGCATCGCTTCGGCCCCCGAGGTCGATGCGCGCATGCCGCTCGTTTCCAGGGTGTGCCGGATGGCGCCGACGATCAGGCCGCGCACGAGGCCGGGATCGCGGAAGCGGACATCGGCCTTGGCCGGATGCACGTTCACATCCACCAGCGCCGGATCGAGCGAGAGGAACAAGGTCACCACCGCATGGCGGTCCCGCGGCAGAACATCCATATAGGCGCCGCGAATGGCCCCTGCGAGCTGCTTGTCGCGCACTGGCCGTCCGTTCACGTAGAAATATTGCTGCATGGCGTTGCCGCGCGTGAAGGATGGGATCGAGGCATAGCCCGAAAGGGCCACGCCTTCGCGCTCTGCCTCGATGGCGAGAGCGTTTTCTGAAAACTCCTTGCCCATCACCTGCGCGATGCGGCGCAACAGGCCGTCGCCATCGGCTGTCACGGAAGGCAGTTCCAGCGAATTGCGATCAGTGCCTGAAAGCGAGAAACGCACCTCTGGAAAGGCCAGCGCCATGCGCTTTACCACCTCGGTGATGGCCGCGGTCTCCGCGCGCTCCGTCTTCATGAATTTGAGGCGGGCCGGTGTCGCGAAAAAGAGGTCGCGCACCTCCACCGTGGTGCCGGGATTGGCGGCCACGGGGCGCACGGCCGAAACCCGCCCGCCCTCCACGCCGATCTCGGCGGCGCTGTCTGCTCCCCGCGTGCGTGAGCGCATCGAGAGGCGGGCCACCGATCCGATCGAAGGCAGCGCCTCGCCACGGAAGCCGAGGGAGCGGATATCGTGAATATCCTCCGACAGCTTCGAGGTGCAGTGGCGCGAAACCGCGAGCGGCAATTCGTCGGGCGTGATGCCCGAACCGTTGTCGATGATGCGGATCAGGCTGAGGCCACCCCCCGCGGTCGCCACCTCGATGCGGCTTGCCCCCGCGTCGAGCGCGTTTTCAACGAGTTCCTTCACCACGCTTGCCGGCCGCTCGATCACTTCGCCGGCGGCAATCTGGTTGATGACGGTGTCGGAGAGCTGGCGAATGGTCATGCGGTGATTTTACGGGGATTCGGGCAGGTTGCGAAGGGTGACGTGGCGCGCAGCTGCTATTTGTGCGCAGCCTTTATTGATCGTCGAATGGCTGTGTGTCGGCACCCTTTGAAGCTGAGCGAGGTTCCAGTGCTCGGGGATAGGGAAGGGTGGCGTCCGCACAATGCTCACCACCATGGGATGACCGCCGCTTCAACCGAATTTTGCGGGGTTCGAGAGCCATCGAAAATAAAATGAGTTTTTTTTGAACCTTCTTCTGTGCCCAGGCGACTGACGCTTGAAGGGATCATTCAACAGGAGAAAATCATGAAACCTTTCTACAAGCACCTCGCCGCCACTTTCGCTCTCGCCGTCATCGGAGGCATTGCGCTTCCAGGAGCCGCCAACGCCAACGGCACCCATCCGGATGGTCACGGTGGAGCAGTCTGCAAGGGCGCAGGCCCGTGTCTCGTGCTGGAACTCGACTGTAAGGGCACCTACACGGATGCAACCGACAGCAACGGCACGGTCTACGGCAAATGTTCCCAGGTCTCCAAGACCAAGGCCACGCGGGGCATGAAGGCGCTCAAGCAACGCTAGGCCAAAGGCAGTCAGGCAAGATCGCCTGCTGCACGCCAGAAAGTGATAGATCGGGACAGGGTTTCTGAGAAACGCTGAACCGGTCTGGCGCCCCGGAAAATCCCAGCCCAACCCTCCCTTTTGCATATGAGCCTGTCGCCCTGTTGGGTGGCGGGCTCATTCCATTTTTGCCGGAAAGAGCGTCGATTCATCCGTTACCGGAACAATTCCCTTCCAAAAAATCATTCTAGATGCAGGTCAACTTCGCCTCGGATACTGTATTGTGCGCCGCGAGCCGAGGGCAGCTCTTGTGCCCGGTCGATGTCGTATCGTTGCGTTGCCGCCTAAAATGAGGGAACGCAGTCCGCTTCAGGGAAGGCATAGCGAATATGGAAGCATCCAAGTCGAAATCCTCTCACGCCAGCTTCGTCTGGGACGATCCGTTCCTGCTTGAAGATCAGCTCACCGATGAAGAGCGTATGATCCGCGATGCGGCGGCCGCTTTTGCCGCCGACAAGCTCGCACCTCGCGTCGAGCACGCTTACATGAATGAGGAAACGGACCCGGCGATCTTCCGCGAAATGGGTGAGGCCGGCCTGCTCGGCGTCACCATTCCCGAGGAATATGGCGGCGTTGGTGCAGGCTATGTGTCCTACGGGCTTGTCGCCCGTGAGGTGGAGCGCATCGATTCCGGCTACCGTTCGATGATGAGCGTGCAGTCCTCTCTCGTCATGCACCCGATCTATGCCTATGGCTCCGAAGAGCAGCGCAAGAAGTACCTGCCCAAGCTTGCGTCCGGCGAATTCATCGGCTGCTTCGGCCTGACCGAGCCGGATGCCGGTTCCGATCCGGGCTCCATGAAGACGCGCGCCGAAAAGATCGATGGCGGCTACCGCCTGAGCGGGTCCAAGATGTGGATCTCCAACGCGCCCATAGCCGATGTGTTCGTCGTCTGGGCGAAGTCCGCGGCCCACGACAACAAGATTCGTGGTTTCGTGCTCGAAAAGGGCATGAAGGGCCTTTCCGCTCCCAAGATCGGTGGCAAGCTCTCGCTCCGCGCTTCCATTACCGGCGAAATCGTCATGGATGGTGTCGAAGTCGGAGAAGATGCGCTTCTGCCCAATGTCTCCGGCCTCAGCGGCCCCTTCGGCTGTCTGAACCGCGCCCGCTACGGCATTTCCTGGGGCGCGATGGGCGCTGCCGAGGATTGCTGGCACCGCGCCCGCCAGTATGGCCTCGATCGCAAGCAGTTCAACCGCCCGCTAGCCCAGACGCAGCTCTTCCAGAAGAAGCTTGCCGACATGCAGACGGAAATCGCGCTTGGCCTCCAGGGGTCGCTGCGTGTCGGCCGCCTGTTCGATGAAGGCAAGATGGCTCCTGAGATGATTTCGCTCGTCAAGCGCAACAATTGCGGCAAGGCGCTCGACATTGCGCGTCAGGCCCGCGACATGCATGGCGGCAACGGCATCCAGATCGAATACCACGTCATGCGCCATGCGCAGAACCTGGAGACGGTCAACACCTACGAGGGCACGCATGACGTTCACGCGTTGATCCTCGGCCGCGCGCAGACCGGCTTGCAGGCGTTTTTCTGATCGACGGCACGGCGCTCGCCCTTCATCCGTCTGCCGGCACCTTTTCCCCATAAGCGGAGAAGCGGTGAGGATGAGGGGCGAATGCCCCCGGCTGCCCTGCTTTGCGCTGGCGCGGCAGGGCAATGCAAGATTGTCAATGGTCGAAAGCGGCCGCGCTCTGTAGTAGAAGAGGGGAAGCCAGTTCCCCTGTTTCAGAGCGAGGCATTCATGTCCGACGCCTTCCTTTCCCATCTTCGCAATGAACTTGAGGGATTGCGGCAAGCGGGACTGTACAAGTCCGAGCGCGTCATCACCTCCACGCAGTCCGCCCGGATCGAGAGCGGCGGGCGCAAGGTTCTGAATTTCTGCGCCAACAACTATCTCGGTCTTGCCGACAATGCCGAACTGCGTGAAGCTGCCAAGGTCGCGCTCGACCGTTACGGTTACGGCATGGCATCGGTGCGTTTCATCTGCGGCACGCAGGAGGAGCACAAGGCACTTGAAGCACGAATCTCCGGTTTTCTGGGATTTGAGGACACGATCCTCTATTCCTCCTGTTTCGACGCGAATGCGGGTCTTTTCGAAACGCTTCTGGGGCCTGACGACGCGATCATCTCCGATGCTCTGAACCATGCCTCGATCATCGACGGCGTGCGTCTTTGCAAGGCCATGCGCCACCGTTACGCCAACAATGACATGGCCGGGCTGGAGGAATGCCTGAAGCGGGCGGAGGGCGCTCGTTTCCGCCTGATCGCGACCGACGGTGTCTTTTCGATGGATGGCATCATCGCCAACCTTCAGTCCGTGTGCGATCTGGCGGAGAAATACGATGCCATGGTCATGGTGGACGACAGCCATGCCGTCGGCTTTGTCGGCGCACACGGGCGGGGCACGCCCGAATATTGCGGCGTTGAGGGGCGGGTCGATATCGTTACCGGCACACTCGGCAAGGCGCTGGGTGGAGCATCGGGCGGTTATACGAGCGCACGGCGCGAAATGGTGGACTGGCTGCGCCAGCGTTCAAGGCCCTATCTTTTCTCCAACACGCTGGCGCCGGTCATAGCGGCGGCGTCCCTCAAGGTGTTCGATCTGGTTGAAAACGGCGCGAGCCTGCGCGCCAGGCTCTATGACAATGCCCGCCGTTTCCGATCCGGGATGGAAAAGCTCGGCTTTGAGCTGGCTGGTGCCGACCATCCGATCATTCCCGTGATGCTCGGCGATGCGGCACTGGCGGAGCGCATGGCGGCGCGGCTGCTCGAAGAGGGGATTTACGTGATCGGTTTCTCCTTTCCGGTCGTTCCGAAAGGAGCGGCACGCATCCGCACGCAGATGTCGGCCGCCCATACTTCCGCGGATATCGACCGTGCCGTGGAGGCATTCGGCAGGGTGGGCCGGGAGCTTGGCGTGATCCCATGAGCCCCGGCGGCCACAACATTTCCTTCTGCAATCACATCGAGGAAGGTTGACCATGTCCAACATGATGAAGGCGCTCGTGAAATCCAGGCCCGAGGAAGGTCTCTGGATGGAGGAGGTCCCGGTTCCCGAGATCGGTCCCAACGATGTGCTCATCAAGGTCAGGAAGACCGCCATCTGCGGCACGGACGTCCACATCTGGAACTGGGATGAATGGGCGAGCAAGACCGTTCCCGTGCCGCTGGTGACGGGCCACGAATTTGTCGGCACGGTCGCCGATATCGGCTCCGCCGTGACCGAATACCATGTCGGCCAGCGCGTTTCGGGCGAGGGGCACATTGTCTGCGGCCACTGCCGCAACTGCCGCGCCGGTCGTGGCCATCTGTGCCACAACACGCTGGGGGTCGGCGTTCACCGCCCCGGCGCCTTTGCCGAATACATCGCCCTGCCGCAGCACAATGTGGTGGCTATCCCCGACAATATCCCCGATGAGATCGCCGCGATCTTCGATCCGCTCGGCAATGCCGTGCACACGGCACTCTCTTTCGACCTGGTGGGCGAGGACGTGCTGGTGACCGGCGCTGGCCCCATCGGCATCATGGGGGCGCTGGTGGCCCAGGCCGTGGGCGCGCGCAAGGTGGTGATCACCGACATCAATCCGGACAGGCTCGAACTGGCGCGCAAGCTGGGCGTGCAGCATATCGTCAATGCCGCGGAGGAAACGCTTCCCGACGTGATGCGCCAGCTCGGCATGACGGAGGGCTTCGATGTCGGCCTTGAAATGTCGGGCGCGGCACCTGCATTCCGTGACATGATCGATGCCATGAACAATGGCGGCAAGATCGCCATTCTGGGCATTGCCCCC
>SWCH01002274.1_pt1 | contig 235770 bp, 210 predicted proteins | sample 4690051 | NCBI WGS metagenome assembly SWCH01 (sample SAMN10267282, study PRJNA491770) | bioreactor metagenome | isolation source: DHS bioreactor inoculated with | place: Japan: off Shimokita Peninsula
GATGAACGATTCAATCACATCTTAGGATATCGAAGAATGACATCTTGGATTAATCATTTCAATCATGCAAAGTACAGCAAGAACAGGGTTCAGAGAATTATGAAAAAACTGCAAATTCATTCTGTTATTCGTAAAAAGAAGAAAAAATATACTTACTCTAAACCTGATGAAACGGCAGAAAATATACTTCAAAGAGATTTTTACGCAACCGTTCCTAATAAGAAATGGGCTACTGATGTAACAGAATTTAAGATTCCTGGCGAGAAACAGAAACTGTATTTAAGTGCTATTCTAGATTTATATGACAGATACCCTGTAGCATATGTTGTTAGTACAAGAAATGATAATAGACTTGTATTTAAAACTTTTGATAAGGCAATCGCCGCTAATCCAACAGCCAAGCCAATTTTTCATAGTGATCGTGGATTTCAATACACTAGCAAGATATTTCAAAAGAAACTTAAAAAACAAGAAATGGAGCAATCAATGTCTAGGGTTGGACATTGTATTGATAATGGACCAACAGAAGGATTTTGGGGAATTATTAAAGCAGAAATGTATCATATGTATGAAATAACAGATGAAGCCACCTTAAGATTTGCAATCAAGGATTATATACGCTTTTATAGTGAAGAACGCCTACAGGACAGATATCATTGCAAAACACCATTAGAGGTTCGTCAAGAAGCATTGTCTTCAGATATACCGACAGAATACCCTATTCCTGAGAATAAGCGAATCAACAAATATAAAGAAAAATGGTGTGCGTAGAAAAATGCCTACACTTTAAAACGAAATGTAGGCATTCATATGCACTCAATTTTAGATATTTCACCTGTCTACTTGACAAGGGGCATATCAAAACAAGAAACTGTTTTATGTGGCTTTTTTATATTATATGAACTAAATAGGAAGAATAATTTGGGTAATAAAGATATCTTCTTCTTGACTGAAATTTAACATTCCGTGATATCACTCTACAATTCGCAACACACTTTTAGTTCCTGTTCCGCCGTTATTTTTGGTTGAAACAGGCAGGTTGCCTTTGATTTCTACTTTACCACCTGTGGTATTTTTTAACTCCAACTTCAAAATGTGATCATCAGTTTCAGCGGTAAATGTGATAAAACATTCATTATCTTTGGCCTTACAGCAGGCTTCCATGGCATTTTCAAGAATATTGCAAAGTATACTGCCAAATTCTGGTGGAGTCATAACAATATTCTCAGGTACGTGGCCATTTGCGGCAAATATTATCTCCTCCATCTGTGCCTTTTGTGCATACAGACACAGTACTGCATTGCCAATATGATTTTTGAAATAGTTCCTTACGATACTTTCCGTAAGGCTTGTGTCGCATAAGTGCAAATATTCCTGGGCACCTTCTACATTCCTACATTTAAGGTATTCAGAGATAATTTGGTTATGATGCCGCAAATCATGGCGATAATGTTTTGAGACTTCAACGAATTCTTCATATGCTGTAAGCTGAGAGTAAAGAAGTTTTTCATGCAGTTTCGTCTGTTCTTTTTCAATATGCGACTCATGTTCTCGTATGATGCTTCCAAACGACCAGAGCATCGTACCCTAAACAATGAACATCAGTCCTACTAGAAGCAAAATAGGTATTACGTTTTGGGAAAATGTTTCGGCAATATCTTGAGAAGTACTTAATATATATGCAAAATTCAACATAAATCCCACCGCAACGGATAAGAACAGGTGCCATCTATCCACGACCTGACGATAGAGAGGATACACAAACTTTTTAAATAAGATAATAAAAATAACATATAAAAATATGCGAATAACTGTGTGTGCATACATGGGATAGGGAAGTGGGCGAGATAAAACATAACTAAATACCACCACAAAAAATAAAATATTAATGGCAGTAACAACATTAAATAACCCCTTCATAAAGCCATCCGTACTTAGAAATTTGCAAGCTAACCCAGTTATAAGCCAAAGAACAATATTATATCGTGCCAAGACTGTTAAATCATAGAAAATGTAAAAATATAAACTCACCATCATAATCAAGGTGCATATTAGGGCTAAAACACTAATTGTAAACTTTTTACTGTATTTAAATTCCACAAGTGAAAATATAAGTATAATATTAAGAATGCTTGTAACCATACCTCGCAAAAGGTTGACAAAGAGAAGGTTATCCATTTTTGTCAGTCTCCCTCTTAAACATGAAACCAAAATATTGTTTCTTTATTGCAGCAAAATTACGCTTAACAATAGGAATTTCCTTACCGTTTTTAAGGATAATTTTATCAGTCTCAATTCCCCGAATACTTTTCTGATTGACGATAAAACCCTTATAGGGGCATATAAACTGTCCCTTTAATACTTCATCAAATATAGACCAAAGATGGGTAAGTGTCTGCCTTGCCTCAATACTTTCGCCACTTTTCAAATAAACATTTTGAGAGTGTCGAAAACTCTCAACATACATGATTTCGTTAAGGTCAACAAAGCTTAAATCACCGTTTCTTAGCTTTATGCTAATATTCTTTATTTGTTTGCTTTTGAATTTTTCCACAGCTCTATCCAAGGCTCCAACAAACTGCTCCTTTGTAAATGGCTTAACAACATAATGAGCTGCCTTAAGTGTAAATGCTTCCACCGCATAATCCTTGCTGGTGGTCAGAAAAACAATTTCACTTTTCTGCTTTTTATCCCGAACTTCTTTTGCAATATCCGTACCCAAAATACCAGGCATGCAGATATCCAAAATCAAAATATCATATCCACCTGTTTTTTCTGAATGTTTCAAAAATTCAAATGGATTGTCAAAGCATTCTATTGCGTAAGCATGCTCAGTATGCTGGACAGCATACTGATCCATTGCGGCTTTTATTACAACAAGTTGATTTATATCATCATCACAAATTGCAATTTTCATAGCTAACTCCCTTATTTCTTCTATTCTTAACTTATTGAATCGATTTACTATATGAAAGAACCCGTTTAAAGCGAATTATCCCCGTAATAAAAATAAGTCCATTAAAAATAAGTAGGATTGGATTGATATGGGTAGGCAGAAGTGTTATTAGAGTAAATACTAAAAAGGTTTCTGTTCGTTCAACAATCCCTACATCATAGTGCATACTCTTGGAACCATTGTTTTGAAATAGTGCTCCTGCGACAATAAAAGTAGTAAAATTAAAAATGACAGCTATATAAAAAAGTAAATAGACATAATAGCCTTGGGGAAATCTATAAGCAAACCCTAAGATATATGCAGCCTCTACCATTCTGTCCAGAATCAAATCCATATAGGCACCACCTTTAGATGCACTCTTTGTCAATCTTGCTACGGTACCATCCAATACATCTAACAGACCTGAAAGCCAAAGAAGTAGGATACTAGGAATCAACATACCTATTCCTACAAATACACTAGCAAATATACCTATTACTAAAGCTGCCCAAGTGATGTGATGAGGTTTTACATGCAATAGAATTAATTCTTTTGCTAATCCATCAAAATAGTGTTGAAATTTATAACGCCATTTCGTGTCGATCATGGTTGAACTCCTTAAAATTGAATTTTTCTCATATTATAAAAGATTATTTATTGCTATTACCCATTATCATTCCGTGCCTAGAAGAACTATCTATTCTTTTTTCCGCTTTATTTAAAGAAATCTTGTTTTTTAGTATACCCGCAGTAATAAACAAAAGCACTAATAGGCTTATGGAAATATAAAATCCTGTAGAACCAATTTCTGTAGCCTTATCTCCCACATTTGTAAATACAAGTATCCCTGGTATGATTCCAAAAATAGTTGCTATTAAAAAATCTTTGTATTTTATATTAGATAAACCGGCACCATAGCTGATCACATCAAATGGAAATAATGGAATCAACCTCAACATTAGAATAACCCAAAACCCTTTATCTCCAATATGATTGCTTAATTCTCCCAAATCCTTTTTTATCATGTTTTTAATATAGTTTTTACCGATCAATCTAGAAATGTAAAATGCAAGAGTCCCTCCAAGTATAGCGCCTATAATGGTATATGTAAATCCCCATAACAGTCCAAAACACATTCCCCCTGCTATGGCAAGAACCGAATCCGGAAATAAAGTTAATGGTATAAAAGTAAACATGATAATATAGATAATAGGAGCTAATGCTCCAAAAGAATGAACATAGTCTTTCATTTGTTCTGGTGTATAACCTTTAAATATATTATATCTATTTATTAAATATATAGCTACTCCTACCATAAAAAAAAGAATACCATATTTAACTATAGCTTTTTTACTTCTTATGATTTTCAACAACCTTACCTCCTTTGCCCTTATACCGATCTACTTTCACCTTAGCAATATATCGATTGGACCATTTTTTTAATGTAGAGATATCCTCTTGATCAAAATCCTTCATTAAATACATCTCATCACAAAAAAGAAAATCTAGTATATGAATGGACTTTTTCCCTCCACGCCTCATGGACTCAACACACTCTTGACAATAGCTTATTATATACCGTTCTTTCGTTTGATTCGTTCTTCTATTCATTTGTTTTAGCGCCAAGGAACTGTTTGTAACCCCTAACATACCACCTGACCCACAGCATAGTGTCCTCTCCCTTGAAAATTCCATTTCCTTGATTTTTAAACCAAGTTTTTGTGTTATGTTTCTAATAGAATCGTGTATGTGAGAATTTTCTCTAGTTGGACAAGGGTCATGAATGGCAAAGATTGTTTGTATTTCTCTTCCCTTGTTTACTTTATCATCAGGTATACCTACCTCCGATATTATATCCCATAAAGAGGTTATCTTTTGTCTAGGACTATTTTTTTCTATTGTCTTATAACAGTTCTGACAAGCTACGATGATCTCCTCTACTTCATTTGTGTCAAAAGTATTTTGTACTGTGGCGTAATATTTGTTGAAATTATCCATATCTCCCATAGAGTACGTAGGTTTTCCACAGCAATTTAGCATAATCCCAGTCCCTGGCAGCTTATCTCTCAGATAATCATATGTTTTCATAACCAACTCTGGGCTATATGCAGTCAAGGCACAGCCTGGGAAAAATACTCTTTTGATTTTATTTTCATCTAGTCCCTTTGCACCTGTGGTAAATAACTTTGAAAAACTATTCTTTTGATGAAACTTAATGACTCTATTTGGAATAGTTTTAGGAACGCCTTTATTTTTCTTCACAATATCCATTCTTAATTCCAGAAATACTTTATTTAGATCTACCTGTTTGGGACACACTTGGGTACAATATCCGCATAATGCACAGGAAAAAGGAATTATTGCATCTACTTGTTGATTTACAACTATTTGAGTCAATAATTCCTCAGGAGAATTACAATATTGATCTAACATGGGACAATTATTCATACAAAGCTTACATCCTATACATTTTTCCTTTTCTTTTCTTAACAACAGATTGATTTCATTGTCAAATCTTATATTCATAATATCATCCCTCGTATAAAACTATTTTCCAAAACTAATTGAATATGATAATCTTATCATAATCTATTTGAAGTCCTACCTGTTCGCCTACATCAATCACTTGTGAGGATTCTGCTTTTAGTTCTATATCTCCTACCAAGATTGAATGATATACCTTTTCTCCTGCATATCTGCTGAATTTAACAATCCCATTTAAATCAGCTTTTTTCTTTGATATTTTTATATCTCCTGGCTTTATCATTGCTTTTGCTTCTTTACAATCCTCTTTCTTAGTACGAAAACTAAGTATTTTACTTGTAAATATACCATTGATTACGCTACCTTGAATATAATTTTTTTTCCCAAAGAAATCAGCTACTTCTATGGAATTTGGACTTTGATATAAATCTTTTGGTGCGCCAAATTGTTTGATTTTTCCATCTAGCATAATCGCAATTTTGTCTGATAACATCATAGCCTCTTCCTGATCATGTGTCACAAGGAGGGTAGTGATATTTAGCTTTTTGTGAATGTCCAAGGTAAATTCTCTCATGCTTTGTCTTAGCTTTGTATCTAAGTTTGAAAAAGGCTCATCCAGTAATAGTACCTTTGGCTCTATTGCTAAAGCCCTTGCTAATGCAATTCTTTGCTTTTGACCCCCCGAAAGCTCATGAGGATACTTTTTGTTGTACCCTTCAAGCTGTACTAATTCAAGCATCTTTTTAACTTGAATCTTTATATCTTTTTTAGCTACTTTTGACATTTTTAAACCAAAACCTATATTTTCCTCCACATTTAAATGTGGAAATAAAAGATAGTCCTGAAATACAATGACTGTACCTCTTTTCTCTACCGGGATTTTATTTATAATGTTATCACCCAATTTTATTTCACCTTTATCTGGTTTAACCAGTCCTGCTATAATCTTCAAGATCGTAGTTTTTCCACAGCCAGAAGGTCCCAGCAAGGAAACGAGTTCTCCCTCTTCTACGGCAAAGCTTATATGCTCTAGTACCTTTATTTTGTTAAAGCTTTTTTCAATGCCATTACATATGATTCTAGACATAAGTATACTCCTTCAGTTTGCCTTTATAGAACGTATTTATACTTTTCTCTACAATCATTAAAACTATAAATGTTGTACAAATAAATACTACACTATATACGGATCCCATCATTCTGTCCCCACTTTGTATATATGGAAACATCTGCATGGAGAAAGTCACGATTCGTCCACCTCCAATCAAAAGTGTTAGAAAGTATTGACTAAAGGATATAATAAAGGTCATGCTTCCAGCTGAGATGATTCCCGGTAAAATTCTTGGAAATGTAACAAAACGAAACACTTGATATGGATTGGCACCTAGGACCCTGGCCTGTACCTCCATGTTGTCCCCTAGAATTTCGAATACATTTTTGAGTATTCGTACACTGTATGGGATACAAGGAATCAGCTGTATTAGTACTACACCCATAAAAGTATTGGCAATACCCCATCTAATAAATTGAATGTGTATTCCCATAGCTATTGTGACTGTTGGCACAATCACAGGAGCAAAAACAAGAATCTCAATAAGCTTTTTTCCCTTAAATTTATATATTGCTAAAGCCTTTGCTCCTGGAATAGTGATGACTAAGGTGAAAATAGTTACAACAATTGATAGAATTATACTAAACAGTAAAGTCAGTATACCTTTGCTTGTTGGATTAAAAAAATATAACCATCCCCTCATTCCCCAGCTTTGAGGAATCAAATCTGGCCAAGCCCAGCTTTTTGAAAAGCTCCAAATAAAAACGATAACAAGTGGCAATATGAGAAAACCCCAAAAAATAGTTAGTATGATTTTATATCTTAATTCTGTTTTATTCTCCATATTCTCACCTTTCATACTGATAAATTCGTTCGAATACCTTCAAATAAAGCCATGTAAGTGCCATGGCTATTAGAATCATCAAGATATTGATCACCATTGCATAGGGTCTATTATATAATACAGGATTATTGTATTCGATAAAACTTTGTACAGACAAAGTCTTTGGGCTTGTTGGACCTAATAATAGAGGTACTTCATATGTTCCAAAAGAAAATGCAAATATGATTATCAGTGAAGACAATATACTAGGCATGATTAACGGTAGAAATACATAAAAAAAGACTTGCCGTTTATTTGCTCCCAGATTATAAGCAACATCCGACAATTTATTGCTAACCTTTGTCAATATCCCATAGATAGTAATTGCTACAAATGGGATTCCCTTCCAAAGATATACTAATATAATTCCTATGCCATTTTTCCCATAAAGAATAGCTGGAAAATGGCTATGATCGTTTATCAATCCAGTATGATATAAAAGTCTAGGGAATATCCCCGTTTGAGATAGCATATTTACCATAATAAGTACGGCTACTAGATGAGGTACAATCACAGGAAGCCTAAACAAATACTCCACCATTTGCCTCCCATTCTTTAATTGAAGAATTGCATAAGAAAGAAGGACTCCAATAATAATGGTTATGGCAGAAGAGATAAAAGAAGTATATAAGCTAAATCGCAGGGATGATAAAAAATCATTATCTTTTAATACCTCTTGATAGTATTTAAAGGTAAATTCGTTCAAGCCTATAGCAGGAAAATACCCCACGCTTTGCAGTAATGCCATAGAGATACCGAAGAGAAATATTCCTATTAAAACGATTAGTATAGGTGATAGTAATAGATAGGGTTTAAGCTTCTCTTTCAAGTTAATCACCTTCAACCGGTATCGTTTGCATCCAAATTTTCTCAATAATTGATATTAATTTTGCCGGTATCTCTGGAATTCTTTTTTCAGCAAGGATATCTTGTGGAATAGTCGCCACACCAAGCTCTGCAGATGCTAAAATATTTTTTTCTTCCTCGCTAAGCTTATCCTGGTCTACTACAGGCAAATCTCCCCATGTTGCTGGGGCATACTTGGATCCTTGTGTTTCAACATTTAGAATATAGTTGATTAAGGCCATCGCACCTGCTTTATTGGGCGCGTTAAAGGGAATCGCTAGAAAGTGTGTATTTCCAATGGTGCCTTTTTCAAATATAAAGCTTCTTGTAGCTTCTTTAAACTCCCCAGTTGCAATCTTTCTTGAAGCATGGTTAGGTTCGTATGACATCGTCATCCAAACCTCTCCATCTGCATACATATTATCAAGCTGCGATATTTCCCCAGGATAGGTTATTCCTTCCTGCCATAGATATGGTTTTAACTCTTTTAAATAATCCATTGCTGGCTGGATTGCTTTTCTTACGATTGCTTCATCAGCTGTCATATTTATAAACTGCTCATGATCTACAATATCACATATGATATTTCTTATGAACGCAGAACCTGTAAAATCTGGAGGTGCGGGATAAGTAAATTTCCCAGGGTTAGCTTTTGCGAAATTTAATAGTTCTTTATGATCAATTGGTGGGTTATTGATGTTTTCACGATCATATATCATAACAAATTGAGCCTTTCCATATGGGGACTCATAGCCTTCAATCGGATATCCGAAATCATATTGTACATCATCGGAATCCACATCTATATATTTATTAAAGTTCGGCAACCTTTCTGTAAAAGGTCCGAATAACAAGTTATTTTCTTTTGCAGTAAAGAAATTCTCGCCATTAATCCACACCACATCAATATTTCCGTTTTCTACATTCAAATACTTTTCATTTAATAATTTATTGAGTATTTCATCTATGTTCATCCCTACTCTTTGCACAGTAATATCATATTCTTTTTTTAGTTTATCTGATAAATACCCGTCAACCCAAGTATTTATTTTCTCAGTTCCACCCCATCCGTAAAATGTTACCGTAGTGCCTTTTGAATCTTTAAGAAGCTCATTAAAATCCTTTTCAAGGACATTTCCTTGATTAAGATTTTTCGGACTACATCCTGCTAGATTAAATATTAGTAATCCTGATAAAACTAATAAGATTATCTTTTTATTCATATATTCCTTCACCTCTATTTAAAATGGCTCCTTTTATTATACTAAAAATAAGATCTCATATGGAGAAATGGGATTGTCTCAATGAAACAATCCCTAGCATTTTTTTCTATTATCAGATTTCGTCTTTTTCTCATCCAAAATTTTCTTCATTAGAAATCCTAATATGCTGACTGAAAACAATATAAGCAGACCAAATACAAAGGTTTTCACGCTGCCTGTAAGCATGCCCCCTACATATGAGTATACAATTGTTGCCGGAAGTTGCCCCAATCCTGTTGCCCATAAAAATGACCATAGACTCATGGATGTAAGTCCTGCTGCATAACTTACAATATCAAAGGATATAAATGGCAGCAATCTAGCGATTAAAATTGCATATTTTCCATACTTTTCAAAGAAATGATCAATTTCTTCAAGAGCAAACTTACTTGTAAGCTTTTCTGCTGTATTTCTTCCATATATTCTAGCTATGTAATAACATAAAATTGCGCCAGCCATGGCTGATGTCCAAGAAAGAATCGCTCCCTTAACCCATCCAAATAACGCTGCGTTTGCAAAAGTTATCAAAAAAGCCGGCAGTGGTGCAGCTACAGATTGAAACAGCATTAGTAAAAATGATACGATTGGAGCCCAAATTCCAAAAGAAAGTATATATTCTTTAATTACTTCTACGTCTAACATGCTAAAAATAAATATCACTCTTTTGATCGTAGTACTAACGGGATCAATAAACAGGTACATACCTGCCAGCAACAATATTACTCCTAATTTAATCCACCTAGATTTACTCATTGCTTTCAAATTATCAACAGCCTTTCCACGAAGACATTCCTATCTTTTTATAAATCCAATTCAATCTTTTAAGTATCTAAACTTTTCAAACTACTATTTTTCCAGCTGTAATTCTGAGTTTCCAGCCCATGTGTAGAAACTTGCAGCATAGTTTCTTGCGTTCTCATATCCCAACATATCAAGTACTATTTGCATATGAGCTGAACGAATACCAACAGTACAATATGTTACAATTTCATCTTCTTTTTTTATTCCCTGTTGATTGAGGATTGTTTGGATTTCTTGTGCTGTTTTTAAAGTACCATCTTGATTTAAGAATTCATTAAATGTTAAGTTGATCGCTCCAGGTAAATGGCCACCCCTCGCTTCACCAAACTTTGTAGCTCCTTTATATTCATCCTTTTCTCTCACATCAATGATTACAACTTTACCTAATTTACTTACCAATTCGTCAGTTTCAATATTTGTTTTACTATCTAATTCTGTTATTTCAACAGTGGCTGGAGTTGCTGCAACAGCATCCTTTGATACTTCATACTTTTTTGACTCCCAGAAACCAAAGCCACCATCTAAAATCTTAGTATTATTAAGACCAGCTCTTCTAAGCATCCAGACAATTCTTCCATCTTCTCCCCAACCGCCAACTGCGTTGGTATATACTACAATTTCCTTTTCCTTTGTTATTCCCAAAGCAGACAATTCTTCTGATAAGGCTTTCGGTTCTAAAACAGTTCCCCAGTTGGGATCTCCAGGTGCACCTTGCATATTTCCAAACCCTTGCCATGTAACAACGATTGCTCCAGGAATATGTCCTTTATCATAATCTTTTTGCCCTCTTGCATCTAAAATCAATAAATCTTCTCTATTAAGATTTTCTTTCAACCAATCAGCATTGACTACATAACTATCATCCACAAATTCTACTTTCTCTTCTACTGTTGCACTTGCTTCTAACAACTCATTATAAGGCCATTTTCCTTGACCATTTTCTAATATGAATAAGCGATCCTCTTTGATGCCTTTTGTTTGTAAGTAATCAATGGTTCGTTTTGCACCATTTGCACCGCCAGGACAAATTACGATGATTGGCTGTTCTCCATCTAACTGTGGTAACACAACATCTAATTTAGCTCTTTCTTCATCTGTTTTTACAGGATATGCATGAGTTGGAATAGCCCCCTTAATATGGTGAGCATTCCACTCTTCTTCTACTTGAATATCAAGTAGGATAATGTTATTCCCTTTTTCGATTGCTTCTTTTGTTTGTTCAGCAGTATAGTAGTTATAAGTTTTTTCAACTGTAGTATCTCCTGTTTCGCTTGTACATCCGCTACCTATAAGTACTAGAGCTAACATTAACACCAGTATTGCTGTAAATTTTTTCATTCTTTTCTCTCCTTTAATATTTTAGTAGTGTTTTGTTATTATTTTAGCATTTTAGAGTATACCATACCTTTTCAATTAAATATAATTGATTTTTTCTATCATATCCTGCTATATTATAAAAAAATCCAATATTGATTTAATACTTTATTTTTATTTTCACTATCTCTAAACAAATAACCCCCATTGGGGCAATGTCATTAAGTTAAGAAATTGAACTAAAATTTTAAAAGAACAGAGTATATAAAAAATATACCCTGTTCTTTTTTTGCTGAGCCTTTTGGGGCTCTATTTCTACTCCCTGCAGAAGCCATTCCATCTGTTGCAGTTTATGATGTATACTCCTTTTTTTCGTTGCCCACCTGTTGGCTATTTGATCAAGAAAAAACCCCATGATAATTTCTATCACAGGGTTAATATTTTTATCTTGTGCAGTTATTATTTTTTCTTTATCGACACACAGCCTTCAACATGTGTCGAGTAAAGGTCACAGACAAAATTAAGGATGGATTAACAGCATCAGGCGAAATCAGTGTTTCTACTGCACCTGTGTCTACTACAATATTATCAATAGTTTTTCTCTTATTATCTATTAGCTCTATAAGGTCTGATGATGGTATGTCCATTGTCATCAAAGATTCCTGTAAATCTATTGGTAAAGTCAGCAATAGGTTCCTAGCCTTTTTAATCATTCTATACGACCCCCGGCTTTGATCCAGTTCCAATATAATCTGTCCGTTCATTATCTTACTATATAAACTTCTTTTGTTTGCGGAAACCATTGTACATTTGAGTTTAGCATTTCAGCTATGTATCTTATGGGGACTAATATTCTATCATTAACTATGGTAGCCGGTGTATCAAAGCCTGTAATTGTTTGATCTGGTACTAATACCAGCATTCTTTCACCCAGTTCTATGGTAGCTTTTCTTTCTTCTCCAATCCATTTAACTTCTGCTCCCATACTTTCCGATATAAATCTTATTGGCACCATTGTTCTATTGTTTATAATTGTCGGAGCAACATCATTTGTTATTTCATTCTCATTTACCTTTGTTTGTAAACTGCCTATAGTCAGACTGATTTTGGTTAATTTGTCAGCTTTAAGAATACCGTATAAACTGAAACTGTCTGTATAGAAGGTAAAGGTTTTTGTTTCTAGGTCATAGGCACCGCCAAGTTTGACAGGCACTATGTTACCTTGTTCATCTATTTCGTATCTGATACCTGTTAGATTTGCTATTTCTTCTGCCATATTAACATCAGATAAGTCTATAGTTACTGCTACCGGCTCATTAAAATTTTCTATCTTTGTTTTATTGCCGTATTTATCTACTATCTGAGCTGTTAAATCAAATATTTTGCCTCCGATATCAAACAACCCTGTACTTTCTCCTATCTGAGCATTATTTAATATTTCTTGTTTTTTAACTTCATTTATTGCTAATGCCCCTAGTTCTAATTTTGCCTGTTGATCGCCTATTGCTTCATTTAATTCAGGTGTTATGAGAGATTTTGAAGAAAATTCTAAAACGATGTCTTCACTTTCTACTCTAATAGAATAATTACCTTCACTAAACTCACTAACTGCCTCAGGTGATATTTGTACTTTTGAATCTTTATCATTTTCTAAGTAAAGAACTGCTTTCTTATTTTTCTTTAGGGCTTCCAATACAACCTGGTTATTTTTTGATATTTCAATATCTTTACTGGTAGAACGTGAATTCCGTTTATTTGAGTCCCCAGTATAGACATCATCATTATCATCGTCGTCATTTCCCTTTTGATGTCCAGTTTCAAATTCTAGTAAATAGTCATACTGCAATACTTCGTCCTGTTCATTTTTAACTGCTCCAGCAGGTACCAACAGTGCGTACACTGTATTTGCCTGTAATTGTCCTACAGGATTTATATGCAACCATTCTCCATCTATTGATACAGAAGCGGCAATTTCTGCGGAAACTGGTTCGTACAGCGCAATATCTTCAATGGTAGCCCCCTCAAGAATATCCTGGTTAAACAGCATTTTAATATCCGTGTCTAAAGTTATCTCTTCCATTCCATCACCCGGATAGGCTAATAGAACCTCTGGACTGCTTATGGTAGTCGTAAAGCTTAACTGATACTGGTTATCCATGGTATGTCCATAGTTATCACCAATGGCTTTCTTTGGTATCGTTATGGTGTACTGGGTATTATAGTCCAAGTCGCTTTCTGGAATCACAGTCAGTGTATCATTCTCCAGCTCCTTAGTGATTTGTATTTCATTAAGTTTTTCATCTTCTAAACTAATTTCATCAAAGCTTTCTCCCTGCTCCACATTCATATTAAAGCTGATGCTTAATGCTTCCTGAATTCCTACCTTGGTTTCACCCGGTGCAGGATTCATTCTTTGCACAACAATCTGAGCTGGCTCCAGCTCAAATTCAAAGATATTATTGTCTGTGGCATATTCATCTAAACCATCCGCAAGTGAAGCCCTTAGTACCATGTTAATTTTGCCATTTGTACTCTCTGCCAAACCCTCGGAAGATAAAAAGAAATTCAAAATTGCCTCTTGTCCCGGTCTCAACTGGTCAAACTCTCTGGTCCCCACAACCTCTTCACTCTCACTGTGTTCCAGTTGAACCTGAATAGCTCCCAACGCTATGCTTCCGGCGTTTTTAACCCTAGCCGTCACTAGATAATTATCCTGGGTGAGATTTTTACAATCCAGATCAGTAACAGCAATATCAGCGGTTTTAACTTCGTAGATAACAACATTGTTATTTTCATCCGTCTCAGAAATAGCATTATCAGGGTCTACAACAGCATAGATATCGTATTTATCCCTTTCGTTTTCATCTACAATCCATTTTAGCTTTAACCGGGCAAACGAGCGGGCTGGGATGGGATCTTCTGTGCTCACCTCACCTATTTTTGTGCCACCTTCCTCCGGATTTCCATTGTATAAATAAATGGTTGCCGTTTCAGAAAAATCTCCCTGGTTTTCAAGGGTAACTGTTATTGTCTCCTCAGTACTCGGTAATGGCATTTCTGTGGACAGCTCCAGACCACCCTCTTCATCAAATGCCAAGTCATGTACAGGTGTATAAGTCATCATGTTCAAGTCCACTTTATCACTGATCTTAGGATTCTCTGTTCCATCAATTACTTCAGTAATGATTTCAGCCTGGGTGTAAGTGATGTTTAACTTGCCATCCTCAGTAAATACCGGGCTAAATGAGCGAATGTATCCCTCTTCATCTGTTAATTCAATCTCATTGCTCCATATTCCATTTTCTATATCATAGAAGGATGCCGAAAATCTCTGCGCGTTGTCTTCATCCATTTGCCTATAAATAAGGGCTATCTGAGGTTTTTCCCCTTCCTTCACGGCTATTTCATAATTACCGGGTACTTGCTGGAGAAAATCTTCGGTTGTCGCTTTTCCTTCTACTCCCTCTTGATACATGATATTTCCATCCTGATGCCATGTTATAAACCATTTGCATTTGGTGTAGACAGCTTTAGGGTTTGCAGCAGAGACTTGGCTTCCAGTAATGGGCACCTCTTCTCCCCAGGAGTTCCCGTTATAAATCCGCGCGAAAAGCTGCCGATCTCCCTGGGTGGACTGATCATTATCCATATCCAGGGTATAAAGCAGAAGTCCTTCGTTAGCATGCATAGCGAGACTGGAGTTCATCACCGTGGGCAGCGAATTGGCAATTTCCATGGGAGCACTCCAGGTACTGCCGTTCCACTTGGAGAAAACCAAACGGTCACTGTTTTCCGGTGAACGGTATTTTTCCATATCTGCTCCCAAAGTAAACCCTACACCCTCGGATTTGGTCCACACCAGCAGTGCATTGTCGCCCTCGGCGGCAAGTTTGGGCGAATGGTCAAATTTATCATCATCGGTTAGCGTTATGAACTGGACATCACTGCCACCGACTTGGTAAACACTGTCTGTAACACTGATTTCTGCATTTTTAATTATTGCACCCAGCCCTGTATCTCCCGATTCGTCTTGATAAACGCTTTCGGTAACGCTCTCCTCAGTTATTTCCTGCTTAATGTTTTGCCAAGCCATTAATACACCGTTCCCGGTGGAGGTCGCTACGGGATGGAAGTCGGCTGTGTCATCATTTCCCATCCACTGAGGTAAAGACCAGTAACCATCTTTATATACGGCGTACATCATTTGAGTTCGGTTAATGGCAGAACGCTGAGGGTTATCTTCTGTCCATACCATCCAAAGTTCGTCACCGTTGCGTACCAGTTGGATATCTGCATAGGGGTATATATTGTCTTTCAAGGTCTCTGATTTAGGATTTTCTACTGCCTGTGCTAGAGTCATCATTCTCATTTGTGCAGTTTCCTTTGGCTGGCTTTTATCTAACCAGTGAGAGTCACGATCTAGATAATTTCTTGGCATAGGCTCAAGCTGAGTGTCGTCTGTGTTCAACGTTAGCATGAGCGGGCTAGCCAATGCATTAGCTGCAAGAATAATTTCACTCTTTCCATTATCCCAGTGCACATTGACTAGATCTTTACCATATAATTCAGTAGAATAAGTTAAAAAATGACCAACAATGCCGGCACGAATTGCCGGTTCTACCTCTATATACCCGGTGGGTATATGGAATTCACTGGATACTATCCCCATTAAATAACCTTCAACCGATACCCAGTCCGCCCCAGCATTTAGGGAGGCATTAACATAGGGTGCAAAATAGATGATTCCTTGATATGCATCCGAATTGCTACCTTCAGGGAAAATAAGAGTTCCTCCCAGCTGAGATCCTAGCGAGAGTTTCGTTTCAATACCAATATTAACTATTGGAATGGTATAACTTCTTTTATAGCCGTAACTACCATCGCCTTTAATCGTAATATAGCCATAATCAAAATCCCAGTCATCTTCACTCTTATTGTATACAAGGACTAACTTTCCTGCCACAGTGGCACTGACTCCATAACCAACGGATTTTAGTCCCACATCTTCTTCTGCATTATCATATTCTTTTACATTATCATAAATATCAAAGGCATTATTATCTCCTAAATATAACTCTATCTTTTCTTTGCTTATGACACCTCGAAATCTATTATTACTTCCATCCAACCCGAAACTGGCACTATCTAAAAGAGGTATGTCATCAAGAATCGAAATATTACCACCAACTATCTCGTCTATTGCTATAGATGTATTTATAAAGGATGTTCCGTTTTTCAAGTCAATATTAACATCAGACCCAAATATTGAGGGGCGAGGAACTACCTTTACATTTGCATCCACCCAGTCAGACTTTTCCCCATCTCGAGTAACCATACGTACTAAAAAACGTTCTCCTGATTTTAGTCTAAGACCCAGCGGCACTTTAAAAGAAGATTTATCTGTGTGGTTCACTCTTGACCCAAATTTCAGCTCATAATATAGTAACCCTTTGCCAGCATCATCCCCGTCAATTTCAAATTCTATCTCATCTGTGGAGCCTTCAAAAAAAAGTCCCTGTTCAATCCAATAGTTCCTTGAATCGGAATAATCCGACTTAATAGAGTTAATGCCTGGCTTTTTCCGTACCACAGGCAAAGATATTGGCTGATATGCACCAAGATGCGACACCGTAATGCCATTATTGGACACTGTATAATCTTTTCCAACCCAATCTCCAACAATATCATAATTCTCTCCGAAAATTTCATCTTCCGGTAATTCTAATGTATAATCCTTTCCAACAGGTACATCTGGAATAACATAATAGATATCTCCAAATGCATCAATTTGCAATTCACCAAACTTTTTATGTCCGTCTAATTTAAACCACACACCTTGACTAGAATAGGAGGCTTCTTCTTCAAAGTTTTCTAATTTTATTCTCATAGATTGTTTTTCCCCAGTCTGGTCTACAGTGACAGGTATACGTTCCACCGTCCCCTCTTCCATACTGCCATGCACAAATACCAGTTCATATGTGCCATACAGATTGCTGTAGAAGAAAGGAACTGAGGCGCTTCCGCTGTCGTCGGTCACTGCAGTTGTCAATTCTTTTATAAAAACACCTTGATTATAAAGCAGTACATTAACCTCTTCTTGAGGTAACTCTACTCCATTATATGACAAGTTAAGCCTAAAAAATTCTAAGCTTTCATACTCACTGTCATCTACAAAATATGTATTCATCGTATCATAATATGGAAATGATATCTCCGCATTCCCTGCTATATCTTTTACTGTTACTGTCTGTTCATATTCATAGTACAATCCCTTATTGTCCTTCAGCCTAAGTGATATAGAATAATCTCCGGCTGTCGTATAGGTGTGCTCCACCGTTTTTCCGCTACCGATACGTCCGTCTCCAAAGCTCCATTCAAAGGAAATGATTTCACGCCCATCATTTTCGAATAAGCTCTCCAACCATTCTGAATTAAATGTTAATGCTTTATAGGTTAAATAATCGGATAAGGGCTCTACTTCAAATGAATAACTACCCTCATCATAGTCTAGCTTTGAGGCAATAGTAAATTTGAATCTTCGGGTATCATTCAACTCATTATTCTCATTTTCATAAGCACCGCTTGGTATATTCACCGTATAAGTCTCAGAAGGAGTAAGTTCCAGTGAAGGTGTTACAATCACTTTATTTTCTATTACCTCTGAACTAAAGGCTATAGGATTATTCATGGAATCCCGTATTTCTATATTTTCAGATTCCAAAACTTTTAAAATAGACGAGGAGAACTCAATTTCAACAGTCGTATTGATAGCAGCCTCTGCATTGCCATTTGCGTTTTCGTCTATAGGGTTTATCTGATCTATACTTAATGCATTCCCTCCTGTAGTAAAGCTCATACTGTAATCAGCAAAGGGTACTGAAAGTGTATACTGGGTTTCTGGTTCTAAAGTTTCCGGTTGTATCATTAAGCAATTGTCACTCAAGCTATAACTAAACCCGTGAGGATATCTGTAGTATGGAAAAGCCCCTTCAGAGGTATACCTCATTCCCTGAGGTGAGTACCTGTACCAATTTCCATTTTCATCTATTAATTCAACATCACTGTTTTCCCAATTCTTAATCATTTCAGAAAAATTCACTTCAATCGATTGATTAATATCAACATTTTCTTGACCATCAACAGGGTAAGTACTGTTTACTTCATATAAAAGATTACTGCCCTCTGTCATAAATGAAATCATTCGTGGGTTGCTTTCATTTTTGTAGCTGTCTTGAACAGCACCTTCCGGAATGACGAGTTCATATACTACTTCAGGCTCTAATTCTTCTCCACTTATCATTTCTAGTGTTACTGTATTATCGCTCAAATAGGGCGTTACAGAAACCTCAGCACCATTTCTAGCTCGCAGTAAAATATTATCAAAGGCTCTTCCCACCTCAATATTACTGTCGCTATAACGGAAGGATAGTTCCGGCTTCAGTGAAACTTCCTTTTCACCATTAGCTGGATTAGAAGCAATAACTTCTATTTCTCTTTCCACGCTCTCTTCTACACTATATTTCAGCCTTAAATTTTCTTTCAGAGCATTACCAGATTGATCAGTAACAGCGCCGGCAGGTATACGCAACAAATATTCTTTTCCAAATTCCATATCGTTGTTAGGGGTCATAATCAATTGATTACTGTTAATTGTCAAGCTATATGATTGACCTTCATACCAGCCTGTTTGATGTAGACCTAAATAAATAGCATTCCAATTTTCACCCTTCTTTACCTCTTCATCGAAAGTTACCGTTATTTTACTATCAAAGCTGACACCGGTACTGTTATTTCCCGGTGTAGTATCTACTATCTTTGGGGGGGTAATATCAGGTAGCGAAATAATAGTGTATTCAAATTCCTTGCTATCCTGTTCCGTTCCATTTGTTATGATTGCAGTCATATTTACCGATATAGCTTCCAGTCCTGCTTCAGGCCTGTTAACTTGGCCATTATTAGCTATTGCACTAGGTGTATCAGAAATCCAGCTTATATCTGCTCCGTTAGGTGCTGACACCGGAAGTGACAGGTCAGTTTTCACAGCATACTGAGATAAGTTCTCACCTAATGTTTCATTCACTTCAAGCCATGCTTTATCCAAAGTCACAACTTCGGCATCCGACGGATTCAAAGAACTGATCAAAAGCTCAAGTCTCTTAGTCTTTATATTGGCAGACCCTTTAAATACTTCAGCTGTAATTGTAACCTGTTCATCTCCTTCAGTGAATGACGGTCTAGTCACTGTTCCATCCAAAGCTACTATTGTTTCATTAGTGGATGTCCATCTTATACTGCTTCCATATGGACCTGATAACGGGAAAATCAAATTACTTGATACATTATCAGCTGTGCCGCCATTAAGCACACGCTCGTCAGTAAGCCAATTATAATCTTCTTCTACCGCTTCCTCATCTCCTAGCTCCGTCGCTAGAACTGTTAGGTCAAAAGAATTGTAATCAGTAGCAGTATCTTTCGAAATTGTGGCCTCAATGCTTACTGTTTGATCTCCTTCTGTATAAAGAGGCCTATTAACTGTTCCATTCAAAGCTACTATTGTTTCATTAGTGGACATCCAGCTTATGCTGCTTCCCCATGGACCTGATAGTGGTAAAATTAAATTACTTGTTACATTATTCGAGTCCACATTGCCGTTAAGTATCTCATTCATAGCAAGCCATTCCTTATCTAAAGCCACCACTTCATCATCTGTATATTGCTTAACTATTAAGGTGAACTCCTTACTCCTATTCACATTTTCCTTAGATATAGTCGCTGTAAGTGTAACCTGCTTATCTCCCTCATTATATGCAGGTCTGGTAACTTCCCCGTTCTGATCAATTACACCCCCATCAGAAGTACTCCAGCTTATTGTGCCACCATAAGGGCCTATCTCAAATAGATTCAAGTTTTCTGTAACATCACTGTCAGAACTATTTCCGTTAAGTATCCTATCAACCGTTAACCAGTCATAAGTTTCATCTACAACAACTTCTGGATCATCTGGAGATACTGCTTTAACTGTTACAAACCAAGACTTATATTTAAGCCTGCTGGTTCCTTTATATATTTTTGCTACAAGCATGACGCTCTGGTCGCCCTCCGCATAGGTGGGTCTCGTCACAATTCCTCCATTTGACACTATATCCGGATTATAGCTTTGCCATTCTATTATCCCTTTACCAGGACCAGTTGTAGGCAAGTTAAGGTCACTGGTAATATTATCAAGTGTATCAAGTGCAGGATTCTCATTAAGAATCTGTTCAGTAGTAAGCCATGTATAATCAAGATAAGATTCATGCATATCCTCACTAGTTTCATATATGATGGTCAAATTAAATATTTTTTCCTCTACGGGTTCATTGTCCTTGGATATCTGAGCAGTCAGTGTTCCCGATACATTCTCTGTGAGCCAGTAGTTACGATCCTCCACCGCTCCGAGAATCCCCCGTTGGGGATTTGTTATAATCATATCCGAGATTGTATTCGAAGCGGTCCAGCTTATATCACTACCGTTGGGTCCACTTTCGGGTAAGTACAAGCTTGCTACTATAAAATCAAGAGAAGGGTTGTCCTCAAGTATTATTTCATCAGTCAACCAAGCCTTATCTGCAGCTGCATCTCCTGCAGGATTGTATAGCTGCACTTCAGTTGAAATCAACTCGCCTACTTGTAAAAATGCCTGTACAACAGCAGTACCGGATACGTCAGAGCTTAATGTAACTGATGCTTTTCCTGATGCATCGGTTGTCGCCGATGCTGTATCTAGCGAGCCAAAATCTGTTGAAAAATGAACATTCTTTCCTTCAAAAGGATTAACTTCTGCATCATATACAACTGCAGTGACAGTGCTTAATGTTGCACCTGACAATGGATCAGCAGAAAGAAAGATAATTGAAGCATCTTCCGCAGCATAAACTTGAGTGTCAGCCTCACCATTCATATATGGAAGCTGTAAACTGCTAAATACAATTAACAAAACCATAAAAGTACTTATTAATCTTTTCACTGAGCATCTCCCCATTCACCTTAGAAGGCTTTTTTCATTATTTTATAATACAAAAGAACTTTACTTTTTTTAAGTATGGATTTATGTAAAAACTTTTAGAAAATTCCGGTAATCCTATAGCTTTATTATATATTCGGCCCTCTATTATTGCAACTATTTCGCAATATTTTTTATTATAATTTCATATTTATTACGAAATTTTTATGAACACAGGTAAAATGGGTTGTAAATTCATCTTTACATAATATATAATGGATTTAACGATTTAAGAATTATTTGTAGGAGGAAATGTCAATGAATGAAATATTAAGCTTTGAATCTTATCTAAATGAACTGTTAGCTCTAAAGAGTATAGATAAAAAGTAGTTCGCTTTTATGATGGATATAAACCGTTCACTACTTTATCGTTTTTTAAGTAGCGAACAACTTCCTGATCTAGATCAGCTCCATGAAATATCTCAAAAGCTTCCTTGATTGACTCTTCAGTAACAGTATAAGATTTTATAGTTGCATCCATATTTATGGTTGATCTCATGTCTACACCAACAAGTGCAGCTATTAACATCCCTCCCTTTAAAATAAACTTATCTTTATAATTCATAATATCATCCTCGTTTGCATTTATGCTTTAAATATACACAATCATGGCATAAGTGCAAATAATTTTATTTTAATTTTTAAAAAAGATATGAAAGTTATATACTCTCATATCTTTTTATAATGTTTAAATATTCTATTTTATCTTCATCTTCTATAAATATTTTTTCTTTATTATTTTCTCTACATATGACATGATACAGTGCATTTGGATAATGTACTCTTTGTTTTATTGCCATATTATCACTTATTCATATTTTAACTTTATTATATACTAAATTACTAAATTACAAAATTATAAAAGCCTGTCCCCTTTCTCACTCTTAAAATAAATTAACATAATATAAATTGAGCGATAGCTCTATTTACACGAATTTAAAAATTAGATATAGAAAGAAGGCGATTATTATTATGAATCTTATAGATCCTTGCTCTATCCCAAAATTTGTTAATCAATTGGCCATTCCTTCAGTATTTAAACCTACCATAGTAACGGATCCTGTAACGGGTAAAGAAATAAGCCATAATTACACAATTACTATGACGGAATTTAAACAACAGATTCTCCCACCAGGATTTCCTGAGACAGTTGTATGGGGTTACGAAGGTATCATTATTGATCCTGATACTGGCGAACAATGTTACTCCCGTAGTACGCCAGGGCCTACATTTGAAGCTGTTCGAGATATTTCTGTTAATGTTCAGTGGGTAAATAATCTAACGGGAGCAAATTTATTTGCAATAGATCCTACACTACATTGGGCAAATCCCAACAATATACCAAGACCTCTACCGCCATTTCCAGAGTTTCCGCCTGGATTTCCCTTAGCACAGAGTCCAGTTCCTGTTGTTACACACCTTCACGGTGCAGAAGTTCGATCTGATTCTGATGGTAATCCAGATTCATGGTTTACAGCTGGAGAGGCAAAAATAGGTCCGGGGTTTTTTACGTCTCGATATACCTATCCCAATCAACAAGAGCCCACCACTCTCTGGTATCATGATCATACACTAGGCACTACACGTTTAAATGTATATGCAGGGCTTGCAGGCTTTTATTTGCTGAGAGATCCTAAGAATCCAATAGCTCCCCTTCTTCCCAGTGGTCCTTACGAGATTCCTATGGTGATTCAAGATCGTTCATTTAACGAAGATGGCTCATTATTCTTTCCTAACAATGGTGTCAATCCTGAAATACACCCCTATTGGAGACCTTCATTTGAAGGTGATACTATTATGGTCAATAGCAAGGTATGGCCAAATTTGAATGTAGAACGTAGACAGTATCGATTTAGAATTCTTAATGGCTCAAATACGAGAACTTATAATATGAAACTTTCAAATAACCAATCCTTTATACAAATTGGTTCTGATGGCGGATTTCTGCCTTACCCTGTGACGTTATCTGAATTACTTCTAGCACCTGCAGAGCGTGCTGATATACTGATGGATTTTTCCATGTTAGAGCCGGAAACAACCATCATTATGACGAATGATGCGAATATACCTTTTCCAAATGGAAATCCACCAGATCCAAATACGGTTGGACAAATCATGCAGTTCACTGTACTGGATACACCTGTGGTGCCACCAACTAAGCTTCCAGCAAAGTTGAATGAAATACCTGTACTGACTCCAGACGTGCCTAGAAAAATCCTAACTCTTAATGTAGTGTCTGGTCCTAATGGGACTCTTGAACTATTATTGGATGGGCAGAAGTTTGTGGATCCAATTTCAGAACTACCTGAAGTAGGTTCAACAGTAGAATGGGAAATTGTTAGCCTTACAACTGGTGCTCACCCTATCCACATACACTTGATACAGTTTCAGGTAAAAAATCGTCAGAACTTTGATAATGAAAAATATAATGAAGAATGGGTCAAACTTAATGGAGAGCCTCCCCTTCAACATCCAACCATACCATTGCCAGTGGAACCTTTTCTTGAAGGCAACCCCATCGATCCGCCTATGAATGAACGTGGATGGAAAGATACTGTTTTAGCCTTACCAGGGCAAGTCACTAGGCTTATTCTTCGTTTTGCACCACAGGATGCCAATCCTAAAAAAATTATGCCAGGAGTAAATTTATTTCCTTTTGATCCTACTTTTGGCCCTGGATATGTATGGCACTGCCATATTCTGGATCATGAGGACAATGAAATGATGAGGCCAATGAAAGTTACTTCTTGTCCTATCCCAGTGCCAAATCCCCAGTCTTGCTGTCAGATTGTCGTTGAAGGAAGAACACAGTTAATTCCACCCGCGCTTAGAAGTGCTCCAGTTGTTCATGAAAACAAAATATTTGCCAATATCGAAGCGGTATGTGCTGAAAAAGTTGTCATTATTGGATTTGTTAGAAGAACGATTACCTATACTGCTGTTAAAGATAACGGGGTTAAAGAAGAAAATACAGTCATCGACGATATTCCCTTTCAGTGTATAATAGACCTAGAAGATGCCAATGAAGGGGATTCTTTTAATATAATAGGCACAGATCTATTATGTGAGGTTTTTGCGCAGGCTCAAAATTTTGGAACAAATCATGTTATAAATGAACAGGTAGCTAACAAGTTTGTAGCAAAAGACATTATAAATATTTGTATCAGAAAAGACTGTTAACAATATGCCTCTAATGATTGTAACTAAATTTATTTTAGAAATAACCTCATAAATAGTGAAGATAGCTGATTATCAGTATTTGTAGTCCGCACAGACTGCAATAAAAGTGACTTGGTAAAAATTGAATGCATACTTTTAAGATAATAATTAAACCGGTTAGTGAATTAAGCTGACCGGTTTTTCCTCATAGTCGGTTATTATCTGTAAATCCGATAAGTTGTATAATAGTACAGGGTAATAATTATTGAATATGATTTAATTAAAAACATGTTCCCTAGGACTTTTGTATTTTCATATTGTTTCAGTATACAAAAATCATACCGTAATAAACATTCCTTTATCTGATTTAATCTAGTTTTTTCTTAAATCTTACTGATGCTAATATCAGTAATACTAATCCAAATACACCTAATATTATTACTTGATTATAAAGATACGAAAACCCTATTCCTTTTAATATAATTCCTCTTAATATTTGTATAAAATATGTCAATGGTATGGCATAGCCTGCTAGTTGTATTAACTGTGGCATTGCCTCTCTTGGAAATACGAATCCTGACAGCAAGACACTTGGTAGCAAAAACAGTAGTGTCATTTGCATAGCCTGTGCTTGTGTTTCTGCTACTGTGGATATAAGCATTCCTATGGCAAGACAGCATACTACAAAGCCCAAACCAAGTATTATGAGTAATGTTATGCTTCCAGCTATATGCACATCAAACCAAATTGTAGCAAAAAATAATGTTATTATGAAATCAATAAACCCTATTACAACATACGGTATCATCTTTCCTAATATTAATTCACTTGATTTTACAGGTGTCACAATCAATAACTCTATGGTTCCTTTTTCCTTTTCTCGCACCAATGAAAAAGCAGTCAACATAACAGTAATATTTTGAAGTATCAAACCTATTAGTCCAGGAATAGTGAACTTTGTACTCTCTAGATTAGGGTTATACCATACTCTACTAAAAACCTGTACACTTTTAGAGGTATTTATATCCATCCCTTTCTTATGAAGAATTTCCTTTTGTAGCTCTAGCCCATATCTATCACCAAGTATGATTCCATTTTGCAAGGCTGTTTGAGCTATAGTTGGGTCTGTTCCATCAACAATCAGTTGAATTTTACCCGTCTTACCCCCATTTAGTTGTTTTGTATATCCTGATGGCACTATAAGACCTGCTCCTATCTTTCCCTTATCTAAAAGCTCCTGAAGCTCATCTGTATTATCAACATATATATTTGCTTCAAAATAATCTGAATTTCTGAATTTATCTACTAGCTCTCTGCTTTGCTGTGTTTTTTCCATATCCATGATTGCCATATTTATATGGTCAACATCAGTATTAACAGCATATCCTAAAAGAAAAGTCAGCATAACAGGCATCATGATAGATATCACTAAGCTAGCCTTATCTCGTGTGATATGAATGAATTCTTTTCTTACGATAGTTGCTAATCTTTTAAAATTCACTATCTAATCCTCCTTATCCTGATGAATAAACCTCATCTTGCTAAACGAGGACTGTACCTTTTCACCTGTCTGTTCCTCTACATATCTTATAAAAACATCCTCAAGATTTTTTGCGTTTTTTTCTTTGATGATTTCACTAGGTTTACCTCTTCCGATAAGCTTACCTCCAAACATAAAAGCCACCTCATCACAGCTTTCTGCTTCGTCCATATAGTGGGTAGTAACAAGTATAGTTATCCCTTGCTCTGCCAGCTTATGAATAATGTCCCAAAAAATTCTTCTTGAGACTGGGTCAACCGAGGATGTTGGTTCATCCAGTATAAGGAGTTTGGGTTTATGAATAAGACAACAGCCTAATGCTAGCCTTTGCTTCCACCCACCCGATAGTAGTTGAGTTATTTGTTTTTCTCTTCCTTCAAGTCCTGCCATTTGAATTATATCCTGCATTCTTTCTTTTTTTAGCTTGTGAGGAAGAGAATAAATATCTGCATAAAAATTAAGATTTTCATGAACTGTCAAGTCCTCATACAAACTAAATTTTTGGGACATATAGCCTATACTATGTTTGATAAGCTCTGACTGTGTATATACATCATAGTCAAAAACCTTTCCTTCACCTTCCGTAGGTGTTATGACACCGCATAACATTCTTATTGTAGTAGATTTACCAGCACCATTAGGCCCTAGCAATCCATAAATGCTACCTGTAGGTATTTCAATAGATAGTTTGTCCACAGCAATAAATTCTTTATATCTTTTAGTTAGATTATTGGTCACTATTGCTAGTCTATTGTCCATTACTACTACCCCCTAGGATAACATCCACCAACATTCCTGGTTTAAGCTCCCTTATATTGATTGGTAGCTTTACCTTAACTGCAAAGACCATCTCTTGTTTATCTTCCTTAGATTCAATATTTCTAGGTGTAAACTCTGCTTCTGTTGATATATAACTAACCTTACCTACTAATGATTTTTCCCCTAGATAATCTGCTTTAAGTGTAAGCTCTTGGCCAACTGATACTTTATTTAATTGTTTTTCTGGCACAAAAATTTTTACCCACTTTTCTTCTAGGTTAATTAGATCTGCAACTTTTGCATTCATAGGTACTAGCTCTCCATTATCATAAAAAATACGCTGAACTACTCCATCTAAAGGAATCTTTATATATTGTTTTGAAATCTTATAATTAATTGACTCTAGAGCGGCTTTTGCCCTTTCCACTTCAGCTCCTGCTATTTTTATATCTTCAGTTCTAGAACCCTTTTCAAGAAGTTCTAATTGATACTGTGCACTGTCTAGTTGCTTTTTAGCCCCCTGCAGAACTTGTTCAGATGCATCTAGAATAGCTTTGATGTCCTTCACATTTTGTTCTGGAACTGCTGATTCTTCCCATAGCTTTTTAGTTTGGTTATACTTATCTAAGTTGTATTCATAATCCTTTTCTTTAGCCTCGACATTTGACTTATTCTGTTCAACCATAGTTTGAGCTGTTTTTAACTCTTCATATCTAGCTCCAGTGCTTATTTTTTGGAAATTAGCTTCAGCAATTTTCAGTGCCGCTTCAACTTGTTTTGCTTCAAGCTTAAGCCCTTCCACATCTATTTCCATTAATATATCACCTTCTTTTACTATATCGCCTTCATCTATATTTGTTTTCTTAACTACACCTGATATTTCACTACTTATATCAGCCTCGTCTGCTTCTACAGTACCAGTATAAACATAATCGTTGGATCTTTGTGTGGAACAGCTTGAAAGAATAATAAGCATGGCTATAACGCTAACTAATCTCCACTTCTTCATAGTTTATCTCCTCCTAATACCATTTAGAAATATATTTATAACCTGCTTGATTCCCTTATCTATATTTTAATAAGAATTTTTTGAGGTAAGTATTCCCTTTAAAAATCATAAACATTATCCTAGCAATAAAGCCAGTGATAACTATCTATTACTAACTCCTATATTTTCTACTATTTTATTTTTATAATAAGTAACAACTAGATATTTTTAAATAGCAGCCATTCTTCATACATAAATATATATTGAAAAAAATAGTAATATACTTCCAAAAAGTACAAAGAGATGCCATATAAAATGATGATACTTGAACCAATTAAATATAAAGAATAAAACTCCAATACTATAACATAATCCTCCTGCAACTAATAAAACGAATCCTGTTGATGTTAATGTTTTAAATATAGTACCTGCAAAAAAAATAATCGTCCATCCCATTATTAGGTATATGAGAACATGTATTTTAACGAACTTCTCAATCCATATTATTTTGAAAACAACCCCAAATACAGCAAGCCCCCAAAGAATGCTACAGATTACTAAGCCTAAAACTACGAGCCTCTATCATTACCTGCTCAACATCTGTGTTGTCAGTAGTAGTATAGGTTTAACTGTAACATAAATATGTTTTACTTCCAACTTGCTTTAGACTCATACTAAATCCCGTCCTACTTTTATAGGAATTTTTCCTATGTCCTGCCTTATCCGTCTTTATTTTCCTGCAACATATTATTCTACCATGGTAAATTTTTCATTACAATCCTGTTACTGTTTTATAATATTTTAAGCATTCCAAATTAGCTTTTGCTGTAATTCTTTTAATAGTAATTCTACTATTATTGCAAGTAAAGTAACAGGAATTGCACCTTCTAGTATTAAAACCATGTCAAAAGTTCTTACGCCATTTACTACTAAAACACCAAGACCTCCAGCTCCAACTGCTGCTACCAAAGTTGTTGCGCTAATATTTATAACAAGGGCTGTTCTAATTCCACCAAGAATTACATTTAATGCTAAAGGTATTTTTATTTTAATATAAATTTCAATTTCTGTCATACCCATACCCTTTGCCGCATCTATTATATCTTTTGGCACTTCCTCTATGCCAACAACTACATTATAAATAATTGGCATCAAAGCATATACTACAAGTGCTATTAATGCTCCCCTTATTCCATATCCTAAAATAGGTACTGAAAGAGCAAGCAATGCAGGAGATGGAAAAGATTGTCCTAGATTAACTGCTTTTAAAAGCAACTCCTTAAATTCATGGCCATAAGTTGTAGTCACAAATATTCCTAAAATCGTTCCTAATGTAACTGCAATTAAGCTTGATAATAAAACCATCCAAATGTGTTCAATAAAATAAACTGAAAGTAAAGTACGTGATCCTTCAGTGCTTTTAGAGCTAAAATACTTATATAAAACTGTTTCAAAGTTCTTTGAATATATAACTAAAATCCCGAGTATAATAGACAAAATAGCCACAACTATTAATCTTTTTTTACTAGGTTTCATTAATATCACTCCCGGCTATTTTCAAAATTTTCTCCCAAGAAATGCTCCCATTTGGAAGAGATACCTTTTCTTTTCCGGTAGTTAACATATTCGTCAAAACATCTCTCAGTGTAGCATTTTCATCTAATGGCTCTTCATCTAAGATTATAGAGTCTGCATAATCTGCTGCAGGCTTTCTTGAGAGAATAGTTAAAATTCCTTCTCCTTTAAAAAAACTTTTTACGAAGTCATTCTTTGGATAGAGTACAATTTTTTCAGGTGTATCAATCTGAACTATCTCCCCATGGTTCATTAGAAAAATTCTATCTGCTAGGATAAGAGCTTCATCTATATCATGTGTTACAAATACAACCGTTTTTTTTAGTTTTCTCTGAATTTGTCTAAATTCCTTTTGAAGCCTAAGCCTATTTATAGGGTCAACTGCTCCAAAGGGTTCATCCATAAGTAGAATATCAGGATCTGATGCAATTGCCCTTGCAACCCCAATTCTTTGTGCTTCCCCTCCAGATAATTCAGAAGGCTTTTTATACTTATATTTTTCAGGTTCTAAACCAACTAGATGGAGCATTTCATCTACTCTTTTATCAACTCTATTTTCTTCCCATTTTAAGAGATTAGGAACTGTTGCAATATTTTTTTTCACATTCATGTGTGGAAATAATCCTATGCTTTGAATTACATAGCCTATTGTCTTTCTAAGTTCTTCATCTTTTAAATGGTCTATATTATCTCCTTCTACTTCTATTACTCCACTGGTCATTGTGACCATTTTATTTATAAGTCTAAGCAAAGTCGACTTCCCACAGCCTGAAGGCCCAAGAATAACTAAAAACTCCCCCTGGTTTACTGTAAGTGATAAATTGTTTACTGCAGTAAATTCTCCATATTTTTTTGTGACATGATTTATTTTAATCATAAATAACACCCCTTATGGTCCTTTCAAAAACTCTTAAAATGTAATCAAGGAAAACTGTGAAAAACACTATGGGAAGCACTCCAAGTAGAATTAAATCCGGCGAAGCTTCCCCCAGTCCTAAGAATACAAAGGTACCCATTCCACCACCACCTACAAGCCCTGCTAAAACCGCTCCACCTATAGTTTGAATAAAGGCAATCCTTATTCCTGTAAATATTACAGGAAAAGCTAAGGGCAATTCAATTTTTTTAAAAACTTGACTCTTGCTCATACCCATTCCCCTTGCAGCCTCTATTACATTTTTTTCTACCGAATAAAACCCTGTTAAGGTATTCCTACCTATTGGAAGAAGTGTATACAAAGTAAGAGCAAGATAAGCAGGAGCCCATCCTATTCCACTTACTCCAATCCCATCAAAAAAGGGTAATTTGCCAAGTCTTGAAAGTGGAACTAGAAAAATTCCAAATAATGAAAGACTAGGTATTGTTTCTATTATGCTAAGCGGAACCATAATTTTACCTTCAAACTTCTTTTTAGAATACGCTAAAAAGCCTAATGGTATTGCAATAATTGCACCTGTGATAACCGATCCAAAAGTCAATATCCCATGTATTCTAAGATTATCATAGAATTGTATTTTTTTAATATTATACTCTTTGATTAATGATAAATCATCAAATGCTCCTGTCATCATAAAGTATGATAAAGTTGAAAATATCCCTAAGAATCCAATCCATTTGATAAATTTATATTCTTTAATTCGTTGGGTATATGTAGAAAATAACAAATAAATACAAAACATCTGAACATAAAACCCAGCAGAAAGACTTATCCTTGCAGAGAAATTTCCATTGATATACTCTCCCGTACTTGCTTGCAGACTCCAAAATAAAACTACTACTAAAAAAGAAGTAAATATAAACACGACAATATTCTTATGTCTTTTTTCATACAAGGTTAGAACAATTAAAATGATCCATAACACTAAAATTATAATTGCTAAGGCTCCAAAAAAGTTGAAGCTTGAATATTTTATTCCATGTGAAATTCTATTTGGTTTATGTTCAACTAATGCCATAAAAATAAATGCTGCTGCTCCTGTGGAGGATAACAACAGCAATGTTTTATCTTTAATTCTATTCATATAATCACCTATCATTCTAGTTCTCGTCTAAAAACCCTTCATTAGCTAAGTGTTCCATTGAAACGTCTTTTGGAGATAGTCCATCTACAATTACCTTTTTATTCATTTTCTGTAAATTTTCAAGATTTAATGTTCCAAATACATTTTCGATAATATCTTTTATTTCCGGATACTTTTCTAACACCTCTGTTCTAACTATTGCTGATGGTTCAAATACAGGAGGAATAGAAAGTGGATCATCCAATACAACTAGATCTAAGTCTACAAGTGCACCATCAGTACCATAGACAAGTGCCACATTTACTCCATCAGTTTCATTTATAAGTGCACTTATGGTTTCTGCAGTATTACCATGAGGAAGCATAATAAGTTGCTCAGGTTGTAATTTAAATCCATAGCCTTCTTCCATACCTAAAAGCCCTATATTTTTTTCTGCAAACAATTGACTAGTTATAAACTTAACCTGTCCACCACTATTTACATACTCTGCAAAATCTTCTAATGTATCCAGATTATTTGCTTGTGCAAATTCTCTTTTTACTGCTAGCATTTCTGTGTTATTTGCATTAGCAGGTGTCAACCAAACTAAACTATTGTTTTCTTCATCATAACCCTTTATTGAATTGTATCCTTCTGTTGCATCTCTCCATACTTCTTCATCAAAACCTTCTGAATAATACTGTCCATTTCCGGTATAGTCAATTCCAATATCTAACTCTCCTTGTAAGAGGGCATTTCTATGAACGTCCGGAGTTCCAAATTGGACTTTGTCTGTAACAATATATCCATTTTCTTCTAGTGCTAAAAGTATCATATTTCCCAAAATCCCACCCTCAGTATCTACAAATGAGCCTAAAACTATTGGGTCATCCGTATTTTTAGCTTTTTGTTCATCAACAGGAGAACTACATCCTGATAAAATTGATATTATTAAAATAAAAGCTAAAGTAAATATTAAAGTCTTATTTTTTTTCATGTTAAACCTCCATTTTATCATGTTATTTAATGATTTTATGGTTGTTTTTTACCCTTTTATAATAAAATTAAACTCTTATTTATCTAATGAATCCTTTCATGAGTTTATAAGTGCTAATCATTCATAATAAATTCCTCTTTTATTCTAGTCCCTTTCTTATTTTTGGAGCTAAGAAAATGTATACTACACCACTTAATAGTAAAACTATTCCAGAGTACATAAAGATTTGTCCCCAAGTTCCACTTTGAGATAATATGATATCATTTCCCTTATAAGCCCAGTAGAAGGGGTTCCAATAAAAGAATTTTTGCCACTTATCTCCTAGCATCTCAATAGCTAAAACTCCTGCTATTAATGGTAAAAATAACAGCTTTATACTTCCGGCTGCACTCATTATATCTTTGTTAGTAAGTCCTTGTATAAACCCTACGAGTATACTTAGTAAGCTAGTTACTATCAGCACTAGTAGTAACTGCAATATATCTATTTTTCCAAATCCAGTAATAAATATTAAAGCTATGGAACCAAATAGTGAAAGAAGTATACCTATTACGCTTTTACCAAGTACAAAGGTTAGTCTGCCTGTAGGAGTTAAGTTTATTGCACTTAATGTGTTATCTACTTTTTCTTCAACTATATTTAAAGCTATAAGCATTCCTGCAAGTATAGATATAAATAATATAGAGGTATTAACTAAAGTCTTTTTAAGAGGTGGAACAGTTCTTCCAAACTCTATTAGTTCACCATTTGTATCCTCTATATTTATATCTAATTCATAGAAACTATTCAATAATTTTGCATAATCAACTACTCCCTCAGGTTCATCCCCCTGAACCATTATATAATAACTATCGTTCTCAGGAATTATACCTATCATAGCATCTCTTTTCTCAACTCTTTTCTTTACTTCATCTACATTTTGAAAGAGTTCTACCTTTGCGAATTGCTTTAAATATACCACCTGTTCCATATTTTCTTCTTCTATTAGAGCAAGGTTAACAGTTGTATCATTTATTCCTGGTGCAAATAAATTTATTAAAATTGCAAATATTATTGGAATTACTAATATATAAAGTGAGATGAAATCTTTTAAATTTACTTTTAAATCTCTTTTAAAAATTGTCCATATTCTATTAAACATATCTAAACCTCCTTACCCTAAAAGTGTTTTTTTATATCTCATATTTGAAATTATAAATAAAATCATTCCTACAATCAAAAATCCTCCCGATATGGTTAAAATATATAACCAATCATCATTTCCAAGAAGTACAGATTTAAATCCCTCTAACATTGGATAAGTGGGAATTAGCTTTACAAAACTTGGATTCCAACTTGGAAGAAAATATGCTATATTGGGAATGATCATTAACATCATAAAAGTATAAATAGCTCCAAAAGCTTGCATAATATTGTTATAAAAACTTGCTATTAAAAGCCCGAGTGATGATGAAAAGAAAGCAGTACTTACTAACAAGACTAATAGTAGTAGATAGTCGGGCTTAGATTTCATTATAGGAACAAGAACTATAAAGCTAGATACTATTGTGGTAACCATTATTACTCCTATTTTACTCATTAAATATTGCCAAACTGGGGACGGTGTAAGGGCATATGCCTTTATAACTCCTTCTTGTCTATCTAAAAATATATATGCAGCTATAATAAATAGTCCCATGAGAGCCCCGTTAAATACAAGGACAGAAGGCATCATATTTTCCTTATCTGATAGAGATTCATAATTTGTAGATAGAGGTCTAACATCTTGATTACCCATAACAGTTTCTATTGTTTCATTTGATTCTACATGGAGTATCTTTAATAAGTTTTTATATCTATCAGATTCATATCCTTGTAGATAATATTCGTAATTTAGATTGTAATCACTATCCATCTTAACTACCGCAGCTATTTCTCTTTCTTTGTCCGCCATATAGATTACATCTTCTCGGCTATTTAGTATATAGATTTCTTTATCTTCTGTAGTATATAAAGATGCCTCCTTTTCTTTTTTATCTATCTTTATTTTTACAGCTTCAGCCTTACCATCTACATCTTCATCTAATATTTTTTCTAAATATATATCACTAGCTTGACTTGGCATATCAAGGTAAATGTATTCTGTTCCTTTACTATTAAAATTATCAGGAACTACAAATAGAAATATAGCTAATATTAATGCTGCCATAAATATTTCAATATAAAAGTAAAACCCCCTGGACGCTATTTTTAATTCCTTTACAAAGCTAGAAAAGAGTTTCATTTTAAACAAGCCCCCTTCCAGTGACCTTTATAAATATTTCTTCAAGAGTTGCTTCTTTTGTATGCATTGTTTGAATGTCATGGTTTTCAATTATATTTTGAAGTGATTTTTTATCTTCTGGAAGTACTGTAGATAACGTCTCTTTTATTACTTTATCTTTTTCTATATACTCCACATCTACAAGTTTATCTCCATATTGTAGTTTTAAATTTTTTGGAGAATCTATTAATTTTATTTCTCCATCTACTATAAAAGCTACTCTGTCACAAAGTTCATCTGCTATAAACATATTGTGAGTAGTTAAAAATATAGTTACACCTTCTTCATTTTTTTGTTTTATTATATCTTTTATATCTGCAGCTATGGAAGGATCAAGTCCTGTAGTAGGTTCATCTAAAAACCAAAGTTCAGGATTATTTATCATAGATCTTACAAAGGTAAGTCTATGTTTCATTCCTTTTGAAAATTCTCCAGCCTTTATATTTTCTTTGCCTTCTAATCCTACAAGTTTTAAAAGTATATATGGATCTATAGTTGGAACATCAAATAACTTTCTATAAAACTCTAGATTTTCTGTTGCAGTGAGTTTACTATATACATTTGATTGTTCAAAACTCATGCCTATTTTATTAAACCTATCCTTTGAAGTGTCTTTTATATCGTAACCTGCAACATTTACTTCTCCTTTTTGGAGCTGTAAAAGACCTGTAAGAATATTTTGTGTGGTTGACTTACCAGCACCTGATGGACCTAGAAATCCAAACACCTCTCCTTTTTTAACTTCAAAGCTTACATCTTTAACTTGATATTTATCGTCTTTGTTGTAAGAGTGATACAAATTTTTAACAGTAATCATAAAAAACACTCCTCGTATTGTTTGTGCCAATTACTACATCCCTTGGTAACTCCCTAACAAATATTCACCTATAACCTTGCCCTCATAACACTTAAGGCTGTAGTATATCATTCCATTTAGCTAGTTCTAATTTATCATTACTAATGTCTTTAATAACAATAGATGTTTCAAACTCTTTAATCTTCTCTCTTGCAATGCTTGCCCTTTTTAGAACATCTTTATTCTTTGATGTTGACGTTCCTTTAATTTGCTCAATTAATGCCGGGTCATTAACCACAATAACTATTTCACTATCCACGTAATTTTCTAATTCCTCTAGTAAGGTAATTAAGGAAAATAAATTTACAATGGCTGGTTTTTTATATTCCTTCAGTATAGATTCTTTGCATACCAACTCTTGATTATCATAAATAACATATCTAACCTCTATATCTTCTCCCTCATAATACCCTGAAATTCCTACCATATAAGCTGTAATCATTTTATACCTCCACATTCTTTAATATACATTATTTTATTAATCCTAACCCCACAACTCGCTAGCATCATTTGAACTTCTGTTAATACGGGAAAAATCTGTTTTAATGAATGAATTTGTTGATAATATTAAAAATATTAAGCCTATAGCTACAATAATAGTAAAAGACATTATAGGCGTAACAATAAAACCATTTATATCAATCGCCAATCCCTCTTTTACCAGTTCGACAGTGGATAAATTTGTTTTTTCCAAAACAATCATACGAAAAAAAGCTGTTGCATAGGTCATTGGATTAATATAAGCGACATATTTAAGTGAAGTAGGTAACATCGATATAGGAATATATGCCCCTGATAAAAAGGTTAAGGGCATTGTTATTGCAGTTTTAACAATTTGAAAAGTTTGACCACTGCGTACAATCGTTGCTAGAAATAGCCCAACACCTGAAAACACAAGTCCTACACAAATCATGGCTAATAAAACAAATAGCGGTGTGGTCCATGTGGTAAATCTGATACCTACAAATAAACCAATAACTAAAATTAAAATCCCTTGAATGGTAGATACAGTGGCAGCTGATAATAATTGTCCAACTGCAACAGATATTCTTTTAGCAGGAGAAACCAAAACTTCTTTCATAAATCCACTGACCATATCATCAACTGTTGTGGATGCTAGATTAAGGGAACTTTCAAAAACTGTGGCTATTATAACCCCAGATAGCATATATGCAATAGGATCCTGTATAAAGTCATTTTTGAAGATTGCACCAAATACATAAACAAAGAAGAATGGAAATATAAGTGAAAAAATCAATCCTGTTCTATTTCTTACAAAGGCTTTTAGACCTCTTTTCCACAATGCAAATACTGTATTCATATTAGCCCTCCTCCCTAATCTTTTTCCCGGTTATTTCTAAGAAAACATCATTGAACGTACCCTTTTTTATTTCTATATCAGTGATATTTTCTTTTTGCAGACTTAAAATTTGTAATAAAAGATGAGTATTTTCAGCATCTACCTTATAATAGCCCTCTTTTTTTACATATTCTAGTCTATACTGTGCTAACAATTGTTCAAATTCTGGTCCCTTATCAGTAGTTATATAAGCTTTATCTTTTGTGAACTCTTTTTTTAATGCATATGGCGTGTTATGAGCCACTATAATTCCACCATCCATTATAGCAATCTTATTGCATATTTCCGCTTCTTCCATATAATGAGTCGTAAGAAAAATTGTAATATTTCTTTCTTTTTGAAGTTTAATAATATACTCCCAAATATGCGCCCGGGTTTGTGGATCAAGTCCTGTTGTTGGTTCATCAAGAAATAAAACCTTTGGGTAGTGAATTAACCCACGAGCGATTTCTACACGACGTTTCATACCACCGGATAGAGCTCCAATTAACTTTTTTCTTTCATCTTTTAAGTCAACTAAATTTAAAACAAACTGTATACGTTCTTCAACTTCTTTTTTAGGAATGTTATAAAAAACGCAGTGCATTTTAAGATTTTCATCAATTGTCATTTTTGAATCTAAGGTTGAATCTTGAAACACAACACCAATTGTAGACCTTACTTCACTTTTTTGTGTGGTAACATCTTTTCCATCTATTAAAAGAGTACCTGATGTTTTTTCAAATATTGTACATAATGTATTTATAGTTGTACTCTTCCCAGCACCATTAGGTCCTAGAAAAGCAAAGATAGTCCCCTCCTCCACATCAAAAGAAATGTCATTTACAGCTATAAAATCCCCATATTTTTTAGTAAAATTTTTAACTTTGATTATTGAATTCATATATTCCTCTTACCTTCTTCAATTTATTTTGTCCCTCAATTATATCTTGTAGTCTAAGATTTTACAATTACTTAACATTAATATGACATGCACTACTTGCCTCCCATACCGGGTGCACATGAAAAAAGTGCACCAAAATAATGGTACACCTCAACTACATCTATTTACATAAAAACCTCTCAATAGCAGCCATTATTTATACATAAATATATATTGAAAAAAATAGTAATATACTTCCAAAAAGTACAAAGAGATGCCATATAAAATGATGATACTTGAACCAATTAAATATATAGAATAAAACGCCAATACTATAGCATAAGCCTCCTGCAACTAATAAAACAAATCCTGTTGATGTTAATGTTTTAAATATAGTACCTGCAAAAAAAATAATCGTCCATCCCATTATTAGGTATATGAGAACATGTATTTTAACGAACTTCTCAATCCATATTATTTTGAAAACAACCCCCAGTACAGCAAGCCCCCAAAGAATACTACAGATTACTAAGCCTTTCACACCACCAATTACAATCAAACAAAATGGTGTATATGTACCAGCTATTAACAAATAAACTGAGGAATGATCCATACGTTCAAATATATTTTTCGCTTTTCCCTCTGGAAATGCGTGATAAAACATAGAATTAGCATAAAGTACAATAAGTGAAGTTGAATATATGACCATACTAACTTTATATAAGTTATTATCAACTCTTGTACTTTTTATTACAAATAGAATCATTGCAGTAATTCCTAACAACATTCCAATTCCATGGGAAATTGAATGAGCAAGCTCCTCTCCAAGAGAAAAATGTTTTCTAACAACTAAATTTCTAAGTTTATTCATTTGATACCTCCGAAAAATAGCTTAGAGCACCTCAAAACTACGATCCTCTATCATTACCTGATCAACTAAAACTTCCAAACACACTAAACCCAACAAAGAATCCCTAAAAAAGCAGCCAAGAGGAAATTTGTCCGTTTTTTAAGGATTTTATTTTTCTCCTGGTATCCGTTTGTTAATTTACTTCTTAATCTAATACAGATATCCATAGTTTTTCAGATTCTATTACAAGTTTTGATACCAATTCTATGAATGGTTCATAATTCATAGTAGTATGTGCCAAGTCAAGAACATCATAATATCTTACCCGCTCTTCATTCTTTATTATGATTGGAGGATATCCATTTTTCATTAATTCAAAATTGAGAAGCAGTCTAGAAGTCCTTCCATTCCCATCTACGAAGGGATGAATTTTAACAAACTCTCCATGAAGCAGCGTTGCCCTAACAACGGGATGAAACTCTTTCCATTCATGCTGATGCTCTGCTATCAGCCTTTGTACCAAATCTCCAACTTTATAATACTTGGGTGGAATATGTTTTGCTCCACTAATTACAACATTTTCAGTACGATATTTTCCAGCATTGTTATTATCAATTTCTTTTAAAATCAAAGCATGAATGTTCTTAATATTCCATTCTGAAATAGACTCTTTATTAGAAATAAGTTCTTCTACAAAGAGTATCGCTTCACGATGGTTAATTGCTTCTAAATGTTCAACTATGCTTTTTCCACCGATCGTAATTCCCTCAAGAACAACTTTCGTCTCTGACAATGTCAGAGCGTTCCCCTCTATCGCATTACTGTTATATGTCCATTCAACAATTAATTTTTCATGAAGTGAATTGGCTAATCCTTTTGAAAATGGTCTGTGCTGATCGATATCTTCTTTGAGAGAATCAATATAACTGAAGTCAAATTCTAATCCTAAATAGTTTTTCTTATTTCCTTCCCTTGCATCCACAGGTTTAATAGCATCCACAGGAATAGCCCAATTTCGTCCAATTTTTATTGCTCCTTGTATACGCCCCTCATTACAAAGCACTCGGATTCTACGGTCACTTATTCCCCATTTTTCACTTGCTTTCTTTGTATTTATATACTTCATCAATATCACCTCATAAATATTATATACCGTTACCGGAATAATATCAACATTTTCCAATAACGGTATACTTAATGCATTTTCCTGCGCATTGCATGAAAAGTAATCATCTGAATTTTTATTCTGTAAAACCAATATCCTTTAATGTCAACTTTTTATATTTTTCAGTCAATGAATACGATGTAATACGAATATTTTTATAATTGGGGGTTAAAATTTCTCGGTCTACCCAGTTGCTACACCACTTAGTAATCGCTCTTGGTGTTACATTAAAAATAGCCGCTAGGTCCTTTGTTTTAACAGTATCCATACTATTTTCAAGCATATATCTTAACATCTTCGTATCCTTTTTATTTAAGTTGACAAATTCTAATTTCTCTTGATCATTCTTTGTTGCCTCTTCTGCCTGCCTTGCAATATTTTCTGCATTTAACCTCATAATTCGAATAAAGTACTCTATCCAATATTCCACATGAGGCGGATTGTTTCTTCCATTATAATATAATACCGGAAGTCCCATCTGAAGATTTTTATAGTACCCTTCAAGATTATTTGCATAATATTCTTCCATCGAATTAAAACCTTTAAAATCATAACCCCCAAGCATCAACACATAAGTAGCTAATGCTCTGCAAGTTCTTCCATTTCCGTCTTCAAAAGGATGGATCGTTACAAGCTGATAGCCAATAATTGCTGCTTTAATTGGAACCGGTAAATCATTCTCCTTACTATACCACTCTACCAAATCACTCATAAGGGGTTCAATATCTTCTGCTTCTGGCGGTATATATTCAGGAGCCTTAGTTACACTATCATAAACAGCAAAGAGTACACCTGGTGGCGGTTGTTGTCTGAACCCAATTATTTTTTTCCTGTTATCCCTTCGTTCTATAATTCCATGCAATTCTAGAATAAGATGATTATCAATTGGTCTGTTTTTTTCTCTGCATTTTTCTAGGTATGATAGTGCATCCCAATAATTTATAACTTCTCTCTCAGCATCAATTTTCGTTTTTTTACCTTTCTCAGTAATAACCCTCTCAACCTGATCGTAAGAAAGCACATTACCCTCAATGCTTGTAGAAAAATGTGTTTTCTTCATTTTTGCTTTGTATATCATTTCCTGCTTGGTCCTTGTCGGCAAGTATAAATATTCCAATTGTGTTTTGTATCTTTCAATATCCACTAAATCATTAACGATATCGTTTGTATACGTAAATTTTGGCTGAAACATAACTCACCTCCTAGTATGTTATAAATATTGTACCATACTGGTTCCTTATTGTATACTAAATCGTTCCTTATTGGTTCGCTATTTTGACCATTCGTTCCTTATTTTGTTCCTATTTTGGTTTTCAGAAATAATTACAGGTCATATTTAAAAAGCTCGGGGTCACAGGCTTGAAATATTTCCTTCTGTTCACTCTTCTTAAAATTAGTTTCTAAAAGAGAATATTTCAAGCCAGACCCCATCCCCTCTTACGATATGGCACTGGTACGAAGATTGATTGAAAAGGTCACTGTCCACGAGGATAAATTCACTGTGGAATTCAAGTCCAGCCTAACAGTTGACATAGGAGAATAAAAAAGTAAGCAAGGCACTCTACAAAAATATATGTAGGGTGCCTTGCTTTTCTATGATGTAGATTATGATCCTTCACTTTATGAACTTATATTTGCAATTTTTCTTTAATAATTGATATTTGTTTTGTGGTTAGTGGTTCTTCCATATTGAGTATAATAATTCTATCCTTAAAAAACAAAGTATACTTTCCTGTTGGAACGTCCTCATAATAGCGTTGATAAGCTTCTACTGTGTCAAATATTTTGTTATCAATGGGTTCAAAGGTCGTGTTGTCTCGCCACTCTGGAATTTCAAGTAGGTGCTCCTTTGCAAGTCGATAAACGAAATCAAATTGAGGTTCTAACATCTCATATTCAATCCGTGGAGGGGCATCTTTTGCTGCCGGCGAATCTTGACGATAAACGCTTTTGGAAAGAAAGAAGGTGTTATCCATCTCCCTTTCATATGAATAATAGTTATAGTCAATTGGACCGTATAAATCCTCACTGGTAAGAGGGATTTCGTCGCTGTATAGTCTGTACTCATGGCTATATGTTTCACTTATCGGCCAAGTAATAGTTCGATAAGTCGAACCATCATCCGCATTGAATCCAAAATTAATAATTGACACCATAATAAATGCAAGATAAGCAAAATTGGCAATGATAAGCACCGTATATGATATCAATTTATTCATCGTAGCAGATGCTTTTTTCTTCTTCAAATATTTGATTGATGACCAAAATATAATCATCAGAATTGGCATTTGTGCGATAGACAGTACTAAAGCGAAGCAGCTTGTTTTAAAAGCGAGGTGAATTAAAAAATAACCTAAACTACCAAATATAAAACACATAAAAAGTATATCAACAATTCTTTGAGCAATGTTTCTACTCGTTACACATACCCCACCTATGGCAATCGACCTCTCCGACCGTTTACACCAAGCGAAGTAATTGAGCAAGGAATACACTTCATATATAACAACTCCTGAAAACATAAACACAGGAAATAGGTGATTTGAGTCTGACAAAAAATCAACTGGGTTTCGTTGAAATGAATTGAATTGTACAACCAAATTAAATACAAAGACTAAAATCATAACAATCATAGATGGGATAAAGCTCTTCTTCATACATCTTTTGATATTATTTAATTTCTCTTTTTCGTCTGTCTCAAAAGGTATCGGATTATCAGCTTCACTACAAAAAATTTGCATCTGATTAAATTGAGTCACAAAATTCCAACCAGCAGCCTTTGCATAATCGATATATGTTTGCTGGTTATCGGTAATGTCAGGATTAAACACAGAACCCTCAGAAAAATATGTGACAGTGTATTTTAATTTCTTTGGTGTTCCTTTTCTAAATGTCCAGAAAAAAGATCCACACTCCTCAAGAAATAGTCCCTTTGCTGCCAGTTTCTCCAATTTGTTCTCCGCGTCTTCATAACGGTCAAACCTAAAATTCATTATTCTTTTTGTTTTATCTTTCATTGTTGCTCGCCACCTTTTACCAACATTTCATAATCATTTTTTAATTTTGTCACTCGAAGATATTCCTTTTCAAGCATTTCTGTACCAAGGCTTGTTATGACATAATTTTTTTTTCGATTTTCGATTTTGGTTTCTATAATAATTTTTTCTTTTACAAAGTTATCTAATAAGCTGTATAGAGTTCCCGGTCCGATGATAACCCTTCCATTTGTAAGTTCTTCTACCTTTTTCATAATATCAACACCACAGCTCTCTTGTGTTAGACAAATAAGGATATAAAACATTTGCTCTGTTAACGTTTGATACTTCTCTCGCGCCATTAGATCACCTCACACAGTATCGAATATCGATATTTTACTTTTACATCGTAACATCGAATATCGATATTGTCAAGATTTTAAAAAACAGAATCGATAGTGATTCTGTTAAGAATTATATATATTGATAATCATTACTTTAAAATTCAGATTCAACAATCGCATAAACTTCCAATTTCAAGACACACATCCAACCTACTCTCTCAACCCCTGTCATTTCACAAAAACATCCATTCTGCTCTGTACGGAGGCTCTGATATCTAATCTGCTCTGTATGGGGTCTTTAGGCCTTCTTGGACATGTTCCCACAAAGCAAAAAATCATCGTTTTTCTAGCTAAATAATTTCTCGCTAAAAACCCGGGAAGGCTTATATCAAGCCTTCCCGAGTACACTTCTTTATTTCCTTGACATCAATACTACCGTCTCGACATGTCATGGAGCGTTAGGATGGATAACTCCTTATACCTATAAAAGACTATTTACTTCAAAGTTTGCAGCATAATTTTCCGTTTGGAATTATTTTTTAATTAAAACAGCACTTGAATTTATAGTAATGTCAAGGGCGGCGGTAGCCGTTTATATACCCTTGATATTACTATAAATTCAAGTATAATATCCAATTTGTATTTCATTAAGTAGTGTAGCACCGGGGTCAGATACCATCTTCTCTCTGTTACCTTCACACAATGTAAACCCCATCCCAAAACATAAAATATCTTCTACCTCAGTCATCTCACAATAATGTAAAATTCCATTTATGTTTTCAACCGTATCATTAATAAAAGATAAAATTGAAGATATCCAAACTATTGTAGGAATTCCATTGTCTTTCATTACCTTTAGAACTTCAAAATGTTCTCTTGTGGTTGAAACATTTGGCTCAATTAAACTACATAATTTTTCATCAAATCTAGTTAATATCATTTGGACAACACATTTGGTTTTTTCGTTTATTCTCTTTAATATATTTTAGCTTTAACCTTATGAATATTTATCACCCTCACTTTTATAATTTATAATTAAAGTGCTCTTTATAATTATTTTTCATGATCAAGCATTTTTTTAAGATATCCCACATTAAATAAATGTACAGTTTCAAACTTTCCATCATAGAATACTGCCCAATTATTAAAAACACAAGGCATAGCTTTTGCCTTTTCCAAAGTATCCACTTTCACTAAATTAAGATTAACTCCATTAGATTCACAATAGGCTTCAACTTCTTTTATACAATTTGGAATATAAGGACATTGTAAACCATAATATATTGTTAAATCTTTGCTTTCTATCTTTTGCTTCTTTACAGCATCAGTAAAATGAGGATTTGTACCGTCAAAAGACATTGCTAAAAGTTCATATTCATCAATAGCATCTATAGTTTGGAAGCCGTGTTTAATCATGAATTTCTTATCGCTGAGAAATGGTTTCTTTTTCTTGGAGCTAATAACACAAATTCCTGACTTGTTTTGTTTTTTAGCATCGTTTATACAGTATTCTAAAAACTCTTTACCGTACCCTTTCTTCTTGAAACTACCTGAAACCCATAAACAATAAATATAAATATAATTATCTCCTAAAACTGGCGTCCATGCTGTTTCAAGGGGAGAGTATTCGATAAATACTTTACCTCTTTGGTCTAATTTTCTAAAAACATGACCCTCTCTAATCCTCTCTTTAAGCCATTCCTTTTTTATATTTACACCACATTGATGTTTTTTATCAGCAATTGCACAACAAATATGTTCTTCTTCTAAATTATCTATCGTAATATTTATAAAGCCCATATTCCTACCTCCTAAATAAATTGCATATGCCACAAGTAATAAGCTTACTTATGACATATGCTGTCTATCTTATTTGCTCCAGCGTTTTAGAGTTGGAAACCACTCTCTCATCATATCTCTTGCTTTATCTTCTGTCATATTTGGATTTGCCGCTGCCATATTAGGAGCACAAAGTTCAATCATTTCTCCCATTGGTCCATTAAATTACATAACCGTCTCACTTCTGTTCGTAAATTTTAAATCGACATTTCTATTTCTCCTATACCACAAATTTAACTCTTCTAAAAATTATCAATTATTATTTGATCTTCTCCATACCAGCTTGCACCAACACTTCATATACACTATCAAGATTTCGGGAATTGGGTACATATACAATAAGTCCATCCCGGCCTCTCGTCATTAGTACTCTGTAACTATTTACCCGTAACTGATTTGGATCATCTACATCTTTTTGTACCCTTGTGTATTTTCTCCACATTGTGCCCTCCCAAATCATGTCATCTCCCCACGCTAGAATAGGCAAATCTAATTCTAAACCTTGGCACCCAAACTCAGTTACTGCTGATGTAAAATTACAACAAGATCCTTCAATCCCTACTGGGTTATTATACCAATCACCAAAATCAACTGCTTTCGTGCCATCATATGAGTTATCAACTCCAAAATTCCGTACTGTGTAATCCTTCGATGAAGCTATAAATCCATATCTTTTTTCAGTAATTACATCGTATTTATCAATACAAAAATCTTTAGCCTCGTTAAGATCTCTCGTAATAAGCAATTTAAAATTTTGCTTTTTAATTTTACCTGACATACTTCTAGCCTTCAAAATATCCGATCTTAAAACCTCGTTGACCCAATTGCTGACTTCCCCAGCCAAACGAGACCTTAGAGAAATTTTTAAATCTAATTTATTTCTATCTATATGTTCAATGAATTGGCCACCTTGAAAATGCGCTTGGATTTTTTCAGGACACAGGACTTTCCATGTATTTTTGCTTTTATTAATGGCTTCATTCCACTGTCCTATCCCTTTTTCTTCTCCTCTATGGATCTCTTGTCCTTCCCCCACTAATATTAAGATCACACTCCAATCGGTATGTTCATCTACCATTTTGAGAACAAGTTCAGGTTCTGACATTCCTTTTAATACCGGATATTTACTAGCAACTTGCTTTTCATCCCAGGCTCTTTGTCCTTCATCAAAAACCATAACATTTTTTCTAAATGACTTATTGCTTTTGATATAGAATTTATATATTTCAGCATGTAGGTCATTTACAAACACATCACTTTCTAATGCTGACTGAAGGACCTTGACTAAAGGTCCATTGCCAGATAGGTGTACTGAATTGATTTTATTATCCGACCCATAATTATCATAAGTAAACTGTAGTCCCAATAAAGTCTTTCCGGCACCTGGAACCCCTGTAACAAGAGCAAGAATATGTTCTTTATTTCTCTCTGCCTCTATAACAGTTTTCTTCAGTAGAGATAGTGCCTCCGGGATACCTGCACTACGGGCCTGTTTAATCTGAGGTAGATCTTTATGTGCCATAATCATTCTTGCAGACTCAACTATTGTAGGTAATGGTTCATAGGCTGATTCAATCCATAACTCTGGATTGTATGCTATATCCTCTCCCTCTAAGCTAAGAATAATAGTATTTAAATAATCAGGTGAGCATACCTTAATATCACCATTCTCTAAGTATGCTTTCTTTCTTGTTTCTACCAGTATTGGTGTGACTCGTTTGTCTCTAGAGTACATATGGTAACCAGATATATTAAACACATAATCTTCTAATTGTAGCCTATCTTTTCTTTTTACCTCTTCTTTTTCTTTAAACTCTAGAATCACAACATCATTATTCATTAACAGAATGACATCCGGGCGCCTTCCACTACCTAATTCCAACTCATATTCAAAAATTAGATAATAACGCTTGCCTTTGTATTGCTGGAAACAATTTTGCAAATGGTTATAGCAATCTATCCAAGACCTTACTATGCTATCTTCTGTAAAATCTCCTCTATTATTTTCATAGCTTTCATTCATACTGGCCAACCATGCGTTTATATCAATTTTCAGAAATTCTTCCATATATCCCTTAAAGCAATATTTTGTTGTTACAATTCTGGCGGGGTCCCTTAATTCACTTAATGTTTTTTCAGATATTACAGTCCCCTCCATCTTTCTTAGCATAAATTCTGTAATATAACTTTGGTTTTCTTTCCATACTTCAGATAACTTTTTTCCTTTATACTTTCCGAAACCTAGTTTAGTATTTCTAAGATAAGTTTTTGACACTAACTATTTTCACCTCGTTTCAAATAGGCCATAGATATCCTTTTGCTTTATGGATTATCTGGTATAAAACTGCTTAATTAATACATCTGTTGTTCTTTTTCTCTCTTTAGCCAACTCTTCAGATATTAAGGATGCTTTTTCGTTTTCTTTTAAAATTACAGAAAAAATCCATACCCTCCGTAATGCTCCATCTTCTCCTGGTTGATCTTCCTGATAAGGCACACCACAAAGCATTACTTGTCCCATATATATGTATTCTTTCTCTTTTACCACTTCAAAAAGAAAAACATCAACACCATTTATTTTACTTTGCCACCTGGAAATTCCCATAGATTCGGTAGTTTCATCTTTTCGTCCTCATACACTTTCATCTTCTCAATAATGCTAAAGAACAAAGCCATATCTAATTCTTCTATTGGTTCCGCATTCTGCAAAAGCTCTATAAACTGCTTTGATTTATATCTTACTAGGGCATTATCACTTTTTAAAGTGTCTCTCCATTTTTCCATGAAATAATCCTTATTTTCTATCATGGCATTAAAGGTATTTATAAAGGCCTGGTATAAAACCCTATCATCTACATATTTGTTCTCAAAACCCTTTTCGCCCTTTACAACGTACTTTTTATTACATCTCCATATGACCCTTCTCAGTCTATCATCTGTAGAATTCCAAACCTTCCTTCCAAAGCTGTTGCAACAGTGTCCATATAGGGTGAGCTCTCTTAACAATTATCATTTATATACTTAATGGTATCCTTTCTATACGGGAATCCAAATTTCACTTCTATACTTCGGGTTTCTAGTGCCTTGAGGGTACAATAAGGATGTCGTAAGTATCTGGTATCCCCTTGGTGGAAGTATATATTTCTGAAAAACCACTTATAAATATAATTTCTTCAGTTTTTTTAATGCTTATTAGGATTTATGACTTTTTCTATAAAGATTTTAACTATTTCTTCATCAAATTGTGTTCCTACGTTTAATATCAATTCATTTACTGCATCTGGTACAGTTATAGGTTCTTTATAATGCTTGTGTATCATAGAATCATAGGCCTCAGCTATGCCCAGTATCCTAGACTGAATGGGAATATTATTACCTTTAAGACCTCTAGGGTATCCCTTTCCGTCAGGCCTTTCGTGATGACAAAGCACATACTCTGCTATATGGGAAAATTCACTAACTGATTTTAATATATGATATCCTGTTTCAGGATGTTTTTTTATTTCCTTACATTCTCTTTCATTAAGCTTAATATTGCTGTTTAATATAGTTTGGTCTAATCCTATTTTACCTATATCATGGAGCATTCCTAGTAGGGCTATTTCTTCAATCTGATGGCCTTCAAGATTCATAGCTTCTGCAGTTTTCTTGCAAAGCGCTGCTACTCTTTCGCTGTGTGATTGTTCATCTTTATCTCTTTCATAAAGACTTCTGGTTATAAGAGTTATCATTTCACTTTTCATACTTCCACTTTCCAGCAGCTTTCTTCTATACATATAATCTTCTGCTTGAGAGAATATCTTTTCCATATCCTCATATTCTGATTTTTTAGTCTCGAATCCGAATGATACGGATGCAGATATTTTGTCTATGACTATTTTAGATATTTTTTCCTTTAACCTATTTATTATTAATTGAGCCGCTACATTATCTGTCTTTGGAAGAAGAAGAACAAATTCATCTCCACCTATTCTTGCAAGAATATCATCTGCTCTGAGCTCTTTTTTCATAATATCTGCAACAGCTTTGAGTAACATGTCTCCAGATACATGTCCAAATGCATCGTTTGTAAGTTTCAGGCCATTTACATCTGCCATTACAAGCGTTAAAGGAAGATTTCTTTTTGTATCTAACCTTTTAAGTTCTTCTTCGTAAAATCTCCTGTTATATAGTCCGGTAAGCTGATCAAAATAGCTAAGATATAGGATTTTTTCCTCTGTAGATTTACGCTCTGTTATATCTATAGCAAAGTGAAGGCTTGCCTCCTCACCATTCCAGTCTATATTGATTCCGTCTGATTCAATCCATCTTAATTCATTGTCTTTCTTTACTATTCTAAACTGCTGTTTTGTTCCATCAGTCATACCTTTAAGTCTTTTTTTATGAAAAGTTAGTGTTTTTTCTTTATCCTCTTCATAAACAAAATCCGTAAATTTCATTTTAATCAGTTCTTCCTGACTATATCCTGTAAGTGCTGATGTCATAGGATTGCATATTTTTATATGCTCATTTTGAATTACAATAATAGCTTCTACTGCATTTTCAAAAAGAAGACGGTATTTTTCTTCACTCTCTCTTAGGGCATCCTCTGCATGTTTTCTTTCCGTTATATCACTTAGTAAATTAAATGTAGCAGGTCTTCCCTTCCAATTAATTTTAAGAGAATTCATTTCAACCCAGCGTACATATCCACCTTTTTTTACAATCCTGTAACTGTAGATGCGATCTACGACTTCACCCTTTAATCTTTTCATATGATTTGTGACTACAAGCTCAGCATCGTCAGGATGTATATAGTTTACAAAATGTATGCTTCCAAGTTCTTCTTGTGAATAGCCTGTGAGGACAGTCGCCATTTCATTGCTTAGAACTACTTTTCCATCCTGGATTACCACTATGGATTCAGCTGCATTTTCAAAAAGTAGCTTGTATTGTTCTTCGCTCTTTCGGAGTGCTTCTTCCATTTCTTTTCGCTCTGTTATGTCATGTTGGCTCGAAAGTACACATTGTTGACCCTGATATTCTATGATTATACCGCTACCCATGGACCAGAGCTCTTTACCCGAAGAAGTCCTAACATGCATTTCAAAATCTGTTACTATCCCTTCATTCTTTATCTTCTTAAGCCATACGAGCCTTTTCTCAGGGTTCACCCAGTGCATCATAGCTGCTCTCTGACCAATAACTTCTGATCCTATCTCAAAATATTCCATTCCCTTTGGATTTACATAAAGTACTGTGCCATCAAGAGTTATAATAGAAAGACAAAAAGGTAGAGTATCTATTATCCTTTCAAACTGTATCTCATTTTTAATTATAGTTTCTATGGAGTTCTTGTATTCTGTGATATCCCTGTTGTTTGCTCTGTATCCCAGATAAAATCCGTTTTCATCTATTACAGTTTTGCATACATGCTCTATCCATACAGTATAACCGTCTTTATGAAGTATTCTAAACTGTTCTTCAAACATCTTTTCTCTTTTATGTATTTCATGACGATGACTGTTCCATATTTTTAAATCCTCCTCTAATATTATAGATTCGAATAGTCTGGGATTATCTAAAAATTCTTCAGCACTGTAGCCCGATATCCTTTTACATGAGGGGGATACATACTGAAGCTTTCCATTTTGATCTTCCCATGTTTCCCAGTCATATGAATAATCTGCTATTATTTTGTATTTAAACTCTTCAGTCATTTTCAGTTTTCCTCCATCCACTTCAACTTGGAAATAGCGCCGGGGTCAGATACCATCCCCTCTTTGCTTAGACTCTTGTCTAAGCATGACAAAAACTCCCTTTAGGTTTTGTTGGTTTGCACTTACATTATACCATAAAAGAGAGTTTTTTCTGCGTTAAAACACTGTAGTATCAATGTTTTAACGCAGTTTTTTATATTTATATACTATGATATCTTATTATTGGGGGTGATTTAATAGGAGGACTTTTTCACTGGTCTCAACCTGTCCATATGTCCCCTATTTGTATTTTAAAATGGTATACTCTTCTTTATTGCTCATATCATCCATTGTAAATTCTACAGTTTGGTTCTCTCCATTGATAAAGACACTGCATGTTACTTTGATGTAGGAAGCATCTGTAGGTAAATCACAGTTAATATGAATAATACTGTCCTTTATCGTCTCCCCTATATAATGAAAGGTTCCTTCATCCTCCATATTTTTAATGACTGTAAAACCGCCTAGATTCAACTCACCGAATACAGCAAAGGAAAGTGTTGTCTTACCATCGCTTAAAATGCTGTACTCTCTTATTTCCAATGGCGTTTGCTCCTTTGGATAATATATACCTGAATACTCCGGAATGATGACTGTAAAATAATCTCCATAGTTGATTTCTTCGCTGTTCACTATCTCTGAGTCAGGAAAATTCGCCTTGTTAGTAAATTCCGTTTCAGTATCATTCACATCTGTCTCATCAGGATTCCCCAGCTCAATAGGCATAATTAGATCTGTTTTCCAGGTATCTTGACCCTTTAAACGATCAATAGCACTCAAACTATTCACACAGACATTAGGATATACGATATGTGTTCTGGTAACAGCTTTAACAGGTGTCCATTTATCAAAATAGATCTGCGGCACATAAAATGGTTCTAAGTCCGAAAAAGCATTGGGATTAAATCTTTCTACTGTATCATTATATGCAGTTTTAATAATTCCAAAAGCCCATCCGTTTATCATTACACCGAATCCACAATCATCCACAGCACCTTCTGTTGTGTAAAAAACTTTTACACCTTCATATATGCCTCTCTCTTGAATTTTATTTATAATCTCCTTATTTCTGTCATCTAATCCTGTTATATCAAATTTTTGAGTCTTACTGTCATACAGAGCCTCATAACCTCCTAAAAAGCCATTATGAGGATTTAAAAATTTTTCTTTATCATTTTGGATAACGTCTATAATTCTTTTTGAAAATGCTTTTCTCTCACTTTCTCCAAAATAATACAAATTTTCGTTATAATACTCCAAAGCCTCAATGAAATTATCTTCATCATATATACTATCAAAAGACTTTGCTGTATTTTTTATACTCAGCGGTGTATGCCAAATGCAATAGCTGCCAGGATCAAAAATGTATTGATCCTTTGATATTACTTCCTTGGTTTCATTTATAAAATCTTTCTTGGTATAAGTAACCACAAAATCGTCTAAAGTACCTTCTATTTCACTTTTAATCGTATAATTCACATCCGGATCGCTTACATTTTCAGATATTAAAATATCTTGGGAACAAGGCTCTAAATCATGTCCACCATAATAGTACAGATACATGGTTTTCATTTGCATTCCCGATCCGCCACTTTTAGCAGTATGTACAAAAAAACCATCCTTCATCTCAAAAGTGTTTCCATATTTTGCAAGGGGTATGTACCTTGAAATTTCTCTGAGTTCATCCCCTTCAGAAGTGGTAACAATGGCGAAATCAAGCTCTCCGTCTCCATAATCAGAAGAATAAATAATTTCATCTTCACCATCTCCGGTAATATCCATATAGGTTTTAGTCCATTTTTCATAATCTGCTCTGGAAAAATCAGGATAACTCTCAGAAATGAAGTCAAACATAGTATCATCATCTGTAACAGAGCCTGTCATCTTTTTCTTTGGTTTTGATTCATATTTGCCTTCTTTTTCTATTTCGGCATTTAATTCTTCTTTCAATTTTTCCTCAGCTTCTATTTCAGCTTTTACCTCTGCTTTAAGTTCTTCTTCTGTTTTTAAAGTTTCCTTAGAACCACATGCAGTTAATATGAGCATTGCTATTAATATAAGTCCTACTACCTTTTTCATATCTACCCTCCTAGTCAACCAGCTCATAACAGCTAATCTGTCTGACTAAATCATACTCCTCTATTTGTGCATTTTCTTCCCATCCAATATTATTAAGCGTAAACGCATATCCATCTACATCAAACACATATTTTGCATAACTATCATCGTGCATGTTATACATTCCGTCATATTTTTCATCAATTTTGTCGTAGGTGTTAAGTAAAGTGTTTCCTAAGCTTATCCCATATAACTTATAATCAATTCCCTTTACTGTAATGCCAGTCACCAAATCATCACCTTGAAGTTTTTCATCGTGATTTATATAAACTCCGATTTCATCATTAGAATAATGAGATGAGTATAAATAATATCCATTATCCTCATTAGTCGTTATATCATTTATGTCTATACCTACAATATTGCACATTTCACTTACAGTAGGCATATGGTCTATATTATAAGCATTTTCATTGACAGCTTTATAGTATCCATTATTTTGGACAAGCTTATATCCTTTCGATAAAATAGTATCTACAGCCTCTTTAAAATCAGCATTGCTTTCGTACCCGGGATTTTTCTTGGCATCTTCCGATTCTGCTCCAAACATCCCTAAACACAAAGTTTTAATAACATCTTGATAATATGTTGTTGAATATGGCTCATTACTATAATCCGTCAGTTTTGTTCCATTGTTATAAGGGTCTTCAATAACGCGATAATCCTTTACCATTAGATTGCCCATAGTTTCATAGGCTGTGGTAGGGTCAAATTCTATAGTCATATCTAAATAATCATTTGAATCTATCATAGGAAAGCCTTCAATGTGATATGAAAAATTCTGTCTCTTCACATATTTTGAAATAATATCTTTTTCTAATGTAATACAATCATATTCTTTTCCATTCACAACAGCCTTATTATACTCATTATAAATCATTAAGACATATGGTGCCGTATTACAAGTTAATTCTCCAGAAAACTCAATACCATTTTCAAAGTCTTGATTTACAGCCGATTCGTCACTTTTTTTGTCTTTTGACTCACTGAGCTTTTCAGTGTCTTGCTCTGTTTCTTGCTCCTGTTCCATTTCTGCCTTTTGTTCAGCTTCTAGTTCCGCTCTTATTTCAGCTTTTAACTCTGCTTCGGTTTTAACCTCTTTTTCAGATGAACATGCCGTTAGTAGTAGCAATAACACTAATAACATGCATAATATTTTTTTCATACATACCTCCTATTATTTGATAATAGTAGATACCTTTAAGATATCTACTATCCAATATTTGATAATAATTACTTAAAACTAGTAAGGTAATTTTTCTATCACAAAATTAGTAAATGTTGTCTTACCATCTTCACAGAACAACCCAAAGTATCCATCATCAGTGTTAAATTTTTCACTTGTAGAAGTGAATGCTAATGTACCATTAATATAAAAATCAACTGTATCTCCATTTTTTTGTAGCATTAATTTGTTATATCCATATTTAGTTGTATCAATATTTACATTTTCGTTCGTTACAATCACTTCTTCTTTTGACTCATCATTTTTTATTAACATTGCAGTAGCTGTGCCGGTAGTACCATTATTTACTAAAACAACTCTAAAACCTGTAAAATCTTGCATATAATTAAAACTTGTTGTGTTAAAGAAAATTCCACCAGAAAATGTACTATCAGCGCCATTGTATATGTCTACAGAGTAAGTTCCACCATACCCATTAAACCTTTGTCTAGTACCCTTTTCGTCTGTAACTAAAATAAATGGCGTAGATTGTTTTGAAGCTCTTGATAACTCTATATATGATTTATCCTGATAAGTAAACTCTCTTTTTTGCTCATCTTTGCATGTAAATTGGTATGTATCATATTTCGTACCATCAACAGTATATTCAAATCCTTTATTATAAAAAGCACTAATCTGCTCATTCATATTATCAAAAGAATTAATTATTGCACCCTGATAAGAGTTATATTGATTATTACTTAATACTCTATATTCTGTAACTCCATCAATAAGAGTTTTTACTACCACATAGCCATCATATTTGCCGCCTTGAACGACTCTCATGTCAAGAGTATAAGTGGTGAGCGGCATTTTATCATAGCTCATATCACTAACATCATATCTAAAAGAATTTTTATCTGCTGTCAATATGTAGAGATTTTTATTATTACTTTTAAGATAATCTACGTATACTACATTCTCACGCACTAGCACTTTTTCACCATTACTATATGTTATGTACCCATTACCATTTTCTATTGACACTTTATACCCTTTAGTATAATCTGTAGGCTCTGCAGACTTATGATATTTTTCGAAAACTCTATTCACTATAATAACGGCTTGCTCAATAGGAGTGTTATCAAGTGGCTTAAAGTTGGTACCATCACCTTTCATAAAACCATTTTCAAAAGCAAAATCAACTCCAGACACTGCCCAGCCAGCTACGCTAGATTTGTCAGCTACGGATAAAACTCCATCGCTTTTATTATATTCTATCTCCATACTATCCAGTGCACGACTCATCATTATAGCCATCTCTTGTCTTGTTATTGAGGCTTGGGGAGCAAAAATTCCATTACCTTTACCATTTATGATCCCTACAGCATTAGCCATAAAAACATTTTTATCGGTAGTATCAGTAAATGTGTCACTAGGAGCAGGATTTGGATATTTACCTGTCATCTGATTATACATATTCATTATAAGCTCAGCAAACTGCGCTCTAGTGATATTATAACTATAATTTTGATATCCATTGTCTATGCCGTTTTGAGATGCATTCTCTAATTCCTCAATAGCCCAATCACTCGCACCAGGATACCATCCACCAGCATACACCATACTAGTAAACATTACTAAAACAATCATTAGCCCAACTATTTTCTTCATAAATAATACCTCCTATATTTAATATGTAAAATTATAGCATTTTTTTTAATGAGAATTTTAAAATCTTACCTAAAAGTTAGATTTTAATTGTAATTTTTGTGAAAATGTCTAACTCTGATGATATTGCAATATCTCCATCTAAGTTATCTACTATAGATTTTACAATTGATAACCCAAGTCCTAATCCAGATATACTTCTTGATTTATCTGCTCTATAAAATGGCTCCATTACTTTTGATATTTGCTCTAAGGTCATACCAATTCCATTATCTTCTACTGATATTATTACTTTTTGTTTTTCTTTTCTTAAACTTACTGTTATTTCTCCATAATCATTAGTGTACTTGTAAGCATTATCTACAAGATTGTATATTAACCTATTGAGCCACACCTTTTCAATAGGTAGATATAATTCTTCATCACATAGAATAGTTTTCATTTTGATATTTTTTTGATTATTATTTAAAGAGTTTGCTATATTCTGGATACAATCCTGTACACTAGTTTTATGTTTTTCATCTACATAATTATCTCTAGAAATATATGCTGAAAGACTAGATGTCATATTTGTAAGGTCATCTATTGCATCTTTTATAATATGAAATATAATCCCTTTATTAAGTTCACTATTAAAATCATCTTTTGCAAGTAATTCTGTGTTAAGTTTGATAGTGGAAAGTGGCAACCTAAGATCATGGCTTATTCCCCTAAGCAAATCTACTCTTACCATTTTCTCTTTTGAAAAGTACATTTTTAACTTTAAAATACTAATTGCAATCATAAAAAATGCCACTACAGCAATAAATATATCTTCATAAAACAACCTGAAAATGCTAAACTCAAAATCTATTTTTGCTAATCCATAAATAAAAGCTAGTGCTATTAAACTCACTATACTTTTAATGTTGTTATTTTTATAATAATTCATTAAACTGAGTATTAAAAAAATAAAAACGTATGATTTAAATAAACTAAAAGGTAATACTAAGCATATTAAAAAAATAACGGTTAGAATATACTTTTTTACACGTTTTTTAAATAACTTGCCTGAAATGGTATATATCATTGAAGTTGTACACAGTACACCTACTTCAAAATTATATAGCATTAGTAAAGACACTCCAGCTAGAAAAACTGCATATAAATCTTTTTTATAAGTAATAATCAAAAGCAAAACGCTTACTAATAACAACGAGCTAGCAATTACATCTACACTTTTTTTTGTTATTATCAAATTATTAATATTGCTATATTTACCTGCAAAATAATTACCCTCATACTTTGAAAAATTAGGATTATCCAGTGTAGCTTCACTATAAAAATTCACTCTGCTTTCCATATAGTCATCATTTTCTATAGAAAAGACCATATAATCTCCATTTTGATACATAGGATAATTAGATGACTCATTTTGCATAACAAGTTCTTTGTTTTTATATAATGCAAGTCCTTTGAATGGGTTAATTACTGCAAAGAATATTTCCTTATGATTCTCTGAATACACCTGTACTTCTTTTGAAAACCAGTGTAGCATTGTCACTTTATTAGTGTCTAAATCATCTGCATTTATAAAATTACCAGCTTCAATATGATTAACTACTCGACTAGAAATTTTTTCTTGAAAATTATCCAAGCAAGTTATGAAAAATATTATGATTATCACTATGGCTAATATTTTTCTTTTCATTTCATCACCACTAATCTGTATCCTTTACCATATACATTTTCTATAAAAGCATTGTCACTTTCTAATTCTTCTATGTTTTTTCTAAGCCTTGATATCAGCGTGTGTATCCTAAAATCATCGGTTTTATTAATCTCTTCAAGGTTAGCTAACTCATTTTTATGTAATATCTCGTCTTTTTTATATTTTTCATATAGCATTTTGAGAACTATCCCTTGGGAATATTGTATTTGAATGATATTATAGTCTGTAGAAAGCGTTAAATTTTCAAGATTTAGCGTTAAGTCACCTATGTTATAGACAAGTTTATCCTTTTTTTGCCTTTTATGAATTGCCATTAATTTATACTCTAGTTCAAATAGCGTTATAGGCTTAATCATATAATCATCTGCGCCTTTTTCGTATGCAATCCGTCTAGTTTCTTCTTTTTCTAGTGCAGAGATGATAATAACTATCGCATCTGATTCATTTTTAATAAAAGGAATTATATCATATCCATTGCCATCTGGAAGCATTATATCAAGAAGTACAATATCAATATTCTCTGATTTTATTTTTCTCTTGGCACTACTTAAATCTTGTGAAATAACTATATCAAATAAACTGCTTAAAATATTCTTATACGTAACTGCTAGTTTTTTATCATCTTCTACAATAAGTATCTTCATCACTAATCCTCCTCAATATAATAATCTGCACCTTCTAAAAGCTTATTAGTTGATATTATTTTCTTATTGTTTTTCATGGCAAATTCTTTAATAAAATCTAATACTTCTTCATTTGCCTCTAGATCATTAATTAATGAAAAATCTAATAATAGATATTTAATAGCATAATATTTAGACAAACAATCCGATTTCAAATCATTACCAAAGTTATTTATTGCGTAATTTATGTTTTTATTTTCTTTTAAAATATCAATATTTCTATCATATGCTTCAAAACTCATAAGAAAATACAGCGTAACATTACTATTTTGGGCAAGTTTGCTATCCACCCAGTCAAAAAAACCATCAGCTACTAAAGTTTTTTCACTAACATTTATAAATATGTTTTCATTTCTTTCATATGATTTACTTGTCACAGTTTTTATTACAGCTCTATCTAGTTTTGTAGCTAAATTTAATCGATTTGCACTTTTATAAAGTGTAGTATTCGCTACATCATCATTGCACGTACTAACATATTTACCAAAGTTCTTCCTATTTTCCCCTATTATGTTTGCAAATAATAGCTCAACATTTTCTTCATTTATCATAGTTTTTATTCTTTCATCTCTAGCCATTTTATTTTTATAAATATTTTGCATTTGCTCACCGAAATAAATAACTTCATTTTTTTCTTTAGCAAAATTGATACCTATTTTAAGTTTGTTCAAAGTATTTTCAAGCGTATCTTCCCTTAAATAATCTATATAACAAATATTTAAATTGTAGTTCAAGATGATATTTCTTAGCACAATATCTTTATTAAGAGAATTACAAAGTGCCAAAACATTCTCATTGTACTTTTTAACAATTAAAAATTTATCAGTATCCACATAGATTATATTTTCTGTTTCTAAAAGGGATTTTTTTATTTGCTTCAAGAATTCACTTATATATTTGTCAAAGATTTTTTCTTTGTAATGGTATAGAACATCATTTGCATTATCAATCTTTAATAGAATTAAGTATACATCGTTTTTTTTAAGCTTTTTATGTAAATATTTAACATTATATAGACCGTATTCATTATCCATATAATAAAATTTTCTAAGATAAACATACAATTTCCTTGAGACTACCAAAACACCTGCTAAAATCATTAAACTTAAAGCGTACACATACGGTTTTCTTTGCTTGTGTATCTGCTCCATTTCACTGTTTATTATTTTTTGTATATCTATAACAGATACACATTTGTTAATTATTTCCATGAAATTCTTATCATCACTTACAAATCGATTTGCACCGCCTTCTAGCTTACCACGTATTTCTAAATATTTAGATTGTATAATACTAGAAAAATATAAATTAGGTGCGACTAAATAATCTATTTCTCCACTTTCTATTTCTTTACTTGCTATCTTGAAATCTGTAAAATCCTTAGCATTAATATTAGGCATTTGCTGTAATAAATAATCATCGGCATTTGGCACACCAAACACACCAACGTTATATGATGCTAATTCATATATTTCATTTATAATCTTTTTCTCAGAAGTTCCTACTACGATTATCTCATCATCAAAAACTGTATTAGAAGCGTAATCCTTAATTATACTATTATCAATATAGAAATCTATATCATTTCGAAGGTTAAGATTTTTGAGACTATCAAACCTATATACACAATTAATACCACAAATAAATCCTATCTTTTCTACGATTTCAGGAATTATGCCTTTTGCATTGTACTCATCACCATAAGCATACAAAAAGTATTCATCGGGTAGCCCTACTACAAAAGATTCATTTTCATTTAAATAATCTATTTCTCTTTGACTAAATTCTACTAAACTTTTTTCCAGTTCAAAACCAATTATATCAGATACTAAGATATCACTATTTTGCTGTTTTAAATATTCAACTTCCTTTTCTAGTATAGAATAAAGTATTGGATATTCTTTGCTTACACCTATATGATTAGTACCTTTAGTAATGCTTTCTATCTCAAAAAAATGCAATCCTTTTACATTATTATCATAACTTTTAGTTGATAAAAAACAATCGATTTCTCCACTTGCAAAAGCGTTTCTTGTTTCTTTAAAAGTATCATATATTATTAGTTCATACTCAAGATTTGGATACTCTTCAATAAATTTCTCTAAAAGGGCCACTTCTTTTTCTACACCTATTACTTTACCTTTGATATCTTTAAATGAACTTACTCCATTATCAAAGTTAGAATATATCCCACATGGGATCGGCATAAGTGTATCAGTAAAATAAGCATATTCTTCACGTTTTTCTGTCCTGTTCATATTCATCACAATAGGCAAACTACCACTTTCAAGTAAATGTAAACAATTATTCCATGTATCATCATATATTCTTAATTTTAACGATATATCTTCTTCTATTTTTTCGCATAACTTTTCAGAAAATCTTTTCTCACTAGGATAGTACCCAGTTAAAAAAATAGTGTCTTTATTTTCTTTAATAAACTGTATTTCTTCATCTGTGAGTTTAGGTTTACCATCATTTTTATTTAATGACAAAATAGCTACAATAAAAATAACTAAGATGAAAATAGTAAAATATAACGGCATTAACTTTTTCTTCATAATATCACTTCCCTATATCATTATATAGTTTAATAATAGAAATTTTCAAACCCTTACCCAAAAGTTAGAATTTATTTTCATAAAAAATCACCACCTGCTTAATTAGGTAGTGATTATCCTTATGACATATGCCCTTAGTTCACACCAAAACCTTTATATATCGTGGTTCAACTTTACATTTCTATACATCAACCACATTTCGTCATACACTCCGCAGTAGAATCCTGCCAACACTTCTCTGCTGGGGATTCCTTGCATAAGACGTACATCTGCTTACTTCGTCAGCAGTATTACGGGTTCAACATGCCCAGGGACTGCAACCCGGAGGTAAATTATCGCGCATCCTGACCACATTCATCTATGCTTAGTTGCGAGAATTGCGAAAATACCATAACAAGCCAAAACATATTTTTGAAGTTAAACACTCTTTTATGTAAAATAGACCAAAAGCTGATTATCAGTTATTACACTAATACTCTAAAACGACATTCACTATCTCCTGCAAGAATTGTCTTCTCCATTAAAACTTTTACATCTCTACCCAAACCAAGTTTAAATTTCCTTTTTATATTTCCTTGTGTGCAATAGCAAAGAGTTTTTGAAGCTTCGCGAATATTTTCGTTAATTAGCGGGCAGTAACATTTATCAAAGACAACATAAGTATTATTATCTTCAATTCTAACTCGCCACTTTTGGGATAATTTTTCTATAAAATCAATTTCATCTTCAGATTCCATTTTAATATCTAACAACATTTCATCCGTGAGATGAGTGAATGGACATTTCTCACCGCATGCTTCCATAATTCTAATTCTTTTATTCTCATCTAGAGTTTCATCTAAATTCTTCAATAATTCCTTTATCCAAACATTCATTTTGCTTTTCTCCTCCCTAATTATGTATTATCAAATGTCCTAATAACCAATGTATGTATACTTTTTTTAAGACTAATACATGCTACCTGCAAATGCCTTTTGCATACATGGACAGAATCTTTTCTTCAATATCCCCGCTTAGGGTGGTTTGATTCTTTTTCACCAGTTGAGGTTCAAATTCACCTTTTCGATCCCGTGGGACGGTTATGTCCATATTTCCCAAACTCGATTTGAGTGTTTTTTCACTGTATCCATTGCGACTGTTGTCCGTTTCTTTGTTACGATAATCGTACTTGCTGTAACCAAGTTCTTCCTCCAGCTCGTCTTCCAAACCATTTTCCAAAACCGTGCTCACCATCTCTTTGAATAAATCCTGTACCCCGGCTACGTCATTGATCCCAGCATCCTGCAAAAGTTCCAATAATTTTTTCCGTTGCTCCCGGCGCTCCAGCGCTATTTTTCTTTTGGCCATAATATAAACCTCCAAGTCGGTGCTCCTATTTTACACCAACTCAGAGGTTTACACAAAATTTGGGATAGACTCGGGAAATACTATAACAAAACCCTCAATCTTATACAATAGGGGTTTTGGTTTTTCATAAATATTATTTTTGAATATTGGATTGTCAACCCTTTTTAAGACACTTTTTTGTCGGACATTAATATTCTATATTCCACAGGGGTAAGGTAATTTAATGATCCATGTATCCTGTGATTATTGTACCAGTTTACATAATCAAATAATAAACATTCAAGCTCCTCAAAACTTTCAAAAATCTTGTTGAAAGCAAATTCTGTTTTGACAACCTTAAAGGCAGCTTCTGCCACTGCATTATCATAGGGGCAACCCTTTTTACTTAGAGAGCGATTAATTCTAAATGTAGTTAATAAGTCATCTATAAGCTGATTTTTAAATTCGTTTCCCCTATCAGTATGTAATATTTCAATATCTTCTAAGGGTCTCACTATTTTCGTAAAGGCTTTATAAACAAGATTTGCGTCCTTATTCTTACCAGCAGCATAACCGATAATTTCACGATTATATAAATCTAATATTATACATATATAATTCCACTTACCCTTAACATTGACATATGTCAAATCACTTACTATAACCTCTAGAGTTTCTTCTCTATTAAACTCTCTGTTAACAAGATTGTGAACTTTGTCCTCGTTACACTTATGTGTATACACCTTGTATTGTTTAACTGTATAATTAGATACTAAACCATATTTTTTCATAATAAGGCCAATTCTTCTCCTAGAAACCTGATATCCTTTTTTATCTAATTCTTTTTTTATTTTTCTAGTTCCATAATTATTTCTACTATTTTTAAAGATACCAATAATTTCATTTTCTAGCTCACTATCACATGATTTTTCTTTGGGTGTATAGTAAACAAGACTTCTATTTATTTTTAACACTCTACACATGGCGCTGATACTGTATTTATCCTCATTAGCCTTGATAATATCTATTTTCGTCCCATTATCAGCGCCGCTTGCTTTAAAATATCATTTTCCATTTTTAACTGCTGATTTTCTTTTCTAAGCTTTATCAGTTCATTCTCTTCTTCTGTTCTATTATCCTTGGCCTTAAATGAGCCTGATTTAGTATAATCTTTAACCCACTTACTTACAGTCGATCTAGCAATATCATATTCTTTTACTATTTCATTTGGATTTTTGCCATTGTTAATTAATTCAACTATTTGCTTTTTAAATTCTACAGTATACCTCTTAGATTTATTAGACATGATTATCCTCCATTTAATTTAATTTATTATATCATGTCCGAGTTTTTACTGTCTAATTAAGTATAACCTATCCATATTAATTGCAACAAGATTTGCCTGAGCAGCACGAGGATGTATTTTTTGTTGGATTTTGTAGGTCGGTACCACAACATGTATTATTGCTAGTATCGTTATTTTTAGCAGCTTGTGCGTATTTTTCCAGTCTTTCTTTTCTAATATTAGCCAAGTCATCACGATTATAGATAATATTCATGCCATCTTGCGGTTTGGTTCCACATGCATACTTTTGAATGCCATCAATTTCAATAACACATGCATTGCAACAGCCATGTTTCTTTTTGCTCCTAAAGCATGGAGCGGTAATAGTTATACCATTTTCGTCTCCAATCTCAACAATATTTTTATTTGGGTTCGATACTAAGATTTCCTTTTCATCAATTTTGATTATCATATTTATTTACTCCTTTCTGTTATCTACGAGGATGAGGCCGATGAAATCTACCGCTTGCGTGAACAGAAGCAGAAAGCTGCTGATTGAAAAAGTCACCGTCTATGAGAACACATTCACCGTGGAATTCAAATCTGGCTTGACCTTGGAGATGGAATCGTAAAACAAGGAACTCTACCAATTTGGACGTAAGGTGCCTCGTTATATAACTAGTATAGCAAATTGAATTTATGCCTAGTTAAAATCAGGTATTATCAACAGTCACCTCTTAAGCTTGAAGAGAAACAAGAATCTTTAGTTTGTGTACTCTCTATATTTACCTTCATGGACTCATAAAAGTGTTTCAAGTTTTCAGGCAATATAAATTCTTTCTCATCTTGGTCCGTACTATCATTACCATATACTTCTTTTAGTATTGCTTCAATAATCATCGCCTTAGGTGGTATTGTGTATTCCTCCCCTTGATATACCCAAACCCGGCAGTCAACTTCATCTCCGCACAAATCACCACAAGATTCACATAAGCTTTCTTTTACATCCATTTGAATATCATTCCCGTTCACGCGGATCGTAGGTGAACTTATGAATCTATGTTGTATAGCAAGTTCCTCGCTTACAACATTGATTTTATTCAATATCACTTCAACTCCTGTTGCTTCAAGGACTTTAGCAACTTCTGACAAAGCTTCATCAAGGCTTGTATCTGTTCCCTGGCAGCGTAAACAAACACTTAAATCCAGGTATAAAAAATCAATTATAATTCGCTTGTTTTCAGCCTTCGTATCCTTTGATGCATCGCAGCATCCGGGGCCGCAGGAGCAGCCACTTGTAATATTCGTTTGGGTATCCTGCAAAGTATCTACACAATCCGAACTGCAGGAACAATCTACATAAACATTGTTTTCATTAACCATATAAAACACTCCTTATATATTTTTTTATTTTATTGACTTTATATATATATAGACGCAGGATACGAAAAAAGGACGCATATTTAACGCCCTTTATTTCAACAAAATTTACAATCGTTACTCTTGTGCTCATAGTCTATAACATTTCCCAAGCGATCAAACTCAAGTTGACAGCAACCCATAAGCATTTCTTTCAGCTTCGCTCTTGCCCTTTGCACTCTTGATTTTGCTCCTGATACAGATAAACCCATTCTCTCACCGAGTTCTCTCTGTGTCAAATGTTGAAACTCGGTTAATAGGATTGCTTGTTTATAGTTTTCAGGCAAATCATTAATCATTGCTTTTAAGCATTGTGCAATTTCATCGTTTGCTGTCGACTCATAATCTGTCTCACTTAAAATATCTTCACGTAACTCTATGATGCCCTTTTCATATCTTTGTGCTCTATAGAAATCAGCAATAGCATTTCTTGCTATTCTGTACACCCATGAGTGAATTTTCTCTGTATTCTTTAAACTGCTCATGCTACTATGTATTTTATAAAACACATTTTGAAGAATATCATCTACATCCTGTTCATTATTTACACGCCTTTGAATAAAGCTCTTAAGTGGCTTACTAAATTCTTTCCAGATGCTTTCAATGTACGTATCCATTAAAATCACTCAACCTTTACTTTTAACTATTTTAAATTTTTTTAGGTTATTTTTGTACTATAAAACAAATTATAGAATGCATAAATTTTAATTTAAAACTATCATATACTAATAGTTTTCAAACATCCTACCTACTCACTCAACCTCAGATTTTTCAAAAAACATCTAATCCGCTCTGTACGGGGCTTTTCGTCCTTCTTGGACAAGTTCCCGCAGAGCAAAAAATCATCGTTTTTTAGCTTTGAAATTTTTATTCTAAAAACCTGGAAAGGCTCATTTCAAGCCTTCCCGAGCACACTTCTTTATTTCCTTGACATCAATACTACCGTCTCAACGTGTGGTATCACGTTAGTCTTATACAATTTAACAAATGACGTAAGCAAAGGGGTAAAATTTAAAATTGCACCCCCTTTTTACTTTTATATAGTATTTCTACAAAATGTGATATTCTGCTATTTCAAAAACCGTCTAAAGGCCTCTCAGTATTAATCGTATATTACATTTTTTCCTTCATCACTTAACTTTTTTAAAGCTGAAAGCATATTATTTATTTCTTCATCGGAATGTCTTTCCCATGAACCTAGTTCAGCTATTATTTTCAAAGGAGATTTAGACCTGTAAGAACGTGTTGGATTTCCAGGAAATCTTTTGTCCGTTAGGTTTGGGTCATTCTCAAATTCACCTAATGGTTCTACTATATAAATTTTTTCTTTTGAATTAGATGTCGCTAATTCAGCACCCCATTTAGCAGCATCTAATGTTGCAGTAAAATAAATATAGTTAGATTTTTTATTTTGGTAATTTGATAAGTGTTGGGGTTCTAAAACATCTCCAATTTTAAGTTCTGCTTTAGTACCATGAAAGAAAGGTCCATTGTCTAAGACATCATGTTTATTATTCATATTAATTCACCTCTTATATTTTTTAGATTTATATATACATTATAGTGTGGAAAACATGAAAAAAGTAGTCTGTAAATAATATACAGATAATGGTATAATATAATTATAGAGGATGTCGTCAGATTCCTCTTTTTTATACCATTCTTTTATATGCACTCATCGCAAAGATATATGCCACAATCATAATTCCAATACACCACGCTACGGCGATCCAAATATCATAGCCAGCTTGTTGATTCATCAGTAATGCACGGATAGCTTCCACAATGAAGGTTACAGGTTGGTTTTCTGCAAAAATGCGTACTGCAGTAGGCATAGTATCTGTCGGTACAAAAGCAGAGCTGATAAATGGCAAGAAAATTATTGGGTAAGAGAATGCGCCTGCACCATCTGGTGTTTTCGCTGCAAGTCCAGCAATTACAGCAATCCAAGTTAAAGCAAGTGTAAATATCCCGAGAATTCCAAATATCTCTAACCATTCTATAATTCCTGCTGAAGAACGAAATCCCATTAATAATGCAACAAGTATAATAATTACAACAGATATTCCGTTAGAGATTATTGATGTTAATACATGCCCCCATAGTACTGTCGAACGAGCTATAGGCATGGAATGAAAGCGCTCAAAAATACCACGGTTTTTATCTGTAAATAATCGGTAGGCTACATACGCAATCCCACTGCCAATAGTCATTAACATTATACCTGGCAATAGGTAATCGATATAATTTTCAGTGCTAGTTTCAATAGCTCCGCCAAATACATAAACGAATAGCAACATAATCGCAATTGGTGTGATACTAACTGTTATGATTGTATCCATACTTCTAAAAATATGACGCATAGACCTGCCAAACATAACACTCATATCTTTAAAAAAATGTTTATTTGTAGATTCCATTTATCTCTCCTCCTTCTTACCAATGATTGATAGAAATATTTCTTCTAATGTAGGTTGTTTCTCAACATATTCAACTTTTGCAGGTGGAAATAATTTTTTCAATCCCTCTAGTGTATCTAAGGCTATGATTTTTCCACCATGGAGAATAGCAATTCTACCTGCCAGCTGTTCCGCTTCCTCTAAATATTGAGTCGTTAAGAATACTGTAGTTCCTGCAGCTGATAGCTCTTTTATAATCTTCCAAACCTCTAACCGTGCTTCTGGATCAAGACCTGTTGTTGGCTCATCTAGGAAAACAATCTTTGGATTTCCCACAAGACTCATTGCGATATCAATCCTTCTTTTCATACCGCCAGAGTAAGCAACCACTCTGCGGTCTGCAGCGTCTGACATGCCAAAACGTTGAATTAACTCTTCTGTCACTTGATCTGGATTTTTAAGATGTCTGAGTTTTGCTATCATTTGAAGATTTTCACGTCCAGTCAAAATTTCATCAATTGCAGCAAATTGACCTGTAAGACTGATAGAACTTCTGATTTCTCCAGGATTTTTTTTAATATCAAAGCCATTAATCATAACGCTTCCAGAATCTGCTTTAAGTAAAGTAGCCATGATTCTAACCATAGTTGTTTTTCCTGCTCCATTGGAACCTAGTAAAGCAAAAATACTTCCCTTTTCTACGATAAAATCTACTCCTTTGAGTACCTCTAAATCCTTAAATGATTTCCTTACTCCTTCGACTTGTATAATATCTTTACTCATCCTTACCCTCCTAAATAAATTTAAAGCCGACAACTGTGATTTAACTCACGGTTATCGGCTCTGCGTCTTAGCGTCTGACTCTTTGCTAACTGATATATTCAATTGTTTTACATTGATGATCGTTTCACATTTACACTTGGGACAAAATAGCGGAAAGTTTTCCAGTATAGTATCAGCACCTATCTTGACCCGTGTTTTGTTGCCACAGACCGGGCATAATATCCATTCGTATTTCAACCTCTATCATTCCCTCCTATTCATCTATTTTATCTGTAACTTTTTTCACGGCTATGTTAACCTCTTTACTAACTGATTCTTGATAGATGTCGGCATAGGTCTTTGAATCTTTAATAAGATCGTCACAGAAACCCGCTACGTCACTGCCCGTGACTTCGAGCACATCTTTCCCCAAGGCTGCTCCCTCCTCAAAGAGATCGATAATCCCTGAGAGTAAATCCGTACCTTCGGTTAACTCAACCGGACCTACTTTAAACAGATATTTTTGAATCTCCTTATAAACAATCTGATAATCTTTCGGAAGCGATCTGACCCGGCCCACGTGCGCTCGCCACTCTTTTTTACCTTCGATAATATCTTTTATACTCATTTTTATCCTCCTATTCACCTAATTTTTTAGCAATATTATTATTAAGTTGTTTTCGCCACTTGTCGCGATAAGACTTTGCTCCTTCTTCACCGGCAAGGGCTGAACAGAAGCCTTTGATATCATCCCCCAACACCTCTTGTACACTCTTACCGTCCGCAGCCGTTTCTTCGAGCAGCCCAAGCACACCGTCAAGAATTGGCATGAGGTTACGACCAGTGAAATCTGAGTGTGACCAAAGATTAGCATTAATTTTTTCCCATGCTGCTTGATAATCAGTCGGTAGCTTTTTAACACGCAATTCAAAACTTCTCATTTCTTTAGTCATGTCGCTTCCTGTGATTTTTTCCCAAAAATTCATTGTTTCTCCTCCTTTAACTCATTAATTTTCGATGATACGAACGCCCATTTTTCCCAGAACTTTCGTAGTTCCTCCCGCCCCACGTCGTTGAGCGTGAAAAATTTTCGCGGTGGTCCCTTATCGGATAGCTTTTTCGTAATTTCCACTAACTTGTTTTTCTCAAGCCGCACCAAGATGGTATAAACTGTTCCATCAACAACGTCTGTGAATCCGAGAGCATTAAGCTGCCGGGTTATTTCGTAACCATAGGTTTCTTTGCGATTTATAATTTCAAGGACGCAGCCCTCAAGCACGCCTTTAAGCATTTCTGTTAGGTTTACCAACACTTTCACCCCTTTTGATTCTCATGATAGGTATTATGTATTACTTACTACCACTATATAGTATCACATATTAGTAGTTTTAACAATAGTCATTTTTATTTATAAGAAAAATGCCTTCATAAACTTTACTTTCTAGTTTTTTACATACGATTACTTTGGCTAAACAGTTCTATTAAAGCAAAACTACATTTACAGTGGTGAGTACAATTTGATCTTAACTCATACTTCTCTTAAAACACACTCAAAGTCCATCATTTTCCTTACTTTTACAAACAAATAAACCCCTTAAAACACCGTAAATACGCCATTCTCAAGGGTTTGTACATTTATTTTCTTGTCAGCAGACAGATTGTCTCCACATGTTTTGAGAGTACAATAAAGATGTCATAAGTATCTGGTATCACCTTGGTGGGATGGTATCTTTCTAAGTATAACCATCTACACTAAACTTTGTTATACATTAACTTTAATATTAACATTATTAGCTCCATTTCCCTTCTGATTTATTCCATTTCAGAAAAAACTCATTTTCATACACTATACTTTCAAATGGGCCTCCAATAAAACCTACTACAACCTCTATTACTTTATCAAAGGATAAGTTCAATTTAACTGTGTTTTGATTAAATACTTTCCATCTACCTAATAGTTCTATATCTTCTTTGAGTAGTTTAACTTTTTTAAAGCTGTCTTTCTCGTATATTCTTCTTCGATTATTTATAGTTTCAAAAATTGCTTCTTGTAACTTTCTTCCTTCAAAATCAAAGTTATTTGCTAAATAATATATGTCATAAAAATCTTTCATTCGGCTGTTAAATTCCATCCTATCAATAATTGCATCCCATTTTTCAGAAATCGTAGATTCTAAAGAATATGTTAGTACTTCTGGTTTATTAAAATCTTCTAGCTGGGTTTCTAATTTTCTTTTATTAGGTTTAGGAACAACAACATCTCCTACTCCAATATCAATATCAAAAGGTGTTCTCGTGTTACTGATCATTCCTATCATCTTTATTCTTACACCATGATATTCCTTATGTTCTGTTATGGAATTCATAGATTTAATCTTGAAATCAATATATTCATTTTCACTATTTGTATTTATAATATCTTCAATCATTTTAGATGTCTTTTCATTTTCATTAGATAAATTCTTCATAAGAAAATCAATATCCATTGTTGGTCTACTTTCAAAATTAGTAATTAGGTAAAGAAATAAGCCACCTTTTAAAATAAGGTTGTCTTGATGTTTTGAATAACTTAGCCTTCTCAAAAATTCTTCTTGGCAAAATAACTGTACTAATAATTGAAATGATACTCCTGTTTTTTGTGCCTTATTCCTTAACTTTTGTAATACTGATTTAGCAACATCCATCATAACCACATCCCTATCATTGTTTTCACTTTAACTTCAGCCCTCATATTTTTTGCATATTTCAATAAATTAGAAGTGTTTTTTTGTGGATCATTTATATAACTTTTAATAGCTTGGTTGATAATTTCCTTATCTATTTTATTTGAATACCTAACTACATCACAAATAGTTCTGTCACGATCAAAAACATTAATTTGTTGACCTTCATATATATCTTTAACATTTCCTATACTCATATATTTTTCATTAATGTAAAATGGTTTAATTTTAGGATATGCAATATCAAATCTTGATCTTGCACTTCCTCTTGCAACAGCTAAATGCCATTCATTTGGTGTTCGATCAATATAATCATATATGAATAGAGCTGATAGTAAATAAATCATAGCATCAGGAAATAACCTAGTAATAATCGTTACATCTGAAACAAATTCATCATATTTCCACTCATAATATCCTCTTTTTATCTTTCTAATAAATCCTTCATCCACAAGCTCTTTTAAATATTTATGATGATATCCAGCCTCTTGAAACTCTGATGTTCTAATTACACCATTATATTTATCAAATATATTTTTACACTTTTTATAATTATCCATTCAAAACTATCTCCTTATTTCATATTTAGTGTATAGTTGTGAATTAATTATAGTATAAATTAGATATTATGTCAATCAGGAACATACACGCTTAGCCCTAAGTGTGTATGTTCCTGATTTATTTTGTATGTTAAAATAATAATATAGTATCGACCCTTAATATTATCTCGTATACTATGGTAAATTACCATTTTTTTATTTTGCATTATAACGATTCTTTTGATTAAAAAAAGTCATATCTGAATATCCAGCGTATATTTTACCGTGACGTGACACGGGGACGGGGTTAATGACGTGACACGGGGACGGGGTTAATGGCACACTAAATCCTTTGAATAATTCCCCTTCCAATTCCCGTAAGTCTCTCAATTTGTCTAATTGATAATCCATATCTTTCTTTGAGATCTTTAATATATGAATTTCTTACTTTTATATCAAACTTTTGTATCTCTGTTCCATGACTAACTTTACAATGCCTTTTGATTATTTTTCTAGCAGCCTCATCTGTTAATCGTGATTTTGATAACATCTCAAGGCATTCATCATTATTATCTTGATTTATGTAGTCTACAAAGCTCTTTATTGCTTTCTTTCTATCTATATTAAATATATTAAGAGCAAAGTTGATATCCATTTTATTATTTTCTTCCACATAATCAATGTAATTAGTCCAAGTATAATCTTTGATCTCTTTTACTAAATGAGCTTTTAAAGGATTTTGAAAAATATATCGAAGCACTGTTAGAAAATATCCATCTTCTTCTATCGGTTCACTTTTAAATCGATCCTGAAACAAGTATCCCACTCTATCATACTTTTTGTTATACCAAAGAACATAACTACCACATATTCTTCTCATAATAGTCGCCAAAGATTCCTTATCTTCTTTAAGAAGTAAATGTATATGATTATCCATTAAACAATAAGCATATAATTTATACTTGCATACTTTTTTATACTTTTCCAATGTTTGAATGAATTTAAGATAATCTTCCTCGTATTCAAATAGAGTTTGACGATTTATTCCCCTCATAATGATATGATATATTCCACTTTTACTTTTTTCCCTCGCTCCTCTTGGCATAACTCCACCCCTTATAGTAAATTATATCATATACAAGAAGACTGTGTCACTAACCCCGTCCCCTTGTTATGCACCTTGTCGTTATCTTATCTAAAGCAAAATCTATTAAATGGAATGAATTAAATATGGATGATAAATCAATGTTTTTTTCAAGGTTTATGTCTGACTTATGGAAAGTTTATCCTTTTCGCGAAGGTAATACAAGAACAATAATTACTTTTTCTTGCAATTATGCTAAAAAAGAAGGATTCCCTTTAGATACAGATTTGTTAAAAGACAATTCAGATTATGTAAGAAATGCTTTAGTTGCTGCAACGGCAGTATTCCATGATTTGGGAGACAAATCAAATCTAGAATATCTCATTAGAATAATAAAGGATGCCATAGAAAAAGGTAGAAATTTATAAATCCTGTTAAGCCTTAATAAGCTTAGCAGGATTTATATTTTATATAAAAGTAACAATTACTACTTTACTAATAAGCAAACAGATTCAGTATGCGAACTATGAGGGAACATATCTACTGGCTGTATCTCCACTGTCCTGTACCCTTTTTCATCTAAATACTTTAAATCCCTCGCCAATGTGGCAGGATTGCAGGATACATATACAATTCTTTTAGGATTAATCCTTACAATGGTGTCTAGTACCTTTTCATCACAACCTTTTCTTGGTGGGTCTACCACTACTACATCTGCATTTATCCCCTGTTTATAAAGTCTTGGCACTACCACTTCAGCTTCTCCTGCATAAAACTCTGCATTATCTATATCATTGATTTTAGCATTTCTTTTAGCATCTCTAATAGCAGCTTCTACTATTTCAACTCCATATACTTTCTTAGCCTTCTGCGCTAAAAACAATGAAATAGTACCTATTCCGCAATATATATCATATACATTTTCTTCACCTGTCAGATCTGCATACTCCAAAGTTTTATCATACAACACTTTAGTCTGCATTGGATTTACTTGAAAAAAGGACAGTGGAGATATTTCGAATTTAAGATCTCCTATGTAATCAACTATGTGATCCTTTCCATAAATGGCTATACATTCACTTCCTAGAACTTTATTTCCTTTTCGGGTGTTTATATTTTGAATTATACTTATCCTTGGTATTTCTTTAGTTAGAGATTCTATAAGTTTATCTTTGTTTGGAAGCTCTTTTCCATTAGTAACTATTACTACCATGGTTTCATTAGAAGAAGATCCTACTTTAGTAACTATATGTCTTATCAATCCCTTACCACTTTTCTCATCATATGCTGAAACTTTGTGTTTTGTCATATACTCCTTTACAACACGTAGTACTATATCATTTACAGACTGTTGTATAAGGCAAGTAGTAGTATCTACAATTTCGTGACTACCTTTTTTATAAAATCCTACTATTGCCTTTCCATTGACTACAGATACAGGAAATTGGGCTTTATTTCTATATTCTTTCGGGTCTTTCATTCCTAAAGTATTGTGTATTAAAACATTTTTAAGTTTTCCTATTCTTTCAATTGCAGCCTTTACCTTATTGGTTTTTAACTCTAGCTGAAAATCATAATCTATATGTTGAATTTGACAACCTCCACATTGATCAGCTATAGGACATGGGGCTTTTATTCTATGGTCAGAAGGATTTAATATTTCTAATATGCTACCTATTGCATAATTTTTTTTAACCAAATCTATTTTTATACTTAGATTATCCCCTGGTACTCCATTTTCAACAAAAATGGTAAAACCTTCAATACGACCTATCCCTTCTCCACTTGAGCCTATATCTTCTATGGTTATATTGTATTTCTTTCCTTCTTCGATAATTTTAGTAATTGACATTTTTATTTCTCCTATCTATTTAATATTACTTATACTAAATGATGATCATTGGTTGAATCATTAAAATTATTCTTATATAATGGTCTTATAGAATACTAGACAAGCTTTTAATATTGGGAGGAGTGTTTCTATGTTTAAAGGGGTTATAAATCTATTTCTAATATTCATTATTTGTATTACAGCTGCTGGTATTCCTGTAGATGGAAATACCCTTGATTTTTCTAAATATGCATCTGTTTATAGCGAAAATACTAAAGTATCTTACACTACTGATTCTAAAAATTCCAATATCACTAATCCAACTACAATAAATCTTACAATTAAAAGTGATACCCCTCTTGGTGAGCTAACTCATGAACTTAAAGACAGTTTTTTATTAAATGTATTTGATGAAAATCAACAGTTATCTACATATTCCCCATCAGATTTTATTATATCACAGGAAACAAATAATGATAATGAAACAGTACTAACCCTAGATTTATCTCAAGATAGCTTACAGCTCCAAAATGGCACTTATATGTTTAAATTTCACTCTGAACATGAAAGTTTATCAAATGCAAATCCTCTTGAAATAGAAGTTCTATATAAACCTATTGCACCCTATATTGCAGCTAGAAATACTATATCTAGTGGACTTATGGATTTAACTTTGTATTTTCCTGATATAAATAGTAGAAAGTACCTTATCCCGATAACTCGATTTGTAGATCATACCACTGCAATAGTCCGTACAACTGTAGATAATCTTCAAGTAGGCTCAGATATACTAGGATTTGAGAATCCTATACCTAGTATTCCCCGACTTCAAGTAAGTAATGGCATACTTACTGTCTATCTTCCTGCTAATTTAGATCAATATAACGAAAGTGCTGAATATGGTGATTTTGCCTTAAACAGTATAGTAAATTCTTTAACTGCTACACCTGGTGTTGATAGTATAAAATTCTTAGTAAACGGACGAGAATCTGATGATTTTTTTTATGGTCATAGCACTACTCCTTTATATGAGCCTGATTTAAAAACTCCTAAAGCATATTTATATATGGATATAAACAAGTCAAGAACTGTGTTAGTACCAATAGATACATCTATACCTGAAGAATCTAACACTCTTACTGAACTATTTAATATTCTTCAATCTGCAACTTACAATGGCAAAAATCTTGAAAATTTATTTCCAACAGTACCTAAAAGTATCCAACTAATAAATGCTACCCGTGAAGGTAATATTATAAATATAAATCTGAGCAAGGATTTATTATACATATACCCTGAAAGAGAAGATTTACAAAAATTGATAATTGATTCTATTTTATTTACTTATTGTAGTATCCCAGAAGTTGAAAAAGTTCACTTTTTTATAGAAGGTCAATCCATAGAAAGTTTTGCAGGGTTCAACTTATCTCAACCATTGTCTAAACCCAAATATATAAACCCTGAAAAAGAGTGAGTTCTATCAGAGGTCACTGAAAAATTCCTTGTTTTTGTCATTCTGAATGACATTTTCGGGGATTTTTCATATTATTTTACTTTTTCAGTGGTCTCCTTCTATCACTTTTTTACGCAAAAAAAATGGCACTCCCTCGTCAAGGTGTGCCCCAAGATAATAATAAGAATCAGTTACTTCCTAAATACAAAATACTATTATAGATTATTATACATATTTTAGTAAATTATACCATAAAACCTTTATAATTTTATGAATATCTTACTCCTTTTCTATGCACTCACTTAAAAGTTTCCATACCTCAGGATTAGACTTTTTAAAATTCACAGGTTTCATTGACTTATCTACAAAAGCATGAACAGTATTACCCTGTGCTAGAAGTATTTCATCAAGCTTTCTAATGATTTGATAGTTAAACTCTAATCTTACACCTTTTAAACTCTTAATTTTAGTTTTTATGAATAACTCATCATCATATTTTGCAGGAATCTTATACTCACAGTTGCTTGAAATAACAGGCAGTATTACCCCATTCTCTTCTAATTCAGCATAAGTATATCCTAAAGATCTAAAGAATTCTGTTCTACCTACTTCAAACCAAGTATAATAATTTCCGTTATATGCCACACCCATTTGATCTGTTTCTTGATATCTTACTCTAACCTGGGCATCATTTGTATACATGTACTCACTCCTTTAAAAACAACAAATCTATTTCTGCTTTTAGGCATCTATAATACTTTAGCTTTTCCTTTATAAACTAATCCTCTTGTACAATCTACTGTTACAGTCATTCCATTTGTCAAAATTTCTGTAGCATTTTCTACTCCCACAATTACAGGCTTTCCTAAGTTCAGTCCTACAATGGCTCCGTGAGAAGTAATTCCACCTTCTTCAGTAATTATAGCCGATGCTTTTTCCATAAGACCTATTAAATCTTTATCAGATGCTACAGTTACTAAAACGTCTCCTTCTTTAAAGCTTGTAGTATCACTTGAATTGTTTACAATAAACACATTTCCAGTGGCTGATTTTCTACCTATTCCAGTTCCTTGTAATAATACTTCACCTGCTACATGTACCTTTATTGTATTAGTTGTGCCTGCTACCCCTACAGGTACTCCTGCTGTAATAACTACAAGATCTCCTGCTGTAATATATCCAGTTTCTAGTGCTCTAGTTATTGAAATATCAAAAACTTCATCTGTAGATTCTGCCTCATTAACCATAATAGGAAATGTATTCCATGTAAGTGCCATTCTTCTCATGACCTTTTCATTATTTGTTGATACTATTATTGGTGCTTTAGGTCTAAATTTTGAAACCATTCTTGCAGTATATCCTGAAGATGTAGCTGTAATAACTGCTGATGCTCCTAGATCATGGGCAGTACTACAAGAAGCATGACTGATCGCATCAGTAATAGTCTTTTCTTTTCCAACTGCTTTTTCTCTTAATATACTTGAATAATCTAATGATTCCTCAGTCTTTTTAGCTATATTTACCATGGTATTTACAGATTCCACAGGATATCTTCCTGCAGCTGTTTCCCCTGAGAGCATTATAGCATCAGTACCATCAAATATAGCATTTGCTACATCAGTTACCTCAGCTCTGGTTGGTCTTGGATTTCTCATCATAGAATCTAACATCTGCGTAGCAGTTATTACTGGTTTTCCTACTGCATTACATTTTTTAATAATCATCTTTTGTATCAAAGGTACTTCTTCAGCAGGAATTTCTACACCTAAATCTCCTCTAGCAACCATTATTCCATCAGATACCTCTATTATTTCATCTATATTATCTACGCCTTCTCTATTCTCTATCTTTGAAATTATATGTACATATGCAGCATTATTATCTTCTAATATTTTTCTTATTTCTAATACATCATTTGCCTTTCTTACAAAGGATGCTGCAATAAAGTCAATTCCATTGCCTATACCAAACAATATATCTGCCTTATCCTTAGAGGTTAGGGCAGGAAGATTTATTTTCACACCTGGTACATTTACACCTTTATGATTCTTAACAGCTCCTGAATTTTTTACTAAGCATTTAATATCTGTTTCTTGTATAATCTCTATAACTTCTAGCTCTATTAAGCCATCATCTATAAGGATTATATCCCCTACTTTTACATCCTTTGGTAAATCCTTATAACTTATACCTCCTATAGAGTCATTTCCTAGTATATCCCTTGTAGTTAAGGTGAAATATGAACCTTCATTTAGGAATATTTCTCCACTTTCAAAGTTACCTGTTCTAATCTCTGGCCCTTTTGTATCTAGTAACAACGCAACTGGCAGATTTAAACTAGTTCTTACATTCTTTATAGTGTCAATTCTCTTTTGATGCTCATTATGATCACCATGGGAAAAATTCAACCTTGCCACATTCATTCCTTGAACCATAAGCTCTTTTAAAACTTCCTTTTCCTCACTTGCAGGTCCAATAGTACATACAATTTTCGTTTTTCTCATACTTTTCCTCCTTAATTATATAGATAAAATTTTTGCTAAATTAAACATTTCTTTATTAATCTCTTTTTTCATGGACAAAGCCTCAGAAACCTCTTTATCAATTATTTTATTACATTTAATACCTAAAACTCTACCACTTTTGTTTTGAAGTAATAAATCTACAGCTTTTCCTCCTAGACGACTAGCTAATAATCTATCAAATGCTATAGGAGATCCGCCCCTTTGTATATGACCTAGAATAGTTATTTTTGTTTCTATTCCTGTTTTGTCCTCAATTTCTTTAGCTAAATCATATGAATTTTCAACTACTCCTTCTGCTACAATTATTATACTATGAAGCTTTCCCCTATTTCTCCCTTGGATTAATCGCCTACATACTTCTTCAACAGAGTGTTCTACCTCAGGAACTAGAATACTTTCAGCTCCACCTGCTAACCCAGCATATAGTGCAATATCTCCACAATTACGTCCCATAACCTCTACTATACTAGCCCTACCATGAGAAGATGAAGTATCTCTAATATTACTTATGGCGTATAACACTGTATCCACAGCAGTTGAAAAGCCTACTGTGTAATCAGTATAAGCAAGATCGTTATCTATAGTTCCTGGTATTCCCATGGTAGCTATACCTGCTTTGCTAAGCTTTTCTGCTCCTCTAAAAGAGCCATCACCACCTATAACAATAATACCATCTATTCCAAATATATCTATTATATTTAGTGCCTTATTAAAACCTTTTTGGGTAGTAAATTCTTCACTTCTTGCAGTTCTAAGAATAGTTCCACCCCTATGTATAATGTCTGCAACAGAGGATAGCTCCATATCTTCTATATCGCCATTAATTAACCCTTTATATCCCTGTTTGATTCCTACAACCTTCAATCCATTATATATACCTGCTCTAACTACAGCCCTTATGGCCGCATTCATCCCTGGGGAATCGCCTCCGCTTGTTAGTACCCCTATTTTTTTCATCCTTAGTCCTCCTGACCTTTATGAAAATATATAAAAAAACATGAGGAAAGCCCTTCGTATCTAGGCACCTCCCCCATACTCAATCAAATTTACACATTATAAATCAACTAAAACCTCATGAGCTTCCTCTACTTCACCATTGGGAACTAGAACTTCATAGACTCGGTATTCTTCTTTGCCTATTGCTCTAACTTTGACTAAAAAACCTTCTAAATTCAAAATTTCCTTTACTTTTTGGGCATCTGTTCCGTTATGTGCCATATATACTACTGTCCACATTATAGGACCTCCCTTTGGTGTACTATATTGCCATATTGTATATTCTAATCTCAGTATAAAGTAATTTCAACATTTGCTCAAGAAATTTTTAATTAATTCTATTAAATCACAAAACTTTTACACACTTTTCACCTAAAAAGTCTTCTAATTCTCCTAAAATTTCATTATTTAAGGATACCCAGAGTTCTTTATCTGCTTGCATTTTTTTATTTTCTTTTTCTAGGTAAAGGTATACTGGTACATTGCCTTTACAACTAGTCAATATTTGCCTAATTTTATTTAGTGCAAAATTATAGTTCATATCTTCACTTATTTTTAAATAAAGCTTTTGCTTAGAAGTATTATTTTTAGCAATAGGGTTTTGATGTATGTTTAAAGGTATAATCTTGTCTGCTAGTATTTTAGGATCTTCTTCTTCTCTAATATTTAATCTACCTTCTACCGTCACCACATTGTCTTCATATATAAACTTACTATATTTTTGAAGAATTTTTGGAAAAACTACTATTTCTACAGTACCAAATAAATCTTCAATAGTCAAAAATGCCATCATTTTATTATTTCTAGTAGTTTTATTTTGTATGTGACTAATAATACCTCCAATTCTAACAAAGTTTCCATCCTTTAGTGTTAAGTTCTCTTGTTCTTCTTCTACTTCTAAAAAATCTCCTGTACTTAAAGTTGAAATTTTTCTTATTTCTTCTTCATATTCTGCTAAAGGATGACCACTTATATATAACCCTACTACATCTTTTTCCATGGTTAATCTTATTTTAGATTGAAACTCAGCCACATTTGGCAGTATATTTTCTTCTATAGAACTAATCATTATTTTGTCATATGACTTAAACATTGAAAACTGACCATTTAAGTTTCTTCTTCTATTCTGTTGTATTCCCTCTAAAACCTTTTCATAAACAGCTATAAGCTGTGCTCGATTTGCTCCTAAATTGTCAAAAGCTCCAGCCTTTATAAGGCTTTCAATAGCTCTTTTATTAAGCTCTGTTTCTACTTTTTCACAAAAATCTATAAAGCTGCTAAAAATTCCTTTTTCTTTTCTTGCATTTATCAAAGCTTCTATTATACCTATTCCTACATTTTTAATTGCTAGCAAACCAAATCTAATTTTTCCAGATTCCACAGTAAATTTTGCTTCACTGCTGTTTACACTAGGCTGCAAAATAAGTATATTTTTCTTTTTACAGTCTTGAATATATTGAGCTACTTTAGTGGCATTTCCCATTATACTAGTAAGTAATGCCGCCATAAATTCAACAGGATAATAACATTTTAAATAAGCTGTTTCATATCCCAATACAGCATACGCCGCAGCATGGGATTTATTAAAGGCATATTTAGCAAAATCAATCATTTCATCGTATATTTGATTTGCCACTCCTTCAGGTACACCATTTCTTATGCAGCCTGATATTTCAACATTTCCTTCTTCATCCTCTTTACCATATATAAAGTATTGTCTTTCTGTTTCCATAACATCCATTTTTTTCTTACTCATTGCACGGCGAACTAAGTCGCTTCTACCATAAGTATACCCTCCTAGATCCCTCACAAGCTGCATAACCTGCTCCTGATATACTAAACACCCGTAGGTTACATTTAAAATAGGCTCTAGTTTAGGATGTAAGTATTTAACTTTATCTGGATTATTCTTATTTTCTATATACTTAGGAATTGAATCCATTGGACCCGGTCTAAAAAGAGATATTCCTGCTATTATATCTTCAAAACAGTCAGGCTTAAGCTCCTTCATAAACTGCCTCATGCCTGCACTTTCCAATTGAAATACTCCTAGCGTATCTCCTTTACTTATAATGTCATATACCTTTTTTTCATTATACTCCATTTTGGAAAAGTCTATTTTTACTCCATGATTTCTCTCTATTAAATCTATAGCATCTCTTATAACAGTTAAATTCCTTAAACCTAGAAAATCCATTTTGAGCAGACCCAACTCTTCTAGTGTTCCCATAGTAAATTGAGTGGTAACACTATTATCGTGCATATATAATGGCACATATTCATCGATTGCTTCTTTGGAAATAACTACTCCTGCAGCATGGGTTGAGGCATGTCTTGGGAGACCCTCTACTGCTTTTGCTGCATCTATAAGGTATTTAGCTTCTCCATCAGATTCATATTTTTCTCTAAACTCTTTATTTGTCTCAATAGCCTTTTCTATAGTCATACCTATCTGAAATGGAATTTGTTTTGCAATAATGTCAACTTGAGCATAAGGCATGTTGACGGCTCTGCCTACATCCCTAATTGCTGCCCTTGCAGCCATAGTTCCAAAGGTTATTATTTGAGCAACCTTTTCTTTTCCATATTTTCTTACCACATAATCTATTACTTCTTGTCTTCTTTCAAAACAAAAGTCGATATCAATATCAGGCATACTGACTCTCTCAGGATTTAAAAACCTTTCAAAAATTAGATTGTACTTTATAGGGTCTATGTCTGTTATTTCAAGGGTATATGCCACAATGCTTCCAGCAGCAGAACCCCTACCTGGTCCTACCATTATTTCATTGTCCTTGGCATATCTAATAAAATCCCATACTATTAGAAAATACTCTACATATCCCATACTTTCTATAGTTTTTAACTCATATTCCATACGTTCTTTAAGAGTTTCACCCACTTCTGTATACCTATCATATAAGCCTTTATAGCAAAGCTTTCTTAAATACTCTTTTGGACTTAAGTCTTCTGGCACTTCATAATCCGGAAGATATATTTGATTAAAATCAAAGTCTACATTGCACATATTTGCAATTTTAACTGTATTGTCCAAAGCCTCCCTAGCATAAGGGAATATTTCTGCCATTTCATCTGGTGATTTTAAATAAAACTCAGAAGATGGAAACTTCATACGTTCTTGGTCTTGTACATTTTTTCCTGTTTGAATACACAATAAGATATCATGTACCTCTGCATCTTCTTTTTTTAAATAGTGGATATCATTGGTAGCAACTAAAGGTATTCCCGTTTCCTTACTTAGTTGAAGAAGCTGATTATTCACAGCTTTTTGTTCTTCTATTCCGTGATCTTGAAGTTCTAAATAAAAACTATCTTCTCCAAATATATTATATAGCTTCAGTGCTTGGTCTTTAGCACCAGAATAATCGTCATTTAATAGCATTCGCTGAACCGATCCTGCTAGACAAGCACTAAGAGCTATTATACCTTCATGATGTTTTTCTAATAATTTTAAATCTATCCGTGGTTTATAATAGAAGCCGTCAGTATAGCCCTTAGAAACGATTTTCATCATATTTTTATAGCCTACATTATTTTTTGCCAAAAGCACAAGATGTCCTTGGTTTTTATCTTTTACAGGGTCTTTGTCATACATTGATCTTGCAGCTGTATAAACCTCACATCCAATTATGGGCTTTACACCTTGCTTTCTAGCATATTTATAAAAATCTATTACTCCAAACATTCCTCCATGGTCTGTAATAGCTACTGCATCCATTCCCATATTTTTTACTGAATCTATTAGTTCAGTAATCCTAGCAGAACCATCTAAGAGGCTATATTCAGTATGCACATGAAGATGTACAAAATTCCTCATATTTACCTCCTTTCCACTATCATTTTTTAAGCAATTTTGCTGACATCATAGCTTTAGCTACTATCTGCTCCTTGTGGTATATTTCTATATCCACCTTACAAAATTTTCTTCCCATATTGATTATATTTGCATGAACTTGCACTAGACTTTCTAGTTTTAAAGGTCTAATAAAGTAAATCATAAAACTATCTATAACCCCATCTAATTGTTTTTGTTTTTTTATAGCTATCGAACCAGCAGTAGACATTAACATAACTATTACTCCTGCACTAGTTATTCCCTGTTCATTCAACATCATAGGAGTAATCTCACCTGAAAGTTTAATTCCTTTATCAGTCTCTTCTAACTGGCATTGATTAATTAACATATCTTCAAAAGGCTCACCTAAATGTGGTTGACTCCTTATATGCTTAAGTCCCTTAATAACATCTTGCCTTGTAACTACACCCACCAATCTTTTTCCTATAGTAACAGGGAGCATTTCTATTCCTTCCCATATCATTACCTGAGAAATATATGCTACTGGAGTATTCTTTTCTGTTGTAATAACATTTGAAGTCATTACACTTGAGATAAGTTCATCATCTTTTGCACCTGCTATATCCCTAGGAGTTACAATTCCCACTACATGTAGATTCTTGTCTACCACAGGGTGGCGACTGTGACCTCTGTCTCTAATTACTTTTTTTACATCACTTATTTTGTTACTTGAATATAAAAACTCTAATTTATTTGGCATTATATCTTCTACTAACAGAATTTCCTTCTTTATAAGACTTTCATGGATACTCCTATGAAGCATAGTTGTAACAGTGAATGTATCGTGGCTTGTGGTTATTATTGGTATTCGTTTTTCTGTAGCTATTTTTTTAATTTCATCTTGAATAGTAAAACCACCAGTAATAAGAATGGCACAATAATTATCTAGTGCAAGATCATGAACATCATTTCTATTTCCTACAATTAACAAATCACCTTTTGAAATATATTTTTCAATTTCTTCTAAAGCCATTGCACCTATAACAAATTTATTAACAGTCTTATATAGCCCTTCATGTCCTGCTAATATTTGTCCTTCTACTATATTAGCAACTTCTGAAAAAGTAACTTTATCAAAGGGTCTATTTTCAATCTTATCAATTCTTATTGTTCCTACTCGTGGAATTGTACTTACCCATTCCTCTGTTTCGGCATCTTTTATAGCTTTATAGGCTGTGCCTTCACTTACATCCAATTCCAGTGCTATTTGTCTTACTGAAATTTTAGATCCAACTTTTAAGTCTTTAATATATTGTAGTATTTGCTCGTTCTTAGTCATAAAAATCTCTCCGATCATAAAAATCCAAACATATAATAAAGGTATGAATAAATTTATTCATACCTTTATTATATCAAATTCACACCAAATTCCCTAATACTTTGGTTATTGTTATGTAAGGATGTTTTGTTAATTCTAACTCTTCCATTTCTTTTAATTTATGTCCTTGTTCATCTGTCACACAACGAATCTTTGGTCTGTTAGGATAATCAGGATTATTTTCAAGTACAACACCTTTAATACCCGAGCTAAGCAGTACTATCGTCCCCTTGGGATAACTAGCTACATACCTTATAAACTTTCTAACTATAGAATAATCAAAATGATGGTCTCCCATAGAAATCAAATATTCGATAGCTTCATGAGGATATATTCTTTTTTTATACACTCTATCTGAAGTTAAGGCATCATAAACATCAGCTACAGCAACAACTCTTGCAAATTCATGAATATCACTTTTCATTTTTCCATCAGGGTATCCAGAACCATCAAATCTCTCATGATGTTGCAAAATCACAAGCATACTTTCATAATCGATTTTATTATATTTCTTAATTATTTCAAAACCTAAAAGAGTGTGTTTTTTTATTTGGTCAAACTCATCATTGGTCAAAGTGGCAGGCTTATTGAGAATCTTATTAGGTACTAAGATTTTTCCAATATCATGAAGTATAGCCCCTACTCCTAATTTTTTTAATTTCTCATTATCATATCCCATGGAAATACCAGTTACTAATGCTAAGACACATACGTTTACTGAGTGATCAAAGGTATAGTCGTCTACTACCCTTATATCAGATAAATTGAGCATTATCCCTTCATTGTTCAATAGCTCATCCAAAATTTTCTCTACAGTTTCATAAATTTCTTTTGTTGAAAAGTCTCTGCCATCATGAATGAAATCCATAGTTTTTTTTATTACTTCTTTAGCTTTTGAGATATTTTCTTTTATTTTATTTTCTTTTTCTTCTGTATTTTCAGTATGATTATTTTGGTTTTCAGGAGATTTAATGTAAATTTCCATTATTCCTAAAGACATTAGCTTTTCTTTATATTGTTCCTTTACTAACATACCTTCAGAAAGTAACACCTGACCATCACTGTTTAGGATCGTCTTGCCAATAATCATACCAGTTTTCATAAAACTAACTTGGATTTTTTGCATTTTGTCCTCCGCTGCAATGGTAATTTTTGTTTGTTTAAACTTATTTTCGACAAAAGCAGTTAAAATCCTTTAAAATATTGATTTTTAAAGCTAGGACCTTTAGACTAATTTCCTTATTATTCATCATTTTACATGTTTTTCTTTAAAATAAAATTTATTCTTTAATGTATTTTCAACTAGTATAGCTACTTTTTTAATTTTTCTGCAATCTGCTCAATTTTCCTTAAGCGATGATTTACCCCTGACTTTCCTACAGGAGGGTCTAGCATTTGTCCAAGCTCTTTTAAGCTTGCTTCCTTATAATCTAATCTTAATTCGGCAATTTCTCTTAAGGAATTAGGAAGAATTTTAAACCCATAATTTTGTTGAATAAACTCTATATTTTGAATCTGTCTAATTGAAGCATTTACAATCTTATTTAGATTTGCAGTTTCGCAGTTTACAATACGGTTTACATTATTTCTTACCTGCTTTACTATTCTTATACTTTCTAAGCTTAAAAGAGCTGAATGCGCTCCTATTATATTAAGTAAATCAACGATTTGATCTCCTTCTTTTAGGTAAACTACATAATTATTCTTTCTCTGAACAATCTTAGCTCCCAAGTCAAACTTATTAATTAAATCCCTTAAGTCAGCACTATGCTCCTCACTACTTGTAACAAACTCTAAGTGATAGGTTTTTTCTGGATCACTTACTGAACCTGCTCCTAGAAAAGCTCCTCTTAAATATGCTCTTTTGCAACATTTTTTTTTAATCAATTGTTCTGGCACTGAATAATCAATATAAAATTGACCTTCTTCAATCCTAAGTATACCAACAGCCTCTAATATATCCTTTGTACCCTGTTCACTGTTAATAATAATAACGTAGTGATTATTCTTCTTGAGTAATCTGTTTTTATGAACCATCAATTCTGTATGAATTCCAAAGCATGTTTTTAATAAAGTAAATATTTTTCTAGCAATAGCTGCATTTTCTGTAGTTACTCGTATATTAATTTTTTCAAGTCCAGCTAACTGTATAGATCCACTCATTCTTATTAAAGAAGATAGTTCTGCAAGCTGGCAGCATCTATCTTCAGGAATTACCCTTGATAATTCATTTTTCGTTTTCATTGAAAAAGACATTTTACCACCTACTTATAGTGATTTAAAAATGATTTTAATTGTATTATTATAACATAATATATGATAATATTCTTTTTTTATATAAGATCCTTTTAATTTTTAAATGTTATATTTTTCATTAATATTTTTTTTGCTTTCTACACAAAATATAATTGAACAATTTTGAGGAGGTGTAAATATATGTTACAAAATAATGGTTCAAATATGGCAATAAAATGTCATGTATCAAATTGTAAATATTATAAAGATGATTACTGTCATGCAAATACAATTGAGGTTAATCCAAAAGGTAGTGGATTTGCAAATTCTAGTGATGATGCTTTATGTTCTACTTTTGTACCAAAATAAGGATAATATAGTTAAAGGACCTCATCAACTGAGGTCCTTTTCAATCTCTTCTATAGCCTTTTGTATTATATTTCTTTCATCATCGTATTTCGCTAGCTCTGGTGCTCTATTTAAATGAACAAATTTTGCATCTACAAAGCCTTCATCTTTTAGTGGAATGCAGTCCATACTTCGTGCTTTCATTAAATACCAATGTACAGTTTTATTAACTAGCTCGCATTCCTGCCAACCATTTTTAAACGAATAGTGAATTTCTCCTAAATATTTGAGAATTTCAGCTTTTACTGCACTTTCTTCAAAAACTTCTCTAATGGCAGTATCTGTTATTTCTTCTGCATCTTCCACCTTACCTTTTGGTAGTACCCAATCTCCGTTATATTTTTTCAATAGTAATATTGCATTCCCAAATACCACAACACCGCCTGAACTTATTTCTTCTCTCACAGTTTCCACTCCTCATGCTATGAAAAGTATCTTCAGTTCTTCTACAATTTATATATACTAACTTACCATAACCACTATTCGCTTTCAACTTTTATTCCATTAATTTTACAATTAAATGCTAAATCATATTAGTAACTTACTATTTTTTAACTCTGTTATTATATGACAAAGCTTATTGGCATCATGTCTTATATAATCTTTTTTAATATCTAACAGTGGAGTTTCTATGATTTTTATTTTATTCTCAAAGAGGACTTTTCGTTCTTCTTCTGAAAGAATAACTGGGTCAGCACCATCTATAGCATATTTTTGTAGAACTTCTATTGGTATTTCTTCGTTATTTACTACCACATAATCTACTATATTTTCACCTACATGGTTTATTATGGCTTCAATATGTTTCCAGACACTATAGCCATCAGTTTCTCCTGGTTGAGTCATAACATTAGTAACATATACCTTAATAGCATTGGAGTGTTTTATAGATGAAGCAATTTCCTTAATTAAAAGATTTGGCAGCACACTTGTATAAAGACTACCTGGTCCTAATATCACAATATCTGCTTTATCAATTGCATTTATAGCTTCATCTAATGGCTTTGCATTCTTTGGTTTTATAAAAACGCGGTCTATCCCACTGCCTATTTCTTTTACCTTTAAAGGGATTTGAGATTCACCTTTTATAGTTTCTCCATTTGTAAGAGTGGCATAAAGAATTACATCTTCTAAAGTTACTGGCAATACTGTACCTGTAACAGCCAAAACATCATTTATCTTTTTTATAGCTTCTTCAAAATTATCAGAAATGCCATTCATAGCGGCGATTAAAAGATTTCCAAAACATTGACCCTTTAGACTTCCATCTTGAAATCTATATTGAAGTAATTGTTCCATTATTGGTTCTGTATTTGCAAGGGCTAAAATACAGCTTCTAATATCTCCTGGAGGAAGCATTCCTAAGTCCTCTCTTAATATACCGGAGCCTCCCCCATCATCAGCTACTGTAACAATGGCTGTAATATTAGAAGTATAATTTTTAACACCTCTTAGCAAAATAGATAAGCCTGTACCTCCACCTATTACAACTATTTTAGGACCCATATTCAAAATTCTTTTTTCTTCATTTTTCTTATGCTTTCTTGATCTATGTTCATGTGTTTTTATCCATTTATTATTTCCTACCCCTAGTCTCCACCTCTTTGATCTATTCATTTTAATTACTCCCTTACAACCCTTACCGAATCTCTATGATTTATAGTCACGCGATGTCCTTTTTCTTTTAGTGCTTCATATAGGATATTTGCTATAGTAACTGACCTATGCTTTCCTCCTGTGCAACCTATTGCTATTACAAGATGAGTTTTACCTTCTTTTATATAAAATGGTATTAGAAAATCTATCATATCCTTTAATTTTTTAACAAATTCTTTACTTTCTGGCCACTGCATAACATATTCTCTTACCTGTATATCATCACCAGTAAAATCTCTTAATGTATCTATATAGTGAGGATTTGGTAAAAATCTAACATCAAAAACTAAGTCTCCATCTAAAGGGATTCCTTTTTTAAATCCAAAGGATTGGATAGAAATAGTAAGATTACCTCCCGTATTACCCTCCATAAATATTTTCTTTATTTCTTCTTTAAGCTGAGCAGAGGTTAAATTAGAAGTATCTAATATATAATCAGCCTTGTCTTTAAGCTCGGCTAACTTTTTTCTTTCAGCCTCTATTCCATCCATTAATCTTCCTTCAGGACTTAAAGGATGGTTTCTCCTAGTTTCTTTAAATCTTTTAATTAAAGTTTCATTAGAAGCTTCAAGAAACAATATTTCATAAAGAAAACCTTGAGTTCTAATTGTTTTAAGACTTTCAAATAAATCATTGAAAAATTTACCACCTCTAATATCACTTACTAATGCTATTTTTTCAATATCTCCTTGAGCATGAAAACAAAGCTCAGCAAATTTTGGAATAAGAGAGGGAGGTAGATTATCTACACAGTAAAACCCAAGGTCCTCCATGCTTTTCATAGCTTGACTTTTTCCAGCTCCTGATAATCCTGTAATAATTACAAACTTCATTTAGACTTCCCCCTCTCACTGTACATTTTTTATTTGCTCAGTATTTAATCCTGCAGAAATAGCTCTTTGTATTCCCAAATCCACATTTCCCACATCACTAGGAATGTGAGCATCACTACTTATAACAAACTTTACTCCTTCTTTCATAGCTATCTTTATATATTCAACAGTCAAATGTCCATGACTACTATTTATTTCCAAAGCTGTTCCTCTTGCAGCTGCTGCTTTTGCAACTTCTCTAGTGTCTATATCGGCCTTAGCACCAGGATGGGTTAATATATCAATTTTATTATTATAAATTGCTGCTACCACGGCTTGAGTATTTATAATTCTTGCTTTCTTTTCTAAACTAGTAAAATTCTTTGACAATAAATTCCACCCATGAATTTTTGCACTTTGTCTTATACTAGCAGGAAAAGCTCCAAAATGATAACCGGCCAAAACTATATCTAGCTTACTTCTTATTTCTTCGTCAACATCAATCTTACCATCTACACTTATTATATTTGATTCCATGCCTAGCTTAACCTTTATTCTACTATCATTCTTATTTATTTCATCTATTTCCTTCCTCATCTTATCCAAGTTTTTTAGTTTAATACCATATAAAAAGTGTCTTGGTCCATGATCAGAAATAGCTATTTCCTTTAAACCCTTCTTTATTGCCTCATCTACATTTTCTCTAATAGTTCCTTTACCATGACTATATATTGTATGCGTATGATAGTCTGCAAATATCTTCATCTGTTTTCACTCCTAGTTTAAACTTCCCCCACGATCCTTACTTCAGGATATAGTTCTACATCATACTTATCCCTAACAACTTTTCGTACTAGCCCAATAAGATCTATAACATCCTTAGCTGTAGCAGACCCTAGATTAACAATAAATCCACAGTGTAAGTCTGAAACTTGGGCATCACCTACCTGTACTCCCTTTAGCCCTGAGTCTTCAATCAGCTTTCCTGCATAATAACCAGATGGTCTCTTAAAGGCACTCCCTGCACTAGGTAAACTAACTGGTTGTTTTGTGTTTCTTCTTCCAGTCAAATCTTTTACCAATTTTTTTATTTCAAAAATATCTCCTTCTTTTAGTTTTATTTCTACCTCTAAAACTATGTATTTATTATTTTGGATTATACTACTTCTATACCCTAGTTCTAGCTCATCTATCCCTAGTCTTTCAATTTTTCCCGTATAATCCATAACAGTCGCACCCATAATGACATCTTTCAATTCTCCTCCGTAAGCCCCTGCATTCATAGTCACCGCTCCTCCCAAAGTACCAGGGATACCGCTAGCAAATTCAAATCCCGTTAGACTATTATTCACTACTACTTTTGAAAGTTTTGACAATAATATACCTGCTTGAGCTGTAACATTATTACCTTGCACTCGAACATCACTGAAGTTATCTGCTATCTTTACAACTATACTTCTAATTCCTTTATCTCTCACAAGGAGATTACTCCCATTTCCCATAATAAATGGTTCTATATTTTCCTCATTACATATCTTAAGTACTGTTTGGATTTCTTCTATAGTCTCTGGTAGCACCATAATATCAGTGGGTCCCCCTATTTTAAAAGAAGTGTGCTTACTCATTAATTCATCCTTTAAAACAGAGCCCTGTGGTAATTTTTTACACAATCTATTATAAATTGTATCCTTCAAAGAATTCAACTCCTCGCCTATATGAAAACTTCTATAATATTATGATAAGTATACCCGTTTAAGGCTGGAAATACAAGTAACTGTAGAGTACTAATCCTTCTCAGCCTTTAATTTTTCTTGAGTATTTATGTATAATTGGATCTTCATTTCTGCATCTTCCAATGCTTGATTTGCTGACTTTTCCTCTAGTAAAACCTGACGAATTTGACTTTGGAGCAAATCATCTATAGTCAACCAATGGGGTATTGTAGGTATACTATATGTATAATCAATACTCTTTTCTATAAAACCCATTATAGGATCATCCTGATATATTTCCCCCACACTTTTCTTTACAGGAAAAATACCTAAATTACCTAATTCTTCTTGATATTGATCTTCGGTAATAAATTTTAAAAATTTTATACACATTTGAGTTTTTTCTACATCCTCCTGCTTAAATATTCCATATGCAGAGGTAGTTCTTGCCATGGGAACAGGCACCCCTTTTTCTCCTATAGGATAATTTGCTACTCCAAAGTTAAAGCCTTCTCCATTAAGTCTTAAATCATTTAAGGCATTAACTGCCCAAGTGCCTGTTGGATAAATTCCAACCTGTTTTTTCCTACTAAATAAATTCCATGCTTCCTGTTCTGAGTTTTCTCCTAAGGTTTCTGGAGTAACTTTGTGTTTTAACTTTAAATCAGTGAATTTTTTCAACCCACTTACAGCCTTTTGATCATTAAACATAAAGGTGTTTCCATCAGAGGAAAATATATCTCCTCCATCTGCTAATAATATACCCCAAATATTATAATCATTTGGACCTATAAATGAGTGAAATCCAAAAATATCATTTTTTTCATCTCCATCCTTATCATAGGTGAGAGCCTTTAATGTTTCTACAAACTCATCATATGTCCAATTTCCATCTTTAGGAGGTTCTACCCCCCTCTCATTAAATAAATCCAAGTTTAAAAACATAGTATATGTACTCATCATCCAAGGAACTCCCCAAACTCTACCATTATACATAACTGATTTTAAAGCAGAACTTTTATAATTATCCAATTCTTTTTCTGTAAAATACTTGTCTAAAGGCTCAAGGACATTTTGAACTATAACTGAATGATCACTACCCACTGGAGCAATATCTGGAAAAGTCTTAGTCATAATAGCTGTTTCTATCTCTATAGGCCCTTTCTTCCTATCCAAGGGTTTTAATTGGATGTATACACCTTGATTTTGTTTTTCAAACTCTTTGATTTTACTGGTTATCCATCCAAACCTACTTTTATTATTTATATCTAGTCTTGGATAATCCCAAATAGTTATTACACCTTTCCAACTTTCACTTTTATTTTCATTAAGATCATTATCTAACTTATCCCTATATTCAATAAAATATATAGGGGCTAATATTATAAATCCACAAAGAATTAGACATAAAAAAAGAGTAAAAGGTCTATGTTTTCTTTTCTCCATAGGTTCACACCTCCTACTCTATATTTATTATGAAGTCTATAGGTATATTCTATAAATCATTTTTCTTATTTTCGAACATATTTGAGAGTACCTTCTTTAATATTAGAATAATTATTTAAAACCCTGGAAACTGTAGCCTAAGAAACACTCGCTCTTTTGACCACTTCTCTATATATATTCTAATGTCCACCCTAAGCCTATCTCATATAGCTTACCCTTTAAAGGTCTTCCATTTGTATCTAGGCCTGCCATCTCATAATACAGACTTATACTATCATTAAATTCTTTTTCGTTAATTTTATTTTGACCTTTTAATGGTCCAGAAGAAATTGGTTCAAAAAATTTTTTCGGTAGCGAGTCATCTTTTCTTTCAAATCCTTCTCTGTTGTTGAATATTCTTAGCATTAATGATGTACGTTCTCCAACCTTCATCATTTCCCATAAACTACTATTCCATCCTGATATAGCATTAACCATCTTAGCTAAGCTATAAAGAGACACTATACTTCTAGATACATATCCAAATCCACAAAGACCTAAGGTATCATACATTAAAGTCATTAGATGAGTATAGTAAAACCATCTAACCTTATCCCCTGACAAACTTAATAAATCAATTGAATCTGTTATTCCTAAGGGTTCAATACCCTTCAAGCCTGAAGAACCTTTTTCTTTGAATAAGGGATCATGTTGAGCTGTCCAATGGTCGGCTCCATGACTTGATAAAGCATACTGAAGTCCCATTCCTGTTTTAACCCTAGGATCGTGAGCTGGGACCTCTTGACCTTTAGACTGTATTAGGTATTGTTCCGAACTCTTTCCAATCTCCTTTGCAAGTTTCACAGAACCTAAGGCTAATTTCTCTCCAAAACCTTTTTTAAGTGCTATCATTTCAATTAGCTTCAATAGAGTTTCTTCATTCCCGAAACTTAAATCTAAACCCCCTGTATTTTCTAGAGTTATTAAACCATTCTCAAAGCATTCCATTGCAAATGATATCGTCATTCCTAAAGATATAGTGTCCAATGTATACTTATTACACAATTCATTGGCTTTTGAGATCACCTCAATATTACCTATCCCCAAATTAGAACCCAAGCAAACTAAAGTTTCATATTCAGGTCCTCCTAAGTTTGGATCTACTTTGAAGTCAACTTTATCTACCTCTACTACCCTTTTACATCTTATAGGACAAATGTAGCAGCCTTTTCTCTTTATTAAAATTTCCTCTAAGGCATCCGCACCTATTTGTTCTGCCTTATCAAATGTACTCTCTGTCCAGTTTTTAGTGGGCAGTGCTCCTCCAGCATTAACAGAAGTAATCCCACCAGGTGTTCCTTGCTTATGCAAACCATAAGCAAGTGGATGATCATTCATGATTTCAGTAGCCCATTTCATTACCTCTTTGGGATAAGTATCATCGAAGCATTTAACTTTATTATTTCCTCTTGCAGTGATTGCCTTTAAATTTTTAGATCCCATAACTGCACCTAATCCGTTTCTTCCATTAAAATGACCTAACTCATTAACTATGTTAGCAAATAGAACCTGATTTTCTGCTCCTGGACCTATTTGTAAAATCTTTGTTTTTTTACCTAAAATATCTTTTAAGATCTTATCACATTCATCGGTAGTCTTTCCCCACAAATCTGTAGCATCTTCTATGAAATATTCTCCATTTTCAATTTTTAAGTAAACAGGATTTTCAGATTTTCCTTTTATTACCACAGCATCAAAACCAGCCATTTTTAATTCTGGTCCCCACCATCCCCCTGCTTCTGATCTTCCTATCCCTCCAGTTAATGGTGATTTTCCACAGACTGTATATCTGGGAGCAGCAGGAGCAGGAGAACCTGTCATTAAACCAGTTGCGAAAATCAGTACATTTTCTTGTGACAGAGGATCAATACCTTTTTTTATATCTTTTAGAGCATAATATGCACCAATTGCAGGTCCTCCCCAGTATGTCCTATAAAAAGTTTCATCATGTTCTTCTACTGAAAATTCCTTTTTTGTCAAATCTACAATTAATATTTTACCAGTATAACCATAAGACATATTGTTTCCCCCTTCTCTTTCTTAGCCTCCACCAAATATAGGATGAAATTCCACAGAATCGTTATCATATAACATGGTATCAGCTTTTTCAAGTTTCCCATTAACAATAATTACTCCCACTTCTCCGGGAGAAAACTTATAATATTCCATTAAGCACTGAACTTTAATAGGTTCATTTATAACTACTTTTTCAATTTTACTATTAGTTTTTGAATATCGCTCTAATCTAGAATGCAACTTAACATTTATTTTCATTTTATCGTCACCTTATTAGAGGAATAATGTTTAGTAATGACCCTATAGCAAAGGAACATTTTCTAAACCTAGTATTAATATTCCTGTATACTATGTATTAGTTTAAAACCAAATCTCTTTACCTTTTCAACTTCCTCGTTTTTATGTATATTTTAAATTACCTGCCTACAAATGCATTTTCATAAATACTGAGTATCTTTGATTCATTTAATCTATAGGGAGTATTTGCTAACAGTCTGCTAACCTTAGACGCTTGATTTGCTAATAATGATAATGATTCCCTATCAATATTTAATTCGGATAAACTAGTAGGTAAATTTAATTGTTTTAGTAAATTTAACAAATAGTTTACAACAGCTTCTTTAGCAACATGAGGATTATTTTCAAAGCTTCCAACCTGTAAAAACTCTGCAACATCATTCATTTCCTTTAAGCATGTATCTCCAATCACTTCAAATACATAAGGCATTAGTAATGCGTTAGCTACACCATGTTCAATATGATACTTCCCTCCCAAAGGGTAAGCTAAGGCGTGAACTGCACCAACTCCAGCATTTGCCAGTGATATTCCAGCTAATACACTAACCCAACTCATACCTATTCGACTTTCAATGTCGTTTCCGTTATGAACAGCTCTGATTATATTATGTGGAAATAGTTTCATTGCTTTTTCAGCATAAATTTTGGTTAATGGAGTTGCTTTTACTGCAATATATGACTCAATAGCATGGGCAAAGGCATCAACGCCTGAAGCAGCTGTAACCTTCGGTGGACAAGAAAGTGTTAGAGTAGGGTCTACAATTGCTAGATCAGGGAGCAAAAATGGACTAACCAGGCCTCTTTTGACTTCTTGTTCTACGTCACCAAAAATTGCATTCATTGTTACTTCTGAACCCGTACCTGAAGTTGTAGGAACAAGTATTGTTTTTATTTTTCTACTATCTATTGTTTTTTCACCACTAAGATATGGTTCTAATTCTTCTTTATCTACTAAAGTTGCTGATGTTTTAGCAACGTCTAAGGCACTACCACCACCAATACCTATAACTACGTTACAATCTTCATCTTTAATGAATTTCACAGCTGTTCTAAGTGTTTCAAAAGTAGGTTCGCCTGAAATTTCTGTAAATGTAACCACAGGTATCGAAAGAAGCGAAAATATTTCTAAGAATTTATCTACCAGACCAGCATTTTTTAAACCTTTATCGCTAATAACAACAACCTTACAGTTGATGATATCTTTAATATCATCTATTATGCTTTTATATGTATCCACCCCAAATCTCAATATTCCTGGTTGGCGAAAATCCTTTAATGTAAGATTCACTAATTCTGTCGACATATTAATCCTTCCCTTCTATTTTCTTGAAATAAATCATTACAATAGTTACAAGATCAAATACCTCTTCTAAATTGTTTAAATCATATGAAATGGCAATAGTTGTCTGTCTTTTTTATTCTATCTGTTCTGCTAATTTATCTAGTTCCTTTTTATTTCTGACAATTATTATCACATCTAAATCCGCTGCATGTAATATTTCTACCAATAACTTTATTGAAACAAGTACCAATAGGCACCTTACCTTTTAAATAAAAAAATCTTAAATATTTAATAGTTATTTGAATTTTGTTTTTCAAATTTATTAGAATTAAATTTTTAATTATATTCAAAATATGTTTGAACATCTTTTTCTTCTACCTTACTTAATAAATCTGGATTCCATATTGGAGATCTATCTTTATCTACTAAAACTGCTCGAACACCTTCATAGAAATCGTGACTTTTAATAAAATTCATACTCAATTTTAGCTCCATTTCAAAACAATCAGATAGCATTTTATTTTTTCCTTCTATAAGTTGCTTTAAAGTCACCTTTAATGATGTAGGAGGTTTTAATAATAATGTTCTAGCAACTTTTAACGGCCATTGATCTCCTTTTTTATAATCTTGCTTTAAAGATTCTAAAATTTTCTCAATACTATCAAAAGAAAAATGTCTATTAATACCCGTTTCTACTGAACATAAAAAAGAGTTACCTGAAGGCGATTGTTTAAATCCATCGATTATAGCATCTAATTTTTCCCTTGCAGTTTCCTTTGACCAAGAAACTTGTCTAATTGATTCCTTCAAGTTTTCCCAAGAATCACTGTTAATATAATAATTACCTGCCCCAATATGCAAAACATCTGAAGCATCAATAATTTCAGTTGTTAAAGCTAGGTACCTTCCTATATAACTTGGCATTCTACTCAAAAAATAACTCGCTCCCACATCTGGATAAAATCCAATATTCATTTCAGGCATAGCCCATTTTGTATTCTCTGTTACAACCCTGTGAGAACATCCGAATGATATACCCACACCGCCACCCATTACAATACCATTCATAAAAACAAGTATAGGTTTTGGATAACAGAACATAGTGAAGTTTAATTTATATTCCGTTTCAAAGAACTTAATAGCATATTCTTCTATATTACCTTTTGATTTCCTTAAATTGTAAAAAGCTCTTACATCACCACCAGCACAAAAAGCCTTGTCTCCCTCACCTTCCAAACATACAAATGCTACACTATCATCATTTTTCCACTCCTGTAACACTCTATATAATGTCTCTATCATCTCATATGTAAGTGCATTTAAAGCATTTGGTCTATCAAGCTTTATCCACCCTACTCCATAACTTACATTATAAATGATATTTGATCTATTGCTCATAATACTCTCCTTTTGTGTTTTCCTTTCATTATTTCAACATCGATCCTTTAGGCAAATTTTATTTATAAATTTACCTCTAACCCATCCAAGAACCACCGTTCACTCGTATTCTAGTTCCAGTAATATAATCGGATTCTTTACTTGCTAAAAACAACACAGCATTAGCGATATCTTCTGGTTTTCCACCTCTAGAGTATGGTATTTCAGATAGTAACTTATCCAAAGTTTCTTTAGGGTAAGAATCATGAATGCCTGTTAGAATAACTCCAGGACAAACCGCATTTACATTTATTCCATATTTCCCTACTGATTTAGCCATAGACATTGTAAGTCCATATACACCAGCCTTAGCTGCAGAGTATGCTGGACTTGTTTGAGGTCTTCCAGTATCCCCTGCTATTGAAGATATATTAATTATTTTTCCAGATTTCTGTTGAATCATCTTTTCAAGTACTGCCTTAGAACAATAGAATGCACTTGTAAGGTTTACTGCAATTTCTCTATTCCATAGATCATCTGTTACAGACAAAATATTCTCATGGGTAGTTACCATCCCAGCATTATTAACTAAAATATCAACTGTTCCTTCATCATTAATTATTGATCCTATTGCACTATTCACTTCACTACTGTTAGCAACATTTACTTTAAATCCCTTTGATTTTCTTCCCATTTTAACTATTTCATCTGCAACTTTAGATGCGCTTTCTAAGTTCAAGTCAAAGATATATACATTAGCACCTTCCCGCGCAAGAGTTAATGATATTTCTTTTCCTATCCCTTGTGCTCCTCCTGTAACCACTGCGATTTTTCCCTCAACTCTACCCAAAATCCGATCACTCCTTCTATGATAGTTATTTATCTATTTGGATATATCAAGACTTTAATAGCATTTCCTCTTTCAATTTCTTCAAAAGCATTTTTCCAATTCTCTATAGATTCCCTATGTGTTATTAATGACTCCACATCAATAGCTCCTCTATTTATTAGTGAAAGTGCTTTTTCCCAGCTACTTGGTGATGTACTATAACTAAAAATCATTTCTGATGCTTTAATTACTGCTTTCTTCCAGTCAATTTGTAACTTCTCCATACCTGGAAGCCCAATCACACCCATACGTCCTGTCTTTTTTAATAAATCTATACCCATATTTATTGCAGGTTGTGCCCCCGAACATTCTACTACCAAATCAGCACCGAACCCTAATGTCATTTCCATTACCTTTTCATAAACTTTTGTTTTATTAATATTAAAAACATAGTCAGCACCTAATTTTTCACCTAGTGGCAATCTAATATTTTCATCAGCATCACTTCCAACTAATATCACTTTTGATGCTCCATTAAGCTTAGCCAATTGAGCACATAATAGTCCGATTGGTCCAGGTCCTAGTATAACTACAAAATCCTCAGGTTCAATTTTTGCTCTTTCTAACATCCCATGTACTGCTACAGCCGTTGGTTCTATAAGTGCTGCTGTCTCATAATTTACGTTATCAGCTAGTTTATGAGCTAATTTAGCTGGTACATTTAAGTACTCTGCACAAGCTCCATCTATATCAGTACCTGGTCCAGTTCTTGAAAAACATAGATTTTCATATCCCCCTTTGCAAAGTTTACATACCCCACAGCTGTTAAAACATATTTCTACAACTACCCTATCTCCTATCTTATGTGTAGTAACCTCACTTCCTACACTTACAACCTCACCGCTAAATTCATGACCAATAATTCTCGGAGGCACTACTTCGAATTCATCCAAGTATATATGATAGTCACTTCCACAAATGCCTACTGTATGAACTTTTACAAGCACCTCGTCTCTTTTACATGAAGGTACATCTACAGTGATAATATCCATATTATACTTTCCACGACTTGTTTTTGCTAAAGCTTTCATTGAAAACCACCTCCATTCCGTAGTTCGCACTATTTCCAATTCAGAAGTTCTACTATATTCCCTTCAGGATCTTTAGCATATATAATAGTTAAAGTTCCTACCTTTGGGTAATAACTTGTTTGTATTTCTCCTACAGCACTGCCCCCTTCTCTTAAAACAAGTTCATATGCTTCTTTGACATCCTCAACAGTAAAAGCAATATGTGCAAAACCATATTCATTGATATTTAGCGGACCTACAGGATTAGGTTTATTATATGTAAAAATTTCTATTGTTGGTCCTCCTTCTTCATAACCAGGAAGTGCCAAGTGCATTCCCTCAATATGAACTCCTTCAATACTTGTAGTCTTATCTATCCACTCACCACGTATATCCCTTTGAGGTGGTACTGGTTTACAACCGAAAACTTTTATGTAAAAATCAGCAAGTTTTTTCCAATCCTTAGCATTAATATTCGTATGTGCATATTTAGCTTTGATCATCATTTTATTCCTCCCTTATATTAGTTATATATTTGATCTATTAGGAAGCCATAGAACAATTTCTGGGAAAGCTATAATCATAGCAGTCATAACTACAATAATAATAATAAATGGTATTACACCTCTATATATATGCCTTATAGTAACACCTTCAGGTACTATACCTTTTATATAAAACAGTGCGTATCCAAATGGAGGTGTTAAAAAGCATGTTTGTAGTAATACTGAATTGACAACTGTAACCCATAATCTATCGAATCCAAAGCTATCTAATATTGGTAAGAATATTGGGAATACGATCATTACAATTCCTATCCAGTCAATAAACATACCTAAAATAAAACTTATACTAAGCATTAAAACTAATACACCCCATTTGCCTAACCCAATGGCAGTAACAAAATCCTGAACAATATCAGCTCCATTTAATCCCATGAATAATGAAGTAAATACGTTTGCCCCAACAAGAATTGCAAAACACATAGCTGTTGTTTTTGCAGTGTCTTCAACAGATTTTCTTAACATTTCTAGATTGAATTTTCTATAGAATATAGTCATTATCATGGAGATTAATGCTCCCATTCCTGCTGCCTCTGTAGGTGTTGCTACTCCTAGAAAAATACTTCCTAGAACGCCTACAATTAAAATCAATGGTGGGATTAAATTTATTACAAGACCTTTTATCCTATTTTTAAAAGGTACTTCCGCAACTTCTTCTGGACTCATTCCAGGTCCCACTTCAGGATTTTTCCAACAGATGAAGAAAATATATATTACATAAAGCAGAGCAAGAATTAAGCCTGGGACTATTGCGGCTAAGAACAATTTTCCTACTGAAAGTTGTGCATATGTTCCCATTACCACAAGCATTATACTAGGGGGTATTAGTATCCCTAGTGATCCTCCAGCACACACAACCCCTACAGATAGTTCTTTTTGATATCCATGTTTTAGTAATACAGGTAGCCCTAGTAATCCCATTGTCACTACCGATGCACCTACTATTCCTGTAGTAGCAGCAAAAACTGTAGAAACTGCAATTACAGCAACTGCCAACCCACCTCTTACTGGTCCAAATAAATATCTGATAGATTCAAAAAGACCCTCTGCAACATTTGACCACGTAAGAAAATTTGCCATCAATATAAATAGAGGTATGGCAACTAAAGAGTAATTGTTCATTGTATCGAAAGTTCGGGTGACAAATATATTAAACGCAGCATCCCATCCGAACATTGCACCTATTGTTCCAACTCCTCCTAATACAAAAGCTATGGGATGACCACTGACAAGTCCGATCAACAGGCCTACAAACATTAATAAAATAATTATTTCGTTCATCATAAATCCCCCTTTCTCAATGCATTTAATTGTTTGTCTTTTCTCCTTCGATAAGATAAGTTACAGACTTCAAGAATTGTGATATTCCTTGTAACAATAATAATGTGAAAGCGATTACAATAACAGTTTTAATTGGATATACAGGTGGTGCCCAGGCTGACCAACTCTGTTCCTTCATCCCCCATGAATTTATAGCAAATGCTAAGCTTGGAGGTATCATTTTTATAACAAAAGGGAAGAACAACACAATATAAGTAATAATAGACAATATGTGTTGAGTTTTTTTAGATAGCATTGTAGTTACTACATCTACTGATACATGTGCGTTTTTTAGTAGTCCATATCCTAATACCATCATGAAAAAGAAACCATATACCATTGTTATAGTTTCAAATGCCCAAAGAGTAGGCTTATTGAAAAACTTTCTACTTATAACCTCATAGGCTACTACAAGCATAAGTATTATAGATGAATATGACACTACTTTTCCAATCCACTCATTTATAGAATCTATAATCTTAGTTATTATTTTTACAATTTTCATTTCTTTTACCTCCTTTTAAATAAAGGTATACCATTTCGTCTTTATATTAATATTGCTTACAAGGTTTGATCACTTATACCTTGCAAGCAATATTTTCAACTATGCATCAATCAAGATTTGGATACATTTCCCAATTATAACCAAATCCATATTTCCCTTGTGCCGTTCTATACTTTTCGAATTGTTTTAAATAATTAATTTGACTTTGTAATACATACTTATAATCTGGATTTTCAGAAGCCATTTGTTCTAAAGCTTCTGTTTTTGCTTGTTCTAGAAGTCTCATGTCTTCCTCTGGCAATATAGTAGTTGTAACACCGTCAGACTCTAACATTCTTGCTGTTGCTTGAGCATCATTCCACTGATATTTAGCCATATACTCATGTCCTGTTGTTTTAGCTGCAACATCTATTACTCTTTTTAAATGGTCTGGTAAGCTATTATAAACATCTTGATTAATCATTACACCGTAAGCTGAAGATGATTGGTGCCAACCAGGAGTTAACCATGATTTTGCAACCTCTTGAATCTTTAATACATCATCATTATATGGTCCACTATATTCTGCTGCATCAATAACTCCTCTTTGCAACGCTTCATAAATTTCGTTTGCAGCAATAGAAACTGGAGTGATTCCAAACTTCTCTGCCACTAATCCTTGTATTTTTCCAGCAAGTCTCATTTTCATACCTTTCATATCTTCTAAACTATTAATAGGCTTATTTGAACGGATACCAGATTCCATACCGGTTATAGCAGTTGGAAAGTAAACCATATTATATTTATTAAACATATAATTATATCCATCTTCTAATCCACCTGCTTCATAAATCCAAACATAATAGTCAAAAGCTGTAAATCCCATTATATTAGTTGCTAATAAGTCAAAGCCTGTGTTCTTTCCAGTCCAATATGAAGGCCAGTCGCCACCACACTCAACTGATCCATTACTTACTAGATCAAATACCTGACTTGCTTCCCCTAATTGTCCAACTGCATATGGTTTTATGACAAGTTCACCATTACTTAATTCTTCTACTAACTCAGCGAATCTTTTATCAACTTCAAATAAAAATGTTCCATCAGCCCAGGTACTAGCAAGTCTCCATTCGTATTTTTTGACATTTTCCAGTGCAGGCGCATCTGTACCGTTTGCTTCAGACGATTCTTGTCCTCCACCACATCCCGTAAGAGCTGTAGTTATAAGCAAAACCAATACCAATATCATGATAAAACCTTTTTTAGTTTTCATTGACACATCCCCCTTTTCATATTATCTCATTTGAACTCAAGCAACTACGTTAAGTACATTCTGAAAATCTTATATTTTTACACCCCCTTTATTAAATTTGTTTTGTCTTAAAAAACTATCATGTTTTATAAGAAGAAACGTTTTCCCGTTACTCCTAGACTCCAAAAGGAAGTCAATAACCGGAACTTCTTGTTCATGTTATGATTTAATTTTAGCAATAGACTGATATTTTAAAGTTGAAATACTTTTTAAATCATATACTTCTACAATGAAAATACATTAGTAAATACACTTTCATTAATTATACGCTTTTGATTTAATAGCGTCAATATTGTGTATATTGCAAGTTTTTTATAAAATATTGTCGAGAAAATTACTTTTTCTTACATCTAGTTAATTTAGATATTTATAAATGAATTGCTTTTCCCAAAACAGCATGACATGCTTCGTGAATAACTTCTGATATAGTTGGATGCGGATGAATAGACTTGGCAATTTCTTCTGCGGTGCATTCTAAATTCATAGCTAGAGTTGCTTCTGAAATCATGTCTGTTGCATGAACACAGTACATATGTACTCCTACAATTTCATTGTATTTTGAGTTTGCTATCACCTTAACAAGACCTCTGTCATCTCCAGCTACTTTCGCTTTTCCATTTCCGATTAGCGGGAACCTTCCTACTTTTATTTCATCATATTTAGTCTTAGCTTCCGCCTCAGTTAGTCCTACCGAAGCAACTTCCGGTTGAATATATATTGCACTAGGAATTTTTGAATAATCTATTTTTGAATCTTTTCCGCAAATATTTTCTACTGCTATAATTCCTTCCATAGAAGCTGTGTGAGCAAGCATTGCTTTGCCATTTACATCCCCTATAGCATATATTCCTGCAATATTTGTTTGTAACCTTTCATCTGTAAAAATTGCTCCCTTTTTAATATTAACTCCTACTTCTTCTAAATTTAAATTTTTAACATTTGGAGTACGTCCAACAGCCATAAGTACTTTATTGGTTTTGATTTCTTTTAAATTACCATCTTTTTCAAAAATTACTTTATCTTCTTTTATTTCTGTTACTTTAGCACTGGTTAGTACTTCTATACCCATCTCAGATAATTGGTTTGATACTAAGTCTGTAATTTCTTCATCAACCATTGGAAGAATTCTATCTAAGAATTCAACAATGGTTACTTTTGTACCTATGCTAGACAAGAAATATGCAAATTCTATTCCAATGACTCCTCCCCCTATAATCACTATGTCTTTGGGGATTTCATCCATATCAAGAGCTTCTGCACTTGTTATTATATCTGCCTCTTCATCTATTTTTATATTTAATTCTTTAGGAGTAGATCCAGTAGCTAATATTATATTTTCTGCAGTTATTTCTTTATCTGCTACCTTAATTGTGTGTTTATTTATTAATTTAGCTTCTTCTTGGATAATTTCTACTTTGTTTTTAAGCAAAAGTATGTTTATACCATCAACTAATTGATTGGTTACAGTTTTTTTTCTTTCTTGTACTTTTTTTAGATCTAATGATGCATTAGATACATCTGCATTTATAACACCAAATACAGCCGAATTTTTTACTTCTTTTAATGCTTCTACACTTCTAAGTAATATCTTTGTGGGAATACATCCAACATTTAGACATGTCCCTCCTAATCTTTGTTTTTCAATTATACATGTCTTTTTTCCCATCTGTGCAGCTTTTATTGCAGCTACATACCCACCAGTTCCTCCACCAATAATTGCTATATCATACTGCATATAACCAGCTCCTCTTATTTAAATCATCATTTCATACGGTTCTTCCAATAGGTGTTTAATATCTCTCAAGAATATTGCTGCAGTTGCTCCATCTATTGGTCTATGATCAAATGTTAAGGTTAGTTTCATTATTGGTCTTATTACTATATCCCCATTTATCACTACAGGCCTTTCTACTATTTTTCCAGCTGAAAGAATTGCACTTTCAGGTTGGTTAATTATAGAAGAAAAATCAGTAATATCATACATTCCTAGATTCGATACAGTAAAAGTTCCTCCACTATATTCATCAGGTAACAGATTTCCACTTCTAGCTTTATCTATAAGATATTTAGACTCTTTAGATATTTCACCTAATCCTTTACTATCTACATCCTTAATTACTGGAACTATTAACCCTTCATCCAGTGCAACCGCAACCCCTATATTTATTAAACCTTTCATTATTATTTCATTTTCAGTAAACTCACAATTTATTCTTGGATTTTCTTTTAATGCCACTGAAACAGTTTTAACGATGATATCATTTATTGATATTTTCGAATCATATTTGTTTGCGATTTTATCTTTAACAATGTTTTTAAGAACTAAAGCATTGGTCATATCAACCTCTGTTGCTACTGATACTTGAGCAGCTATGTTAAGACTTTCTTTCATGCGTGCTGCAATTACTTTTCTCGTACCACTAACAGGTATCACATCATTAACCCCTGTTAATGCCTTTATTCGACCATCTTTATCTTCTAAATCATTACTGTAAATTCTCTCACCAGGCTTTTTCCCTAAACCAGAGATATCTATACCCTTTTCCCCTGCAATCTTTGCTGCCAGAGGAGTAGCCTTAAATTTATTACTTTCAATATAGGCTAGAACATCAGCCTTTTCTACTCTAACTTTATCTGGCTTTTTAGATACAAGATTAATATCTATACCATTTTCCTTAGCCATTCTTTTGGCTGATGGAGATGCAAATTTTTTACCATCTCCAATAACCTCTTCATTATTTCTTACTACCTTCTTTTCTTCTTTCACTTCCTCTGGCTCAACTTCTTCTGCGTTTGATTTTATGTCCTCTTCTACAATATCTGAAGGAAGTTCTTCATTAGCTTCTCCTATAATAGCAATTTCTTTAAGGATTGGTACCGATGTCCCAGTTTCTGCTATTATTTTTCTAAGTATACCTGATTCAGGAGATTCATATTCTACAGAAGATTTGTCCGATTCTACTAATACTAAAGGATCTCCCTTAGCTACTATATCTCCTTCTTGTTTTAACCATTTCATAATAGTGCCTTCCAACATTGTTAACCCAAGTTTGGGCATTTTAACAAATGTTGCCATAATATAATCATTCCTTTCTCTAATTCGCTGCTTACATCCTAAAACATTTCTTTAATAGCCTTGTATATCTTCTCTGTATTAGGAGTTAAATAGTCCTCCAAGGCAGGAGCAAAACCAACAGGAGAATTCTTTGCTGCTATTCTTTTGATAGGTGCATCCAAATAATCAAATGCCATTTCATTAATCAGTGCTGACAATTCTGCTCCATATCCAGCTCTTTCAACAGCCTCGTGAACTATTGCAACTCTTTCGGTCTTTTTAACAGAATTAATGATTGTTTCTTTATCCAAAGGTACTATAGTCCTAGGATCGATTACTTCTACACTAATTCCATCTTTTTCTAGTATCTCTGCTGCTTCAAGACAAAAGTGAACCATTCTAGAAGTTGCTATTACAGTAATATCCTTACCTTCTCTCTTAATATCTGCTTCTCCAAAAGGTATTGTATATTCTCCTTCTGGAACTTCACCCTTTATTCCATACAAAAGCTTATGCTCTATAAACATTACAGGATCATCATCTCTGATAGCTGTTTTTAACAAACCTTTTACCTCATATGGTGTTGAAGGCATTACAACTTTTAAGCCTGGAATGTGTGCAAAAATTGCTTCCCAACTTTGCGCATGCTGTGCAGCCGAGGATCTTCCCGTTCCTTGTTGAGTTCTAAAAACAATAGGAACCTCCACTTGCCCTCCAGACATATATCTAATTTTAGCTGCTTGATTGACTATAGCATCCAAACAACATCCAGCAAAATCTATATACATGATTTCAGGCACAGGTCTCATCCCCGTCATAGCTGCTCCTACAGCTGTACCTACAAGTCCTGCTTCAGAAATAGGTGTGTTTCTCACTCTATTAAATCCAAATTTACTTGAAAGTCCCATAGTTACATTAAAAGATCCTCCAAATGGATCAGCAATATCTTCACCAATCAAGAATACTCTCTCATCTCTTTCCATTTCTTCTTCTAAAGCTTCACGTATTGCATCTCTATAAGTAATTTTTCGCATTATTAATTCCCTCCTAATCTACTAATGGTGTAATGCTTATTAGATAATACCTTCTTTATAAATATCCTCTAGTGCTGATTCCGGAGCTAGAGGCTTACTGTTTCTTCCAAATTCAACACTTTTCTCAACCTTCAATATAGCTTCATCTCTTATCTTATTAAGCTCTTCTTCTGTAAAATATCCGTTATTAATAAGAGCTTTTCTAAACCTTCCTATTGGCTCTTTTCTATCACTCTTCCATTCCTCTGGCTCTCCATCTGGTCTATAAACCCCAGGATCTCCTACATAATGACCTAACCATCTATAGGTTTTAGATTCTAATAATACAGGACCGTTACCTGCTCGACAAATTTCCAATGCTTTTTTAGCTTTTTCATAAACATCTAGTACATCATTGCCGTCAGCTATTATTGCTTCAACACCATATGCTTTTGCTCTTTCTGCAATATCTTTGGGCCTCATATGATATGTTTGTGAAGTTGATTCAGCATATTGATTGTTTTCACACGCAAAAACAACTGGCAAATTCCATATTGATGCGATATTCATACTTTCATGGAAAAACCCTTCATTTTGTGCACCATCTCCAAAGAAACATACTGATACTTGATCAGTACCTCTAATTTGACTTGCTAAAGCAGCACCTGTTGCAAGTGTTGTACCTTGACCTACAATTCCATTGGCACCTAAAATATTCTTGCTTCTATCAATAATATGCATAGAGCCACCTTTACCCTTACAGCAGCCATCCTCCTTTGCAAACAATTCAGCCATCATTTTTTGCATATCTGTTCCTTTTGCTATAACATGACCATGACCTCTATGTGTAGTTACTATGTAATCATCCTCTCTTAAATTATGAACTACACCTACTGCAGCTGCTTCTTGGCCTAAACATGAATGTAAAAAACCAGGTAATTCTCCTCCCATATATAGTTCAACTGACTTTAACTCAAAGTTTCTTATTTCTTCTAGTTGCCTATACATTTCTAATAATGAGTCTTTAGAAAAACCTTGTGGTATTTTCATAATGCATTCTCCTTTCCTATTTTAGAAAACTAGTTTTATAAACTTGCTATTTAGCAAATTATCCATGATTTTAATGAATACAAACTCATACAATCAAAAGTAAATAGTTTGACAAGTATTACTAATCGTATTAAAATTATAGTGACGCAATTTATTGAATTAACAATTTTCTTTCTATTTATAGTAAAAATTTTTTACTAACCTAAAGCAACTTATTTTATCCATAGTCTATTATGACTTTCTTCAATCAAACTTGAATTTTTTATAATCGACACGTTAGTAGTTATCTTAAGTAGGGTCATCACCACGCTTTAACTTTTTTTACACTTGCCAATCTATATCTACTTAACAATGCAATTAGCATGCCAAAATTCAAAACACTTTTTATTCTAAATCAAGTTCATATCTATTAAATGACTAAGCAAATATCATACCGCCTTTTAAAAAACGCTTGATTTTTAGAATAGTTTTTACTTCTTACCTATGATATACAGGTCACATTATAGTTTATGAGAGGAGTAAATATGGTTACAAAAATTCTTGATAATCACGTATTGAAAGAATATAAAAAGACATTATTAGAAACATTTTTTGAAAACTCCTACGATGGAATTTTTATTACAGATAAAGACGGAAAACTAATTCTTGCTAATGATACAATCATGCAATTATTAGAGACTAAATCCGAAGAGATAATCGGATATAACGTACAAGACATTATTTCAAAAGGCTATTACGATAAATCTCCTGCCCTTGAATCTACAAAAACTGGTAAGATAGCTACTGACATAGTTAAAACACCTGGTGGTGTAGAAATACTTTCTACTAGTCGTCCTATATTTAATGAAAATGGACAATTAGAATTAGTGGTAACCAATTGCCGACCCCTTAATTACATCAAAAAAATCTACGATGAATTAAACACTATAAGAAAGAACAGGCATATTGATAACACTTCTAAAAATAGTAAAGCTCTTATATTCAAAAGCAATGTAATGAAAAATATCCTTGCACAATTAGAACTGATTTCTAGGTCAGATAGTTCAGTAATGATATATGGAGAATCAGGAACCGGTAAAAGTGTTTTAGCTAAGTATATCCATGAAAATAGTCCTAGATTTAAACAACAATTCGTTGAAATAAATTGTGCTGCAATCCCAGAACATCTGATTGAATCAGAGTTATTTGGATATGAAAAAGGTGCTTTTACAGGCGCAAATACCAAAGGAAAGTTAGGACTATTTGAAATTGCAGATGAAGGAACTATTTTTTTAGATGAGATAGCTGAAATGCCCTTATCTCTTCAATCAAAATTGCTAAAGGTATTAGATTCATCTTATATTAGAAGGGTCGGGGGAACCGCAGATCATAAAATCAATGTCCGAGTAATCGCAGCCACAAATAAAGATTTAAAGGAGCTTGTTCAAAGAAAAAGTTTTCGCGAAGACCTTTATTATAGATTAAATGTAGTGCCAATTTACCTTCCCCCTTTAAGAAAAAGGAAAGAAGATATCAAACCATTATTAGATGATTTCTTAAAGTATTTCAACAATAAGTTTAATTTCAATAAATCTTTTTCTCCAAAATCAATAGAAACATTTCTAAATTATCCATGGCCAGGTAATATCAGAGAATTACGTAATGTAATCGAAAGATTAATTATTACTTCAGCTGATTCTCTAATCGATATTAATTCTTTATCTGATAATAATTCTTTATCTGACACTAGTAAAAGTACTGAAAATACAATTAATCAATCAAGCACCAAATATCTTTATGACCTTTCAAACGAGACACTTACTGGAACCTTGAAAGAAGTAGTAAGTAGAGTTGAACATAACTATATAAACAAAACAATAGAGGAATGTCAGGGTTGCATGACTGATGCTGCAAAAAAATTAGGAGTCCATAGAACTTTGCTTTATAAAAAACTAGAAAAATATAAAATGTGAAAATACAAATTTGAAATTTCAAAACCCTGTAGAGTATTAACTACATTGTATTTATTTTGCTACATACTTGTAGAAAATTTTCTACACTTAAAACCCCAAAAATCCTCCTTAAAATAAAATCTGATTTTATTTTAAGGAGGATTCATGAAATTTATTATAAAGATATCAATGACTATTATATATCTACAGGGCGTATATCTTACATGTTGATACATAAAGTAAAACTTAATTCAGCTGAGATTTTAACCCCAGCTGAATTTTAGTTGAACAACCCATCGGACAAATCCTTTTTCTTATTTTAAAACTTAAAAAGCCTTATCTCTAATACCTTTTTCTAATATTTCCTTTGCATATTCTTTAGCTGCAAACAGTGAGTGATCCTTATAATTTCCACATTGCACCTTATTTGTTGCAGGAATTTCATCAGTTTCTATAATCTTTTTTAATGAATATGTTAAAGCATCTGCTACTTGTTTTTCTGGAATATCTCTCCAAGTAATCATATAAAAACCTGTTCTACAACCCATAGGGGAAATATCTATTACTCCTTCTAACTTTTCTCGAACATATCCTGCCATAAGATGTTCTAAAGTATGAATAGCTCCAGTAGGTAGTCCTCCTTCATTTGGCTGTATAAACCTTAAGTCGTATTTTGTAACAATATCTCCCTTTTCACCTACTAATGTACTACACTTTCTTACATATGGAGCTATCACCTTTGTATGATCTAATTCAAAGCTTTCTACCTTAACCATATTTTCACCCTTTCTTGACTTTACTATATATTTTCCCACATATTGTCTATATATAACATAATATCATATTTTCATCTCTGGAAAAGGTTTTAAAGCTCGATCAAGAACTCCTGTTACTAGTCCAATGAGTACTCCATAATTTACTATAGGTATATTATTTTCTTTTGCCTGGTTAATTCTAAATTTCATTTCCTTAGGATTTAGCATACATCCACCACAATGCACTATAAGTTGAATTTTTTCCATTTCTTCAGGTTCTGGATATGCCATACCAGATTTCCATTGAAAATCCAGACTTACACCCGATTCTTTTTCTAACCATTTAGGTATCTTAACCTTACCTATATCTCCATCCTGTCTGTGATGAGTACAGCCTTCACAAATCAATACATTATCCCCTTGTTTTAGAGTTTTAATTTTTTTTGCTCCAGAAACAAGCTCCATTAAATCACCTTTATATCTAGCAAACAAAATAGAAAAAGATGTAAGCATTAAATTTGGTGGTGTGATTTTGTCAACTTCTTTAAAAGCTTGAGAATCAGTAATAACTAGTTTAGGTTTTGTACCAAGTTTTTCAAGAGTTTCCTTTAATTCAGTTTCCCTAGTTACTATTGCTATCCCTCCGTGATCTATAATATCTCGGATTGTTTGTTGTTGGGGCAATATTAATCTTCCCTTAGGTGCAGATTTATCTATGGGAGTCACCAAAACAACAAAATCATTTGGCTCAAGGAGGTCTCCTACAATAAATTTTTCCTCTTTTACAAGCTTAGCTTCTTTTATAATTTCTTTTTTCAATTCCTCAATCCCATAGTTTTCAAGGGCACTTACCTTTATAAAGGGGATATTGTACTCCTTTTGCCACTTATCAATCTCAGAAACTTTTACTGTTTTTATATCATCTTTATTTACCACAATAATTACAGGTATTTTCTTTTCTTTTATTTTTTTTATCAAGTTAACTTCATATTCACTTATTCCTTCTACAGTCACCACTATAATCGCTAACTCTGTTTTATTTAAAACATCATAAGTTTTATTTATTCTTAACTTTCCTAAAGCTCCTTCATCATCTATACCTGCGGTATCAATCATAAGAACTGGACCTATAGGTAGTATCTCCATAGATTTATATACAGGGTCGGTGGTAGTGCCTGCAACATCTGATACTAATGCTATATCTTGATTTGTCAGAGCATTTATCAAGCTAGATTTTCCCACATTTCTTTTTCCAAACAGTGCTATATGAAGTCTTTCACTTCTGGGAGTGTTTTGCATTATATATCACCTCTTCATTTAAATAGAAAGGTAGCTTTCTATTACTTTCTGCTACTGCAATTAAAGCACTTTGTAAATCTACCATATTTTTATCACTATAAATCTGATAGTTATTACGATACCGAGCAGGTGTATTTATAAGCATTATAGTATTAGCTCCTGCTTTTAATGCCTTTGTCTGTCCATCTGGATCTATACTAGCTAAAGCAGTAGTGGCAGGAATAAAAACTCTTTTGCATACTAATCTTGTTATAGCCACTGCCTTTAAAGTCATCTCTATACTACCATGAGGCAAGTGTTCATAAGGTGTTCCAACAGCAGGGAGAAAAGGGCCTATTCCAATCATATTTATTCCCATTTCCTTAAAATATAGAATATCTCTAGCTATATCCTCTACCCTTTGTCCTGGAAGTCCTATAATGGCCCCTGAACCATTTAGATATCCTAGCTCTTTTAACCAAGTAGAACATTGTACACGATGATCATAGTCATCATCTGGATGAATGTTCTTAAAAATTTCTCTGTTTGTAGTTTCTATTTTTAGTAAATAATTATCTGCGCCTTCACTCTTATATAAAGCATATTCTTCTCTCGGTCTTTCTCCAATGCTTAAGGTTATCTTCATATTAGTTTCTTTCTTTATCCTTCTAATAAGGCTTACTATCTTATCTGGTGTCCACCACAAATCTTCTCCTGATTGGAGTATTACCGTTTGCAATCCCATAAAATGTAGTTGATGAACTATTTCCATTATTTCTTCTTCTGACATCCTATATCTCTTAAGACTTGGAAGATTTTTTCTAATACCACAGTAATTACAATTTTTCCCACAAATATTCGAAAATTCTATAGCCCCTCTAATATCTACTACATCTCCAATTATTTCTTGTCTCATTCTATCAGCAGCAGCATATAGGGCATCTATTTCTACTGTTTTATCAGTAGAAAGGAGTAATACTATATCATCAAAAGTAAGTTCTTCTCCTTCTTCTATTTTAGAGATTACTAGCTGGAACTCCTTTGATATGGTTGAATTGTAAATTTTTTTCATTAGACCTGCAAGCTTTTTAGGTTTATCCTCGTATATACCTTCTAAAGTAATATTGTTTGCTAAAAGTATATCTTTTGCTTTTTCAACATTCTCCTCTGACACTCTTATAGCTATAGCACAAACCGAACCATATTCTTTAGGTGCAGGGACTAATTCAGTTTTTATATTATTTTCCCTAAGAAACTTTTCACCCATTAACATATGATTTGTAGAACCTGCCATAATCAAAAAATATTTTTGTGTATTTTCCTTCATTTTGAGCCTCCAGTCCATGCTAGAAGTATAAGTCCTTCTCACCTTCTTCTATTTTTTGTAATCTTTTAATTACTTCTTCTTTTATTTTACTATCTTCAATTTTTTCTACTTCTTTATTAATCATTTCCTCACCAAGTTTTTTTGTAATATCCGTTGAATTATTAACTAAATTTTCTTTAAATGTCAATATAGCATTGGGATGGCAAAATTCATGTATATGGGCATCCTTAGCTAATTCCATAAATGCTGCTCCAGTTCTATTTTCCCTATAGCAAGCTGTACAAAAGCTTGGTAGATGTCCCTGCTCACAAACAACCCTAAGCATTTCATCTAAACTTCTTTCATCATCCGTTTCAAACTGAGCACCTTCTTTATCATTTTCTTCATAACCCCCAGGATTAGTTTTAGATCCTGCTGATATCTGTGAAACTCCAAGATTTAGTAATTCATCTCTCAAAGCTGCTTTCTCTCGAGTAGACATTATAATTCCTGTATAAGGTACAGCAAGCCTATATATTGCCACAATCTTCTTAAAGTCTTTATCACTTACAGGGTATGGAACTTCTTTTAATGCTGAATCCAAAGCTGGTCTCAATCTTGGTACTGATATGGTATGAGGACCAACCCCGTATTTTTCATCCATATAGAAAGCGTGCATCAAAGAAGCTAATACATCAAATTTATAGTCATATAAACCAAGTAATACTCCAGTTCCAAAATCATCAATACCCGCCTCCATAGCTCTTTCAATAGATGTTAATCTATAGTCATAATTAGATTTTGATCCAGTTGGGTGCATTTTTTTATAAGTTTCTCTGTGATAGGTTTCTTGAAAAATTTGGAATGTTCCAATGCCTGAGGCTTTTAGTTTTTTAAAGTCTTCAACCTCCATAGGAGCTGCATTAACATTTATCCTTCTAATATCACAATTGTCATATATAGCTTTAACAGAGCTTGTTATATGATCTATATGAGTTGTCTTTTGATCTTCACCACATACTAATAAGATTCTTTTATGTCCCTGCCCTCCTATTAAATTTGCCTGTTTAACTACTTCATCTGGTGAAAGAGTTTTTCTATGAAGTAATTTATTTCCAACTCTAAAACCACAGTATAAACAGTTATTAGTACATTCATTACTTGTATATAATGGGGCAAATACCACTATCCTATTTCCATATATCTCTTCTTTGATCATTCTAGCAGCTTCAAACATAGCATTTATAGTCTTATCATCATCTATTTGGAGTAAAGTGGCGGCCTCCTCTAAGGTTAATCCCTTACAATTCTTAGATTTTTCTATAATTTCAAGTGCTTTTCTTTGGTCTTTTTCTTGTCCTTTACTTAATAAATCATTTATTATACCTTCGTTAATAATATTTTCAGTTCCCATTTTCTAAACCCCTTTCAAAATTTTTTGTGGCTAATGGCTTATGGTTAATGCTAGGGAGACCACAGGTCTCCCCTACGACTATACTTGCTGTTAGATACTACCTCGTTAATGTCCTGGAGACCAAAGGTCTCCCCTACTGTTATCCGCTAACTGCTAACTGCTAACCAATTATCACTTCTGCGTTAATGCACTTTTAACTGTGACTCCTGATAGTCTGCCTAGTTTTCCTGTTAAAGCTCCAATTTCATCAGTATTTCCATCAACTATAATAGAAATTACGCTTAGATTCTTTTCTTTATATGGTACGCCCATTCTTCCTACTATACTTTCACCATGAATACTTAAAAGCTTATTTACTGATTCTACACTTTCTTTGCTTTCTACAATAATTGCCACTACTCCAATTCTTTTGTTCATCCCACTCTACTTCCTTTCATTTTTTATACACAAAAAAACCTTCCTAAATACGAAGTCACTGAAAAAAGTCAACTAGTATGACAGTTCCTCGAAAATGTCATTCTGAGTGGAACGAAGAATCTTAGTATTTAATCCGTGTTAAAGATTCTTCATTTCACTACGCTACATTTAGAATGACAAACCCAAAGACTTTTTCAGTAGCCTTCAACATACAGGAAGGTTTTTTATGAACTTTTCTACCCTCCCTCTTGCTCAGAAAATTCCTTGCAATAAGTTTTTTCATCTCCTTTTGTTGAATAAATTCAACAATCAGATTCTATCATTATTAGACTTTTTTCCCGGGAAATATACAAAGTGTTCTTATATAATCGAAATTTGTTGATTAAACCGTAAAACTATTTTGCTTTAGGAAATTTTTCCCTAGCTTCATAATGAGTGTGAAGTAGATCATGTGCTTTATGACTATTTGGCTTTCCTAAAAACTCATCATATAACTTTTGAATCATAGTGTTTTCATGAGATTTTCTAGTTTCCAAAATTGTATCTTCTTCATACAATGCTTTAGCTCTTTCAACTCTTATATCTAAATCCATTTTATTTTTTGAAGATACTTGAGGTTGCCCTCCACCAGTTACACATCCACCACTGCATCCCATAACTTCGATAAAGTGATAGTCCTTCTCTCCTGATTTTACCATTTCTAAAACCTTTTTAGCATTAGCTGTTCCATGGGCTACGGCAATTCTTACTTTATTACCTCCTAAAGTAAGCTCCGCTTCCTTAATTCCTTCAACACCTCTTACTGCACCATATTCAATATTATCTAATGATTTACCTTCAATAACCTCAGCCACTGTTCTTAAAGCAGCCTCCATAACACCACCAGTTGCTCCGAAGATAACCCCAGCTCCTGTATATTCTCCAAGCAAATCTTGATCAAATTTTTCATCCTTAAGTTTTCCAAACTCTATTCTTCCCTGCTTGATCATTTTAGCTAATTCTCTAGTTGTTAGAACAGCATCAACATCTCTATAGCCTGTTCCTTTCATTTCTGGTCTAGCAGATTCAGTTTTCTTGGAAGTACATGGCATAATAGAAACTACAAATATATCTTTAGGATCAATATTATTATTATTAGCATAATAGGATTTTATAATCGCTCCCATCATTTGATGAGGAGATTTACATGTAGATAGATTATCTAGGAATTCTGGATAATTAAACTCACAGTATCTTATCCAACCTGGTGAACAAGATGTAATCATTGGAAGTGTTCCACCATTTTGAATTCTATTTAAAAGCTCATGACCTTCTTCTAAAATAGTCAAGTCAGCAGCAAAGTTAGTGTCATATACCCTATCAAAACCTAATCTTTTTAATGAAGCTACCATCTTACCTGTTACTCTAGTTCCTATAGGTAGACCAAACTCTTCACCTAAAGCAGCTCTTACTGCAGGAGCTGTTTGTACTACTACATGGGTATTTGGATCTTCTATTGCATCCCAAACTCTATCTATATCTTCTTTCTCCCTTAAAGCTGCCACTGGACATGCTACTATACACTGACCACAATAAATACACGGTGAGTCAGCCATACTCCAATTAAATGCAGGAGTTACCTCTGTATTAAATCCTCTATTTGTGAATTCCAAGATACCTATACCTTGAACATCTTTACATACATTTACACATCTACCACAAAGTATACATTTGCTAGCATCTCTCACAATTGAATGAGACTTGTCATCCACAACAGTTTCTTCACGAATTCCATCAAATGGTATATCTGATACATTTAATGATTCTGATAAACTTTGAAGTTCACAATTTTTGTTTCTCCCACAAGTTAGACATTCTCTATTATGATTTGAAAGTATTAGCTCAACAGTTGCCTTTCTTGCGTCTCTTACTTTTTTATTATTAGTCTTAATAACCATTCCTTCTGAAACAGGGTGAACACATGATGCTTGTAGACCTCTAGCTCCCTGAACCTCAACTAAACATACCCTACATGCTCCCACTTCATTTATATCTTTTAAAAAACATAAGGTTGGAATATCAATACCTACTGTTCTAGCTGCTTCAAGTATAGTGTAGCTTTTAGGCACTTCAACTTTAATATTATCTATGGTTAAAGATACTTTTTCCACTTTTGTCACTCTCCTTTTCTACAGAATGAATCCTACTATTTTCGAATTATTGCTTTGAATGGGCACTTCTCTAAGCACGCACCACATTTTATACATTTATCTTGATCAATTACATGGATTTCTTTTGCTTTACCTGATATAGCATCCACAGGACATGCCTTCACACAAATTTTACAGCCCTTACATGCGTCAGTAATATTATAATTTAATAGATTTTGACATACACCAGAAGGACATCTTTTATCATATACATGAGCCTCATACTCATCTCTAAAGTACTTTAACGTTGAAAGCACTGGATTAGGTGCTGTTTGACCAAGTCCACATAGAGATGACGCCTTAATATTTTGAGCTAATCTTTCTAGCTTTTCTATGTCTCCTTCTTCTCCATTACCTTCAGTAATCTTGTTAAGAAGTTCTAACATTCTCTTAGTACCAATCCTACATGGAGGACATTTTCCACAGGATTCATCTACAGTAAAATCTAAGAAGAATCTAGCTATATCTACCATACAATTATCTTCATCCATAACAATCATACCACCAGAACCCATCATTGAGCCTAGAGCTATAAGGTTATCATAATCAATAGGAGTATCTAAATGGTCTGCAGTAATACATCCACCTGATGGTCCTCCTGTTTGAACAGCCTTAAAGGCCTTACCATTTGGAATTCCACCACCTATTTCATAGATAACTTCTCTTAATGTGGTACCCATAGGTATTTCTACTAAACCTGTATTATTTATTTTTCCACCTAAAGCAAAGACTTTTGTTCCTTTTGACTTTTCTGTACCTATACTAGCAAACCATTCCGCACCATTTAATATGATTTGAGGAATATTCGCATAAGTTTCAACATTATTTAACATTGTTGGTTTTTGCCATAAACCCTTTACTGCAGGGAAAGGAGGTCTTGGTCTTGGCATACCTCTTTTACCTTCAATAGAATTTAGTAGTGCAGTTTCCTCTCCACAAACAAAAGCACCTGCTCCTAGCCTTATTTCTAAATCGAATTCAAAACCTGTATTAAATATATTTTTCCCTAGCAAGCCAATCTCTCTAGCCTGATCAATTGCTATTTGTAATCTGTGAACTGCTATAGGATACTCTGCTCTAACATATACATAACCTTGATTAGCTCCTACAGCATATCCTGCAATAGCCATTGCCTCTATAAGAGCATGAGGATCTCCCTCTAAAACAGATCTATCCATAAAGGCACCTGGATCTCCTTCGTCCGCATTACAAGCTACATATTTTTGATCTCCACTTGACTTATATGCAAACTCCCATTTTAAACCTGTTGGGAAACCACCGCCACCACGACCACGAAGTCCAGATTTTTTTATAGCTTCAATAACTTGTTCTCTGCTCATTTCAGTTAAAGCCTTTCCTAAGGCCTTATATCCGTCAAAAGCTATATATTCTTTGATGTCCTCAGGATCTATAACACCACAATTTCTAAGAGCAACTCTCTTTTGTTTTTTATAAAAATCAACTTCATTAATAGATCTAACTTGCTCTTCTACCACTGCTTCTTTAAATAAAAGATCCTTAACAATTCTTCCCTTTAGCAAGTGTTCCTCTGTAATCCTAGCCACATCTTCATCTTTTACGTGACTATAAAATGCTCCTTCAGGGTATACTATAACAATAGGTCCTGCTTCACAAAGACCAAAACAACCTGTTCTAACTAACTTTACCTCATTAGTTAAATTATGCTTTTCTAGTTGTGTATTAAAAACCTCTTCTATATTCCTTGAACCTGAAGAAGTACATCCAGTACCCCCACAGATTAAGACATGTGATCTATATAGTTCCATGATTTTTTCCCTCCTCACAAAATTGATTAATTACTTAGCTGCACCAATTGTGTACTCATCAACTACTTTTCCATTTACAATATGGTCTGCAATAACTTTTTTAACTTTTTCAGGGTCCATCTCCACATATGTTACTTTTTCTTCTCCTTGTTTGTAAACTTCAACAATTGGCTCTAATCTACAAACGCCTATGCAGCCTGTCTGACTTACTATAACATCTTTTAAGTTTCTTTTGTTTACTTCCTCTACTGCTGACATTAAAACTGGCCTTGCACCTGCTGAAATACCACATGTAGCCATACCTACTACTATCCTTGTACCTTCTCTCTCATTTCTTATATCAACTTTTTTTAGAGCTTCTTCTCTTATTTTTGATAATTCTTCCAAAGATTTCATTAATAATCCCTCCTATAGTAAAGGTTAAATTCATACACCTTGATTTTTTTAATACTTAGCTATTATGCCTGGAACATCTTCTTCCACTAATCTTCCATAAACATCTTCGTTTACAGTCAGTACAGGTGCTAGTCCACAAGCTCCAATACATCTAGTAGCTTCTAGTGTAAACTTTCCATCTGACGAAGTTGTACCTACATCTATACCTATTTCTTTTTTGATTCTATCAATAATTTTTTGTGCACCTTTTACATAACATGCTGTACCTAAACATACACCTATTGTATACTCGCCTTTAGGTTCTAGTGTAAATTGTGAATAAAATGTTATTACTCCATAAATCTCTGCCATAGGTATACTTAGCTTATTAGAAATAACCTTTTGTACTTCTAATGGTAAACAGCCAAATATTTTTTGTGCTTCATGAAGTACGGGCATTAAAGCCCCCTTCATATCCTTATTACTTTCAATAATTTCATCAAGCTTCTTAAAGTTCTCTTCAGTCAATAGATTCTTTGCCATAAGTACCTCCCCTTTTCAATTACAAATAAATATTGTAATCTTGAATTTTAAATTTAAATTTGAATTATTTATTAATAATTATAATTAATTACCTTTTAACCGATTAAATTTATTATATCATGTTAATACTATCATGTGTATATTTTTTGTCAATCTTTTTAGGAGTTTTTTTATTTTTTTCTCTATTTTCTGTATAATTTATAAATTTATAAATTATTTATTTTTAATGATAAATATTTCACTTTTGTTTTCTCTATAGCTATTCTTTAAAACTGTCAATTTATCTTCTAATTAGAGGTGTTATTGATATATTATAATTTAAAGAATATTGAGATATTATCTTTTGTTACTATTTGATATTTCTAATATACATTAGTTAGTTTGTTAAATAACAGTCTATGAATATATTTTTGAATTATTTTATTTATATTTTTTTTATTTCGAAACAACTATTTACTACTTAGATGTCAATCTAGGTGTTTAGGCATAAAAATATATTAAAGGCTGAGACAGTCCTCAGCCTTTAATTAATAACTCATATGTTTATATTTTCCCTATAGACTCTAAAAATCTGTATATTAGAACTGCTGCTTCCCCCCTTAAAGTTTCACCAGTAGGAACAAAAATCTCATCTGTTCTTCCAGTTATTAGATTTAGATATTTAGCAGTATAAATATCTTCTCTCGCCCAATTTCCTATACTACTATCATCTTTAAATCTTTTAGTTTGATCTAGTTCACTAGATTTTACTTTAAGGTCTTCAACTAATTTATATGCCCTTAGAACCATAGCTGTCATTTCTTGACGATTTACTATTCTATGGGGTTCATATTTAGTATCACTTACCCCTTGTACTATTCCATACTCTCTTGCTGTTGCGATATAAGGTGCATACCATTCACTACCATCAATATCGACAAATCCAGTTTTAGCAGCTTCTATTTCAAGTCCTAAGGTTTTTGTTATTAGTGTTGCAAATTCTGCTCTTGTAATCCCTGTATTAGGATTGAAGTTTCCTTGTCCATCTCCGTTTATTATTTGTCTTGATGCTAAAAATTCTATTGTTTCTTGTGCCCAGTGTCCTTGAATATCTTTGAAGGTTACTGTGTTGTATTGCTCTGTATCTTCTTCAACTACTTGTGATTTATCGTCTTTTGAATCTGAATTACTGTTTCTATTTCTAACTATAACAATTCTAGTTACTTCTGTTTCATTTTCTGCTAAATCTTCTACCACATATCTTAGTGTATAGTCTCCTGCTATTGATGTATCAACTTCACCGTACACTGTTATCTTTCCTGTGATGTCTCCTTCTAGATTGTCATTTGCTTTGGCTCCAGGTTCATTATAACTCTGGCCTACATATAACGTGATTTGGTTATTCCCTTGAATTTCGATAGTCGGTGATATATTATCTCCCTTAACTATCTCGTACATATTATAAACTGTTTCATTAAGTTTTTCTTCAAGTCCACCTTCTCCACTATATCCAGGATATCCATCTTCAGGTCTATCATTTATTACCTTCTCTGCAACATCTTCTTTTTGCCTATTCTTTAACTCATTATATTTAGGTTTTTGATCAAAATCTAAATCTTCATCTTCTAGTATATTTAACACTTCATCAATGGTTATATCCCCATCATTTATAAGTTTTGTTAGTTCTTCAAGCTTTGCTTCTTTGCTAAGATTGGTTACAGAATATATACTAAGATGTTTTGTGAATAGGTTTACTTCTCCTGTAGCTTTGTTATATTTTCCTCTTACATATTCCCATTTTTCTGTTGTTTCATTAAAATAGAAGGTCATAAAATATTCATTTTTATTTTCACCTATTTTAACTGTCAATTCTATATCTTCATCTGACGTAAAAGCTATTGGTTTTCTTGTTTCATTTCCTGATTCATCTTTTTCTACTTCTACCATCTTAAAGTCATATACATGACTATCATATATACCTAAGTCGCTATTTATGTTTTTAAGCTCCATATTCATTTTTTCAGTAGAATCTACTTGTTCAACAACAAGCTCTAGTCTTGAAGTAGTTCCCATATTGTCTGTATCTACTGATCTTATTGGAACTTCTATAGCTGTATTGTCTGTTTCAAGTACAAGATTCAAATTGTTATTTTTAGCATTTTTTATTTGATTTTTGCTTATATCTATTTTAATTGGTTTCTCTTTAGTTACCGATTGATCTACTATTACTTTAACTACTTGTTCATCTTTTTGCTTTGCTCCTTTTATTGCATCTGATATCTTTTTATCTTCTATTGATTCTTCATTATTAGCATTAATTACTGCTTCTTTTGCTACTTCTTTGGGCTTCACAACTATAACTCTTTCAGCTAATGCTTCGTTCTTTGAAGTATCTGCAACTTTATAGACTAATCTATATGTCCCAGGGTTTTGTGTATCAATTATTCCCTCACGAACTACATTATCTGTTAAATTTCCATCAACATCATCATTTGCAGTGTAGCCTTTTTCTATATAAAGCTGTCCTTGTTCCAATGTAACCTCTTGATTTCCTAGTAGTGTTATTGTGGGGGCTACAACATCAGCATAAATTGTTACTTTAAATTCCTTAGTTGCAGTTGCATCTCCCTTAGTTATTTTTGCAGTAAGAATAATTACTGTATTTTCACTAGGATAGCTTAAGATTTCACCAGCATTACTTATGATTTGAGGATGGCTACTTGTCCAGGTTATTACAATTCCATTATCGCCTTCGGTTGATAAAGTAATGTCTTTAGTTAATCTCTTAGAAGTATCCCCTGATGCATATACCAATTCTAATTCTTCTTTGTCTTTTTTTACAGTTTCATTGTCATTGTCGATTGTAAAGTCTATTACTGTCTTATTACCAACTTCATCTGCTACTATTAATTTATATGTTCCATTTGCTTCCACCTTATCTCCACTGTGAAAAGGTTCATTATTTAAAGTTGCCGTTCCAGCAGAGAAGGTTATGGTTTTATATTCTTTGTAAGTTTCGCCTTCTTTTACACCAAAAACCTGAGGTGGTGTCTTATCAAGATTTAATGTTCTAGTTATAATACTTTCATTTCCTGATCTATCTATGATTTTAACTGTTACATTTGTTTTTCCTTCTTTGTCTACTATAAATGGATTCTTGTACAATTTAAAGTCATCTGTATTATCTAATTTATAGTATACTTGTGAGTAAACTGCTTCATTTACAGATTCATCACTGTTCATAGTTAGTAATGTTATAACATAGTCTTCATTACTATATTCCATATCTGGATTTATCTGGATTTTAGCAAACACATTTATATTTTTGTTAATATTTACTACTGTTTTAGATATTTTACTTATATTTCCTGCATTATCTGTAGCTTTAGCTTCAATTTCAGTTGTACCTTCTCTTGAAATCACAAATTTTCTATCATAAATTTGCCAGCCAGAATTATTTTCTTCGTATACTACTCTATATACTGTTTCGAAAACTCCTGAACCATTGTTATCTTCTGAAATTAATTCTATTTCAAATTCATCATTATAGAAATCTCTATCTGGATATTTTATAATGCTTGGTATTTCTGGACTTGTTTTGTCTATATTTAATGTCTTTTCTGACTGAGATGTATTTCCTGCCTTGTCTGTTACATATGCTGTTATTTTAGTTGTTCCTTCATTTGAAATTTTTATAGTTTCTTCATTGTATATAGTCTTTACTTTTTCTGTTGCTCCACTTAGTTCATATTCTATTTTTTCTATTCCAGCTTCTCCATTATCACTTGCTGTTATCATTATATCTATATTTTTATTTGTCCATAGATGCTGTGATTCTTCTTGTACTAATATTTTTGGTGTATCTGGATCAATTTTATCAATATTTATTGTCACATAATTAGCATTACTCGCATTTGCTGATTTATCTATTGCTCTATAGTAAATAGTGGTTGTTCCTTCATTATTTATTGTAAAGCTTTTAGAATCTTTCCATTCATCACCATCTGTACTATATTGATATATAACAAAGCCAGAACTATCTGTGGAGCCTGACAACATGACATTTACATTTTGCGCTGTCCATGTATCACTTTTATAAGCAATACCATCTTCAGTTTCCATAGTTATTATAGGCTCGTCTGGAGAACTGTTATCTTGTATAGTATAGGGTCCATAATGGTCTGATATTTCATTGCCTGCATTATCAACGGCGGAATAATGTAGATACCATGTTCCTGTTTCTTTAAAGTCTACTGTCCGAGTAGAATTATTGCTCTCTATACTCCAAACTGAATCACTAGACTCTAGAGTTGTAGATGAATTAGTTATTGCATATTTTTGATAAGCAAGTCCACTACCACCAGAGTCGCTATAATTTAAGGTTATGGTATTTGCAGTATCTAAGTCATAGTCTCCATTTTCATGAATTATTTCACCACTACTATCAATAGTTACTATTGGGTCAATATTATCTTCAATTATTGTTAATGTTCTAGTAAAAACTTCTGACCATGTTGTTTCGTCTCCATCATCATTCTTTACTCTTAGAGAAATCTTGTATTCTCCTCCACCTTGACTTGAAAAATCAGTCATAGGTGTATCACTTGCATTTAATATAGTAGTGGAACCCTCTGTTACTGTCCACTCTTCTTTGGTTATAGCTTTTCCCATAGGGTCATAGCTTGTATCATTTATTGTAATTGTTGAGCTATTAGTAATACCTTTAATAAATGATGATGGTGATATAGTAAACTCCGCTATAGGTATAGAAGTTCCACTTGTTGCAGTTGAAACATATCTTGAATAAGCTATACTTTTTTCTCCCTGTTCATCCTCTATCTGAAGCTGAATAATATAACTCTTATCATCATCAAAAGTAGTAGGCTTACCATTAGTCCATGATACATCACTGGTTTCTTTATATCTCCATATTTTTGATACTATACCTTTATTTGGCTGACTTTCAGCGTCTGGATCATATGAATTATCAGTTATAGTTATATTATTAAAATCATCTACACTTACATTAAAGCTACTTACCGGCTTTCTATGTACATATATAGTTTTAACAAAAGTATCTTTATAGTAAATATCATATTTTCCAGGCTTTTCGAAAAAAACATCCATATCACTTAGGTACTTTCCATCGTATGAAATTGTCCCTAAGCTATTATCAAATTCATCTGGTTTATGGTCTACTCTCCACTTACCATTAGTCCAGTCTCCATCAGCTGTATTAATTGCCTCTGAGGCAGGGGTAATATTAAGTAAAAACGGTTTTCCAGCTGTTAGATAGGTTATATTGTTTTTTATAGATGAAATATATTCATTATATATATAAGTTGCAAGCCTATCTATATCTCCTTCGTAGTTTCTTCCCACATCATCTATGTTGACAAAAGTACCTCTACCGCTATTTTTAGCTATAAATCCACCTTTTCCATCTTCTCCTATTGCTTGTGTTTTATTTGTATTGGATCCCCATCCTAAATAATGGATCTCATTATTATCCATCCTTGTTAAAATCTCTGGTAGGTCTTCATGCCCATTGTCTAATCCGTTTACTTCCTGTTCATCAAGGTTTACTACAAAGTGCTTTGCTGTTTCCCTCCACTCGGGTTCACGAAGTATCTCTAAGAATCCCTTTGTATTCTCTGTAGCCATAGTAACATCGTTAAATGTAAAATGAGTATGACGAGAACATCCATGAGAACTATATCCCACTAAAGGACCAAATCCATATGATCCAAAATCTGTATCTAAGGGAACAATTGTATTTTGTCCTCCTTCAGTAAGGTTCCAATTTATTAAAGCGTCATTATATTTCATTTGTAGATTACTTGGTGTTACTTCTATAGTAACCTTTCTTGTTGTTTCATCTCCAGCTTGATATGACGCTAGCTTACTAAAACCTGGGTATAGAGATGGAATTTCTCCAATGGTTGCACTTGCATTGTTGTGGAAGCTATTTACATCTATATTCGTAAATTTATAAATTTCTATTGATGGTGGTGGATTACTGTATACATAATTAAAGAACAATAAGTACCCTGACATTTTCCTGTTAGCAAGATCTTCATTAGAGGTCATACTAGTATTAAAAAGAAATCCAGCTCCATCTAAAGCATCATAAAATTCACCTTCTTGAATAGTAAAGTCAAATGTCTTTTTCCCTTTTTCTTCCTCTGGCATATACATAAAGTCTTTATATGCGGGTGCGCCATATCCATAAAAATCTATATAGGTTTTTCCGTCGGTTTGAGACACATTTATATGATTATTTAGTGTGTAATTCCCTCTTATTTCATTATAATATGGCTTATAGTATTGAACGACTGTATTACTGTAATTAGTGTGATCATATATTTCCCAATCAAAATTACTTTGTGCATCTACTTCAGTTGCCTCTACTGCATCGATTTTAATTCTTTCTTCAGATATTCCCTTCTGTATAAGCTTTGATTTCAGATCCTCTTCAAAGCTACTAACATCCTCTGAAGTATTCCCCACAGATAATACCACATCTAAATCTGACAACTCATCTATTTCTAATGAAACTTCATCAATATAATCTGCATAACTAAGCCTCCACATTGAAAAATTAGAACTACTGAAAATCAAAGTAAATAAAAGAACCAATGAAACAACTTTACTTAATCTTTTTTTCTTACCCATATAGTTTCCCCCTTGTAGTTAAAATGTTTAAAAACGGTATAAATACTCTTTGTTGATTTACAATTAAAAGTGCCCTCCCTTTACAAAACTTTTCACCTTTGTAATAGACACATCGTTTAGAATATTCATAATCGACTCTATTTCTTATATATTGACATTTTTTGAAATTCTATATTTTACATTATAAGTCAAAATTACAAATAAATCATTAAAATAAATTTAAAAAAAGTATAAAGATTTTATAAAGACACAATAGAAAGAGGCCCATATGGACCTCTAAGAAGAGTTTAATTATTTAATTTTTAATGTAAAAAAGAATGCACTACCTATATCTTTAACACTTTCTATCCAAATACTTCCACCATGGTATTCTATAATTTCCTTTGAAATAGCTAAGCCTATTCCATTACCACCTTCAAATGAATTTCGAGATTTAGACCCTTTATAAAATCTTTCAAATAGATATGGCAAATCCTCTTTTGAAATGCCTTTTCCATTATCCTGTACTTTAAATCTAACTTCATTATCGCCTATCTTGTCCCACCCTAAGATTATTGAACCACTAGAAGGTGTATATCTCATAGCGTTAGTAATTAGATTTCCGAAGACTTGTTCAATTCTAGTAGTATCAACTTTTACTGTACAATCCTTCATATTAGAAGGACTTTCTAACTTAAGCTCTACACCTATGTTTTTTGCATCAAGCTCATACTTTCCATGTACATTTGATACTAATCTATCCACCGAGATTTCTTCTATATTAAAATCAATTTGTCTAGTTTCTAATTTGGTTAGCTGAAATAAATCATCAATAAGTTTTTTTAAATCAAGTACTTTATCATAAGTTCTTTCTATATACTTTTCTTTGTCTTTAGAGTCTGTTACAACTCCATTCTTGATGAGTTCCAAATATCCTAGCATTGAAGTGATTGGCGTACGTAAATCGTGGGAAATGTTGCTCAAAAGCCTACTCCGAGATTTTTCCATATCACTTAATTTTTCATATGATTCTTTAAGCTGTTTTTCCATCTTCTTTTGCTTTGTAATATCAGTGGCAAAAGAAAATATGTACTTCCTCTTCCCTTTTTCATATATAGTAGTTGTGCTTAAAATAACAGGAACACTCCTCTTATTGTTACCCTTAAGCTCATACTCGAAATTTCTATGTACAACTTTATCAGTTTCTTGTATTTGATCTGTATCAATACTTTCAAAAACTTCACTCTCAATAAATTCTGAAATTTTCATATCTTTTAATTTCTGCTGAGGGTAATCAATCATTTTAGCAATAGATTCATTTGCTTCCATAATTTTAAATTCTTTATCTAACATGAAATATCCTTCAGAAGTAGTATTTATTACCGTATTAAGTTTTTCTTTTTTACGCTCACTCAAATTTATTAAATATCGAATTATAATCAATAAAACTAAAAATACAAGGACAGTCATTATTAAATTAGTTATAAACAGACTTTTTTGGTTAAATAAATCCATCTGTAACGATTTATCATTATATATAATTTCAATTACATATGAATTCCACCAATCAATATCGCCGTTTTCTTCATAAGACACATAAGGTATGTATTTATGTATATTAGTATAACCTTCTGCTATATGCTCTTCACTAATTACAACTATCTCATTATTTAAAATAACTTTTTTGCCGATCTCCCTCTTTTTCTCTTGAGCTTCTTTATCATCAGTTAAGTATACATGATTTATTTCACGCATTCTTCCCCCTTCTTTACCTAACTTATATATCAATATATCATCCACTGATTGATGTTTATCCCTTAGATTTTTTGCAACATTAATTATATCTAAGTCTTCTAAGATAGGAAATGCTTCATTTACATTCGTACTAAGCTCAAGTAAGTATTTATGGTCCTGGGTTGGCATATAACTAAATTTAGTGATTTCCTTTGTATTTGCTGCCACATCCATACGATCTGCAACAAATTTGTTTCCAGCAAGCCTTTTTCTAAGTAAGTCTGAAAATATACCAAATCGTTTGAGGTCCAAGCCTATATCTTCTTTAACTGTAGACATTATAATCACCAAATCACTATTAATAACATGAACATCATAGTTATTAAATTTATTTTTTAGTTCATTTAAGTCCCAATCCAACACATTTGGATTCATAATATATTTATCCAACATAATTTCTGAGTACTCTTTCATCTGGTCATTAATTCTTTTCTCAGCAAACTTATATGTGACATCAGAGTATTTAACAGCATTTAATATACTTTTCTCAACAAGCTCACTTTTAGCATTTTCTTCACTCTTGATAATATCAATTGTGCTTTGTAAATTTTGATAAGAAAACATAATTACTATAGATAATACAATTAATAACGCTAAAATAATTTTATTAACATTTGATTTGAACACCTTTATTCTCCCCTAATATAGAATTTACATCTATTATATATTAAATTATTGAAATTTTCGATAAAAATCGACTATAAACAGGATTATTGAAATTTTTGTCGAAAAGTAACTATATAGTATCTGACGTGAGGTGTTCATAATGGCAGGAGAAAAAATATTAGTCGTTGATGACGATAAAGATATACAAGAAATTGTAAAATGTTATTTAGAAAAAGATGGTTACCAAATTTTTATCGCTAATAGTGGTTTTGAAGCTCAAAAAAAAATGAAAGAAATTGAGTTGGATTTAGTACTATTAGATATTCTATTACCTGATATGGATGGTTATGAAGTGTGTCAAGAAATAAGAAACTTTAGTTTAATACCAATAATTTTCTTCAGCTGTAAGGATGAAGATATAGATAAGATACTAGGGCTTAATATAGGGGCAGATGATTACATTACAAAACCTTTTAGCCTAGGAGTGTTAGGTGCTAAAATAAAAGCCCACCTCCGCAGGACAAAAAACTATATAGATATAAACCAGCAAGATAAGATTTTAAAATATAATGACTTAGAAATAGACTTAATTAGTTGCCAAGTTGCAGTAAACAACAAATTAGTAAGTCTTTCTGCAATTGAATATAAAGTTCTAGCTTTCTTAGCTCAAAACCCCGACAAAGTCATAAGTAAAGAAGAATTGTTTGCAAAAATTTGGGACTCACCAGGATTCACAGACACTCGCACTGTACCTGTACACATTAGTAACCTTAGAAAAAAAATTGAACAGCATTCTACTGCACGTAGATATATTCATAATGTTTGGGGTTTAGGATATAAATTTTCGGTGGATAATTAGATAAAAAAGTAAAATAATTTAAAAAACAATGTGTAAAAACTATTAGTTTCTCCACATTGTTTTTAAAAGACTATTCTATTACTTCTATTTCATCGCCTGTTTTTACCTTTCCAGGCTTTAGCACCTTTGTAAAAATACCTTCAGTAGGCATTATACAATTTCCTATTTGCTGAAATATAGCACATTTAACATGACATTCTTTTCCTATTTGTGTTACTTCTTGGATAGTATCGCCTATCTTAATCTTAGTTCCAACAGGGAGTTTATAAAGTTCTATTCCCTCAGTTGTAAGATTCTCTGCAAATTTTCCTGTGCAAAGACCTTCCACTCCTAGTTCTCTCATTTTCTGTACGCTTTCTTCCCCTAGAAGGCTTACTTGTCTATGCCAATTTCCTGCATGAGCATCTCCTACTAAACCGTGATCTACTTCAAACATTCCTTCATCAATAGTTTTTTTAGGCACACCTTTTTTTTCACTTATATTAATAGCTAATATTTTTCCCTTCATTTTGATTCCCCCTAATCTGATTTACTATACAGGCGACCACAGGTCGCCCCTACTAACTACTAACCTTCTTCTCTCACATATTCTCCTGATTTGCCACCGGTTTTTTTCACAAGTCTTATATTCTCAATAGTCATGGCTTTATCTATAGCTTTACACATATCATATATAGTTAGTGCTGCTACTGAAACAGCATTTAGAGCTTCCATTTCTACACCAGTTTTTCCTAGTGTCTTTACTGATGCTTCAATATGAATTGTGGAGTTTTCCATATCTGGACTAAAATCCATTTCTACACCAGTTATAAAAATATTATGACACATAGGTATTGTATCACTAGTTCTCTTAGCAGCCATTATTCCAGCTACTTGAGCCACTGAGAGTACATCTCCTTTTTTCATTTTTCCTTCTACTATACTTTCTAAGGTCTTTGGAGCCATTTTTACAGAACCTTTTGCTATTGCAACTCTTTGGGTATTATCCTTTTCTCCCACGTCCACCATTTTGGCTCTACCTTTCTTGTCAATATGAGTTAACATAGCTAACCTCCTATTCGAACCATATCTCTAGTGATTGGTTTATAATTTTCTTCTGTTAAACAGTGTTGATTTGGTTTTTCTAAAATTGCAGTTTTTATTACCTCTTTTATATCTTGTTTTCCTTCTCTCAGAAGAGTTTTTATGTCAATTTCCTGATTCGAATGAAGACATGGCTTTATTTTCCCATCGGCTGTTAATCTAATCCTATTACAATTCTTACAGAAATGATTACTTATAGGGTTTATAAAGCCTATCTTTCCTGTAGCATTAGGAAGCTTATAATACTTAGCCGGGCTACTTATATCTTCATTATATACAGGAGTTAAATCTTTTATCTTGTCTTTAACAGCATCATTAGAAATAAAATTACTCTTTGCCCAATCTGCTGCTTGACCTATAGGCATTAATTCAATAAATCTAACTTCTATTCCTTCCATAGTAAGCTGAGCAAATCTTTCTATTTCATCATCATTAAAGCCACCTATTACTACCGTATTAAGCTTTATTGGCAATAACCCTACTTCTTTAGCAGCCTCTATTCCCTCCAGGACTAACTTTAATGAGCCTCCCCTAGTAATCTGCTTGAATTTTTCTTCATTAAGTGTATCTAAGCTTATATTCACTCGATTAAGCCCAGCATTTTTTAAGTCTCTTGCATATTTTTTAAGCAATAAGCCATTAGTAGTTAATGCTAAATCATCAACCCCTGGGAGACTAGCAATCTGATTTACAAGATTTATTACTCCCTTTCTTATCAAGGGTTCTCCACCTGTTAGTCTTATTTTATTTACTCCTAGCTCTACAGATGCCTTAATCACTTGAAAAGTTTCTTCAAGTGATAATATTTGATTATGGCAGACCTTTTCAACGCCTTCTTCTGGCATACAATATTTACATCTTAAATTACAAAGATCTGTAATTGATACTCTAAGGTAATTTATCTTTCTTCCTAAGGTATCCTTCATTTGCGAATTCCCCCTTTTCTACTGGCTGGCTAATGCTCAGGCGACCACAGGTCGCCCCTACGGGTTACTGGCTACTAACCAATTTTATCATATATCTGTATTATTGGTTTTTAGGTTTTAATTATTAATTATTAATTATTTCTAACTACTTCCCCTGTGTTCTCCAACCTGTATCCACCTAATTCTTCAAGTTTTTCTTTAAATTCCTGAGATTGTAAGGCTTGAATGAAAATTTTAATCATTTCTTTATCTAAATATTTGACTGGTATTGCAAAATCATAGGATTCTTCTCCTATTGGTATAAAGTCAAGCTCCATTGCCTTGGCAGCTGATAGCACTCCAACACCTACATCAGCAGTTCCTGAGGCAACTGCTGCAGCCACTGCCATATGAGTGGTCATTTCTCTTTCATATCCTGCTATTTTCTCATTGTCTATATTTTTTTGTTTAAGAAGATAATCCACTAATATTCTTGTTCCTGAGCCTCTTTGTCTATTAACAAATTGAATGTTTTCTTTTGCTAAATCTTCAAACCCTTGGATGTTTTTAGGATTCTCTTTAGGAACCATAAAACCTTGAACTCTTTTTACTCCCTTTATAAGAGCCATTTCCATATTAGCTAGATATCTTTTTATAAAGTTTATATTGTATTCTCCTGATCCTTCGTCTAGTAAGTGAATAGGTGCCATATGGGTTTCTCCCCGTCTTAAAGCCATTATGCCTCCCATACTCCCCACATGGGCAGAGGATAGAAAGTATTTTGAATTTTTCATATGAATGAAATTTCCCAATAAATCCATCAATAAATCATGACTACCTATAGATACTATAGTATTATTTATTTCCTTAAGACTTTTAAAAAGCTCTACTGATACCTTTTCACCAGCCTCTATACCTTCACTATTTTGAGGTATAATTACAACTCCATCTGCTCTTACTAAAGACATTGTAACTCCTGCCCCACGATTTAACGGGGTAGCTATTAGCTTACCATCTACCTTTCCTAGCTTCATTCGCACATATTCCCTATGTTGTAGAGACGATATCAATCTTTTAGAAACAACAGCCTCTACAGAAGGATTTTCTTCTACTTTTTGTCCTTGATATAGCTTTATAAGGGGTTTAACAAAGGTATCGAATACAAAATATGCTGAGACAGGATATCCTGGTATACCTATTATTGGTTTTCCCTTAATTATCCCTAATATAGTTGGCTTGCCTGGTTTTGTTGCTATTCCATGTACTAGTACTTCCCCAAGCTCTGCAACCAGGTTTACAGTATAATCTTCAGACCCAGCGGAAGACCCAGCATTGACGATAACAATATCATTTTCGTCTATTGCTATCTCTATACTGTTTTTTAGTTTTTTATAGTCATCTTCTACAGGCTTGTATCTATAGGCTAATCCACCTAGTTCCTTTGTCAATCCTTCAAAAACTCTAGAGTTAGATTCAATAATACTTCCAAGCTCCATAGGCTTTCCTGGCTCGATAATTTCTGTTCCAGTGGGAATAATTCCTACTTTGGGCTTTTTAAAAACTTCTACCTCTGTTATCCCTCCACTTAATAATGCTCCCACATCTACTGGTCGTATTTCATGATTAGCAGGAATAATAAGTTCATGTGCTACTATATCTTCTCCTATTGGTCTTATATGCTGCCATGGAGAAGCAGCTTTTATTACTTCCAAAGTATTTTCGTCTATTTCTACAACATCCTCTATCATTATTACAGAGTCATAAGGTTCTTTTATTGGGTCACCAGTATCAACATAGATAAAATCTTCTTTTAAACGAAGTCTTATAGGCTTTCCCTCTGACGCTCCAAAGGTAGAAGTAGCCTTTACAGAAATTCCATCCATTGCTGATGCATTATAATTTGGCGAAGAATATTTTGCAAAAACAGGAGAAGTAGTAACTCTGCCTACTCCTTCAACTACATCTATCTTTTCACCTGATCTATTTGTAAAATTATGGCTTGCACTGTCAATAATTAGCTTTAATGCTTTTTCAACCTCCATATTAGAAAGATATACATTTCTTTCATCTAGTTTCAAGTTAATCACCCCTGATTTTTAGTTCTTGTCTCTTGTCTCTTGCCTCTTGTCTATAGTAATATTACCTTTACTTTCTCACCCTTTTTTACACCTTCTTTATTGGTTGGGATTCTTATATATCCTTTTGCCTTAGTTAGCAAAGAAATTGATCCTGATTTCCCATAAATAGGTTTTGCAATATAGTCCTCACCATTTTCTTCTAAAACCACCATTTGATAGGTTTCTTTTCCTGGCGCTGAATGAATATTAGCATCTGCTATAGCCTGTACCTCTAAAGCTTTAGGATCCAGTTGCCCTGTAAGCTTAGTTATTAAATATTCTACAAACACTTCAAATACAATAATGGCGGAAACTGGATGTCCAGGTAATCCAAATAGTGCTGTATTTCCTGCCTTTCCAATAATCGTTGGTTTGCCTGGTTTTACTGCCACACCATGAACAAATACCCCTGGTGCTCCCATGGCATCTATTACCTTTGCGGTAACATCCTTTGTTCCTACTGAGCTACCTCCAGAAATTATGACAATATGATTATTGTCTAGGAGGGATTTCATAGTTGAATGTAATAAATCATAGTCATCTTTAACTACTCCACTATAAGTAACCATACCTCCTAATTCTAAAACCATTGAAGTTAATGCATAGGTATTTATATCTCTTATCTTACCAAATTCAACTTCCTTGGAAGGTTCTACTATTTCATCTCCTGTAGATATAATTGCAACCCTAGGCTTTTCTAAAGCTTTTATTTCGTTTATTCCAACTGCCGCTAAGGCTCCTATATCTTGAGGTTTAATTCTTCGTCCTTTAGTTAATATCTTTTCTCCTTTGTTTATGTCCTCGCCCTTTTGTATAATTCCATCTCCAGGAGCAGCTGGACGATATATAGCAATAGTTTGTTCATCTAATTGCTCTACATATTCAATCATCACAACCCCATCTGCACCTTCAGGTATCATTCCCCCTGTAGGTACATATACTGCACTTCCTGATTCAACTACTAGGTCTGTGGACTTTCCCATATCAACAATTCCCTTTAAATCTAGGAATACAGGAAGGCTTTCGCTAGCACCAAAGGTATCTTTAGTTAAGACTGCGTATCCATCAACTGTAGAGCGATTGTATTCAGGTAAGTTGATAGGAGAATATATATCTTCTGCTAAAATTTTTCCCAAAGCTTCCATTATATCAGTTTTTATATTTTTTAATTGAAAGTTATCAAAATAAGAATCTATTTTACTTTTAGCCTGTTCTACAGTATCCACCCGAAGGAGTTTCATAGACTAATCCCTCCTAAAATCAAATTATTATTTCACCTTGAATAAAAGCTTTAGTAACTGGACTTTCAGGTTTTAAAATAACCTTATTTGTTTCCCCATACTCTACTACCTCTCCTTTATTCATAAATATGACTTCTTTACAAAGCCTTTTGGCTTGATGCAAATTATGTGTAATCACTACAACTGTAGTGTTATTTTCTTTATTAATTTTTTTAATCATTTTTTCCATTATAGCTATTGAGGAAGGATCTATATTTGCTGTAGGCTCATCTAGCATTAACAAGCTTGGTTGAAAAACTAAAGCTCTAGCTAAGGCAACCTTTTGGGTCTCTCCTCCTGATAATGTCCAAGTTTTTTTATCCGTAAATTTTTCTAGTCCCATTTCACTAATTATTTTATTTACTTTAGTTTTAATTTCTTCTTTGTTTTTTTTTCTTAACACTAATGGATATGCAATATCATTATAAACTGTAGTTCTTAATAAATATGGCTTTTGAAAAACCAAGGTCATTTGACCATAATGTTTTTCTTTTAACTCTTCTTTATTATAGAACACCTTACCTTTAGAGGGATTCTCCAAACCTGCAATGATTTTTATTAAAGTACTTTTTCCTGCTCCATTAGGACCTATTATTCCCAGCAAAGAGCCTTGTTTTATAGATAGCTTTGGGATATCTAGTACTCTGTGTTTACCATAATCCTTTGCAACATCTTCTATATAAATATTCATGAAATTACTCTCCCTGTTGATAATGATAAAGTATTGAATTTATTAAAAATGATAATCCAAGCAAAACTATACCTATGGCAATTGCCATATCGTATTGTCCCATACTTTGAAGCATGGCAATTGTAGTAGTCATAACTCTAGTATGTCCCTTTATATTTCCTCCTACTATCATTACTGCACCTACCTCAGATATGGCTCTACCATACCCTGTAACAATGGCTGTAAAAATATTAACTCTTAATTCTTTTATTAAGAGTACCATAGTTTGAATTTTATTAGCTCCTAGGGTTTTTCCTAAAAGCTTTATAGTTTCACCCTTTTCCTTTGTACCATTATAAACTATCCCTGTAATAATTGGTATCAAAAGACAGGTCTGTGCAAGAATCATAGCAGTAGATGTAAAATTAATTTCTAAAAAACCTAAAGGCCCTTTTCTAGAAATTAGTATAAATATAACTAGTCCCACAATTACAGGTGGCAGACTCATAAATGTATATAATATTCTAGTTACTAATCTTTTTAAAGGAAAATCCTTTAATCCCAAAAGTATACCCATAGGTACTGCTAAAATAGTCGATATTAAAGAAGAAGTGAGAGAAACATATAAGGATAAAAGAATAATACTATAAACTTCACCATCAAAGGATAGTAGTAGTTCTAGTGCACCTTTTAATCCAACAATAATCTCCCTCACTTCATTTCACTCCAGTCTACTTTGCATTAGGTATAAACAATGGTTGTCCAAATTCTTCTATACCAAATTCACTAATTAATTCTTGAGTTTCTTCTGATAAAATCCAATCAATAAACATTTGAGCTGCCTCAGCATTTATTTTATCATTTTTGTCTGGATTAACAGCTATAACTCCATATTGGTTAAATAATCTCTCATCACCTTCTGTAACAACTTTAAGATCTAAGTTTTCCTTCATAGATAAGTAAGTTGCTCTGTCTGACATAGTATATCCTAACACCTCATCAGTCATTTGGATAACATCTCCCATGCCTTTACCTGCTGATAAGTACCAGTCTCCAGAAGGTTCTATATTTCCTTCTTTCCAAAGACTTAACTCCTTTTTATGAGTTCCAGAGTCATCTCCCCTAGATACAAATTTAGCTTGCTTTTCTTTCACTATTTCTAAAGCTTTTACTACATCCTTAGGTGCATTAGTGTTAACCTCAGCTGGATCGTCACTTGGACCTAATAAAACAAAATCATTATACATTACATCAAAACGTTCTACACCATGTCCTTCTGCTACAAATTCTTCTTCGGAAGGTTTAGCATGAACAAGGAGTACATCAGCATCACCATCTCTACCCATTTGTAACGCCTTACCTGTACCTACTGCAACTACTTTAGTCTCTATTCCAGTCTTTTCTTTTAAAACTGGTAATATGTAGGCTAATAGACCACTGTTTTCAGTACTTGTTGTTGTAGATAGTATTAATTCTGTTTTTTCTAGTTCTGGTTTTTCCTCTGATGGTTTTTGCTCTTCATTTTGCTGTTCTTTCTGTGATTGATCAACTGGTGGCTCTTCAGGTGCAGGTGATGTACAACCACTGGCTATGGTTAACACCATAAGAACCGTCAAAATCATTGCTAAAAATCTTTTGTTTTTCATTTTGTTTCCCCCTTGACAATAGTTTATTTTTTTTTGACAAGAGAAAGAGGTATATCCCCTTTCCACTATCGGGAGGTATGGCCATTTCTTACCATGCCTATCGTCTCATAAACCATAGTGTTTTCAACCTTAGGTATATAAGATCGGAGATATGAAAATTGACCAAAGTCAATCTACATCAAAAGAATTAAATTATAGTTTAACAAAATAAAACAATCCTCGAAAGGATTGTTTAGATAAAAGTTTATTATCTATTTTCCTTTCCAAATGTGGGAGGCATAAAAATTTCTCATTATACCTATCGGTTATGAATTCATAGCAAAAGTGCCTTAGAAAACACAACTCGGAAAATTGAATTATTATTTTTTTGTCTTTATTAATTTTATCACAATTTATATTTTTATACAAACTAATTAAAATATTTGATTTTTAGCAAACCTGATAATCAAAATTCTTATAATTAAAGCCTACTAGGAAATATATCATAGTAGGCTTTAATTATATTTACTGGAACCTATAGCTTTCTAAATTCTTTAATACCGATATAGTATACATTTGGACCGAGGTTTTCCTCTGGTAGTAATACTTCATAATCATTTTCTTTTAACAGTTTACTTACCTTACTGCTTTCATCATTTAAATCTCCAAAGTATCTAGCATGAGTTGTACAAGTGCTTACACAGCTTGGAAGCATTCCATTAACAAGTCTGTGAGTACAATAATCACATTTATCTGCTACTTTATTTGCAGTATCCTTTAATCTTGCACCATAAGGACAAGCATCTACACAAAGGAAGCATCCAATACATTTTTCATTATCAATAAAGACTACTCCATCTTCTGTTTTCCCTGTAGCTTCTACTGGACAAACGTCTACACAAGCTGGTTCGTCACATTGATTACAAAGTTGAGGTAGCTTCAATGTGTGTACTTTTGGATATTTTCCCACTTCTTCTTGAGTTACCCAAGAGCGATTTCCTTCCTTACTTACATTATTTTCTATACGACAAGCTGCAGTGCAAGCATGACATCCAATACAGCTACTTACATCTATAACCATTCCCCATTTTTTGTTTTTACTCAATTCCTTCACCTCCTAAATTTCTTTGGGTTATGTCCCAATTAACATAGGCAACTACAGTTTCTATTAAGCTTAAATAAAATGAATTTGCATTTTCCTTAGATATTATATAATAACTTTTGCTAAATTCATTTAAGTGCTTTACTAAGAACTGTGTTTGTAAGTTATACCATTGTTTTATAGTATCACTTGATTCTTCATTTAGCATGGCATTATGCTCAGCTTCACATAGATAGGACATAAAAGCCAGTTCAAACCCAATGTGATCAGGAATATTTTTTTGTTTCCACTCATCTATTATATTCATCTGACTTGGATCAAAACCTACGGACTTATAGCATAGTGCTACACCATGAGCATAATCTCCCCAAAGCTTGTTATATTTCCAACCTCCGCTATTTCTTTTTTTTGATTTAAATTCTTTACTTGCATCTCTAACAGCAGATTCATAAGGCGGAATATAATTTGTTGCTACAGGAACGAATAAGTGATTATAGTATTCTTGTTTGATATCTTCTATCTGCTTTGATTCATCTTTTATTCTACTATTTATATCTTCCAACTGAGAAATCAACTTTGAAAAGTCAATTTCAATAAAAATCTCTTGGCCTTCTTTTAAGAGCTTTAGTACTTGACTATTTTTTTCCTTATCAGGTAACTGCAAGTACAGGGAGGCTAATACCTGAAATAATCCACTTCTATTTATGGCATTAACTTTATTAGACATTTGTATTCCCTCCAATTTTTAAGTGAGTATTAACCCACTGGAGTTATCTTTACTCTAATTCCATTTCTATGTTGACTACCTGTGGTCATTTCAGAAAGTCCTACTATTCCTTCAACAGATGGATCTAATGGACCAAGCTGATTTGTAGCTGTTCCTCTACCTCTAATTGGGTCCCCTGGTATTGTTTTGCCGTCAATGATCGCATCTTTACTACCATACTCCCATTTTCCAAAACCAAATGATACTCCAACTGATCCCCTTACTACTCCTTCTCTAACCTTAAGTTTTCCTGTTGTTTTATTAGCAGCAGATTCAACTATTACTTCTTGACCATCTTTAAGACCATTTTCCTGGGCATCGATTCTGTTGATCTCAATGTAGTTCGTATCAGCAAGTTTTTGCAATGTAGATGAATTACTTAGCATGGATGTACCTCTTAGTTTTGCCTTTGAAGAACAAAGTCTAAATGGATATTCACTCTCTGGATATAAATCATCTATCAATCTTCCATCTGCTAACTTTTCTGGTAACCACACAGGAGTACCTTCATGATATTCACCTGTTATACTATTTCTACTTAATGCTGATGTTTCTGCATAGAAGCAAATTCTTTCACTTCGAGTATATGTCATATAATTTCCGTCATGATAGTTTGTATCTGGTTCGAATCGTCCACCCTTTGCTAATATAGTCTTTACCAAAGGCAATTCTTTAGATTTTACAGCCTGTTCCCATGATTTAGGCAAATCATTTAATCCAGTTATTCCACTTTCTATATTACTTATTTCTTTAACTGGTTCAATATCATAAGCCATATTTGCCACAGCTTTCATCCAATAATCCTCACGTGTATTTAATGGCCACATGTTTCCATCTGTATCTTTTATAGCATTTTCTCCATATCCAGGCATTCCAATTCTTTTTGCTACTTCTATCATGTAGGTTTCCATACTAATTGGCTGATTATCTTCTCCTACCTTTGAATTTGGAGCCTCTACTGCAGGCCACCTTACCCCTGTATTTCTTGTATTATGGAAAGCTCTGTGACCTAATATTGCCCAATGCTCAAGATAGTTGGTATCAGGAATAATATAATCTGCAAAAGCAGAAGTTTCTCCTACCACAGTATCTATTCCAATAAACAAAGGAATATTTGAAGTCTTTTTTAGCTCATCCAAAACTTTATCGTTATATATAGAAGGCCCACCATAAATTGGATTAGCATTGCAATTTACAAGTATTTTACATTGATATGGATACTTATTTGCTGCTGAAAAAATAGCATGTCCATCTAAGTTAAAGCCATTTGGAAACCAAGGTAATTTCGTTGGATATGGATTTTTCCCTTGAGCTACCTTATTTTTATACTCTGTTGTATTTTCATACGGGAATTGTTCTCTAGTTATTCTTATGCCTTCAAGAGCAGGGGCTCCTTCAACTGTCTTAAGATTATATTGTGGTCCATCAGAATGAGCCTGATATCCTGCACCTGAAGTAGCCATTCCGCCCTTCATATTATATGCACCCATTAATGCTGGCAACATAAACAGCCCCATTGCAAAAGGTAAACCATTTATAGTAACAGTACCTCCCACTGATTCCACACTTACCTTATGTCCGTGACTTGTAAATTCCTTAGCTAATTCTTTTATAGTTTTAACTGGAACACCACATATATCAGCATACTCATCAATACTATATCTGTATGCACCTTGTTGTAGCATATATAATGAAGTTGCCACTTTAATAGGACCATTTTTACCTTCTATCTCACCATTAAAGAGCAGTTCTCCTGCTGAAGTTTTATCATATAATTCTGCCTTTCCAGTTTTCTTGTCAATAACAATATAACCTTCACCCTTTAGTCCTATATCATCAGGTCTTACAAACTTTTTAAAGTTTGGATGTTTTTCATCTGTTATTACCAAGTTTGTAGCATTGGTAAAGCTCTTATATCCAGCTTTTTCTGCTGCTTCTAATGTTGTACATTCTAAAAACTTTGCATTATACTTTTTATTTTCAAATATCCAGCGCATCATTCCCAATGTCAAGGCAGCATCTGAAGCTGGTTTAATAGGAATCCACTCTGTTTGACCTGGTATGTCAGTTCCACCCTGCATTACAGGATCTACAACAGCAAACTTAAGCTTTCCTTCCTTTGCTCCAAATACTGTCTTACGAGACAATCCTTGATATCCCATACCACTGTGGCCTGGATATGCTCCTTGAAATAGTACAAACTCTGCACCTTGTAAGTCTGGACGATGTATTATTCTTCCTACTTGCTTGTCATATAAAGCCTGCCACGCAGGCACCCAAGCACCACCTCAGGTTCCAGAATGTACATACGTATTCACAGTGCCAAATGCTCCTGTAAATCTTAATGTAAATTCTCTTCTACCATAAGACCCACCGTAAAACCAAGATAGTCCATTACTTTTAGGACCCATTTCTGGAGCTTCTGGATTTATAAGGGCTTTATGATCGAAAACCTGTCTAAATCCTTCTACTTTGGTGTCATCACCAAGCTCCTTGAAAATTTGTCCCCCTTCTACAGTTTCCTCCATAAGCTGTTCCCAGCTAATTGGTTTCCACTTGCCACTACCTCTTTCCCCAGTCCTCTTAAGAGGAGTAGTTATTCTTAAAGGATCATCAACAACTTCAAAGCCTGAATTTCCCTTAGCACATACTGTAGCCCTATGAGTGTGTCCATTGTAATCAAACATACTAAAGGATTTAAAAGATTCATCCACAGTTGTCTCATAATCAAGAGCTGGTTGGGAACAAACAGGATGATATGGATTACCTGTAATTCCTATTATTTTTCCTGTTGTTTTATCAACCTTCACCCTATTACCACAATTGTTGTAACAGGCCATACAAACACTATGCCTAATCATAACATCTGAATTTGGCTTTACTTTACCACTTTCTAGATCTACCGTTGCTTCAACTAGTCTGTTAGAAGCTCCAGTATATTCAGGAAATTGAGAAACAGGTTGTTGATCCGCTTTACTACATCCTGTTATTCCAAGACCCAATGCAGAAGCCCCAGCTGTAAAAGCTGAAAGCTTTAAAAAGGTTCTTCGTTTCAAGTTCATCACCTCACCATAATATTTTTAGGGACATCTTTATTAAATAGCAATTTTCATGCCAATGTTACTTTGTTAACAAAAAAAATACAAAGTCCTTTAAATTCGTTATTTTGCAGACAATGTTTAAAAAACTTTTTTTGAAATTTTCCAGTTGAACCTAGCATAATTGTCAAAACAACAAATCTGTATGCCACTTTGACCAATATATTTGTTATTTAATTACTTTATTTTTAGTTAATCATTTATCAACAATCTTGAGAATTAATATGATTACAAAACAAAACCTCCTATTGCCCTTATTGGAAAAACAGGAGGTTTATATATATTCTTGTTTATATTTTAAGACAGGGACAAAAGCTTTAGTATTTGCCAAAATGACAGTTGGGGAATCTACATACATCACACTTTAAGCACTGACCACCATGACCTAGTTTAGTAATATCCCTTCTTTGAATTTTCTCCCCAGCAAATACTCTAGGTAGTAAAATATCAAAAGCAGTTGTACTTGCAAACATAACACAACCAGGCAAACCAAATACAGGAATTCCATCTAAATAAGCAAACAAAAGCATAGCACCTGGTAGCACAGGAGTGCCATAAGCAACAATATCAGCTCCTGTTGCCTTAATAGCACCTGGGGTTTTATCATCTGGATCAACTGACATTCCTCCAGTAACTATAATTAATTCTGCACCCATATCCTTACACTTTAGCACCGTTTCTTTAATAACATCCAACTCATCTGGTACAATTTCTTTATATATGATTTCCGAATCATATACTCCTATCTTTTTTTCAATAACAGGACCAAATTTGTCTTCTATTCTTCCTTTATAAACTTCACTACCAGTAACTATCACAGCTGTTTTAAGCTTTTGAAATGGCTTTACTGATATAGTTGGACTTTGATCTTTCAAAATACTTTTGGCGCATTGAATTTTTTCTTTGTTAATTATAAGAGGAATAACACGACAACCTCCTATTAATTCATCTTTTTTAATAAAGTGATTACCATGAATAGTTGCTAAGCAAATATCGCCCAGGTCATTAACTTCATCTACAAGATCTCGATTTATCTTTAAAAGCCCCATATGTTTGGACATCATACTTGTTTTACCCTCTTTAGGTCCTGTATAGTAAACACCCTCACCACAAATTAAATTTGTTAAATCAATTGCAGCATCATTCTCATGTAATTCATATTCTTTCATTTCCATAATGTAGATATGTTCTTTTCCTATTCTTAAGAATTTTTCTATATCACTTTCTTGGATTACATGTCCCTTTTTAAAGGCTACTCCTTTAAACTTTCCTGGAACAATCTCAGTAATATCATGGCCTAATACCATACCTATAGCATCTTGAACTTTAACACTTTGCATTAGACTTCCCCCTATTTATTCAATCTTCTGTTTAAAATTTATTTCCATAAGTTAATTTCTTTTATGCTTTATTGTTGTTTATTTCTTTTAATATAAAGCGCCTTTATATATTCATAATCTTTATAGGTATTTACATTAAGGAAACTTTGTAGATCTTGGTCGAAGGGTATTATCTCAGTCTCTCTTATTTTTTTTGTATTAACTCTTTCAAACAAATTTATTATTTTATAATCCTTTTTTTCTAACATTTCCTCTATTTGCCTTAAACAGCTTTTCCTATAAATACTATAAAGTGGTTGATAAAAGCCTTTAAAATAAGGAAGTAGAACATCCTCCTCACCTACTGTTTCTATCATATATTTAATTAAAGCTATATTTAATAAAGGCATGTCACAAGCAGTCACAAAACTATACTCATTTTTCGCTTCACGAAGACCTGTATATAATCCCACTATAGAACTTTTTTTCTGCAATTCTATACAATCCTTTACATATCTAACATTTTTCAGTAGACCTTGTAGCTCTGTATGATTAGTCACTATGATTATTTCTTCAACTAAGGGTCTTAGAGTATCTACAACTACTTCTATCATTTTCTTGTTTCCTAATTCTAACAGAGCCTTATTTTTACCCATTCTTGTACTATTTCCGCCTGCCAGGACTACTGCAGAAACGTTTTTCTTTTTCATATTCATCATCCGTTTCTATTAATTAGTCTTGTTTTTATTACAGTTTTTTAAGGTTTTTAAATCTACTTCTATGTTATTCTATTGATTTTTGTTTTTTGTTTTTTCTTTTATCAATAATAGCTGCCACTAATATGCCAAACTCATATAATAAGATCATAGGTCCTGCCATTAATATTTGAGACACCACATCTGGAGGTGTTAATATTGCAGCAACAACACAAATCAATAGTATGAAAATTTTACGATGCTTTCTAAATATTTTAGCTGAAGTTAGATTTAATTGGCTTAACAGTATAATAAGTAACGGCAGTTGAAACACTAGTCCAAATGACAATAACAAGGAACTACAAAAGCTAATATAATTAGCAATGGAAAATCGTGGTTCTATAGCCTCCACTGACATTCTTATAAAGAAGTCAATAGTCATAGGAATAATAACAAAATAAGCAAAAGCTGTTCCAACTAAGAAAAATATAGTTCCCATAAACAAAGCAAATAACAGATACTTGCGTTCTTTTTTTTCAAGTCCAGGTTTAATAAACAACCATAGTTGAATAATAATAATAGGTGAAGCAACGATAATCCCCACTACTAGAGACATTTTTACATATGCCAAAAACAATTCAGGAGGACTCAAATAAACAAACTCTAAACCTTTTGCTGGTTTTACAACCATGTCTATAATAATATCAATATAAGTGTAACTAAGAGCGGTGCCCACTATTATAGCTACAGCTATAATCATCAATCGTTTTCTTAGTTCACCTAAATGACCTACCAAAGACAACTGGATATCTTCCATAATTAGACCTCCTTGTATAGAAATACAAAAACCTTATAAGGTACTACTTTATTAGCAGCACCTTATTTCTTCCATTAATCTGCTATTTTACCTGTTACTAGAATTTTTTAAAAACTTAGCTTCTATAAAATCTACAAGTTTATCAATTTCTTCAAAACTAAATTGAGGTATTTCTTTTTCAAAGGATACATCTGTAACTATAGCAAACATTTCATGATCTTCACATAACAGTTGCTCAGCTGCTTCTAATCTAAAAACCTCTAGTTTAGGCTTATTTTCTTTTTTATAACCTTCAGTAATGATTATATCAACATTGGTAATCTTTTCAATTACTTCATCTAGCTTATATTCCTCTTGAACCTTCTCTATCATAGCAAACTTTTCTGGTGAAGATATCATAACAATATCAGAACCTGCTTGTCCATGTTTCCAAGTGTCTTTACCTGGATGGTCAATATCAAATCCATGAACATCATGCTTAATAGTGGCTACTCTATAACCTCTGGATTTTAATTCTGTAATAATATTACATAAAACTGTTGTCTTTCCTGTATTTGAATTTTTACCTACAATTGAAAATACTGGAATCATTTTGACACCTCCGTATGCTCTAATAATTGAATTTTAACTTTTTCACCTGTTAAATAAGGTCCAGAATCTCTTGGTATATATAGCAAAGAATTAGTTCCTGATAAACTAGAAAGTATTCCTGAGCTATGCTTATCTGGAAGTTTGGTATAGTACTTACCATCCCTATATTGGGTATAAGCTCTAACAAATCTATTTTGATTACTTACTTTAGAATAACCATTTTCTAATATAGTTTCCACTTCCATAAGTTTAAAATCTTCTCTGCCCATTTGTTTTAGTATAATTGGTCTTACAAACTGCTCAAATGTTATATATGCTGCAGCAGGATTACCTGAAAGTCCAAAAATCAATTTATTCATATACTTTGCAACTGCTATTGGTGTTCCAGGTTTCATCCTTACTCTCCAAAATAGCATTTCTGCCCCTGCCTCTTGAAATGCCTCTTTTACTAAATCACAGTCCCCTACTGAAACTCCTCCTGTTGTAATAATCATATCAGCCCAATTTAGAGTAGGTTTTATTTTACTAACTATAGTATCTACACTGTCATCACAGACACCCAACATTAAAGGCTTTGCTCCAATTTTCTTAATTTGAGCTGCCACAGTATAAGCATTACTATTTCTTATTTTACCATCTACTAAAGGCTGTTGTAAATCAACTAATTCATCTCCTGTAGAAAGGATTGCTACCCTTGGTTTTCTAAACACATGAACAAAACTTTTACCTAATGTAGCTAATATACCAATCTCTGGAGCATCTATTTTCATTCCCTTTCTCAGGGTGAGGTCTCCAATTTTTATATCTTCTCCCATTTTACTTATATTGGTATTTGGTTTATATTCATTAAAGATTGTAACAGAATTATCCGTATTCTGAGTATCTTCAAACTTAATAATCACATCAGCGCCTTCTGGTATCTTAGCCCCTGTCATAATCCGTATTGCTTGTCCTTTATTAATTTGCTTTTGGGATACATATCCTGCAGGAACAAAATCTATGACTTCTAATATGATTGGATTTTCCTGTGAGACTCCTATTGTGTCCTCTGAACGAACAGCATATCCATCTAAAGGGGATTTATCAAAAGGAGGCATGTCCACATCTGATATTATATCCTCCGCCAATACACTTCCTAAAGCTTCCATTAAAGGAACATATATAGGCTCTGTTGGGGTACATTCTTGTAGCAGTATTGTCAAGGCTTCTTCTAGTGAAATATTTGTTCTCATATTACTCCTCCTTGTACTTCTAAAATATTAAATTTCTATCTTATATAGCTTTCTTTGAAAATATTTACTTAATTTTAGCTAATGGTCTTAATAATCTATAGCAAACTTATATCAGAGCAATAATCATACCAACTATGATAAATAATAAACAAATTTATTTTTAAAGGATGTGTCCTTCCATCATAAAGAAAATCACTCCTTTAGCAGATTATATTATTTTTCAAAGGCAAGTATTTATATAAATTAAAGTTTTTATTTTGTCATAGATACAAAATTATTTGCCATTTTGACAAATAATTTTGTATCTATGACAAACACCTTAATTCACAACCCCTTTATTTATGGTGCAAATTATACTCCTCTATTTTACGATACAAGGTTCGCAATCCAATGCCCAATATTTTTGCAGCATTTGGCTTACTCCACTGGGTAAGTTTTAAAACATGGTTAATATGATTTTTTTCCACATCACTAAGAGCTAAATTTTCTGATTGCTGTTTTGAAGAACTAAAGGTCGTAATAAACAAATCATCTGGTTCTATCTCTTGCCCCTTTGCTAAAAGGGCACCCCGTTCAATTAAGTTAGCCAGTTCTCTAACATTTCCAGGAAATTTATATTCTTGTAAAGCTATCTTAGAATCCTCACTTAGTTTTTTTTGAGTTCTAGTTTTTTTATTTAAAAAATAATCCGCCAGCAGTAATATATCTTGACTTCGTTCTCGTAAAGGTGGAACAGCAACTGTCACAACACTTAGTCTATAATATAAATCCTCTCTAAACTTACCTTCTTCAATTCCTTGAATCAAATTTCTATTTGTTGCAGCTACTATCCTTACCTTAGTTCTTTTATTTGTTGTACCTCCTACAGGTCTAAACTCACCTGTGTCTAAAAATCTAAGAAGCTTAACCTGAAGAGTTGGATCCATATCACCTATTTCATCAAGAAATAAAGTTCCACCATCAGCCAACTCCACTAGTCCTTTTTTAGCAGAATGAGCTCCTGTAAAAGCACCTTGAACATGTCCAAACAGTTCACTCTCTAAAAGATCATTGGGAATTGTGCTAGAATTAATGGGTATAAATGTCTTATTTCCGCGACTACTTTGATAATGTAGTGCATCGGCTACTAATTCCTTACCAGTTCCACTTTCTCCTAAAATAAGCACTGGTAAAGGACTATCTGCAACCCTTTCTATTAAGTTTTTTAAATCTATCATCTTCTCACTTTGACCAATCATTTCCATTGAACCTTTTACTCTCTTAATACTTTCAGCCAAGTTTTTATTATCTGTTTTAAGTTTTTTCTTTTCAGCCGCTCTTTGTAAAACTAGTTCCAGTTCAGTTGGGTTTATAGGCTTCAACAGATAATCATATGCACCTTTTTTCATAGCTTCAATAGATGTCTCTATAGTCCCATAGCCTGTAAGCATTACAACCTCTAAATCAGGCTGAACTTTTTTACTTTTTTCCAATAGCTCTAAACCGCTCATTTTATTCATCATAATATCAAATAAAGCTACATCATAAGAATTTTCTTCAATAGATTTCAAGGCATCCACACTGCAGTTTATAGCATCAACATAATGACCTTTTCGTTTTAGTCTTTCTTTTAGCAAGTCAAGGAATTTTTCTTCGTCATCTACCAGTAATACTTTAAACTGTTCCATCTTCTATCACCTCAATTTCAGTGGGTAGTTTTACAGTAACTTCAGTACCCCTATTACATTCACTAAATATACTAATATTCCCTCTAATTCTTTCAACAATAGCTTGACTAATAGCCAGTCCCAAGCCTGTACCTTTCCCTACAGGCTTTGTAGTATAAAATGGATCAAAAATACGAGCCATGATTTCTTCTGGAATACCTATGCCTGTATCAATAATCTTAAGCATAATATAATTATTTTCCTTTATGTTATTATCTATTTTAATTCTTAGAGTTCCACCACTTTCCATAGCATCTATTGCATTTGTAATCAAATTTAATACCATCTGCTGCATCTGTGACTCATCTGCTAAAATAGGTGGCACAAATCCTTTATCATCCCATATAACATCAATGTTTTGTTTTCGCAATAAATGTTCTGTTAAATTTAATGTTTCCTTAATAACTTTCTTTATATTAACTGACCCTATCTCAACCTTTTTTTCTCTGGAAAAATTTAGTAAGCTTTGAGTGATACCCGCACAACGTCGAATTTGTTCATCTATTATCTCTAAATAATTCTGAATTACTCCATCTGAATACAGTCTATTTATATCTTCTGATTCCAACCTGTCCAATAAGTCAGCAGCATAAAACCCTAAATTATTCATTGGATTATTAATTTCATGTGCTACACCAGCTGCTAATGTTCCAATGGCAGCACTTTTTTCTGCTTGAATTACCAACTGCTCATTAATACGCTTTTTCTTAATTTCTTTTATCATTTCATTAAATGCCTCTATAACTAAACCTAGTTCATCATTGTTTCGTTTTGGAATCTGATAATCTAAGTTTCCAATTTTTACAGAAGCTACTCCTTTTGCTAATTCGCTTACAGGTTGTATTAAATAAAAAATGTAAAACCCACCGAAAACGGTAATGGCAACAATAATAACCAACATTAAATTTAATCTAAAAAGCATATCCCTAAGAGTACCATATGAATTTTCTATTGGCTGTTCTACCACTACTCCCCAATCTACTGTAGGTATGGTTCCATAGACTCCTAATACATCTTCTCCTGTGTATGATTTATATGTGATTGCTTTAAATTCTTGTGATGAAAAGGTATTTGACAGTGTTTCCTCCGCTCTGTTTCTCAATAATTCCCTTACACCTCTACTATCAAGTACATTTTGTTTTCTAAGCACTTGACTATAATCAGAGTGACCAATAAGAGAACCTTCTTTGTCAATAAGCATAACATAGCTTCCATCTGCAATTTCTACTGAAGCTATTTCTTGCATTACTTGTCGCAAACTGATTTTTGCTATTATTGCTCCTTTAAATGAATTATGAATTCCTCCAACAGGTATACCTAAAGAGAACACCATTTGGTTTTCAATATCTAGCTCCGGTCTGCCAATAAAGAACTCTCCTTGCCTTAACTTTTGAAAACCAGGGTCATTAGATATTACTTCAAGCTCTTTTTTAGAAACAGTATATCGTTTTGAAACCTTCACTATCTCTTCTCCAGAAGCAGAAATCATTGCTATTTCCTCTAAGTGAGGGAACCTTTTCAGCAAACTATAAATAAGGTTTTCTTGCTTTTTTATATCCCCTCCATTAAATACATCTGGATTTGAAATGGAAATAGTTTCCAGTGAAAGTCGTAAGGTTTTTACTAAGTCAGAAACAGAATGGGATACTCTAACAGTTGTCAAAGCATGTTGTCTATGAATAGATCCCTCCACTTCTTTTTTTGCAATTCCAATATTATAATATCCTAAAAAAAGTAGAGGGATAAAAGAAGTAATTATCATCATCATTAATAGCTTTAGTCTAATACTATTATTCCAGCAAGATTTAATTTGTCTTTCCATTTAGATCACCTTTTTCACGGACAAATTGATCCACAAATGGCATCTGTCCAGGCTCTATATTTATATCCAGTTTCTTAGCTGTATCAATATTTACATGTAATTCCAATTTATCAGGAGCTTCTATTGGAATTACTCTTGGGTCCTGTCCCTTTAGAATATTAGCTACTATACGAGCAGATTGTTTTCCTTCACTATAACTGGTACTTCCGTAAAAGGCCAAAATACCAGCTTCTACTTGTCTATCTATAATACCCATCACAGGGAGTTTTTTGTCTAAGGCTATTTCAACTATGGAATCAGTCATAGATTCAAATAACAAGCTGCACATAAGCATTATACCATCTACATTTTCACTTTTTTCATTTAAAGCCTGTAACACTTCCTCTTTATTTACTACGGGTACTAAGTCCAAGGTTATGTTTAGCTTGTCAGCGGCTTCGTACAAAAACTTAGAACTAGGTCCAAAAGGCGTTGAGTTAGGATTATATAAAATTAACACCTGCTTAGTATTTGGGACTAATCTTTTTAAGTATTCTAATCGTTTACCTGATAGCTGCACATAGTGACTATCTACACCAGTAATATTACACTCTGTAGAGATATTACCATTTACTAAACCTAATTCTACACTACAGCCAACTCCAACAAATACAACTGGAATTTCTTTTTCCTTGGTTGCATTTTTAGCTGCCTGTGTTTCCAAACCAGATGTTGCAATAATAACATCTACCTCAGATGCTACTAATTCCTCTGCCAAAGCTTCTAGTCTATGGGCATCACCATTAGCATTTTTAATAATCATTTCTATATTGTCCTGGGAAAATCCAAATTGATTTAATCCCTCCTGTATTCCATCTATCTTTGTAAGTCTATCTTTTGTAGCAGTCAATACACCGATTTTATACATAGTATCTGATTTAGGTGTATCCTCTGATAACTGTGAAAAAGTAATAAACATAGGAGTTATTGCTAAAATCATAAGAAATAAAAATACGATTATAAATATTCTACCCTTTATCATTACAACAGCCCCTTAGTCTACCTTTTTTTAAAATATGTATCTTAAATTATTGGGAAAAATTCTTTATCATATCTCTTTTCTAATACCTATTCTATACTAATAACAACCTATGAGCAATAGAGTTTGTTATTTAAAAAACAATTTTTCATTACCTGTTTCTGCTAAGTTTTAAGTATTAAATTAAAATAGGCCCTAATCTAATAATGGAGCTGGATTACAAATAATCCCACCCCAACTATTAACAAAGAGCCTAGGAGATTAGAAAAACATACATCTACTAACTTATTAAATATAAGTATAAACTATAGTTATTCTTTTCTCTTTTTCATTATTAATTTAGAAAAAATCACACTTAATTCAAATAATAAAAGCATTGGCAAAGCCAATAATACCTGTGATACAACATCTGGTGGTGTCAAAATTGTTGCCAATATAAAAATAGCTAACACTACAATTTTTCTGTTTTTAGTCAATATTTGTGGAGTAATTAATCGTAATTTAGTTAATGTTACTATAATCATAGGCATTTCAAACACCAATCCAAAAGAAAAAAGCAACGAGCTAATAAACCCAATATAACTCGCAAAAGAAATCATAGGTCTAATTCCTTCTACTTGAAACCCAAGAAAAAAGTTGATAGTAATCGGTACAATTATTTTATATGCAAAAGTAATCCCTAAAGCAAAGAAGAATATCCCTGCATACAAGGATATTAATATATATTTTTTTTCCTCCAGAACTAAGCCAGGTTTAATAAATAACCATATCTGATAAAATATCAAAGGTGAGGCAACAATTAAACCTGTCACTATTGCAATTTTTATAGAAGCTATGAATAGTTCTGGAGGGGTTAAATATACCAGATTCATTTCTTCTGCATATTTAAGGACTTCTGATATTAATTTATCAATATAAAAATATGATACTGAGCTGGCTAAAATAGCTATTAGCAAAATGGCAAATACCCTTTTCCTTAATTCTGCCAAATGCTCTACTATTGTATTTTTTTGTTCTACCATGCCAAGCTCACTCCTACTTTTTAATTTCTTTTTTTTCTTCTTTATTTTCTGCTACATCATCTGTTTCTATGTCTTTTGATATTTTATTTGCATGATTTTTAAATTCGCCGATTGCTCTTCCTAAAGATTTACCTATTTCAGGTAGCTTAGATGGTCCAAATATAACAAGGGCAATAGCTAGTATTAAAATCAATTCTGGAGCGCCAATTTTTCCAAACATATTTACACCTCCTCTTATTATTGAAACAATTTCTATATTAAATACATATAGTGTTTTGTTTTCTTTCTAAACTTACAATTCCCTCATCAAGAATCCTATGTCCATGAGTGTATACAATAGGCTGATTCGAAAATATTCTTCCAACAATTGTTATCCCTAACTGTTCTGCTATTTCTATAGCTAATGTACTAGGAATACTTCGAGACACAATAATTGGAATTTTGGGGGATATAGATTTCAGTACCATGTCTACAGATATACGACCTGTGGTCATTATCACTGTTCTTTGAAAGTTTGCCTCACTTAAAAGTCCTTTTCCTATTACTTTATCTACTGCATTATGTCTTCCTACATCTTCTCTTAAAAATAAAATTGATTTTTCATTAGCAAGAGACGCACAATGCAAACCTCCCATTTTCTTATATAAAACTGCCTTTTTAAGCATAGTTGTTGATAACTCTCTTAATTTTACCATAGAAATATGATATGGAGAATTAATTTTTTTATTTTTTAAAAACTTTTCAGAAAACACTACTCCACTTCCACAGCTGCTTTCCAAAACTTGTGACAAACTGTATTCTTCTTCTGCATATTTGTTTGACGTAATCACATAGACCTTTTTCATATCTTCACAAGCTGCCAAAGAAAATACTTCCTCTGCTTTACTTATCAGACCCCGACTATATAGATATCCTAACGCTAATTCATTTAAGTTTATTGGAGTACACATAAAAGTTACTAATTTTCTTCCATTTAAAATCAGCTCTACAGGTGCCTCTTCACATACATTAATTTTTTTAATTCTTAATTGCTCTGACATTTGACTACGCCTCCTGTCTTAAGGGGTCTCATCTTGAAGCACTTCAATCCATTCAGTTAGTGCCTCAGCATGATCCTTACTCATATATTTATTGGAGTATAAATATAATGCACCATTTGAAGCTTTAGTTTTACATATATCTTTATAATCATCATGCTCTTTTAGTTTTTCCAATACATCTTCGAACACATTCTCATCAAAAGAAAATGGACTAATATAAAAAAGTCTTGCTTCAGTGGGTCGAGGATATAGCTTGGATTCATTACGAACAGTTTCAGCAACTATTTTTAGTAAATCCTTATCTTCAATTCTTGCAAGCATTGTAGCATAATTAGATGTCATACTAATATCAGAGTAAAAGTATATATTCTTAGATTGTTTAATTTTCTTTATGTCCACATACTCTTCATTATTAGAAATGTCCTGCCATAAGGTATTTAATTCATCCTGATTTAGCGAAATAGGTTCTACAGCTAAATCCTCTGATTTAGTAAGTTTTATTTCCTTAGTGTTATTTCTTATCAGTTCTACAGCCAAGAGCACTTTATCTTGTTCCTTGTTTTCCATAATATGCCCCCTACCTATCTTAAAATTTGTTAAGGAGGATAAAATTCCTCCTTAACCTTATTGTATATTAATTTTTTATGTTATGGAAGGAGATTTAAACTAGCAAGGTCATCAGCTATATCTTTAAGTCCTAATCTAACCAATGTTTCCTTTGTAGGTGCTCCTAGTTTTTCATCCCAACCCATTTCTTTATAGAACATTGTAAATGCTAATTCCATATCGTCTCTATCCATTTTTATAGTACCTGGAGTGAAAGGTTTTTTATCTGGATCTTTATCAAATACCCAGTCACACATTAAGTCATGCTTATTTCTCATGTCCATTGTACCCATATGCTTCACTGTTAATGCTCTGTGAAGAGTGAATATTCTTTCTCCAGCTAAGTCTAGTTCTTCTTCACTGATTTCTTCTCCTGTAGCAAGACTTAAGAATTTAGCCTCTAATCCAGTATCTCCTCTATATCCTCTTTCCTTCAAAGGAGATGTAGTCATAGGCCACATCCAGTTACATAGAGTTAATGAGTCATGAAGACAGTTTCTGATAATACCCCATTTAGCAAATTTTGCTTTATATTCATTCATTGGTTTATAATCTGCAGGTGCATCAATTGCATCTCCTGAACCCCATTTTTCTGCTGCAATTTCTTTTTGCAAATCAATTGGAAGTCCTGAAGCAATAAAGTTCATATGAGAGTGAGATTGAGCATCTCGATTAAACATACAAGATATTATAGCACCAACCTGTGCTCCTGCTTCACTACTGTGATGTTTTGGGAAACCTAATGGTGACCATATTCCATAATCAACATTATGCCAAAAATCATCTCCAAAATTCCAGCGCTTTGCAATCCAGTACGTTCCATCACCAAGATGACTAAACTCTCCTTCTTTAAAGGCTATTCTTCTATAGAAATCTACTAAGAATGCTGGATCTCCATTCTCTAACTTATCCCAAGGTATACTTTCATATTCTTCTTCAGATAATACTTCTTTTAATATTCCACTTTCATAGGCATACTTTAAATCCTTGCCAATCATACCATAGTTACACCATACACCATAGTCATCAGCAAGCTGAGCTCCTAAAGTTCTACCAATCATATTTCCATCATCTTTTTCTTCTTGGTCCTTCATACCTTTAAACATTACCCCACCAGGTGAATAGAATCCCATACATGTATTTGCCACATATGGAGATACTCCATACTTCTTAAGCTGAGGTATATTTAATTGACTGTGACATCTTATTGGGCAAGATTGACAACCACCCATTCTTACAGTATATTTTGCAGCTACAGGACCTAAGTCTTTTATTGCTTTCATGGTTCTGTATCCTACTTTATTTACATCTTGAGGCTCACACTCTCCAGTTTCTATTGGAGTTTCTGCTGCTCCCCAATATAGTCCCTTTTGTGCTGTCCATCTACTACCTTTATCATGATACTCTGCCCAAGGCTGAGGAGTACTAGGTACTACGTGCTGGTTATTTGCACCAATAATATCCTTAATCATATATTTATTTAAGCCTATCCATTCACCATTTTTGTCTTCTATATTTACTGCTTGAGTACCAATTATTCCTATTGCCTTTAATTTTTTAGAGCCCATAACTCCGCCATGACCACCAGCTGAGTGGGAAGCCCCATTCATAATAACAGATAAATTTACTAAATTTTCTCCTGCTTGACCAATTGATGCTATGGAAGCCTCTTTACCCATAACACCTGCTATTTGAGCTGTTGTATCGAAAATACCTTTCCCCCATACAAAGGACGCATTTTCTATAGATACTTCATCATCTTCAATTCGAAGCCATACTGGTTTAGAAGCTACCCCTTCAATAATAATAGCATCATAACCTGCATATTTCATGATTGCAGCAAAGTTTCCACCCATATGACTGTCAGAAACAGCATTATCAGGGTTACTTGCTAATAATGATGTAATATTTGTTCTGGAACTACATGGTGCTCCTGTTCCTGTTAAAGGACCTGTAGCAAATATTATTTTATTTTCTTTATCAAAAGCCTTTGTTGCACCAGGAACTTCATCTGCCATGACTTTATAACCTATTCCCATTCCACCAATAAAATCTTTATATTTCAATGTATTTTCTTTTTTAATATCACCTGTGCTAAGGTTTACTCTTAAAATTGTACCAGTCCAACCTGATGTTTTAGCCATCATATTCCCTCCCAAACTATATTCTATCTTTTATCTTTTTAACCAAGTACATATCCATGTTTCCTTAATGTAACCTTTACATCTTCCCACGGTATAAGCTTTAGTGCACCAGTAGGGCAGTTTGAAGCACAGAATCCACAGGATACACATTTAGTAGATACCTTAGTTTCTGGATCAACTGTTGGTAAATGCCACGGACAAGCTTCAGTGCAAGTGCCACATCCAATACATTTGTCTTTGTCTACAGTTCTTGCTCCAGTGCTTTCATCTGAATAGATTGCCCCTACTGGACAGGCATTACCACAAAATGGTTCTCTACATTGTTTACAAGTTACAGGACTCATTAACAGATTTCCATATTGTCCGTCTTCCTTCCAATATGAAATTTTTGGACCTGACACCCCATAGTTGTAATTTTCACTAACCTTAATTCTTGAAATATACGGTTGAACTTTGTGGTCATGAGCCGTAGTACACATAATCTCACATCGCTGACAGCCTGTGCACCTAGTTCTATCTGCAATTAACAACCCAGTGGCTAGTGCAAAGCCTGCTACCTCCTCTTCCTTTGATGAACACCCAAACAAAGCAAGAATAGAATATGACGCCGCCACACCTGCCATTCCTTTGCCTGTCAGTTTAAGGAAGTCTCTCCTAGTTGTCAGTTTTTCTAATAAGCCTACTTTCGTTTCCTCAGACATTTAATACTCCTCCTTACAGCAATAATATATTTTTTGTGTCGTTTAACATGTATCTAACGACACTATTGCTTTTGCCACCCTTAATGTTAAATATCTTATTTTTTAAACTTTAAAAAATAAGATATTTAACTCACTCAAATATAACAAATTTTAAAATGATATAAGTAAAAGCTTTTAAAGATTTGTTTAATTCTTATACTATATTAAGTTGATAAAAACTTGAATATACTGATTTTACACCTTAGTTTCAAGTTTCTAATCCTAGTTTGTATATAAACGTTTTTTATATAGTATTAGGATTAGCTATAGTATATAATAATCTTTTTCCATTGTCAAACATATAACGATGTTTATTTAAATTTATTTTTCAAAAGGAGATTTAGCTATTATTAATGTTAACTTATTAATTACTTCTTTGTTATAGTTAGGATAGTCACAATATGTTATAATTTTAGACATAAAAGTTGTATTTAAAGGAGGATAAAATGGTCAATATAACTATAAACAACCAAAAGATACAGGCAAATAAAGATATGACTGTTTTACAAGCGGCAAAATCAATTGGTGTAGATATACCTACCTTCTGCTACGATAGAAGACTTGTTCCTCATGGTGCTTGTAGAATTTGTTTAGTTGAAATCCAAGGTATGAAAAACCTTCCTACCTCTTGCACTACTCCTGTAAGTGATGGGATGGTTATATATACTCATAGTCCAAAGGTAATTGAAACTAGAAAAGAAATATTATCCTTGTTAATTTCAAACCATCCTCTTGACTGCCTAACTTGTGACAAGGCTGGAGCCTGCAAGCTCCAGGATTATTGCTATGAGTATGATATAAAAGAAGATATTTATGGAGGAGAAAAATACAATTTTCCTCTGGATTCTACAAATCATTTTTTTGTAAATGATCAAAATAAATGTATATTATGTGAAAAATGCGTGCGAGTATGTAATGAGCTTCAATGTACTGGAGCTATAGGACTAAATGAACGAGGGTTTTTTACCCATATGGGTACTCCTTTTGAAATGGGCATAGAGAACTCAACATGTGTATCTTGTGGTAACTGTGTGTCTGTTTGTCCTGTGGGAGCTCTTATGCCTAAAAGCAAGGCCAAGTTTAGACAATGGGAAGTATCCAAAACTAAAACTACCTGCCCTTATTGTGGTGTAGGCTGTCAGATTGAGCTTTTAGTGAAAAATGGAAAGGTCGTAGGAGTTGAGCCTAGTAATGGCCCTTCTAATGATGGACTTTTATGTGTTAAAGGAAAATTTGCCTATGGGTTTATTAATCATCCTGATAGATTAAAAACTCCCCTTATTAAAAGAGATGGCAAATTTGTAAAAGCATCTTGGAATGAAGCTTATTCATATATAGAAAATAAAATAGAAGAGCTTAAACAAGATTATGGTTCTGACGTATTTGCAGGTCTTACCTCAGCTCGATGTACTAATGAGGAAAATTATTTATTTCAAAAGCTTTTTAGAGCAGTAATAGGAACTAACAATGTGGATCATTGTGCACGCCTCTGACATTCCTCTACTGTTGCAGGTCTTGCAACAACACTAGGCAGTGGTGCTATGACAAATAGTATTGAAGAAATATTAGGAACAGAGGCTATCTTCGTTATTGGTTCAAATACTACTGAAAACCATCCTGTAATAGGAGCAAAAATGAAACAGGCAAAGCTTAAGGGTACAAAGCTAATTGTTGCTGACCCTAGAAAAATAGATTTAGCAAAGGGAGCAGATGTATTCCTACAAATAAAACCTGGAACAAATATTGCCCTGTTAAATGGTATGATGAACCATATTATTAAAGAAGGACTTGAGGATAAGAAATATATTAATTCAAATACTGAAGGCTATGAAGCTTTTGTTAATATTATTAAAGAGTACACACCAGAGAAAGCAGCAAAAATTTGTGGGGTATATGCTGAGGATATTAAAAAAGCAGCTGAAATATATGCAGAATCAGAGAAAGCAGGTATATTCTATGCTATGGGAATAACGCAACATACTACAGGTACTGACTCAGTTATGTCTATTTCCAATCTAGCTCTCCTATGTGGAAATATTGGAAAGGAATCCGCTGGAGTAAATCCTTTAAGAGGTCAAAACAATGTACAAGGTGCTTGCGATATGGGGGGGCTTCCTGGTGATTATCCAGGATATCAAAAAGTGAATCGACCTGAAGTTAGAGAAAAATTTGAAAAGGCTTGGGGAGTACAGTTAAATTCTAACGTAGGACTAACTACTCCTGAAATACTGGATAATGCAGCTAAGAGTAATATAAAGTTCCTTTATATAATGGGAGAAAATCCTATGGTATCAGATCCAGATATTAACCACGTTAGAAAGGCATTAGATAATCTGGATATTTTAGTAGTACAGGATATATTTATGACTGAGACTGCTGAGATGGCAGATGTAGTTCTACCTGCTGCTGTCTTTGCAGAAAAGGATGGAACCTTTACCAATACAGAAAGAAGAATTCAAAGAGTAAGAAAAGTCTTAGAGCCTGTAGGTGAAGCAAAACCCGACTGGATGATATTAATGAATATAATGAATCATTTAGGATATACAAAGGTCTACAACAATCCATTGGAAATCATGGAGGAAATTTCTTCTGTTACACCTCAATATGGCGGTATTGACTACAATAAAATCGACAATATAGGGGTACAATGGCCTTGCCCCACAAAAGATCATCCTGGTACAAAGTATTTGCATAAGGAAAAATGTGCCAGAGGGAAAGGCTTATTTAAAGCTATAGAATTTAAGGAAAGTGCCGAACTTCCTGATGATGATTTCCCTTATATTCTTACTACAGGAAGAGTTTTATATCACTACCACACTAGAACTATGACTGGCAAAATAGAAGGTCTTAACAAGCTTTCTCCAGAGTCTTATATAGAGATAAATCCTTTAACTGCCAAAAAATTAGAGTTAGAAGATAAAGAAATGGTAAAAGTAGTATCTAGGAGAGGAAAAATAAAAACAAAAATAAAAATTACTGATAGTATAGAAGAAAATGTAGTGTTTATGCCATTTCATTTTGCCGAGGGTGCGGCTAATTATTTAACTAATTCTGCCTTAGATAAAGTGGCAAAAATTCCAGAGCTAAAGGTTTGTTCAGTAAATATTCTAAAGATATGCTAATAAATTCTAGGAGAGTATTTATATGAAAAATTTTGATACAGCCATTATATTGGCAGGTGGACAAAGTAGTAGAATGGGATTTGATAAGCAATTTCTAACCGTAGACAATAACTTAATTGTTCATGGTATTATTAAAGAACTTTCAAGTATATTTAATGAATTAATTATAGTAACCCATAAGCCTGAAGTCTATAGAAATTATTCCTATAAAATCGTAGAGGATGAGTTATTGGGATTTGGTCCTTTATCTGGGATTCATGCAGGATTAAAAAATTCCAATAGCCTATACAATTACATTATAGGTTGTGATATGCCCTTTATTAACAAAACTTATATAGACTATATGATAAGTATAATAAAAGACTCTCCAGAAAAACTAGATGGTGTTATTACTTTATATGAAGACTGGATTGAACCTTTTAACAGCTTCTACATTAAGGATTTTGCAAATTCTATAGAAAATTATGTTAAAACAGGGAAACCAAAAATTTATCCTTTACTCAAGAAATGTAATATTCATTATGTGCCTGAGAAAGAAGCTAGAAAGTTTAGTCCTACGTGGCAGATGTTTATGAATATAAATACTCCTGAAGATATACAAAATTATCGGGAGATTATATCCTTAGATAGTCAGTGAACTCGTTTTGCTAAAGCAAAACATCGAAGCTTCAGGTGGAGACTCTACTCCACCTGAAGTAAAAAAATTCATTCTTAGAAATTAAAATTCATATTCGGGAGGAATATATATGTTTACCTTAGGTGTAATTATAGCCAGTGACAAAGGCTCTAAAGGTGAAAGAGTAGATGAAAGTGGTAAAGTTATCATGGATATAATGGAAAGTAATAACTATGTGACAAAAAAATATATTGTTTTGCCTGATGAACGGGATATTTTATCAAAAGAAATGATATATATGTGCGACGAGCTAGAAGTTGATCTTCTACTAACCTCTGGAGGCACTGGCTTTTCAAAAAGAGATATAACCCCAGAAGCCACTTTAGATATTGTTGAAAAACAAGCTCCAGGGATTTCAGAAGCTATTCGCTATAATAGTCTTCAAATTACTCCTAGAGCCATGTTGTCAAGAGCTACTTCTGGCATAAGAAAAAACAGCTTAATAATTAATTTACCTGGTAGCCCTAAAGCAGTAAGAGAAAGCCTAGAATTTATTATTCCAAGCCTTTCCCATGGTCTGGAAATTCTTAAAGGTACTGCCAGCGAATGTGCAAGAAAGTAGGTATACCTACTTTCTTTCTGTATTCTTAGATTTAAAATATTCTTTTATTTGTTCAGCAGCCCTTTTATTCATACTTTCTACTTCACAAAGTTCTTCAACTGTAGCCTTTTTAATTCTATCTACAGACTTAAAATGTTTTAAAAGTTCTATCCTTCTTATTTTACCTATACCTGGTATTTCATCTAGCACCGATTCTGCAACTGTTTTTCCCCTTAAGCTTTTATGATAAGCCAATGCAAATCTATGAGCTTCATCTTGAATTCTTGCAACTAATCTAAACACATTTGGATTTCTTTGTATATTAAGCTCATTGCCCTCATATATCAAATCCTTTGTCCTATGACGGTCATCCTTAACCATTCCTGCCACAGGAATTTTTAGATTAAGAGCCACTAGTACTTCTAAAGCTGCATTAACATGTCCCAGCCCTCCATCTATAAGCAACATATCTGGAAATTTACTAAACTTACCTATTTCTTCAAACATTTTATTCTTTTTTATATTTTCATTTTCCTCGATGCCTTTTTTAAATCTTCTATATATTACCTCTTGAATACTTCCATAATCATTAGGACCTTCAATAGTTTTAATCTTGAATCTACGATAATCACTATTCTTTGCTCTTCCATTTTCAAAAACCACCATAGATGCCACTGAATGAACTCCTTGAGTGTTAGAAATATCAAAAGCCTCTATTCTAAAAGGTGGATTAGGCAATTGGAGAAATTTTCCTAGACTTTCAATAGCCCCTTCACTTCGTTCCCTATCATATAAAAGCTTTTCACTAAGCTGTTCCATCACTTCCACAGCATTTTTATAAACCATTTCAAGCAAAGCTTTTTTCTCCCCTTTTATTGGGTGCTTAATCCATACCTTGTTTTCTTTTTTAGCAGAAAGCCATTCTTCTATTAAACTCTTATCTTCTTCATTTATAGTCTCATTTAAAAGTATTTCTTTCGGAACTAAAGCTGTCCCTGAATAAAATTGTTTTATAAAGGAAGTCATGATTTCTCCACGGTCTTCTTTTTCACTGGCTGAAACCATAAAATGCTCTCTGCCCATAAGCTTACCACTTCTAACAAAAAACACCATAACACAAGCATTATTCTTATCCCTTGCCATAGCCATCAGATCCTGATCTATATCTGATCCTAGGACTATTTTTTGTTTTTCCATTATACTTTTAATAGAATTTATTTGATCTCTGTATTCAGCAGCTTTTTCAAAGTTCATTTCTAATGCTGATTTTTTCATTTTTTCTTCTATTTTCTCCGTCAACTCATGGTCTTTTCCACTAAGAAATAAGATTATTTCCTGTATCATAGCCATATAGTCATCTTTAGACACATTCCCAGAACAAGGTCCAAGACATTGTCCTATATGATAATTAAGACACGGTCTTTCATTTGCTTTATCTAGTGCTTTATTACAGGTTCTTAAAGGATAAAACTTTTTTAGCAGGTCAATTGTTTGGTTTACCGCACCTACATTTATATATGGTCCAAAATATTTTGACTTGTCCCTTATAATTCTTCTGGTTTTAAGAACTCTTGGATAATTTTCTCCTAGAGTTACTTTAATATATGGATATTGTTTATCATCTCTTAAGAGTATATTGTACTTGGGTCTATATTTTTTTATTAAATTACTTTCTAGTATTAAAGCCTCTACTTCTGAATCAGTAATTATATATTCAAATTCCTCTATATGAGCTACCATGGCACTAACTTTTGGGTGCTGATTTTTAGAGGATTGAAAGTACTGTCTAACTCTATTTTTTAGAGAACTAGCTTTTCCAACATATATAATATCTCCTGTATTATCCTTCATTAAATAAACACCAGGAGACGCTGGAAGTTTTTTTAATTGTTCATTTATATTAAACATCTTTTGCCTCTCATTCTATTCACTCTTAGTATATATATATTGTATCAAAGTTAATACCGTTGACAAGGCTCTACTTCTTACAAAAACTATTAAAATTTTTAAGGCCTTGAAGTATAAAATTTCCAAAATCTGTTTATACTTAAAATAATATTTTAAACTAGGGGGAATTACAATGAAAACTGTAAGAAAACTCTTTTCTGTTATTATCATTTTTATATTTGTTTCTACTATGGCAACAGCAAATGTAGACTCTAAAGAAGTATCTGCTTTTCTTAAAACTGTAAACATTAAAACCCAAAACTTTAATCAAAGTACAGAAGTCTTATTTTATGAGGATCATATCTATTTGCCATTACGTTCAATTGCAGAAACTTTAAATAGCTCTATAAAATGGGAGGGATTAACTCAAACCGCAGAAATAACTTCTCCTGAACATTATATAGATTTTCCAGAGTCTAATCCCCTTAAAGGAGAAACCTTTGTATATGGTGAAATTGTAGATATTGATAAAATTAACTACACTATAACTATAGAACAACACATTGACGACAATAGCATATATTTAGAACCAAAAATATCAGTATGTAAAGATGTTATTCTTATACTACAGAGAAATGATAAAAAAATGAATATAGATTTTGATGATTTGCACTTTGGAGAGTACGTAGGAATAGTATTAAATCAAGAGAAACAAGCTAGGGGTATTATATTAAATGGTTAATAATAAATGGGCGAATAGTATTCGCCCATTTATTATTAGTGTGATATAATTATAATGACTTTTAAAATTGGAGGAAACTATGCGAATTAGAAGAATTCCCTATTTACATCTTATTCCTATTTTATTAATTTCTTTTACCCTGTATAAAATGGTTAATGAAGTTGACGTATTCTTAGATAGTCTTAGTTTTATATTTTCCCTACTTAATCCCTTTATTTGGGCTTTTGCAATTGCTTATTTACTTAATCCTATGATGGTTAAGGTAGAAAAAGAGCTAAAGCTAAAGAGATCTTGGAGTATTCTTATTGTCTATATTCTTGTGCTTGGACTAATTGTACTTGGGATTACTATAGTCTCACCTAGAATTGCCAATAGTATAGTCACTTTATTAAAAGACCTACCCTACTACCTAGACACCACTGAAAAATGGGGTACAGAACAATTAGAAAACTTAAATATTTTTGATAAATATGGAGTAAGAGAAACTATAGAACAGCATTTATCAGAAGTAATTACACAAGTAAGCGATTATCTAAACAATCTACTAACTGCACTTGTTACTAAATTAATTACAATAACTTCTGGTTTTTTAAAGTTTTTAATAGGACTTATTATGTCTATTTACTTATTATATGATAAAGAGGGCTTTATCAAAAATGCTAAAAGAGTAACCTTTGCTATTTTTTCAGAAAAAAAGGCAACTGGAATTGTAAGCTTTACCAGAGAAGTTGATGGTATTTTTTCTCAATATCTTATTGGTAAACTAATTGATTCTACAATTATAGCTATCCTGTGTTATATTGGTCTTTCATTTATTAAAGCACCTTATCCATTACTACTTAGTATTTTAATAGGAATAACCAATATGATTCCATACTTTGGACCTTTTATAGGTATGGTTCCTGCCACACTTATAACTGTCTTTTATAGTCCCATAAAGGCACTTTGGGTATTAGTTTTTATATTTCTTCTACAACAATTCGACGGTTTATATCTGGGCCCTAAAATTTTAGGTGACAAGGTGGGTATAGGCCCTTTCTGGATTATATCAGCCATAAGTATTGGTGGTGGAACCTTTGGAGTTATGGGAATGCTATTAGCTGTCCCTATAGTAGCCGTTATAAAAACCATTTTAGAAAAATATATAGATCGAAGACTTAATAATAAAAATATAAATTTATAAAAGATTTTCGCTAACTCTACTGTTAAAACTAAAGTAAACGTTAGCCAAGAATTAAAATAGAAAGAGTGAAAAGATGACAGGTTGGCATTTTCAACTGTTTGAGCGTAGCGAGTTTTGGAAATGCCTGTCATCTTTTCACTCTTTTCATATCTATGATTGAAGGCGTGTTTATGCAGATTTAACAGCAGAGTTTACCTACAACTTTACGAACGGTCATTTTTTATATTTTTCTAGTATTTTCTTTAAAAACTGTCCTGTATACGAATCCTCTACTGCCACTATATCTTCAGGAGTACCCTCGCCCACAATCTGTCCACCTCGATCTCCACCATCAGGTCCTAAATCTATAATATAATCACTAGTTTTTATTACATCTAAATTATGCTCAATCACTAATACTGTATTACCGCCTTCAACTAGCTTATTTAAAACACCTATAAGCTTATGAATATCGGCAATATGAAGTCCAGTAGTTGGTTCATCTAATATATACATAGTTTTACCAGTACTTCTTTTACTCAGCTCAGTTGCTAGCTTAATTCTCTGAGCTTCACCTCCAGAAAGCTGTGTTGAGGGTTGACCTAGTTTTATATAACCAAGACCCACATCATATAAAGTCTCTAGCTTTCTCTTAATAGAAGGTATATTTTGAAAGAAAGACAATGCCTCCTCTACTGTCATATCTAAAACATCTGAAATAGTTTTTCCTTTGTATTTTACTTCTAGGGTTTCTCTATTATATCTCTTACCCTTACACACATCACAAGGAACATATATATCAGGTAAAAAGTGCATTTCAATTTTTATAATACCATCACCCTTGCAAGCTTCACAACGACCACCCTTAACATTAAAACTAAAACGTCCTTTTTGATAGCCCTTAAATTTAGCCTCTGGTACTTTTGAGAACAAATCTCTTATATGGTCAAAGACTCCTGTATAGGTAGCAGGATTTGATCTTGGAGTTCTCCCTATAGGTGATTGGTCTATATCTATTACCTTATCTATATGCTCTATACCCTTTATCTTATCATGGAGTCCAGGTTTACTTTTTGATCTATGAAGCTGCATAGATAGACTCTTATATAATATCTCATTTATTAAAGTACTCTTTCCTGATCCAGATACTCCTGTAACGCAAGTAAATACCCCTAATGGAATTTTCACATTGAGATTTTTTAAGTTGTTTTCTCTAGCACCCATTACCTCAATCCAATTTCCATTAGGTTCTCTTCTTACTTCAGGTATATCTATTATTTTTTTTCCGCTTAAATACTGACCTGTGAGAGATTCTTCACAAACCAATATTTCTTCTACATTTCCTTCAAACACAATATGTCCACCATTAGCTCCAGCCCCTGGTCCAATATCTATTATATGGTCAGCTGCATACATAGTATCTTCATCATGTTCAACTACTATTAAGGTGTTTCCTAAGTCAGTAAGATTTCTAAGAGTTTTCAAAAGCTTTTCATTATCCTTTTGATGTAGACCTATACTTGGTTCATCTAAAATATATAATACCCCTACCAGTGAAGAGCCTATTTGAGTAGCTAGTCTAATCCTTTGAGCTTCACCACCTGATAAAGTTCCAGCTTTTCTTGAAAGTGTTAAATAATCTAATCCCACATCTACCAAAAACCCTAGTCTCTCATTAATTTCCTTTAAAATTTGGCTTGCAATCATAGTTTTTTTTGTATCTAAACTTAGGTTTTCAAAAAAACTTAAAGATTCCCTTATAGAAAACTCTGTTATATTTGATATGTTTTTATCTCCAATTTTAACTGATAGAACCTCTGGTTTTAATCTAGCTCCTTCACATTCCTCACATGGAGTAAGATTCATATATTCTTCTATTTTTTCCTTCATAGAATCAGATCCAGTTTCCTTATAGCGTCTATCTAAGTTTTTGATAATACCTTCAAAAGGAGATCTATATTTTCTTTTTCCTCCAAATTTACTTTCATAAGTAAATTCAAGGGTTCTTTTCCCTGTACCATAAAGCAAGTCATTTACAAACTCCTCTGGAAGTTCTGAAATAGGAGTATCTAAATCTACTTTATACTCCTTACACATGGCATTTATCATTTCATAATAATATGTTCCTTCACTGGAATTTGCCATTGGAGCAATTCCACCTTCTCTTATACTAAGTTCCCCCGATGGAAGTATAAGCTCAGGATCTATCTTTTGAAGAAAACCTATACCATTACAATGAGAACACGCTCCATAGGGGCTATTAAAAGAAAACATTCTAGGCTCTAACTCTTCAAGTCCGATACCATGCTCTGGACAAGAAAACTTTGTACTAAAGGTTAAATCATCACCCTCCATTACATGAACTACAACTAAGCCCTCTGATAAGGATAGTGTAGTTTCAATGGAATCAGTTAATCTTTTCTCTATACCTTCCTTCACTATAATACGGTCAATCACTACTTCAATAGTATGTTTTTTATTTTTTTGAAGCTTTATTTCTTCACTTAACTCTCTTATCTCCCCATCTACTCTAACTCGAACATATCCATCTTTCTTTACTTTTTCTAATATTTTAGCATGCTCCCCTTTTTTTCCTCTAACAAGAGGTGCTAAAATCTGTATTTTAGTTTTTTCTTCTAGTTCCATAATTTTGTCTACTATTTGATCTATAGTTTGTTGAGTAATCTCTCTATCACAAATTGGACAATGAGGAGTACCTACCCTTGCAAAGAGTAGACGTAAATAATCATATATTTCTGTTACAGTACCTACAGTAGAACGGGGATTCTTACTGGTAGTTTTCTGATCAATAGATATGGCTGGAGATAAGCCCTCTATATAATCAACATCAGGCTTTTCCATCTGACCAAGAAATTGACGTGCATAGGCAGATAAACTCTCCACATACCTTCTCTGTCCTTCTGCATAAATTGTATCAAAAGCCAAAGAAGATTTACCTGAACCACTTAATCCTGTAATTACTATAAACTGATCTCTAGGAATTTCTATATCAATATTTTTTAGATTATGTTCTCTAGCACCTTTTATTATAATACTGTTTTTTGCCATTCTTTCACCTCTACTCTAGCTTTTCCTTTAGCTGGGTAATTTTATCTCTTAACTGTGCAGCCCTTTCAAACTGTAGATTTTCAGCTGCCTCTAACATTTCAGTTTCTAGCTTTGCAATAATCTCTTTCAATTCAATAGCTTCCATTTCATCTAATTCTTTTTTGAATCCATACTGTTCTTTTTCTTCTGCTACCTTAGTGGCTTCAATAACATCTCTAACCTTCTTAACTATACTCTGAGGTGTAATATTGTGTTTTTTGTTATAGTTTTGCTGGATTTCACGTCTTCTATTTGTTTCATCTATTGCCTTTTTCATTGATGGTGTAATCTTATCAGCATACATTATTACTCTACCTAATACATTTCTAGCAGCCCTTCCAGTGGTTTGGATAAGTGCTGTTTCTGAACGCAAAAATCCTTCCTTATCAGCATCTAAAATAGCCACTAAAGCAACCTCAGGCAAATCTAGTCCTTCCCTTAATAGGTTTATACCTACAAGCACATCAAATTTACCTAGTCTAAGATCTCTAACAATTTCCATTCGTTCTAATGTATCAATATCTGAGTGAAGATATCTTACTTTAATACCCACATCCTTTAAATATGATGTTAAATCCTCCGACATTTTTTTAGTTAAAGTAGTTACAAGTACTCTTTGTTTGGTTTCAATCACAGAGTTGATTTCCCCTATTAAATCATCAATTTGACCCTTAGTTGGTCTTATATGAATTGGAGGATCTATTAAACCTGTAGGTCTTATTATTTGCTCTACCACCTGCTGATTATGTTCCTTTTCATATGGTCCAGGTGTAGCACTTACATAGGTGATCTGGTTTATCATTCCTTCAAACTCTTGAAAATTTAAAGGTCTGTTATCATAAGCAGAGGGTAAGCGAAAACCATATTCTACTAAGGATTCTTTTCTTGAACGATCTCCTGCATACATACCCCTTACTTGAGGTATAGTAACATGGGACTCATCAACAATCATTAGAAAATCATCAGGAAAATAGTCAATCAAAGTATATGGTTTACTACCTGGTGACCTTTGAGAAATATGTCTTGAATAATTTTCTATTCCTTGACAAAATCCCATTTCTTTAAGCATTTCTATATCATACATAGTTCTTTGTTGAATTCTTTGAGCTTCTATTAACTTTTCATTATCCTTAAAATATTGGATTCTTTCTTGTAATTCTTCTTCTATATCTTTTATAGCATTCTCTAGCTTGTCCTTATTTGTAACATAGTGAGAAGCAGGGAAAATAGATATATGCTTTCTAGTACCTATTATTTCACCAGTTAAAGCATTTATCTCTGTTATTCGATCAATTTCATCTCCAAACAACTCTACTCGAAGGGCATTTTCTGCTGATGAAGCAGGAAATATTTCTACAACATCTCCTCTTACTCTAAAGGTTCCTCGAATAAAATTTATATCATTTCTTATATACTGAATTTCTACTAGCTTTTTTAGGATATCATCCCTACCTTTGGTCATGCCTGGTCTTAAGGATAAAACAAGATTTTCGTAATCTATCGGGTCTCCTAATCCATATATACATGACACAGAAGCAACAATTATTACATCTTTTCTCTCAAACAAAGCTGCAGTAGCAGAGTGTCTAAGCTTATCTATTTCATCATTTATTTGTGCATCTTTTTCTATAAATGTATCAGAATGAGCCACATATGCCTCTGGCTGGTAATAGTCATAGTAACTTACAAAGTATTCTACGGCATTATCTGGAAAAAACTCCTGGAATTCGCTACATAACTGAGCCGCCAAAGTTTTATTATGAGCTATAACCAATGTTGGCTTTTGAACTTTTTCTATAACGTTTGCCATGGTAAAGGTCTTACCTGAGCCTGTTACACCTAGTAGTGTCTGATGTTTTAAATTGGAAGTAATCCCTGTACTAAGTTTTTCAATAGCTTGAGGTTGATCTCCAGTAGGTTTATAATCAGACACTAGTTTAAATTTATTCATAATGACTACTGCTACTCAAAATATGGACAAATATATCCATATCGAGATTTTTTACCTGTTCAACAAGTCCTGTTTTGCCGTAGCTACCACAGTTTGATATGACTCTCCAAGGTCTTAAATTCCCGACTAGCCATCGGTACATATATACATTTGCTTGATTATGCAATTTTGTATATTTCAGCATTTTTAAGATTATAACTTGCGTTTAAATCTCTATCCATCTCTAAACCACATTCGCATTTAAAAACTCTATCTCCTAGCTTTAAACCTTTATTTATGTTGCCACAATTAGAACAAATCTTTGATGATGGATACCATCTATCCACTATCCTAAGTTCTATATTGTTTAACATACATTTGTAGGTCAGTTTGACTCTGAATTCATACAGTTTTTGTTGTGATATGGCTTTAGATAAATGTCTGTTCTTCATCAAATTAGATATTGCTAAATCTTCAATCACTATATAGCTTGGATTTTGCTCGATGATTGAATTAACGGTCTTGTTGATATAATCTGTCCGAATATTAGCAAGTCTTTGATGAAGGTTTTGTACTTCAGTTATTTGCTTTTGGATATTTTGCCTAGTAGCTTCTCCTTTCTCAGATTTTTTTCTTTTCTTTAAACCTTCGTATTTTCTCGAAAGTTTACGCTGTTCTCTTTTTAACTTCTTCTCCAGTTTCTTTACTTGCTTTGTCTTGTTTATATTCTTGAAAAATACTTCATTAGAGCATATTGCCAATTCTTTGATACCAACATCTATGCCTAAACCTTCATTTTTCGTTGGGCTTAATTCACTGTGGAAATCTTCCTCTATTAGTACAGAAACAAAGTACCTATTTCCCTTTTGCGAGATAGTACCACTTTTCACTATTTTATTGGTTGGGATATATCCTTTTTCTTTAAGTTTGATTTTTCCTAGGGTTGGTATTTGAATCCTATGCCTATCAATTGTCCAATCTCCTTTATTATTTTTAGGAAAGTACATCTTTACTTCTTGCCTGTTTTTCTTCTTAAACTTGGGAAAGCCACCTTTTCCATTAAAAAATCTTTTATAAGCATTTTCAGCATTACATATGATTTTTTTTCTAGCCTTACTGCCACATTTGTCAATCCAACTGAATTCTTCTTGCACTTTCACTTGTTTGTTAATGTATTTATCAAACTCATTGGCACTCATAAAGGCTTGGTTTTTATCAATTAACCCTTCTTTGAATTGCTGATACTTTTCTTGATTTTTAGCTAGATACTGATTGTACAACCATCTGCAAATACCCATCCCTTGATTAATTTTTTGTATTTGTTCTTTAGTCGGATCGATCTCTGTTTTGTATGCTCTTATCAATCTCTTCATCCTCTCTGATTTTTTTCTTGTATTTCCTTAGACCGTAGATTCTGCAACTGAATATATGGAGTATTGAAATGATATCTTGAACTAACTCTTCTGATGGCGAAAGACTTTCATTGTTGACTACAATCAACTTTGTATTAAACTTGCTTAAGAATCTTTCATACCACTCATATCCAAAACGAATAAACCTATCTTTGTGTGTGATGATGATTGTATCTACTTCATTCGTCATACATTCATCCATAAGCCTATTCCACTTTTTCCGATTGTAGTTTAGTCCACTCCCATAATCCTCAATAACTTCATCTACAATTATTCCTTTTGCATTGGCATATTGTCTAAGAAAATCTACTTGATTTTTTAAATCATCTTTTTGATTGGATGTCGAAACTCTCGCATATAGGACAGTTTTTCTTTTCACTTCACTGCTTTTTATACCCATATAAGAAAGATATTGGTCATAAGTGTAATACCTTCTATTAGATGGCGTTCTAAAAGCCTTTAATATACCTTCGTTGTCCCACCTTTGCAATGTTCTCACTGATATATTTATCAGTTCTGCAAATTCGCTTGGTTTATAGTGATTATTATTCAAATATACTCACTCCCTTTTATGAGTATATTTTATTACATTTGTCTGCGTTTGTATATTTTTTTATTAACTAAAGTAATACTCCTTAATATTTTTGAGAATAATTATATAATACTAATATATATTAAACATTTGTTCGTACTAGTAAATTATATCTCTAGCTTTATTCTATGTCAAATAAGTTTATAAAGATAAGTTAATTACTTATAATTAAACTATTAAGAGGAAATTCTTAATAGATATAGAATACTTACAATTAAAAAGATTTTGAAATAGAAGGTGACAAATTTGTCCACTAAAAAAATCATTCATAAAAAATACATATATTGTATATTACTTTTTATACCCATAACTAGCCATATAATTCTATCAATGCTTAATATCGGAAATATTGTTGCCCGCTTAGCTTTCACTTCATTCTTTATATTTATCACTTTACTATACTTAGATAGGCTTTTAATAGCAAATGAAGTTTTATTAAAAAAGCAAAGTAAGGAATTAGAATACCTGCTCAGTGAAAATCGAAGTCTTAAAAAATATGATCATATAAAGGATATTATGCTCCAAATAAGTTACTCTATCAATTATATTAAAAATGTAGATGATCTTATGAATATGATTGTGCATACTACTGTTGAAATCATAGATAATGCAGATGCAGTTAGTATTTTACTTAAAAATGAAGATGATTTATTTGAGTATAAAGCTATTAGTGGGTTTAATAACCCAGAGTTGTTTAAACTTCAATTAACATATGATGAAACATTTTTAAGCGAATGGACTGATTCAAACTATACAAAGTCAAAAATTATTAAACACAACTATAATACATTAAATGAAGATCAAAGAAAATTCCAAGATATAAAAGACCTTAAAATTAAAAGCACATTAGTTACTCCTATACTTGTAGATGGTAATATTTATGGTGTAATCAATGTACACAATATCAATAACGAATACTGTTTTACCCAAGAAGATAAAGCTGTAATTGAGTACTTAACTACTCAATTGTCATTTACCATTAAAAATTTAAAACTTATGGAAAAAACCCTCTATTTATCCAGATATGATGGATTAACAGGAGCATACCAAAGGCATTATTTTGATGAATTATTTTATGCTACCTGCAAACGAGCCCTTAGGTACAAAGAGTTTTTTTGTCTATGTGTACTAGATATGGATAATTTAAAGAAAGTTAATGATTTATATGGTCATCAAGCTGGAGATGCGGTCATTAAGCATTTCTCTCAGGAATTAAAAGAAAGTATAAGAAGCACTGACATATTAGGGAGATATGGTGGAGATGAATTCGTTATTATCTTTCTTAATGCTGAAATTGAGGATGTAAATCTAAAGCTTCAAGAAATAGTTCAAAAACTAAAAAATATACACGTTAACTATTATGATAAATTATTTAATATAAGCTTTAGCTATGGAGTTGCTAACTTCCCTAATGATTCAACAGACCCTAAAGAATTATTTAGAATTGCAGACTCTCGCATGTATAGCTTTAAAGCACAGGGGAGAGAAGAAAACAAATAGGTTGCTAGTTACTAGTTACGCGTTACGAGTAAAAACTTAAAAGATAAAAACCTTAAATCTTTAAACCACAAAAGGGTAACTGACAAATAGGTGGTCAGTTACCCTTTGTTAGTAAAACTTCAAACTATTTTTTAGAGATTTTTTGAGCTAGGTTTTTTATAATACTAACGGAGTTTTTAGGTTCAAATATTATATCTGAATCTTTGGATACTAGGATTAGACCTAGGTTATTTATTCCATTGGGATAGTCTTTATATTCTTGGATTCTAGTTGTACCCGTAATATCTTTAACCTTAATCCATATATATGGAGGAAAATCTTTTAGTATCTCTTTTATATCCTCTATACAATTTACTTCCCTATTATTTATAGACAGAATTATATCTCCCGACTTTAGTTTCATATTCCATCCTACTGAGTTTATTTTCACATCTAAAATTCTTACTCCTTTAGAAGGTTGACTAAACATTGGAGTACCGTTCTTCTCCTCTTTTTGTGAATGGATAATAAGTACTTCGTGACCAAGAGGAGCAAATAATGCTGCTATATATTTAAAGAGTATAAATTTTGTTGATAATATTGCTAGTCCTAACAGGATAATACTATAAGTAAATAGCTTAATAGATGCTCTATGGCATTTTTCTTTAGGTGTTTTTGTTACAGCCATATCTCCATATCCTAATGCCGCTACTACCGCAGATATTTGTAAAGATATATTCTCTATATTTATATTGCCACTAAAAAGTGGCCACCAATCTGGTAGACTTATATCTCTTGCACCTGACAGTGATCCAGTGGCAAATATTAATATTGCAAAGGGGATAGGCCAAATTCTTTGAAAAGAAAACCCTCCTACAACTTCTCCAGACTTGTCCTTAATAAATATAGGAAGAGCATCTTTATGACCATCAGTCCATATTAAAATCGACTCTACCAAATGCAATATTCCCACTACTGCCAATATACTCGATACATTAAGCTTAGGAAACCCAAGGACAAGACTTGATAGTGCTAATATACCTCCAGCATAAGAAAAGCACAAATACCTAATATTAATAAGCATTAGTAATATTGCCAAAGGCAGTATATATACAAAATCTTTAATATTAATAGTAATTCCTAATATCATAACCACAATAGTTCCTACTAATCCACCAACGATTCCCACTACTATAGCATTTCCTACCATTTTTCCTATTGTTTTTCTTGATTCCCCTAAAGCTTGAATCTCCATTTCTTGAAATCTTCTATATTGTATATAAACTAAATATACAACAAACCAAAACAATGGACTTATAGGTACTGTCAATACTGAAATGACTGACATTTGTATCAATTCAAGAAAAGCAGTCATTTTGTCCTCCTTTGTGTTTAGATCATAAACAATGAAGAATATTGATCATCAATATTCTTCATTGTTTAATTACCTTATTCTTTAATCACTTTATTTTTTCCAGTAAATGCTCAATAGCTTTTTGTAGCTGAACATCTTCCTCATCTGTTATTTCGATTTTCTCTGCAAGCTCTTCTGGAACTTCAATAGTTATATTTGGTTCTATACCTTTTCCATGTATATAATTTCCATTTGGTGTAAAATACTGAGATGTGGTAAGTTTAAAACCAGTACCATCATCTAAAGGCCTTAGTACTTGAACTAATCCTTTTCCAAAAGTAGTAGTACCAATCAACTCTCCTGCTTCTGTATCTTGCACTGCTCCTGCTAAAATTTCTGAAGCACTAGCACTTCCTCCATTTACTAATATAGTATATGGAAAATCTACTTTACCCTCATCTGAATTTTCATAGTTTCTCTTGCCTGTTCTATCTTGAGTATAGACAATAACCTGCTCTCCTAATAATTCATCAGCAATTTTTACACATTCATCTAAAAGTCCTCCTGGGTTATCTCTTAGATCTATTACTAGCCCTTTTATATCTTGTTTTGTAAGATCCTTTAAGTGCTTTTTAAAGTCTTCTGAAGTTTTTTCATCAAACATTGTTATTCTAATATATCCTATACCATCATTAAACACCTTAGATTTTACTGTTTTTAACCTAATGTTTTCTCTGGTTATTTCTACAGAAAAAGATTCGTCCTTACCAGATCTTAGTATACTTAAGCTAACCTTTGTTCCAGGCTCTCCCTTTATCATTGCTACAGCTTCATCTAATTTTTCCGCAGTAACCTCTTTACCATTTACCTTTACTATCTTATCCCCTGTTTTAATACCTACTTTCGCTCCTGGGGTATCTTCTATAGGAGAAACTACTGTAATAAAACCATCTTCTCCTGGAGTCATAATAACTCCTATTCCACCATAAGTTCCCTTAGTATGGGTCATAAAGTCATCATATTCATTTTTATTCATGTATACAGAGTAGGGATCATCTAAAGCTTGAAAAAGCCCTTTAATAACTCCATCCTCAAATTTAACATCATCTACTGATTTATAGTAGTTTTCTTCAATAAACAACTTTAATCCCATCATCTTACTAAATGTTTGATTCATTTCTTCATAATATTCATAGTTTTGTTTTGGAATTATCACTTTATCACCTATACTAACGGAAATTAAATTAGTTAATGTAAAAGTAGAAATACCAGTAATCATAATTGCAATAACAATCCATACATACACCTTTTTTTTGCTTACCATATCTTATTCACCCCAATAGATTTATTAACATTACTTCTCATATACTATATTATTCCTTAAACAATTCTAATATAACAGTACTTTAGAAATACACTATTTATCTTCTATATATTTATTTACAATTTCTAAGTACTGACGAGAAATTTTTTGGATTATTTCATTATTTACAGAATCAAAAGATTTAGCTTCAATTCTTTTAATAGGAAGAACGTTTATTGATGTAGCAGTAATAAAAGCTCCATCCATAATGTTTATCTTATCCTGATGAATAGCTTTTTCTATAATTTGTATATTCTGACTTTTACATATTTCCATTATACGCATCCTTGTAACTCCTATTAATACCTTAGCAGGATGAGCCGTATAGATCATGTTATCCTTTACAAAAAAAACATTAGATCTACTTCCTTCAGTTATATACCCATCTTGATTTACCAATAATCCTTCAAATACATTTTCCAAGCTTATAGCTACATTTACATTTTCTCTCAAGTTTGAATTTACAATCTTGGCATTTGGATTTATCCTTTCAGAATTATATAATATTGTGTCTACACCTTTATTAAATACTTCTTTTTCAGGATAATTGCTTTGGATAAAGTAGGTTAAAAAACTTTGTTGCTTTTTATCTAAATTACAACATATAAGCTTTACATTCATATCACCACATTTATTAGCCTTGGATAATTTTAATATTTCATTAAAGATCTCATCATCAGACTTTTCTATACTATATCCTAAAACTTTGGCTGATCCCCTCATTCTTTTTATATGATCTTCTATAAATAAAGGTATTCCTTTTATAAGGCGCACAACCTCATATATACAATTCGACTTTATATTATCGAATATTATATTATCATTTTTTGAATACTGTTTTCCATTATAGAAAAAAAACTCTAAAATAGCTTCTTTTTTCATTAGCTCACCTCTACTTCAGTTAATAAATCCTATAAATACCATTATAACTTAATTAATATATACAATCTATTTTTTTTACAATAATGAATTTTTTTTTATATTAATAGAGGAATATTAGGTTTTTTGTAGAATAATAAACTATGCAGAAAACGGAAACGGTTTTCATTGTGCAGAAAGGTAGGGAGAATATGCAAACTGTTAATAGAATAATTAATATCTTAGAATTACTTAGTAAGTTTAGTAACGGTCTAATGATCAGTGAAATTAGTGAGGAAGTTGATCTTCCTATAAGTACCACCTACAGAATCCTTAACGCTCTTAAAAAAAGAGGTTATATTGCACAGGATAGTCTAACAAAAAGATATCGCTTAGGTATGGGTATTTCAACACTGGCAATAAAGCTATTAAATAATAATGATATTGTTAATTCGGCTAGACCTTATATGGAAGAATTAAGTAGCAAATGGGAGATTCTGGTGTTTATTGCAGTAGAGGAAAACGATAAAGCTATTTGTGTATCCATGGTAAATAACTCTAATAAAGTAAAGTTTTATGTGAATATTGGTAGTGAAATGCCCTTGTATTGTACTTCTAGTTCCCAGGTAATCTTTGCATATAAAACAGAGAAAAAGATAGATAGTCTTTTATCCCAAGGAACCTTTAGTAAGCTTACACCTAACACATTAACTGATCCTGAAGATATTAAGAAAAAATTATGCACCATAAGAGAATTAGGATATGGTATTTGTAATGAAGAAATGGAATTAGGTGTAAAGGCTATTTCTGCCCCTATAAAAAATAGGTCCAATCAGGTCTCAGCTAGTATTAATATTATTGGTATTAAGGGAGATGAATCTATAGAAAATGAAACTCTAATGATCAAGGATTTACAAAATGCCGCTTTAAAAATTTCTCGTTCTATCGGCTGTATTGATTAATTAATAACTTTATTAAAAGCATTTATGATTTAAGATTTATTTATTTTATAAAGAGAAATACTATATTTATACTTTTTATTTTATATATAATTTTTTAAAAACTTGATAGGAGTGATTATAATTGAAAACCTATACCGGAAAAGTTATTTCTAATACTTATGTTTCTGATAAGTATTATCATATTGTATTAGAATCTAGCAACTTAGCATCAATTGTAAAAGATGGACAGATAATTCATGTTAAATGCGGAGATGAATTTTCAAACTTTATCCTTCGCAGACCCTTTAGTATCTACAGATATTCAAAGGCTTCTGGTACCGTTGAATTTATGTACTTAATTAAAGGAAAAGGAACAGAATATATGAGCAAATTAGAATCAGGTGATGAAGTAAAATTATTAGGTCCAACAGGCAATTCCTATGTAATCCATGATAATGTAAAAGCTATTGCTGTAATAGGTAGAGGTGTAGGTATAGCTTCAATTATTTCATTAGCTGAAACAGCTAGATCTCAGGATATACATGTAACAGCAATCTTAAGTGCTAGAAATTCTGATGCTATAGTAGGTAAAGAACTTCTGTCTAGTATAGGTTGCAAGGTTATTGCAGTTAATGATGCAGACAAAAACAGTTCTGTTGATAATGTAAATACTTTATTAGTTCAAGATATTGAAGAAAATAATATTCAACAAATCTTTACATGTGGTTCAAAACGTATGGGACGAATGGTAAGAGATTTAAGTGAAAAATATAATATACCTGGGTATATTTCTTTAGAAGAACATATGGCATGTGGTATTGGCGTATGTAAAGGTTGCGTATGTAAAACCAGTAAGGGTTACAAAACTGTTTGTAAAGATGGACCAGTATTTCCTATAAGTGAGGTGGAGTTATAATGAATAATGTAGATTTATCTGTTCAAATTGGAAATTTAAAATTAAATAACCCTGTTATGCCAGCCTCTGGTACTTTTGGCGAAGAAACTAGTTATTTTATAGACTTTAATAAATTAGGAGCTTTAGTTCCTAAAAGCATTACCTTACATCCTAGAGAAGGTAACAAGCCCCCAAGGGTTGTTGAAACTCCTAGCGGTTTGATAAATGCAGTTGGTATTCAAAACGATGGAATACATCATTTTATAAAAAACATTTTACCTTTTTATGAAAAATCTACTTCTCCCATTATAGTAAGTGTCTCTGGTTATAGCAGTCAAGAATTTGTGGAAATGATAAATCTTTTAAACCCTTTAGACAGTGTTAAAGGGATCGAGTTAAATATTTCTTGTCCAAATTTAGCTGCTGGGGGAAAATCCTTTGGTATGAGCTGTGAAGATACTTATAGTATTATAGAGACTGTAAGAAAACATACAGACAAGCCTATTATTGCAAAATTAACTCCTAATGTAGGAGATATATCTTCCATTGCTTTATCTGCACAAGAAGCTGGAGCTGATGCTGTATCTTTGACAAATACTTTTACAGCAATGGCAATTGATATTAATTCTAAAAAGCCTAAATTAGGAAATACAATAGGAGGTCTTTCAGGTCCTGCAATAAAGCCTATCTCTCTTAGAATGGTATGGGAGGTTGCTAATAAAGTTAACATTCCAATTATAGGTATAGGTGGTATTACTAATTGGGAAGATGCAGTAGAATTTATCTTAGCTGGTGCTAGTGCAGTACAAGTAGGTACTTATAGTTTTACAAATCCTAATACTATGTTAGAGGTTATAGAGGGAATAGAAAGTTATCTTATTAAAAATAATATGTCTTCTATAAAGGATATCATTGGTAAGGTTATTATTGATTAAATAAATTAAAGACTCTACTCTTCATTTAGTAACTTTTATATTTCTTTATCGTTCATTTTTTGAAATTTAATTACAAGTAAAAATGAATTTAACCATAATTCATGATATCTCTTACTATAAAATTCACATAAACTAAGCACCACCTGATTAAAGCATAAAGAAAAGTCCGTTTTTATATTGCTCATTTATTCGAAAAATATTTTATTGAGTTAGTCAAATCACAATTTAAAAACGGACTCTAAAATATAGCTCTTATAAAACGTTTTGTTTAATTGAAGAGCTTCATAAAAATTTATATATACTTCCAATTGTTTCTATTAACCAAATTCCAGCTTTTACTCTTATTTACAATATTTCGATTGCAGACCCAGCACATTCAAATATTTTTGCTTCTTCAACTGTAGTTAACTTGTTGTCTTTCAAAACTATTTTTCCATCTATTATCACAGTATTTACAACACTTCCCGAAGCAGAATACACCAAATTAGATATTGTTGATAGTGTTGGTACTAATTCAGGTTATTTAAAGTTCAGAAGTGATTTATATCACTAAAAAACAGCTACTTTTACTCTAATTAATACAAAATAAGGTAATATCTATAAAATCCAATAAAAAAAGATGACTTAATTCACCCTTCATCATCCCTTCTCTCAGCAATTACACAAAGATGATATTTTTCAATATTGTCGAATTCGATTATGCGTGATAATAATACTTGTTTTATAAATTAAGTTAGAATTCAACTAACTGTGGTGTTTATTTACGGATTATCACTAAAAGTACTATTATTTTTAATCGGCTTGATCTAAAGCCTTCATGCCATATCTATAAAATGAAACTAGCACAGAAGTTAGAGTAAATATTTCACATATTATGCCTGAGTATGAAACAGTATAAATATCATAAATTAACCATGCAGGAGAATTTATACATAAATTTGCAATTCTGATTTTTTTACCATTTCTCGTCCACGAAGCAATTGTAATTGCCACCATTCCTATGCTTGGTAACAAACTAAACATATCTTGCCAAGTAAATATAGTTACTACTATATGTAGGGAAACAAATACCCCTAGCCAAATTTTATTTCTTGCCCATTGATTTTTTGAATTGATCAAAACAAAATTTCTAATCAAACTTATTGCTATGTTTATGCTTCCAGAAAAAGCCCCCAACATAAAGAAGTGAAGAACATAAATTGTATTAGAACACATCTGCATAAAGAATAATCTTCTGCTGTCTTTACACTGATATGAAAATATTAGTAATCCTGCTCCTATAAATCCAATAATTTGTGCTGTAATATAATACATTATTGCATCTCCTATACTATAGATTTAAGTTCATATTATTTGAATATTCTTCTTAATTGTATATATTTATTGTCTGTTAAAATCTTTCATTGTACCTTGGATTTTTCAGTGCACAGGACAATTCTGTACATTTACCACAGGTTCTAAATATCCCGACTCCACCAAAGTATTTTTCTGTGATAGCATTTATCCATTTACTACATTTGTCCTTGTCAAGTTCTTCTAAATGCAGTGACTCAAAAGGACAATTTTTCACACAGACTCCGCAAGTTTTGTTGTGATTGTACAGACAGTATTGTTCTGTTTCTAGTTTGTCGTAGTCAGCCTTAGGTCTATTATAAAACTTATGAAATGTCCTGCGTACCCGTTTCTTGTTATAATTAGTTGATTAAGACCAAAGGTGCCAAGACGGCAAATGTAAGCAATGTGCTTCAGTGACCAATGGTGGATGAATTTTCCTGGTTTAAAGGTTCTTCATTCGGATTTCCAGAGCATTTAATGTTTATTTCACAAGTTTGACCTTCATACTCTCGATAATTTGACTCATAAGGTCTTGAGCATTCTTTTTACCGTAAGCCCGCTCTTTTGAAGTAGTGTTACATTTTAGATTTTTCGCACTACCTCTTCAGAAAAGAGAAGAAAGAAAGTCATCACTGTTTTAGCATTTGACGCTGTTGAAGAGTACACTATCTTAATTATTACATCTACAATCATTTTATTTAGCTTGTTCATATGGTATATACTTCCGAAATTATCCTTTTTCTTCTTCACATAGCTCATTTTGTTTCGAGCCAAACAATTCTCCAAAAGCTGCACCTCCAAAAATTAATACAGCACCTGCTACTTGCACAGGACTTAGCTTTTCTCCTAAAATTGCAGCTGAAAAAATCAATGCTGAAAGGGGCTCCAGATATCCACAGATTGACACGGTTTGCACAGGCAGGTCACCAATGGAAGAAAAATAAAAGTAACAACCAATGCCAGTATTCACGATGCCTAATATCAGTATAGGTATCAAATTTCCAGGTGTAATGTTTACTGAAAATCCTTGCTTTAAAGATATATAAATAGCTACCATTATAAAGCTGGTAATTAACTGCCACATTGAATTTTCAAGTCCTTTTATGCTGACAGCTTTTTTATTAAAGACCAACATAATAGCATACATGATTGCCGCTAATATCCCAGAAATCAGTCCCCAGGAAATTCTTCCTTGTGACAAAGCTTGCCCATTAACTAAAACCATTCCAATTATTACTGTAAAAAATCCAAGTATTTTGGTACTTGTCACTTTTTCCTTGAATATTACAGGAGAAAGGATCATTACAATCACAGGACCACAATAATAAGCCAAGGTAGCAATGCTTATGCCGATTTGCCCGTATGCTTCAAATAAAAATATCCAGCTTGCACCCATCGCCATGCCTGAAATCACTAACCACATAAAATGCGATTTGTTTCTCCAAGACTGTTCTTTCTGTTTAGACAGCGCAAATACTAAAATCAGAAACAAGCTACCAATCAAAGTCCTCAATAAAACAATTTCATAACTGTTTAATAAAGTGTAACTTGCAACAATTCCATTGGAACCAAAGATGAGTAATGCAGCTATATATTTGAAATATGCGTTTTGCATTTATCTACCATTCCTTTTCTTAATTTTACATTTCAATCACTGTCGGAATGTGATTTGCATAGGTTAGGAAGTTATTGACAATCTGCTTTGTTTTGACCTTAATATACCCGGTTGTAGTCCCATCGCTACATCCATACCATTCTTCTAAGAGTACATCCTTATCAAGAACAATTTGCACATGATTGTCCTTATCCAACAAAATCCCAAATATTGTCACAGCGCCGATTTTTACACCCAAAATATTTTCCATTAGCTCAGCAGGAGCAAAAGATACCCGTGAAACACCCAATGCCTCGGTGAATTTTTTAGATTTGAACGGCTTATCTGCAGTAGTTACATATAAATAGAACTCTGTCTTTTTGCTATTGCAGAGAAATAGCGTTTTTACCATTTTCATATCTAGTTTTCGATTAATCTCTATACAATCCTCCATGGAGATTGCTTCATCCGTGTCCACCCGCTCAAAATTAATCTGTAACTTTGTCAATGATTCGTAGACCATTTCTTGTAACGGTGTTTTATAGCCTTCTGGTGCTTTTTTCATTGTGTCACTTACAAAAAACATCTTTAAATGCCCTTCCCTTCCTATGCTTGAGTTTTTAACAATAGTAGTATATCATATTCATATGCATTACAATGTTGAATGTTTGTTATGATATGAATGACAAAATTGCATAGAAGGGAAAATAGAGATGATGAATATTCAAAAATATATATCCTTTGTCAAAGCAGTAGAATATGGGAGCTTTACAAAAGCTGCCGAAGCATTGAACTATACACAATCTGGTATCAGTCGTATGATTAGCGATTTGGAAACGGAATGGGGTGTTTCTCTTCTTGAAAGAGGACGCACAGGCGTTACTCTAACCTCAGATGGTTTAAAGCTACTGCCCCAGTTAAAGCGAATCTGTAATGAGCATAAAATCTTAATTACACAGATCGAAGAGTTACACGATATGCAATCTGGGATGATTCGTATTGGGACATTTTCCAGCGTGGCAACCCATTGGTTACCTAATATGATTAAGATTTTTAAGAAGGACTACCCACAAATTGATTTTGAGTTGCTGCTTGGTGATTATACAGAAATTGAAAGCTGGATTTTAGAAGGGCGTGTTGACTTCGGATTTTTGCGACTTCCGACAAAAACAGAACTTGAAACTATATTTTTAGAACAAGACCGTTTGTTGGTAGTGATTCCGAAAAGTCATCCACTTGCTAATTGTGATAAGTTTCCAATAAACGATTTATTGAATAGTCCGTTTATGCTGTTGGAAAAGGGTGCAAAAGCAGAAATCTCTGAAATATTTGAGAAACATCATATTTCCCCGGAAGTTCATTTTACAACATGGGATGACTATGCCATTATGTCTATGGTGGAAAACGGGCTTGGGATTAGTATATTACCTGAATTGATTTTACAGAGGATTCCTTACCAAATTATAGCGAAAGAGCTTGAAGTTCCTGCTTTTAGAAATATCGGTGTAGCCATGAGAAATCGAAAATCGCTTTCCCTTGCGACCAAGCGATTTTTAGAATACTTGCAATACAGAAAGAATGAGTAAATTTTTACCTATGCAAAATAATAAAATGTTATTTCGTAGTCATAATTATCACCAAAAACAGCTACTTTCACTTTAATCAATACAAAATAAGGTGATACCTTATAAAACACAATAAAAAAGATGATTTAATTCATACATCATCCCTTTCAAATATTTTCTCTAAAGTCATGTAATCTGATTCATTCATAGGAATAGTAGAATTTGATAATTTAATGTAAGGATTGATGTCATCTCAGTTTGAAGGAACCAAGAAATATTAATAGTGTTAATCAAGCCTTAGATTATTTTAGTATTGAACCTATATCAAGAGTATTAAAGTGATATGTTTTATAATCAGTATTTAACTACAATTGCCAAGAAGTCTCCCTCTTCTAAGCTACCTTACTCACGCTAGTGAGAGCGTAGGTGGGAGATGAATTGGCAAGGTTTTGATAATGTGATAAAATGTAATTATGAATGTTCTTTGATAACTAGATATATAAGGTTGTATAGAGAAATCGATTAGCTATGAATGCGAAAACCAAGCATTAGCTTTTCCTTCTATACGTAAAATATCTAAGGTACTAAGGATACCGACTTACTCGGCATCTAGGGCAGGAACTGCCCGAAGTTACGCCTGTGGAGACTGAGGTTACGAAGTCGTGGAATCAGGAAGCTCCCACTTCTTAAGTGGTGAGTAGTTCACGTGTTCTTTGCTTATAACATCATAAAGTTTCTTTAAATTTTCATGAACATTTTCTAAGTCTATAAAAAATATTATTAATTCATTATCTCCTTCAAAGTAATAATAAATGTCGTCTAAGATACAATTTGGTTTAGGATAAATCAATATGACCTTATCCGCTCTATATTTCTTAGAATATGCATACATTTGGTATAAATCACTTTGTGATATTCCATTGTTTCTATATTTGCTGTCCAGTATTTTCCACTTTGTATCTAATACAATTGTTCTGCTATTTAATTTCATAACCAAATCTGGTTTTAATATAAATTTTCTATGACTTTCTATCAAGTAATACTGTGTATGCTGAGTCATCACCGTATAGTCACTAAAAAGAAAAGAGTTCATTATACATTTTGCTATATATTTTTCGAATACCTTTTCCATTGGAAATAGTAATGAATATGCTATATTCTCCCCTTTATAATTCATAAAGCTTTTATTATCTAAAAAAATCTTGCACCACTGAAGTATTAAATCATAGTGAGACATCAATCTGTTAGTTACACATTTAGAAAAGTCTTTGTGATAGTTTTTTGACACCTCTACATCTCGAAAGGATGGAAGACATTCATTTATTCTTTTATGCAATATCTGACTAGTTGTCTTTTTCCTTAGGAAATTTAAAGTTGCCTTGATTAATCGATTTTCAGGTCTATTGATGCTAAATTCTTCGTAACCTACATAAAATTTATGTTTGTTGACTGAGTTATTGATTATATGTTTATTGACTAATAGCTTGCCTTTATAAAAACTAAGATTATCTTCCTTATCAAGATAACTGGATTTAAGCCCTATTCTAACAACTTTCAATACTTCATCCAAAAACATCTTAATAAAAATATCGAAAATGCTCATATTAGCTATATTTAAACTTGATTGATCAAAGGTCTTTACTGGTAAATCATTTGTATACTTTAGCATTTTTAGAAAAATCTTTTTTATTCTACTATAGGAATTATCTTCATTAGATACAAATATTTTAGGTAGTATTTCTATTGTAGTATTATCTGAAGCTTTGATGACACCCACATAATTTTTAGCCTTTAGAATCTTCCCCGCATTTTTTGCGTATCCTGACACCATAAATTCACTAATATTATCACCAGAATCCACTTTATTTTGAAGTATGAAATCCTCTAAATCCGAAAACAACCTATGTGGTAGTAATACATTTCCATCAGTTACCTGAGATACATATTTATCACTGGCAAAATAACTATATTCTTTAATAGTATAAACCTTATTCTTCATTTAACTCATCTCCACTACCTTTAAATAGATTTGAGTTATATATTTTAATATAAGCCATTGGATTTGTAAGGGCATCGGTGTTTATATTATAAGTTGCCTTTTCTTCAATGATGTCCATTTCCGAACTACTTCCAAATAAAGTCATGTCTATCCCTTCTTTTGTTACAAATTGCATATTTTCTTCATTTACTTGATTATCACCTAGAATAAGTCGGATCTTTTCATAATCATCAAAAAAGTACTCCTGCAAAAGGGGTATAATTTTGTTTTCAAAAATATCACTTAATTTATCAATAGTCTTACTGTTTAATAGTTCCATAAAATAAGCCTGCCCTATCATATGCTCTCTATCGTAGAGAACTTCGATTCTTTTATTTATCGTATCAACCATCTTTTTAATATCAATATTCTCAACTATAAGTGGTTTATTATCATTCATTTTCTTGAATATATTAGTTTCAGGTTCAACCTCAATAAACTTAAATCTTCTTCTGAGAGCTGTATCCATTAGCGCTATTGATCGGTCGGCAGTATTCATTGTACCTATTATATATAAATTAGATGGTACTCCGAATGGTTTCTTAGAGTATGGTAATGTCACATATATCTCTTCACTATTTCCCAACCTTTTACTTGGTTCAACCAGCGTGATTAGTTCACCAAAGATTTTAGAGATATTCCCACGATTTATTTCATCAATAATTATAATATAATTTTCCTTGGTATTTTTTCTAGCCCGTTCACACATTTCCTTGAAAATACCATCTTCTATTTTGTATTGAATTTCCCCTTTTTGATCGTTGGCTTTTTCTACCACGATTGGTTTAATTCCCTCAATAAATTCCTCATATCCATAAGACTGGTGAAAGGTACAGAAAGCTATCTGACCTTTTTTCATATAGTCATTATATTTGTGTTTAACATTATTATAGGACTCTTCCTTTACTATAACGGGGTCTCTCTGCTCTAAAATGGAAACAGCATAGTATGTGGAATTGTATGTTTTTCCAGTTCCAGGAGGCCCATATAGTATTAGATTCAAATCTTCATGTTTATAAAAGTCTTTAATTGAGCCATCTTGATTTATACCTTCGTATTCATCAGCAATAGTAGTAGGTATTTCTTGATATTCTTCATCTTGTAGCTCTTCAATACTTTGTTCCATTAGTTCCTTTATAGATAAGTCGAAATAAGGACGAAGTATATTTTGTTGAAATACATTGAGTTCTGGATCTTTTATTTCCATGCATGTAGAGTTATAGTTTGGAGTCCAGCCTTTCTTTACCCCTTCATATCTTTCATTACTTATACTTTTTTTTATTAGAATATATTTTCTTTTCATCCAACCTTCAGGTTTACCTTCCAATGGTTCAGCATTTGATGATACTATTCCCAACGCTACTACTCTTTGTGAACCATAACATAGATAGAAATAATCCCCTAGCTTCATCTTATCAGTAAAATTCTGACCTTGGCTTCTTCCTGTATCTTTATGTACTGCAATTATATTTTTTCTAAGGTATTTTACCTTTTCATCTTCACTAAACTCTCCATTATTTCCATGGGATACTTTCCAGACCCGTTTATCATTATCCCAAAACTTTCTTATTTCACTACAATATAATATTGATGAATAGATATCAGTCAGGTTCATAGGATTTGCAGGATTTATATCCAATTCTTCAAATTCTTCTTTGACTATTTCAGCAAAATTATCTATATAGTCATTTCTTTTAAATAAAATCAAGCTGATTAATTGTTGATGTACTGGCGAGACAATATTTATATTACTTATTGGATCTATGATATACTTCAATGAATTTGAAATATTGTCTGTTAACTGATTTATATCACTGTTCTTTTTATAATTCAGCAAATTTTCTACCCATTTATTTTGTCTGACAAAAGGGCTAGAAACAACTCTTTTATCTTTATACTCATTATACTCATGCTTATTCGCAGCCTTAGAGTCTAAATATGATATTAATTGTCCTATAATCTTTAGAAATTTATATTCCTCAAACTCATCATCATATTGTCCTATAAATTTATTGAAGTTAAATTCCCCTATGGCATTTAGGTTTTCTATAATTCCGTCCAATGTACTATTATCTATATCATAAGAAATAAATTCTTTGTATTTATCAACTGCCTTTTGGAACTGAAAGTCCCTGTTATTTATAACCCTCTTAATTTCTTCTTTATTTAGTATTTTTTTAATCTTATCTTGCAAATTAGAATCCACTGTAATCTTCCCCCTCAATGTTAGCTTGTTTTAATATTTTCTGTTAGGTAATGTAATCTCTCTCAATAAAGTATTATTCAGATTCCATTTGATAAAGATATATTTACTCCAACTCCTTTAAGAGTAATATTGCTCATAAAATCTATTCTTCCTGAAGCGAAGTTCATTTAAAAGACTTAATTTATATTAAATTAGCTACCTACATCTGAATAACTTTGATATTAAACAAGTTCTACTCAAGAATCAATAATCCTTCAATTTTCCCACTCTGAATATACCAAAAATCCAAGTTTGTATTTATGCTAAGGTATTCGGTTGTCGCAAGGCATGCAAAGCATAAGAAAGGTATAGATCTAACTGGGAAATGCTATACTAGAATGCAGAGGACTCATATTCAACTCTGTGTAAGAGATATGTCCGTTATTAAAAACCATGAAGTTTATAATGAGAAATTAGATTAGGATGTGATTTTATATGTTTGATAAAACGCTAGAGTTTTACGAAAAATGCTCAGTTGAAGAGTTAGCTCATCACCTTAAAAGTCTTGGTGTAACATCTGTTCCCAAAAACCAAAAAAAAGAACATTTTACTTCTGTACATGGTACAACTTACTCATTAAATCAGTGTAAGTATAACTTTGGAAATGTAAATGTGGACAGTAAAACTTTTTACAAGCAAGTTTCTAACAAGCAATATGGTTTAGGTTTTGGATATAATAGTCCCGATTTAGCATGTGGAAATGCTCATTTTGATGATGACTATTATAATAAATATAATAAGGCGGTTTAAAAAATGGACAAGGGTATTCTAAGTAGTCTAAACTTTGAGAATTATGCCTGTGAAAAAATTGAATTTCACCTAAATGAAGACTTTGTTTCAGGTAGAGAAGTAGAGTTAGATTTAAGTTTCGAGAGAACCATCGAGATTGATATAGAAGATAGTGAGGCTATAATCAGATTAGGTTGTAAAGTTTTTGAAAACTACAAGGAAAAAAATTATCCTTTTTTTATGAATGTACTTATGAGCGGATTTTTTTATTTTGAGAGTACCTTAGATGAAAAAGATGCAAAACAACTACTAGAGGTTAATGGAACAGCAATATTATTTCCTTATTTACGAGCACTAATAAGTAATATAACTTCAAGTGCTGGGGTACATCCATTAGTTATTCCAACAATTAATATTGTTAATATGATTAGAAATGAGAATTGCAAACAAGAATATGATGAGTAATAGGTAGAGAAAATTAGTAATTGTTTCTCTACTTTTTTTATGTTTAACATGCAATAAGAACTAGCTCAGATAATTTGTAAATCTTCAATGATATTAAGCCCAATTTCAACTTCTTTCTTTTTTAGTCCCATTTACTGAACCCTTTCCATTTTTGTAAATAAGCAGTAATAAGAAAATTTGATTTTTCTTCGTCATATCATATTTTTGTAAGAGTAGTTGATGGAAAATTAAAACTACCTTAACAAAAAGCTCTTGACCAATATAAATGTCAGAGCTTTTTGTTTATATATATTCAATTGGAGGCGTAAAGATTAATTTAATAGATTTGGAAGGAATAATGATATTTGTGGTATATATGTTATTAGAAGTAAGGCTGCTATATCTATTATTAAAAATCTCATCAAACCTGGCATCATTTCTACCATATCTAGCTTTGTTATAGAACTTGTTACAAAAATATTTATTCCAAAAGGTGGGGTAAACATACCTATAGATAGGTTAGAAATAATTACAATTCCTAAGTGTACTGGATCAATTCCTAACTTCATTACCATAGGGTAAATAAGTGGTACAAGAATAATTGTTGCTGCTCCACCTTCCATAAACATACCCATTATAAGAAGTATTACATTTAATACTAATAAAAAGACTACAGGGCTAGTGATATCTTGCAAGAATCCCTGTGCTAATAATTGTGGTACCTGTCCTATAGTTAATATCCACCCTAACGCCTGGGCTGATGCAATCATTATCAGTACTTGTGCAGAGCTTGCTGCTGATTCCTTTGCTACTTTTAACAAATCTTTAAACTTTAATTCTTTATAAACAAGTAAACCTACTAACATTGCATAAATAGCTGAAATTCCAGCAGATTCAGTTGGTGTGAAAATTCCACTATAGATTCCACCTAATATGATTACAGGAACCATTAGTGCCCAACCAGCATCCTTTGTAGTCTCCCAAACTTCCTTTGAACTGGCTTTTGTATCTCTCTCTAAATTATTCTTTCTTGCATAAAAGTATATATATCCCAAAGAAACTACACCATAAAGTACTCCAGCACCTATACCGGCCATAAATAATCTTCCAACTGAAACTCCTGTCACCGCACCATATATGATCAAAGTAATACTAGGTGGTATAATCAAGGCTACAGTTCCTGCTGAAGCTAATAAACCTGAAGCAAATGCTGGGCTAAACTTACTTCTCAATAGTTCAGGATACATTATCTTACCTACAGCCATAACTGTAGCTGGAGCTGAACCTGATAATGCACCAAAGAACATACTTGCTAACTGAGTAGTCATAGCAGCACCGCCTGCCACATGTCCAATTAATGCTCTTGACCACTTTAGTATACGGTTTGAAAGTCCACCTGTATCCATTAAGTTAGCAGCAAAGATGAAAAAAGGTAGCGACATAAGTGCAAATTTATCTATTCCTCCAAAAAACTTTTGTATAAGCATCATGGGCTCTACATCTGAAAAAAATATAATACTGGCAAAAGATGCAAATCCAAGTGAGACAAATATAGGAGTACTACTAAATAGTAATACAAATATCATAATCATTAGTGCTAAGATCAAAACACTCTCTCCTTTCTATAACCAATGGGCTTTAACTAATTTTAAATGTAATATTAAACTTCTATTTCTTTATTATTTTTAAATTGGTTTATTAGTATTCTTATCAAGTGAATTAATGAAAATAATGAGCCAATTGGAATTACTGCATAAACCCAATATAGTTTTATTTGAAGAGCTGGTGTTATCTGTCCTGAATTAAAAGAGAATAAACATAAGTCATATCCATATTTTAATAACCATCCCATGCAAATAATAGATGCTATTGTTGCAAATATTTTAACCCCTTTTTTCATTTTTTTCGGTACAATAGTAAATATTACATCAATACCAGGGTGCATCTCTTTTCTAAAACCTACTGCTATACCAATAAATGTAACCCATATTATTCCATATCTTATAAACTCTTCAGCCCATGTAGAGTTAGCGTTAAATCCATAACGAAGAATTACATTAACAAATAATACTGCAGAAACTGTTAATAGAACGATTGCTATTAGATATTCTTCAAATTTTTCTAACCATTTCATATTTCTGCCTCCTTTCTACCTTTAAAATATAGTGGAGCTTATAAGCCCCACTATATTTAGCCTACAATATAACTATTTTTGTGCCTCTTCTAAAGCTGCCTTTAAACGAGCAAGATAATCTGCTTGCCATTCTCCATTATAATGTTCCTCATGCACTGGTATAGAAGCTTCTGTAAATACTGCAATTTCTTCATCTGTTAACTCATAATAATTGTTTCCAGCATCTTTAAGTTTTTGAACATAATCAGCTTCTGTTTCAGCTAATGCCTTACGAGCTGCTTTTCTTCCTTCCAATTCAGCTTTTTGTACTATTTGCTTCATATCTTCTGAAAGACCTTCAAACCAACCTTTATTTGCAATCATTATATACATCATTGCTCCATGATAACTTTTAATAATATTCTCTTGAACCTCTTGATAGTTATTCAAATATATAGTCTGTAAAGGATTTTCTTGTCCATCAACTATTCCTTGCTGTAATCCATTATATACTTCTGCATATGGTAGAGGTATAGGATTTCCACCCCACTCTTTATACTGTGAAATAAGTATAGGAGCTTCCATTACACGCATTTTTACTCCTTTAAAATCTTCTGGCTTATGGATTTCTTTTTCAGTAGTTGTGAAAAGCTTATACCCACCAAACCAATATCCTAAACCTTTAAATCCACCTTGGTCTAAACGTCCTAATAATTCTTCCCCTACTTCCCCATCTAAAACCTCATACATAGCCTCTGTATCCTTTGGCCATAAATAAGGAAGATCTGCTACCTTAACGTCATCAACAAAAGGAGAAATAACTGCTGAAGGTTGCATACTAATATTAATACTTCCTATCTGAGTTCCTTCTACTTGCTCACGTAAACTTCCCATCTGTGATGCAGGATAAATTTGAACTTCAATTTTACCATTGCTTTCACTTTCTGCTATTTCCTTAAACTTTTCAGCTCCCACATGCTCAGGACTAGTAATAGGCTGATTATGACTGAATTTGATTACCATTGGCTTGTCATCTCCAGCATTATCTCCTGATTTGTCCCCACCATCTTCAGCTGGAGTAGAAGAACATCCAGCTAGTCCTAAAGATAGAACTAAGATTAAAACTAACACCAAGCTTAAACTCTTTTTAAACATTTTTAATTGCCTCCCTTTTTTTTCGTTTTGAAATAGCTTTTTTATTAAAACCACAAATTTGTGGTTATAATATAATTTTCCCAATTCCATTTTCTATATCAATATTAGTTCCAAAAGGTTCACTTAATTTTTGTAAATTTTTTAAAATCCTAACATCTTTAGATAATTTTGGCCATCCTCTTTGATAACTGGCTTGTCCAAATCCTAGTTCAATAGGATAAAGTAATATTTTTGTTAGCTTTCCTTCTTCCATCTCCCAGTATGGAATTACTGATTCCCATACATATGGATTAGTTCCTAGTCCTATTGTGTCATTTTTACTTCTTGTATTTAGTGCATCTACCACATTATTAGATGTTCCTAAATTATACTTATCATAAAAATCGCTAGGCAGTTTTGAAACTGTATCATTTTGAAATATAAAATTACCTAAACTATAAAATATTGGACATTCTTTATATACTTCAAAAGCTCTTAGTATATGTGGTCCGTGTCCAAGTACTGCATTGGCACCCCAGTCTACACAGCTTCTTGCAAAGCTAACTAGAAAATCAGCTGGTTTTGCTTTATCTTCTCCCTTCAATTCATGGGAGTGGACACTGACTACTACATAATCTGCCTGTCTTTTTGCCTGTTCTATAGCTTTTTTTACTCTCTTTAGATCTTTTGAGTTAGGCTTTGTTATCTCACCTTCCGGAGAGCCTTCTTTAAATAAATGTTTTCCAAATCTAAAGACATCATCTTCACTTTTTACTTCAAAGCCTTCTTTAAAATTCAAATTACTCCAAGCATTTATATCTGTTTTTTTAGCTATTGCTTTTAATTGATTTATTTCTTCCTTGCCTACAACATAAGTAGTATCATATCTTAAAGGATTGATTCCAGGTCTCCCAAAAATATCAGGTCTTTGTTCTCCTGCAATCCATGATTCATGAAAAGTAGATGTCACTGCAATAAAAGCCACACGTCCAGAAGGACATTCCAAATATTTAGGCTCGCTAGCAGCACTTAGATTCTTTCCAGCTCCCCCATGAACAAAATTATACTTATTAAGATTTTTTTCAGTTTCTTCTAAACCCCCATATGAATAGTCCATGGTATGATTATTTGCCCAGTTTAGAAGATTGAAACCATAATCTGCGATATCCTCTAAAACTTCAGGCTGTGCCACTGCCCAAGTACCACCACTAAATGCTGATGGATGTCCTTGAAAATTGTGAGCTGTTACTTCGAAATTAGTAAATCTAACTTCAGCTGATTTGATCAGGCTAGAGATTTCATTGAAATTATTACTTCTCGGGGTCGGTAATCTTCGAGTAATAAAACTATCTCCTGTAGCCACAAATTTCATCTTTGACATTATATAACCCCCTCTTTACTACCTACTTCAACTTAATTCCTTGATCTTGAATACACTTTTTAAGGTCTGGTCTTCTTGGATCTTTAAGATATTCAGCCATCTGTTTTGTCCATCCATCTGTGACCTTTCCCTTAGTTCTTCTGTTATAATAATCTGCAGAAACCTCTTCATATTCCTTTAAGCCATCTTCTATTAAATCCTTTTTATAGCTTTCCTCAAATACTACCACCCTTTGTGGCAGTCTTGGCTTTTGCCAAGGAATTTGATTTTCATCAGGATATCCTAAACACATTCCCATAATAGGTACTGTACAATTAGGCAGGTCTAACAATTTTATAACGTCCTTAATACTATTTCTGATTCCACCTATCATAACTCCCCCTAGACCATATGATTCTGCTGATATTAAAATATTTTGAGCTACTAATGCAGTATCCACAGCTCCAACTAATAAATTTTCTACTTCATCTATTTCACAGGGAGAATCATACATATTACAGGTTTCTTTAAGTCTATATAAATCAGCACTTAGCACTAGAAATACTGGACAGGCTTCAATCCACGGTTGTCCCCCACAAAGTTTAGATAAAGTTTTCTTTTTTTCCTTATCTTTAACCACTATAATATTATAAGCTTGAACATTGTGAGAAGATGGTGCCCATTGTGCAGATGTTAATAACTCTTGCAATATTTCATCTTCAATAGGTTTATCTATATATTTTCTTATAGAGCGATGATTTTGAATTACCTTAACTACATCATTTTTCATACTATGCCTCCTTGGAATTAGTTGGCTTAATAAACTGTCCTATAGGCTTACTACTAATTTCTCCATCCTTCATAACAGTTATACCTCTTACTATTGTTCCAACAGGTGCTCCCATAAGTTCAAATCCATCATATGCTGTTACCTTGCTTTTACTATGAAGCTTCTCTTTATCTAGTACATATTTTTTATTAAAATCTACCAGTGTTAAATCTGCATCAGTTCCTACTTGTAAAGATCCTTTTTCTGGATATATACCATAAAGCTTTGCAGGATTTTCTGAAAGAAGTCCTACTAAGTCATGAATAGAAATTTTGCCCTTGCTTACAGCATCAATCATTAAAGGTGCTAAGGTTTCTACTCCACACATTCCAGCTGGTATAGACCATAAATCTCCAGTTTTTTCTTCTGTTGTATGAGGGGCATGATCTGAACACACCATTGTTATAACTTTATCTTGTATGCCCTCCCATAATTTTTCTTGATCCTTTTTATATCTAATAGGTGGATATACCTTCATCATAGGCCCTATATTATCAAAATCTTCATTGCTTAAGAAAAGAAAATGTGGACATGTTTCAGCTGTCACAGAATAGTCTTTTTCTTGAGCTTGTTTAACTGATTCTACTGAATCTCCATCGCTCATATGCAAAAGATGTAATCTAGCTCCTGTATGCTTAGAAAATGAAATAGCTGTTTGAGTAATAGTTTCTTCACAAATATTAGGTCTCGTATTTAAGAAAGCTTCGTAGCTTTTATCTCCACTTTCCATAACTTGTTTTGTAAAAGTTTGAATCATATCTGCATTTTCAGCATGAATAGCTATAAGTTTTCCAGTCTTTGCTACTTCTTTAAAGATCTCATATACCTCTCCATCTTTTAGAGGTGGTATAACATCTGTATCCCCAGGCGTATAATTATAAACTAATCCATAAGTTTTACTGTTTATTGCATAACCCCAGAAAAATTTAAATGCTACAACTCCTGCTTCATCTAATTTTTTAATCTCATCTTTATTTAAATCCCCTAAACACAATCCCCACATAGCAAAATCTACATGTGCCTTAGGCAATAAATTTTCCAACTGCTTATTAAGATTCTCAACACTATTAATTGCTGGGATAGCATTTGGCATCTCAAATATAGTTGTTAGACCTCCTGCAGCTGCTGCCTGAGTAGAATGAAAAAAGTCCTCTTTATGAGTAGCTCCACCGTCCCTAGAGTGAACATGAGTATCCATTAATCCGGGCAATACATAAAGTCCTTTAGCATCTGTTACTTCTATAGCATCACCTTCTAACTCTTCACTAGAAACACTTACTATTTTTCCATCTTTAATATAAATATTTGCTTTGAAAGATTCTTTAGTGTCTACTATAGTGCCATTTTTAATAATATGATCCCACTTCATTAAAACACTTCCCTTTCACTTGAATTTTATAAGTTTTTTTATCTTTTGTATTTAACCTTTAATTGGAATCGCTAGTTTTTCTATGACTTTCTCTAACAATAATGTTCCTTTGCTTATATCCTCCCAAGATGTATATTCATCTGGATTATGACTTAAACCGTCCTTAGAGGGCACAAATATCATTCCTGTTGGACAAATCTTTGCCATGTTCATAGCATCATGCCCTGCTCCACTGGGAAATTTTTCATAATTAAAGCCTTCTTCTATACATGTTTCTTCAATAGTATGGATTATTTCTTTATTTAATAGTACAGGGGATTCATCTGAAATTATTTCCCACTCAACTTCAAGATCTCTTTCTGAATGAATCTTTTCCAGAGATTTATATAAATGCTTTAACACTCTTTCTTTAGAATCTTTATCTATACCTCGAATATCTATTTGCATTTTTACCAACCCTGGAATCACATTCATAGCACCTGGCCCAACTTCCAAAACTCCTACCGTTGCCACAGTTCCATGAGAAGATTCCTTTCTGGCTATTTTTTCTAGTTCAAGGGTTATTTCTGATGCACCTGTTAAGGCATCTTTTCTAAAATCCATTGCTGTAGACCCTGAATGAGCTGCAGTACCCTTTATATAAACCTTTATTCTAGTGGGAGCTGCAATTCCAGTCACGACTCCTATTTCTTTTTTCTTTTTTTCTAAATGTACTCCCTGCTCAATATGTAGTTCTAAAAAAGCCTTATATAACTGACCATTTTGTTTTGCCTTGTGAATATTATTAAAGTCAAGGTCGAATTTTTTAAATGCCTCTTCTACTGATATATTTTCTTTATCCTTTAAATGAGATATAGCTTCAATATCTAAAAATCCTGCTATTGCCTTACTTCCAAGAGTAGAATATCCAAATCGACTGGATTCTTCACAAGCAAATACAATTAACTCAATAGGATGCTTTGTTTGTATTTTTTTTTCATTTAAACTTCGTATAACTTCTAAAGCTGCTACTACTCCTAGTGAACCATCAAACTGTCCACCTTCAATAACTGTATCTATATGAGAACCACATGCTACAACTGTAGAACTTGGCTGAGCACCCTTTCTTCTGGCAAAAATATTTCCACATTCATCTATTCGTACTTCTAATCCTTCCTGTTTACATAAATCTATAATATAATTTCGAGCCTTCTGATCATCTTCAGTATAAGCTAGTCTTGTTATACCATTTTCTAAAGCTCCAAAATAATTTAAATTATTTAATGTTTTTTTTATTCTATTTAAATCCATTTTTTCACCTACCTTCATCTTTTCTTTTTTATATGATTTACATAATAATATATTATTATTTCTTTCAATTAATTTCCTTGAATTTTTCCACTCACTGAAAACTCTTTCCACGTACTGTTTATTTATTTTATAATTCTACATTTTTTTTATAATTCCTTTAATTTTTTTAAAAAAATTAATTTTTACTCTGAATTTAATTTTCAATAAAATAAAACCCCCACTTTTAATGGGAGTCTCATCTATTTCTTTATTTCAATTTCCTTTAAAATTAATTGTCCATATTCATTCTCAATGTACTTTAATCTAACATCTTCGTTTTCCTCTAACTTATTGATTTCACGCTCTACCTCTGTAATCACAAAAGCTTTAGGTTCATTGTCGATATTTATTTCAACTGCATTGCTATCTATTTGACCAATATAAATTCCTGTAGCCTCTTTTGTAATGCTTTCTTCATTTTTATTTTCTCCATTGTCTTTTTCTTGAGTTACCTGAGGCTCTTCTTGCTCCACCTGTGGATTTTCTTGATTAAATACGCCGCAAGCTGACAAACTAAAAACAGTCGCTATCAAAAGTATGTGAAGTAATATTTTTTTCATTTTTATAACACTCCCATTAATCTAATTAATATTTAGACCTACAAATAATATTTTTTGTTACATCATAAAAACCTTTACAATAGCTTTATTATATCACTACTGTAAAGGTTTTTATTATAAAATATTTAAAATGTAATAATTAATATTTTATAAACTTTTCTCCAGGAACTCCACATATAAAGCATTTTTCTGGTGTAGCTTTTTCAATGTTTCCACATACTGGACATAAGTAGTAAAAAACTTCTTCTTCTCCATCTATGTTATTTAGTGCTTCTTCATATAACCTAGCATGTACTTCTTCAGCCTTTAGAGCATAGTCAAAAGTTCTAATTGCAGCTTTATTTCCTTCTTCTTTAGCTATCTCTAAGAACTCCGGGTACATATCTTTATATTCATGAGTTTCTCCTGCAACAGCATCCTTTAAATTTTCTAAAGTAGAATTGATTTTACCTGCAACCTCAAAATGCTTATGAGCATGTAGAGTTTCTGCATCAGCAGCAGCCTTAAATAGCTTTGCTGCATTTATTTTTCCATCAGCCTCAGCTTTTTTTGCATAAGCTAAATACTTTCTATTTGCTTGAGATTCTCCTGCAAAGGCTTCCATTAAATTTTTTAAAGTTTTACTATTTTCCATGATATATTCCTCCCTTTCTCCATTTATTAGTATTAGATATATTTATCTGCTGGATTGATTTCCATATTAAATATACCACACTAGAAACTTATTAAACATTATTTTATAGATTTAATATTATATCTTCTAATTCTCTCTTAGGAACATGATGAATACCTTCTTCATCTCTCCAATACTTAATATCTTTAGGGTCATTCATTTTTTCCAATACAATTTTTTCTTTAGGCTTACCAATTGCCAATGCAGTTAGTATTTCATATCTATCTGGGATACTAAGTTCCTCTGCTAATGCTTTTTTATCCATTGAGGCAAATATACATCCACCTAGACCAAGCTCTGTAGCACCTAATAATATACTTTGACATGCAATTCCATGATCCCAAAAACAATTATTTGCAATTTCTTTATCCATGAGGATAATAATATAAGCTGAAGGTCTCTCACCAGGTTCAGGTCCATCCCAATCCTTCATATAACCTGCCCATCTTAAATTTGGATATATTTTATTATTTTTCTTAGGTTCATTAGAAATAATATATTTCAAGGATTGTAAATTAGCACCTGAAGCTGATAATCTTGCTAAATCCACAAGATTCTCCAATGTTTTTTTGTCTATCTTTTCTTCTTCATAAAACCTTCTATAACTTCTATTTTTTACAACTAAATCATAAAGCATTTCATTTCCTCCCTTTTCTTCTTTTAACATATAATTCTATGTATATATATTTTTACCTTCTAAAATTCCTTTTAATCTATTTTTATGTAAAAAACAATAGTTAAACAATTGTTTAACTATTGTTTAACTATTGCTTAACCATCGTTCGACTATCATTTATTTCACCCAAGGGATAGGATCTACATATTTTCCATCTTTTCTTACCTCAAAGTGTAAGTGTGGGCCTGTAGACATTCCTGTACTACCTGCCTTAGACACAACATCACCCTTCTTAACCTTATCCCCTTCACTAACTACAAGACTTGAATTATGTGCGTATAAGGTTACAATACCGCCTCCATGATCTATCATTATAACTTTACCATAACCACCTAGCCAATTAGCGTGTATTACCTTTCCATCTCCTGCAGCTACTACACTTTTTCCACTTGAAATTCCTATATCAATACCAGTGTGAAGCTTTTTAGTCTTTAAGATAGGATGTATTCTATATCCATAAGGAGAAGTTATTCTAGTATATCCTGGAGCAGGCCAAGCCATCTCTCCTCCTGTATATTTTCCACCACTCTGTTTTTTACGGATTTCTGCTGCTATTTTTTCAGCATAGGCATTTAATTCATCAATTTGATTCTCAAGACCTTTACTATCTTGTTGTATTTGAGATTTTAGTCTCCTTAATTCACCGCGACTGACTTCTAACTCTTTTCTCTTGTTTTCCATATCTTGAAGCATTACAATCATCTTGCTTTCATGACTTTCTAATGTTCTTTTTTTTGTTTCTATTAAATCCTTTTCTTCCTTCATAACTTTCAAAATATCCATGTCGTGTTCAAATAACATCTTCATCATATCTAGTTTAGAAAATAAATCAACTATACTTTCAGAACTGAGTAAAACCTCCAAGTAACCTATATTACCATTTTTATACATAACCTTTAATCTTGAATCTATGATATCGTTTTTATCTCCTATATTTTCTTCAGTTTGTTTTAGATCCTTTTTTGAATCGTCTATCTTTCTCTGAGTCAAAGTAACTTCTTTACTTATTTCCCCTAGCTCTTCTTCACTCTTGCTTATATTTAAATCTAAATCTTTTATTTGCTCTGACACTGTTTTTTCTTTTTCTTTATTCTTTGATAGCTTTGACGTTATCTGTTTTATAGCATTTTGAACCTGTTTTAATTTACTTTGATCATCTAAGCCATAGCCTACACTTGTAAATAGTAAAGTAATAATAAAAGTTACGGCAATTAGTCTTTTACACCTCATAAGCTTGTCCCCCTTTAAACCTTTAAAAATCTTCTCATTGAGAAAATACTACCTAATGCACCGATGCCAGTACCTAGTATTATAAAAATAACACTCATACTTTTTATAATCACAGACGGTACAATCATATAAACTGTTAGCATAACATAAAGTTTTTGAGTAACATAATTAAATATACTGCTATATCCGAAGCCCACAATCAAAATTGCTATTAAAGCTCCTAAAAATCCTAAAACTGATCCTTCTACCAAGAACGGCCATCTAATAAACCAGTTAGTAGCACCAACATACTTCATAATATTTATTTCTCTATATCTGGCTATTACCGTTAATTTTATAGTATTGGAAACAACAAACATAGAAATTATTATTAGCATTCCTATTATAACAAGTCCTGCTGTTCTTATTATATTAGCGATATTTAATAATTTTTCTACAATATCTTTATAATAATTAACCTCATCTAAGCCTTGAAGTCCTTGTAATTTACTAACCACCTCATCTGCATTGGAAAGATCTTTTAATTCTACTACATAGTAGTCTTGAAGCGGATTTTGTTCAAGTCCTTCAAGTAGATATCCATGTTCCCCCCATTGCTCTTTCATAATTTCTAACGCTTCTTCTTGAGTTATAAAATCTACACTTCTAATGCCATCAATTCTTTTTATAGATTTTCCTATATCTTCAATTCTTGATTGTTCAATATCTTCTTGTAAGTATACTTGAATGGAATCAAACTGACTTTTAGCAGATTCCGCTAAATTATTCATACTTAGGATAATAATAAATACAGTTCCTAGAATTACCAGTGCAGATGCAATAGATCCTACAGAGGCCATGCTCATTACTCTATTTCTCCATAGTCCTACAAATCCTTGTTTTACCATATAGGAAGCTGTTTTAATCTTCATAACCGTAGACACCCCTTTTATTGTCTCGAACTACTTTTCCTTTTTCTAGTGCTATAACTCTTTGCTGCATGGTATCTACTATATCCTTTGCATGGGTTGCCATAATAACTGTTGTTCCCCTTCTATTTATTTGCTTTATTAGTTTCATAATTTCCCAAGCTGTATCTGGGTCTAAATTTCCAGTAGGCTCATCAGCTATTAAAACAGCTGGGTTATTTACAATAGCCCTTGCTATTGAAACTCTTTGCTGTTCCCCTCCTGAAAGCTCATCAGGGTATAGCTTAGCCTTATCACTTAAGCCCACCATACTCAAAATCATAGGAACTTGTCTTCTAATCTCCCTTGAAGTAGCTTCAATTATTTCCATTGCAAAGGCTACGTTTTCAAATATAGTTTTATTGGGAAGCAGTCTAAAATCTTGAAAAACGATACCTATTTTCCTTCTAACATATGGTACCTTTCGCATACTAATTTTAGTTATATCTAAATCATCCACTATTATAGTGCCTTCATCTGGCTCTACTTCTTTTAGTAGTAGCTTTATAAAGGTTGATTTTCCTGCCCCACTAGGACCTACAAGAAACACAAAATCTCCCTTGCTTATTTTTATATTCACTTCAGAAAGAGCTATGGTTTCATTCTTATATGTCTTAGTAATATTTATCATATCAATCATTATCTCAACTCCTAGCATAACAAGTATATTTCTACATTCTACATCAGATTTCCTTCTATTTTAAACTACAAATTTCTAGTACTTTTTACTTAAATTTATTTTGTTTTACAGTTTTAGACCTTATTCTTATTATATTATGAATTATGTTAATCTCCAAATCTAATAGGCATGTATATACCATGATAAGTTACTTATTTCAGCCTCCTACTATGAGATTTTCAATTTTATTCACTATTTGTTTATTTGATTGTTTTTTTGTTTAAAGGGTATAATAAGATGTATAATTACAAAAAGGGGTGGCATATGAAAAGTTCGATTCGAAACGAAATTATTAACAAAAGAAAACTGTTATCTACTGAAGAGTTAAATATTAAAAGTCAACAAATATATAATAATCTTAAATCTCTGCCTCTTTATAGCGATGCTCAAAGTGTCATGCTTTATATGGATTTTAAAGGCGAGGTTAAGACAGACTATATTTTAAAAGATTTATTAAGTAATAATAAAAAAGCTATAATACCTATTAGTGTACCTAAGACAATGAATATGGTTTTGAGTCAAGTTATGGATCCAGAGGTTGAGCTGTCAAGAAGCTCTTATGGGATTTTAGAACCAAAACCTGAGTACATTAGAGAAATAAATCCAGGAATCCTTGACTTAGTAATTGTTCCAGGAATAGCCTTTGATACTGAAGGGTATCGTATAGGTTATGGCGGGGGTTATTATGATTACTTTTTTGGAAATGCAGGAGAATCTATACCTTCTGTAGCTATAGCACTTGATCTACAGCTGATAGACAAAGTACCCATAGAATCCTTTGACAAACCAGTAGATTTTATAGTTACCGAATCTAAAATAATTGTATGTAATAGATAAGTCCTGGGAACGGTTCTTCCAAAAACCACAGGGACAGTTCTACTGGTTGCCAAAATCGCAACCCGTAAAACCGTCCCTGTGGTTTTTTCTCCATGGTTTATTTTGATTTCATCATTTACTTTTCGTCATCTTCTGCTTCTTCTGCAAATCTATTTAATCTTTTTTTTACTAAATAGTAAACTGTATCCTTTGGATATTCTCCCCTATCATTTTTTTCTCCTGCTGGCATCCCAGTCAATAGCTCAATACCCTCTTCAACTGTCTTAATAGCATAGATATTAAACATGTCATTTTTAATAGCAGTTACTACTTCATCATTAAGCATAAGATTTTTAACATTTTGATGAGGCATAATTACACCTTGCTTACCATTTAAACCTTTTAACTTACATACCTTGAAAAACCCTTCCACCTTTTCATTTATTCCACCTATCGGCTGAATCTGACCTTTTTGATTTACTGAACCTGTAACAGCCAAACATTGTTTTATAGGAACTCCAGAAAGACTAGATAATAATGCATACAGTTCTGTACTTGACGCACTATCTCCATCAACTCCAGAATAAAGCTGTTCAAATACTATACTCGCAGATAATGATAAAGCCTTATCTTGTGCGAAATTTTCCCCGAAATATCCATTTAAAATTAAAACTCCTTTATCGTGTATACTTCCACTTCTTTTAACTTCTCTTTCTATATTTATTATTCCAGCCTTACCTCTATAAGTTGCAACAGTTATCTTACTAGGTTTACCAAAGGAATATTCCCCTGTACCTGTAACTGCCAAACCATTAATTTCACCTACTTTTTTTCCTTCTACATCTAATACATATGTTCCGTCCTCAAATAATTCTAATATTTTTTCCTCATACTTATTATTTCTATAAATTTTTTCTGATATAGCTTTTTCAACATGAGGCAGACTTACTATATTTGAACCCATTATTTCGGCCCATCTATCAGCTTCATAAAGAACTTCTACCATTTGATTAAATCGAGAGCTTAATTTTTTTTGATTATCTGCCAATCGAGAACTAAATTCAATAATTCTAGCAACAGCTAGTTTATCAAAATGCTTAAGCTTTTCTTTTTCACAATGAGTAGCTATAAATCTGGCAAGCTTATGAGTATTTTCCTCATTTCTATTCATCTCTATATCAAAATCTGCCATTATTTTAAATAATTTTCTAAAATCTTCGTCATAATTAAATAATACATTATAAGTATATGGGTCTCCTATTAAAACAACCTTTAAATCTATTGGAATAGGCTGAGGTTTTAATGTACTAGTAACTACATAACCCACTTGTTTGTCTAAACCTTCAATACTAATTTCTCTCGTTTTTAAAACTCTTTTTAAAGCATTCCAAGCAAATGGATTTGAAAGTACATCTTTAACCTGTAGAATTAAATATCCTCCATTTGCTCTATGGAAAGCTCCTGGCTTAATTTGAGTAACATCAGTCTTCATAACACCTAATTCGTTTTTATATTCAATTCTTCCCACAAGGTTGTAATAACTTGGATTTGTTTCATTAATTATAGGTGCTCCTTCAGAATCACTATTATCTATAAATAAATTTACTTGATATCTATCAAAGAATGCCTCCTTAGAATTCATTTGAAGCATCGCTAATGGATTAGAATTATCTGATTCCTTATCATTTTTAAATTTATCTATATGCTCTACAATATCATCTTCCATTTTATCAAGATATTCTTTCAAGTTATCATTATCATCAAACTTTGATTTAATTTGACTAATATGATAATCTACAGTATCAAAACCTACTTTTTCATCTAATTGCTTAATCCTATTTGTAAATTCTCCCTCCAAGCCCCTAAGCTTATTAAGTATTTCTATACTATTCATACTTAAATCATTAGAATTTTTTGCAATTTTTTCCACTTCATCAGCACTTAGAGTTTTATACTCTTCCTCATTCATTGGTCTATCGTCTTTAAGGGGTATATTCATAAGCCCACGTTCAGTTTGTTTAAATATAAATCCATACTCTTTAGCTACTTTATTTAACTCATTTAATATTTTCTCAGTATTAGCTTGATACTGTTTAATTAAAACATTTCTTTTATCTTCATAATCCTTGCTTAAAAACACCTCTGGTATTTCTGTTTTAAATTTTTCAATAAGGTTTTCAATATCTTTTTTAAATATCTTACCCATACCAGTTTTAAAGCTAATAGCTATTGGACTATCTGGGTTTTTATAATTATGTACATAAACCCAGTCATGTGGTGCTTCTTTAGTTTCAGCTTTTTTTTGAGCTATAGAAAAAACATAACTGTTTCTTCCAGTACCACTTTGTCCTGATACAAAAATATTATAGCCATTTTTCTTGATATCAAGCCCAAACTCTAAAGATTCCGAGGCTCGCCTTTGTCCTATTATCCCTTGAAGAGGGTATAAATCTGCTGTAGTTTCAAATTGAAATTCACTTATGTCACATATATTTTTTAGCTTTTCAAAAGGAACTTTAAATTTCTCCATAATGTACTCTACCTCCATACTTTATTTTGTAAATATGTATACCCTCTTATGTATGGAATTAATAATTTAATTTTTTTATTTTATTAAAATAAAGGAATAGTTCTCCTGATTGCAAAAAAAGCAAGGGGACAGTTTTCCTGGTTGCAAAGAGTGCAACCAGGAAAACTGTCCCCTTGGTTTTGGTTCATGATTTATTATGCTACCATTGCTTTGTTAGTTTTCTTTTTTTGAGATAAAAATACCAATACCAATGTTACTGCTCCTATTATATTAAAAGTAATATTAGTAGTTACCAATAAAACCCCACCTATACCAAATAAAATACGTTCAATATAGGACATATTGGCTATGAAATAGCCTGTTAATGAAGATGCAACACATACAATACCTATTAGGGATGTAATAATTATAAATATAATTTGAACTGGGGTTACATCTATTAACAACAATTCAGGACTATATACAAATATAAACGGTATTAAAAATGCTGCAATAGCTAGTCTAGCTGCTTGTACTCCTGTTCTCATAGGTTCTGATTTAGCAACCCCCGAGGCGGCAACTGCTGCTAAACAAACTGGTGGTGTAACATCTGCAACTATACCAAAATAAAATGCAAACATATGAGCTGCTACTATTGGTACATCTAATAATAGTAGGGCAGGTGCTGCTATTGTTGATGTAATAACATAGTTTGCAGTAGTCGGAACACCTATACCTAAAATTAAAGAAGTAATCATTGTAAAGAACAATGTTAAAAATAATTTTCCATTTGCTATACTTACAAGTATTGAACCCATTTTAAGTCCTAAACCGGTTTGGGTTACAACTCCTATAATAATACCTGCACAAGCACAAGCTGCTATAACAGTCAAAGCACTTCTTGCACCTTTTTCTAACCCATCTACAATATCCATAAAACTTAATCTTGTTTCTTTTTTTATCATAGAGCATAATATAGATGCTACAATAGCACCAAGTGCTGCTCTTATAGGTGTATATCCAGAAACTAAGAAGTATACAACAATTATAATTGGAAAAAGTAAATGCCCTCTTTCCCTCATTATCCTAGTAAATCTAGGAAGCTTATCTTTGGGAATTCCTTCTAAACCTAATTTTTTAGCTTCAAAATGTACACCAGCCCAAACTCCAAAATAATACAGTAATGCAGGAACAGTAGCTGCCGCAATAATCTTAACATAAGGAGTGTTGGTGAATTCTGCCATTAAAAATGCAGCTGCACCCATAATAGGAGGCATAAGCTGTCCTCCCGTAGATGCTGTAGCCTCAACAGCTCCGGCAAATTCACTCTTATATCCCAGCTTTTTCATCATGGGTATGGTAAAACTTCCAGTTCCAACAACATTTGCAACGGAGCTACCCGTAAGAGTTCCCATGCAGCCACTGGAAATTACAGCAACCTTAGCTGGACCGCCTGCTGCATAACCAGCTATAGAATTTGCCATATCAATAAAGAATTCTCCCATGCCTGTTTTCTCTAAATACGCTCCAAACAAAAGGAACATAAAAATAAAGGTAGATGACACGCCTATTGGTATACCAAAGATACCTTCTGTTGTATAAAATAAATGCTGAACTAAATCTTCAACAGCCACACCTCTATGGGCAAGTTGCCCTGGGATTTTAGGACCTGCTAAAGCGTATAGAATAAATACAGAAGCGATTATTACCATAGGCCAACCAATAACACGTCTCGCTGCTTCCATAACTAAAATAATAGCTATTACTCCTACGATCATATCTGTTGTTGTTACTCTTCCAGCTCTTAAAACTAGATCCTTATAGAATACAAATACATACATACAAGCAGCTGCAGCAACAATAGCTAAGCATATATCTATAGGGTGCATTTTATTTCTAGACCAATTTTTTCTTAGTGGATATAAAAGATAAACTAAGGATAAACCAAAAGCTAGATGGACAGATCTTTGCAGCATTGCATCTAACACTCCAAAAACTGCTGTATATAGTTGAAACAAAGTAAAAGATATTAGCAGTGCCGATAAGATTTTAGCAGAAATTCCCTTAAGTTCTCTAAAATCTGAGCCTTTATCATATTTTCTTAAAATATCGCTTGCACTATCTAAACTAACTCTTTCATCTAATTGCTCGTTTATAGGGGTTTTTTCTTTCATTTTACATCTCCTTTCATAAGTCTATTACTTTTAATATAAATAAAAAATATCAGAACACATATCTTCAATGAGTACAAAAAAACTTTCAAAAATTAAATTAAAATAGCTTTATAAACTTCTTTCCAAACTTAATAATCCATTTTTCCTCAGCATAAATTTTTATCGAATTATCCTGTTCTGACACAATATTAATTAACTCGTACCTATCTTGACCAATGCTTAGCCAATGTTTAGGAATTGGAGATATTCTCATATTGATTACTTCAAAAGGTCTTTCCATATTTAAAATGAAGTTTCCGTCCTTTATCTCAAAGTCCCCATCTTCTTTAGAATAGGGTAGACCTACTCCAAAAGACTGATATACAGTCTTTTGGAGTATTAGCCTATTATTTTTATCCACCCAAAAATATTCTTTAGCTGGTGTTAATAAAACAGAATGTATATACCCTAAAGTAAACTTTTTATCTAAAAGTAAAAATTCTGTTTTATTATCAGCATCAAGATCTATAATTACCAATATTTTTTCTTTAGTTAATATATTAGTTGATATAGCTAAAACAATAACTACTACCAATATAATAAGTATTAAACTTCCTGATTTCTTGAATTTACTCAACTTTTTCTTTCCCCTTACTCAATAATACCAACTTCTTTGAAATATTTTTCGGCACCAGGATGTAGTTTTACTGACATACCCTCTGTTCCGGTTTCTTTAGTTATGTTCTTACCAACATTGTGAGCAACTACAACTCTATCATGATTATCATAGATGGCTTTAACTAGCTCGTATCCTAAATTCTCATCTAATTTAGAACTTACAGCTAACATAGCCTTAACAGTTAATGTCTGTACATCTTCAGTTTGACCATTATATGTGTTTGCAGGAATTGTAAAAGAAGTAAAGAAATCATATTTCCCCTGTAATTTTTCTGCTATTTCACCATCAACTGGTACTACACTAACATCATTTTGAGATGATAAATCTTGAATTGCAGCAGTAGGTATTCCAGCTGTAAGAAATGCTACATCAACTTGTTTGTCCTTTAATCCTGCTGAAGCTTCTGAAAACGATAGAAATTTTGCATTAATATCTTCTTCAAAATCCAATCCAGCTGCAGCAATGATTTGTCTTGCATTTGCTTCAACACCACTGCCTATAGCTCCAACAGCAACATCTTTACCCTTTAAATCCATTACAGACTTTATACTAGGGTCAGTTGTTATTATTTGAAGTGGCTCACTATACATTGTTGCTAGTCCTCTAATATCTTCAAATTGATTGTCCTTAAACATTTCTTCACCATTACCTGAATACCAAGCAATATCATTTTGTACAATAACTACTTCAACCTTTTTGTCTACTAATAAGTTAATATTAGCAACAGAAGCTCCTGTACTTTGAGCAGTAGCATTTATACCATCTATGCTATTATTCCAGATCTCAGCAAAGGCTCCCCCTAATGGGAAATATGTTCCTGCTGTTCCACCTGTACCTATATTTACGAATACTGTTTCAGCTTTTCCGTCTTTTTCTCCTGTTTCTCCAGTGTCCCCTCCATCAGCAGGCGTACTAGAGCAACCTGTAAATGCCCCTAAGACTAAAATTAATGTCAATAGTAAAGCTAAAGATTTTTTCATTTTCTTTCCTCCCCTTTAAATCAAAATTTAGTAATAAAAATCAATAGAACTTTTATTACTTGTAACTATTATATGGCTTGCCTACTAATTACTACTGAATACTACATTAAACCACAATTATTTTTCTGAAATTTGAATGTGTATGGTGGTATACATTCAAAAACTTGCTTTTCACTACTCTATAAACCCTATTATACCTTCTATAAATTTTTTTATATTTATCCTACCTCTAGTTTTAGACTTTTTATCTATATAGGACATCTCTTTTCTTATTTCTTTAAAATCAAAAATATTGTTTGAGTACTTCTCAAATTTGTAATTTGTATAGTCATCTAATCCTATGCTGGCAATATTTTGAAATGCACTTTGTACAGCTCTTCTTATTCTTTGCTCTATTGCCTTAATAGATATTGCAGAGTCATAACCTTCATCAATATACTTTATATTTAACCTTTTATAGATATCCCCTATATTATACTGATATACTTTTTCTCCTGACTGTTTTCGGATATAGATAATCATTTCTATAATATTAATCAAATCCCTACTTCCTGTTTCTCCAACTATTCCCAGTTCAGAAAACAGACTTATTATTTGAGACTTTATTGTCTGTTCATTGTTATTGATTGAAACTCTATTTTTTCGTTCAAAAGTTTTTTCAATCAGTTGAAGTGCCCTTCTTAAATTAAAGCTATCCGATACTTTTTCAATAACTGTAACCACCTCTACCACATTCAGCGGTTTGTTAATAAAAAACTCTATTCCACTTTTATATGCTTCTTCGATCATTTCTTTTGACCTTACTTCTGAAATCATAATAAACTGTATATCTTTCTTGATTGATTTTATTTGTCTTAAAATTTCTATTCCATCTATAGAAGGTAGGAGCAAATCTATTAAAACAATCTCAGGATTTAAATTCATTATTTCATTAACCGCTGAATTTCCGTCAGATGCACTACCGATTACATCACCAAGACAATATTCTTCGATAATGTTTTCAAGCATTCTTCTTATTCCTAAATCATCATCAATGATATAAAAAGTTGGTTTCATAGACTTCACCTTCCTTCAAATTTTATTTGTTTAATTGGAATGAATATATAAAAATTTGCTCCCATTCCTTTTTGGGATTCTACTTTAATCTTTCCATTAAAATGTTTCTCTACAATATGCTTCACATGATTAAGCCCTATTCCCGTAGACATTTGTCCTGTTTTCTTATTAAATTTTGTAGAGAATCCAGGTTCAAATATCACCTCCATATCCTTTGTATTGATACCATCTCCGCTATCAGATACTTGAAATACAATATAATCAGATTCTACATACTCTTTTATTTGAATATGTCCATTTCTTTGAATAGCTTCTATTGAATTATTTATAAGATTGTTAATAATAGTTATCAACGAATAATAATCTTTTATTTTTATGTTTTCTTCGTATTCCAAGTTAATATCTATTTCCTTTTCCATAGATTCAATATACCTTATAGTATTGTCATGTAGAATTTCAAAAATCGATGATAGTTCCATAGTATTACTTTTTTCTTCCTTAGGTATCAATCGTTCTATCCCTAATACAACTCTTTTATTATCTTTTTTAATTTCATGAATATCTTTGGATAGACTTAATGCTTTATCAAGTAGCATTTCTATATGATCTGATTTCATCATAACTTCATTATCTTTAAAGTCTTTTAAATGACTATATATAGAATAGCTATCTTCCATAGTCTTTTCAATATCTTCCATGGTTTTCTTTAGAAAAAATATTTCAGCTTTCATATTGGCTGTAAAAAGCAGCAATTCTTTATATCTCTTTTGATGTTGTTCCTTTAGTATCAATAAATTAAAGAATCTAACACTTGTATATAATATAAATGCAATTATTGACCGTCCAAATGCTGTTATAAGCAGGCTGTTTAATATATGTTCTATTAATAGATTACTGTATTCATGCCTAATAATAATTTCAACAATATTAGAACCCAAATCTGCAATAGCTACAAAAAATATTAATACTATAGGCTGGCTTGTATATTTTCTTATATTTAGTCCATATAAAATCAACCCTAAAATAATATAAAATATAGCAGCTGGAAAATGTCTTGAAAATATAATTGCTATTTCTCCATAATACCCCTGAAATATATCTAATAATACCCTAAACGAAAATACAAATACAGCTGTTGAGGAAGTTACCATAATTATAGATAAATCATCAAATAATAATAATAAAAAAGTAAGCACTGCAACACCTATACCTAATCTAAAGGAAGAGTTATAAGGATTAATGTATACTTGTGCCATTAATGTAGAAATAATTGATACAATTACTGTTCTCTTTATTATATCTTTATCCCAGATATTTTCACTTATCAAATCATTCACCTATCCTATACTTTATATAATGAATTAATTAAATAATTCTCCATCTTCAATATAATTCCCTTTAAAAAGTATCAAAAACCACCCCTTTAGTTTCTTACCTTGTCTAGTACAGCTTTAAATGATATAATAAATCAAAGATTCAATGAATCAAAGAAACTTGGTATGATTTATTTAATATTTGAATATGATATAAAGGAGGATTAATTATGACGACTATGCCCAAATATTATTCGGAGTGTGATTATATGGAAACTAAAAAAATCAGTGTTTCCAACAAGAGACAAATAACAATACCAGCTACTTATTATGAAAAATTAGGAATAGAAAAAGAAGTTGAATGCTTATTAGTTGAAGACCAGATAATAATTAGACCCGTAAGAAAAAGCGGTGGTGAGTTTGCTACTGAAATATTAAAAGATTTAGTTGAAAATGGATATGACGGGGAAGAACTTATTAAAAAGTTCATTGAAATGAATAAAAGAGTTAGACCAGCTATAGTAAATATGATTGCAGAAACTGATGAACGTGCTAAAAATCTAAAGGGTACTGGAGATGAAAAAACAGCTGAACTTTTTGGCGAGGAGGATTAGCTCTAAATGTATAATATTGATTACTTACCTCCTGCTGAAAAATACTTTAAAAAACTTAAAGATAAGCGTTTAAAAAAAGCTTTTAGCGATGTGATTAATGAAATAAGAACAGATCCTTATAATAATGGAACATCTAAAGTTGGAGATCTTGCGGGAATATACGGTCATGATGTCTATTATAATGGTACTAATTATGAAATAGCTTATAGAATTGTTGAAGTAAACGGAGGCGTTGTAGTAGTAATAATGGCTGGCACTAGAGAAAACTTTTATAGTACCATTAAACAATATATTAAAAAAACTAAAAATTAAAATCAGTTCTACTGAAAACCAAAACCAGGAGAACTGTCCGAGACCACTAAAAAGGTCAATTAATATGACAAATTCTCAAAAATGTCATTCTGAGTGTAACGAAGAATCTTGTATTTTAGCAGTGTTGAAGATTCTTCATTTCACTACGTTTCATTCAGAATGACAAAAACAAAGACTTTTTCATTGGTCTCCAACTGTTCCCGTGGTTTCGTTTACATTTATTATTTTCCTGCTGCTATTTTTATCTGGGCTTGATGCTTAAGATCAATTTCTCCATCTTTATGTCTTGTGCTATCTACAAAATGTATATCAAATACTCCATTCATTCCGTTATTTTTTATCCAATCAAAATTAGTGCCTGCTCCATATCCGTCACTTCTCCATGAAGTGTAGATTCCTCCTGGACTATTGTCGTTTCCAGCATGTGGCATACCTGACATACTAGCAGCTATTTTTCTTCCATCATACTCTAAAATCACTGCTCTTCTATCCCAGCTAAATCCCCCCCATATATCTTTCATTTTTTTAGTATCTGCTTCAGTTAATGTCTCACTATCTGCATGATTTGCTCCTGTAGTTCTCTTTGCCATAAATGATTTTCCTGTTTTAAAATCAGTAACTTTAAAAACCGCATTAACAGGCACAACATATTGAGCCTCTGTCCACCAATTTAAATACTCACCGAATTTATCTCCTGGTGTTTCTTTAACTGGTATATTATGTACAGGAATCTTTACAATATCTCCAATATTAAGCCATGAATTTTGATTTAAATTATTAGCTTTCATTATTTCTTCTATAGGTATGCCATACTGCTGGGATAGTTTCCAAATATCGTCTCCTTTTATAACCTTATGAGATTTATATGTCGTAGTATTAGTAGATATATTATTTATACTTCCTCCTGGAATTTTAACTTCCTGCCCTACATTTATAACAGTTCTTTCATTGGCATTGTTATATGCTAGAAGTTTTAATAAATCCACTCCGTATTTTTCACTTATAATCCAATAGGTTTCTCCTGAACTCACCTTATGTATTCTTTCGCTATTGTCCCCAGGAATAGTCAAAGTCTGTCCTGGATATAAAACAGTACCTTGGCTTGCACCATTAATTTTCATTAAATCATAAATATCAACTTTATGCTTATCACTTATCTTCCAAAAAGTATCTCCCCACTTAACTTTATAAGTAATATCTTGAGCATGGGTAAAACTAAAACCTCCTATAAATACAGTTACCCCCATAACCCCAGAAATAAGTATTCTTTTCCAATTCATTTTTCGTAGTCCTCCTTACATATTTTCTACATTGATATATATTCGACAAATATCTACAAACTCATCTATGTAAATAATGGGAGGAATTCCAAAAACCATGCCAAACTAGTTGCTAAGAAACCAAAACCACGGGGACGGTTTTCCTGGTTGCAGTTTTGGCAACCAGTAGAACCGTCCCCGTGGTTTATTACGTGGTTTTGATCATTAATTAATCTTCATACTTTACTTTTAACTCGATTTTATCAGGTAGCTGTGTTAATTCTGTTTTTGCAACTACATAGGGGTATGTAAGAGCTTGAGTAACAATACTACCTGGTTCAGGATCCTCAAAAGTTGTATAAACTACGAGCCTAATTTTTTCATCCTCATCCTTAACCTGCTCTATTCTATCCAGAGTAATAGTATATCCACCTGTTGGTTTTTCTCCTCTTGTTGCTATTACGTATATCTCATCATTCACCTTACAAGCCAATGCTCGTTCTAAGTTTTTGTATCTTGGCATAATTTCCTGAATCTTTTGTGGGATCATTTCTTCACTTAATACTTCGAAAGGTACTTCCTTATCATCATTCATAAAATACTTAACTGCATATGTACCTGCAATTATAAGCATTATAATAATGGCAGCAATGATGATTGTTTTAAGGTTTAATACCTTAAGATTTAAGTTTTTCAAACTTTTCATTTCTATACCCCCTTTGCAGTGATGTATAGTAATTAGTATTCCTAAAGAAGTACAAATATTCTAAATGTCTATGGAAATTTGGACGTATTTGGAAATAATTTAAGGATGACTATTATAGTCATCCTTAAATTATACTTTATTTCATTTTAATTATATCTTTTATTGAGTTGACTATATGTTCTGCAGTTAGCCCATATTTTTCCATTAGTTCCATAGGTTTTCCTGATTCACCAAAGGTATCTTTTGTACCTACTCTTTTCATAGGTACTGGTTTATTCTCGACCAAAACCTCTGCTACAGCTGAACCTAGACCACCTAAAATATTATGTTCTTCGGCTGTTACAATTGCTCCAGTTTCCGTAGCTGCCTTTATAATTATATCTTTATCTAAAGGTTTTATAGTATGCATATCTATTACTCTTACGTTTATGCCTTCAGCCTCTAAAGCTTTACTAGCTTCCAATGCCTCTGACACCATTATACCAGTGGCAATAATAGTAGCACTATTTCCATCTTTAAGTAAGATACCCTTACCAATTTCAAAATTCAATTCATCTTCATTATAAAGAACAGGTACTCCTGCTCTACCTAATCGAACATAAACCGGTCCTTCATATTCCGCTACAGCAAAGATAGCTTTTTCTGTAGATACAGCATCTGAAGGATTAAGTACAATCATATTAGGTAGTACTCTCATACATGCTAAGTCTTCTAATGCCTGATGTGATGCTCCATCTTCTCCCACAGTTAAACCTGCATGAGTGGCACATATCTTAACATTCATCTTTGGATAACAAATAGAATTTCTTACTATTTCAAATGCTCTACCAGTTGCAAACATTGCAAAGGTACTAGCAAAAGGTATTTTACCACAGGTGGAAAAGCCTGCAGCTGTTCCCATTAAGTTTTGTTCTGCTATACCCATATTAAAAAATCTATTTGGAAAATCCTTTTGAAATACGGCTGTTTTTGTAGATTTTGATAAATCTGCATCTAATACCACTACATTTTCATTGATCTTTCCTAATTTAGCCAATGCCTTACCATAGGCTTCTCTAGTTGCTATTTTTTGTGTCATTATTTTGCACCTCCTAATTCTTTTAAAGCAAGCTCTACTTCTTCTTTATTAGGTGCACTTCCATGCCATTTGACTTGGTTTTCCATAAATGAAACACCTTTGCCTTTAACTGTATTTGCAATAATCATTGTAGGTTTACCCTTGGTATTTTCAGCTTTTTCAATAGCATCTATAATTTCCTCGAAACTATGACCATCTATTTCTAATACATTCCATCCAAAGCCTGTCCATTTTTCAGGAAGAGGGTCAACCCTCATAACTTCATCGTTTGTTCCATCTATTTGCAAGCCGTTATAGTCAATAAAAGCAGTAAGATTATCTAGTTTATAATGTGCAGCTGACATGGCAGCTTCCCAGACAATACCCTCTTGCAATTCACCATCACCTAACAAAACAAATATTCTATTATCCTTTTTATCTAGCTTAGATGCTAAAGCCATACCTATACTAGAAGAAAAACCTTGCCCTAATGATCCTGTTGACATTTCTACTCCAGGAGTTCCCTTCATTTCTGGATGCCCTTGAAGCATAGCTCCTGTATGTCTTAATTTCATAAGCTCTTCTTTATGGAAGAAACCCTTTTCTGCCAAAGTAGCATAAAGAACAGGAGCTCCATGTCCTTTAGAAAGAACAAATCTGTCCCTATCTTCCCATTTAGGGTTTTTAGGGTCTACCTTCATTTTATGAAAATAGAGAACAGTTAAAATATCTGTTGCAGATAATGAACCTCCTGGATGTCCTGAACCAGCAGCATTTGTAGATAAAACAATATCTTTACGAATTTCTGTAGCAATTGATCTTAATTGATCCAAATTAACCTTAGACAAAACAATCCCTCCTAATTTTCTACTTCACTGAATCCTTCACCTAAAACTTCATGTATGGTTGTCACCATTATAAACGCAGTATTATCTATGTCATAAACAATACTTTTAAGTTTTAGTACTTGGTTTCTACTTACAATACATAGTATTACATTTTTTTCTTGACCTGTATACATACCTGCCGCTTTTAGTATAGTACCTCCACGACCTAACTGAGCAATAATTTCTTTCCCAATCTCTTCTGTGTTATTAGAAATAATAAAAAATGCCTTAGAATAGCTTAAACCATCTACCATAAAATCTGCAAGCTTAACTATTATGTACAAAGAAATTGTAGAATATAAAGAAGTTTCCACTTTCATTGATACTACTCCCGCTAAAACAACAATTAAAAAATCTAAAAGTGTCATCATTTTTGCTATACTAATATTTGGAAAATACTTATTTAGTATTGCTCCTGCTAAATCAGTACCTCCTGTAGTTCCTCCTGCTCTAAATACCAATCCTATACCTATTCCAAGAATAACTCCACCATATATAGCTGCCAAGAGCAAATCATCTGTAAATAAATTATTTTCTCCCACCACTGTATAAATCAATCTTAAAAATAAGGAAAGGCTAAGGGTTCCAAAAGCCGTTTTAGCACCAAACATTTTCCCTAGTATTATCAATCCTGCCACAAAAAGAGGGATATTTATTACTAGGTTTGTTATATCAATGGGAATTCCAGTGCTCTGTTTAATAATAATTGCAAGACCTGTAACCCCTCCAGGAGCTATAGTATTTGGCTCTAAGAAAAATACCAAAGCAGCAGCCATCAAAAAAGTTCCAAAAGCTATTTCAATATACTGCCATGCCCTTGAAGATTTATAAGGATTCTTCATTTTTTCACCTCAATCTATATATTTTTTATGTTTTATAACCTAACTAAATATTTCCCTATCTCTGTAATATTACTTTAATCATAAACTTAGGCAAAGCCAACATTCTTTTATATCTCCAAGGTTCCTTGAGTAGTCGATAAAACCATTCTAACCCCAAGCGTTGAAATATCACTGGGGCCCTTTTAACTGTGCCTGCCCAAACATCTACACTGCCCCCCACGCCCATAGCAAATTTTGCATTTAGACTTGATCTGTGCTTATATATCCATTTTTCTTGCCTTGGAGCACCTAAAGCAAGAAAAAGCATATCCGGCTTAACATCATTAATTTCTTTTATTATTTTTTCCTCTTCCTCTTGTTTAAAATACCCGTCATTGTATCCTACTATCCTAATAGAACTAAAAGTGTTTTTTATATTTTCACAGGCTATTTTAGCTACACCTGGCTTTCCTCCAAGAATATATATAGAATTTCTATTAATATCCCCATACTCTAATATTTTTTTCATTAAATCTACCCCAGGAATTCTTTCAATTAATCCAAGCTTTTGAATTTTAGAAGCATAGATAAGACCTATACCATCTGGAATACATAAATCAGAATCTTTAAGTATTTTTAGTAGCTCATTATCATTACTGGCCTCCATCACAATTTCTGTATTGGGAGTAGTAATCATTGAGCAATGATTATCCTCTAGAAATTCTTTCACACGATCCATGGCGGTTTCTATCGTAACAATATCTATTGGAACACCTAAAACGCTGGCTGTTTTTCTCATATTAAAGCACCTACTTAATCTAACATTTTTTTAAGCACATCCATATTTACTAGTATTTTTTCCTTTAACTCTTCTACTTCTGCTGTTAATAACTTGGCTTGCTCTTCTCTGTTTATCCACAAATCATCAAATTCTATACAGAGATTTAAGTGATCTAGATTTTCAACCTTGCCCATATTTTTTTGACCCATCATTTTAAGATATGAATCAATTTTTGGATCATACTCTAATCCAAGCATAGGAACTCCTTTTATACCTGCAAAAATAAGAGCATGTAATCGCATTCCTATCAAAAGTTTCATTTCACCTATTATTCCTAGTATCTCCTCAGGTCCATATTCATTTCTAAGAACATAGGCTTCTTTTTTCATATTTGCAACTACTTTATTAGAAATTTCCAAGTCCTTGTTTCCCTGCATGGGTATGAAAAGAATATTAATTCCTTTATCGAATATGTAATCTGCAAATTTTGCAAGAGTAGTAATAAATGTGTCTTTAACAAACCAAGGTCTTATGGATATTCCTACTAAAGGCTTATCAGTAGGAATATTCTCATTATGAAGAATTTCTAAAGCCTTGTTACTCTTTATTCCCTCTAAAATAAATGTAGCATCTGTTGTTACATCTATCTCCTTGGAAATTCCTATAGCTTCCATGGTAATCTTAGATTCCTTATCTCTTACAATTATTTTATCTACCATGTTGACAATTCTGCTAGTTATATACTTATTAAAATTTTTCTTTATAGGTCCGAATCCATTACTATAAAACAGTACTGGTTTTTTCATAATTTTTGCCCAGAGAATCAAGGTTAAATAATATATCAGCGATCTACTACTGGTTACATCTTGTAGGAGCGAGCCTCCCCCACTTATAATTAAATCCGAGTTAGCTATTGTTCGTATAACTTCTACCATACTATTTCTACTTATACCCATTATTCCATGAATTCTCTCAGTATATTTTCCATTATATGAAAGAGCCGACACCTGGGTGGTGGGATCTACTTTTTTTATAGTTTTAATTATAGATGATAAAGTTGCTTCATCTCCAATATTTTTAAAACCATAGTAACCAAAAATGAAAACTTTTTTCATGGAATATTCCCCTCTTCTACTTTTTTCACCTTTTAGCTTGCTTTATTTAACATCTTCTGAGGTATGTCTATAGGATGCAACTACTACTGCAATCATTAACCAAAATGAAAAAATTATTCTATAGTCAAATAGCACATGTTCTACTAGCCCATGTAATAATAGCCCAGAGATAGCTCCCAAAGCTGCTGCTGAAATCCTCTTTTGAAAACTATATCCTGATTTTAAACGAATCAATAAACCAGTTGAATACGTCTTAAAAACACTTATTATAAAAATAATTAGCCCAAAAATCCCTGTTTCTATAGCTATTTGTAAATATGAATTATGAGCATGAGCAGCCTTTATTCCTGCTAACATATAATTAGGATAAGCTTTCATAAATGCCTCATAGCCTAAGCCTACACCACTAGGCCAAAAATCCTTTAAAATACCAAGAGCAGCAGCCCATATGGAAAACCTATAGGCATTAGATGAATCCTCCAAGCTTCCTATAGTCATAAGTCTATCCATCACAACCTCTGGTAGAAAAAATAGAGAAATGATCCCTATTAATATCCCCAGGGGTATAATTTTTTTATTTTCAGCAATTGCAATTATAAACAAAGATAGTGCAAATGCTAACCAACCACCTCTTGAAAAAGTCAATATAAGTCCAAGTAATATAATACCTGTAGTTCCTAATAATAATATTTTTCTTATAAAATTTCTACTATCTAAAAACAGTGCCACTGATATACTACAGGCTATAACTAAATATTCTGCCAATATATTAGGATTATCCATGGTAGAATATGCCCTTGCCTTAAGATTTGGATTTGTCTCTATATCTACCCAGCCATGTCCTCCCATATTTCCAGTGGTATACTGATAAATTCCCAATAGGGCAACTAAAGTAGCTGCCAAAACCAAACATATTAAAAGAATATTTAGTGACCGTTTGTCTAAATCCCTACTTATAATAAAAACCATAAGTAAAATAGAGATATACACAAACAATTCCACTAAGCTTTGGTTTAGTGTTATGGATGTTATAGAGCTAAAAACAAGTACAATTACAAACATAAACAAAGGCCCATCCATAGGGGTAGTTATCAGCTTTTCTTTTTTATATGCTTTCTTTACTATATAGCAAAAAAATGTATAAAAAATTAATAAAGCCGTGTATTTAAAAGTAATAATGGGTAAAGCTACAACTGCCCCATACAATCCTATTTCTTTCTTCCAAAAAACTAAGCATAAGGCTATTAATGCACCAAAAATTTTTATATTTGTCATTGTTGGAAGAAGATACATAGAAATACCCAAAAGCACACTGATAATTAAACTCCAGCCTATTGTATTTCGTTTAAAAACATATGCTAAATTCATCTTATTCTCTCCTAAATATGTTCATCGAATATTTCATCATAAACTACCTCATATGCTACTCTAAAAATTTTACTGTTTTTTAATATTTTCCAGTATTCTAATTTAATGGAATATAAAGTGATTAATAAAATTAAAATACCTATAAAATATTTATTTCCAGCAACAGAAAAACTACCTATTGCAATTTTAATCCCCATATTTATCACTAAAGCTAAAATAGGAATTAGATATAAATTGTTTATAGCATCCTTCTTTTTATAATCCAAAATATCTTTTGTATAGTTAATAAAAAAACTATTGTTTACTGTGTTTGTTATAAAATTCTTATCAAATAAATTACCCACTATTTTAGTTGTTCCACTTATCATTTTCCAAATAAAGCTATGTTTAAAAGCTTTAACAAGCTTAGGATTTGAAAACATTAAAAATACCTTGCTATTAACTATAATATTAAATAGATTAGCAAATATAAGAGAGAATACTTTTACAAGTGTACTGTTTACATATATATTTTCTAAAGCTTTATAGATACTATAGCTTAGACTATTTTGCATATATACACATCTCCCAACTACTTAACATCAATCTTAACTGCCTTGGTAGAAACTGCATATAGCTGATGCTTTGTAATAATAGTTCCTCCAATCCTTACTTCTTTACTGGCAATTGTTATAGCATTATCACTTACGATTCCCCTGGATTTAAGGGTCATATAAATATCGTATTTCCCTTCAACAGGAGCATTTACTACCCTTCCATCAGCTGTCTCTACTTCTGCATAGTGGGGAGTAACCTCTTTAGATATAACCTCTCCAAACAATAAGTTGCTGTCATATTCTCTTATCATATCTCCCTCATTTATGTTCTCTACAGTAACATCCTTTACATCTTCCACCCATAAGGTTACTTCTATATCAGATTCGTTAAGAGCTATATTCTGATTTGCAAAAATATATTTATAGCCAACACCACCAATTAAAGCAACTACAAGCACTACAACTAATAAATCAAACAAATTTATTAACCCAAGAAAACTACCTTTTTCATCAATTAATTTCATCTTTTGATTCTCCTTTACTTACTTCTTTTAATTATATCTGTATAGATTTCTATATGCTTTTCAGCCATGTTCTTAGTTGAATAGTTATCTCTGACCATCTGATATAAGGCCTCTCCAATTCTTATCCTTTTTTCTTTTGAATTAGCAAGCTCTAGAATTTCCTCACTTAAAGTTTTACTGTCAGCTATGTCAAAGACATATCCAGTTTTTCCGTTAATGAGCATATCCTTTATTCCTCCCACATCTGAGCTAATTGTGGGCTTTTTAAGCAATGCCCCCTCTAAAATAACATAGGGAAAGCTTTCACTATAGGAGGTTAATGTATTAATGTCAACTGCATTAAAAAAATCATATGGCTTTGATACAAAGCCGATTAAATGAACAACCTTGTCCATACCCAAATTCTTAATCTGTTCTTCAAGCTTTTCCCTTTCTTCTCCGTCCCCAGCTATTAGAAACCTAAGGTTCTTATTTTTTTTATATGCCCTATGAGCAGCTTGTAGGAATATTTGATGCCCCTTTACGGGATGTAATCTTCCCATAATTCCTACATATACTTCATCTTCATTTAAAGGTATATTGTGTTTTTTAAAGAAATTTTCTTTGCTAATAAATGCTATTTCCTCATCTATATCTATTCCATTGTATACAGAGTAAATTTTTTCCTCTGGAAAGCCCCTTTCTACCATCATGAGTTTAAAGCTTTTAGATACTCCTATATAGTAGTCAATAAACTTTAGTGAAAAAGCATTTACATTTGTATATACAATATTCTTAAAAAAATCTCCTTTAAAATCCAATTTATAGTCACTATGAATTGTAGTTACTATAGGCTTTTTAGTTTTTGCTTTTAGCATTAATGAAATAAAATTAGCCCTAGCGCCATGACAATGAATAATATCATAGTTTTCTTTCTCTATTTTATTAATCGCCTTATTTACTGCGCTTAAATCTAATCTAGTTTTTTGATTAAAAATTTCAATATTAATATTCTGTTTTTTTGCTTCATGGGTAAAATCACTTTCCATAAAGCACACCAGATCTACTGATATATTTTTTTGGAGTTCCTTAAGCAGACTTATTACATGGGTTTTAGCTCCCCCTGTATCTCCTCCACTTATAACATGTAATATTTTCATATGTAATCTGCTATATTAGCAGGAACCTCCCTTCATGTTTTATTCTGAAATGAAAGTGTACTTACTTTTCACCTACTATTTGAATAATTTCATCCACCCTTTTTGCCCAAGAATTATCATAGGCAAATTGTTTTCTTTTATTTTGACTATTTATACTGTCATTTTCTAAAGCTTTTTCTACTGCATTTATAAAACTATCTTGGTTTTCACCTATACTTATAAAATCCTTTAGTTCAGTTACTTGTTGAAATTTCGAGGAAATAACTGGGTATCCAAAATAACAATATTGAAAAATCTTATTTGAATTGACAGTTTTAAGCCTTGGGTATTTTTCTTCAGATACAAAAGGTATTAGTCCTATATCCAAGCTTGCAAAGTAGTCTCCAATTACAGACTTATCTTTTTCTCCTAGATAATGGACATTTTCCTTTTGGCACAGTTTATTTATCTTTTCTAACTGGTCTGTTGGACCGATTAAAACAAAGGAGTAATTGGTGTACTTTTTGGCTAGCTTTTCTATTAGCTCATAATCAATCCACTCAAACAGCCCTCCTATAAAACCACAAATGGGGCTTTTATACTCTTGTAGGATATTTTTTGAATCTCTAAATTGATTTATGTCTATTCCATTTTCTACCAAATGAGTTATACCTTTTTTATCTTCTACCTTGGTTCTTAATTTTTCTGCAGTTATAAAAATAAAGTCTGAACTTTCTACAGTTTCCTTTTCATAAATAGATAAAGTTCTTTTCCATTTTTCATTTGTAGTAAACTGAAGAAAATCATCACTTATATCATAACAGAGAATCCCCTTCATGTCTCTACTCTGATTTACTGCCCTTATCCAATTTGGAGATTCTATTAATATTAATGGGTTTGTCAGTTTAGAAAATAAGGTTTTTAACTGTCTTGTTAAGATAAAATCATTTAGACTATAAATAGCTTTTATCTTGCCCTTCATATATGGAAATGCTGAAAGCCTTACTACATTTATACCCTCATCTTCATAGTATTTAGGCTTAAAGCTTAACTGCTTTGGTTGTGATACATTTTCCTTTTGAACATAATAGACATTATAACCCTTTAGAGCAAAATACTTTGCTAGCATATGCCCCCTATGGAGGAGCTTGCTCTCCCAGGCTAATAGTGAGAAAACAACTACACTTTTATCCATTCTATTTCCCTTCCATTTCCATTTCCTTATTTATATCTTTTCTATATTTTAACAAACAGGCTGGATTTCCTCCTACTATCCCATAGGGTGGAACATCCTTAGTTACTACAGCACCTGCTGCAACAACAGCACCCTTATGTATAGTTATCCCTGGAAGTATTATGGATCTTGCTCCTATCCATACATCATCCTCTATGATAACAGGTTTCTTTGGAGTATCCCCTTGAAAAATCATAGGAGTATCTGTATTACCCATCTCATGGTTTGAAGTATATATCATTACCTCAGGACCCATCATTAAGTATTTTCCAATTTTTAAAGGTCCAGCCACACGACAGTTTATACCCATTCCTGAGAAATCTCCTATCTGAATATCCTTTCCACTTCCAAAAAATACCCCATGCTCTATATTTACATCTTTTCCTACCTTATGAAATAAAGCCTTACAAAGGATATATCTAATTTTCTTTGCTCCCAAGGAATAAGGACTATCTGACGCTGGCAAATGCCTACCTATAAAATAATACAATATAAGACAAATAAACCTCATAATCTCTCACCTCGCTCATGTCACTGGTGTCAAGGGGACGGTTCTTCTGACACTGCGTAAACGCGTTCAGTGTCAGAAGAACCGTCCCCTTGACACACCCTTGACACATTAATTTATTTTTTAAACATCCTTTTTAGGGAATAATTTTCTAAGATATATCGAGCTTCATCTACCTTTAAAAGAATTGTTGCTATTGCATAAGTTGTTATCCCTACAGTAACAGGAATAATTAAAACAATAAGCTTAGAAATAAAGGATGTACCTTTTACCCCTAGTAAAATTAATTCATAACTTCCATATGTACAAACTGCCATTATTACTATAGCACCTAATATTTTAACAGTGTTTTGTAAAATACTTTTAATTTGAATTTTGCCTATTCTTTTTGATAAGGCATTAAACAGTAGTATTCCATTTGTAATGGTTGCAATAGATGTAGCTAAAGCTAATCCTCCTAAATCCATAATTCTTATAAGAATTAAATTAAGGGCTATGTTGATCATTACACTTAAAATACCATATTTAGTTGGAGTTTTAGTATCCTTTAAAGCAAAAAAACTCTTATTAAGTACCTCTTGTATAGCAAAACCTATCATACCTATAGCATAGTAGGTCAAGGCAATTTTAGTCATGGCTACAGCCTGAGCATCGAAGGCTCCTCGTTCAAAGGCTAGCTTTATTATCGGTGTTCTAAGAGTTATCAAGCCTACTATCATAGGTAGTAATATAAATAATAAAGCCTTTATAGTAGATGTCACTTGATCTTTAAATGCAGCAAGATTATTGGAGCTTGTATTTTTAGCAAAGCTTGGAAAAAGCACTGTGCTTATACCATATATAGTTGTTGTAGCTATTGTTGTATATATTACAAAACCATAGTTTAAAGCTGAAAGCTTACCTTCTGATAAGGTTGATGCCAAGCTAGAATCTATTATAGTGTTAATATTATATACCATAGTTGAAATCAAAATTGGTAAAATCAGCTTAAAAAAAGTCCTTACGTCTTTATCCTTAAAATTAAAATTCGCCTTAAGTCTATACTCATTTTTATATAGTATAGGAGTCTGGATTAGAAATTGAAAGACCCATCCTACTACTGTTGCCACAGCTAAACCTTTTACTCCATAATCCCCTACAAAAAATACTAAGTAAGTAAGTAGTATTAGGTTATAAGGCATACTTATTATAGATGTTATAGAAAACTTGCCTAAGGATTGTAGTATTGAAATAAATATATAAGTTATAAACGTACATATTAAAATTGGGAACATCAACCTAACCAATTGAACAGTTAGATCTATTTTTGTATCATAAAATCCAAAAGCTATGTATTTCATAAAAAACGGTGCTAGTACAATCCCTACTGGGATTATAACCAAAGAAGTTAAAAGCATAATGGTAAGTATTTTATTAGCAAAATTAAATGCTTTTTTCTTTTCTCCATCTGTTATGTGGGAAACTATTATTGGAATCATAGTTGTAGTTATGGCACTTCCTATACCCATAAAAATAATTGCAGTTACCTTTAATGCCATAAAATAGGCATCAGATTCCATACTTGTACCAAATCTAGCACTTATCAAAACCTCTCTTAGGAATCCAAAGAGCTTTGATCCTATAGTAAGTCCAATAACCATTATTATTGTCTTTATTGTTTTACTTCCCTCGGCCATCTAAATCCTCCAAAACAAATATTAAATAAGCTAATATAAGTTGAAAAAAGCAGCACTGCATTGCTGCTTTTACTATTCTATCCTATATACTCCCTTAACCATAAAGATACTTTCAGTTAAAGCATTTGCTCCTCTTCCATCATCTCTAGGAATAATCAAAAGATGATTGGCAGTAATAACATCATCTTTTTTTAAATCTTTTCCAACGGTTACATTTGCTATACCTCCTAAAGGACTATCAATAGCTATAGCCTTTCCTGCTCTTAGAATTATTTCAGTACTAGCCCCACAAATAAGCTTTTTACCAGCAGGTACATTAACTACCTGAAACGAAGCACTTACTGAGTTACTATCTTGACTTCCTCCAGAAATCTTACTTATGCTTTCTTGTATTTTTTTTATACTTTCATCTACATAATATTTTAGTTGCTCATTTCTCATTTCCACATAGCTTTGAGTCACTATAGGATCATCTGTTGATCCTGGTTCACTGCTGGCTGCTATAACAATATATGTAAGAGAAAAAATAGTTAATACCACAATTAAAATTCCTATAGTTTTTCGTTTCCTTTTCTTCATCATATCTCTTTCTCCTTACTTTAAATATTTTAAATTATCAATCTAAAAATTCTATGTATATACTATCATATAAGACAATCTTATGTTATTAATTTTACATTACATTTTAAAAATTTCCAAGTTCTTTTATTATTTCTATAGACCTTTATACAATCCTTTTTTTTATTGAATTTTAATTTCTCCATTATTTTACATTGCAGATAAAAGCTTTACTTCAAATTTCTAATTCTTGATTTAAAAAGAAAATAGAGATAAACTATATATGTAAAATTTTTCAAACTTGGAGGAATTATGATTAAAAAAGTTTTTAAAAAACTAGATGCTATTATAAATAAAGACGAATATATTTTTGCACTTATACTCTCTATATTTATTTCAATAAGTAGTGAGATTATATCTAGAAATGATACTGTATTACCTTGGATTCTATCTAATCCTACTTATTTCATTATATCTATTGTATTTTTGTGGGCTTTTATCACATTGTTAAGTACATTGGTTTTAAATCATAGAATAGGAAGTACTCTTACTGTACTTATTATTCTAATATTAAGTCTTTTGAGCAGTATGAAATATGCCAGAAGAGGCCTTCCACTTATTCCAGTGGATATATATTTAGTTGATGAAGCATTAAACATAAAAAATGTAGTCAATTTTTTAAATTATATATACCATTTTATTTTTATCACAATTGCAACTATTACCACTTATTTTGCTCACAAATATTTTGTTCATAAAAAAAGCCTTACTAAAAAATTTTCTTTAGTTAACTTTATAATTAGTATTTTAATTATAGCTTCACTGTTTTTCCTTAGTCCATTATATAGTTCAGAATATTTACCTAAAGGCTTTGTACTTAACTTTGCCTTTGATTCCCCTTCTTTAGCACCAGAAAATAAATTGTCTGATAATAACCCTTATTTATTAAAAGATTTTTTAGATGGTGTTAAAGATCAAGAACCTATCAATTCAAGGCCAGATAAAAAACCAAATATTATAGTTATAATGAACGAATCCTTTTGGGATATCAATCTTCTCAGAACAGCTGAGATTACTCCTAATCCTTTAGCAATTTTTGAAAAACTTAAAGAAGAAAGTATTTATGGCATGATGGAGTCTCCTGTCTATGCAGGAGGCACAAGTAATGCTGAATTTGAAGTAATGACAGGCTACTCAACCCATTTCTTCAACGAAGGATATATGCTTTATACCCAAGAGTTAAAACATCCCTATATGTCTCTTGCTAGCGTTCTAAGAAGTCAGGATTATAAAACTGTAGGCATACATCCATTTTGGGGATGGTATTATAATAGAAATGAAGTTTATAAGTATTTAGGCTTTGATGAGTTTATCACAGAAGAATATCTATCTGATTTAAAAAGAAAGGGCTACTATATATCTGATGATGTAGTTACCAATACAATTATAGATAAGCTTGAAGAAAATACAGACCCTAGCTTTATTTTCGCTGTTACAATGCAAAATCATGGTCCTTATGATGATGATAGATATAAAGAAATGTTTTTAGATGTAGAAGTAAGTAAAGATCTTGAAAATGAAGATAGGAAGATATTGCAAACATATGCTCAAGGAATATATGATGCAGATCAGGCTTTAGGAGAGCTTGTAGATTATATAAAGGGCAGCGACGAGCCTACAATTTTATTATTTTTTGGAGATCATCTTCCACTCCTAGGGGAAAATTATAAATTATACAAGGATTTGGGGCATATTACGGGAAAAGAACCTGCTTCTGAAGAACATATAAAACTTAAAACAACACCTTTTATTATTTGGTCAAATTTTTCAGAGATCTCTAAAAATATTAATATAATAGATGCAACATATTTAGGTCCTTACCTATTAAATGAAGCGCAAGTAGATATACCTAATTATTACAAGCATTTGCTTCAACTATATAATGAATTTCCAGTAATAAATAATAAATTTGGGATTAACTCCAACGGAGAACATGTCCAAAATGATAAGAAAACCTATAATGACTTTAATAACAGGTTAAAGTCATTAGAATATGATATGATGTATGGCAACAAAACGGTAGAACCCTCATATTATGAATGGATAGTAACAAATAATTCGAATTTTAATTCTGAAATAAATAATATAGCGATTTCAAAGGTATATGTAGATGGCGACGACCTTGTCATTGAAGGAAAGAACCTATATCCTAAAGGAATACTATATATAAACAAGAAAGAATTAGAATATACTTATCATAGTACTAATAAAATCGTTGTTAAAGACTTTAGTAACCAGGTAGATTCTAATATCTTAGATATTAATTTTAAGCTAATTGATACTATTGAAAAGGTTTTAGCAGAAGGAAAATACCGTGTAGAACTAAAATAAAAAAGCCAGTGGAAATTACAGAGGACACTGAAAAAGTCTTTGATTTTGTCATTCTAAATGAAACGAAGTAGAGTGAAGAACCTTGAAAGCATAGAGCAAGATCCTTCGTATACACTCAGGATGACATTTGGGAGTATCCCTCCCGCCTGTCATCCTGAGTGTATACGAAGGATCTATGTTTTAAGGTTTTCATGCAAATACACAGGTTCTTAGTTCCACTCATCACAATGACATTTTCGAAGATTATTTTATTATTTGACTTTTTCACTGATTTTGAATCTCCACTGGCTTTTTAAATATGTATTTAAAATTCAATAAGTCCAAAGCTTATTAATAATCCATCATCAACTTTTTTCATCATATCTTCATCTAAATGACCTATTTTTTCTCTTAATCTTTTTTTATCTATAGTACGAACTTGCTCTAGTAAAACTACAGAATCTTTTGTTAGTCCATATTCTAGAGCACTTATTTCAACATGGGTTGGCAACTTAGCTTTATTAATTTGTGAAGTAATTGCAGATACAATGACAGTAGGACTGTATTTGTTTCCTACATTATTTTGCACCACAACTACAGGTCGTACTCCACCCTGCTCAGATCCTATAACGGGACTGAGGTCTGCATAAAATATATCTCCTCTTTTAACAATCACTCTATTCACACTCCGCTAACCTTGATTCGTAATTGTTAAGAGTATTAATATCCATATCTAGCCCTATTTCTGAAAGCGCTAAATTTATAGAGCCCATCTCCCTATAGCCTTTCTTCATATTCTCTTTTATTTGCATTTTTCTTCTTTCTCGAATATAAAGTTTCATAGCTTCTCTAATAAATTCGCTTCTATTTCTTTTCTCAATTCCTACTATATCATCTACTTCTTGAAGCAGGGTGTTGGGCAAACTAATAATAATACGCTTTGATTCCGCCATGTTAGCACCTCCGGGTTAGTCTAAATAAGATTTTATATATTCAAAAACAGGTGTACCCATGTTGTATATATAAAAATATATACTCAATTATATACTATTCACTATAAGTGTGTCAATATGACTAGAATTTTATACTCAAATTACTTATTTATCCAAAAGAAAGTCAACAATTTTTATAATTTGATTATTTTTAATATATACTCTTGGTACTCTTTTACTTATCATACAAAGTATTTCATAGTTAATTGTTTCAACTTTCTTTGCAACCTCATCTACAGTTATTTCATCTATACCATCAGTTCCAATTAAAACTACTTCATCTCCCTGCCCTACATCTATACCAGTAACATCTATCATACATTGATCCATACATATTCGTCCCACAACAGGCACTCTCTCCCCTTTAACCAGCACCTGTCCTTTGTCAGTCAACTTTCTTGGAAATCCATCTCCATATCCTATAGGTAGCGTTGCTATTTGTGAAGATTCTTTGGTTATATATTTAAGGGCATAGCTTATTCCCACCCCTTTAGGTACTTCTTTAACATGAGATATTTGTGCTTTCAAAGATAGGACTGGCTTTAAATCAACTCTGCTCTTATCAACATCAGGTGAAGGATACAAACCTAAGTTCATAATCCCTGGTCTAACCATATCTAAATTCATATTAGGAAGATCTATTATAGCCGAACTGTTAGAAACATGTTTAATTGGTATATTAATTTTTTCTTTATCCAACTTCTTACATACATCTATAAATTTTTCAAATTGCTTTGTTGTAAATGTCTTATCTGCTTCGTCAGCAACAGCAAAATGAGTGAAGATACCTTCAGTATTAACATTTGGTAGATTATAAATTCTTTTTATAGTCTCTACACTTTCATCTGAAGGCTGAAAACCTAGTCTACTCATTCCTGTATCTAGCTTAATATGAAAAGTAACTTGTTTTTCTAATTTTTGCGCTGTTAAAGAAAAGACACTAGCTTGCTCCCATGAATATATAGTTTGAATAATATTATTAATTATAACTTCTTCTGCACTACTATCTGGTGTATACCCTAAAATCATAATTGGAACTTTTTTGAATTTTTTTCTTAGCTGGATTGCTTCTGATAATGTAGCTACAGCTAAACGATCTGCTCCATTATCCAGTAGAACTTCAGCAACTTCATAAACTCCATGACCATAGGCATCTGCTTTAACAACTGGCATTATTTTGGTCTCAGGTCTAACTATTTTCCTAGTTTGTTCTATGTTATAAATTAAGTTGTCCAAATTAATCTCTGCCCAAACCGGTCTTGTTTTCTTAAACAGCATTTTTAACCACCCTTTCTTTAGTATATTGATTTTCATAGGAAAACAACTTTAATTTAATTCACTTATTTGAAAAACACTATTCTCTAAAGTAGGATTATATTCAAATTCAATATATTTTACTTCAATTCTTAGTTGATCCTTTGCATCATATACCTTTAATAGGTATGGCTTCATATTGTCTATATTTACATATAATTCTTCCTTGTTATAGTATGCATGGTTTCCAGGAATATCTGTTGATATAATAAGATACTCATCTTCATCTATGACTTTGCTCAAAAGGTCTACATTTTCAGAATTTAAAAGATTTTTTAAAAAATACCCTAAAAACGAGTTTTGCTCTTCGGAATTTGTAAAGTTTTCCATTATACATGTTTGTTCAATATTAGGGTTATATATCCATGCTTTATTACCATCAGAAACAGTTGTCTTTCCTTTAAGATTTTCTGGGAGTATAATCTCTATCTTATACTTATCAGGTTTTTTAAACCATTGATTCATGGTATAAACTTGTGCACCTTTGTTTCCTACAGATGTAATTTCCACTTTAGAATGATAGCTATCTATTTTATTTACCTTTTTTTGAACTTCATAATATAGCTCTTGATCTGACTTAGGTGAACATCCAACAAAAACCATTAAACTAAAACATATTAAAAATAGTATTGTTTTCCTCAATATAGATCCCTCCACATAATATTTCTATATTATCTTTACGTGGAAGTTTTGATTATATTCTTTCAATTTTTATAAAATATTTATTACACTTAAACTAACTATTCTGCAATTGCCTGAGCTGTTGCATACTCTTTAGAGTGAGAAATACTGACAAATATATTAGTAATTTCTTTTCCATCTGCCAATATTTTGGCATTGTTTTTTAAAATTACATAGGGCTTGCCCATATCGTCTCTTAATACTTCAATATCTTTCCATTTAAAATATCTTAACCCCGTCCCCAAAGCTTTCATTACTGCTTCCTTAGCCGAAAAGTTACCTGCAATAGTATTAGCAGCATAGTTGCAAGATTTAAAATAATCTATTTCTCTAGATGTAAACAGCCTGTCCAAAAAATCTTTGTTTTTTTTTAGTGAATTCTTAATTCTCTCAATTTCGATAATATCTATTCCTATTCCCTTTATCATTATAGCCTCCATTAATATAAGACTCTGATTTTATCAATTTTTAAGACTCCCACTTCTATAAGTGGGAGAGTGAAGTTTTTTACTTCAGGTGGAGTAGAGTCTCCATCTGAAGCTTAGATGTTTTGCTTTAGCAAAACGAGTTCACTTATTCCACCAGAAATGATTTGTCTAGCTTATTAGTTTCTTCATGCCCTAATGTAGAGTGTAGATAAGAATACATAGTCTCTGTTCTTTTTTCCCAATATATTTTTTCCTCCCATTTGGTATGAAGTTTCTCTCTTAGCTCTGCAATTTCATCTGTTAGAACAGTATTTTTATCAGTTCCCTCTTTTATATCAGAATAAGCTAAATGGATAGTTTCTTTTAATAACTCAAGGTTTAGCTGTTCAATTTCTTTTGGCAAGGTCTCTAGTTTATATTGTAATTCATCTATTTTTTCATTAGAATTTAAAATCTGTTGTTTTGTTAATTCTAAGCTATTAATATTAGAACCCTTTTTATTGCTATTAACATCATCAGATAATTGTATGATTTTATCCATTAGTTGTTTTTTTTGTTTTTTTAATGATTTAATTTGAATAAATGCTTGTTTTTCTTCCTCTACTTTTTCTTCCAATTCTTGCACTTTTTTCTTCATAGTCTTACTCATGTTTTCAGAAAACAAGGTTTTCCATTCCTTACTATGTATAAGCACTGGTATTTTATTTTTACGAATGATTCTATCTTCTAGCACAATTCTTTTTGCCATAACACCTACTCCTTTTTTCTTCTAACTCTATTATATTACTTGAATTTTCAACAAGCAACTTTTAAAAATAAGAGTCCAGTGTTTTTATTAAAATAATATCTAGTCCTCAACATCTCTTTTAGGACTTATTTTATCATCTACTTTATCAACATAAATTTTCTTGTCTCTATCTATAGAGGCAAAGTATATTTCTTTAATATCTTTTATACCCATAGCTTTTAGTTGACTTAAAAGCCATTTTGTAGATATATTCCTTATCTTAAGATTTTCAAAAATAATATTGCCTGTAATAATAATTTCTGTAGGAATGTCTGATTCTTTTTTATGTAAATTCAAATTACTCATTTTAACTGTTTCTTCACTAGATACTTTAACTATATTTATTTCTCCTGTAGTTTCAAGTACTGCATACTTTACTTTTTGAATATCTACTATATCTTTTGACCTAAGTAAGTGACTTAAATCATCAAAGGTGTAATGAAATTTAGATAAATTTTTTTCTAATATTTTACCATCTTCTATAACTATAGTAGGTTCCCCTTCAATTACTTGAGAAGCCTTTCGACTTTTCATTGTTATATAAGACATTAGATAAGTAAGTATGCCAAAAAGAAATAACCCTATTAAATGCTGCCATGTTCTCTGATTAATATCTGTTGCTAGTGTAGCAGCAATAGAACCAAAGGTGATTCCATTTATGTATTCATGAACAGTAAGCTGGGCAAGTTGTTTTCTGCCAATAATTCTTGTAATAAAAAGTATTGAAAAAAAAGCCAATAAGGTTTGGAGCACTATTTCAAAAACAATTTTCATATCCATCCTTCTTTCGCATAATTTTTATTATCTAAATAATACTATTAGTAGGGTTATTCAAAATAATAATTATTATACAGGAGTGAATACCTATGTCCCTATTAGTACAATCCTTATTGACATTAGCTTTTATAGTGGTAGGCTTTATTATATTAGCATTATTGCATAAGAATAAGATGATTTAGAAAGTGATAAAAACCGAAAACCCTTTATCCTAAGGTGTATTACATAATATAGGGATAATGGGTCGTACCGACGCAGGTTGACGGTTTACGGTTAAAACCTTAAAACATCAAAACCTTAATCGAGTAGGAGGTAATTAATTATTTTAATTACCGTCCTCTCACACCACCCAGCATACCGT